>Ga0154533_120_pt2 | contig 118663 bp, 100 predicted proteins | sample RifGroF1_FD_105676 | JGI IMG/M metagenome (GOLD analysis project Ga0154533, IMG submission 105676) | Flavobacteria bacterium GWF1_32_7 | reverse complement strand
GTTAGTTAAAACAACATTGTCAAACGGTCAAGTAATTACGAAGAAAGTAATTTATTAATAAAAAGTATTATTTTTTAAAAAGCCCAATCGTTAAAGATTGGGCTTTTTTTATTTCATTTGAAATCAATTTTGTATTTTTGAACTTTATCAAACAATCACAATGGACAATATAAAACAATACGTTCAAGAAAATAAAGAACGTTTTTTAAACGAATTAATCGAACTTTTAAAAATACCATCAGTAAGTGCTGATAGCGCTTATGCTCATGATGTTGTATTAACAGCCGAAGCAGTTAAAGCAAGTTTAGAAAAAGCAGGTTGCGATTTTGTAGAACTTTGTGAAACGCCAGGTTACCCAATCGTTTACGGAGAAAAAATCATCGATAAAAATCTACCAACGGTTTTGGTTTACGGACATTACGATGTGCAACCACCAGATCCAATGGAATTATGGACTTCGCCACCTTTCGAGCCAGTAATCAAAACTACAGAAATTCATCCAGAAGGAGCAATTTTTGCGCGTGGTGCTTGTGATGACAAGGGACAAATGTACATGCACGTGAAAGCTTTTGAATACATGATTCAAAACAATTGCTTGCCATGTAACGTAAAATTCATGATTGAAGGTGAAGAAGAAGTGGGTTCTAAAAGTTTGGGTTGGTTCGTAGAAAGAAATCAAGAGAAATTAGCTAATGATGTGATTTTAATCTCCGATACGGGAATGATTTCTAATCAACAACCATCAATCACAACAGGTTTAAGAGGCTTGAGTTATGTTGAAGTTGAAGTTACAGGACCAAACAGAGATTTACACTCAGGATTATATGGTGGAGCGGTTGCAAATCCAATTAATGTATTAACTAAAATGATTGCTTCGTTACATGATGAAAACAATCATATTACCATTCCTGGATTTTACGATAAAGTAGAAGAATTATCTGCTGATGAAAGAGCCGAAATGGCAAAAGCACCTTTCTCATTAGAAAAATATAAAAAAGCTTTAGATATCGAAGAAGTTCATGGTGAAGCTGGTTATGTTACCAACGAAAGAAATTCGATTCGTCCTACATTAGACGTAAACGGAATTTGGGGTGGTTACACAGGTGAAGGAGCTAAAACGGTTATTGCAAGTAAAGCGTATGCAAAAATTTCGATGCGTTTAGTACCAAACCAAGATTGGGAAGAAATAACCGAATTATTCAAAAAACATTTCGAAAGTATCGCGCCTAAATCAGTGAAAGTAGTAGTAAAACCACATCACGGAGGTCAAGGTTATGTAACGCCAATTGATAGTGTTGGATACAGAGCGGCTAATAAAGCGTATACAGAGACTTTTGGAGTTCCTGCAATCCCTGTTCGTTCAGGAGGAAGTATTCCTATTGTGGCGTTATTTGAGAAGGAATTAAAGAGCAAAACTATTTTAATGGGATTTGGTTTAGATAGTGATGCGATTCACTCACCAAACGAGCATTTTGGAGTTTTCAATTATTTAAAAGGAATTGAAACCATTCCATTATTCTACAAGTATTTCACAGAAATGAATAAATAAAATGAATCCCGATGAAAATCGGGATTTTTGTTTTTAATCAATCAAAACCCACTCATTATGTCCAAAATAATCCCATTCGGCTTTGGCCATATCAAATTTTGGGTCAATTAGAGTTTTTAGTTCTTTTCTGTTGATGCTGTTTTTACAATCGATGTAAATAGCTGTGGATTTTTCTTGGTATTCTTTTTTAATTCGTTGGCAGTATTGCCAAATGAAATCGGGTTTTGTGGCTAAGTTTTGTACTTGTTTATCGGTTATGTTTTTACTGTAATCATAAAAGGATTCTTCACCAGTTTTTAAATCTTTAATGCGAATAACAATGTAACCACTACGTTCTCTTAACATCATCCGCCAGCTTAATCGATGACCTTCTTCTGTCCAAAGTACATCGCCTTCAATAAAATGATGACGTAACGGAAGTAAAAGCTGAATCACTAAATATGGAATCATCAAAAAATAAGCGATTCTTTTTCCGTAGAAATTTTGGTTTACATTTTCATCTTCAAGTTTTGGCTTTTTTCTAAGAAATAGTCTTCTGATAGTTTCGGGTTCATAAAAGAACAAAGCAAAAGTCAGCGCAAAAAACGGAAAAACCCCAATTTCTAAAAATACGGCATTAAAAATATGAAAAGTTAATGACGCAATTAAAGCTATTATTCGGGTTCTTTTAAATAGCAATAGCGGTACAATTAACAAATCAAAGAGAATCCCCATATAAGCAATGAACAGATAAAACCATTTTTGAAGAAACAGTTTTTTCAAGGCAATTATTTCAGTAGAACTAACCAATAAGTTACGTGTAAAAGTGCCATCTAGCCAGTCTGGATAAAATTTAGCAACAGCAGCATAAACATATACAATTCCAATTTGAATAATAAATAAAAGACTTATCCAATAAGGCATTGTTTTTTCTTCTGAAACTCGATTTTGTTTTACATCTAAAGAAGCATATCGATTTGCAGGAAGGAAAATCAGTAAAAAGCTTATGAGAAGTAATAAATAGTAATGATTGTTGTAAGATGATTTCTGCATGAAATAAACACCCGCCCACAAAATCGTATAGGAAATAATCGCTATTCGATAACGATATCCCAGCATAATGGCTAGTCCGAAAAAGCCCATTAAAGAAAAGTAGTAATACATTCCAAAACCAGGCAAAGGTTGAAGCCATTCTAAACCGATAAATGAAAATGTAAATTCAGGATCAATTAAAACACGTTTTACCCAACCTGTAAGTATGGCGCCAAAACTTTCACAAGCAACTAAAAATCCAAAAAAAATTCGGAAAACAATTAACGGACTGTTGTCTATTGCTTGGAATATCGATTTCATTTCAAGTTTTTAATAAAGTCAAGTGAGAATGCTTTGTCTTTTTCTAGTTGTGCTTGTAATGCTGTGAGCGAATTGAATTTGTGTTCCTCTCGAATGTTTTCTAAAAAAGCTATTTGTAAATTTTCGTTGTAAATATCTTCTTTTAAATCAAAAAAATGAACTTCAATCGATTGTTCGTTATCACCTAAAGTTGGATTGTTTCCAATATTCATCATGCCAAAATGCAACACATTTTTTATTTCGCTGGACACAATGTAAACTCCATTTTTAGGAAGTAGTTTATAACTTTCGTTTATTTGAATATTAGCCGTAGGAAAGCCAATGGTTCTTCCGATTTTTTTACCGCTGACAACTTTACCTGAAATAAAATAAGGACATCCTAAATATTCATTAGCTAATTTAATGTTGCCATCTAATAAAGCTTTTCTTATTTTGGTGGAACTGATTGCTATTTCGTCAATTTCTTTAGCACTAATTTGTTCTACTTCAAAACCATATTTTTTTCCAAAAGAAATCAAATCATTTATATTGGCGCTTCTGTTTTTTCCAAAACGATGGTCGTGTCCAATAATTATTTTGTGAATATTCAATTTATCAACCAAAATATCTTTTACAAATTCTTCCGCAGATAAATTAGAAAAAGCTTCGTCAAAGGGATGAATTATTAAATTATCGATTCCGAATTTTTCTAACAAAGTAGCTTTTTCATCAATCGTATTTAATAATTTAATTGATGAATCTTGTTGTAAAACCATTCTTGGATGTGGAAAAAAAGTTAAAACAACACTTTCGTAAATATTTTCAAGAGTTGCGTTTTTTATTTTTTCCAAAATAGATTTATGGCCTAAATGTACACCATCAAAAGTACCAATAGTAATTGTGGTTTTTTTTGAGCATTCAAAAGAGTTGATGGAATTGTATACTTTCAAAATTAAATTTTTACAAAAATAAAAAAGGATTGAACTAGTTCAATCCTTTTTAAGTGATAAAATTTAAAAAAATTAATTTTTGATAAATTTTAATGTTTTTGTGGCGTCTCCAATGTTAAGGTTTAAGAAATAAACTCCATTTGAGTAGCTAGATACATTGATGTTTAAATCAGCATCAGTTTGAATTGGTTTTACTGCAATTCTTTGTCCAATACTGTTGTAGATTTCAATTTTTCCGTTTCTTTCAATTCCAGCTGGTAAATTAATTGTGAAATAATCTCTTGATGGATTTGGGTATAAACTAACATCTTCTAATAAGTTGAAATCGTCTGAAGAAAGAGTTGAGTTATTCGTAAAATAACTTGATCTTGAAACTACTGTAAATTCAGGATTTCCAGATTCAACAAAATCAGTAATGTTTACTAATGTTGTAGCGCCAGCAGTAACAGTGTAATAGCCTTGACCAACGCCATCAAATAAACCATCGCCATAAGAGTCGCTCACGGTTAAATAATAACAACCATTTGCTGGTAAATTCCATACTTGATTTGTAACATGTTGATATGTTCCTCCTGTAGCTTGGTCTGGATAAGGACCTCCGCTATACAATGTAGTGCCAGCTTGATTTTTTAAAGTCCAAGTAGTTTCACTACCAAATGAATCTCCAAATAAATTAAATGTAAATGACGTTGCGTTAGCATATGCTATAGTAATATTTGTTCCAAAAGTTTTTGAAACAGAATTATTTGAAGCTCTTTGATCTGCCCCTCCATTTGCTGTTGCAACAGAAACGTTTAATGTTCCATTACCAGTTGAATTGGTTAATGTAACTAAAGCATATTTATTTGGAGCTAAATTACCTGTCCAGTTTTGATTGTAATTAGTTCCACCATTCATGTTGTAGCTTAAAGTAGCAGAAGTTAAATTTGAAGTACCTCTATTATATAATAATACTTTTTTTGCTACTGTTGCAGAAATTGGTGAAGCACATGTTGGTTCTACTGTAGTGCATAAGTTTTCAATTTTTACTTCAGCATCATTAGCAAATAATGCTATAGGTTGGTCTTTTAAAGATGTTTTTAAGTCTAATCTTCTAGGGAACGTATTCATTACAGAAACCACTATTGCTTTTTGGTTTGCTGTAAAAATATTCATACAAGTATCATCAGTATAATCCATGTAGTTTGCAATCATATCACTTGCTCCAGTAGTACAAGAATTTCTTGGGGTACAACCATAATTAGGGGTAGATACTGCTGGAGTATCAGCGCAAAAATCCCCTGCTGTATTATTTTCTCCAGCACATCCTCCTTGGAAAGTATGATAAAGTCCTAAGAAGTGACCTACTTCATGCGTCATAGTACGTCCTCGATCATATGGAGCTGAAAAACTTCCTGCAGGATATAAAGCTGAACTTCCAAAATAACTATAACCTGCTACTACACCGTCTGTGTTAGCTGTTGCAGTACCATTACTTGGGAATTGTGCATATCCTAAAATATCCGCATCAGCACCACCAAAATTAACTGACCACATGTTCATATATTGAGTTGGATCCCAAATTGTAGCAGGTTTTACTGTTGAGTCAATAGCGTCAATTTCCCAATATACTTCACACATATTAGTTCTAGTAATACCATTTGTTGGATTTCCATTTGGGTCTACCTTTGCTAAAACAAATTCAATTTGAATATCTGCTCCAATAGGGTTGCTGTTGAATCCCGGTGTTCCAGCCATTCTTCTAAAATCTTGTGTCATTACTGTAATTTGTGAAGCAACTTGCTCATCAGTAATGTTTTCATTAACACCATATGCATCACCATTGTGTATAATGTGCACCACAACAGGAATGTATATTATTCCGCCAGATTGAGAATAGGTTTCGTTTAAGTCTCTATTGTTATAAGCTTTAATATGAGGGGCAAGAAATGAGTTAAATTGATCTCTACTCATTCTATTTGGATTTTTTGCTTGCAAAAATGCTTCATATTCATCTGTTGCACATCGGATGTGTCCTTCGGGACTTATTTTTTCGGAAGACATTTCCTTTCCGAAATGAATAACTTTCTTTTTTACTTGAGCCGTTAAATTAGCAGACAATAAAAAAGAACAAGAAAATAATAAAAAAGTAATTTTTTTCATTTTTTTAAAGTTAATTTAGGTTAATTTGTCAAATATATTATAAAAAAATAAAAATGGTTAAAATATTTTCTTTTTTTATAAAAATCTATAATTAAATAAAGTATTTTATGTAATTATTCTGAATGAAAATTATTTTGTTTTGCGAATAATTTTATTATTTATAATTTTTTAAAATGGTATTTGTGAAATTTTTTTAATGTATGTAAAAAACATATGTTTTCTCTCTTTTTTTTGAGATTTAACAAAAAATCAATACATTTGTTTGCTAACCAAATAATTAACTATAAAATGAGAAAAAATTTACAATTTTTTTTATCGATTATCCTGTTTTCAAATTTAAGTTTTGGGCAAGGTAATTTTTGGACTAAAACTTCTGAAGAGAAGTTGAAAACTTCTGAAAAAATGGACAGAGATGTACAGCCGTCAAAGTCTAAGTTATTTCATTTAGATTTTAATGCATTTAAACAGCTATTGTTAAGTGCTCCAATGGAAAACACAACTTTATCATCTAATTTGATTGTTCAATTTCCAGATTTTGAAGGAAATTTAAAGAATTATAAAGTTTTTGAAGCTCCAGTTATGGAAAAAGGATTGTCAGATAAATTTCCAGCGATTCGTTCTTATTCTGCTCAAGGAATTGATGATCCTACATCAACGTTAAGATTTAGTGTGACTGATTTTGGTCTACACGTAATGTCTCTGTCTGGAGAAAAAGGGACTTATTACATTGATACTTTTACAAAAGATTTAAACAATTATATCGTTTACAGTAGAAAAGATATCCAAAAAGCAAGATCTTTTGGTTGTTTTGTTCAAGATAATGACCCTGCTTTTGAATCAAGTAGAGGATATGAAAATCAAGTTTTAGTAAATGATGGAAATTTACGTCAATATAGATTAGCAATTTCAAACACAATAGAATATGCTGCATATCATTTAACCGCAGCAGGAACTCCTGTAGGTGCGTCATTAGCTGTGAAAAAGGGTGTTGTTTTATCTGCAATGGTAGTAAGTTTAACAAGGTTAAATGGTATCTACGAAAGAGATATGGCTGTAAGAATGAATTTAGTAGCAAACAATGATCTTGTAATATTTATTGATTCTGACAACTATACAAACTCACCAACAATGATTGATGAAATCCAGCCAATTGTTGATGGATTAATAGGTTTTGGTAATTATGATATGGGTCATGGATATTGTACCACAGATTCTGGAATTGCGCAAGTTTCTTCAGTATGTGGTTCTGGAAAAGCAAGAGGAATCACTGGAAATCCTGCTCCAGTAGGAGATCCATTTGATGTAGATTATGTAGCACACGAAATGGGGCATCAGTTTGGTGCTAGTCATACTCAAAACAACGATTGTAACAGGTCGGCCGCTTCTGCTTATGAGCCAGGAAGTGCAAGCACAATATTAGGTTACGCAGGTATTTGTGCGCCTAATGTACAATCAAATTCAGATGCACATTTTCATGCAAGAAGTATTTTACAAATGACATCTTTTGTTACTAGTGGTTCTGCATCTTGTAGAGCTATTAGTGCTACTGGAAATACAGCGCCAGTTGTTAATGCAGGAGTAAACTATACAATTCCTTATGGTACAGCTTTTATTTTAAAAGGTTCTGCAACAGATGCTAATGGCGATGCCTTAACTTATTGTTGGGAGCAATATAATAATGAAGTAACTACGCAACCACCATTACAAACTGCGACTACGGGACCAAATTTCAGATCATTACCGCCAAGTGCTTCTCCTAATAGATACATGCCAAGATTCTTAGATGTATTAAATGGAAACTTAGCTCCTACTTGGGAAGTTGTTCCCAATGTAGCAAGAACTATGGATTTTGCCTTAACTGTTAGAGATAACAGAGCAGGAGGAGGAATGACAAATCGTGATGATATGGTTGTTACAACTGCAGGTGTAGGTCCTTTTAGAGTGACTAGTCCCGCAGCATCAGCTTCTTGGAATACAAATAGCTCTCAAACAATTACTTGGGACGTAGCAGGTACAACTGCTAATGGAATTAATACTGCCAATGTAAATATTTTAATTTCTACAGATGGTGGGGCTACGTTTTCTACTTTAGTTGCAAATACGCCTAATGATGGAACTCAACCAGTAACAATGCCTTCAACAGCAGCTGTAAATTGTAGAATTCTTATCGAAGCTGTAGGAAATATTTTTTATGCGGTTTCGCCTAATTTTTCAATCGGATATACAATAGTAACAACTTGTAATGATTATGTAATGAATACTGGTTTTGCAATTCCTGACAATAATACAGCGTATACTGTGAGAGCAATCAACGTTCCTACAACTAGTAATATTTCTGATGTAAATGTGGCGGTTAATTTAACACATACTTATATTCAAGATTTACAAATTATTTTGCAAGGCCCTATGGTTACAACAACTCAATCTATTTTATTCAATAATCAATGTACAAACCAAGATAATATAAATGCAGTTTTTAATGATCAAGGTTCTGCGCTTGTTTGTGCTTCGCCAGTTACAGGAAATGCAATCCCTAATACACCATTGACTGTTTTTAATGGTTTAAATCCTAATGGAGACTGGTTGGTAGGTATTAGAGATTTGGCGGCTGTAGATACAGGAAGTGTGGTTTCTTATACTTTGACAGTTTGTTCTCAGCAAGCTACATTATCATCTGAATCTTTCGGACTAGAAAACTTTACTTTGTATCCAAATCCTAATAATGGTAATTTTAATATTCAATTTACTTCAACTTCAGGAAATGAGATTAAAGTAAACGTTCATGATATTAGAGGAAGAGAAATTTATTCGAAAGCTTATACAAATAATGGGTTGTTCAATGAAAATTTACAATTGAGCAATGTTCAATCTGGAGTTTATTTAGTAACGGTAGAAGATGGTTCAATTAAAGAAACCAAGAAGATTGTAGTTCAGTAATCATAAAATGTTATAGATTTAATTAAAGAGAAGATGAGAATCTTCTCTTTTTTTTATCAAAGTGTTAAAATATTGCCAAAAAAAATTATATTTGTTTATTAATCATAAACTTAACCCAATGAAAAAACTACTACTAATTGTTGTTGTGGTCTTTTCTTCCTTTGTTTTAAATGCTCAAAACAAATTTTTGTGGCAACAAATAGAAGAAAATTCTATCAAGAATCAACCAAAAGTTAAGAGAGCTTCTTTTCCACAAGAGTACAAATTATGGAAATTAGATCTTCAAAATTTGAAAAATCAATTGAGAAATGCTCCAATTAGAGGAGAATTCCAAGGTGCTTCAAACGTTATTATTCAGTTGCCAAATGCAGATGGTCAACTAGAAAGTTTCCGAGTATTAGAAACACCTATTATGGAGCCTGGTTTAGCAGTGAAATTTCCAACTATAAAATCATATGTTGGAAAAGGTATTGATGATGTTACAGCTACTGCAAGATTTTCTGTCACAGAATTTGGTTTACATAGTATGACTTTGTCAGCAGGAAAAAGTACTGCGTTTATTGATCCTTATACAGAGGATACTCAAAATTATATAATCTATAACAGAGCAAGTCTTATAGGTGATGGACAATCGTTTGAGTGTTTAACTTCAGAAGGAGCTCATTTGCCGTCATTAGAGAGTGACAGAAGAGCAAATGCTATGTTTAGAGCAGATACAGATGATAGGGTTTTAAGAACTTATAGATTAGCCCAATCATGTACTGCGGAATATGGTAATCTATTTAGAGGAAATACTGGAGACCCTGTTGCTACTCAAAAAGGTAGGGTTCAAGCCCAAATGGCAATCACTATGACTCGTGTAAATGGTGTTTATGAAAATGATTTAGCTATTACTATGATTTTTGTGGCTAATAATGATGCTGTAATCTACATTGGAGCTACAAATTCTGATCCTTGGAATGGAGAGTTTAACGATCAAACAGGTGTTACTATTGATGCTAATATTGGATTTGATAATTATGACATTGGACACAATTTTAACACATCAGGCGGAGGTAATGCTGGGTGTATAGGTTGTGTTTGTAGTACAAGTAATGATCCTTTTGGAGGGTTTCATAAAGGCACGGGTATGACAGGTCGTGCAAATCCTACTGGAGATCCTTTTGATATTGATTATGTAGCGCATGAAATGGGTCATCAATTTGGAGGATATCATACTCAAAGTAGTTCTGGATGTCGTTCAGGTAGTGGTTTGACAGAAGTTGAACCAGGTTCTGGATCAACAATTATGGCATATGCTGGAATTTGTAATACGAATGTTCAAGGAGCTAGTGATGCTTATTTTGCGTATGTAAATATAAGAGATATTATGGAGAATGTAAAGTTTGGAGTAAGTCAACCAACTTTGCCAATGACTAATTTAACTAATAATCCTCCAACAGCTAATGCTGGTAGAGATTATGTAATTCCAAGATCAACAGCGTTTATGCTAGTCGGACAAGGTACAGACCCTGAAAGCGACCCTGTAACTTATACTTGGGAGCAAAATGACCCACAAAATCCTAATACTACAGCAGCGCCAGTAGCAACAAGAGCGGCTGGTCCTATGTTTAGATCTATTTGGGGCACTTCTTCACCGATAAGATATATGCCAAGTATGGCTACGGTATTAACGGGAGCTACATCTAATACTTGGGAGGTTTGTCCATCGGTAGCTAGAGATTTAAACTTTTCATTGACTGTTAGAGATAATAATTCTGGTATTGGACAAACTGCAACTGATTTGATGAAAGTAACAGTAAATGGAGTTGCTGGCCCTTTTGTTGTAAATGTCCCAAATACAGTGGTGTCATGGCAAGCAGGTACAAATCAAAATGTTACTTGGAATGTTGCTGGAACAGATGTAAATGGTGTAAATGCAAAATTTGTTGATATTTATTTATCTACTAACGGAGGAACAAGTTTCCCAGTTTTATTAGCAAGTAAGGTTCCTAACGATGGTTCTGAAACAATTACAGTTCCTAATAATGTCGGAACAACTAATAGAATTATGGTAAAAGGATGGGATAACATATTTTTTGATGTTTCTAATACTAATTTTACAATTACTGCTCCTGCAAATACAATGGCAATTTCATTTAATGGTATTGAGGGAGAACAAAATAAGGCTATTTGTCAAGGATCTTTGGTTTCATATACTATTAAATATGATGCTTTAGCAGGATTTAGTGGGTTAACCACATTTAGTGCTACAGGAAATCCACCAGGAACATCAGTTGTATTTTCACCTACATCTATATCTGCTTCAGGAACTGTTACAATGACTGTGTCAAATACAACGGGAGTAACACCGGGTTTTTATAGTCTTAATGTGACTGCTACCTCTGGAGCTGTCACAAAAACAGCACCATTTTATCTTGATTTATTAAATTCTAACTTTGCTGCAACAACTTTGAGTTCTCCAGCGAATAACTCTATAGGTCAGGGGGTAAGTTTAAATTTAACTTGGGTAGCTGATAGTAATGCTACATCTTATGATGTGCAAGTTGCTACAGATTTGGCTTTTACTAATATTATTTCAAGTGGTAATTCAACAACAACTAGTTATGCTGTTTCAGGGCTTTTAGAAGGAACAACATATTATTGGAGAGTTCTGCCTAAGAATTCTGCTTGTAGTGGAACTTTTAGTCCTGAATATAGATTTACAACAGGAGTTGTTAGTTGCCCAGGTACGGTAGCTTCAACAAATGTTCCATTAACAATTCCTACAACTGCTAATGTAACAATTAACTCAACTTTAAATATACCATCAGGTGGCGTAATAAGTGATGTTAATATAACTATGAATGTTTCTCATACATGGATTAACGATATGACGGCAACTTTAATTTCGCCTTCAGGAACTCAAGTTCAATTGTTTGCTCAGCCTTGTACAAGTGCTAGTATTCTAAACATTAATGCTACTTTTGATGATTCAGGTTCAAATGTGGTTTGTGGAACTAATCCAGGTATTTCAGGAACGGTTAGGTCATCTCAACTATTGTCTGCGTTTAATGGGCAAAATTCAACAGGAACTTGGACTTTAAGAATCTTAGATAGTTTTAACCAAGATGGAGGGTCATTAAATAGTTGGAGTTTGAATATCTGTACAATTCAGCCGTTAAGTATTGATGATAATGAAATTAAAATTTCAGATTTGATTATTTATCCAAATCCAAATAATGGTAACTTTAATATTCAATTTACTTCAACTTCTGGAAATGAAATTAAAGTTAATGTTCATGATATGAGAGGAAGAGAAATCTTTAATAAAACATATTCAAATACTGGATTCTTTAACGAAGATTTACAATTAAACAACGTTCAATCTGGGGTTTATTTAGTTAACGTTCAAGACGGAAATAGAAAAGAAGTTAAAAAGATTGTTGTCAAATAATCAGTTACATTTTAAATTATACAAAAAGCGCCAATTATAAATTGGCGCTTTTTTATTTTATAGATTCCGAAATAATTTTAATCTTATGATCAATATCCGGAATTTCAAATTCTAAGTTAAAGGAAGTGGTGTTGTTTTCTTTTAAGATGTTTAATTTTCCTTTTTTAATAGTATAAATCCCAGCTTGACCACGACAGAAACAATGTTTTCCAAAAATCATTTTAACTGATTCAAGTTCGCTATTTTCTTTAATAATTTCATTGAATTGATTTGGAATTTCAAACAAAACTTCTTCCCTATAACTATTGTCTTGTAATGTAGTGTCTACCGTTTTGTTGTATTCAAATTTAATAACTGAAGTTTTCGAATTATCAGTTAACTCATAATATAAAGCACCAGTTCCATCGGTTTTAGTGTTTATACTTTTGTTTTCAATTAAAATAGTTGTGCATTTTCCGTCAGAAGGACAATAAGTGCTGTTTTTTTTTTCAACAACTACATCATTAACTTGATTTTTTGTACAATTACAGCTTATGCTTAAAAAGCTCAGTAATAAAACGGTTTGCTTCATCATGTTTTTAAAATTTAAAAGGTTTATTTTCCATTATAAGTATTCATTGTAGTATTTAAACCAGCTAGTGCAAACGATTTTACTATTTCTGAGCTTATTTCAAGGCGCTCTTTTAGTTTTTCTTTTTCTTCTGCATCCCATTCTCCTAAAACATAGTTGACTTGTTGCCCTTTTTTAAAGGCGTCACTGATGCCAAATCTAAAGCGTGGGTATTCTGTTGAATTTAATAATAATTGAATGTTCTTAAGTCCATTATGACCGCCATCGCTCCCTTTTGTTTTAATTCGGATGGTTCCAAAAGCTAAATTCAAATCATCAGTAATAACCAACATGTTTTCTTTTTCGATGTTTTCTTTTTCTAACCAATATTTTACCGCTTTCCCACTTAAATTCATGTAAGTATTAGGTTTTAATAATAGTAAGGTTCTTCCTTTTATTTTTAGCTCGGCAACTTCACCCAATTTTACTGTTTGAAATGAAATTCCCTCTTGATTAGCAATATAATCTAAAACTTTAAAACCGATATTGTGTCGCGTATTTGCGTATTCTGAGCCAATGTTTCCAAGCCCAACAATTAAGAATTTCTTCATTGGAATGTTTTCTTCAGGTGTGTTTTTCTTAAAAATGTTTAATAACCAATTCATGCTGTAAAAGTAGTGTAAAGTTTAGAAAGTATAAAGCATAAAAAAAGCACCAGTAAAAACTGATGCTTCTTTTTTATAGTTTGTAAAGAAATTATTTTTTCTTTTTTCCACCTTTTTCTGCTTTTGCAGCTTCTTGAGCAGCTTTCATTGCAGCACGAGAAATTCTTACTTGACAAACAACAGTGTTGTCTGGGTGCATTAATTTGAAATTGTTTGTTTCTAATTTAGTTACATACAATTTATTACCCATTTGTAATTCAGAAATACTTGCTTCAACAAAGTCAGGTAAGTTTTTAGGTAAAGCTTTAACTTTTAAACGACGTTGGTTTAAACGTAAAACACCTCCTAATAATACCCCTGGAGAAGTTCCTGTAATTTTAACTGGTACTTCCATAACGATTTCTTTGTCGTCACTTAATTGGAAGAAGTCAATGTGTAAAATTTTGTCAGAAACTGGGTGAAACTGAATGTCTTGCATAATTACATTGTAAGACGTTCCGTTTAACTCAACTACAACTGTGTGTGCGTTTGGAGTGTAAACCAAATCTTTAAATGCTCTTTCGTCTGCAACAAAATGAACTGGCTGATTTCCTCCGTAGATAACGCAAGGAACCATTCCAGCATCACGTACGGCTTTAGTTGCCTTTTTACCTACGTTTTCTCTTTCTGATCCTTTAATCGTAATTGATTTCATTGTAAAATATATATAATTAATAAATACTAATTAAGGTGGTTGTTCTTGATTACATCAAAAATTTACCACTAATAGAGTTGTTGTTTTGTACCATGTGCATTACTTCTGCAAATAATGGAGCACAACTTACGACTCTTATTTTCTTTGATTCTTTTCGTAACGGAATTGAATCGGTAACAATTAACTCTAATAATTGAGAGTTTTCTATTTTTTCGTATGCTTCACCTGATAAAATAGGATGCGTACATATTGCTCTTACGCTCAAAGCGCCTTTTTCCATCATAACATCGGCAGCTTTTGCTAATGTTCCTCCGGTGTCAATCATATCGTCAACTAAAATAACATTTCTGCCTTTTACATCTCCAATTAACTCCATAGTGTCAATTACATTCGCTTTTTTTCTTTGCTTGTAACAAACCACAACATCAGATTCTAAAAATTTAGAATACGCATATGCTCTTTTTGAACCTCCCATGTCTGGAGATGCGATAGTTAAATTTTCTAAATTTAAACTTCTCACATAAGGCAAAAAGATAGTTGAAGCAAACAAATGATCTACTGGTTTTTCAAAGAACCCTTGAATTTGATCGGCATGTAAATCCATGGTCATAATTCGGGTTGCTCCAGCAGTTTCTAATAGTTTCGCAACTAATTTTGCTCCAATTGGCACTCTTGGCTTATCTTTTCTGTCTTGTCTTGCCCAACCAAAGTAAGGAATAACAGCGGTAATATGTCTGGCAGATGCTCTTTTTGCTGCATCTATCATCAATAATAATTCCATTAAATTGTCTGCACTTGGAAATGTAGAACAAACTAGGAAAACGCGCAATCCTCTTATTGACTCTTCAAAAGAAGGCTGAAATTCGCCATCACTATATTTAGAGAACGTAATCTTACCTAGCGGAACGCCATACTTTTCAGCAATTTGTTCGGCTAAATACACACTCTGAGAACATGCAAAAATTTTTGCTTCTGGTTCTTGATACAGCATGTTAATTTATTGTTTAGTAGTTAGTTAGTGTTGTGTCGTGTTAACGAGGTGCAAATTTAGAAATAAAATCGAACTCTGAAAGGATATTTTTAACTATTTTTTTATGAATTGCAGAAATATTTTTTACATTTGCACCCACTTAATGATTTAACCATCATTTCCCATTGCCCGGATGGCGGAATTGGTAGACGCGCACGACTCAAACTCGTGTACTTAGGTGTGTGGGTTCGATTCCCACTCCGGGTACTAAATGAGACTTATCAGGATTTTCTTGATGAGTCTTTTTTATTTTATCATCATAAGTGATTGAAAAACAATCGGTTAATTCAAATAAGGCGCCCGCTTTTGAGGTTAGATATTCTTTGTTTTTAAGTGAATATTGTAAACCTTCTGGAAATAGTAATTTTTGTAATACTCTCTTTTGGTTGTATTCTAGGTTTTCATAGAATTGAGAAGGGTTCACAGCGATTTTTGTAAAATACTTTATTGCCTTTTCTTGGTTAGATTTTTTTCTTGGTAAATTTTCAATTTCAATCATTTTTTGATTCATGGACTCTTTTAATTTTTGATTTTGTCTCTCAAAAATATCTCTAGAAATTTCGTTTACAGCAAATCTATACTCCATTAAATCCATTTTTTCTTTCAAGTCATTAATCTCTGATGTCAATATTCTTTTCTTGTCTTTTGAATTATCTTTTTCATCTTCTAGAATTACTTTAACTTGTTCAATAAATAATTCTTTAAGATTATCATTAAGTTTAAAATTATCAACTAGATTTAAGAAAGCAGTATTTACACCTTCGCTGTTTGAACTTGGTTTGGTTTCTGCATTAGCAGTTTTATTACAAGAATTACATTTATAGTAGAATAAATTTTTCTTCTTGTTTTTATAGGATGTCATTGTAATATTACAATCGCCACAAATTAAATATTTTGGAACTAATGGTGTTTCTGTTTTACCATTTAATTTTTCAATTCCAATTTTAGTTGTACCATTAATAATCTTTTGGAGCTTATTAAATTCAGTTTTTGAAATTAATTGTTCCCAATTTCCTTTAACATAAGTATCGTCTAATAAGGAGTTACAGACTCTACCTGCATAAAATTCATTTCGCCACATATTTGACAATGATTGATATGCCATTCTAATACCTTTGGAAGCTAACCATACAATAATTTGTTTGTCTGTGTAAGATTCGTAAATTTTCTTTTTAAATGCCTCTCTAAAGATTAAGCCTTCATTATTGATTTTGATTTCTTGTTTCGCTTGAACTTTATCTGGATTCGTTACTCTGGGACCATAATGATCATAACCTTTTGGAGTTCTTCCAAACAATTTCCCATTGTTTAGAGCGTTAATTAATCCTGGAATAATTGTGTCTTGTCTGTTGAAGTTTTCTTTCTGAGCATAAAGTAGCTGAGTAGAAAATTCGTTTTCTGCCCTTTCGTTAAAGGTGTTATGGCCCGTACTTACAGAATACAAATACACATTAAACTCCTTTCTAAGACTAACAAAAAGTTGAATATGCTCAGCACCAGCCCTACCAAATCTACTAGGAGACCAGATTAAGATTATTTTTGGTCGTTTTGAGTAATGCGTTTTTTTAAGCTTATTTATAAGCTCTTTTAAAGTACTTTGTGTATTAATTTTTTTTGAGCTTTCATATTCTGCATCAAATTCGTCAGTTATGTTAAGTCCATTTTCTTTTGCAAAGTTTTTTATTCTTTTTACTTGAGTTTCTATACTTCCATTATTCATGAATTGTTCTTTTGTAGAAACTCTAGTATACGACCAAACCGATGTTCCAAAAAAGTCTTTAAGTTGAAGGTTTTTAGTTTTCATCTTTTATTTGTTCTAAAATTAATTTTGTGAATTCATAAAGTTGCAATGAAAGTTCATATAGATTTTCCTCGTCAACGTTTGTTATGTGTTTTTTTATTATTTCTGGGTTAAGTAAATGTTTATTGCAACCACTTTGATTTTCTTCCTGGCCCATATCTTGATAAAGATAAAACGGGCTGATTCATCAGGAACCGAATAAGTTCTACAATTCTCATAAATTATGATTTTACAGTTACTTTATAATTTCCTTGGCTTCTAGTTTCAATAGTTACTTTTGAACCATTTGGAAGTTTTGTGTTCAAGAAAAAATTTGCTAATTCTTCGGATTTTTTATGACTCTCAGTAATTTTACAAATCTTCTTATTGCCATCTTCAAATACTTCAATTTCCATTAGTTTTGGGTTGTCATAAACAAGTGTTCTTCGTATGATGTTTTCTACATTGGTTAAATATTCAATGTCATTTTTTTGTCTTTCAATATCTAAACCTACCAATTTTGATAAGTGGGGTAGGAAAGGTATTGAAATTATGGTTTCTCCATAAAAGATATTGTTAAGGTCTGAATTCAATTGCAATCCTGATTTAGAAAATATGAATTCCTCTTTACTTGGACAGTAAATAAATGAATATAATGTTCTGTTAGAAATTAATGAATCTTTGATGCAATCTGTAAATGGATTTATTACTTTTCTGAAAACATCAACCATGATTTGTTCGTTTTCTAAGAAGTGCTTTAGCCAACCTTTGTCTTCGTCATTTAATGAATTCCCTTTTTTATTTAAATGGTATTCAAATGTTTTATCGGCATATTTTTCATAAAACGGTTTTAACCATATGTTATATGATAGTGTTTCTAATTTCTTAGAATCGATTCCAATATTTGAAAGCTCATTTATAATCATTAGCCATAATGCTTCAGGCATATTCATAGTTCCTCTTTTTTCTTTCTCTAAAAAAGGAATAATATTTCTTTCTTTCCAATAATTTATTTGTCTTGAAGTAATTTCTATATCTTTGGTTAAAAACTTTTTATCATTGATAGTTTCACCTATTTCTTTATAAATTATATTATTCATTTTATTGTAAATTTTAAATAAAAAATATTTACCACTTGGTAAATATATAAATTATTTTTAATTTAGCAAAAAATATAAATGATTAATTATGAAAAAGATAGATCCTTATACAAAAGAAGAGTTTATACCCAAACGAAGAAATCAGATTTTTGCTAACTCAAAAAACAAAACTGATTACCACAATGCACAAGCAAATGAATTGAGAGAGAGAAGAGCAGTTATAGATAAAAAAATTCATAGCAATCATAAACTTTTGCAAGAACTTTTAAAGATTAAAGATAGAATAGAAATAGATGAGAAAATTCTTGAAGGCAAAGGTTTTTTCTTTAATGTTTTTAATCATACAGCAAAGTATGATAATAGGTTGGCAAGTGCAATTTATGAATTTCTATATTTCAAAGAAAAGGATAGTAACAAAATAATAATAATTAGAGATGATAGATTTTAGAGATTTTATAATTATTGACAATAGTCAAGATTATGAAAATTTAGTTGAGAAAAATAATGTTCTAGAGAAGAAGAATTATTTTTTAGGTATAATAGTAACTACCTTAATAATTACTGCTATACTAGCTTATAATGAAGCTAAACAAAGTAAAAAAAGATGTGTTTTTTATAAAAATTAATCAATATGAAATTAAATGCTTCAAAAAAATTCTTCAGCGAAGTGTTTTTTTTGATAGATACCTAGTTAGTTTTTATGTTTTAAAACGTATTAATACGTTTTAAAATGTTTAGATATGTATTAATACAACTGCATTTTTCAAAATAAAATTGCTAATCCTCCCAGCCACAAAGTGTCAATCCAAAACCTTCAGCTTCTTTTAGGGTGACTTTTTTTATTTCATGTTTACAACTACTAAAACCTCTACATGTTTTAGAAAAATGATATTTTTTTGCACCTTTTTCACCACAGATGTAAACATCGCTTTCTACTGAATTAAAAGAAGTAAGTAGCAAAATAGAAGAAAGTAAAATTAGCTTTTTCATAGTGAAATTTTGATTTTTAAATATACGAATTAATCTTCATCAACATATAATTCATATTCGTTTCCTTCTTCATCAGTTGCAATTAATTTTCCTTTACTAATCCATTCAACGCTTATATCTATTTCATCTCCATTAGCTTTGGTGAGAATTCCATTACCATACTTCCCATCTACTGCTATATTACCAGTAACTTCATTTCCGTCGTCATCAAAGCCATAAGCGTTGTAGTTATAAGTATAATCACCCGAAGTTCCTGTTCGGTATTCATATTCTTTTGTTGTATCTTCATGATACGTGACATCATTTATTGGTGGTGTTTTTAAAAAAGGCTTGATTTGCTCTTTTTCAATGGTTTCTTTTCTTGCATTGTTTTCTTTGCAATTGAAGAAAACAACAAATGATAGCAAGAATAAAATTCTGCTTAAAGGGGATAGTTTTTTCATCACATAAGGTTTACTTCAAAAGTAACTTAGATAATAAATTATATTTTACGGATTTCCGTAAAGAACGGTAAATTATTTAATGGTAATTTCTGTAGTAATTGGAATATGATCGGAGATTGTCCTTGCTTCTTTTAATGTTTCAAAAGATTCATAAAAGTGAATTACTTTAGAGTTACTAATGCTGATTTTTGAAGAATTATACCAAATATTATCAAATTCAGAAGCCAAACACTCGTCATCAACACACTCCTTTTTTAATGATGTTTTTTGCTTGGTAAACACGCAAGTATAGCCCATTTTTTTCAACGGATTAAAAACGGTATGCGATTGCGGACAATTAAAATCGCCTACAAAAAGCAAATTCAATGTTGGATATTGTGCTGGTAAAAATTTAAAGTACTTTATTTCGGTTTCGGGTTGTTTGCTTTTAGTTATGGCGTGAAAATTAGCGATTGTAAATTGTTTTCCATTATAATCAAATGTACAATAGTAGGGTTCTCTATCGATTTCTAAATGGTATTTTTTCTCTAACCAAGCATCACCAATCTTTTTAATTTTACTTGATTTCCATAAAAAAGCATAGCGTTCGGTTTTGTAGGCACTACTACTCGTTGGGTCACTTATGGTATAACCCCATTTTGAACCTTTTCTGTTGAGTTCTTCAGCTAATTTAGCTACAGCTTGTGCACCACCATCTCCAGCAACAATTTCTTGCAAAGCCACCACATCATAATCTTTAATTGTTTTTATTATAAAAACAATGTCCTCCTTAGATTTTGAACTCCCTAAATTTTCTACATTCCAAGAAAGTAGTTTGACTTGGGAGAATAAAATATGGCATGATAAAAATAGTAATAAATAAAATATCTTTTTCATAAAACTAAACTATCATAAATTTTCTTAACATAAAAGTTATAAGTTTAAATTTTATATTGAATCCCAAATAATACCAAGTTCATCACAGGCAAATTCTATTTGTTTTCTTCTCATTTTATATGATTTAGGAGCGTTATCAAAGGTCATGTTAAACACATCAATAGAAATACAAAAATTCAAATTTGGAGTATCCTTTGATTGTTCTTCTAGCACTTGATGAATTAATGTAGCTACATTTTTCCTGTCATCATCATTCAATTTATGCCCTTTAACGATATTAAATTTAATTCCTCCAATGAAAGGTTTATTTTTTATTGTGCCCTTTATTAATATATCTGGATTAATATTAATATTTAAGTCCTTTACTTTTAAAATATATTTTTTATTCGATTTTACTCTTCTAAATTTTAGTAATTCTTCTGGTAATTCAATATTTAAAAAACAATTTAAGGCTTCAATTGATGTTTTTACATCATTCTCTTGAAAATCATTTTCATTAATTTTACTTGATAATTGTTCAATTTCATTTTCTATGATAGATTTGTTAAAATCTTTTATTATGTAGTTTATCATTGCTTTTCTTGCGTCTGCATATCTAATTGCAATGAAATCCATAGGTTCTTTTTGGTCTTCTATAATTCTTCTTCTTCTAACAGAATCTGCCTTTAGGTATTCTGCTAATTTGTTTACTGATATTTTTTTCATGATTTATAAAATTTTTGAAATTATTATTAGTATTGGTATTAAAAGAAACACAGCACACCCACTATTTTTTGAATTTGAAAAGTTTTTTCTGTAACTAATGCCAGAAATTCCAGTTTTTACTGAATATCCTTTTGTACTTAAACTTCCAGATTTTGTTCTAATACTAGGAGTTATGCCAGACTTACTTACATTTAACCCAATCCCTTTTCCTAAGTTTATTCTTTTTTGAATTCTGAAGCTCATGATGAATTTAAATTTGTTAATGTTGGATAGTTTAATTTTCAGTTTATTATTTTACTTTTAATTTATCAATTTTATTTTTAGCCTCCTCAAAAGCTTTCTCAACCATTTCAAGATTTTCTATGAATATGGTATTATCTGAGCCATATTTTTCAAGTTGTAAAAACCATGTGGTTTTTCCTTTATTTATCATATACCCAATCTTAAAGCCATCTACAGTTGTAAATTTATTTTCCAGATACTCTGGGTTAGTTGCAAGATCTTTTTCTACTTCAGTTTTCAAGGAATTAATTGCTTTCATTACCTCTAATAAATCAGAATATTCTATTGAAGCAGTTGAGGTATTATATTTTCCTTGTTTTTCAATCTGGAAAAAATAGCTAATCAACGAACCTGAATTTATTTTTCGGATTCTTGCTTCGGATAATCCTCCATAAAGAGTTTTAATTCCAGAAAGCTTATAGTCGGTTAACTTGATTATACTTCCTGTTTTGGATGCAAATGCATCAATTTTTGTTTTTTCTTTTTCAAGCTCTTTTTTTGTTTCTTGTGCGAAAATGGTTGTTGTTGCTAGCAACAACATAATTGTGATGTAATTTTTCATTTTAAATTTGTTTAGTTAATTTTTCCTCCAAAAGCAATTATTGCAATACAAATAGCCATTGCAACAATAAATAATACTACTCTACCCCAAAAAATCATTTCATCCAATTCATCTTTTTCGTTTGGGCTTTTGTTATTGTAGTCATTCTGATATTTATTTCTAATATTTCTCCTGCCAGATTTTGTGTTAACATTATATGATTTCTATCCATATATCTTTTTTGTTTAAAACGTAATTGAATTAGTTCAATTCAACTATTTCATTGTCATTTTTTGAGTCTAAATCATAATAAGTATATTCATCATCATATTCGTACCATTTATAATTCGCTTTTTTAAAACGAAGAAAGTTTAGCATCTCGGAAAGTGTTTCTTGGGTTTCTTGTTTATTTTTATTGTTGGCAAAAATCCCACCTGTGAATTGTATAGTTTTTGAATTATTTCCAAATACTTCTACTTCAATATTTTCAACCCATAATTTTTTTGCTACGATTTTTCCGTACGCTTTTCTTAGTTTTGGAAATTCTGAAACCTGTATCTTTTTAACTTTAGTTTCAAGTTTTTCACCAAGTTCTTTTATATCATTATTATTTGAACTTTTAGCTTCATTGATTTTCTTTGCCCAGACCTGAAATAAAACAAGTTCCAATTGAATTGACTCAATTGATTCTTTATAAGATGTGAAATCTATACCTTTATCTATCGAACTTATTTCTCTTCCTAGTTGTTCTTTTATTTCAACATCAGTTTGTTTTTTTTCGGTTGTGCTTATTATTTTATCTGTAGACTCAACACCTGTTTCTTCTTCTTTTTTATCATCATCACTTCCGAATGCCATAAATAGAAATCCTGCTAAAACAAATCCAGATATTAAATGTTGTACTCTTTTTTTCATAATTGTTATAGTTTAATTATTAATGATTTTTTGTTGATTATAAATGGTAGCATAAATCCAATTAAGTACATAGCTATATCAATCCAGTCAAAAGTTCCTGGTACAATTGAAATACTTTGCCCTATTTCTGATAATAAAGCAATTATGGGTAAGCCAATTAACCAAAATAGGTTGCTTGAATTGATTTCATTTTTCCATGTAATAAGTATTAAGCTTATAAATGAAAACAGCCATAGACCGTCTGGTAATGAAAATTTAACCCAGTCAGGAATTAAAAAATCATAATTCAAGGTGTAATTTCTTGTTGCTATAATTACTTTATACAGGCTAATTGAATTGAACCATGAAAACATTCTTAATGATTCTACTCTAAAGGAGACATATATAAAACCACCCAATAAGATTGTTAAAAATGGAAATAATAATGTTTTAACTTTTTTCATAATTTAAATTAAAGAATCATGAGTTGTCTAAATGAATAAACAACTCATGATTTTAATTAAGCATATTGAATAAGTTTCCATGTTACTGCACTTCCAGAATATGGAGGCATCTTATTTCCTTTTGCTATTGGTGCTGTTGTTGATGGTGTACTAACAACTTTCCAAATTCCTGATTCTGGACAAATTTCACCTGTTCTAGCGGTTGTCCCAATTGGTAATTTTGACATAATTAATTTTTTATAGTTAATAATGTCCAAACTTAAAACCAATAAAAAAGTTTTCCTTACGGGAATCCGTAAAGTGATTATTTTTTTAATTTGATAGTTAATAAATTAGATGATGCCTAAATCTTTGGCAATAGCAATTAAGTGAATGTTGTTGCTCGCTTTGAAGTAATCTTTGAGTTTAGCCACTCGTTTTTCAATTGTGCTTTTACTATTAGGGGTAATATTTAATTTTTTGAATAACGCTTCCATGTCTTCAATTGCAACACCATTGGCAAGATGAGTTAGTAAAGTAATGTCGTAGTTGTCAATTTCTTTGCCTGATTTATCTTGTAAAGTATGTGCTAATTCGGGAGAAATAAATGTTTTACCATAAAGTAAGGTTTCAATAGCTGTTTTGAGTTGGCTAATGCTATTTCTTCCTTTGTGTACAAATGCGTTTATCTTTTGCTTCTCAAAAAGTGTTTTTATTGTGTAAGCTTTATCTTCAACCGAGTAAACAATTACATTGAGTTCAGGTTGTAAATTTCTAATAGTTTCAATGAGTTTTTCTCCGGAAGGTATTTCCACTTTTCTATAATCGGCAACAAAAGATAAATCGCTAATTAGCAAATCGAAGGGTTCGTTGTCTTGTTTGGCTTTTTTAAATTTTAATAACGCATCATCACAATATTTAGCGTATTGAATTTCTTCAACTCCAAGTGATTCAAGGGTTTGCTTTACAGCTATATTAATGCTGTCGAAATCTTCTGCTATTAAAACTTTTTTAAACATATGCTATTATTTTGGAATCTCAATTTTTACTTTAAATCCTTTTTCAGGTGCAGTGTCAAAATTAATAGTTCCATTTATAGAAAGAATGCGGTTTTCCGCATTTTGAAGTCCGTTTTTTAAATTTAATAAGTTATCTGTTCCAATCCCGTTGTCAGAATAGTTGATTTGCAAAGATTTCTTATTGGATTTAATAGAAATACTAGCTAACGAACATTGGCTGTGTTTTTTCATGTTGACCATTAATTCTTGCAGTACTCGATGAACAACTACCTTTACTTCTTCTGATGTTTTTAAATGATTAAATGCATCCACATTTACAATTACATTTCGATCTGAAGAATTATAAGTGGCAAGCATAGCTTTTAATTTTTCAAGATATAATTCACCAGTATCAATGTCTTTGTTTTCGTTTGAAATATTTCTGGTTCGGTTGTAAATAGTTTCTAAATTTTCTAATAAAGTATCTTTATTTTTTTGATTCACTAAATCTTGTGTTTCGGCAAAAGCTATAGTATTATGAACATCGTTTGCTAATTCGTCATGTAATTTTTTAGCAATTCGAGTTTCTGTTTGATAAGCAGTTTCTTTGATTTTTTTGCGGTTTCTTTTTTTGATTCTATAATAAGCAAATGTTCCAATTCCAAAAAGTAAAATAATTCCAATAACTGAAAATTCTTTTAATTGTTTTTGTTTTTCAAGTTCTTCAAGAGCTTGTTTTGAATCGTATTTTATTTTTGCAAATTGATTTTTAGCTTGTTGTCTTGCTGTTTGTATGCTATCATTTAATTTAAAGGTTTCAATAGCATACTCTTTAGCTTCAATGCCATCGGATAATTTGGTAAGAAATTGTAATGCTTCAATTTTATCATCAGGATTATTTGTTTTTCCAGCCATTTCATAAGCTTTCAAAGCATAATTTTTAGCAGCATTTATGTCTTCTTTTTGATAATATTCTGCTAGATGTATGTAAGATGCGATTTTTTCAAAATCACTTTTAAAATGAATTCTTAATGATAATGATTTTAATAAAAAATCTAATGATTGATTATTGTTTGTTTTGTGATAAGCATAACCTAAATTGTCTAGTATTTTTGCATAATTTATCGTGTCATTTTCTACTTCTTTATTTTTTAATAGAGGTTCTAAAACTGAAATGGTTTTTGAGTATTTTTTTTCTTCTAAATATGTATATCCTATATTATTAAGTATAATTAATTTTGACTTTTGATCTTCTGCTAACTCTAATGATTTGTAATAATTTGTAATAGCCTCATTGTAGTTTTTTTGTTCCAAGTAAGTAAGCCCAAGAATATTATATATAAAGGTAATATAGCTTTTATCAGTTTCTTTGGAAACCAAACTTAGTGCTTCAGTGGATGTTGATTCACTACCCGAAAAATCTCCAGTAATCATTTGAATATTTGAGATTTGTAATAATGGATAGAAAATTTTTTCAGAATTATTCTCTTTACAATTTAATTGAGCTTTGTTGTAATAAAAATAGGCAGAATCATATATTCCATTTTCAAAAAAAGTATCTCCTTTAGAAATGATTTTATTATGATTCGTAATAAACTTATCTTTATTATCACAAGAAGAATTAATCAGGAGAATGAGAATCAAACAAAAAAACGGGAAATGTACATTTCTGTGTATCATTTCCCGAAATTAAATAAACTATTTGATATAAAAAAATCTTAGTTTTTATGGTTTAATAGGAGTTGTGCCTCCTTGACCACCTGTATCACCAATACCTTCATTTAAAGTGTCACCATCTTTTTGCATCAAAGTGTAATCAAATTCTTGAACTTCAGTATTTGTTTTTGAAGTAGGAAAATCATTATCTGATGTGCATGAAGTTGTAAAACCACCAATAGCTACAATAGCTATAAATAAATATTTTTTCATTTTTTTTTAAATTTAAAAATTGGACATAAGTTTTGCTGTTCGGAACTATTCCGAAGTCAGTTTTTAAGGTTTGTTAAACCCTACTCTTTTTGAGTACTTGTTTGTTTTGGGAAGTGGAAGTGTGCTACAACAGAACTTTCATTCTATACTTCCCGAATAAAAATTCGGTTCTGTATAGCGACACTTTTTTGAAATCAGTTTTGTACATTTGTTTTAATAGCTAGTTAAAACGAGAACTAATTCTGAAGCAAAGGAATTGCGTTTTTGTGTGAGTGTTTATAGGGAATTCCTGAAATTCCTATAATTCCAAAAGATTCCTAATTGTTCCGATATGACAACAAGAACTGAAAGTTTAGAAGCCTACAAAAAAGCCATTAGAGCTCATTATGAAATTGAAAAACAAGGAAAATATTCTAGTTTTTTAATTAATCCATCAAGAGCCAAATTGAGACAATTATGTGAGGAAAGGTTGAAAGAGTCAAATGAAAAGGAAGATAAATTAAGTTTTAATTTAGTTTTTGGTTTTGAGTATGATGCAGGTAATCGAAATAAACTAAAATCTCTAACCGATAAGTTTAGACCAATTGAAACTTTTCTTAAAGGAGAAACAGATTTGTCAGATATTGAAGCAATAAATATTACGGCACTATTAGTCAATTTTAAGCCAAGACCATTTCGTGTTTTTAATACTAATTCTTTTGGAGTACAACCTGAAAATGAAGAATTGTCAACAAATAAAGAAGAAACAAATGAGCCAAGTATAAAAATTCAAAAACCCGAACCAAGAAAAAATTTTAAAAAGAAAATTGCAATTGGTGTTTTAGGGTTAATAGGTTTAACTTCTATTGGATATACAGCAAAAACTATTATAGCACCTGAACCACAATGTATGCAGTGGCAAAAAAAACATTATGAAGTTGTTGACTGCAATGGTGAAAATCAACTTGGTTTGTTAAAACAACATGATATAATTCCATTTGATGAGCATCAAAGTAAATTAATCAAAATAGAAGTTTCTGATACAACTACATTTTTTAAAAATGGCAAATCTTTATATTGGTATTGTAAAGTAGACGGTGAACCAGAGTTTTTTAATACACATGGAGTTCATCCTGAAACAGGAAAAGCTTTGAAGCCTGTTAGTAAATATATTATTGAGAAGTATGTTGAATAGTTAATGGTATAAATTAGATTTATCTAAAATCGATTATTACATCGATATTGTGTTATGTTACAAGTGTAGTAATTAAAATGCTTGTTTTTATTTACTTTAAAATAAAAACACAAATGAAGTTCGGAAAAACAATATTCTTTTTTTTAGTACTCCAATTATCTTTTGCTCAAACCATTCCTACCGCAAGAAGAGTAGATTGGACACTTGCAGGTAATAAAAGTTTTGTAGAGCCTTCAATTGTAATTAATTTTCAAACAAGCGGTGGTGACAATACTGGAGTAACAAGCAATGATGTCATAATGACAAATGTTTTGAATAGTATTGGTGTCTCGGGCGCTATAATTTACTTTCCTAATGGAACATATCTTTTTAATCAGAGTATTGTTTTAAAAACAAATGTAATTTTAAAAGGGGAGACGGTCAACGGTACTTTCTTAAAGTTTGATTTGGGAGGAACTAACAATGCTATTCAAATTCAAGGCACGCAAACATCAATAGAAACAAGCTTAACGCAAAACGCATCAATTACTACAAATTCTATTCAAGTAACGGATGCATCGTCATTTCTAGTTGGCGATTTTGTAAAATTAAGTGATGATGACACAGCTAAAGTAACATCTAGTTGGGCAATAGGCACAACAGGTCAAGTTTTAAAAATTATCTCTATTAACTCAAATCAAATAACTTTTTCTAGCCCTTTAAGAAGAGACTATCTTTTGATAAATACACCTAAGGTAACAAAGTTAAATATGTTAAAAAATGTAGGAGTAGAGAATTTATCCTTGGAAAGAGTTGATGCAACAACTGCCCAGACGTCTAACATCAATATTAATCGTGGTGTCGACATAAAAATAAGTTGTGTGAAAAGTATAAAGACAAATTTCGCACATGTTTCAATTAATAACGCTACAAATGTAGTGGTGGAAGGCTCTTATTTTCAAGACGGACTAGATTATGGAAATGGAGGAAAAGCTTATGGAGTTGTTCTCCAAAATACATCGGGCGAATGCTTAATCTATAACAATATTTTTTCCCATTTACGACATTCGGTTTTACTTCAATCGGGTAGTAATGGTAATGTAATTAGTTATAATTACTCGAGAGATCCTTACTGGACAGGTGTAGCTTTGCCTTCTAATTCTGCGGGTGATTTAGTATTGCATGGAAATTATCCTTATTCAAATCTTTTTGAAGGCAACATTGTACAAAACATTGTAATTGATGATTCTCATGGCAGTAATGGACCATACAATACCTTCCATAGAAATAGAGGAGAATTGTATGGTATTTTCATGAATAACAATCCTGCAAGTAACAATCAGAATTTTTCATCAAATGAAATTACTAATACAGGTTTTTTGTTGGGTAATTACACTTTGAGTGGTTCAGGACATTATCAATACAATAATAATAAAAACAATACAATTTTACCAAGTGGAACAACATCGCTTACTCCTAATTCTTATTATTTGAGCAGTTCACCATTGTTTTATTCAACAAATTCAAATTGGCCACCTATCGGAAATGCATCTAACTATAATGTTTACCTAAATGAAAGTAAATACAGGTATTTAAATACAGAGTTGACAAGATGTTCAACTAATGAAACATTGTCAATTTTAGATTTAAACTTTGTTAAAGATTTGTTGGTATTCCCAAATCCAGTTTATGATTACGTAACTTTTATAAGTGAAGATCAAATAAGTAAAGTAGAATTATTCGACTTAAATGGACAGTTATTAAAGCAATTTGAAGTTTCTATGGAGTCTAACAATTTTACTTTAGATTGTAGGGATATAATAAGTGGAATTTATCTGCTAAAAGTTCATAAAAATGAAGGTGAAGTTGTTATTAAAAAAATTATAAAAAAGTAATTTTTGTTCTAAGTTAAAAAAACATCACTTATTACAGAGTTGAAATTTCATAATACAAGATTTGTCTTTAAGCTTTATAAAATTTGTTTTTCCTCAAATTCCTTTTTTTAATTCTATTCTAAACATGAAATTATTTTTCAAACCCTTATTTAAGGGCGCTACATTTTTTTTGTTGTTAAGCGCTTTAATTCAGTTGAGCGACAATTATGTATTAAGTCACAAATGTAACCATTGGTTGTCAGGAGCTGTTTTAGATAAAGAAAAACAAGCTCCTTTGAATAAAATAGGTGTTTTGCTATTTGATAATAACAATATCCTTGTCAAGAAAGTTTTTACAGATAGAAGTGGCAGATTTGATTTTGGGGTTGTCAATTGTAATAAAGCCTATCGTGTTAAAACAGAAAGCAAATTGTATAACTCAGAAGAAATCTCAGTAATAATTTCAAGTAAAACAGAAATAACAGAGCGAAAATTAGAACTAAAACCGCTCTAAATATTTAATATTCTAATTACAAATTAATCACCCTAAGTAGCACCCGTTACACAAGCTCCACCACTTATTACAAAACTATTACTTTAATAAGAATTAAGTTATAAATTTAATTTGTTGTCTAATTTTAAACCGTAAAATCATGAAAAAATTAATTTTAAGTTTAGTTGCTATGTCGACTTTTTCATTTTCAAGTATGGCAAATAATGAAAGCGAGCCAAAAGAAAAAAGTGTGGTGCATAAAATAGAATTAAATGCGCAAGAAAGTATTTTTCTAATCACAGGTTTTAAAATTGATATAAGAAAATTACAAGAAAAATGTAAATTAGAAAATAGCGAACTATTTATCAATAATAGGAAGAATAATATGTTGTTGTCAAGGACTTCTTGTGCTGCTATGTATTGGGGGGTTTATTGCAATCTTATTAGCATAGGGTTTAGTGTTGAACAGTCAAGATACTGGGCTGCAGAAGTCCATGCAAATTGCATTACAGAGACGTATATGTGATAGAGCTATAGAATCGATTTTATTCTAATAAATTAAACTTGTTTTATTTTGAAAACTGTCTTAATATATGATAGTAAAAATTATATTTCTAGATTTTTAAAATTTAGACTCAAACATGCGTATAAATTCATAAAATTTACCAACGGCAAGTTTTCAAATTATAAATTATCTAAAGCATATACGTATGAAAATTTCGATTTAATTATTGTTGTCGTATATGAAGATCTAGATCTTGTTCATCTATTTGATTTATTCAATTTAAAAATCCCAGTCATTGTGGCTTCTGAGAATACTGGTTTGCTTCATTTACTCTCGGGTAATTTAGGTACTACAACAGTTGATTTAAACAGAATCAAAACAGATTTATTTGAAGATTTTGAAACTAAGATTACATTGCTAAGTTAGTTTTTTACTATCCTAGATAATATTAAAAATAACAATTATGAAAAATTCAAACATATTCGTTCACGATAAAAATGCATTGTATTTAAATAGTTTAGATGAGATGGCTGCTGATTTTCACGTAGAATTAAATTTTTATAGTCTTGATAGTTTAAAGGACAAGAAAGTGAATAATAAAAGAGCGAATATTCTTTTTATTGCCTATGAAGTGAAAGATTTTTACTTGTTGTTAGAAAATAATATAGATTTTAGAAATATAATAATAGCTACAAAAAATCACGACATTTTAAATAGTTTAGAAAATACTTTTAGCATCAAATATGTCGATTTAAATATGCGACAGGGAGTTGTAAGAAACATTCATAAGTTGTTGAGAAAAACCTTCAAACCTATTTGTTAAAATAGCTATTTGATTAAACAAGAATGCATCTAAAATTTGAATTATTTTATTTTTATAAGTTAAAAGGGTATTAGTATTTACTTCAATAATTTAATTCCATATATTACATAATATTGACCAATTATTACATAGTGGTTCTTCTGTTTTCAAGATTGTATTAGATTCGTAACAAATTCATATGTGGTTAATTACTTGGGCGTAATTAATTAATGAAAAGAGAGCTGTAAAGCTCTCTTTTTTTATGCTTTAGACAACCCATTATAAGAATAATTACTTGGATTTTACAAAACGAATATTCAAAATACACACACATCTGTTACATCAATTAACACGCTTGTTTCATTTGTGTTTATTAAGGTACGTTTTGACTCTAAATTAGATAGTATTATTTGAAATCTATTCACAATATTTAAAAGAATTTAACCTCAAAAAACATACAGCCCAATTTCAAATAATTCAAACAAACGTCTTACTTAATCCCTCTAAAACTAAAAGACAAATGAAAATCCATACACACATAAAATGCTTATTGTTATTTTGTTTTTTAGCATTTTCTTCACAAGCTAGTGCGCAATGTAATGTGGCTGGTTTTACGGCAACTCCTACAAATGGAACCTGTTTTGCAAACGGTAGTATAACAGTTCAAGTGCCTGGTGCTGTTAACTGTACTAACTGGGTAGCAATTTTAACTCCTCCATCAGGCTCTGAACAATTACTTTCTATACCAGCTAATGGTGGTCCTGTGGTGTTTACATCTTTGCAGGCAGGAAGTTACAGTATTCGATTATTTGACGGTTTAACTACAGTTCAAGCTAGTAATAACCCTATTGTTATTACAACCAGTTATGTGTCACCTATTGTTACTTCTTCAAACACAATTACAACTTGTAATCCTGCCAGTACGAACTATACAGATGATGCTACATTAACAGTAAATATAAATCCAGGAACAGGTTTGGGGCCATTTGTTTATACTTGTACAGGGGCAACTAATTCCCCCTCAGCGCTTACTATGGATAGAAACTATACTTTTACAGGTTTAGCCGCAGGGTCTTATAATTTTAGTGTTACGGACCAGCCAGGTGTAAGCGGTTGTGAAGTTTCAGTATTGCAAACAAGAGTAATTGCTGCTAATACATCATTAAGATTGCCTGCAACTACTACGCCAGCAGTAATTAAAGTAGGATGCCCTATTACATGTAATACGCTTCAGTTGTATTTTCTTTATGGTAATACAATTCCTAATCATCAATTTTGGAGACAAAGAATTGAAAGTAATCCCGACCCTAATAGAGCCATGATATCTATTAATGGAGCGCCAGCGGTACCCATGGTTGTTGCGCTTAGTCCTGTTGGTTATATTGGTTCAGGTTTTGAATCACCTGTATTGCAAGCAGGTGATACTTGGAGTGCAACATTTACTGATGGTTGTGATATTACAACGGCTAACGGAATAATACCAACTCCTACAAGTGCATTATCTGCATTTCAGGGGACTACAACAGTAAATGCATGTGCTTATCAGTATTCTATATATTCGGTTTGGGATATACAAAATTGGTGTACGAATTTCCAAATAACAATTGAATTAGAAGATAGTTTAATGCCGGGTACATTTAACCCAATAGCGGGTTCACCATTTTTATCTGGTTTTTCAAATAATAGAACTATACAAGTGCCTTCTATAGGGAATTATAGAGTTACTTATGACGATGGTTGTCATTCTACAATACGTTTTGTAAACATTGTGGAACAAACAATTAATCCTTTAGATAATTATTCTTTTTACACCTCAAACACATTAAGAGAAGGTACGGGCGGTTTAAGACTCGCTACTTGTCAAAGTTGCACAGGGTCTCTATCAACTGCCCTTTCTTACCCATTAACATATTCGATTATGCCAACTAATGGGGATAGTAGTATTGTATATACTGCTACTCATCCTTATAATTTAACAGGTACTTATACAGTTAATTTTCCTTTAGTTGTAAATATAAACGGGCCGAGTGACATCAATCGAGTAATAAGGGATTTACCAGGCAATACAAGCTATACAATTACTATTACAGATGCTTGTGGATATTCGGTTACAAGAACGCAAACTACCTTATCAGCTACTTATAATCCAACGGTTACTGTTTTGCAAAGTTGTGCGAATTCAAATACGATTCAGTACGATTTAAACTCCCCAGGAGTAGCCAATATTTCAGGGACTTTTACTCATGGACAGGTTTTTTTACATCAAGATAATGGTTTTGGTTTACCAGGAACTCTTATTCAAAGTGTTCATGTGGAACCTGTAAGCATTGTTAATATTAATGAATGGAAAGCACAATCAATACCCAATTTATCATCAGGTAATTATGTATTGAGGTTTTTAAATTTTCGTACTCCTGACATTTTGAATCAACAGTATGGAGCTACTATAAATGGATTTGAAGATTTTTTAATACCTATTACGATTGCTGATTACCAAGACATTATAGTTGATACAGAAACCACATTTTGTAATTCGGCAGACCCTAATTCAGGGATAATTTTTGCCGAGGTATCATCTGGTACACCAGTATATCCATTAACGTGGCAAGTTTTCAGCATAAGTGATCCAGTTACGCCATTACAAACGTATATAGCAAATTCACCACTAGATGCTAATGCGCTACAGCAAGCTTTTAATGGGTTAGTGCCCGGTGATTATTTTGTAAGAACGTCATCATCTTGTTACATATTAGATTCAAATGTTACTATTGATGCCGCACAACAAACACCACAAATTTCAGCAAGTCAAACTACGGTATGTCCAGGCAGCAATGTTATATTAGCGGGTATACCTACATCAGATGGTTTGTATGATATTACTTGGACAGATAATTTTGGTAACACTATAGGGACAGGAATTTCTGTTTCTACAACAGTTACGCAAACCACAACGTTTACTGCAACATTGACACCAGCTGTAGGCTGTGTTAATCCACAAGACTATTCAAGTAATATTTTAGTAACTGTAACTGATAATCCAGATTTTTCTTTAGCAGTTTCCAATGTCGATTTATGTTTAAATGGTAGTAATCCTGTTGATGTAACCATTAGTAATTCCCAATTAGGTTTTACTTATGAAATACTAGATGAAAACGGGAATCCATTTGTGCCTGCAATTACGGGCGCAGGAAATGGGGGAGATTTAGTAATTACAATACCTACCATAAACTTACCTGCCGTAGGAGTGGAATATACAGTTGCTACAAGTAATGGTAATGTGGGTTGTAGCGGTAACTTAGTTGATACAATATTGTTTTTTGCGGGAACGCTACAAACCAATAATGCAGTAAACGCATCAGATGTTTGTATCTCATCAGATGGTGTTATTACAATAGTAAATTCAGTTGATGGTGCAATTTACAATGTGTATAATGCATCGGATTTAGTTACAATTTTAGCAACAGAAACTGGTACAGGAAATAATTTAAATATTACTATTCCCGCAGTTAATTTAACAGTTGGTACAAATACCTTCACTATTCAAGTAAGCGGCAATCAATGTACTGCAGCATATTTAGATAATCAAGCGACAATAGAAGTATTTCCAAATATAACGCAGTCGGGTTCAACAACTACATCGTGTAACGTGTTAGGAACTTTGTACACAGTATCTGCAATTTTTAGTGGTGAAGCACCATTTGTAGCTACTGGAACAGGAGCTTCTGGTACATGGGTTGATAATGGAAATGGCACACACACTTGGACTTCAAATAATATAGCAGCTGGAGTGGCATACAGTATAAATATTCAAGACACAAATGCGTGTAATACGATAAATCTGGCAGCGGTAGCGCCTTCATGTTGTGTGTTTGAAGTTACATGTCCAACATTTCCAGTAACAACCGTTGCTTGTTATGCTGATATTCCAACAGCTACTTCACTAACAGAGGCACAATTTGAAGCTCTTGGTAATGCAGATGGTGTAATTGGAAATTTGTCTTGTGGTGTTATTGAAATCACCGCATCAAATGCTGTTGATCCCGGCTGTGAAGGAAACGTAATTGGAACTTACACAGTAACTGAATATGCAGACCCTAATGATAATGATATAAGAGATTTAGGTGAAGATACTGTTTTAAACACACAAAATTGTATCCAAACATTCACCATCGAAAGAGAAGATTTCACTATGCCAGCCAATGCTTCATCAATAGTAGCTTGTCCAGCAGATGTAATAGTGCCAACAGTCCCAGTAGTAACCGATAATTGCGGAAATACATTAACGCCTAGTGCACCAGTAATATCAGCAATGCCAACTTGCGAAGGCAATGTAACGTATACGTACACTTTTACAGATTGCGAAGGCAATACGCACAATTGGGTTTACACATACACTATCGAAAGAGCAGATTTTACAATGCCAGCTAATGCTTCATCAACAGTTGCCTGTCCAGCCGATGTTGTAGCACCAACTGTTCCAGTAGTAACTGATAATTGTGGAAATACTTTAACGCCTAGTGCACCAGTAATATCAGCAATGCCAACTTGCGAAGGCAATGTAACATATACCTACACTTTTACAGATTGCGAAGGCAATACACACAATTGGGTGTATACATATACTATCGAAAGATTAGATTTTACAATGCCAGCTAATACAGCATCAACAGTTGCCTGTCTAGCCGATGTTGTAGCACCAACTGTTCCAGCGGTAACTGATGCTTGTGGAAACGCACTAACGCCTAGTGCACCAGTTATATCAGCAATGCCAATTTGCGAAGGCAATGTAACATATACGTACACTTTTACAGATTGCGAAGGCAATACGCACAATTGGGTTTACACATACACTATCGAAAGATTAGATTTTACAATGCCAGCTAATGCTTCATCAACAGTAGCTTGTCCAGCCGATGTTGTAGCGCCAACGGTTCCAGTAGTAACTGATAATTGTGGAAATACTTTAACGCCAAGCGCACCAGTAATATCAGCAATGCCAATTTGCGAAGGCAATGTAACGTATACCTACACTTTTACAGATTGCGAAGGCAACACACACGATTGGGTGTATACATATACCATCGAAAGAGAAGATTTCACTATGCCAGCCAATGCTTCATCAACAGTAGCTTGTCCAGCAGATGTAGTAGCGCCAACGGTTCCAGTAGTAACTGATAATTGTGGAAATACTTTAACGCCAAGTGCACCAGTAATATCAGCAATGCCAACTTGCGAAGGCAATGTTACTTACACCTACACTTTTACAGATTGCGAAGGTAACACACACGATTGGGTGTATACCTATACAATCGATGATAACATTGCGCCTACAGGAACTACGCCTGCTGATTTAACACTCCAATGCATTACAGCTATTCCATTAGCTGATGTTACTGCTATAACAGACGAAGCTGATAATTGTTCAGGTGGAGTTACAGTTACAGTAGCAGATATGAACAATGGAGGTATAGGATGCTTAGGTAATCCATATATAGTAACCAGAACTTTTACATTAACGGATTGTGCAGGAAATACAACAGATTTAGTGCAAACGATAACAGCCGAAGACAATACAGCTCCTGTTTTTGATGGTGCTTTACCTAGTGATTTAGTTTTAGAATGTACAGATAATATTCCTGTGGCACCAACGCTCACCGCCACTGACAATTGTAGTGTGCCTACTGTGATGTATGACGAGCAAAGAGTAGATGGTTCATGTCCTAGTAGTTATACGTTAACAAGAACTTGGACAGCAACAGATACTTGCGGAAACGAAAGTACTCATGTTCAAACAATTACTGTTCAAGATACTACTCCGCCTGTATTTACGGGAGATTTACCTGAAGATGGTTTTGTAGATTGTGATAATATTCCTATTGCGCCAACATTGACTGCAACAGATAATTGCGGAAATGTCACCATTACATTAGATGAACAAAGAGTAGATGGTGATTGTTCAAGCCGTTATGAATTAGTTAGAACTTGGACAGCAACAGATGAATGTGGTCTTTCATCAACTTACACACAAACTATAGCACTAGCATGTCATATTAAAATTTGGAATGCAGTATCGCCTAACGGAGATGGTTCAAATGATATTTTCTATTTAGAGGGTATTGATTGTTATCCAAATAATACTGTAGAAATATTTAACCGTTGGGGAGTAAAAGTATATGAGGTTAGTGGTTATGAAAATGTAGTGAAAGTATTTTCAGGATATTCAGATGGTCGTTCAACCATTTCAAGAAACGAATTGTTGCCAACAGGAACTTACTTCTATGTGTTGAAGTATGAATTTAGCTATGACGGGGTAAACGGCAAACAAAACATTGATAAATCAGGTTATCTGTATATCCAAAATAATTAAAATCACTATGAAAATTTCAATTAAAAATATATTATCTCTTTTTGCATGTGTTTTTCTATGCAATCAGGAAATTAGTGCTCAGCAAGATTCTCAGTATACCAATTATATGTACAATACTATAAATGTAAATCCAGCTTATGCAGGCAGTAGAGGTGTTGTGAGTGTTTTTGGACTACACAGAACTCAGTGGGTTGGACTAGAGGGTGCTCCAGTTACCAATACTTTTTCAATAAACACTCCAATAAGCAATTCCAATTTTGGATTAGGAGTTTCTTTTGTTAATGATCGTATTGGACCATCAGATGAAAATACAATTTCAGTAGATGTGTCATACTCAATTCAAACATCAGAAACCTATAAATTATCATTTGGTATAAAAGGAACGGCAAATCTATTAAATGTAGATTATACCAAGTTAGATCGATACGATTTAACCGATCCTCAATTTCAAAATAATATCGATAATGAATTTTCTCCCAATATTGGAGCAGGAATTTACTTCCATTCAGATAAATTATACGTTGGCTTATCAGCTCCTAATTTTTTAGAAACAGCACATTTTGATGATAATATTTCTGTTTCAGCAAAAGAAAGAATGCACTACTATTTAATTGGAGGATATGTTTTTGATATATCACCAACTGTGAAATTTAAACCTGCTGTGCTATCAAAATTAACTTCTGGTGCGCCATTACAAACAGATGTGACAGCTAATTTTATGTTCAATGAAAAATTTGTTTTAGGAGCCGCATGGCGATGGGATGCTGCTCTAAGTGGTTTAGTAGGTTTTCAAGTTTCAGAAGGCTGGTTTATAGGTTATGGTTATGATGCTGAAACCACAAAGCTTGCCAACTACAACTCAGGCTCGCACGAAATTTTCTTGCGTTACGAGTTTAAAGGTAAAACAGAGAAAGTAATATCACCAAGATTCTTCTAAAAAGCAAAACATGAAAACAAAATCAATAGTTATAGTGGCATTGTTACTAAAGAGTTTTTTAGTAGATGCGCAAGAAGTTAAAATTAAAAAAGCGGACAAAGAATACAATCAATATGCGTTTGTCAATGCAATTGAAACGTATGAAAAAGTGGCTGAAAAAGGATATAAATCGGTAGAGTTATTTCAGAAACTGGGTAATGCCTATTATTTTCAAGGAAAATTGGAAGATGCCAACAAATGGTACGTAGAACTTTTTAATATGAACCAGTCTGTTGATGACGAATATTATTTTCGCTATGCTCAAACATTAAAAGCGGTTGGCGATTACAAAAAGGCAGACCAAATAATGGCAGAATTTAATGCAAAAAACAGTTCCGATTTAAGAGGTAAATTAGCCAAATCTCAAAGTGATTATTTAACCGAAATTAAGAAAAATTCAGGACGCTATAAAGTTGAAAATGCAGGTATCAACTCGCAATTTTCAGATTATGGTGCCGCTTTTTATAAAGATGAAATCGTTTTTACTTCAGCAAGAGATAGCAGTGGTGTTTCAGGTAGAAAACATAGTTGGACTAATCAATCGTATACCAATTTGTACAGTGCTACTAAATCAGATGATAATAATCTTGGAGCACCTGAGAAATTTTCTAAAAGCGTTGCTTCTAAATACCATGAATCTACTCCTGTGTTTACAAAAGATGGCAATACTATGTATTTTACTCGTAACAACTTTTTAAATGGTAAAAAAGAAAAAAATGCAGACCAAACCATTCTTTTAAAAATATACAGAGCTAGAAAAAAAGACAACAAATGGATTGATATTGATGAATTACCATTTTGTAGTAACAATTACAGCGTGGCACACCCAGCATTAAGTGCTGATGAAAAAACTTTGTACTTCGCTTCAGATATGCCAGGAACCATTGGAGCTTCGGATATTTTTAAAGTAAGTGTTAACGCAGATGGAAGCTTTGGAGAACCTGAAAATTTAGGCAGTAAAATCAATACCGAAGCAAGAGAAACGTTTCCGTTTATTTCAGGAGATAACGAATTGTATTTTGCCTCAGATGGACATCCTGGACTTGGCGGACTTGACGTTTTTGTTGCCCAATTAAAACAAGATGGTACTATAGGGAATGTTAAAAATGTAGGAGAACCAGTAAACAGTACCATGGATGATTTTGCTTTTATTATTGATACAAAAAGTAAAAAAGGATTCGTATCATCAAACAGAAAAGAGGACAATTTAGGGTATGATGATATTTTTAAATTTACTGAGATTATTCCTATTACTTATGATTGCGAGCAGTATCTTAACGGAATTGTTGTTGATGAAGATTCGCAAGAGCCAATTGCTAATGCAAAAGTCGTCTTATATGATCCAGTAGAAACAAAGCTGAAAGAAGTAACTTCAGATGCAATAGGTAAATACGATTTTGGAGTAGTAGATTGTGGTACAAAATTCAAAATTAGAGCAGAGAAACCAACATATAATGCTAACGAAATAACGGCTTACATTCCTAATGAATCTGGAATTACCGATACTAAAATTGCTTTAGAATTAACTGAGAAACCAATGAAACCTGGTGATGATTTAAGAACAGCATTAGGAATCGACATTATTTACTTCGATTTAGATAAATCTAACATCCGTCCAGATGCAGCTGTAGAATTAGCAAAAGTAGCTGAGGTAATGAAACAATACCCAAACATGCATATTGATGTGCGTTCACATACCGATTGCCGACAAACAGCTAAATACAACGAAGCTTTATCGGATAGAAGAGCAAAAGCAACCATTGCGTGGTTGGTGAAAAACGGAATCGATAAAAAGAGAGTAACAGGCAAAGGATACGGAGAATCAAAATTAGTAAATGATTGTGGATGTGAGACTACAAATGAATCAAATTGTTCAGAAGATCAGCATCAAAAAAATAGAAGAAGTGAGTTTATTATAATGAAGTTTTAAGACACTATCTAAACAAAATTTTTAATAAGAATTAGAATAATTAATGTCTAATACGTAAGCAAATAAATTAAATGGTATGAAAACATTATATGTTTTTGATTCGTCGGTGTATTATGTCACAAAATTGATGAGTTCATTTGTAAATAAAAAAGATATAAATTTTTCTTTTATTTCGATGGATAATAATTTAAAAGACAAAGAAATAATTTACATAGTAAATGATACCAATGATTTTATTGAGTATTTAGTTGTGAGAGAAAATTGTAAAAAAATACATTTGGTTATTACCAATGTGTTTTTGGTTAAAAAATTGAGTTTAATAAAAGCATTTGATTTTTACACATACGACCAATTTGAAAAATATTTAGCAACAAAAAACGAGGTGAAATTAGTATAAATTACTTACTAATTCTACCTCCGTCACTTCGAGTGTTTTGCATTTGTAAAGCCTCAGATTTACAAATGCAAAATGTATCGAGAACTGAAGAAATGGTTTTTTTATTACAGTTCATACATTTTATATAAAAACACCTAAATGGGTTATATAATATTTTTTCGTGCTCAACATGTGCATTTCATCGATTAATTATTTCTCTCCTTTTCATTATTCACAGAACAACATCGCTTATTACATGAAACCTACCGATTAATACAATTATAAAAATCAAAATAACTTTAAGTGTTAATTTTACTCTAATATCAATCAGCAATGCGTTATAAGTTGATTCTTAGAGGTGTAATGAAGCTTTTTGAAAGCTGTCATTTTTAAGTGGCAAATGAACTATAATGTTCATATGGGTTTAAATAAGTATAACTTAATTCAATTTTTTATGTTAGAGAAAATTACTTTTAATCATTGCAGTATAAACAAAATTAGCTTTTTAATGAAAGCGTTTATGTTGCTAGGGTTTGTGCAAATGAATTATGCACAAATGGCAAATAATGGGGCGTTGTACATTGCTGACAATGCTACTTTTTTTCTTGCGTCTGGTAATCTTACATTTGGTCCTGCTCCAGCCACAACAGCTACTACAAAGTCAGGATTAAATCATGGGGTTTTGACTCTTGGAGAGATGGTTACAACGACAGGCGCATCTAATTCGCATTTTGTGAATGGATACGTTAGGGCTATGGGTACAACGGCTCAAGTATTACCAATCGGTGATGCTGGTACTATAGCAAGAGTAAGGGTGGTTCCTTCAGCTAATTTTGGTGTTGAGGCAGCTGCTTTTAAAACAAATCCTTCAACTATTGGTACAGCACTTTCGGGAGTTGTAACTGATATTTCGGATGTTGAGTATTGGGATATTAATGGTACACCAACTACTGTAATTAGTTTGTCTTGGAGTGCTGGTTCTGGAGTTTCAGCATTAACGGAGGCAGATCTTAATAAATTGTTAATTGTTGGTTGGAATGGTTCAGCATGGGTCGAAATTCCTGCAACGGTTGATGTAAATGCATTTTTTGGAGGAGCTAGTTCTTTCACTTCTGGTAGTATTACCACAGGTGGGGGCGTAGATTTAACTGCTTTTTCTGAGTTTACACTTGGTGCTAAAAACACCTTATCATCTAACGATTTTGCAAATTCTAATCTTTTTGCAACAATAAATAATGATGCATTGCAAATTGAAGCTGCAACAGAAATGAAAAACGTTACTGTTTATGACTTAACGGGTCGTGTAGTTGCACGTTACGGAGTTAATGGAGAAACAACTTTAAATAAAGATTTTTCTCATGCCTCAGGTGTGTATCTAGTTCAAATTGAACTTGAATCAGGAGCTGTGTTAACTAAAAAACTAATAAACCAATAAAACTTTTACTCAAAATTAAAATTCAAACAAGATGAAAAAAATAACTAAAATATTCGTATTTGCAGGAGTATTAATGACAGCTATGGCTTCTGCTCAAGTAGGTATTGGAACGACTACACCAGATGATTCAGCAATTTTAGAATTAGAAAGCACTTCAAAAGGATTGCGTTTACCAAGAATGACAACAGCACAAAGAACTGCTATTGCTTCTCCTGTTTCTGCTTTACAAGTTTATGATACTACTACAAATTCTATTTGGATTTATAATGGTACTGCATGGACAGAAGTTGGCGCAGGTGGTTCAGGTACAAATGTGTATACAGCTGATGGTCAATTAACAGGTGTTAGAACTGTAGATCAAAACAATAATAACTTAACGTTTCAAACGGGTACAGCTAAAACAATTGTAAATGGTAATTTCCAAACTACAGGTTTGTTGTATGCTAAATCTCCTAGAGTACATCCTATTGCTGCTGCTATAACTTGGCAGGCTGACGATGTGGTTATTTTATTACAAAGTACACATTCAGGTCAAATAGTATTGCCTTCTGCTAGTGCAAATCCTAACAGATTAGTAGGAATTAACAACCGTTCTGGAGGAGCAAGAACTTTTGCAAATGTAACAGGTGGTGATACAGGAATTTATGCTGATGAAGCGCTAAGTCAAATTGCTTCAGGTAGTGGAGTTTCATGGTATGTTTCTGATGGTACATCTTGGAGATTATACTCAGGAAGACCATAAGTTATTCTGTAAAAAAAATTAAAACACATATATCCCCATTACTAAACCTTTTGCGTTAATTAACTCCTATGGTTAAAATGGGGATATTTTTTATCACTCAAAATAAATTTATACTATGAAAAAATTTCTCTTTTTAATAGTATTAGTTAGTACGTCTGCCATTGGTCAGGTGCTATCTAATCAGCCAGTTGTAAATCAAATTACAGATCAAAATCCGTTTTTGGATGCCTCAACTAGCTTTAATGGACCAGGTTCTATAGGAAAAGGACTTGTGTTCCCTCAAACCGATTTAACGGCTTGGACTTTTGATACTAGCGGTTTAGATGGGATTAATTTTCCTTCCGCTTTTGACGGTATGATTGTATATAACACAGCTTCTGGGTCTACATTAGAAAATCAAGGTCAAATTGTTTCTGTTACACCAGGTTTTTATTATTTCTCAAATCCAGGAGCTACAGATAACATTGCAAACGGGCAATGGAGAAAAATGGGTTCTGGTTTAGGTCTTTCAGACTGGAGTGCTATTGGATCTAGAAATTATACAATTCCTGGTACTTCAATCCCAGCTAAAACAGATTCAATTACAAATACCTTAGGTAATAACAGAAGAATTCAAATAAGAGATACTGAAAGGTTAGATACTAATGCAAAAAACGCAAGTTTTGATGTAAGTGCAGACAAGTCTACTGGCGAAAAAATGTCTTCTAGCAACTTAAATGGTAATGGTTCACTTCTTCTCCATAGGTTTTCAACTGTTAATGATTCTCCCCATCTTATGGGATATATTGATGCTAACGATGAAACTCGAGATGGATATATAAGACAATCATTTTTTAACTATCAAAATGGTACAAACGTTGCAAATAGAGCATTAGGTTATGGAGTTGAATTTTTTGGGGTTGCGTCAAATGGATTTAATCTGAAAATAAACAACAAGCAATTTCAAGCTAGTAATGGTTCATTTAATATAAGCGCTGATACACTGTCAGGATTTAGTGTTTCGGGTGGAAAATTTGTTAATGGAAATACCATTGGTAAATATAAATATGCAAAGTTTATTACAAGAACAGGTCTTAGTGGTACTGGAAGTTTAGCGGAATTAGCAGTAAGTATTAATAGAGATGTTGATGGTGAAAACTGGCAGGGTTCTACCATTCGTTTAGAAAAAACAATTGACAATAGTACTTCTATGGGGTTTATTGATTTTGGTTTAGCCGATGGAAATTTAGATACGGATCAATCTTTAGGTTTTGGTGTAGCTAACACAACAACTATGGTTTTGAGAAGGTCTAATAGTGATCCCAAAGTTGGTATAGGAACACTTAATCCACAAGCTAAGCTAGATGTAAATGGTTATATTAAGTTAGGTTCAGCAGATACTACTGGAGATGCAGCACCACAAGCAGGTATGTTACGTTTTAACACAACTAATAATAAATTCCAAGGATACGATGGTACTACTTGGGTAAATTTAAATTAAGAACAGATTAACTAACTCTTTAATTTAATAAACTAAATGTAAATTGTTTTTAAAGCAAGAATAATTTGCATTTAGTTCATGTATAGCTTATGGTTTTTCAAAGGGATTCTATTTTAGAAAACCATAAGCAATATATTAAAATAATATTTAAAATTTAAATATATGAAAAAAATACTTTTCTTAATATTATTAGGAAGTACTTCTGCCATTGGTCAGGTGCTATCTAATCAGCCAGTTGTAAATCAAATTACAGATCAAAATCCGTTTTTAGATGCCTCAACTAGCTTTAATGGGCCAGGTTCTATTGGAAAAGGACTTGTTTTTCCTCAAACCGATTTAACAACTTGGACTTTTGATACTAGCGGTTTAGATGGGATTAATTTTCCCTCCGCTTTTGACGGTATGATTGTGTATAACACAGCCTCTGGGTCTACATTAGAGAATCAAGGGCAAATTGTATCTGTTACACCAGGGTTTTATTATTTTTCTAATCCAGGTGCTACAGATAACATTACAAACGGGCAATGGATTAAATTTGAAGCTGGCGCTGCTGGCGGAAAGTTTGTTGATGGTACTGATCCTGCAGACGCAGTGTATACATCAGGAAAAGTGGGAATTGGAACAACAACTCCATCTCACAAGCTTACTGTAAAAGGTGATGATGCTGTATTCTTACTAGAAAATGCTGCTGGAAATTCAAAATTAGCCATTACATATAATGATATACTAAATGCAGATTCAAAGTTTGCTTTTCCTCAAATTATTGTGCGTTCTACATCTGAGAGTATAAATAAAAATATATCTATTGAACCAGGTGTTGGGTCTAGTACTGATCCTGCTTTACAAGGAGGTACAGTAGGTATTAATAATAATTCAGGTGTAAAATCTGCTACATATTTCAATGGTTCTGGAGGTTCTATTGTTCGCTTTGGAGTTGGTCAAAATAACGGGGCATTTAGAAGAGAAATTGATAATATGGAAATTTATTCGGATAGAATTGCAATGCAAGGTAGATTGGTTGTTCCTGAAATTAGAGATTACAATAATAGTGCTTTTAAATCTTCAGCAGCTTTATCTTTTCCAGGAGTTACAACAGCAGGTTTATTGCCGCCTAAATTAACTACAGCTCAGATGCAGGCACTTGCTCCTCAGAGTGGTTTAATGGTTTATAATATTTCTATTAATTGTTTAATGTATTATGATGGTACAGAATGGCGTTGCGATAAAAACGGATCAGTTTTTCCTTCAACGAATCCTAATTTAGCTAGTTTGGGAGCAACACTATTACCACAAGCTAATTATTGTGGGGACAAAGTCATTTCCAATACAGGTTGTGCAAGTGTTAGTGGTGCTACCATTAATGATGATGTTGCTACAACACTTGGAGTAGAGTATAACTGGACAGATGGTATGGCTTCTATGGGGCAAACAACTAGAGCTTTAGTTGAAATTAATGGTCAATGTTGGTTTAGATTTAATCTTAACGTTGCTCCGTCTAATTACCCTAATACACCTAATACAGGTCAAAATATTTACACACTAACTTCTCCTAGAGAAAATACTTATGCTGAATACAACGCATCTTGGGGATACTATAATACAGTGACACCTGATTTTTCTTTAGGTTGGGCTACGGCTCCAGCATTTCCAGAGGAAGGGGCGCTTTATCAATGGACAGCTGCGATGAATGGTTCAAGTCAAGAAAGAGCTCAAGGAGCGTGTCCTACAGGATTCCATGTGCCATCTGATTGTGAATTCCTTTATTTAGAATCATCTTTGGTTGGTGGTTGGAATAATGAGTTGGAATTAATGAATAATGTTCGTTTGAATGATTTAGGGGAAGGTAATCCTGGTACAAAATTGAGAAATTTTGGAAATAACCATGATGGCGATTTAAATCGTTCAGGCTTTAATGCTTATCAAACAGGATTACTTAATTCTATAACTTTTTTGAATAGAAATTTACCTTATTTTTGGAGTTCAACAGGTACTACTAACTCGGCAGTTTATAGAAGTTGGGGTGCTGGTTCTAGAGGGGTTTCAAGATGGGAAGTTCAGAAGAACTTTGCGAAATCTGTTCGTTGTTTAAAAGACTAACTAACCCTTTATATTTTTAAAAGCTCCTTATTTAAAAATAAGGGGCTTTTATTTTACTAATCTATTAAAATCGCCCAACATGAGATATTTACACTTTTTAATAGTCGTTTTACTAACACAGTTTACATTTGCACAAGATAGCATTCGCATAAGCGCCAATTTTTATAACAATACTCGTTTTTCAAAAGTTATAATCCAAAAATTTGGTATTGGAACTTTTAAAGTTGCCGCTTTGCCCATAACAAACAACTCATTTACAATTACTGCTCCTAAAAATATTGAGTCTGGTATTTATCGTTTTCAATATAGTGAAACAGAAAACGATTTTGTCGACGTTATTATTAATGGCAGCGAAAATGAAATACATTTTGAAATTGATGCCAATTCAGAAAACAGAAAGCCAAATTTTATAAAGTCTGTCGAAAATAAAAAATGGTATGCTTATAAAGAAAATGAAGCTGTCTTATTAAGTAAAATAAAAGCTTTACAGCTCTTTTTAGCCACTTTTCCTGAGCAAAGCAATAAGATTTGGATTTATAACAATGAAGCTTACATAAAACTACAACAATTATTTAAGAAAGAACAACAACTATTTACTGATTCTAACCCTGGGTTTTGGGCTAAAAATATGGTAAAAAATCAGCCAGTGTATTTTCCAGATGTTAAAAAACATTGGAAAATTCAAGATTCTGAAGCTAGAGAACAGTTTTGGAATACTATTGTTACGGATGATAGTAAGTTACAAAATACACCGCTTTATACAGAACTTATTCTTGAATATCTTAGATATTATATGAATCCAGAGATGCAATTTACAGAGGAAGAAATGGTATATGGATTTATGAAAAGTGCAGATGATATTATGACTGCTTTTTCTAAAAATGAAGATTCGCAAAAATTCGCCCTTCAATTTTTGCAATTAGGGTTTAAAGAAATGGGAAAAGAAAAAGTATTGCAATATTTAGATGAAAAATATGCTGAAATTGCTAGTCAATGTCAAGACGACAAAAACAAACAAGCTTTTGAACTTCGTATGGAAGGCTATAAAGCCATGCAAAAAGGCACAGCTGCTCCAAATATTACATGGATGACAGCTAATGGAAAGGAAGCAAGTTTAAATGATTTAAAAACGGAAAAAGTTTTAGTGGTTTTTTGGGCTTCTTGGTGTCCTCATTGTATGGAGGCTATGCCAAAAATCAATGAATTTGCTAAATTAAATCAAGATGTTTCTGTTGTAGCTATAAGTTTAGATACAGATTTTAAGGCGTATCAAAAACGAGCTTTGACATTAAATGAAATGTATCATTATTGCGATTACAAACAATGGGAAAGCAAACCAGTAGTTGATTATTACATCTATGGGACACCCACAATGATACTAATTGATAAAGATAAAAAGATAGAATCTAAATTTACGAGCGAAAAAGAGTTGTTTGAATATTTTAAATAACGCTTAAAAATCAGCAAATATTCCATTGTTACAACCGAATGTTACAACGATCGAAATGATTCCGAATTATGTTTTAAATTTGATATTAGTTGATGTGAGGTATATTCATAATTATAGATTTGGGGTTAAATTATATGATTATACTTTTAGTAGGTTGAGTTTGTATTCTTGCATCAACTGATTAATTTAGGGGAATGAACTTAGAACGTACAAGTGAAAGTTGAGTTTTTTTAGGCTAGAATTTTCCATTATAAATAATTGTAGTTGTTTTTTAACTTTCACTTGTTCTAAGTTTATTATTAGAAAAAGTAAACAAAAAAAGGATTTGTTTACATGAATTAGAATAATTTGTTCTCAATATATTCAAATTAGGTAATCTGCTCCCTACTCTCTAGTAGTAAAATTAATTTAATCTTGGGCGGTTAAATTAGTTTTTTTCATAACTACTCTGGGGGCAGTTTTTTTTATGATTTATGGATAAACATCTTCATACAGGCTTTAAATTTTTCAATTGCAATTTGCGGTCTTATTGTTGTTTTGTTTTTTTAGGAGTTGCCTGTATCAACAATGCAGTTTTATATTTTATTCTTGAAAAATTTGTTTCGGATTATTTTAGCTATCATTTAACAGGGTTTCACTATCTAATAATTAATTTTTTTGGGTCGGTAATTAATTTTTTAATTCTTACTATTTATTTTAAAGAAGTGAGATTTTATCTTGATAACGATTTTGTATGGAGTACTAGTGATGAAGTTAAAAATTTAATTTTTCTAATTTTCTTCAATGTTTTAATGGTTCTTTCAGGCGGCATAACGGTGTCTCTCTTACAATAAATTAAAAGGTATTTTTAAGACAACTCTAGTGCCCATAACGTTTTGGTTTTCCGTTATTTCTTCAATACTTAAATTGTATTTCTCCACTTTTGTTAAAGCATTTAAAATTGCAATTCTATCGTTAATAATTTTGGTTGCTAAAGATACATGATTCTTCTTTTTTACATTTTTATTATAGTGTAAACCAACACCATTATCTTCAACTCGTATTTCGATAAATTCGTTATTTGTTCTTTTAATTTCAATATTAATGGTTTTGTCATCAATATGAGGTAATAAACCGTGTAATAGTGAATTTTCAATGATGGGTTGTAAAAGCATTACAGGAATAGATAAATTATTCAATTGTAGTGAATCGTCAGCTTTAAAATTAAATTTTATATCTAAATTGTTTTTTAAGGCTTCAATTTCTATGAAGGATTTAAGATATTCAATTTCATCATAAATAGATATATTATCTTTATTAACTATGTCTAATGTTTTTCTTATAAATGAAGAAAATTTGGTTAAAAAATGATTTGCACTCATTTCTCCTTCTAAAATATAAAGACTTTGAAAATTATTTAGCGAATTAAATATAAAATGAGGGCTCATTTGTGCTTTTAGTGCTTTTAATTCTAGTGTGTATAGTTTTAATTTTAAGTTATATTTTCTATTCGTTTTTCTTTTGTAGTAGAAATAAAACGTCAATAGTGTTAACACAAATATTCCAATAATTAAAATTTTGAATAAGAGGGTTTCCCATACATAAGGTTTTATTTTAAATTGAATTGTTTTTTCATCATAAGTTATATTGTTGTTTGCAGACGTTAATTTTAATTTTACTGTGTAGTTTCCATATTGTAGACCTCTAAATTGTAGGTTTTTTTCATTGAAATTATTCCAATCTGATGGTTCACCATTTCTTGAGATTAAATAATGAGTGTTAAAATTAGATTCACTTTGAAGTGAAAAAATCGAGGTTTTTAATGCTAAGTCATTTTGAGTTCTTTCAAAAACATTTGGTTTTATTGGTTTTTCTGATTCATCACCATTGATTAAAAACCCATTGAAATCTATTTTTCCCCAAATTTTGTCACCAGTTATCATTTCTCTATTAAGTACAGAAAAACCATTTAAAGAGGTTATAAAAACCTTTGTAGGAGTACTTTTTAAAGCAACAATTTTTCCTCCAATTAATCCATTCTTTACGGAATAGGAATTTATTAATTTAAGCAAGTTGTTTTTAATTTTAAACAAATAAAACCCTTTGTTGGAGGCGACAAATATTTCTTCAGTATTTGAGTCTGTTTCAATGCAGGATATGTTTTCATTCATTAAAACTTTATCATGTATTTTTAAATTGCTATCGGTTAAAATTAAACCTTCATAATTTGTTCCAAAAAGGATATGATGTTTTAATTGATTAATAACATTAGTGGATTTAATAGCGGTATTATGTATAATTGTTTTTTTAAGTTCATTAAAACGAAAAACTTCTTCTTCATTTGAAACTAATATGTTGTTTTCATTTGTATAAAATAGAGTGTTAAATCTTAAGGTGTTTGGTCTTTCATAAATTATTTTACCATTTTTCTTAATCCTTGTCATATCGACTTGATAAAAGTCTTCGTTGTTGAAAACAGTTGCTCTATTAATAATTGGTAAGAAATTATTTTTAAGTGTTTTTTCGTCAAAATAATCTAATCCCTCCGTACAAGCAACAACTATTTTGTTTTTATTTTTTAAAATTTTTAGAGGTGTTTTATTTTTATATTTTTTAATTTCAGTTAAGTACTTTTCTGTTAAATCTATTTTATAGAAATTATTGCTAGAAGTTATAAAATAGAAATTTTCATTGTCAAACAATGAGTGTTTAATTGATGTTCCCTCTTTTAGTATTTCTTCTTTATTGTAATTGGTAATTAAGTCAAAATTTCTTGGAATAAAAACTAATTTACTATCCCTATATATGAACCAAAAATTTTCTTGATTGTCAATTACAATATACTTTATATTGTGTATGAGTTTTGTTAATTTCTTTAATTTGCTAGACAATGACAGATTAAAAACGCCTTTTTTATAGACAAAAACACCTGTCTGATCTTTTAAAATGGTATAGGTGTCATCAGAATCTATATTTAAGAAATGAGTCTTGTTTTTAGAAAAATCTTTATGCAAAATATCATTTCCGTTTAGCAAAATAACTTTGTTGTCGATTTCTCTTTCAATAGAATAAGGTTTTTTTAAAGTTCTATCTTCTACAAATGCAGGTGTATTGTAATATAAGTTTTTACAATATATATAGTTTTTGGGCAGTAATTTTTTCGTGCTTTTATGTAATGAAAAATATCTTTTTTCAAGTCTATCAAAACCAATATATTGATTAGTTTTAAAAACGAAATCAATAAGGTCATTGTTTTCGTTTTTAAAGAAGAATTTCTTTAATTCCATTTTTGAATTTAAAACAAATGAGTCATTAAGGTAGAAAATTTTAAAATGAATGTGATTGTTTTTTTCAAATGTAAACGATAAACCGTTAATGTTTTTCGAGTTTTTTATAGATTTTACAGAGTCATTCTCAATGTAATAAAGCCCTTTGTGAAATCCTGTAATCCAAATTCTGTTTTTTGAGTCAACATTTAACTTAAAGATGTCATTGTTAGGAAGGCCATCTTTTTTTTGAAAGATTTTAAATGAAGTTCCATTATATTTTACAATACCATTTTCTGTTGCAATCCAGATGTATCCCTTTTTGTCTTGAACTGTATTGTATACAATATCAGAAGGTAAGCCATTTGTTGAGTTTAGTTCTTTAATGGAATTGTAAGTTTGCGATAACAAACAATTAAAATTAAGAAGAAATAGCAGAATTGTTATTATTTTCATTATATTGTTCAGTAAATTTGAAACAATATAATAATAAATTTTAGAATGAAAAAGTATACTGCTTTTATTGTTGATGATGAAGATAGAAATATAAATATTATAGTTCATTTCATAAATAAGTTTTGCCCTAATATTGAAATTATTGGTACTTCTAATTCTTTTCAAGATTCGATTACTAAAATAGAATTGCTGAAGCCACAAATTTTATATTTAGATATTCAATTGCATGATAAAACCGCATTTGATATGTTGGATATAATTGATTTTTCCGAATATGAGATTATATTAGTAACTGCTTATGACAATTTTGCTGTTAAGGCGTTTAAGTACAATGTGTTAGATTATGTTATGAAGCCAATATCTATCGAAGATATTGTATTGGCTTCTAATAAAGCAATTTCAAGAATTGAGGACAAAGAAGTTTTTGATAATGAAAAGTTTGAACTGAAATCTAATCATACTCCTGAAACTTCAAGTATTGTTACCATATCATCTATTGATAAAATTGATATTATTAAAAAAGGTGACATATTGTTTTGTAAATCAGATGGTAGGTATACTACTTTTTATTTAAAAAATGGTGAAGAGTGCGTTGCGTGTAAAAATATTGGCGAGTATGAAAATTTATTGACGGATAATTGTTTTTTTAGAATTCATCAATCATACATCATTAACTTAGATTTTGTTGTTAGTATAAACAAGAAATCAGGTCATTATTGCGAAATGACTAATGGAGCGAGATTACCAATATCAAAAAGAAGAATTGAAGAATTTAATAAGTATTTAAAAATTAAATAAAACGAATATTACATAAGATTAACCGAAGTTTACTTTTGAATTTTTCATGTAACGGTATGAATTATATTTAGCGATATATTCCTGTAGTTATGAAAGAAATTCTAATTTTTGATTTGTCTAGTATTCATTCAAGAGCACTAAAATACAACTTGAATAAGAATTTTAATGTTCAAGTTATTTCTAATTTGAAGAGATATGAAGTTGAAAGATTTGATGATTTTCATGCGATATTAATTATTTTGAATAATTGGTCTGAAACTAAATATATTAATATTTTTAGAAAAAAATCTAAAAATATTATAATTGCCTTTGATGAGAAAATTAATGATTGTTACAAAATAAAACTGTCAAGTCACACTATTAATTTAAGTATGAGTGTTAGTAAGTACGATTTTGTAAAAGATGTAAAGAAAGTTTTAAAAAACCTATAATTTTTGGCAATGTTTCAGATTTAGTGATGCATGTTTTTGCGTATTTGACAAACTTATAATCAATAAAATTCAAAAATAATTGTAAAAAATTAGCTGTGTAGCTCATCTTTTTTCTACAGTAATAGGTCTTTTGCATTTTTATTTATTTGCCAAATATTAAAATAACATCTCAGTAAAAACAATTGGTTGAGTTGGTAGAGATACCTGGTTTGAAAATCAGTAATTTACTCTTTTAATATTTTTTAAAATCGTTCAATATTAGTTTAGTTTTTTAAGTAAAAGATTAGAAAAGCATTTGGTTGCCCAAAAAAAAGTTTTATATTTGCGCTGTAATTTATTACAAAAAGCCCATACATTTTTTTGATTATTTGATAGTCAAACTTAATTGTATGGGTTTTTTATTTTGATAAACTAATTTATTTTTTTAAATGAAACACCACTTATTTTTAGTAATCGGATTGTTTTCGATTACTCATTTGGTTGCCCAAGACATTCTTTGGGAACGCTCCTATGGAGGAAAACATGCAGAGTATTTGTACGATGCCATTCCGACAGCTGATTATGGTTTCATATTGGCTGGAAGTTCCATTTCTAATAAAAATGGAAATAAATCCGAAGCAAATAAAGGCGATTTAGATTACTGGATTTGGAAAATGGATGAAAAAGGAACTCCAGAATGGCAAAAAAGCTTTGGAGGAACTGGAGTTGATATTTTATTCAGTGTGAAAAACACCAACGATGGTGGGTTTATATTAGCAGGAACATCTTCTTCTAATAAAAGTGAAGACAAAAAAGACGATAGTAAAGGACAAGAGGATTTTTGGATTATAAAATTAGATGCTAAAGGAAAAGAATTATGGCAAAGAACTATTGGAGGAACTAGCCAAGAAAAACTTTTAAGCATTACTCAAACAAAAGATGGTGGCTATATTTTAGGTGGCTCTTCAAGTTCAAACAAAACGGTTGCTGATAACAAAGGAAAGTTAGATGAATTTGGTAAATCTGAAAACGCAAAAGGTAATTTAGATTATTGGATAGTAAAGTTGGATAGTGAAGGGAAGAAAGAATGGGATAAAACATTAGGCGGAAGATATTATGATGAATTAAAAAGTATTGAACAAACTCAAGACGAAGGTTTTATAATTGGAGGCTATTCTAATTCGCCAATTTCAGGAGATAAAACAGAGGCTAATATTGGACAAGGAGATTATTGGGTAATTAAGTTAAACCAAGATGGTTTAATCCAATGGCAAAGAACTCTTGGAGGCGATAAAGACGATAATTTATTCTCTTTAACCCAAACTAAGGATAATGGATTCATTGTAGGAGGAAGTTCAAATTCGGGCGCTACAGATGCTAAATCAGAAACGAGTAAAAATGGTTCTGACTTTTGGATTTTAAAGTTAGACGAAATTGGAAACGTGCAATGGCAAGAAACCTATGACTATGGTAAATATGACATGTTATCATCTATTGTTGAAAATGCTGACGGAACGTTTTTAATTGGAGGTTATGCACAATCAGAGTCTAAATCAAAGTCAACAAATACCAAAGGTTTAAAAACCACCAAAAAAGATGAAGAAGGCATCAATGATTACATTGCTTTAAAAATTAAAGCTAATGGAGACGAAATTTGGACACAAACAATAGGAAGTAATGGAGACGAAGTGCTGAAGAAACTTTTTGAAATGCGAGATGGTGGTTATTTACTAGCAGGAACATCAAATGGTGCAATATCAAGAGACAAAAACTCCATGAAAGGTGGTAACGATTTTTGGATTGTGAAGTTAAAAGACAAAGACAAAAAAGACAACGAAAAACAAAATATTGAAGCCATTCCAAATCCAGCTTTGTCATACACTAATGCTATTATTGGTTACGAATACAAAGACGGAACAGTAACTCTTTATGATTTAAACGGAAGAAGTTTACAAACCATTAAAGTTGAAGGAGAGCGAACCGTTCCAGTTAATTTAAGTGGATTGCCTCAAGGGGTTTATATCATAGAGGTGAAAACAGATGTTAGTAAAGATGGGGTTAAAGTAATTAAGAAGTAAGAAAGCAATAGAAATGAAAATAAATTTTAAAATAGCAATATCATCAGTATTGATTGGTATAAGTACAATTACTTATGCACAAGAATTGCCACAAGTAGTTCCGCCAAGTCCAGAAGCTTCTGCATTGTTTAAATTTAATGAGATTCCTGTGTCTTTAAATAATGGATTACACAACACAACGATTCCTTTGCTGGATATAAGTGCTGGGGGTTTAAATTTACCGATTTCATTAAGTTATCATTCTAGAGGTGTTCAAGTCAATGAGATTGCATCTAGAGTTGGAACAGGATGGGCTTTGAGCTATGGAGGTATGATTTCTAGGCAAATAAGAAGTAAGGCAGATGATATAGATTGGGGATATAATGGTTCCATGTCTTCATATTATTCAGATCCTAATGTTAGAGAATATCAATCGGAATTAACTCAAGGAAGAGATGGGCAACAGTATTATGATTATTATCCAGATAAATACATGATAAATACCAACTTTTTTAGTGGTGAATTTTATTTTGATAAAAATACGAGTACATTTTTAACTCAAAAGTTTAGTGATATTAAAATTGTCCCTCAGCATGATGGTAATAGAATAGTTGGCTTTCAGGTTACTGATAATCAAGGAAATAATTATTATTTTGGAAATTTAGTTTATCCTACTTCTTTTTCAAATGAATATGAATGGGTTGAAACCACATATACATATAATAATAGTGGCTTAGAAAGTTCCATCGGGAATAATAATAGTATTGCATACAGTTCGTGGTTTTTAAAGAAAATTATTACCAACACAAATGAAGTGATTGAATTTATGTATGAAGATGAAATAACATCTTACATTAGAAGAGGTGGAGATACAGATCAATATACTGAAACAATAACTTCTTCAACATTACAAAATGGTTCAACATATGATGTTGTTCATCCTGTAACCTGTCATTTTTCAAAAATTCAATCCCATCAAAAAAGATTAGCTGAAATTCACTATAGTGGAGGTAAAGTTAAATTTAAATCAGAAAGCTCAAGACTAGATCTTCAAGGAGGGTATAGTTTAGATAAGATTCAATTATTTAATAATACTAAATTAGTAAAGGAAATTAAACTTAATTACTTTTATACCACTTATACTGGTAATGATAATATTAACAGCAACAGTGTGCTTTTAAATGATTCGTTAGCAAGAAAACGATTGTTTTTAGAGTCAGTTCAATTCAAAGACAGTTTAGGGTCTAATATCGAGAAAAGTTATCAATTTGAATATAATGATCAGGTATTGCCAAGCAGACATTCTAATTCGGTTGATTTTTGGGGCTATTATAATGGAAAAAACAGAGGTAATTTCATAAATTGGGGGAATACCAATTACGATGATGCAGTTGTAGACCCAATAAAAGTTCAAGCTGGATTATTGAAAAAAATTATTTATCCAACTGGTGGTTACACCACTTTTGAATACGAACCTAATATTGTTTTAAACGAACTACCTATAACTTCTAATGTAATTCAAGATGTATCAATTACAGCTCACGCATTTAGTTATGTAATTCCCAATACAAACCCTGTTATTAATAAAAATGAAATACTATCTTACATAGATCCTGCCCGTTATAATCATTCTACAGGGAAATATGAGGTTTCAATAATTGTATCACCATATGCAAAAGGTCCATATTTAATAAATATTTCACAATGTAATTTTAACTTTACTTGTCAATTGATAAATAATGATTCTGGGCAAAATTATTATTTTGGAAGTAATTCAGGATTAATTAGTATTCCTACAATTCTGCCAGGCTCTTATACATTTGTTTTTGATCCAAGTGATCGTGATTGGAATCCATATGCAAATGGTGATTTAGAAAATACTTTGGCTCATTTGTTTATTGCTTCAATGCAATGGAAAGAGATAGTTGATGGGGATAAGATTTATGCACCGGGTAACAGAATAAAAAAAATCAACAATTTTACCGCTGAGTCTGTTATTGAATTTTCAAAATTATATTCTTATGTAAATGAGTCTAATAATTCTCCAAATGGCGTATTATTCAGTACTTCAAATTTTAGAATAATAAAATATATGGTTGGACAATTCCCAATTTATGATAAAGGGGATTATCAATTGGGAGGTGTTTTTAGTTCATACTCTAAAGATAATTTTTCTTACCATACAGTGAATGAATATTTTTTGGATAGTGATAATAATAGTAAAGATAAAATTACAAATAGATATAGTTTTTTTAAAGACTTAGGTAATTATTATAGATATCCTTATCATCCAATTTCTGATAATGATTGGTTAAGGGGGTTAGAATTATCAAAAATATTTTATAAAAAAGAAAATGGAATATTTAAAAAGGTTAAAGAGATTAACAATGATTATTTGTTAAATAATTCGATTTCAATTACTTTATCAGGATCAGATTTTATTGGAGAAATGTATACGCATGGTATAGAAATTGAAAAGCCTCTACTGGAAAATTTTTCACCTTTTCCATACACTAGAAACAGAACACAGTTTTCTTATCCAATATCTACAGGTTTTAATTTAAATCATTATGTTTATAATTCAACATTAGTTATAGGCTACAGAACTTTTTTCTTTACAGGAGGTACATTAGATTTACATGAAACCAAAGTAACAGAATATTTTGATAATGGTCAAGAAATGGAAACGGTAACTATTTATGGGTATGATTATAACAATCATTACAATGTAGCTAACGTATCAACTACAAATTCTTTTGGTGAAACATCTGAAACGAAATACCAATATGCTAAAAATATTTCAAATGCAGTTAACGACACTTTAGTTGCTAAAAACATGGTAGCTATTCCACTAATGACGGAAACTTTCAAAAATGGAGAAAAATTAGCTACAATTCAAACACAATATAAGAACTGGAATAATACTTTATTGGCTCCAGAATTTATAAAAGCATCAAAAGGTACTGAACCATTAGAAACACGTATTGTTTACAATGAAGTTGATCCTTCAAATGGTAATCCTTTAGAAGTACAACAAGAAGGAGGCATTCACATTTGTTACATCTGGGGTTATAATAAAACGCAACCAGTAGCTAAATTGGAGAATATTGCATATAGTTCTATTCCTCCAAGCCGTATTCAAGCAATAGAAACCGCTAATGATGAAGCTAGTTTAATAACGGCTTTAAATGACCTTCGTAATGACACAGCATTATCAAATGCTATGATAACTACTTATACTTACAAACCTTTAGTTGGAGTCTCATCTGTAACCGACCCTAAAGGAGACAAACAAACCTATCATTACGACGGTTTTGGAAGATTACAGTTTGTAAAAGATGCTCAGGGTAATATTGTAAGTGAATCAAAATATCATTACAGAACACAAAACTAAAGCAAGAGTAACATGAAGAAATTATTTTATTTAGTAGTATGTATCCCTGTTCTTGCTTTAGGACAAAGTACAGACCAAAATTACGTTAAAACCACAGCATACAAAGAGCCTACCGCTTCATCGATAACTAATCCTGATATCAATCAGGCCAATGTTCAAGTGAGTTATTTTGATGGATTAGGAAGACCTATCCAACAAATTGCATACAAACAATCCAATACAGGAAAGGATATTGTAACGCATATAGAATACGACCAGTTTGGCAGACAAACTAAAGATTATTTACCTTATGTAAGCAAAGGAGCATCATTAAATTATTTACCATTAGCACAAACCGATTTATTAAATTTCTATGCTTCACCAAATACAACAAACACTGGAAATCCATATTTTGAAGCAACAGGAAATCCTTTTAGTGAGAAGCAATTGGATAATTCGCCATTAAATAGAGTTCTTAAACAAGCAGCACCGGGTGATGTTTGGGGTTTACCTCAAACAACAGGTTTGTCTGATGACAGAAGTATCAAGTTTGACTACCAAACAAACGTTGCAAATGAAGTCAAGTATTTTAAAGTAGTTTCATCATGGAATTCTTCAAAAGAGTTGTATGAACCTGCGATTGTTCAAACAGGAGATTATGCAGAGAATCAATTGTATAAAACAATAACAAAAGATGAAAATTGGGTTTCTGGAAAAAGCAACACTACAGAAGAATTCAAAGATAAAGAAGGTAAAGTGGTTTTAAAAAGAACCTATAATGATGTTTTTGTAGATGGTGTTCTAGTGGAATCTCAAGTAAAACACGATACCTATTATATCTATGATCAATACGGGAATCTTACCTATGTAATTCCTCCATTAGCAGAAGGAATAGCTTCAGAAGAGAATTTGAATTATTTAGGTTACCAATACAAATACGATAGTAGAAATAGATTAGTAGAAAAGAAATTACCAGGTAAACAATGGGAATTTATTGTATATGATAAATTAGATAGACCAATTGCAACAGGACCAGCAAATAATCCTTATGGTGATGGTACGTTAGGTTGGATGATTACAGAATATGATGCTTTTGGTAGAATTACGCAAACGGGTTGGATAAAAATGACAGCAACTGAAGCCGAACGTAAGAACAATCAAAATACAGTAAATTCAGGAGGTAATCCATTTACGTTGATACAAGATGATATTTTGACTAAAAACTATTACGATAATTATTCATTTGCAGAAGCTCCTAACATGCCTCAAACTATTGAAGGACAAGTAGCAACAACTGCTACAAGAGGACTGCAAACAGGTTCTTGGGTTAGGGTTTTAGATAATCAAGGTAGTACAACAGCAGAAACTTCTTATACTTTGTATGATTTTAAATACCGACCTACAAGAACACGAACAACTAACTTTTTAGGAGGTTACACAGAGGTTGACAGTAAATTAGATTGGTCAGGAAAAGTAGAAAAAACCATTACCAAGCACAAATACGATAGTGCCACAGCCGTTTTAACCACAACGGAAACTTTTACCTACTCACCACAAGATAAATTAGTTTTACATATACAAAAAATTAATCAGTCAGATGAACAACTTATTGCTAAAAATAGCTATGACGAATTAGGGCAACTTATCAAGAAAGAAGTTGGAGGAGTTGATATTACGGGTAATTTAGGCTTACAAACAGTAGATTATCAGTATAACATAAGAGGATGGTTAAAAGCAATAAACGACATTGAAACAGAGAATGATTTGTTTGCCTTTAAAATTAATTATAATCAACCTGTCGATGCTACAGCACTTTACAATGGTAATATTTCTGAAACCTATTGGAAGACAGCATCGGATAATATACTTAGATCATATCATTACAAATATGATGATTTAAATAGATTATTAGAAGGTAATTACAAGCGTGAAGGTGGTCAATATACTAATAGTTATCTAGAAAAATTATCATATGATAAAAATGGCAATATTTTAGATTTATTTAGAAACGGAGATAACGATGCGGTTGATTATGAATTTAATATTGATGATTTAAAATATTTTTATCATCCGCAGAAAGCAAATCAACTTATGAAAGTTACAGACCATAGTAACTCTCCTCAAGGTTTCAAAGATGATATTGTAGATGTAAATGATGTTGAAGACGATTACGAATATGATGATTTTGGTAATATGGTTGTTGATGCCAATAAGGACATTACTGATATTGATTACAATCATTTAAACTTGCCTACAAAAATATATTTTGGAAATGGCACCTCTATTATTTACCTTTATAATGCGACAGGACAAAAAGTTAGAAAAGTGGTTCATTCAAATGACAATATTACAACTGATTATTTAGGTGGATTTCAATATCATAATAATAAATTGAAACATTTCCCTCATGCTGAAGGTTATGTAAATATTATAGATATTGTTGAGAACAAGTTTAAATACGTTTTTAATTACATGGATCATTTAGGGAATGTAAGGCTTTCATATTCGGATGCTAATGAGAATAATGTTGTTGAAGAAGATGAAATTTTAGAAGAAAACCATTATTATCCTTTTGGGCTGAAACATACTGCCTACAACACGAATCATAGACAATATGTTTCTAATGAAGAGCTTAATGAAATTATTTTAGAACAAATGCCTAAGTTTGCAGGAGATGGGAGTTATAATTATAAATACAACGGAAAGGAATATCAAGACGAGCTGGGACTGAACATGTACGATTACGGAGCAAGGAATTACGACCCTGCTTTAGGTAGATGGATGAACATTGACCCGCTGGCGGAACAAGGACGTAGATGGTCACCTTATAATTATGCGTTTAATAATCCTGTTTATTTTATTGACCCTGATGGGATGTGGCCGTGGCCTACATTGAAAGATGTTAAAAATTTTGTAAGTGCTACTGGTGATGGTATAGCGGGATTTTATAAAGACGTAAAAAATACTGTTGTGAATGCTCCATCTAGGCTTGCAAAAGGTTATTCTTCACCAAAAGAGGCATTAAAATTAGCTGTTGAAACACATCCATTAAATATGGTTGTTGGACAATTTAAAAATACTGTTGATGGAGCTAAGAGTTTATCAAAAGGGGATTATAAAAGTGCAGGAAAAGCATATGGTAATCAATTAGGAGCAGGAAGTTTAGCCCTAGCTACGATGGGTACAGCCAAAAGTTCACCAAAAACAAGTGTGAAAAAAGTTGCTGCTGAAACCCCAGTTTCTAATCCAGTTCCATCTACTTTGGCTAGAGTAATTCCAGCAGATGTGCAGGCAACTACATTAGGGGCGCAATCTGCTGAAAGAGTTTTTGTTACTACGGCTAGTGATATTTCTGGCTTAAATGCCTCAGGTATAGCTAATAAATTAACAATCCCTGAGAGTCCAACTGGATTTCAAGTAATAGAGTTTCCAACTCCAAGTAATGGTATTGCTACACCAATTCAGTCAAATCTACCTGGATTTATAGGTGGGGGTAAAACAGCTGGAGGTGCAACAGAATTTACAATCCCAAATCAACCAATTCCACTAAATGCAACAAAAAAAATAGTTGAATAATGAAACTTATTGAAGAAAAAGAAAAAGAATTGACAGGTAACTGGATATTTAAAGACGGTAAGATAGTTGAAGATGAAACTTCTAAAAGAATAAAATTTTTAATAGACAATTTTCTTGTGAAAATTGCCGTATCACCTTCAGGCTGGGAAAAATTATTTCAAGACCCAAATGATTTAAGATTTTGGGAATTGACATATAATGATGGGGAATTTCATGGAGGAGGTGCTCCATCATTAAGGAATATTTCAAAAGAAATGGCAGTGAAAAATTATTCTTTAAATGTTGACTAACATTGAAATGGTAATGTTTCAGATTAAGACTACAACCATTCAAAAATCCTAAATTAAAATAGGATTAGTTAACTAGTTCGCAAACAATTAAACGGCATTGATGTATGATTCAGAAATGCCGTTTTTTTAATAGTAAAAACAAGAAATCCTAACCGTTAAAAGTTAGGATTCTTTATTATTTTATAAACGTCCGCTAGCACGTAATCCTTCTTTTATTACATGTATGTCGCTCCAAAAAAGCTCAAATCTATTTCGATTATAAACTTGAATTAAACCATTAATTCCTTCAGGTGTTAATTTATCTTTGAAATAATTATTGGTCAAAATGTGATATTTGGTTGATATTAGTGTGGTATCTTCATTACTATTCTTGAAAAAGAAATTATATTTTTCTCTTAATTTTTCCTTTAACAAATCGTTGTCAGCTTGGTTTGAATCATCGATTAAAATTTCTTCAGGAACTTTATTTTCAACGGATGTTTGTTCTTCAGGTAGATTTGGTTCTTTTACCTCATCAGGTTCGTTTTCGGGTTCGTTTAAGTTCTCGTTAAATGCAGTTTTTGAATTATTTGTTTTTAGATACTCATTGAATTTATCAATGTCGATTTTGATTTCATGCGTTGAAGTGTAGCCGTTTTCTCCCTTTTTATTTCCTAACTGTATGCTTGAAAAAAAATCGAATTTCTTTGAAGTTGAAATGGTTTTTCTTATACCGCTTTCTGTTAGTCCTAATTGGTCAGCAATGTATTTGTTTTTTGCTGTTAGCGTTTTGCCTTTTTCTTGCCAGCCAATAATGTAAGCAAAAAAGATTTTTTGGGTTGATGTGATTTCTTGTACCGAGATTCTTCTAAGCGAATCGTTTACTTTGGTAAATGTTTTTTGATTTTTTTCACTAGGTTTCATTTTTAATATTTGTATTTCCTAATTGTTATTCCCTGCTTTTTTACTTGGTTAGGAAAGCTGGGCAGTATGCCTACTGTATGAACCCCAGCACCCAAGACAATCAAAAGTTGATTATGCTTAAATTTAGTCCTAATTATTGAATAAGTCAATGATTTTGGACAACAAAATGGTGGTTGAGATGCGTTTTTTTTTTGTTTGACTAACTTACTCCAAAAAGTCTTTGCTGTCAAGTTGAAATGCATTTTTTTCTGAATTGTCCCACAGGACAGATGTAGTAATTTGGTTTGTCCTAGAGTACAATATCATGTCCCACAGGACAAAAGTAGTGTCCCCTAGCACAACATAGTTGTCCCACAGCACGGTTAAAAACGTCCTACAGTAACCCTATATTAGATTATATATTAAATTAATAATAAGAATATATATAATACTATTTATTAGGGAAATTAAGTTTTTTGTTGAATTTATCTTTTAATAAAAATCGATTTCAACTTGAAATGAAGATTTACTTCAACTTAAATTTATTTATTGAAAAGAAACAATATCAACTAAAGGAAATGGCGGAGCCAACTCATATTCAACTTAAAATAAGTCCATACATCAACTAAAAGAAATTGGCGAAGCCAACATATATTCAACTTGAAATAAGTCTTCATATCAACTCAAAAGAAGTACTCATTTCAACCACCCGAAGGGAATCCATCTCAACCCCTACGGGAAGTAGACCCAGCCCGCTAGCCGTTTTAAAGCATCTATTGACATCCCATTTTCACTGTCACTAGCACCTAAAAGCTAAAGGTTTGAAATACACAAATCCAACCCCTCGTATCTAAAAACAGCCCTTCCCCCCTGTAAACGAATTCAAAAATTGGGAAATGTTCATTTTCAGTTATCCGCCTCATATTAGAATTTTCCACTCACATATTAATAGGCGAATAAATGCGTTCAAAAATTCTGAGTTAAAATTTTCAGAATTCAAAATTTGAAGATATTTATTAGTAAACGGAAAACATGAAAATAGTAATTACACTCAAGCAGTTAAAAGGGGTGCTTCGCACACAACCAATAAAACCAGTTGTTTTTAAAGTTGCTAATTTCAACGATAAAGAAATGTTGGAATTATCAAAAATGTTTCAAGAAAAAGAACGATGTTAACACATCGTTTTTTTTATGCCTAAAAATGACCCAAAATCTCGCAAGCCCAGGAAAACCAGGATTTTTCTAGGATATGTAAAAAAAGACCTGGACATTTGTTTCACTATTGTAAAGAAGTGAAATAAAAGCAACAAACCCAGTAAAATCAAGGGTTTACAAAGGTTGGTAAAACGACCACTTTCACTAAGGGTAGAAAACTAATAAAAGTGAAACTAAAATCGTAAAATTATGGCATTAAAAGGACAAAAAACAACGAGTGATTTTTTAGAGTGGGAAAAGATGCAATCACTAGTTTTAAAATTGGAGCGTGATGGTGAATTGAAATTTGCGCTATTGATTGCGACAGGTTCATACATTGGACTTAGAATTTCAGATTTACTTCAATTACGTTGGAATCAGGTTTTAGACCAAGATTATTTTACCATCACCGAGAAGAAAACCAAGAAAACACGTAAAGTAACTATTAACCCTGAGTTGAAAACAATTCTTAATCGTTTGTTTATTCAACTAGGAGCCAAAGAAAATGATTTAATGTTCGTGAACCGCTTCGGGGAAAAACCATTTTCAATCCAATACGTGAATAGTAAGCTAAAAGAGATATTTACCACTTACAAGATAAAAGGACAATATTCGAGCCACTTTATGAGAAAGACACTAGGTCGCAGAATATGGGAAGTTAACAAGTACTCTGACCAAGCGTTGTTGTTATTATCTCAATTGTTCAATCATGCGAGCGTATCAACAACCAAAATTTACTTAGGAATTCGTGAAACGGAGATTAGTAATCTGTATTTGAGTGTCTAAACGGCACTCAATTTTCACAAAAACAGGTTGGAATTATAGTAAATTGTTTAATTTGAATACGTTACAGGTGTTTTTAGAAAATAAGCCAAAAAATTATTCATAAAAATTCAGGTCATTTTTGTTAATGTTTTGCAGAATATTCAAAAAAAATCAAGAGTAACCAAATTAAACAATTCAGCAACCGTAACTAGTTGATTTTCAAGGCTAATTGAAATTTGTCTAAAAACAGACTGAGAATTCAATAATTGTAAGAATTTACCCGTTTTTTAGTCTCGTTTCGCTACCATATCTTTGTAAAAGGAAATCCAAGAAAAACGAAACATCTAACCTAACTACTAGCTATAGTGGGGCTTAAGTTTTAAAAAAGTTGATTGTAGAGCTAAACATTTCAACTAGAAAAATCATAATTAATTTATCAAATTACCAATTCGGTGAAATACCCGAAGCAGGATTCTTATGTCCAAAATTTTACGTCAAACCTTTAAAAATTGAAGCTTATGGAAACACTCGATACCTTGTTTAAATCCTTTGAAATGGGACTTAGAATGCCAAAGGCGGTAAAGCCAAAAGAATACCTTAAAAGTTCAGGGTTGGATTATACCGATTTGCGTATTGGTTTTAATTCGGGTCAGTTTCACCACAACGTAAGCCAAGAGTTAAAAGACAATTACGAGGCGTTGGGAGTAATTCAAAAAAGCAACGCTGGAGTAAGTAAAGAAGGAATGACCGCTTACACCGTGTTTGGTAGATATAGTGTAGTGTTTCCGTTGATGAATCAAAAAAACGAGGTTGTTAATCTTTTTGCGATACGTTTTGATATGGAAACCCAACAAGCGGAATATCTCAACAGCGAGGGCATTTATCCAAACTATCCGCCACCATTAACCAAACGATTGTACATAGTTCCAACGGTTTTAGATTGTGCCAGCCTTTTACAAAGCAAGATACTTGAAAATAGGGATTCGGTCATGGCATTACACAACGCAGAACTATTGCCACAGCATTTGGAAGCTATAAAAACATTACACGAATTGGAAGAAATCATCATCATTAAAAATTAAGCACTATGGAAAATATCAAATCAACATTACAAGCATTACGCCCTGAGTTACCAATTACCATGATTGGGTTGCCTGATGGTGAAAACTTAAATACCATGTGGCTTAATTATGGTGCGGATGGAATCCTACAATTAATCAGCGATTCAAAAGATGAAAATCAAAATAATTTTTTAGATATAATCAACGATTTTAAAATTGGATTCAAGGGTAAAACAGGTGAATTCTTTGTAATCGGTCAGTTGCCAATGGATTTGGGAAATCTAAGAGTGACGCTCCAAATTGTAAACCACCACAATCAGAAGAAAATCCGATTGAAAATTGATTTGTACGACTTTGTGAGCGTTCAGAACCAATGCAGGGAACTATCCGAGAAACAAGGTTTTGACATCAATCTACTAGAAGCGGATTTGATTCAGTTAACTGACCTACTAGAAGAGTACAGAGAATCGCTTTTTGATGCTGAAATTAACCCGATAACGGACAAATATTCAGAAAACGAGCTAACACCCCAAGCCAATGAAAAAGCGGTGCAATTCCTATCAAATAAACGCCTACTAGAAAACATCGATAAACTATTGGAACAATCGGGAATCGTTGGTGAGGAAGAAAACAGAAAACTACTTTTCATTTTAGCCAGCAGTTACAAAATGCCGTATTTGTTGCATGCGCTGATTCAAGGAACATCGGGCGAAGGTAAAAGCCATTTGCTTAACTCAATTGCAGAATGTATGCCACAGGAAGACGTAATGAATCTAACTCGAATCACAAGTAAATCATTGTACCATTACAGGGAAAAAGAGTTAATGAATAAACTGATTTTGATTCAGGATTTTGATGGACTAGACGAAGAAGCCCAATTTGCTTTTAGAGAAATGCAATCCGCTAAATTTCTGAGTAGTTCAACGGTGGTTAAAGATATGTTTGGACAAACACGAGGCAAGATGAAACAAGTACAAGCCCATTTTTCAAGTCTGACCGCCACCACTAAAGCTGAGGTGTATTATGATAACATGAGCCGTTCGGTGGTCTTGGGTGTGGATGAATCACAGGAGCAAACCCTAAGAATCATAAAGCAACAAAACATGAAAATCGCAGGAATTAGTAGCTCAGAATCGGAGCAACAAGCCAAACAATTACTAAGAAATGCAATGCGGGTGCTAAAGAGTTATGAAGTGGTGAATCCGTATGCGGATAAACTTATGTTGCCTCTTGAAGCTAAGATGTTAAGACGATTAAACAGCCAGTTTCAAAACTTTGTTTCTCAAATTACAATCTTGCACCAGTTCCAACGTAAAACGGATGACAAAGGCAGGCTAATCGCTACTAAAGAAGACATTCAAAAAGCAGTTGAAATATTTTTCAGCAGTATTGTAATCAAAGTGGATGAACTCGATAAAAGCACAAGGCAATTCTTTGAACGATTGAAAGGCTATGTGAAAAGCCAACCAAACGGAACAACGCACCGTTTCTGCATTCGAGAAGTAAGACAAGATTTGAACATGAGTAAAACATCTGCATTCAAGTATTTTCAAACCTTACAGGAATTGGAATACATTCAAGTGGTGGAAGGTGCGGTGAACAAAGGATTCAAATACACCATTTCATACTGGGACAATATGGAAAAGCTAAAAGCCAAAATCAAAGAGGACTTAAACAAACAGCTGTTCGCTTTTTAGAAACGCAAAAAAGAACACGTCAAGCCCAGTAAATACAGCCTATATAATGCTAGTGTTCCTCGTTTTCAAAAGTGCGCCTATAGAACAATTTTCAAATGATGTTTTTAACCAAAAGAAATTAAGATGAAAAAAACGATACAAACACCAGCATTTACAAACCTTTACAACGAATTTGAAAGCTTCGTTAGAGTTAGAAACTACAAACAAGGCAAAAGCAAAATGTATCAAAGTGTGGTATCGGAATTTTTATCATGGTTGGAACAAAACGGAATCACCAAAATCAAAGAGGTTAGCTCTGAAATCTCAATCCAATATTTTGAGTATTTAATCACAAGACCCAAACTAAGAGCCGAAGGGACACTTTCTGAAAAGTCCATCAAGTTTCATTTGTTCGTATTGGGATTATTTGTGTTAAACCTTTTAGAAACCAATCAAATTGAAAAAGCGTTTTACATTCCGAGCTACAGCGGAGCAAACGAAAAACCAAGAAATATCATTTCGGTTGCTGAGGTTCAAATGTTGTACATGAGCGCACAAAACGAGCTTGAAAAGGCATTGTTGTCGGTGGCGTATGGTTGTGGTCTTAGAAGGTCTGAAATTCACTCTTTGGATGTAAAAGATGTGCAACTATCCATCGGAATGTTAATTGTTAGAAAAGGTAAAAATTCCAAACGCAGAGAAGTTCCCATGAGTGATAATGTAATAAGCCATTTGAGAAAATACATCACCGAAGAACGCTACGAGCGATTAGAAGGAAAACCCCAATTGGAAGATGCTTTTTTCATAAACAACAAAGGCAAGCGAATGAGTGGGGAGCATCTGAATGATACGCTAAAGAATCTGATTGAAAGCACCAATAATTACGAGCTGATTCAAAAGGAAATAACGCTTCATTGTCTCAGACATAGTATTGCGTTCCACTTAGCAGAAAACAACGCAGGAATCGACTTTATACGCAGGTTTTTGGGTCATTCACAAATCAACACCACGTATTTGTATGCGATTAAGAACAAAAAACGAAAACCAACAACAACCTTTTAACTTTTGCCTATGAAAACACCAACGTTAGAAATGTTTTTAAACGAAATGTTGACCACCAAAACCGCTGAAAGCTATTTGTACACCATCAATCATTTTATTAAAACCAATCCAAAGGCAAAGCGTTACAAGTTTAAAGAAGTGGTGCAATACATGGAACTAGTGAACCAAAAACAATCCAATCCACAATACAGAATCCGAATCCTATCCGCTATAAAAAAGTATTACGATTATTTGATAATTACAGGGCAACGAAGCGACCACCCATGTAAGAAACTAAACATCAAAAGAAACAGTAATCAAGCTATTCAAACGCAGGATTTATTTTCTAGTGAGGAATTGGAGCTACTACTCCAAAGGGAAAACCGCTATTGGTTTTTAGAGTTACGCAATCAAGTTCTTTTAGGATTACTGATTTATCAAGGATTATCCAGTGAGGAAATAATTAGGCTCGAATTAAAAAATATCGATTTGGATAATGGAACAATCTACGTTAAAGCTTCAAAGAATCTCAACCGAAGAACCCTAGAACTCAAACCAAAACAAATCCTACCACTATCAAAATACATTGATGAGGTTAGACCTAAAATGCTAATGATGAAAACCGATGTGCTGGTGCTAAACAAGTTGGGAAAACCTTTTACCGTTGATGGTGTTGGGTCGATAATTGAACCGTTAAAGTGTTTATTCCCCGATAGAAAACTCAATCCGCAAACTATCCGCATGAGTGTTATTTGTAATTGGTTAAACGAACGTAAATTGACATTGGAGCAAACGCAAGAACTCGCAGGGCATAAATGGATAGGCACAACGGAGAAATACATCAAATCGGATGCTAAAAACGAACGGGAATTGATAAACAGGTATTTTCCTAAGTTGTAAAATTTACGGAATATTGTAACTGGTATGATAATTGTTGTACTAATAATCAGAAAGTTAAAAAGTGATTAACGTATTATTTAGAACGTATATAAATAAAGAACTTTAACTAAATTTTAGTGCACGCATGCATACAAGTAATAGAACAAATTAATACTTTTGTTCCATAATTAAACAGTGCTTAAACACTAAGTAATTAAAAAACAACTACCTATGAAAATTAGTAAACTATACGGCAAGAAAGCAAAAGTTGCTTCTAAGGCGGTAAAAGTTAGTAATTCAACTTCAAAAATCGCTGTGGTAAAACATGAATTCCGTGTTATATCTGCTGACGAAATTAACAATAACAGGTCTAGTGCTTATCAGTATTTAGCATTTTAATCATTGATTTATATCGTATATTTTAATGATGGCTTTGACACGTTATGACTTCTATAAAATTCAAGGCAATCGGAAAAATAAAGACAAAGTAGAGCTATATAGGTTTAAGAACGAATTCAAAGACATTTATATAGTAGAAATTTTTCATTACGATTTCAATGTTTACGCTATCAAGTTTTATTTAAAGAATCATTCCGATTCAAAAAAGCGTTATAATATTTGTTACAAAGCTGAGTTTAAAAAAAATTTAGGTTTTGAAACTGGTAATTCAAATTTCATCAAAGTACTGAATACAATTCTTTCGATAGTTATTGAAATTAGAAAAAAAGACGAATTAGCATCATTCGGATTTATGGGTGCTCCAAAGGAAAGTGAAGCAGACCCCGAAGTAAATTCATCAAATATCAATTTAGATTGTACTGTAGCTGATACCAAACGATATAGAGTTTACCATCTTTACACAAGAAAGTACTTCAATCCTAGTGATTTTGAATATATTGATAGTAAGAGTTCTAGCATATTGTTACTTAGAAACAACAAAAACAAAGAAACGTTAACTAAAGACGTTGCGGAAAATTATATTATAAACACAATTATTCCGAGTTTAACATAAATGAATTTAAGCCCTCAAATCGAGGGCTTTTTTTATGCCTTAATCTGGACAGATTTTTTTTCGTCCGATTTGTCCACTCATCAACCCAGTGTTTACTGGGTTTTTTTATTATGTTGTAATAATTAAAATTTAATAAACTCTTTATTTATAAGTCTTAACAGAGTTTTTCAATTGAATTTTGATGTCCTTTTTTTTAATCTCCACAATTTTCAATTTTGAATTATTAATAATGGTTATTTCTTAAATTAAAAAACAATGAATTTACTTAACACCACAATTACGAACCATTGATTTTACTGGATTTTAAACTGTCCTATTTTTTTAAAACCCCAATAAATAACTTCGTTGCGTTAAAAAGGAACAAAGTTACACAATGACGTAAAAAGATATTTTTTAGTTTGTAAACTAATTTGAAAAAGTAGATATAATGTTAAAGTAATAAATAATGATATGAGTAATTTAATAATAGTTTTGACCTTTGTGCTGGTTCTGCTAGTTTTGTTTGCGAGCTTACCCCCTAAAAGAGCCTATGATGCTGTAAATTGTTTTAAAATTTTAGCAGGAGCGTTTTCAATTAATAAATTGTGTGAAGCTTTAATTGAATATTTTAGGAACAATAAAAAATAGTTTCTGTTTTTTATTGAAAATCCTTACATTTGAATCGCTATGATTTAATGAAAAAAGTACGTTCTTAATCCATTAGAGCAGTTTCACAAAGGCGTATAAGTATAAATACAACGGAAAGGAATATCAAGATGAGTTAGGGCTTAACATGTACGATTATGGAGCAAGGAATTATGACCCTGCACTAGGTAGATGGATGAATATTGACCCGTTGGCGGAGAAATATTACTCATTGTCTTCATATAATTACACATCTAACAATCCTATTAGATTTATAGACCCTAATGGAGAAGATATTTACATAATGCTCTATACAAGCGGTAATGACCATGGAGATAGAATGTTCAAAGCGGCAGCTGAAACTAGGAAAAAGAACATTGAAGAAGGAAAAGGTTTTGACCCCAAAAAGGATATTGTCTTGATGTTGGAAGTTACTGATTTAGGTAAGTTGAAAGATATGATTGAGGGTGCAATAGATGAGAACAGTGAAAAGTATGGTGAAACACAGGAGGTAGGGATGTGGTCTCATGCTGGTTTAGATGGTCCAATAGGTACTGAAGAGACTTCTGAAAATCAATTAGGTGGAGTTTCAACACAAATGACTTTACAAGGTTGGGGAAATATTGATTTTAACTGGAAGAATAATGGGAATGGTACTAATCTTTCTTTTTATGGATGCAATACTGGTAATTCAGAATATAGAGGTGATTCTTTTGCGACAAATATATCAGGATTAGACAATTATAAAAATGTAAATGTTTCGGGTCAAACAACTTCAGCCTACCCTTCACTTTTTACTAATAAACGTGTTACAACTATTGCTAGAAATGGAAATTTATGGGGAGCGTGGACATTAGGAGGAGATACATACATGGTAGGTGGAAACAAAGGTCAAGGATATCAATCTACATCACCGTCAATAAAAGAAAATTATCCTTCTGCGAATCCTATGCAAGTTAGTAAGAATGGAGCAATCACTAAAACAATTTATCAACCAGGGACTAAATTCTAATTAGTTATGAAAAAAACAAATAAATTATTTTTATTACTTTTTGTGTTTTTCTTTAGTTGTGGAAAAAAAAATAGTTTAGAGCTAAACTTTTCTGAACAACTTAAGGATGTAGATTTTAAAATTGAAATGAGAGCATTAGGTAGTAATATACCTAAAAAAGTAATTTATGACGGAAGTAAAAAATACGAGATACCATTTGAATATGGTGAGAATGAATGGTATTTTAGCTACAAGGATAGTGTCTATGCTTACTTCAGGCATATAAAGACAAATAGAAATGATGGGCATAATTATAATTATAATTTTATAAAAGAAGGTGATAGAATTAAAGTTGAGATTATTATTTTAGGTGTAAGTAAAGTAAATAGAAGTGTATATTTTTCAACTAATAAAATAGACAGTTTTACTCGATAAGCTGGATTTGCTAATGTATCAGATTTGTGATACAACCATTCATAAATCTTAATTAAAACAGGATTAGTTAACTAGTTCGCAAACAATTAAACGGCATTGATGTATGATTCAGAAATGCCGTTTTTTTAATAGCAAAAACAAGAAATCCTAACCGTTAAAAGTTAGGATTCTTTTTGTTTTATATACGTCCGCTGGCACGTAATCCTTTTTTTATTTCATGTATGTCATTCCAAAAAATTTCAAAGTTATTTCTATTATATGCTTGAATTAAAGTATTAATTCCATCGGGCGGAAATTTATCCTTGAAATAATTGTTGGTTAAAATGTGATACTTAGTTGATATTAGTGTGGTATCTTCATTACTATTCTTGAAAAAGAAATTATATTTTTCTCTTAATTTTTCCTTTAACAAATCATTGTCGGCTTGGTTTGAATCATCGATTAAAATTTCTTCAGGAACTTTATTTTCAACTGTTGTTTGTTCTTCAGGTTGATTTGGTTCTTCTACCTCATCAGGTTCGTTTTCGGGTTCATTTAAGTTGGTAATGTTTCAGATTTAGTGATGAGCACTTTTTTGATGTTTAACAAATTGATAATCAACAAAAATTAAAAATAATTGTAAAAAAGATGAGCTACATAGTTCATCTTTTTTTATGTTTAAAGCTCTTAAATCTAAGAAAATGATAAAAAATGAAACCTCGTGTGTCAGATTTAGTGATAATAAAATTTGCCCAAGTTGTAGTTCAAATCATGTTATCAAAAACGGTTTTACAGCAAATAAAAAGCAACAGTTTATTTGTAAATCATGTAAAAATAGATTTATAGATTTTTATACTTATAAAGCCTATAATCATTGGGTAGATAAAAGAATTGTTCAATTTACAAAAGAAGGATTGGGTATACGAAGCACAGCAAGAATTTTAAAAATATCGACAACTACCTTATTGAAAAGAATAATTGCAATTGCTAAGAAAATCCCTAGCAAACCTATTTTTAAACACAAAACCTATGAAGTTGACGAGATCAGAACGTTTATAAAAAACAAAGAAAAACCAATTTGGATTGTCTATGCCTTGGAAAGAAAAACTAAACAAGTTGTAAATTTTAGCATTGGCAGAAGAACTAAAAGAACATTGCAATATGTAACTAATACGTTATTGTTGTCCAATCCTAAAACAATTTATACAGATAAGCTAGTGCATTATAAGTCATTACTAAATAATGTTGTACACAATACAAAGCCTTTTGGTACAAATCACATAGAAAGAAAAAACCTTTCATTAAGGACTCATCTCAAAAGACTTAATAGGAAAACTATTTGCTTTTCAAGAAGTTTTATATTGTTGCAATGTGTTTTGAGGATTTATTTTTGGGGATAGAAATTTACTAGTTATTCACCCAAATTATCAAGTTACTAATATCTGCTCCTTCAAATTTCTGTGAGGTTATAAAATTGATTTTATTTTCTTTGATATTGAATCTTAAAATATATTCATTAATTATCAAGCAAGTATTAAATCGATTAGCTATAAAAAAGTAACCAATTTCGCATTTTGTTTTTTTATATTTAAGTTCTTTAATAAAATTTAAAATGAATGAATTTAATGTCTCTCCAAAATAATTGTTTTCACAATTAAAGTCTTTAGAAAAATGAGATTTTACATAAGATGAATTCCCATTTTTACATGAATCTAGAAAACTTTTTATAATTAAAGTTTTTTCAATATCATCATTTTCAATACGTTTATTCTTTTTACAGACTTCATAAAATACCTCATTTAGCCTTTTTCTAAGCTCTAAGTTCTTTGGGTCAAAAAGAATTGCTCTCTTGTAGTGTACAACAGCTTTTTCAATTGAATATATATCATTTTCAATCAAATGCCTTTCAGCTGATTCCAAATAATACTCTGATATTTCTTTATCTGTTTTCATAGTGTAATAAATAGTTAATTTAATATCAAAATAAATGCCATTATTTCAATTTATTTTTAACTCTTAAGTTTTCTACAATCAATAATTCCTCATAAATTGTGTTCGATTTTTCACTTGTTATCTGTACTAAATGAGACTTATCAGGATTTTCTTGGTAAGTCTTTTTTATTTTTTATTTATAAGTGTCTGAAAAACAATTAGTTAACCCAAATAAAACCGCTGTTTTTGAGGTTAGATATTCTTTGTTTTTAAGTGAATATTGTAAGCCTTCAGGAAATAGTAATTTTTGTAATACTCTCTTTTGGTTGTATTCTAGGTTTTTGTAGAATTCAGGAGGGTTCACAGCGATTTTAGTAAAATACTTTATGGCTTTTTCTTGGTTAGATTTTTATACTTACAACTTTATATAATTATTTAGGTAGACAAAAGAATTATTCAATTTACAAGAGAAGGATTAGTTATAATAAGTAATCAAATCCTAACAGATTTGAAGCTTTCCTTGTTTTAACAATTGTCATTAAAAAAGCCACTTGAACTTCAAGTGGCTTTTTCTTAACTAACTATAAATTTATTCTTTTAGTAATTTCTTTGATTGGCTTGTACCGTTACTATCTGTTAATTTGATTAAATAAATTCCTGTTTCTAAGTCTGTAATATCTAATTGCTGATTTGATATTGCATTTTTAAACGATTTAATTATTTGCCCTGTAATGTTATAAACTTCGACTAGAGTAACATCTGCTGAAAGAGCAAAACTGTTTTCTGCAGGATTTGGATAAATTACAATCTCATTTTTAATAACTTCAAAATCATCAGATGATAAAGTTGACGGTTTGTTTCCGTAAACTCGAAATTGTCCTGGGGTTAAAGTAATTGTTGCTGTTGGACTTGTTATTGTTATTGGGGTATTGTCCATTAAATTATACCATGTCATAGGATAAGTATAGACATCAGTAGGGAAATTTGGATTGATGTTTTGATTTCCGACAGAAAAGTTAGCAATAACAACAACATTCCTTAATTGAGTTGTTGGATATGAATTATTGTATATGTATAATCTTTGACGAATATTACTTACGTCTGGACTAATAGCAAAATCAGAACTAAATACAGGTTCAATAGTTTTTAGTTTAATAAATTTAGACCAATCACTTAAAATAGCTGTTCTTCTGGTATCTGTTAACCAGTTTTCTGTCCATTGAACTTGTTGTTTTGTGTCTAATTTACAATCGCCAGGGAAAAAGGCACTTTCATCATTCACACTGCCGTTAGCACAAGTGTAAATAGATTGATTGTTTCCTAATTCGGCAAAATGCCAAATCATTTTTGGACCAGGTACTAAAATACTCATAGCCCCCAGAGCTCCCATTCTTGATAAAGCATTAGTAAGATTACCATTTACTGGTGCTGATCCTCCGCCATTTCCATAGGTGATAGCTTCATACATCATTCTATCTTTATCATGACTTTCAGGATACCCTATTAGTCTTTTTCCTGTAAAACCACGACTATCGTGTCCCATTCTAGAAATGTTTTGAGTAGCGAATCCCATAGCTAGTTCTTTATACTGCGTAAACATTTCTCCCCACATCATAATTCCTTTTCCTTCTCCTAATCTATAGTTTGCCCATTGTTGCTCTTCATTGTCAGATCCTAAGTGTTCAAATATTACATAATGGTCGTTATCTAAGCTCCAAGAATAATCGGCATATTCTTTTAGAATATCTACTCGGTCTTGTTGATAAGCATTAGTACAAGCGTCATCACCACCACTACAGTTTTGTGTAAATCCCTTAGTTAAATCCCAACGAAATCCATCAATTTTATATTCTGTTATCCAATGTTTGATAGTTTGTTTTACATAATTTCTAGTTAAAGAAGAAGCGTGATTAAAATCATCTCCTACGCTGTAACTATGTCTTGCAGTAGTGTTAAAATATGGATTATCACTCGCAGGACCACCCCATCCATCTCCCTCAGGGTCATTCATCCACATTCTAATCATTGGATTTCTACCAAATGCATGATTGAAAGCAATATCAAGGATAACTGCGATACCATTTTGATGGCATAAATCGACTAATTCTTTTAGTTTTTCTGGTGTTCCATAAAATTTATCTAATGCCATGTGAAATGCGGTGTTGTATCCCCAACTTTCATTTCCTTCAAATTCCATAATTGGCATTAATTGGATAGCATTAATACCTAAATCTTTAAAGTATTGAATTCGGTCAATTACATTCTGATAGTTTCTATCGGCATCAAAATCGCGAATTAATAATTCGTAAACGACTAATTTATCTTTACTTGGTTTTGTAAAATTTGTTACTTGCCAATTGTAAGGAGCAGTTCCAGTTTTGAACCAAGTAACTTCACGTTCTTGTCCACTTGGGTAAATTGGTAAATTTGGAAAAGTATTACTAGGAATCCACGGATCGTCATAAGGAGATAAAACCAATGTGGAATAAGGGTCAGCCGCTCTTACTAATGAAGGAGAGTTTGCAATTGGTGTTTGGTCAACGACCCAATATTGATAGGTATTATCAGCACCTGGTGTTAAACCTGTTAGTTCTAGCCAAAATTTACCCGTTGAAGGGTCTTTTTTCATTGCAAAGTTTGTATCAGGAGTATAATTGTTAAAACTACCTGCAACATAAACAAAATCTTTGCCTGGAGCTTCTAAAACTAGTGTTGCTCTTGTGTTGTCTGAGGTGTTGTAATTAATTCCATTGACTAAGCCTACAGGAATTGTTTGTGCTGTACTTCCTGGATTTACAATAACTGCAAAACGTCTTGTAATTGTTGATGTTCCAATGGTTATTTCTAATTCATAATTTGTGTTTGTGGTGATGTTGGTATGATTAAAAGTGTAACTTGATGTTGTATTAGTATTTATACTAATTCCGTTAGCTTTTAAGTTATAGTTAGCATTTCCACCTGTATTGGTAGCTGCAATATTTAAATTACCACCAGAGTTAATAATTGTACTACTATTGTTTGCGGGAGCTGTTAAGTTAACTTGAAAAGTACCAACATTAAATATAAAATCACCACAAGATGGAGGTAGTTTTAAAGTTTGGCTTCCATTGGCATTCCTAAAAACCATTCCTAATTTTGTGGTATTAGCCTGTTGAGTAGCATTTAAACCAAAGTAAGTACTAGGAGTTAAGGTAATACTCCATGTGCCATTTCCGTTATTAGTCATTAAACCAACGCTATCGTCTTGCCCCCAGTTGCCTATAACGCTAAATCCAAACGCATTACTGTCGTCTCCAATTCCTGCATGCATGTAAACTTTTGTTGGGTTTGTTCCTATTAAATTACATCCTTGAGCTGCAGTAGAAACGGTAATAGTGATTTGATCTGTGACATTGAAACTACTGGGTGTTATTGTGACCTGAGCTACGCTTGCCGCAATTGTGAATAAAAGTAAAAATGTAAGTATTGTTTTTTTCATAGCCTAATTGATAAAAGGGTTGCTTATTAGGCAACCCTTTGAATTTTAATATTAAAGAGCAATAAACTCATAAGTGTATTCTCTTGGATTTGACAAGTCTAGTATTACTTTGTAGTTTCCTGCTGCTCCAGAAAAAGTTAAATCTCCACCTTCAACTAAGAAACCATCCGCATTTACTGTTCCTAAATCGAAACCATTACTCCAAGCGTTATTTCCTCTAAATTTGAATGCTCCAGGGACTAGTGCAATACTAGCGATTTCCAATTTTTTAGTTGCAGGATTGTATGTGAAATCTGTATCAGAATCCCATCCATTTGGAGTAGCTGCTCCAATTATTCCCCAACTAACAGCAGTAGTTGTGTAAGTTAGTGCTTCAGTGTTAGCTCTTACTCTGTAGAATCCTGCGACAGCAGTACAGTTTGATTCATTTGCTTCTGCTAAAATTCCTGAGAAATCTCCATTGTCTCCCCAATCCGTGTTTCCCCATACAAAATTTCCTGAGCCATTAGGTCCTAAGAACTTAAATTCGCCATCAAGCCACATATATCCTTCGTAATCAGTAAGTCCAAATCCAGAAGCAGCAATTCTAGGAGCTGATTCAAAATTGTTTGCATCAGACCATCCTTGGTGATTTCCAGGTACAGCAAGTTTTGGTAAATCTGTAGAATAAGAAGTAATAAGATAAACAATTGTATTTGAATAAGATTCATTTGTACCAGTTCCAATTGTTGCTTTAATTCTAATATCTATTCCTTCTTGTGAAAAAGGAGTTAATCCAACAGCTAGGGCAGCTCCGTTAAGTTCTTCAGAGTTTATTGTCACAAATGTATTTGTGGTAGAAGTTACAACATAAGGACTGTCAAATTCGTCTCCAGTTTTGTCAATTTCAATTGTGTATGTAATTTCTGTTGGTGTTCCAAAATCTGCTTCACTCCAAGTTAATGAAAGCCCTGGATTAGTTGTAGTTTCTGGATTTAGTTCTACAGCATCACCAGAATTTGGAGATAAAATTTCAAATTCAGCTTCTGGTGTAAGGAAGAATAAATCTTGTTCATCCTCACACGAAATTAATGCTAAAGATAAAGCTGATACAGCAAGTAAACTTTTAAATATATTTTTCATATTATTTTAATTTTTTTATTAGTACCCCGGGTTTTGTGTTAAATTAGGATTTGATGCCAAAGTAGCAGGATGTAATGGAAATATTTTCATGTGTTGTGGTAAAGCAATGCCATTAATTCCATTTCCTTTCCATGCCCAATTGTAGGTTCCTCCAGTAAATTTATTAAATCTGATAAGGTCTTGTCTTCTGTGACCTTCCCAATGTAGTTCTCTAGATCTTTCATCTAATATAAAATCTAAAGTTAAGTTAGATTGAGAAATGTTTGCAATTGATGAACCATTATTAGCTCTTTCTCTAAGTAGATTAATATAAGTTGTGGCTTGTGATAATGATGCGTTTGAAGCACCTCTTACAGCACACTCGGCATACATCAAATGTACATCTGCAAATCTAAATAATGGAAAATCAGTATCAGCAAATGTTGAGTTTGAACCAGCAATTCCTGTTGAAGTTCTATTTGAATATTTAAATAAAACATATCCTTGATCTCTATCGGTTACATCAGCGATTTCAATATTTCTTGAGCCAGATATTATGTTGTTTCGTTGGTCGTTACTAAATTCTGAACCATTAAATTTTTGAACGAACTGCTTTCTTAATCGTAAAGCACCTCCCCAGCCTTGGATTCCCATATCGTCTCCGTTCTGTTCTAGAGAACCAACTTGGCCATTAATCATAACGGTTGTAGGGCCATAGTTTTGAGTTCTAACACCATCAGATTGAATAGCAAAAATTAATTCTGGAGAAATATGATTATCTGCAGTAAAGTTGTTTTTATAATTTGGATTTAAAACATACCCAGCATTTATAAGTTCTGTACATTGTGTAGCACATTCGTTATATTTTGCAGTTCCAATATACACCTCAGCATTTAAATAGATTTTTGCTAATAACATTCTGGCAAAACCTTGATCTAATCTGCCATACTGATTTGTTCTAGGTGCTTTTAATGTTGGTAAAATGGCTAACAATTCACTTTCAATAAAATTGAATAATTGTTGTCTATTGTACTCAGGTCCCGCAACACCTACTGCATCATTTTCTGAATTAAAAGTGGCTTTGCCAAAGAAATCCATCAAGTGATAGTAAGCTAATGCACGTAATGCTCTAGCTTCCTGTCTGTAAATTTGAATTTCAGCTTGTTCTGTAGCACTTATTCCTCTTGAGTTTAATTTATCAGTAGTTGATTGTCTTAAAAACTCGTTTGCTAATGCTACTTGTAACATACCGCGACTATACATTCCTCTAAAGAATGGATTTGATGCATCCCAAATGTTTCTTTGTAATTCACGAACACCTATGTCGTTTCCGCCTTCGTATGACCAGATTACTTCATCAGTTGTTAAGTTGTTTAAATACCAAACAACACGACCATACTGGCTAAATCCAGCATCTATTCCTCCCAAGTTTGATGAAGTTGCTCCATTTGTACTTGTTAGAGATAAATTTGCGTAAACACCAGCTATAGCACTAGAATAAGCACCGGGTTGCGAGTAAAACGCTTCCTCATCTAGTCTCAGAGGATCGTTTGGGTCAACTTCTAAATCGTCGGTACATGAATTAAAACTTACCGAGATTAGTAAAAGTGTTAAGATTTGACTTAATTTTTTCATATTCACAATTTTTTAAAATTTGACATTAGCTCCAAATAAAATTTGTCTTTGTCTTGGATATATAGTTTGGTCATTACCACCTGTAAATTCAGGGTCTAATCCAGAATATTTAGTTATAATAAATGGATTTTGAACACCAGTAAATAATCTCAAAGAAGCTTTTCCTTCTAACCATTTTGGGAATGTATAGCCGAATGTTGCATAGTCCATTCTTAAGAAAGATCCATTCTCAACAAATAAATCAGACAAAATTTGTCCTACTCCAGGAGTATTAAAATTATAGTCTAAAACAGATGATGGTAAGTTTTGTAATTCACCATTCAAAATTTGATTATAGTAAGAAGAGCGAGATTTTACCACATTCAATATTCTATTTCCAAAACTTGCTCTTAAATTAAATCCTAAATCAAAATTTTTGTAATTAAAACTTGTTGAAAAACCTAAAATTAAATTTGGATCAATGTTTTTGTAGATATATCTATCGCTATTATTAACAAGTCCGTCTCCATTTAAGTCGGCAAAAGCGCCTTCAATAGGTGATCCATCGTTGTTGTATAATTGTTTGAAAACATAAAATGAATTTGGTGTAAAACCTTCTTGCATAATCTGAGATTCAGTTCCAATTCCTATGTTTCCTACAAAGATAGGCACGCCACCAGCAATTTCGTCAATTCTTCTTTCAAATTTTGAAGCATTAAAATTAACATTCCAGTTTAAGTTTTCTTGTTTTAAAACATCATAATTAATGTTTAATTCGAAACCTTTAACACTCATGCTTCCGATATTTTGAGGACCTTCATTTGTAAAGTTACTTCCGTCTGCAAAAGGAGCAACCTGGAACAGGTCATCAGAAACTTTATAAAAGAAATCTAAACTTCCATTTAAACGGTTATCTTTTATACCAAAATCAACACCCGCATTGTAAGTTGTTGTTTCTTCCCATTTAAGATTTGGATTGAAACCTCCTGGTTGTGCAACATTAAAATAGTTACTATCAAAAGCATATTGTGAGTTTTGATCACCTAAATAATATTGTGGTAAGTAAAATAATCCAGCTCCAATATCTTGTTGTCCAGTTACACCCCATCCAGCTCTTAATTTTAATTCGCTGATTATCTTGTTTTCTTTAAAGAAGTCTTCTTTTAATTTCCAAGCTAAAGAAGCAGCAGGAAAATTGCCCCATCTATTTGAGTCTGAAAATCGTGACGTTCCATCTCTACGATAGCTTAATGTTAATAAATATTTGTCTTTATAAGTGAAGTTAGTCCTTCCAAAGAAACCTACATATACAATATCATCATTCACAGTAGATTGCGGAATGTCATCTGCGTTATTTTGATTTCTTGTGGTGTAGCCATATCCTTCAAAAATTTGATAAGAATATCCACCAGTAACATCAAAAGTTAAATCGTTGAAAGTTTTATTGTAAACTAAATAGGAGTCTATTAATTTATTTGTGCTAACGCCATCTGAGTAACTATTGTTTCCGATTAGAGCATTTTGTCTTATAGGAGAAGTTCTAGCTGTTATAGGAGTAAAGTTTCTGCTGTTTCCAGCATCTCTATCATAACCTAGATTGGTAACCCATCTTAGTTCAGGCAGAAAGTGAAATTTGTAATCTACTTCAAAATTACCAAAAAGTTTGTAATTTTCACTTCTGTTGTTTGTTTGTAATAGTTGAGCAACTGGGTTGGCAACTGCAATTGGAGCAAAATCATTAATTGTAGGACCGTCTCTGAATTCAAAGAATCCATCGAAAGGCGAAGTCGGATCATAAACAGGCTGCGTTGGATCCATTGCTATAGCTCCACCTTCAACACCTGGAGCGTTTCTTCTATTAGTATTTGTATAGTTTAAAGACATTCTAGTCTTTAAGTGATTACCGAAAAAACTAGGACTTAAATTTAAAGAGACATTATTTCTATTCATGTAATCAGTTAATCTTATTCCTTCTTGATAAGTGTTTGCTATAGTTAATCTAGTTGGAATAAGACCTAAGAAATTACCTTTTATACTAAGATTATTGTCTATATAATCTGTACGTCTGTAAATTTCTTCTTGCCAATCTGTATTAGCATTCCCCATTTTGTCTCTAACGCCTTGGTTAAAGGCAGAGTTTGGAACACTTGGGCCAACAGGATATAAATTGTTTACTACTTGTCTGAATTGATCTGCTGAAAGCACATCAATTTTGTTAACTTTTTTGCCAGTTCCATATTGAACGTTGTAATCAACTTGTAATTCTTTAGACCCTTTTTTTGTGGTAATGATAATTACACCATTAGAAGCTCTCGTTCCATAAATTGCTGTTGCCGATGCATCTTTTAAAATTGTAAAACTTTCAACATCGCTAGGGTTTAAAGTAGCTAAAACCCTTGAGTCCATTGGTAACCCGTCTAAAACTACTAATGGGTCATTATTCGCTAAAAGTGAAGAGCCTCCTCGAATTCTGATAGTTGGAACTGATCCTGGAGAACCTCCATTTGAATTAATTGTAACTCCAGCGACTTTTCCTGTCAGTAAATTATCAACGGTTACATTAGCGCCTTTGTTAAAATCGCTAGAAGTTATTGAAGTTACAGAACCAGTAGCATCTTTCTTTTTAACTGTTCCGTATCCAATAACAACAACATCCTTCAATTCTTTTTGATCTTCTTGTAAAGTGATAGTTATCGTGTTTTGATTTTCATATGTTATGGTTTCATCTTTAAAGCCTATATATGAGAATACAATTCGATCTCCTTTTTTGATGTTCGTTAAAGTGAAATTCCCATCAAAGTCGGTAGTAACTCCGTTTGTTGTGCCTGCTACTAATACATTTACTCCTGGTAAGGTTTGTTTTGAAGAGCCGTCTAAAACAACCCCTTTTAGGGTGTTTTGAGCCAACAAGCCTAAGGGTAACATCAGTAGCAAAAGCAATAACTTTTTTTGCAATGTTTTCATACAAATTGTTTAGGTTAAATTGTTTTTTATTTACTTGTAAATTCACTTCTAATGTTAAATTTATGTAAAAATTGCAGATAAAAAAACGGAGATTTGTGAAAAGCCTTGCGAAAACGTTTTCGTGTTGAAAACTTTATCAATAAGTGCCAATTTTTAACATAATATTGCAATACCAAAAAAAATAAGTTACATTTATTAAAAAATTATAATCGACTAAATTGTCATGAGAAGAAAAGTTACTTTAAAGCAAATTGCAAAAGAATTAGATGTGTCGATCTCAACAGTTTCAAAATCGCTTCGTGATAGTTCCGAAATTAGCGAGGACACTCGCTTGAAAGTTCAGGCCTTTGCAAAGCTTTATAATTATAAGCCTAATAACATTGCGTTAAGTTTAAAAAATAAGAAAACTAAGACAATAGGTATTATTATTCCAGAAATAGTACATCACTTTTTTGCAACGGTAATTAGTGGTATTGAGCAAGTGGCAAATGAATGCGGTTATAATGTTATTGTTTGTTTATCAGACGAATCTTTTGATAAAGAAGTTATTAATATGGAAATGTTAGCCAACGGTAGTACCGATGGTTTTATTATGTCGTTATCAAAAGAAACCCAACAAAAGAGAGACTTTCACCATCTTCAAGAAGTAATTAATCAAGGAATGCCTGTGGTGCTATTTGATAGAATTTCCAATGACATTATGTGCGATAAAGTGATCATTGACGACCAATTAGCGGCTTATGAAGCGACTAATTTCTTAATTTCTAAAGGATTGAAGAAAATCGCCCTACTAACTACAGTTGATTACGTTAGTGTTGGGAAATTAAGAACAGATGGTTATCTAAATGTTTTACACGATCACGGAATAGAAGTAGATGAAAGCTTAATAATTCGAATTGAAGATACTGAGCATTGTGATGAGAAAATCAATGAATTATTAGAAAATCAATCTATTGATGCTATTTTGGCGGTTAATGAGTTGTTTGCTGTTACAGCAATAAAATTAGCTATGTCTAAAGGGATTAAAATTCCTGAAGATTTATCAGTAGTAGCTTTTACAGATGGAATTATCTCTAAATATTCCACTCCAACGATTACTACTATTAGTCAAAATGGGATTAAAATGGGAAGAAAGGCAGCTGAAATGCTTATAAATAGATTGGAATTAGAAGATGAAGACGATGAGCATTATAGAACTGAAATTATAGAAACGAATCTAATAATTCGAGAATCTACGAAATCGTGATAGTTGAGTTTAATATATTAAAAATCAATTATTTATAAATTAAATTTATTCAATTCGGATAAAAAATATTTACACAAATAAGATTATTTATTAAAATAACCTTTTATATTTGTGATATCAAAACTTGTAACTTCACTTCTAAAAACATAAGTTTTGATAAGCACATAGAACGCTTATCGATTTATTAATCAATAAATTACGATAATGGAAAAGCGTAAATTAGGTTTCTGGGAAATTTGGAACATGAGTTTCGGTTTTTTGGGAATCCAAATGGGTTTTGCCCTACAAAATGCTAACGCAAGTAGAATTCTTCAACTTTTTGGTGCCGATGTGCATGAATTATCATGGTTTTGGATAATTGCTCCTTTAATGGGATTAATTGTTCAACCGATAATCGGACATTATAGTGATAATACTTGGTCTAAATTTGGTAGAAGAAAACCCTATTTCTTGGCAGGAGCAATCCTAGCATCAGTTGGTTTAATTTTAATGCCACAAGCCGAAATTTTTATTGCCTTCATGCCTGCTCTTTGGGTCGGTGCTGGAATGTTAATGATTATGGACGCCTCTTTTAACATTGCTATGGAACCGTTCCGTGCTTTGGTAGGAGATAATTTAAGAGCAGACCAACATACTTTAGGTTTTAGTGTTCAAACCGCATTAATTGGAATAGGTGCTGTGGTAGGATCATGGTTGCCTTATGTTTTAACCAATTGGTTTGGAATCAGTAATCAACCTTCAGAAACTTCTGCTGTTCCATTAAACTTAATTTATTCTTTTATTATTGGAGCTATTATTTTAGTAGCTTCCATTTTAGTGACCATTTTTACAACTAAAGAATATTCCCCAGAAGAGTTAGAACAATTTAGAGATGAGAAAGAACACAAAGAAGCAATTGGAGAAACCAAAGAAGCCAAACTTTCAGATGTTTTTTCAGATTTTGCTAAAATGCCTGAAACCATGCGTCAACTAAGTTGGGTACAATTCTTTTCTTGGTTTGGATTGTTTGGTATGTGGGTTTTTACTACTCCAGCTATTGCCCAGCACATTTATGGGTTGTCAGTGAATGACACCAAAAGTCCAGAATATCAATCCGCTGGAGATTGGGTAGGAATTATTTTCGGAGTTTATAATGCAGTTTCAGCCGTTGTTGCTTTTGCATTGCCTTACATTGCAAAACAAATTGGACGAAGAAAAACACATGCACTTTCTTTAGTTTTAGGAGGAATCGGATTAATATCCATGTATTTTATGCCAAACAAAGAAGCTTTAATCTTTTCAATGGTTTTAGTCGGATTTGCTTGGGCGAGTATTTTAGCTATGCCTTACGCTATTTTGGCAGGGTCTATTCAGCCTAAAAAAATGGGTGTTTATATGGGAATTTTCAACTTCTTTATTGTAATTCCACAAATTATTAATGCTTTAATCGGTGGACCTTTAGTGAAATACGTTTATAACGATCATGCTATTTATGCTATCATGATGAGTGGTGTAAGTTTCCTATTGGCAGCCCTTTTGGTATTAAAAGTTAAAGATCAAAAAGATATTTAGACAATGAAAAAAGTATTCATATTCGATCTAGACGGCGTAATCGTTGACACGGCTAAATATCATTTTTTAGCTTGGCAAAAGTTGGCCAATCAATTAGGAATCGAATTTACACACGAACATAACGAAGGTTTAAAAGGCGTGAGCCGTGTTCGTTCGTTAGACATTATTTTAGAATTGGGAAATGTACAAGCTTCCCAAGAAGATAAAAACCAATGGTTGGTTCAAAAAAATGAAGAATACCTTTCCTATTTAGTAGACATGGGCGAAAGCGAAATTCTTCCGGGTGTACTAAAAGTATTGGAATATCTGAAAAGTAAAAACCATTTCATTGCTTTGGGTTCGGCAAGTAAAAATGCGCGACCTATTTTAGAAAAAACCAATATCATGCACTTTTTTGATGCTATTGTGGACGGAAATGATGTTTCAAACGCAAAACCAGATCCGGAAGTATTTTTAAGAGCAGCACAATTGGTAGGGGTTTTTAATCAAAATGCTATTGTTTTTGAAGACTCGGTAGCGGGTATTCAAGCGGCAAATATTGCCAATATGATAAGTGTAGGAATTGGTGACGCCACCGTTTTACATGAAGCAAAGTACAATTTTAAAGATTTCACCTGTATTGATGAAGCCTTTTTATATCAATTAATTGGTTAAGAAATTGACTAATTGACACATTAACAAATTGACATATTACAAAAATGAATCAAGATTATATACAACCCGACAATTGGTCGATTATTGAAGAAGGATTTGATGCAGAGCGAGTTAAATCTTCTGAAAGTTTGTTTAGTATCGGAAACGGTGCTATGGGGCAACGCGCTAATTTTGAAGAAAACTATTCAGGCAAAACGTTTCAAGGTAGTTACATTGCCGGAATTTACTATCCCGATAAAACAAAAGTAGGTTGGTGGAAAAACGGTTATCCAGAATATTTCGCAAAAGTATTAAATGCACCCAACTGGATTGGAATCGACATCGAAATCAATGGTGAAAATTTAGATTTGGCTAAATGTCAGTCGGTTTCTAATTTCCGTCGTGAATTGAACATGAAAGAAGGAATTTATTATCGTTCTTTTCAAGCAATTTTAGCAAACGGAACAGAAATCGCTGTCAAAGTAAAACGTTTCTTATCGTTAGATTTGGACGAAGTTGGAGTTATCAATTACGAAATCACTGCTTTAAATTCGGATGCAAAAATTGTTTTCAAACCTTATGTGGATGCTGGAGTTCATAACGAAGACGCTAATTGGGAAGAAAAATTTTGGGAACCAATCAGTGTAAAACACTCTGGAAATGAAGCATTCGTAACGGCTAGAACTTTCAAAACGCATTTCACAGCAACTACTTTCATGCAAAATAGTATTTTGTTAGAAGGTTCAAATTTGAGTGTGGCGCCAGTAAGCGTTCAAGAAACTAAGGAAAAAATTCAGTTTTCTTATGAAGTAGCGGTTACAAAAGGTCAAACAACTACGATTCAAAAAATGGGTGGTTACACCGTTTCAATGAACCATGAAAACACAATTATCGGTGCCAAAAACAGCATCGCAAAAGCTTTGGAAATTGGCGTTTCACAATTAACCGAAAACCAAAAAGAAGCTTGGGCTAAAATTTGGGAAATGAGCGATATTACTATTGATGGCGATGTAAAAGCACAACAAGGAATTCGTTTCAATATTTTCCAATTGAATCAAACTTATTTAGGAAAAGATTCAAGATTAAATATTGGTCCAAAAGGATTTACTGGAGAAAAATACGGAGGTTCTACTTATTGGGACACAGAAGCATATTGTATTCCATTTTATATGGCTACCAAAGATCAACAAGTTGCTAGAAATTTATTAGCATATAGATACAACCAATTCGACAAAGCCATCGAAAATGCTGAAAAATTAGGTTTCAAAAATGGAGCTGCTCTTTATCCAATGGTAACCATGAATGGAGAAGAATGTCACAACGAATGGGAAATTACTTTCGAGGAAATTCATAGAAACGGCGCCATCGCTTTTGCCATTTACAACTACTACAGATTCACTGGAGATTATTCCTATATTCCAGAAAAAGGCTTAGAAGTTTTAATCGGAATTGCGCGTTTTTGGCATCAAAGAGCTACTTTTTCAACGTACAAAACTCAGTATGTGATTTTAGGAGTAACAGGTCCAAATGAATATGAAAACAACGTAAACAATAATTTCTACACCAATTATATTGCAAAATGGTGTATTGATTATACAGTTGAGCAAATCAACAAAATTGAAAACGAATACCCATCGGATTATACCCGAATCATGAATAAAGTGAAATTATCACAAGCCGAAATTTCAGAAATGAAAAATGTGGCTGATAATATGTATTTTCCTTATTCCGAAGAACACGGCGTATATTTACAACAAGATGGATTCCTAGATAAAGAATTAATCACAGTGGCCGATTTAGATAAATCGCAACGCCCAATCAATCAAAAATGGTCTTGGGATCGAATTTTACGTTCGCCTTACATTAAACAAGCGGATACATTACAAGGATTCTATTTCTTCGAAGATCATTTTACCAAAGAACAATTAGAAAAACATTTCGATTTTTACGAACCGTTTACCGTTCACGAAAGTTCGCTTTCGCCTTGTGTGCACTCGATTCAAGCGGCTGTTTTGGGTAGAATGGAACAAGCGTATACGTTTTATTTAAGAACTTCACGTTTAGATTTAGACGATTACAACAAAGAAGTTGAAGAAGGATTACACATCACTTCTATGGCGGGAACTTGGATGAGCATTGTTGAAGGTTTTGGCGGAATGCGTGTTAGAAATAATCAATTGCATTTTGAACCAAAAATTCCAGCGCAATGGAAAGGCTATTCCTTCAAAGTAAATTTTAGAAATACCATTGTAAAAGTAGAAGTAAAACAAGAAGGAACAAACGTTTCTATCGAAGGAAATTCAGATGTGGATGTTTTTGTAAACGGAGAATCGCAATTAATTAAATAGTAAGACATGAATAAATATTTTGTTTCAGTATTTGTGATGGTTTTTTCGATTTTTGGGATGAATGCTCAAGAATTAAAATCGCCAAATGGAAATTTCAAGATGATTTTCGCTTTAGAAAATGATGGTACGCCAACGTACCAACTTTTCATGAAAAACAAAGAAATCATCAAAAAAAGCAAGTTAGGTTTAGAACTTCAAAAAGATAAAAAGTCGTTATTGAATGATTTTAAATTGGTAAACGAAGTTCGAAACACTTTCGATGAAACTTGGAAAACCGTTTGGGGAGAAGAAACCGAAATTCGTAACCATTACAATGAATTAGCGTTAACTCTGAAACAAAATGAAACGGAAAGACAAGTAATCATTCGTTTTCGATTATTCAATGACGGTTTAGGTTTTCGTTACGAATTTCCAGAACAAAAAAACCTAACGTATTTTGTAGTAAAAGAAGAACGCACTGAGTTCGCTATGACCGGCGATCACACCGCATTTTGGATTCCAGGTGATTACGATACACAAGAATACGATTTTACCGAAAGTAAATTAACCGAAATTAGAAAGTTATTCCGTGGTGCTGTCTCTGAAAATGCTTCACAAAAACAATTTTCTGATACGGGAGTTCAAACGTCTTTAATGTTAAAAACTGCGGACGGAATTTACATCAACATTCACGAAGCGGCATTGATTAATTATTCTTGCATGCATTTGAATTTAGACGATAAAAATCTGGTTTTTCAATCGCACTTAACTCCTGATGCTAAAGGAAACAAAGGGTATTTACAAGCACCAAATGTTTCGCCTTGGCGAACTATTATTGCAAGTGCTGATGCTCGTGATATTTTAGCATCTCGAATGACATTGAACTTAAATGAACCATGTAAAATCGAAGATACGTCTTGGATTAAACCCGTAAAATACATTGGAGTTTGGTGGGAAATGATTACTGGAAAAAGTTCTTGGGCTTATACCGATGAAATTCCATCTGTACAATTAGGAATTACCGATTTTACCAAAGCTAAACCAAATGGTAAACACGCAGCGAATACTCAACACGTAAAAGAGTATATTGATTTTGCTGCTAAACATGGTTTCGATGCCGTTTTAGTGGAAGGTTGGAACGAAGGTTGGGAAGACTGGTTTGGTCACGAAAAAGATTACGTTTTTGATTTTGTAACACCTTATCCTGATTTTGATGTGAAAGGAATTCACGAATATGCGAAATCAAAAGGTGTAAAAATTATTATGCATCACGAAACTTCAGGTTCTACTCGAAATTATGAGCGTCATTTAGATAAAGCATTTCAATTTATGAATGACAATGGTTATGATGCAGCTAAAACGGGTTATGTGGGGAATATTTTACCTTTAGGAGAACATCATTATAGTCAATCGATTTTAAATCATTATCAATATGTGATTGAAAAAGCAGTGGATTACAAAATCATGATTAATGCGCATGAAGCAGTTCGTCCTACAGGAATTTGTAGAACCTATCCAAACATGATTGGAAACGAATCAGCTCGTGGAACAGAGTTTCAAGCGTTTGGTGGTTCAAAAGCGAATCATACTACTTTGTTGCCTTTCACACGTTTATTAGGTGGTCCAATGGATTACACTCCTGGTGTTTTCGAAATGGATATTGCAAAATTGAATCCAAACAACAATTCACACGTCAATACAACATTAGCGAATCAATTAGGATTGTATGTGGTAATGTATTCGCCGCTTCAAATGGCTGCCGATTTACCAGAAAACTACAACCGTTTCTTAGATGCGTTCCAATTTATCAAGGATGTTCCAGTAGAATGGTCAACTTCAAAATATTTAGAAGCTGAGCCTGGTTATTACATCACAATTGCTCGAAAAGATAAAAATTCTAACAATTGGTTCGTTGGAAACTCAAATGGATACAATGCTAGAACATCAACGATTACATTAGATTTCTTAGAAAAAGGAAAAAAATACGAAGCCACTATTTACGCCGATGCTGCCGATGCGGATTATAAAACTAATCCACAAGCATACAAAATTTCAAAACAAAAAGTAACCAATAAAACTAAATTGCAATTGAGAACGGCAGCTGGCGGTGGCTACGCTATTAGTATTGTTGAGGTAAAATAATAAAAGCTATGAAAAAAATAATTTTCTCACTAATTACCTTATTTACACTTTCGCTTTCGGCACAAATTGACCGAATGGAACCACCTTTTTGGTACGAAGGCATGAATAAAAGCGAAGTTCAAGTATTATTTTACGGAAAGAATATGGGTCAGAATTCGGTAACTGTTTCAAACAATGTAGTAATTACGAATGTAACTAAAACCGAAAATCCAAACTATCTTTTCGTTACAATTGATACCAAAAATATAAAAGCGCAAGAATTGCAATTTACGTTTACCAATGGTAAAAAATCATTCAAAAGAAATTTCGAAATCAAAAAGAGAAGACCCAATTCGGCGATTCGTAAAAGTTTTGATGCTTCTGATGTGATGTATTTATTGATGCCGGATAGATTTGCAAACGGAAATCCAAATAACGATTCGTCACCAGAACTACAAGAAAAAGCGAACAGAAGTTTGCCAGGCGGACGACATGGTGGAGACATACAAGGAATCATCAATAATTTGGATTACATCAAAGAATTAGGGGCAACGGCAATTTGGAGTACACCTATGTGTGAAGATAACGACAAAGGCTATTCGTATCATACCTATGGACAATCAGATGTGTATAGAATTGACCCACGTTATGGAACCAACGAAGAATATAAAAAGTTAGCCGATGAAATGCACAAACGTGATATGAAATTAATCAAAGATTACGTTACGAATCATTGGGGAGCCGAACATTGGATGTTTAAAGATATGCCAACCTACGATTGGTTTCATCAATTTCCAGGTTACAAACAAAGTAACTATCGCATGACAACGCAATACGACATTAATGGTTCAAAACGCGATGCTAAATATTGTATGGACGGTTGGTTTGTACCAAGCATGCCCGATTTAAATCAGTCGAATCCTTTGGTGTTGAATTATTTAATTCAAAATGCGATTTGGTGGATTGAATATGCGGATTTAGATGGTTTCCGTGTTGACACTTATTCATACAACGACAAAGAAGGAATCGCAAAATGGACAAAAGCGATTACTGATGAATACCCATATTTCAATATTGTAGGTGAAGTTTGGATGCATGATCAAGCCCAAATTTCGTATTGGCAAAAAGATAGTCCAATTGCTAAAATTCAGAGTTACAATTCGTATTGTCCAAGTGTAATGGATTTTACCTTGCACGATGTTTTTGGAAATGTTTTCAACGAAGACAGAGCCGATTGGAGCAACGGAATGATTAAATTTTACGAGAATTTCGTTAATGATTTTTTGTATGCCGACCCAAATAATTTATTGATTTTCTTAGAGAATCATGATACAGGTCGTTTCAATCAAATTTATCAAAACGATTTCAAAAAATACCAATTAGGAATGACCATAATGGCAACCATGAGAGGAATTCCGCAATTGTACTACGGTTCTGAAATTGGAATGGCGGGCGATAAAGGAAAAGGCGATGCCGACATTCGTCAAGATTTCCCTGGAGGATGGAAAGGCGATACAAACAATGCTTTTTTGACAAACGGAAGAACTGCAGAACAATCAAAATATTTCGATTTTTCTAAAAAAGTATTAAATTGGAGAAAGAACAAAGAAGTAATTCATACTGGAAAATTAACGCACTATATTCCTGAAAACAATGTGTATGTGTATTTCCGTCACAATGATAAGGAAACGGTTATGGTAGTAATTAATAACGCTCCAGATACACAAAAGCTAAATTTAGAACGTTTTCAAGAAAGTATCAAATTATTTACTTCAGGAAATGATATTCTTTCAGGAAAAACAATCGATTTGAAAAGTGAATTATCGATTGAAGGGAAATCATCTATGATTTTAGAATTAAAATAAAAAATTATGGTAAAGAAAATAATCATTGCATTAGTTGCGATGTTGGTTATCGGATGTAAAAACGAGAACAAACCATCAGCAACAGAAATGCCAAAAGAAATAGCTAAATTTTCTCCTGAAGTGGAAGAAAGTTCTGTTATTTATGAAGTAAATATCCGTCAGTATTCACCAGAAGGAACTTTCAATGCATTTACTAAAGATATTCCACAATTAAAAGAATTGGGAGTAAAAATCATTTGGGTAATGCCTATTTTTTCAATTTCTCAAACCAAAAGAAAAGCTACTGGTGGCGATGAAAGTAAGTTTGCTTCAGAAATGCCAAAAGGAGAGCAACACAAATATTTAGGCAGTTATTATGCAGTTTCTGATTTCAAAAAAGTAAATCCAGAGTTTGGAACAATTGAAGATTTCAGAAATTTAGTAAAAACAGCTCATGATAATGGGATTTATGTAATCTTAGATTGGGTTCCAAATCACACCGGTTGGGATCACGTTTGGATTAAAGAACATCCAGAATATTACACTAAAAATGCTAAAGGGGAAATCATAGACCCAATCAATCCAGAAACAGGAAAGTCATGGGGTTGGTCAGATGTTGCGGATTTAAACTACGACAATCAAGGATTGCGTGAGGCAATGACCGCAGATATGTTGCATTGGATCAAAAACGAAAACATTGATGGATTCCGTTGCGATGTAGCTAGTAATGTGCCTTTAGATTTTTGGCAAAAAGCAATTCCGCAATTGCGTAAAGAAAAGAATATTTTCATGTTAGCAGAAGCTTGGGAACCTGAATTATTAAAAGGAGGTTTGTTTGATATGGCATATGGTTGGGAAGCTCATCACACCATGAACAGAATCGCTCAAGGAAAAAATTCAGTAAAAGAATGGGATGCTTATATTCAAAAGGTAAATAAAGATTATGAAGCGAATGACATTTTAATGAATTTTGTGGATAATCACGATGAAAATTCATGGAACGGAACGATTAAAGGAAGATTAGGTAAAGGAGAAGAAGCAATGACAGCTTTATCTTATGTAATGCCAGGTATGCCTTTGATTTACAGCGGAAATGAATATGGTTTGAATCACAGTTTGAAGTTTTTCGAAAAAGATTCTATTCCAAAAACAAAAGGAAAAGATTGGGAATTACGAGCAAAATTAGGAAAGCTTAAAACTGAAAATACAGCTTTAAATGGAGGGAAAAACAAGGCTAAATATACTCGAATTAAAACGGATGACGATACCAATATTTTAGCTTTTACTCGTGAGAATGAGGGTAAAAAAGTAGTTTATATCGCGAATTTTTCAAACAATCCAATAAAAACCAAAGTTGAGATTAAGGGTGAATTCACTAATTATATGACAGGAGAAAAAATGAAACTAAATGAAAAGCAAATTTTTTCTATGGAGCCTTGGCAATATTATATTTTGACGGAAAAAAATTAAAAGATAATGTATTAGTTAAGTGTATTGCTTCAGATTTAGTGATGAGTTTTTTTCAAATAAACAAAATATCAGCAATCTTTTTCAAAACAAAAGATAAAGTTTTATCTTTGAGAACTATAAAAAAGTAAAAGATGAAAAAGCAATTAATTTTAGCAATTATAATAGGTTCAACGTTGTTCGTTTCTTGTAAAAAAGATGAAGAAGTAAAACCAGTTGAAGAAACACAACAACAAACCCAACCTTTTTCAGGTGAAGCTTGGTTAAAACAACGTGTTGGCAATCAAGGGCAAGTACAACAGCAAGCTGTTCAACAACAAGCACAACAAACAACTCAAGCACAAACCCAAACGGCTCCTGGAATGAATCCGCCACATGGTCAACCGGGTCATCGTTGCGAAATTCCTGTTGGAGCACCTTTAAATTCAAAACCAGCAGATAAAAAGCAACCTCAAATAACAACTCAAGTTGTTAATCAAAAACCAGTTGAAAAGCCTGTGATGAAAATTAATTCGGGTAACAGTTCAACAACTATCGTTGGTTCAACTACACCTCCCGGAATGAATCCTCCTCACGGACAAGAAGGTCATCGTTGTGATGTGGCAGTTGGTGCACCTTTGCCTAAGCAGTAAATGGGATTTTTTAATGAATAATTAACGTAACAGTTTTTTATTTACAGTTCCCGAAGCTATCCAGGAAGAAACTAATCCGAGAATTACAATAGTCATAATTACAATTACCATGTTTTGCCACTCAAAAAGAACAGGATAAGGCATGGTAGGTGTAATCATGATGAATGAAAAATGTTGTTGAAGTAGGATTATTCCTGTTGCTAATCCTAAACCAATAACTAATCCAAACAAGGTAATGATTATTCCTTGAGTAAAAAATATAGTACGAATTGACGTTTGTGTAACGCCAATATTGTATAGTGTTTTGAGATTGTCTCTCTTGTCAATGATAATCATTACAATTGCACCAGCTAGACAAAATAGTGTAAGAATAACCACTAATGTGCTGAATAAATAAATGAATAAGTTTTCAGATTGTAGCATTTTGTAGAGCGAGTCATTAAGTTGTGCTCTGTTTTTTATTTTTATGGCCTTTCCAAAAATAGAAGTTAGTTCTTCTCTAACTTGATTTTCGTTGGCGGTTGGTTTCAATTTGATTTCAAGATTGGTAATTTCACTATCTTTTATACCTAAAAAATTTTGCGCCAAATCAATAGAACAAAAAACATATTTACCGTCTAATTCCTCATTTATAGAGTAAATTCCAGAAGGAAATAATAAAACTTTATTAAAAGCTTCGTTTGGGTTTTCGATATTTCCTTTTCCTGGTTTTGGAGCATAAGCTTCCAGTCCATTGTTATAATCAAATAATCCTAAGCCCAATTTTCTGCTAATATCAGCGCCAACAACTACATTTTCTGAATCGGTTTCAAACCATTCTCCGGCATACAAATGATTGTTGAAATCGGTTACTTGTATAAAATGATTGTCAACTCCTTTTATATGTGCCACCAATTCTTTGTTGTTGTACATAAAGTAAACACGCTCTTCAATGATTTTGCTGTAGGAAGAAATGTGATTGCTTTTTTTTAGTAATTCTTCTTGTTTTGGGTCAACCAAAAAAGTTTTACCTGTACTAGTTTCAATTCGTAAATCTGGGTCAGAAGCATTAGCAAAATTCAAACTGAATTCTTTCAAACCACTAAAAACCGATAAGAAAACAAAAAGCGCCATCGTACTTGCTATAATTCCAACAGAAGCAATTCCTGTGATGATGTTAATTGCTTTGTTTTTACTGAAACTAACAGCATATCGTTTGGCTATGTAAAAGGAAAGGTTCAAATTACGATTTCTTTCTTTTTTCTAATAAATCTGGATTCTCAATAGGATTTTCATCACCAGTTAAGGCTTTGTCAATTTTCTCGATGTAATCTAAACTGTCATCGATATAGAAAATCAAATTCGGAACTTTACGTAATTGATTTTTTACACGTTGCGCTAAATCGTGTTTAATAAGCGGAGCATTGCTTTTAACTGCTGCTAAAATTTCTGGTGCTTTATCTGTAGGGAATACACTTAAATGCACTTTTGCAATTGATAAATCAGAAGTTACATTTACTTTTGAAACCGAAATTATTAAGTTGTTGATGTTATTTTTACGGATTTCACCTTGCAAAATCGAAACCAAGTCGTTTTGTAAAAGTGCTCCTATTTTTTTTTGTCTATTTGTTTCCATGATGCAAAAATACATAAAAATTCATCAAGGCGTATTCTTTTGCATTTATATATAAAAGTCTTTAAAAAATCATTCGTTGTTTTTTGTTAACTTTGTTTGTACTTAAAATCATGAAATTAAATGAGAAAAATTGAACATATAGGTATTGCGGTAAAGAGTTTAGAAGTGTCTAATGCTTTGTTTGAAAAATTGTTTGGACAACCACCATATAAGGAAGAAGAGGTGGCTAGCGAAGGAGTTAAGACTTCTTTTTTTATGAATGGGCCAAATAAAATAGAATTATTAGAAGCAACAAATCCAGAAAGCCCAATAGCTAAATTTTTAGAAAAAAAAGGAGAAGGAATCCATCACATCGCTTTTGACGTAAATGATATTAATGAAGAAGTTGTTCGATTAAAAAAAGAAGGTTTTGTGGTTTTGAATGAGATTCCTAAGAAAGGTGCTGATAATAAATTGGTTGTGTTTTTACATCCAAAAGGCACAAATGGCGTGCTAGTAGAGCTTTGCCAAGAAATAAAATAAAGTTTTAAAAAAGATTTGTTTGCCATAAAAATTAGTCTTAATATTGCAACTTCAATACTGGTCCTATAGCTCAGTTGGTTAGAGCACCTGACTCATAATCAGGTGGTCCCTGGTTCGAGCCCAGGTGGGACCACTTTTATTGTTTTAAATTAAGAAGAGAATACTTACAAATCACAAATTTTAAGTTTTTTTTAAGTTTTTTTCTCAAAATAACTTGTAAAGTATAAAAATATTTATATTTTCGTATTTTATAATGAGTTTGTGTTACAGAATATTAACTTATTATTAAATAATTTCTTTTATTAGTAAGAGAATGATATAAATTATACTTTTGCGCCCAATGAGAACAATTATGAATAAAATTATAACTATTTTAGTAGTACTTTTTAGTATTCAAGGTGTTTTAGCAGCAGATCCAACTCCGCCGCCTCCAACTCCACCACCACCACCAGGTTTACCTATTGATGGAGGATTAGTTATTTTATTCTTTTTGGCATTAGTTTCTGGTTATTATTTATCTAAGAAATATATATCTATAAAAAAAGGCTCTTTGTAAGAGCCTTTTTTTATTTTCTTAATTCGTTCAATCGACTTACATATTTTCCAATTACATCGAATTCTAAATTTACTTTTGTACCAATTTTAAAAGTATTAAAATTAGTGTGTTCGTAAGTGTATGGGATTATTGCAACACTAAACGTATTTAATCCAGAATTCACTACAGTTAAACTTGTTCCGTTCACTGTAATCGAACCTTTTTCAATAGTAATGTTGTTTAAAGAGGCGTCATATTCAAAAGTATAAACCCAACTTCCATTTGCTTCCTTAATATTAGTGCAAGTTCCAGTTTGGTCAACATGTCCTTGAACAATATGTCCGTCAAGTCTATCGCCAAGTTTCATCGCGCGTTCTAAATTTACAACATCACCCACACTCCAAGTTCCAATAGAAGTCTTATCGATAGTTTCTTTAATCGCAGTTACCGTGTAGTTTTTGTTTTCAATTTTTACCACGGTTAAACATATGCCATTATGGGCAACACTTTGGTCAATTTTTAATTCGTGAGTAATTTCTGATTCTACCGTTAAGTGCAGGTTTTCCTGATCTTTTTCGATTTCTTTTATAATTCCGAGCGTTTCTATAATTCCGGTAAACATAACTGATTTAATTTTACTAAATTTGCACATCAAAAGTAAGCAATAAATCACATTTGTCATGGTTAAAAAAGCAGAAAATATAATTGTTGGAATTTCGATTGGAGATTTAAATGGTATTGGAAGCGAGGTTATTTTAAAAACATTTGAGGATACTCGAATGTTAGAATTATGTACACCAGTAATTTTTGCCAATGTAAAAATCGTCTCTTTTTTAAAGAAAGAATTAAAGTTAGATGTTGCTATTCACGGAATTGATAAATTAGAACAATTAGTTGTTGGAAAAATCAATGTATTGAATGTTTGGCGCGAAGGTGTGAATTTAGAATTCGGGAAAAATGATGATGTTGTAGGAAGTTATGCTATAAAATCTTTTGTAGCGGCTACTAAAGCATTGAAAGAGGGTTTTGTTGATGTTTTGGTAACAGCACCTATTAATAAGTATAATATTCAATCAGAAGAATTTAAATTTCCAGGTCATACCGATTATTTAGATAAAGAATTAGAAGGCGATGCTTTAATGTTAATGGTTCATGATGATTTACGTGTTGGGTTACTTACCGACCATGTTCCAGTGAATGAAGTAGCAAAGCATTTGAATGAAAAATTAATTTCGAGTAAAATTAAAACCATCATTCAAACGTTAAAACAAGATTTTGAAATTGAAAAACCAAAAGTTGCTGTTTTAGGATTGAATCCGCATTCTGGTGATAATGGTGTTATTGGTCAAGAAGAAGAAAAAATTATCAAACCGGCATTAAAAAAATTATTTGAAGCAGGAAATATGGTTTTCGGACCTTTTCCAGCGGACGGATTTTTTGGTTCGGCACAATATGAAAAATACGATGCGGTAATTGCAACTTATCACGATCAAGGATTAATTCCTTTCAAAACGTTGTCGTTTGGTAACGGAGTCAATTACACGGCAGGATTAAATAAAGTTAGAACTTCTCCCGATCACGGAACTGCATATGAAATTGCAGGTAAAGGAGTTGCTAATCACGAGTCATTTAAAGAGGCAGTTTATTTAGCAATTGATATTTATAACAAAAGAAATGACTATCAAGAGCTGATTAAAAACCCTTTAAAAACAAAAGAAAAACAGTTATAAACAAAAAAATGTTCACAACTGGTTTGAATTTATAAATATTTTATATCTTTGCACACCTTTTAAAAAGGTAAAACTGTTGTTATGAATGATTTAAAAGAATATTTAATACCATTCGTGGGATTAAAAACAGGGAAGCATCAGTTTGATTATCAAATAGATAATACGTTCTTTAAGAGCTTTGATTACGACGAATTTAATGCCGTTTCGGTCAAAGTAGATATTGTTTTAGAGAAGAAAAGCACAATGCTTGAACTCGATTTTAAGCACAAAGGAACAGTAAATGTACCTTGCGATGTGTCTGGAGAAGAGTTCGATTTGCCAATTAAAGGAAAATTAAAACTTTTAGTTAAGTTTGGAGATACCTTTAATGATGAGAATGAGGAGTTGCTCATTTTGCCTCATGGTGAATTTCAAGTAAATGTAGCGCAATATATATATGAGTCTATTATATTGTCAGTTCCTTTACGAAGAGTACATCCAGGTGTTAAAGATGGTTCTTTAACGGATGTAATTGAAAAACTGGAATCGCTTTCTCCAAAAGAAAACAAAAAAGAAGAACAACAAAATAATGATATTGACCCTAGATGGGAGAATTTAAAAAAACTATTAACGGATAAATAAAATAGAACAATGGCACATCCTAAGAGAAGACAGTCGTCTACAAGAAGAGATAAAAGAAGAACACATTACAAAGCGACAGTTGCTCAAATCGCAACATGTCCAATAACTGGTGAGGCACACTTATACCACAGAGCTTACTGGCATGAAGGTAAAATGTACTACAGAGGTCAAGTTGTAATTGATAAAAATGAAGCAGTAGCTTAATTGCATCAGAAAAAATAGAGAAAACTCTCACATTGTGAGAGTTTTTTTGTTAAATACCTATTTCGTTTTATAATTAACAAAAACGAATAGGATTCGTTTGAAATTTTTTTTGTAATTTCCACCACTTTTTGAATCTTAAAAATTCAGAAGGAAAAATTAATCGAAGATGAATAAAATAACAGCAGCAATTACGGCAGTAGGTTCTTATGTTCCCGACTTTGTTCTGTCGAATCAAGTATTGGAAACATTAGTAGATACTAATGACGAATGGATTACCACTCGTACCGGAATTAAAGAAAGAAGATTGTTAAAAGAAGAAGGCCAAGGTACTTCTTTTATGGCAATTAAAGCCGCTCAAAACTTATTAGAGAAAGCTAATTTAGATCCTAAAGATATCGATTTAGTGATTATGGCAACGGCAACACCAGATATGCCAGTAGCTTCAACTGGAGTTTATGTAGCTACACAAATTGGCGCAACAAATGCTTTTGCATTTGATTTACAAGCCGCTTGTTCGAGTTTCCTTTTCGGAATGTCAACAGCATCAGCTTATATTGCATCCGGAAAATATAAAAAAGTTTTATTAATTGGTGCTGATAAAATGTCATCAATTATTGATTATACAGACAGAGCTACTTGTATCATCTTTGGTGATGGAGCAGGAGCTGTATTGTTTGAACCAAATACAGAAGGATTAGGTCTTCAAGATGAAATTCTAAAAAGTGATGGAATCGGAAGAGAATTCTTAAAAATTGAAGCGGGCGGTTCTATTTTACCTCCTACTGAAGAAACCGTTAAAAACAAACAACATTTTGTTTTCCAAGACGGAAAAACGGTTTTCAAATACGCAGTTTCTGGAATGGCTGATGTAAGTGAGAAAATCATGGAGCGCAACAATTTGTCTCACGACGATATCAATTGGTTAGTGGCGCATCAGGCAAACAGAAGAATTATCGATGCTACTGCAAATCGTATGGAGTTAGACGAATCTAAAGTTCTAATCAACATTCAAAAATACGGAAATACCACTTCGGCAACCCTACCTTTATTATTATCAGATTTCGAAAACCAATTGAAAAAAGGAGATAACATTATCTTTGCAGCTTTTGGTGGCGGATTCACATGGGGTGCTATCTATTTAAAATGGGCTTACACTAAATAAAAACAAACTAAACTAAATCAAATATTATGGATATTAGAGAGATTCAAAACCTAATCAAATTTGTAGCCAAATCAGGCGCTACAGAAGTTAAATTAGAAATGGACGATTTTAAAATCACCATAAAAACAACTGCTGAAGGAACAGAAAGCACTACAACTTATGTGCAACAAATGCCAATGCAAGCAGCGCCTCAAATGGCAGCTCCACAAGTAGCAGCAGCTCCTGCGGTTACTGATGCTCCAGCAGCTCCAGCAGCTGATGATAATGCAAAATATATTACAGTAAAATCGCCAATCATTGGTACTTTCTATAGAAAACCAGCTCCAGACAAACCAATGTTTGTTGAAGTAGGTTCAACTATCGGAAAAGGAGATGTTCTTTGTGTGATTGAAGCAATGAAATTATTCAACGAAATCGAATCAGAAGTTTCAGGAAAAATCGTGAAAATTTTAGTAGATGATTCTTCTCCAGTTGAATTTGATCAACCTTTATTCTTAGTTGATCCATCTTAATTTGAAAAAAGTGTAATCATTTGAATTCATTTTCAAATTTTCAAATTGTTTAATTTTCAAATTAAAACCTATGTTTAAAAAAATATTAATTGCCAATAGAGGGGAAATTGCACTTCGTGTAATTAGAACTTGTAGAGAAATGGGCATCAAAACCGTTGCAGTTTATTCTACAGCAGACGCAGACAGTTTGCACGTAAAATTTGCTGATGAAGCGGTTTGTATTGGACCACCTCCAAGTAATTTATCCTACTTAAAAATGTCAAACATTATAGCTGCTGCCGAAATTACAAATGCAGATGCTATTCACCCAGGATACGGATTCTTATCTGAAAATTCTAAATTTTCTAAAATTTGTCAAGAACACGGCATCAAATTTATTGGAGCTTCTCCAGAAATGATTGACCGTATGGGAGACAAAGCATCAGCAAAATCAACTATGATTGAAGCAGGTGTGCCATGTGTACCAGGTTCAGTAGGGATTTTAGATTCGTACGAACAAGCGGAAAAATTAGCGGATGAATTTGGCTACCCAGTTATGCTTAAAGCAACTGCTGGTGGTGGTGGAAAAGGAATGCGTGCCGTTTGGAAAAAAGAAGATTTATTAAAAGCGTGGGAAGGTGCTCGTCAAGAGTCTGCTGCTGCTTTTGGTAATGATGGTATGTACTTAGAAAAATTAATCGAAGAACCTCGCCATATCGAAATTCAAGTAGTAGGTGATTCTTACGGAAAAGCTTGTCACTTATCAGAAAGAGATTGTTCAGTTCAACGTCGTCACCAAAAATTGACTGAGGAAACTCCGTCACCTTTTATGACAGACGAATTACGTGAAGCAATGGGTAATGCAGCGGTTAAAGCAGCAGAATTCATTAAGTACGAAGGAGCTGGAACAGTTGAATTCTTAGTTGACAAACACAGAAACTTCTACTTCATGGAAATGAATACACGTATCCAGGTAGAACATCCTATTACAGAACAAGTAATTGATTACGATTTAATTCGTGAGCAAATTATGGTAGCAGCTGGAATTCCAATTTCAGGAAAAAACTACTATCCACAATTACACTCAATTGAATGTCGTATTAACGCTGAAGATCCTTATAACGACTTCCGCCCTTCGCCAGGTAAAATTACGGTTTTACACGCGCCAGGAGGACACGGAGTACGTTTAGATACACACGTTTACGCTGGATATACAATTCCACCAAATTATGACTCTATGATTGCTAAGTTGATTACAACAGCACAATCGAGAGAAGAGGCTATCAATAAAATGAAGCGTGCTTTAGATGAGTTCGTAATCGAAGGAATCAAAACTACCATTCCATTCCACAGACAATTAATGGACGAACCCGATTATGTGGCTGGAAATTACACTACAAAATTCATGGAATCTTTTGTAATGAAAGACCCTCAAGAATAAAAAGCAAAAGCGATTTCAATTTGAAATCGCTTTTTTTTATCCTAAACTTTTAATTAATTCCTCAATTTCTAACTTCTGATTTTCATATTTCAATCGTAACGGGTTGGCTTCTTTTTCAGAACGGTCGTAATACACCATCGCTTTTTCAGCAAAAAACTTTTGATAAAAAATAGACGCTTTTGGAATTAAAGGAAACTCTTTGTGAAACAACATTTCGTAATAGGCTTGCCATTCGCGTTCATTTTTGTCTTGCATAGCAACTTCAGGCGCTTTTTGTTTTACGTGCATCATTTCGTGTGCCAATAAATTCAACATCAAAACCAATGGAAATTCAAACGTATTTTCTGGAATGCGTATGATTTGTTTGCCTCCAATTTCACCTTCGGCAGTCATTAAAATAAAATCGGGTTTTGCGGCTTCTCTAAATTCAAAACCTGCAAAATTTGGATGTTCTAATTTATACACTTTTAAAAGCCATAGCGCTGCCTCTTTCGTTAAGCTATGCTTATGAAAGGTTTTTACTGTGAGTTCTATGTCTTGGAATTGCATCATTTTCAAGGTCAAAAATCAAATTCAAGAACAAGAACAATTTGAAAATTGAACTTGCTCTTGCCCTTGAACTTTTAAAGCGTTTCTTTCAACCAACCAAAAAATTCTTTTTGCCAAACTAAAGCATTTTGTGGTTTTAATACCCAATGGTTTTCATCTGGGAACAACAAGAATTTACTTTTAATTCCTTTTAATTGTGCGGCTTGGAAGGCTTCTTGTCCTTGTCCAATTGGCACACGGTAATCTTTTCCACCTTGGATAATTAAAATCGGAGTATTCCAGTTGTTGATTAACTTAATTGGATTGAATTCGTTATATGTTTTTTGCGCTTTTGCATTATCTTTTTCCCAATAAGCGCCACCTGAATCCCAATTCGTAAAGAAAACTTCTTCCGTAGTTCCATACATACTTTCTGTATTGAAAATACCACAGTGCGAAATGAAGGTTTTGAAACGATTTTTGTGAATTCCCGCTAATTGAAATACAGAATATCCGCCATAACTCGCACCCACAGCACCTAAACGAGTTTTATCTACATACGACTCTTTCGCAACATCATCAATTGCAGCTAAATAATCATCCATCACTTGTCCGCCCCAATCGCCTGAAATTTGTTCGTTCCAAGCGGTTCCGTGTCCTGGCATTCCTCTACGATTTGGCGCTACAATTACATAACCTTGCGAAGCCATTAATTGGAAATTCCAACGGAAAGAATACGATTGTGTCAATGCACTTTGTGGTCCTCCTTGGCAGTATAAAAGCGCTGGATATTTTTTAGTTTTGTCGAAATTTGGAGGTAAAATTACCCAAACCAACATTTTTTTACCATCGGTAGTCGTAACCCAACGTTTTTCTGTTTTACACGCACTGATTTTAGAGTAAGCGCCATCATTAACTTTAGTAATTTGTTTCCAAGTTTTCTTAGCTAAATCATACGAATATACTTCTGGAGCATGGTTCATATCGTTTCGAGTCACTAAAACCGAAGTTCCTGAAAAACCTACAATTGCATTCACATCAAAATCACCATCCGTTAATTGCGTTACACGAACGGCAATTTTTGTTAAACCAGGAAAATTGACTTCAAAAAGTTGTTTCGTTCCTTTGATTGGTGCAATGAAATATACTTTTTTCCCATCTTTACTCCATGTAAAACTATCAACCGTTCCGTCCCAACCAGCAGTTAAATTGATGTCTAATCCTTTATGACGAACAATGATATCATTTTTATCTGCTTCAAAACCGTCGCGTTTCATTTGTAACCAAGACAAATCACCTTTTGGAGAAAAAATCGGATGCGTATCGTAACCTAAATTAGTTTCAGTAAGGTTTTTTGTGATTTTTGTTGCTAAATCGTATTCGTATAAATCGGTATTGGTGCTGGTTGCATAAGCTGTTCCGGCTTTCTTTTTACAAACGTAGATGATTTTTGTTCCATCTAGTGACCAAATATAATCTTCATCTCCACCAAAAGGTTTTTGAGGTGCATCAAAAGGTTCGTTTGGCATAATGTCAATTCCAACGGCATCTTTTTTATTTTCCGAATAGAAAACGTGGTTGTGTGTTCCGTCATTCCAAGTGTCCCAATGACGATAATCTAAACCTGTATAAACTTGAGCCGTAGTTTTTGATAATTCAGGATACAAATCTTTGCCTAATAATTTTTCTACTTTTATTTCTTTCGAAAATAAAAGGTTTTTTCCATCAGGAGAAACATTCTTGTCAGTTAATAACGATTTGTAATCTTCCACCAAAGTTGCATTTCCACCTTGAACCGGAATAGTATAATATTTTGAATTGATTTTATTTTCTTCTACAGAAGGCGTTCCTACTTTATAAACTAAAAATTTTCCATCTTTTGAGATTCCTAAAGGAGTTACTCTACCTAATTGCCATAAGGTTTCGGGAGTCATTACATTTTGTGCAGTTGCAGCAGTTATACTCATAATACAAGTAATTAGTAAGGCTAATTTTTTCATGGTTGTAAATATTAATGGCATAAAAATACAAAATTATACGCATAAAAAAACCGCTCAATTACTGAGCGGTTTTGATTTCCTTTTATTGGAATTATTGTTTGATGAAACGTTTCATGTTAGTTCCATTAGCAGTAGTAACTTCAATCATATAAGTTCCTGTGGCTAAGTGGCCAACACTAATCGTGTTATTTTCTACTTTTCCATTTCCTAAATCTTGACCCACAGCGCTGAAAATTCTGAAAGAAGCTTCGCCTTCAAAGTCTGAAATGTTTAATACATCACCTTTAACAGGATTTGGATATAAACTGAAAGTTAATGGAGAAGTTTCAATTTCTCTAGCAGTTGAAGTTACATTAATTGTATAATCTTCTACTTGTCCGTAAGAGAAAGCTTCACAAGATGTTGGAACACCATTGTATTTCATTGAAACTCTCATTCTTTTAGCTCCTACAGTTGTAGTTGCAGGTATTGTAAAACTTCCGCTAACTGGTGTAAAAGTTGTAGCAGTTCTTGTAAATACAGTTTCACCAGCATCAATAAAATCACCATCGTTATTGTAATCGATAAATACAGCATAACCTTCGCTATAAACTGTTCCTGTCCAAGTTGGAGTAATTGTTATGGTATTAGAAGTTCCTCTTACAATATTTGTTGAAATAGACGTAAAGTTTTCGTAACCAGCAGTTCCAGTTGACGCATTGTTGATAGTTCCAAATTGTACTCTTCCAATTCTTTCGTCAGCCGTGCTGTTTCCTTGAGAAGCACAATACGTAACAGTTGTATTTGCTAAAGTTGTTATGTTAACAGTATTACTTACAGCTGATAAGTTTCCAGCAGCATCTCTAGCTCTTACCGTAAACGAATAAGCAGTTGAAGCCGTTAATCCAGTTGCAGTGTAAGTTGTTCCAGTAACTGTTGTAAGTAAAGTTGCTCCTCTGTAAACGTTGTATCCTGTTACACCTACGTTATCAGTTGAAGCTGTCCAAGACAAGTTAGTACTTGTTTGTGTTGTTCCAGATGCAGATAATGTTGGAGTTGACGGTACAGTTGTATCTGTAGTATTGGCTAAAGTTGTTACGTTAACTGTATTACTTACAGCTGATAAATTTCCGGCAGCATCTCTAGCTCTAACAGTAAATGAATAAGCAGTTGAAGCTGTTAATCCGGTTGCAGTGTAAGTTGTTCCAGTAACTGTTGTAAGTAAAGTTGTTCCTCTGTAAACATTGTAACCTGTTACACCTACGTTGTCTGTTGAAGCAGTCCAAGACAAGTTAGTACTTGTTTGTGTTGTTCCAGAAGCAGATAAAGTTGGAGTTGAAGGAACTGTTGTGTCAGAAGTTCCAGCTGTAATTGTAAAGTTCGTGTTAGAAACATCAAAGAAAATATGGTTAGTTCCTTTAATCATGATTCTATTTTGAGTTCCAGCTGTATTTGGAATAGTTACCGTTTGTGTTCCGTCATTTGGAGTAGCTGCTAATAAAGTTGACCAAGTTGAGCCACCATTTGTGGAAATTAGGATATCAACATTCGCACAATTTACACCATTTGCAGTGGTTCCTGCTACGCTCCAAGTGATAGTTTGTGTTGAGCCACCTGCATAAGAAACAGCTGTGTTTGGAGCAGTTACAACGAATGGACCAGCAGTTGCATTTACAGTAATTTTCATATCATCACTGTTGTTTGTTGAACCGCCCGCTCTGTTGTCTCTTACTGTAAATCTAAAATTCAAAGTTCTTGCTACAGAAGGTAAAGCTTCCACAACAATTTCTGAACCAGATGTAGTAGTTGAGCCAGTCAATACTCTTGATAAATTAGGGAAATATCTCGTAGGTGAAGTTGTTGGACTATATGATCTGAATGTTGGTCCAGAAGTTTTAGTAGCACTTGCTGCAGAGCTAGCTCCAGTTTGAGTAGATGAAGCATTATCAAATTGCTCCCAAATATAAGTCAAAGCATCGCCATTAGCATCGGTTCCAGAACCAGTTAGCATGAATGGAGTGCTTTTCGGAATCGTATAATCTAATCCAGCATTAGCTGTAGGAACTGAATTTCCTGTAGTTGTAATGGTAGGACAAGTTTTAGCTTTGATATTATTAGTTACTTGTTGAATACTGATTGCATGAAAATAAGGGTCTGAATTTAACTGAACGTCTTGACTTGTAATACCTGCATATCCCATGATAGTAGAACCTGAACCCGGCTCCATGTTAGCGCCTGTTCCTTCATTACTCATTGAGAAAGTGTGGTTAGCTCCAAATTGGTGACCTAATTCATGAGCTACATAATCAATATCAAATGCATCACCTGAAGGAACTCCATTTGCTGGAGAAGTATAACCACTTCCTTTTCCTAACGGAACTGTTGAAGTTGGATTCACACAAACACATCCAATACAACCCGCATTTCCACCGCCACCCGAAGCACCAAATAAGTGTCCAACATCGTAGTTAGCATTTCCAATAGTATTGGTTAAAGTAGTTTGTAGTTGTTGGTTCCAATTTGACATTGAGCTAGAAGCTGAATAAGGGTCAGTTGAAGCACTTGTATAAATTACTAAGTCAGTGTTTGAGATTAAAACCATTCTTACGTTGAAGTCTTTCTCAAAAACACCATTTACTCGAGTCATGGTGTTGTTAATAGCTGCTAATGCTTGAGCTTTTGTTCCGCCAAAATAAGCAGTGTATTCACCTGTTACCGACATAGCTAAACGGAATGTTCTTAGATTTCCGTCATCTGCATTTGGTCTTAAGTTTGCACCTTCTAAAGATGGAGTTACACGATCTAAAACAGAACACTCAAATTTTGAGAAAGCGGTTTTTTTATCTGATTTTGTATAAACAGTATAGGTTTGTAAGTCCTGAGAAAAAGGCTCTACAAATACTGCTGGTTTCCCAGGGTTTAATACCATTGATTTGAACCCTAGTGGCGATGTACTAATGTATGCACTTGCTGTTGGATTGTCAATTCCAATTCCAATATACGATTTGATTTCTGGATATCTTGCCGCTAATTCGGGATCCATGTTGGAATTTTCATAAATGCTAAATTGTTCCATTGATCCATCAGCATTTGGTAAGGATAAAACTATGCTTGATTTTCTGTTGGAGAAACGATCTGGCGCATTTCTTAAAAAATTAGTTGCCGCTGAGACATCTAAATCTAAAAGTTGATTGTTTGGAAGTTCGAGTTTGCTTTCTAAAGCGATTTTACTTTTGCTTTCAGCCGACTTCCAAAACATCCCTTTTTCTTGAGCTTGTAGGAAACTCGAAGTAGCTAGTAAAGCAATAATGAGAAATTTTTGTTTCATAAAAATATAGTTTGGGTTTCTAGTTGGAACAAATATATTTAAGTTTTTTAAAATTGCAATATTAAATATTTAAAAAATTACAAAAAAAAATAGCATATTAATAAATTAATTATCAAATAGGTGAACATATGTTAAAATATAATATAAAAAAATATAAAAATTTACACAAGTCCTATTATTTGTTTTGTTGATAAAATGAAAGAATAATCTATTAAGATTTTAAGGTTAAGAAAAATATACTTATTTTCACAATCTTAAAAAGCGAACTTAATAATGAAAAAACTGGCACTACACTGGCAAATATTACTTGGAATGGTTTTCGGAGTTTTATTCGCTTTTATATTGATTCAATTTGCGTGGGGAAAAGATGTAATTGTAGATTGGATAAAACCTTTTGGAACTATCTTTATTAATTTGCTAAAATTGATAGCTGTTCCTTTAATTTTAGCCTCATTAATCAAAGGAATCTCCGACTTGAAAGATATTTCGAAATTATCTAAAATGGGAGGAAGAACTATTGGTTTGTATATATTGACAACGGTTTTAGCGGTTTCAATTGGTTTGGTAATTGTAAATATTATTAAACCGGGAAGTTATATTTCAGAACAAACAAGAACAGAATTAGTTGCAAGTTATACCGCTGATGCCAATTCAAAAATTGAAGCAGCAAACAAGCAAAGTGAAGTTGGACCATTACAATCATTAATTGATATTGTTCCTGACAATATTATTAAAGCTTCTGCTGATAACGGAAACATGTTACAAGTGATTTTCTTTGCAGTGATTTTTGGAATTGCAATGATTTTACTTCCTGAAGATAAATCAAAACCCGTTAAAGACTTTTTTGATAGTTTCAATGAAATTATCTTAAAAATGATTGACTTAATCATGCTTTTTTCTCCAATTGGAGTTTTTGCTTTACTTGCAGCCATTGTTGCAGAATCACCGAGTTTGGATTTATTCAAAGCACTTGGAATGTATGGTTTAACAGTTATTATAGGTCTAATTTTAGTGATGTGTATTTACTTAGTTCTAGTTAAAGTATTTGCTAAAAAAAGCCCAAGGTTCTTTATTGACGGAATTTCGCCAGCACAATTATTAGCTTTTTCAACAAGCTCAAGTGCGGCTACTTTACCAGTTACAATGGAAAGAACGGTTGATAATTTAGGTGTTGATGATGAAGTAGCCAGCTTTGTTTTACCAATTGGTGCTACCATTAATATGGATGGAACCAGTTTGTATCAAGCGGTTGCTGCTGTTTTTATTGCACAATCTTTTGGTATGGATTTATCTTTAGCTACTCAATTAGGAATTATTGTTACAGCAACTTTAGCTTCTATCGGAAGTGCCGCTGTTCCTGGTGCCGGAATGGTAATGTTGGTTATAGTATTGGCACAAGCTGGAATTCCTGAAGCAGGATTGGCCTTAATTTTTGCCATCGACCGACCTTTAGATATGTGTAGAACTACTGTAAACGTTACAGGTGATGCGGCAGTTTCTATGATTGTAGCAAAATCTGTAAATAAATTAGCATAGCTATGAACGATTTTCATTGGACCAAACTTTTTAACCCCGAATTCTATATCACTATGGAAGTTGGAGGTGTGCCAATTGGAATTTACATGGTTTTGTTCATCGTTTTTGCTGAAACAGGCTTATTTGCAGGGTTTTTTCTTCCTGGCGACAGTCTTTTATTTTTGTCTGGAATTTATAGTCGTGAGTTGGTAGAAACTTTTTTTATGATTCCAAGCGATCTATCAAATGTTACTATTTTAGCTTTATTAATTGCTACTGCGGCAACTTTAGGAAATATTTTCGGTTATTGGTTTGGGGCAAAAAGTGGTCAGTTTTTATACAATAAAGAAGATAGTTTCTTTTTCAAAAAGAAGTATTTATACGAATCTCAAGCATTTTTTGAAAAACACGGAGGAAAAGCCATCATTTTTGCTCGTTTTTTACCTATTGTCAGAACATTTGTGCCTATTATAGCAGGAATTGTGCACATGCAAAAAAGTAAATTCATGTTTTACAACGTGTTGAGTTCACTTTTATGGTCGTTCCTTTTAGTTTTTGCAGGTCATTATTTATACGGATTCTTTAATGAAGAATTTGGTATTGACTTAAAGAAACACATTGAAAAAATTATTCTAATTTTAATTGCAGTAACTACATTTCCATTAATTATGAAAGCAATTAAATCACGAAAAAACCCTGAAAATACCGAGGAATAATGCAACTCAGTTATTGGGAAATAAAAAATTGGTTTTCAAACGTAGATTTTACTATCGTGGGTAGTGGAATAGTTGGTTTGCATACCGCATTAGCGTTGCGCGAACGATTTCCTGCTTCCAAAATTTTAATTCTCGAAAAAGGAATTTTACCTCAAGGAGCGAGTACAAAAAATGCAGGTTTTGCTTGCTTTGGAAGTATTTCCGAAATCATAGACGATTTAAAAACGCATACCGAAGAAGAAGTTATTCAACTGATTCAAAAGCGATATGCGGGTTTACAATTGCTTCGAAAAAATCTCGGAGATGCTGTAATTGATTTGAAACCTTACGGTGGTTACGAATTGTTTCTAAAAGAAGACGAGTCGTTTTATAACGAGTGTATTCAGAAAATTTCGTTCATTAACGACATTATTAAACCACTTTTTAAAACCTATGTTTTCTCAAAAGAAGTAGACCGATTTAATTTTGGAGGTATTTTCGAAAACTTGATTTTCAATCCGTTTGAAGCACAAATTGATACCGGGAATATGATGCAAGCTTTATTGAAAAAAGCACATCAAAACGACATCCTGATTTTAAACAGTCAAACGGTAACAAGTTTTCAAGAATTGAATGATGGTGTTGAGGTAGTGACTAACGGAATTACCTTTAAAACCAACAAATTGTTATTTACTACAAATGGATTCGCATCGCAATTAACAAATAATCAAGTACAACCAGCTCGTGCACAAGTTTTGATTACAAAACCAATTCCGAATTTAGATATTAAAGGCACTTTTCACTTAGACAAAGGGTATTTTTATTTCAGGAATATAAATGATAGAATTCTTTTTGGTGGCGGAAGAAACTTAGATTTTGAAGGAGAAACCACAACTTCACACGATACTACTGAATTGATTCAAAATCGTTTGGAAGAGTTGTTAAAAACAGTAATTTTGCCACATCAAACGTTCGAAATTGAACACCGATGGAGCGGTACAATGGGTGTGGGAACACATAAAAAACCTATAGTGGAACAACTTTCAAACAATGTGTACTGCGGAGTTCGCATGGGTGGAATGGGAGTTGCCATAGGCAGTTTAGTCGGACAAGAATTAGCAGATTTGATATAAAATGGCAAAAAAAACTACCACTACAAAAAATAAATCACCAAAGACACCAGCTAAAAAAAGAACAACAGGTCAAAAGATTTTACGTTTCTTTTGGTTACTGTTTTTATGGTTCAATATCATTAGTTTTTCGGTGGTGTTGCTTTTTAAATTTGTTCCGGTTCCATTTACACCTTTGATGGGAATACGTGCTTTAGAGCATAATGCGGCAGGAAAAGATATGGTGTGCAGCCACGAATGGGTTCCAATAGATGAAATTTCATTAAATCTTCAAAAAGCGGTTATTGCCAGTGAAGACGGTCGTTTTTTAGAGCATTGGGGTTTTGATTTTGAAGCCATGCAAAAGGCTTATAAAAACAATTCTAAAGGTAAAAGGTTGAAAGGCGGAAGCACCATTTCGCAGCAAACAGCAAAAAACGTTTTCTTATGGCAAGGTAGAAGTTATGTTCGTAAAGGCTTAGAAGCGTATTATACCGTTTTAATTGAACTAATTTGGGGTAAAAAACGTATTATGGAAGTCTACTTGAATAGTATTGAAATGGGCGATGGCGTTTATGGAGCCGAAGCTGCAGCCAAGCATTGGTTTAGGAAAGACGCATCTAGTTTAACGCGTTATGAAGCCGCCGGAATTGCTGCAATATTACCTAATCCAAGAAAATACAAAGCTTCAAATTCTTCTTCTTACATCAATCGTAGAAAAGGAAGAATTAGCAAAGAAATTGGCTATGTGAAGTTGGATTACTAAAAATACTCTTTTGTAAACCGAAAAATACTTTTGGTTAATTTTTTTATAGAGAATAATTTAAAAGTACTATTTTTAATAAATTAAAACTATAAATTATGAAGAAAGCTATTCTATTGTTAAGTTTTGTTGTACTTACTTCTTTCGGTACCATTCCAAATCCAGAAATTAACTCAAATTTAAAAACTGAAACTGTTCTTGGCGAAAGTTTCTCACTTATTAACGACTCCAAAGACAAAATTTCAATTCACACCGGAACTGGCTTCGTATCTTTAAATAAAGGTTCTAAAACGAGTATTGGTTGTAATGTTGGAAAAGAAGTTCGTTGGGCAAACGAAGGTAAAAAAGGAGATGTGATCTTTAAAATTACAGCCGATATGTGCGGAAAAACATTAAAGTTATCCGAGTTGATGAAATAAGACATTTCTAATTATAAGTTAAAACCGAAAGCACTATTGTTTTCGGTTTTTTATTTTTAGAGTAACATTTTATTTATCTGTTCGACTAATTGATAAAATTAAAATTATGAGAGCACACGAAATAGATTACCATATTTATGGTGAAGAAATGCAATATGTGGAAATTGAACTAGATCCACAAGAAGTAGTTGTTGCCGAAGCAGGAAGTTTCATGATGATGGAAAACGGCATCAAAATGGAGACTATTTTTGGAGATGGAAGCCAAGAACAACAACAAGGTGTTTTTGGTAAATTACTTTCAGCCGGAAAACGTGTTTTAACTGGCGAAAGTTTATTCATGACGGCTTACCAAAACCAAGACATGGGAAAACGTAAAGTTTCTTTTGCGTCTCCATATCCAGGAAAAATTGTGCCTATTGATTTACAACAGTTTGGAGGGAAATTTGTTTGTCAAAAAGACTCTTTTTTATGCGCTGCAAAAGGCGTTTCTGTTGGAATTGAATTTTCTAAAAAATTAGGAACAGGACTGTTTGGAGGTGAAGGTTTCATCATGCAAAAGATAGAAGGAGATGGAATGGCATTTGTGCATTCAGGAGGAACTTTAGCCAGAAAGGAATTGCAAGTAGGAGAATTACTTCGAGTAGATACAGGTTGTTTGGTTGGGTTTACCAAAGATGTAGATTATGATATTGAATTTGTTGGAGGTATCAAAAACACCATTTTTGGAGGTGAAGGTGTTTTCTTTGCTACCCTTCGTGGACCTGGAATTGTTTACATTCAGTCGTTGCCATTTACACGTTTAGCAGATAGAATTATTGCATCGGCACCAAAAGCTGGAGGTAGCGGAAGAGAGGAAGGAAGCTTACTTGGAGGCTTAGGAAGAATGTTGGATGGCGATAACCGTTTTTAATTTAACTTATTTTTATATATTGATTTTCAGTAGTTTAGATTAAAATTTGTAACTTTATTAATCTAAACTCTGGAAATCATGAAAAATAAAACAGTGTTACAAAATGCATTTCTAATCTTTTTAGGAATCGGGTTGTTTTTCCTATTAATGGATTTTTTAGGATTGGCAAGTAAAAATTATTTACGTTCATTAAATGCTTTTATCGTTTTATATGGAATTCATAAAACCATTAAATATAATTACGATAAAGGAAAAATGGACTATTTTGAAAATCTATTTTCAGGATTTATAACGGGAGTATTGGGCGTTTTTCTGGGAATAATTGGGTTAATTGCATTTATCTATATAAAAGGAGGAGAAAGCTATTTAACAACGTTGTCGGACACTTTCTTTTTCGTTGGAAAAATAAATATCATTCAATATTGTGGCGTCTTATTCTTTGAAGGAGTTGCTTCGAGCTTAATTGGCGCTTTTGTAATTATGCAATTTTATGGTGACGTTGCAGTTAGTCATAAGTACTAAATAGGTCTAAGCGTGTTACTATACGTAATGATAAATTGAAATTTTCCTTTAGTTACTTTTTTCATCAAGTAAACATATTTATGTTTGCTTGATTTTTTTGTTGGAATTAAAATTTCTTTTTTAGAATTTGTATCTTTAATTACTAAATCTTGTTGGTTGTTAAAACTTAAATAAGAAGCAATTCTATTGTTTAAATTAGTGATGGGATATTCAGAGTAAATCGTTTTTCCGTTTTGTAAAATGATTATTTTTTCTCCTTTGTACACTTGAGTTAGAAATAAAATGCTTTTGTTACTATTTTTGGCATTGGCTTCTTTCTGAAATTTTTCGATTTCTGTTTTTGAAGCACTTCTAAAATCATCACGATACACACTTTTTACGGTTGAATTACAACTTTGTAATCCGACAAAAGCAATAATAATGGATATAAAGACTAGAATTCTCATAAATAGAAAACCCGTTTTTTTAAGTTTTATTGCATAAAAAAAGAGCCCGAAGGCTCTTTTTATCAATACTTTAACTTTTCTATTTTAATTCTTTAACACCCATATTGTAAAGTGTAAAGACTTGCATATCTACATTTTCCTGAATCGTAGCCGCTACCGATTTTCCTGCTCCATGACCAGCATTTACATCAATACGAATTAAAACTGGATTGTTTCCTGCTTGTTTCGCTTGCAATTCTGCTGCAAATTTGAAACTGTGAGCCGGAACCACTCGGTCGTCATGATCTCCTGTAGTTACCATAGTTGCTGGATATTTTGCACCTGCCTTTACATTATGAACTGGTGAATAACCTTTAATGTATTCAAACATTTCCTTACTTTGTTCCGATGTACCGTAATCGTAAGCCCAACCTGCTCCAGCGGTAAAGGTATGATAACGCAACATATCTAAAACACCAACTGCTGGTAAAGCAACTTTTACTAAATCTGGACGTTGCGTCATAACCGCACCCACTAATAATCCTCCGTTTGAACCACCTTTTATCGCTAAATAATCTGAAGAAGTGTATTTTTCTTTGATTAAATATTCAGCCGCAGCAATGAAATCATCAAAAACGTTTTGTTTTTTTAATTGTGTTCCTGCATCATGCCATTTTTTACCATATTCTCCACCACCGCGTAAATTCGCAACAGCGTAAACTCCTCCGTTTTCTAACCAAACCGCATTTGCGATACTAAATGATGGTGTTAAACTCACATTAAATCCACCGTAACCATATAAAACAGTTGGGTTTTGTCCGTTTAATTTAGTTCCTTTTTTATACGTAATAATCATTGGAACTTTTGTGCCGTCTTTTGAAGTATAAAACACTTGTTTTGATTCGTAATCTGCCGAATTAAAATCAACTTTTGGTTTTTGATAGATTGCTGATTTTCCTGTTTTTGGGTCAAAAGTGTAGATGGTTCCTGGTGTTACGTAATTGGTAAACGAAAAATACAAAGTAGTTTCTTTTTCTTTTCCACCAAAACCACCAGCAGTTCCAACACCTGGCAATTGAATATCACGAACTAATTTTCCGTTGTAATCATATTGTTTAATGAACGAAACCGCATCTTTCATATAACTTGCGAAAATATAACCGCTACCTGTGTTCGGCGACAATACATTTTCAGTTTCTGCAATACAATCTTTCCAATTTTCTTTGGCAGGATTTGATAAATCAAAAGTCACCACGCGTTTGTTTGGCGCTTTGTAATTGGTAACCAAATAAATTTTAGAACCTTTGTTGTCTAAAACATCATTATCGTTTTCGTAATTGTCAATTAATGTTACGATTTTAGCATCTGGTTTTGATAAATCTAAATAATATAACTCGTTTCCAGAAGTTGAATTTGCTGCCGAAATAAATAAATATTTCTCATCTTCCGAAACGCCACCACCAACATATCTTCTTTTTACATCACCACCAAAAACCAATTTATCTGTTTTTTGAGCCGTGTTTAATTTGTGATAATACAATTTATGTTGGTCTGTTTTTGCCGATAATTCGCTTCCAACAGGTTTGTCGTAGCTTGAATAATAGAAACCTTCGTTTTTGTACCAAGAAACGCCACTGAATTTCACATCAACTATTGTATCACCAATAATTTTTTTAGTTTTAGCTTCCATTACAATTACCTTTCTCCAATCGCTTCCACCTTCTGAAATAGCATAAGCAACTAAACTTCCGTCTTTGCTGAAATTTAATCCACCTAACGAAGTGGTTCCGTCTTTTGAAAAAGTATTTGGATCTAAAAAGATTTCTTCTTTACCAGATTTATCTTTTCGATACAAAACCGATTGATTTTGAAGACCGTTATTTTTGTAGTAATACGTAAAATCGCCTTCTTTGAACGGAGCCGAAATTTTCTCGTAATTCCACAATTTTTCCATTCTGGATTTCAGTTGATTTCTGTACGGAATTTGCTCTAAATAACCATACGTTACCACGTTTTGTGCTTTTACCCAAGCTTCAGTTTCTGCACTTCGGTCGTCTTCTAACCAACGATAAGGATCGTTGATTTTTTCGCCAAAATACGTGTCAACATGGTCGATTTTTTTTGTTTCAGGATAATTGATTTTTGTTTGTGCGTTCGTAACAAGTGTACAAACAATAGCCGATATTGTTATTGTTTTTTTCATAAAAAGTTTTTTGTTGGATAACAAAGATATTCAAATGAATTCTAAAGATTTGTTAATTATAAATCAAAATTTAAACTCACGATTATATTTCGTCCCATATTGTTGATTCCGTCAGCTTTTAAACGCGATAAATGATTGACATAGTTTTTGTCTAAAAGATTATTCGCGTTTACATTCCAACGAAATTCCGTTTTAGCAATTTTGATAGTACTACCAATTGCGAAATTGACGAATAAATAATCATGGGTTTTGGTTTCAAATTCACTCAAATTATTTTGGGCGAAAGTATAATTTAAAAATAACGAAGTAAATCCTTTTTTCAACCAATTGCGGTATTCAAATTCGGCTCTAATATTGTTTTTCCATT
>Ga0154533_106_pt3 | contig 131290 bp, 136 predicted proteins | sample RifGroF1_FD_105676 | JGI IMG/M metagenome (GOLD analysis project Ga0154533, IMG submission 105676) | Flavobacteria bacterium GWF1_32_7 | reverse complement strand
CACAACATGTATTATGACATTCAAAAAAGTAATTACATTTATTTTACCAATGGTAAATGGTCAATAAGCACAAGAGTACCTTCTTTATTTGTTGGAGTTAACTTAAGAAAGAGCTCTCAAGTAGAATTAGATTTTTATGGCGATGCACCTCAACGTTACAACTATTCTCATAAAACTAAATATAAAGGGCATAAACAAAAAGTGGTTGTTCATAAAAAAACAGTAGTTGTAAAGAATAAAGCTAAAGGTCATGGCCATCCAGGAAAAGGTCACGGAAAAGGCAATGGTAATAAATAATAAAAAAGGTCAGATTTAAATCTGACCTTTTTCTTTTTAAATTCCTGCTATTTCTTTTAGTTCCTTTACAAATCTTTCGGCTAAAACATCAGCTTCTGATTGTGTTGGTGCTTCTGTATAAATTCTAATAATTGGTTCTGTATTTGATTTTCTCAAATGTACCCATTCTGTTGGGAAATCGATTTTTACTCCATCAATTGTTGTAATGTTTTCCGATTTATATTTTTCGGTTAACGTAGCTAAAACATTATCCACATCTATTTGAGGTGTTAACTCAATTTTGTTTTTACTCATGTAATATTGAGGATAAGAAGCTCTAATTTCGGCTACGGTTTTATCTTGATTCGCTAAATACGTCAAAAACAAAGCCACACCCACCATACTATCTCTTCCATAGTGTGATGATGGATAAATGATTCCACCATTTCCTTCACCACCAATAATAGCGTTGGTTTTCTTCATTAATTCCACCACATTAACTTCGCCCACAGCACTTGCTTGGTAGGTTCCACCATGCTTTTCTGTAATATCACGTAAAGCACGAGAAGACGACATATTAGAAACTGTATTTCCAGGAGTTTTCGATAAAACATAATCAGCAACAGCTACTAAAGTGTATTCTTCCCCAAACATTTCACCATCATTTGAAATAAAAGCCAATCTATCAACATCTGGGTCAACTACAATTCCAAAATCGGCTTTTTCTTCTACAACCAATTTACAAATATCACCTAAATGTTCTTTTAAAGGTTCAGGATTGTGTGGGAAATGACCGTTTGGTTCGCAGTATAATTTTACTACTTCAACTCCCATTTGTTCCAATAAATTAGGGATAATAATTCCGCCCGAAGAATTTACACCATCAACTACTACTTTGAATTTCTTTGTTTTTACTAAATCAGCATCTACTAAAGGCAATTCTAACACTTCATCAATGTGAATATCCATGTAAGCATTGTTTTCAATAACTTCGCCCAAATTGTCTACATCCGAAAAATCAAAAGCTTCGTTCTCAGCGATTTCTAAAATTAATTCGCCTTCTTTTCCACTTAAAAACTCACCTTTTTCGTTTAATAATTTTAGAGCGTTCCATTGTTTTGGATTGTGCGAAGCGGTTAAAATAATTCCACCATCAGCTTTTTCAAGCGGAACAGCAATTTCAACTGTTGGAGTGGTTGATAAACCTAAATCAATTACATCGATTCCTAATCCAACTAATGTATTCATTACTAAATTGTGAATCATTGGTCCCGAAATTCGTGCATCTCTTCCAATAACTACTTTTAATCGTTCGCTACCTTTTGAAGCGTGTCTTATTTTTAAAAACGAACCATAAGCTGATGCAAATTTTACAGCATCAACTGGAGTTAAATTATCGCCGACAGCACCACCAATTGTGCCACGAATTCCTGATATTGATTTTATTAATGTCATTTAATCTTAGTTTAAAAGTTTGTAGGTTTAAAAGTTTAATAATAAACCAAATTGTTCTACAAATATAAAAAGTTAGAAATTGGATTTAGATAAAACTTGCAAAGAATTTTATATATTTACGAGAGAAATTTCTGAAATTATAACCATTTAAACTTATAAACACTTAAACGTCTAACCTTTTTCAATATGAACTATCTCGCACATATTTACTTATCAGGAACTAACGATTTGCTAAAAATCGGAAATTTCATGGCAGATAGTATCAAAGGTCACGATTATGAAAAGTTCGATTCCGAAATAAAAAAAGGGATTTTATTGCACCGTCACATTGATAGTTTTACTGATATGCATCCTATTTACAGGCAAAGTAAACATCGTTTGCACGAAAAATACGGACATTATTCGGGTGTGATTATGGATATTTTATATGATCATTTTTTAGCAAAAAATTGGAGCAAGTTTTCTGATGAAAAATTAGAAGATTATGCCAACGATTTCTATCAATTATTACAAGACAATTACGAAATTTTAACCGAGAGAATTAAAGGAATGATGCCGTATATGATTGCTAGAAATTGGTTTGTAAGTTATGCTACCATTGCTGGTTTGGAAATGATACTTTTTCAGATGGATTACAAAACCAAACACAGAGCCAATATGCAAGAAGCTATTGTGGAATTACAAGATTTTTACACCGAATTTGAATCGGAGTTTTTTCTTTTTTTTGAAGAATTAATAATTTCGTGCCAACAAAAAATCACTGAATTAAATGAAGTATAGCTTTTAACTTCTGATTTTAAAACTTAATTTCGCATTTAAATCATAGATAATGCCAAGAAAAAAAACGTTTTCTTTTAAAAACTTAGTTCATAAGAATTTTAGACGTTTAGAACAGTTTATTTTTCTTTTGAAATCATTACTTACACCACGACAATTTATTTATTTATCGTGTGTTTTAGTAGGGATTTCTTCGGCTTTAGCGGTAATTATTCTGAAAACTTTTGCGCATTGGGTTTTTAAATCGTCCCAAAAATTAGATGATTTACTTCATCTTCCTTTTAGTAATAGTACTTTACCTATCATTGGAATTATCATCACAGTAATCATTATTAAAAAAGTGTTAGATGGTTCTATAGAAAAAGGAACTTCGCAAATTATGTATGCCGTAGCCAAAAAGCGAGGTATCATGCCCAGAAAACAGATGTTTGCCCAAATTATTACGAGTTCGTTTACCGTTGGTATGGGAGGAAGCGCAGGTTTAGAATCACCCATTACCATTACTGGAGCCGCATTCGGGAGCAATTATGCGCAAAATTATAGACTAAGTTATAAAGATAGAACGCTTTTATTAGCTTGTGGTGTTGCCGCCGGAATTGGAGCTGCTTTCAACGCACCAATTGCAGGTGTTCTATTTGCTATCGAAGTAGTTTTAGCCGAGATCAGTATTACCGCTTTTATTCCAATCATGATTAGTGCTGCTACTGGAGCATTAATTTCTACAATCGTTTTGAACGACACTATTTTATTCTCCTTTAAGAAAGTACAGTTTTTCGATTTTCATAATTTACCTTATTATATTTTATTAGGTGTTTTAAGCGGCTTTGTTTCAATAAATTATGCCAGAACATTTCGAAAAATTGAACATTTTTTTGCAAGATTAAGGTTTAATTACATTAACAAAGCATTGTTTGGAGCGGGAATTTTAGGGATTTTGATTTTCTTTTTTCCATCACTTTTTGGAGAAGGATATGAAAGTATCAAGTTATTAGCCGACAATCAATCTGGAAAATTAGTGCAAAATACAGTTTTTGAACGCTTTCAAGATTCATCGTGGATTCTGTTGATTTTTGTTAGTTTAACGATGCTAATTAAAGTGTATGCAACTAGTTTAACATTAGGAGCTGGTGGAAATGGAGGTAATTTTGCACCATCGCTATTTGTGGGTTCCTATTTGGGATTTTCGGTAGCAACATTTTTTAATTTAATTGGGTTTACAAAACTTCCTGTTGGGAATTTTACTTTAGTTGGAATGGCTGGAATACTAAGCGGATTATTTCATGCGCCGTTAACTGCAATTTTCTTAATTGCCGAAATTACCGGAGGTTATAACTTGATGGTTCCTTTAATGATTGTGTCTTCGGTAAGTTTTGCCATTTCTAAACGTTTTGAGCCGTATTCGTTTGATATTAAAAATTTAGCAGATAAAGGCGAAGTTTTTACCGATAACCGCGATACCAATATTTTAAATTCTATTGATGTTTCAAAGTTGATTCAAACCGATTTTAAAGCAATTTCTTTGAGCAATAGTTTAGAGGAATTAGTTCAAAAAATTCAAGAATCAGATGCACATATTTTCCCTGTTTTAGACGAAAAAAACAAACTACTTGGACTTATTCATTTGGATGAAATTAGACCAATTGTTTTCTCACAATTCAAAGTAAAATATACTACAGTTGAAGAAATCATGCAACAACCCAAAGAAATTATTTTCTATGATGAAACACTTGAAACCATCATGGATAAATTTGATACTTCTGAATGTAAAATTTTACCAGTGCTGAAAAACGGAATTTTTCTTGGTTTTATGTACAAACAATTGATTTTAGAAAAATACAGACATCGCTTGAAATCGATGATAATTGAATAGAAGGTCTTTATTTAACAAATTCTTATTCTTACTTCAACCTAAATTTTAGCACTAAAATCAGTATCTTTGCGTTTTGCCAAAAATTATGCAACACACAACTGAAGAAACTATCGAAATTATTGGTGCTAGAGCCCATAATCTTAAAAATATTGACGTATCTATTCCGCGTGAAAAACTAGTGGTTATTACTGGTTTATCGGGTTCCGGAAAATCATCATTGGCTTTTGATACGATTTATGCCGAAGGACAACGAAGATATATAGAAACGTTCTCTGCTTACGCTCGACAATTTCTTGGAGGATTAGAGCGTCCAGATGTAGATAAAATCGACGGACTTTCGCCTGTGATTGCGATTGAGCAAAAAACTACTAGTAAATCGCCTCGTTCAACTGTTGGAACTATTACAGAAATATACGATTTCTTACGTTTGTTGTATGCGAGAGGAGCTGATGCTTACAGTTTCAATACGGGTGAAAAAATGGTTTCGTATTCAGATGACCAAATAAAGCAGTTGATTTTAGAAGATTTTAATGGAAAACGCATTAATATTTTAGCACCAGTTGTTCGTTCTCGTAAAGGACATTATCGCGAATTATTTGAGCAAATTGCCAAGCAAGGTTTCTTAAAAGTTCGTGTGAATGGTCAAATTCGTGACTTAGAATTTGGCATGAAAGTCGATCGCTATAAAACACATGATATCGAAATTGTTATTGATAGAATGGCAATTGATACCGAAGAAGATACCGACAAACGTTTATCGGAAAGTATCAAAACCGCAATGTATCATGGTGATGATGTAATGATGGTGATTGAACAAGAGAGTCAAGAAGTACGTTTTTACAGTCGTAATTTGATGTGTCCGACTTCTGGAATTTCGTATCCAAATCCTGAGCCAAATAATTTTTCATTCAATTCTCCAAAAGGAGCTTGTCCGTGTTGTAACGGATTAGGAACTGTGAATGAAATCAATCTTCAAAAAATTATCCCAAATCCGAAATCATCAATTAAAAATGGTGGATTTGCTCCTTTGGGTGAATATAAAAGTTCATGGATTTTTAAGCAATTGGAAATTATCGCACAAAAATACGATTTCAAAATAACCGATGCCATCGAAACCATTCCGCAAGAAGCGATGGATATGATTTTGTATGGAGGAAACGAAAAATTCTCAGTCGTATCAAAGGTTATGGGAATTACTAAAGATTATAAAATCGATTTCGAAGGAATTTCAAATTTTATCAAAAATCAGTACGATAATTCCGATTCGGCAAGTATTAAGCGTTGGGCAAAGGAATTCATGGATGAAAATGATTGTCCAGATTGTGAAGGAACGCGTTTGAGAAAAGAGTCGTTATATTTCAAATTAAACGGAAAAAATATTGGCGAATTAGTCCAAATGGACATTGCCGAGTTATCCGAATGGTTTGCCGATTTAGATAATCATTTATCTGAAAAACAAAAAGTTATTGCCGTTGAGGTTGTTAAAGAGATTACAGCGAGATTGCAATTTTTGTTAGATGTTGGGTTGAATTATTTATCACTAAACCGAAGTTCAAAATCGCTTTCCGGTGGTGAAGCGCAACGTATTCGATTAGCTACGCAAATTGGTTCGCAATTGGTAGGTGTTTTATATATTTTAGATGAACCAAGTATCGGTTTGCACCAAAGAGACAACGAACGCTTGATTAAATCGTTAGAAAGTTTACGTGACATCGGAAATTCGGTAATAGTAGTAGAACACGACAAAGATATGATTGAACGTGCCGATTATGTGATTGATATTGGTCCGAAAGCAGGTCGTTTTGGAGGACAAATCATCAGTAAAGGAACTCCGAAGGAATTATTGCAAGAAGATACGATTACCGCACAATATTTAAACGGTAAAATGAAGATTGAAGTACCAAAAACTCGAAGAGAAGGCAACGGAAAATCCATCAAGTTATCAGGAGCTACGGGAAATAACTTAAAAAATGTATCGATTGAAATTCCATTGGGAAAATTAGTTTGCGTGACTGGTGTTTCTGGAAGTGGAAAATCAACATTGATTAATGAAACATTGTATCCTATTTTAAATGCCCATTTTTTCAATGCTGTAAAAAAACCACAACCTTACAAGAAAATTGAAGGTTTAGAACATATCGATAAAGTAATCGACATCGACCAAAGTCCGATTGGAAGAACACCACGTTCTAATCCAGCGACTTATACCGATGTTTTTTCAGAAATTAGAAGTTTATATACCCAAACGCCAGAAGCGATGATTCGTGGTTATAAGCCTGGAAGATTTAGTTTTAATGTAAAAGGTGGTCGATGCGAAACCTGTGAAGGTTCAGGTGTGAGAACGATTGAAATGAGCTTTTTGCCAGATGTGTATGTGGAATGCGAAACTTGTATGGGAAAACGTTTCAATAGAGAAACATTGGAAATTCGCTACAAAGGAAAGTCGATTTCTGATGTGTTGAACATGACGGTTGATGAAGCAGTAGAATTCTTTGAGAATATACCAAAAATCTACAGAAAAGTAAAAACGATTCAAGATGTTGGATTGGGTTATATTACATTAGGGCAACAAAGTACAACACTTTCAGGTGGCGAAGCACAACGTATTAAATTGGCAACAGAGCTTTCTAAAAAAGATACAGGAAATACCTTTTATATTTTAGATGAACCTACAACTGGTTTACATTTTGAAGACATTCGAGTATTAATGGATGTAATTAATGTGTTGGTTGAAAAAGGAAATACGGTTTTAATTATTGAACATAATTTAGATGTTGTAAAACTAGCCGATTATGTAATTGACATTGGTTACGAAGGAGGAAAAGGCGGTGGAGAAGTGGTTGCAAAAGGAACTCCAGAAGAAATTATAAAAAATAAAAAAAGCTACACAGCACAGTTTTTGAAAAAAGAATTATCTTAGCAGGCTTTTTTAAAAAATTAAAACGAAACGAATATGGCAGCAGATCAATACGAAAACGACGATCACAGAATTCAAGAAAAATTCAAGCAAAAGACTTGGAACGAAATAAGATCAAACGATTCTTGGGCAATTTTTAAAATCATGTCTGAGTTTGTAAATGGTTATGAATCAATGGGAAGAATAGGGCCTTGTGTGTCTATTTTTGGTTCGGCAAGAACAAAACCTGAGGATAAAAACTATTTATTAGCGGAAAAAATTGCATTCAAAATCAGTAAAGCGGGTTATGGTGTAATTACAGGTGGTGGTCCTGGAATCATGGAAGCAGGAAACAAAGGAGCGCATTATGGAGGTGGAATTTCGGTAGGTTTAAACATCGAATTGCCTTTTGAACAACACTTTAATCCATACATTGATAAAGATAAAAACTTAAACTTTGATTACTTCTTCGTACGAAAAGTAATGTTCGTAAAATATTCACAAGGTTTCGTGGTAATGCCAGGAGGTTTTGGAACATTAGACGAATTATTCGAAGCAGTAACGTTGATTCAAACTAAGAAAATTGGAAAATTCCCTATTATTTTGGTAGGAACCGAATTTTGGTCAGGTTTATTAGATTGGATTAAAACTGTGATGATTGACAAAATGAAAAATGCCAATCCAGAAGACATGAACTTAATCAAAGTAGTAGATACAGAAGACGAAGTGTTGGAAGCGTTAGATAACTTCTACAAAAAATACAATTTGTCTCCTAACTTCTAAAAAACTAAAAAGTCCTTCAATCGAAGGACTTTTTTTATGAAATAAATTCTTTTATTTTTTGAATTACTGCTTCATCTCCTAAAATCTTACGATGGCCTAAACCTTCGGTTATCATGATTTCAGATTGTTTCAAATGTTTTTGAATGTTGTAAGCCGCTTTTACAGAAACATCATCGTCATCTTTATCGTGAATAATCAAAACAGGAACTTCGGTTTTTTCAGCTGCTTTGTAAGCGGAATAATCGTCCATTTTTCCACTAAATTTTGCTTCAAAATGATCTCTTAATTTGATTCCATATTCAGGTTTTAGTTGTAGTTTACAAATGAAATCATCAATAATATCTTGAATGATATCACCACTTCCAATAATTACCGCTTTTTTTACTTGAAGATTTTGTTTAATCGCATTCAAAACCGACATGCCTCCAAGCGAATGGCCAATAGCAAATTCAAACGGTCCATATTGCTTTTCAATTTCTAAAATAGAAGCAATAAATTCAATCATAATCGACGAATTTCCTTTTGATTTTCCATGAGCTGGAGCGTCAAAACTAATGGTCATATTGCCTAATTTTAATAATTCATCTGCAATTTTAACTAATTGCGTTCCTCTACCTGACCAACCATGAACTAATAAAACCTTTTTGTCGCTTTTCCCATATTCATACACCACAATTTCTTTTTGAATTTCGGGAACTACAATACTTTTTTGAACACTTTCTCGTTCCATATGAAGTTCACGCTTCGGTAATTTGTGTCGGATGGGTGTTGTAAAAAGTTTGGCAGCAAATTTAGTGGTAAGCGAAGGAGAAACCGCTTGTAAAAACTTTGCTATAAACAAAATAGCTTTAGGAATCTCAATAACTTGAGCTTGTTTTTGTTTCTTTTTTGGCATTTTTAAATTTTTGTGCAAGTTACAACTAATCTAAAGTTAGCATAAAAATGATATTATAAAATATAGTTAAAAAAATGGTACGAAAATTGCCTGAATTTAAAGTGTTAAAATAAAAAAATGTAAATTTGTAAAAAATACTCTACTCATGAATTTCAAATTTAAAATTATTGCAATCGCAATCTTAGCACTTGTAATATCTTGCGCTAAGAATCCGTTTACAGGAAAAAGCACAATGGCTTTAGTGCCAAATAGTGAAATTTTCCCATCTGCTTTTCAACAGTATAACCAATTTTTATCTGAAAACAAGGTAATTAAAGGTACTGCTGATGCTAAGAGAATCGAAATAATCGGAACGAAAATCAAAACGGCTTCTGAAAGATGGTTAACAGCTAATGGTCATGCAGACTATTTAGATGGTTATGCTTGGGAATATAAATTGGTAGACAGTAAAGAAGTAAATGCTTGGTGTATGCCTGGTGGAAAAATTGTTTTTTACACTGGAATTTTACCAATTTGTAAAGATGATGCAGGTATTGCTGCTGTAATGGGACATGAAGTAGCTCACGCACTTGCGAACCATGGACAACAACGTATGAGCGCAGGATTGTTACAACAATTAGGTGCTGCTGGTACTCAATTAGCTGTAGGGAATAAAGATCCTCAAACGCAAGCTTTAATTATGCAAGCATATGGCGTAGGTTCTCAAGTAGGAGGAATGTTACCATTTAGTCGTGCTCATGAAAGCGAAGCTGATATGATTGGATTAACATTAATGGCAATTGCAGGTTATGACCCAATTAATGCAGTTAAAGTTTGGGAACGTATGGCGGCTAATTCAGGAGGTCAAGCGCCACCAGAAATTTTAAGTACACACCCAAGTAACCAGACACGTATTAATGAATTAACAGCTTTAATTCCTCAAGCAAAAGCGGAAGCAGCTAAGTTTGGCGTTACTTTCAAATAATTAAAAAATTACTATTATATTTGAATCCCGACATTGTCGGGATTTTTTATTTTAAAATAATTGGTATGCAAAAACTTCAAAAAGGAGATTCAAAACTTCTAAACGCTTGGGCATTTTACGATTGGGCAAATTCGGTTTATGCTTTGGTAATTTCCTCAACCATTTTTCCATTGTATTATGGCGCATTATTTCGTCAAAAAAATATTGAAGAAATTGTATTGTTTGGTTTTTCTGTAAGAAGTGAAGCTTTAATAAGTTATGTTACAGCATTAGGATTTCTAATTATTGCTTTTATATCGCCATTATTATCTGGAATTGCCGATTATATGGGAAATAAGAAGTTTTTTCTAAAACTTTTTTGTTATGTAGGAGCTATTTCTTGTATGAGCTTATACTTTTTTTCGTTAGATACTGTAGTTTTAAGTTTGGTTTCGTATTTACTAGCGTTGATAGGTTTTTGGGGAAGTTTAGTATTCTATAATTCCTATTTACCCGATATTGCTCACAAAGACCAACAAGATAAAATCAGTGCAAAAGGCTTCAGTTTAGGATACATTGGAAGTGTTGTTTTGTTGTTGATTTGTTTGGCGATGGTTATGTCAGTTGAAGATGCTCAAAAGTTACAAATGATGCAATATTCATTTCTTTTAGTAGGAGTCTGGTGGATAGGATTTAGTCAGTACACTTACTACTATTTGCCGAATAATAAAAACGATAACAAACTGCATAAAAATGTAATTTTTAATGGCTTTAAAGAGTTGCAAAAAGTTTGGCAACAAATAAAAGAATTAAAATCTTTACGACGTTATTTAGGAGCTTTCTTTGTGTACAGTATGGCAGTACAAACCATCATGATTATTGCCGCTTATTTTGGAGAAAAAGAAGTGCAATGGGGGGGCGATAGTAAACGAACAATGGGATTGATAGTTAGTATTTTATTGATTCAATTAATCGCGGTTTTAGGAGCTTGGTTAACATCTAAACTAGTTGCTAAGTTTGGAAATATTACAATTTTAATTGGTTTAAATTTCTCATGGATTTTGATTTGTACCTATGCTTATTTCGTAGTTACTCCAAATGATTTTTATATCGCAGCTGCTTTCGTTGGATTAGTTATGGGAGGAATTCAATCTTTATCGCGTTCCACGTATTCTAAATTTATTCCAGAAGATACAAAAGACACCACTTCTTTTTTTAGTTTTTATGATGTAGCAGAAAAAATAGGTATTGTAATCGGAATGTTTACCTATGGTTATATCGCAGATGTAACGGGTAAAATTCAAAATGCCATCTTGTTTTTAATTTTATTTTTTGTTGTAGGATTACTTTTATTACTTAGAGTACCAAAAAAATAAAATATCTTTTTATATTTGAAAACATTTAAAATTTAATTATGAAAACTATAAAATCAATTCTAAAACTTTTAATTTTAACTTTAGCATTTACAACTGTTTCTTGTGATGATGAACCAGTTGACCCAGCGTTAGATCTTTCTAATGGAGGAGGTTCTGCTTCAGGTGATTATTGGCCTACTGCAATTAATAACGAATGGATAATGGAACGCGGTGGTGTTGAATTAGATCCTATAAAAATAATTGGAACAGGAAATTTTGGTGGACAAACTTACTATAAATTTGCGCCTCAGTCAGGTTCAGGTTCAACTTCTTCAGGATCTGTAACTAATTGGTTAAATAAAAGCAATGGAGTTTATAAATTAAAAACGGATGATATTAATATCAATGTAGGTGGATTAACAGGAACCCAAACAGGGTACGAATTTGTTATTTTAAAAGATAATATTGCAGTTGGTCAATCATGGAACGGAACTTATACACAAACGACAACTTACACTGGAATTCCGTCAATTACATTAACTATAAACTATACAGGAACAATTTTAGCTAAAAATGTTTCAGCTACAGTTGATGGTGAAACATATAATGATGTTATCAAAGTAAGTTTTGTTCAAAATACATCGATGCCAGGTGCGCCACCAACTACAATAAATTCTGAGTATTGGTTTGCAAAAGATGTGGGTGTTATTAAATCTATATCAAATGATTCTGGAACTATTTATGAATCTATTTTAGTAGACTACACTCTTTTTTAAAAAAGCACTTAAATTATATACTAAATCCCGAACTAACACTTCGGGATTTTTTTATGGCATACATCTTGAACTATTACTTTTGAAATTGCTATTTAAATATATTTTATGATTTGATTATCAATAGAATAACGCTTTTATGCGTAATTTTGAATACTGTTTCAAATGATAATTACTGACAAAAAGACCATAAATATTATTATGCCGAATCAAAAAATACTAGCGCTTGACAATTTGTCACTTCAGGAAATGGATCCAGATTCAGAATTGATTCCATTAATGACGCCCGAGGATGAAGAAGAAATGAATAATGAGGCTCTGCCTGAAGATATTGCCATTTTACCTTTACGAAATACTGTTTTATTTCCTGGAGTTGTAATTCCAATTACCGCTGGACGAGATAAATCGATTAAATTAATCAACGATGCCAATGCCAAAGGAAAAATCATTGGTGTGGTGGCGCAAATTGATGAAAACGAAGAAGATCCATCACCAAGTGATGTGCATCATATTGGAACAGTTGCCCGTATCATGCGCGTTTTAAAAATGCCTGACGGAAATACAACCGTAATTCTTCAAGGTAAAAAACGTTTTGAAGTGGAATCTTTCACACAAGAGGAACCGTATTTAAAAGCTAAAATCAAGGAAGTTTCTGAAGAACGTCCTGATGATAAAAATGTGGAATTCAAAACGATTGTTGATGCAATTAAAGAATTAGCAATCCAAATTATCAAGGAAAGTCCAAATATCCCAACTGAAGCTACTTTTGCGATTAAAAACATAGAAAGTAATCCGTTTTTAATCAATTTTGTTTCTTCTAACATGAATCTTTCAGTTGAAGAAAAGCAAAAGTTATTATCGATTCCAAATTTAAAAGACAGAGCGCTTGAAACTTTGCGTTTCATGAACTTAGAGCTTCAAAAATTAGAAGTTCGCAACGATATTCAATCAAAAGTTCGTTTTGATTTAGACCAACAACAACGCGAATATTTCTTACAGCAACAAATGAAAACCATTCAAGAAGAATTGGGTGGCGTTTCGTATGAAGCCGAAATTGAAGAAATGCGTGCCAAAGGTTTAAAGAAAAAATGGGACGATAAAACAGCTAAACATTTCGAAAAAGAGCTATCAAAATTGCAACGTACGAATCCAAATTCGCCTGATTTTGGAATCCAACGCAATTATATTGAGTTATTTTTAGAATTGCCTTGGAACGAATTTACCAAAGATAATTTCGATTTGAAACGTGCTCAAAAAATTCTAGATAGAGATCATTACGGGTTAGAAGAAGTTAAAAAACGTATCATTGAACATTTAGCAGTTTTAAAATTGCGAAACGATATGAAATCGCCAATTCTTTGTTTATACGGACCTCCAGGTGTGGGTAAAACCTCAATTGGGAAGTCGGTAGCCGAAGCATTAGGTAGAGAATACATTAGAATGTCTCTAGGTGGTTTACGTGATGAAGCAGAAATTCGAGGTCACAGAAAAACCTATATTGGTGCGATGCCAGGACGTATTCTTCAAAATATTAAAAAAGCAAAAACATCTAATCCAGTGTTTGTTTTAGATGAGATTGATAAATTATCTACGAGTCATAATGGTGATCCATCTTCGGCTTTGTTAGAAGTTTTAGATCCTGAACAAAACAAAGAATTCCATGATAATTTCTTGGAATTAGGCTACGATTTATCAAAAGTAATGTTCATTGCAACTTCCAATAGTTTATCTCCAATTCAACCAGCACTTCGTGACCGTATGGAAATCATCGAAATGACAGGTTATACCATTGAAGAAAAAATCGAAATTGCTAAAACGCACTTATTACCAAAACAATTAAAAGAACACGGATTAACAACTAAAGATTTACAAATTGGTAAAAAACAATTAGAAAAAATCGTAGTAGGTTACACACGTGAATCAGGTGTGCGTGGTTTAGAGAAAAAAATTGCTCAAGTAGTACGTCATGCAGCAAAATCAATTGCAATGGATGAAACTTATAACGTAAAAGTTTCCGATGCTGATATTTTAGAAGTATTAAAATCGCCACGAATGGAGCGCGATAAATACGAAAATAATGATGTTGCAGGAGTTGTGACAGGTTTAGCTTGGACATCAGTTGGAGGTGATATTTTGTTTATTGAATCCTTAATTTCTAAAGGAAAAGGAGCCATGACCATGACTGGGAATTTAGGAATTGTCATGAAAGAATCGGTTACGATTGCTTTAGAATACATTCGCGCTAACGCAGAATTTTTAGGTATTGATCCAGAAGTTTTAAATAATTATAACATTCATATTCACGTTCCAGAAGGCGCAACACCAAAAGACGGACCAAGTGCCGGAATCGCGATGTTAACTTCAATGGTTTCTTCATTCACACAAAAAAGAATCAAGAAAAATATTGCCATGACAGGTGAAATCACACTTCGTGGAAAAGTGTTACCGGTTGGTGGTATCAAAGAAAAAATCTTGGCTGCTAAAAGAGCGAATATCAAAGAAATCATTTTATGTAAAGAAAACAAACGTGATATTGAGGAAATCAAACCGGATTATATTGAAGGTTTAACGTTCCATTATGTTGATAAAATGAGTGAAGTTTTAGATATCGCCATTACAAATCAAAAGGTCAAAAACGCTAAAGTTTTAGAAACCAAAAAGTAATTTCAATATGATAACAATAGTAACTCTCAATAAATCACTTATTGAGAGTTCTTTTTTTGTTTACTAACCGATATAATTTTATCTTCGCAGTTGCGTTATAAGTAAGATTAACACCAAAAAATGCTAAGAAAACTCTTATTCCTTTTTTTATTACTGCTATCGGCTACAACATTTGGCCAAATAGGAGGTAAGAGTGTATATCAATTTTTAAACTTAGCGCAATCTCCAAGACAAGCTGCTTTAGGTGGAAAAACGGTAACTATAGTAGATTACGATGTAAATCAAGCGTTTTATAATCCAGCAACAATTAATGCCGAAATGCACAATCGTTTATCGGCAAATTATGGAAGTTATTTTGGAGAAGTTTCCTACGGAACAGCCGCTTATGCGTATACTTACGACCGACATTTGCAAACGTTTCATGCCGGAATAAGTTATGTGAATTATGGAACTTTTGAAGGAAGAGACGAACTAGGTAATTTGACTTCCGATTTTACAGGTAGTGAAGCCGCATTATCTGTTGGATATGCATATAATATCCCTTGGACTGATATGTTTGTGGGCGCTAATGCTAAATTGATTTCATCCACTTTAGAAAGCTACAATTCTTGGGGAGCTGCAGTAGATTTAGGCTTTTTGTATGTGGATTACGATAATGATATTAATTACGGCTTAACGGTTCGAAATTTAGGATTTCAAATTAAACCTTATCAGGATACGAATGAAAAATTACCTTTAGCCATTGACGCTGGAATTTCGCAATTAATGGAAAATGTTCCCATTCGTTGGCACATGACTTTTGAAAATTTACAACAATGGAATATTGCTTTTTCAAATCCAAATAGGGCAGAAGGTAGCTTAGATGGAGGTTCTGAAGAAGAAAAAGTATCTTTTTTTAATAATGCTTTGCGACATGTGATTTTAGGTGCCGAATTATTCCCAGAAAAAGGTTTTAATATTCGATTGGGTTACAATTTTAGAAGAAGTGAAGAATTACGAATTTTAGAACAACGTCATTTTTCTGGAATTTCTGTTGGTTTTGGTTTGCGATTTGGAAAAGTTAAATTTGATTATTCGTATTCCAGATATACAGTGGCAGCCAATACCAGTTTGTTTGGTTTGATGATTGATTTGGAGTAAAGAAGTAAAAAGTAAAAAGTGAAAAAGTTAATTAAAATTTTGATTTCTATAGTTTTTATTTGGACAAACAATTGTTATTCCCAACAAAAAAATAATGAAAAGTTAGTTTTTAAAAATTCTGTAGAATACTCTATTGAAAGCGTTAGTAATGAATTAAATCCATTAATAAAGAAAATTAATATTCTTTTTAATGATGGTGATATTGATAGTATAACAATGAAAGGCTATCACTTATGTAAATCTACAATTAATCTGAATAAGCAATTTGTCAAAAATTTAGTTGAAGTTGATAATGAAATAAATTTAAAAAGTGGAACTGTAAAATATTTAGAAAATTGTGAAAAAATTCTTGATATTTTTATACTACCAGTTATTAGGTTTTTAAATTATTCTGAAGAAATTGATAGAAATAAAATTATTGAAGGAATTTCATTAATTGAGACTTCAGTGAAAGAAACCTCCGATTTAAGCCAATCACTCGATGAATTTTGTTTGAAATATAAGTTATCAAGAAGAATGAGTGATTTTGATAAAAATGAATTTAATGAGAAAATCGAAAAAATCAAGTCAGAATTAAAAAATTAATTCACTTATTTTTGATAATATATGAAAAAAATTACCATAGCAATAGACGGTTTTTCGTCAACAGGAAAAAGTACATTGGCTAAGCAATTGGCTGCAGCATTAGGTTACGTATATGTAGATACAGGTGCTATGTATCGCGCGGTGGCTTATTTTGCTATGCAACATAACTTGGTTTCTGAAACGCATTTAGATGCAGCAGGTTTGGTTGCTCAATTACCTAATATCAATTTACGTTTTCAATTTAATCCGACTTTAGGATTTGCGGAAATGTATTTGAATAATGAAAACATCGAAACACCTATTCGAACGATTGAAGTTTCTCGTATGGTGAGTAAAGTGGCTGAGATTTCAGAAGTTCGTGCTAAATTAGTGGAGCAACAACAAACGATGGGCAAAGACAAAGGCATTGTGATGGATGGAAGAGACATCGGAACCGTTGTTTTTCCTGATGCTGAGCTGAAATTATTCATGACAGCAAGTTCAAAAACCAGAGCGCAACGTCGTTTTGACGAATTAGTTGAAAAAGGACAACACATTACTTTCGAAGACGTGCTTCAAAACGTGGAAGAACGCGATTACATTGATACACACAGAGAAGATTCGCCTTTAGTTAAAGCTGACGATGCTATTGAAATTGATAATTCTTCGCTAAGTAAAAAAGAGCAGTTTGAGATTGTTTTGAATTTGGTTAAAGAGAAGTTGTAAATCCATTTTGTCATTTCGACGTAGGAGAAATCACTTTAAAAGATTATTTTTAATAGTTAGCAAATAGTTTTGAAAAAATGAAATCCGGAACATTATCAATTATTTTAGGAACTTTAGGAATTCTATTTATGATTTGGTTTAATTTTCAAACTTATGAATTATACCAAACGGAAATTTTAAAAATTCAAAATAGTTCTGTAATGAACCCAACCATAGTAACTTCTGGAAAATCATATAAGTTAATTGCTTTTGGAATAGCTCTACTCGGATTTTTTTTGGTATAAAATCTATTCGTGAAAAAAGTAGAATTATTTTAGCAATAATTATTTTGATTTTATCTTTTTTTCCTCTTTGGACAATAATAATCTAAAAATGACAGATATAGACATATTATTAGGTATTCAATTTTTTGTTTCAGTTTTTGTATATATGTTAATAAGTTATTTGAATTTATTGATATTAAAAAATGAGAAGCCTGATATACATTGACACTTCAGGTTTTCAAATTTATTTTCATTATCACAATTTGAACCTTTCCAAATATTAAAATGGGAGATAAATGGGGAGAATTTAAAAAACAAAAAAAGGGTCAATAAACTTTCAAGCGTTTTAAAAATAAGTATAGTGATTCTGATGATAACGATATTTATAGGTTTATTTATTTAAAACCGATTTATTCAATAACTATTTCCCTTGCTTCGCTTTCTCCTTGGCTTGTTTCTTAAAATAACCTCTAAACAAAAAGTTGTGTTTCAATGCTTCTAAATTTTCGTTCAGTTTGGTACTGGCATCGTTTAAATTTGTCATGGTTGAATCTATCTTTTTAACCAAATTTTCATCATTAGATAAATAATTCAACGCGCCTTTTCCGTCTTTTATATTTACAACAGTTGCATTTAAATTAGTAACTACTTTATCAATTTCGGCACTTGATTTTTCTAAATTGGTAATGATGTTTTTCATTTTTACCGCCACATCTTTATCATTTAAAACACCAATTACATTGTCTTTTTGATTTAAAGAAAGTATCAAATGATTTAAATTATCAATCGATTTTACAGTTCCTTGTGAAGTTTCTTTCAAATTATGAATCGTTTCTTTTAAGTCTCTCGACATGACACTATCTTTTAATAATGTTCCAACCGTTCCTTTTCCTTGATTGATTTCGTTAGTTATTTTTAGTAAATCGGCTGTTAAAAGCGCAGCATTTTTATTGGTTTCATTTAATGTTTCGAGCATAGCATCAGTTCCAATACGACTGTATGATTGAATTACATCGCCATTCTCCACCTTTTTTGCCACACCTTTACCCGGAATAATGTTAACAATCATGTTTCCAACCAAACCATCCGAACTAATAGTAGCCACGGCATTTTTTTGAATGTGATGCATTATTTTATTATCAATTAACATGTTTATATTAATTGTGCTGTCGTTTATCATTTCGATTTCGGTTACGGTGCCAATGTCAATTCCGGCGTAACGAACATTGTTGCCTGGTTGTAATCCGTTTACGTTGGCAAAAACGGCTTTTAAGTTAGACGTGTTTCCAAACATATTTTGCTTGTTTCCAACAAAATAAATCGCGGCAAGGAAAACTATTGTTCCAATAATGACAAAGATTCCGAGTTGTATTTTTTGTGAATTTGATTTTTCCATTGTTACATTATTTAAAAAACGCTTGCACTTTAGGATCGCTTGAGCTTGATAATTCGCTAAACGTTCCCTCTATATAATTTACTCCGTCTATTAACAAAATCATGCGATTGGCAATTACTTTGGCACAATCTACATCATGCGTAATGATGATAGAAGAGGTGTTGTATTTTTTTTGTACCGAATTCATCAAAAGCACAATTTCTTTAGATGTTATCGGGTCTAAACCTGTTGTGGGTTCGTCGTATAAGATGATTTTAGGTTTTAAAATCAAAGTTCTCGCTAAGGCAATTCTTCGTTTCATTCCACCCGAAAGTTCGTTTGGCATTAAATCGATGGCGTCTGCTAAACCTACGCTTTCCAATGCTTCCATAACCAAAGGAGTCGTATCTTCAATAATTCCAAATTTTTTCGTGTGACGACGTAAAGGAAATTCTAAGTTTTCTCGAACCGACATCGAATCATACAAAGCGCTTCCTTGAAATAGAAACCCGATTTCAGTACGTAATTCATCTAAATCTTCTCGTTCTAAATTATTGATTTCCTGATTCATCACTAAAATAGAACCGCTATCGGGTTGTTCTAGTCCAATCACACATTTAATCATCACCGATTTTCCAGAACCCGATTTCCCCATGACCACTAAATTTTCGCCTTCATACAATTCCAAATCAAAACCATCCAAAACTACGTTGCTACCAAAACTTTTATGTAAGTCTTTGATAGTAATAATCGCATTTTTTGAAGTTGTATTTGTTTTCATGGTTATATATCGTAAAAAATATTAGTAACAAAAACCGCCACAAAGTCAATGATAAAAAGCAACATTGAAGTATAAACTACCGCTGCATTGGCTGCTTTTCCTACGCCAGAAGTTCCTTTTGTACAGTTGTAGCCTTTAAAACAGCCCACTAATCCAATGGCAAAACCAAAAAAGAAGGTTTTAATTGTTGCCGGAACAATATCGCTAAATTCTAAAATATTAAAAACTTGATTGAAATATAAAGTAAACGAGACATTTCCTTTGATATTTTCTACTAAAAAGGAACCGTAAATTGCAATTAAATCTCCAACAATAACTAAAAGAGGCAACATTAATGTAGTCGCTAAAATTCTCGTAATCACTAAATATTTAAAAGGATTGGTTCCCGAAACTTCCATGGCATCAATTTGTTCGGTTACTTTCATCGAACCTAATTCGGCACCAATACCTGAACCAATTCGACCTGCGCAAATTAAAGCGGTAATGATGGGGCCAATTTCACGAATAATAGAAACACTTACCATAGACGCCATCCAAGAAACAGCACCAAACTCTTGTAGTGTAGGACGGGATTGTAAAGTAAAAACGGCACCAATTATAAATCCGGTTACACTTACTAAAAGTAAAGACCGATTTCCAATATAAAAGCACTGACGTAAAAATTCTTTGAATTCGTAAGGTGGTTTCCAAAATTCCTTGAAAAAGCGTCCTGCAAAGTAAGAAAGTTCTCCTACTTCGATGAGAAAGTTTTGTAAAGCTTCAGTAAGATTGTTGAAATATTTTTTCATGAAGCATCGTAATTACAATCAAATATAGTGATTTTTAATGAGATACGAACTGATTTTTGTAAGATATATCATAAAAAAAATCCGATTTGAAATTTCAAATCGGATTGTAAGAATTATATTTAAATGCTATAATTCTTCTAACATGATTCGTTTTTTGTACTGTTTTATTTTTTTGAAATAGGTTGGTGTCAATCCCGTAATTTTTTTGAATTGATGCGATAAATGAGCTACACTGCTGTATTCCATTAGCAAGCTAATTTCGGTAAGTGTTAATTCATCATATAAAAGTAATTCTTTTACTCTTTCTATTTTATTGATTATTATGTAGTTAACTATTGTTGTGCCTGTAACTTCTGAAAATAGCGAAGAAAGATGATTATAATTGTAATCTAACTTTTCGCTGATATAATCAGAATAATTGATTTTTGGATTTTCTTCAGAATAATGAATCAATTCAATGATAATCGTTTTGGTTTTTTCTATCAGTAACGATTTTTTATCATCGATTAGTTCAAGCCCTTTTTTTAGGAGTCCTTTTCGCAGAAACTCTCTGTCGTCGCCAGTAATGTCTTTTTTAAGATTTACTTCGCCAAGTTCTATGGAAGTATGTTTTAATTTTAATTTGTCAAGTTCTTCTTTTACTGCTATTTTACAGCGAAGCGAAACCATGTACTTAATGTGTATTTTCATAAATGAAATCCTTGAATTAGTTGCTAAGCGAATATGATGCTTAATTACATGATACGCTTTACTAATTACTATTCTTGTAAAGGTACCTTTATAAGCGGTGCAAAACTAATTTTAAGGAAACTTAATTCGTTACACAATTTTATGTTTGATTTATATATTTTATTAGGTGCAAAGTTTAGGCATTTTAAATCAATACATAAATCATAACACCACTCATTATTATCATTAGAGCATCTTCGATAATGGTAACGGTACTCATGGGTAAATTAAAAACAGCTCCTAAACAAGCACATTGAATTTTTTTCTTATTCAATACAGCTTGCAAAACACCTATGATACTGATTGACATTACGATAAAAGTGATACTATTTGTTAATAAAGGATACAGATTTGACAGAAATGAAAGTCCTAAACCTAATTCAACGAAAGGATACAGATACGCCCAAAAAGGAATTCTTTTAGCAACAATGTCATACATTTTATAACTTTCAGCAAAACCATTTAAATCCAACAGCTTGAAAAATGAAAATGCTAAAAAGAAACCACCCATAAAATGATTCATCCATTTCATTACAATTTCAGTTGGTTCCATTTGATTTGTCTTTATACTTTGTAAAGCCATAATGGTTGTGACTATAACGATATAAAAAAAGATCAACAGTATGGGTTTGTAAATTTCGAACCAACTTTTTACTTCTTCATTAATTTCTACTTCTGCAGGTGTCTCAATATTATATTTAGCGTCTAAAGCCTCTTTTAAGTCGTTTAAAGCAACATGTTTATCCATGGTTATTATTGCCAGCTCTGTATCTTTAGAAACGGTAACAGAAGTCACATTTTTAACTTGTAGCAATGAGTTCTTTACTTTTTCTTCGCAACTTGCGCAAGTCATTCCAGTTATTTTGTACGTATGCTTCATATTGATATGATTTAATAAGTAACCCTAAAGTTACAATAAAAAAAAATCCGTTTTGTGTTAACAAAACGGATTTTCATGTATTTATTTCACAATATCAATGATAACGGTTCTGTTATAAAAACGTTCTTCTGGATAGTTGTTTTCAAATGGTGCTAATTTTTCATCTTCACCTTCACCACGAACTTTAAACGTTACATCGGTTCTTCCAGCGGCAGCAAGACTTTTTTCTAAGATGCTTTTTACATCATTTGCTCTAGCTAAAGATAAATCTTTGTTGTAATCAACTTCTCCAATAACATCAGTATGTCCTGTAATGATAACAGTAGCATTTTGAGGAATTTTTGGAGCCACAATATCCGTTAAATACTTGTCGTAAATAGCGATTGATTTTGATTCGTTGAATTCATAAATAACACTAAAACGAATGCTTTCCTGAACTACTGGCGCTACATAAGGCGTTAAATGCATAGTGCTTTCTTGACTAATAATTTTACCCGATTTTGTAGTTCCGGTCATGATTACTTTATAATCACCTTCAGGTTGGTTACCCATGATTGTTTTTCTAGGAATACTAACTTTTTCAACCATATAAGGACCAAAGTTTTGAGATTTTCCTTTTTCATCTTTAATTTGTAACGACCATAATTTTAAGCTTTCTTCAGCGCCTTCAACGTTAAAGACTACATCACTATTCGGAATTTGATTGCCTGTTACGATTTCGATAGGTCTTAAAGGTGCATTTTTACCACTTTGAAATTCCATTAATAATTCAGGTGAGTTACTTTCAATAGAAACTCTTCTGTCGCCTTCTCTAAGTAATCCAAGTTCTTTTGTACCACCAACTTGTTCCGATGGAACTTCTGGTTTGTCTCTACCTTCTACAGCAATTCTATTTTCTTTAATTTCGAAAACAGTTACCAAATAGTTTTTGATATTTTGCGCCATCACTAATCCTTCTTGACGACCATTATCTGATGAACCAACTAAAGTTACTGTGGTATTTGGGTTTTTAACCATTCGGTCACCCAAAATATTCAAAATATTATAATACACTAACATTTGACGTTCTGAACGACCCGACATATTTTTAGGCGTATTGAATTGTACTTGATCTTCCTTGAAATCTTTAACTTCACTTTTTTTCAATAAAACATAGCGGTTTGGGATTTCGGTTGAACCTTCATTAAAAAACACATAATTACGGATAGGGAATACTTCTCTAACCACTTTTACATATTCCACATTAGTAGGAGGAATGGCTGAAAAAACCACTTTTCCATCTACAGCTGCTGCTTCAACTAAATGACCTTGACCAAATTTCAATACGACTCCAGCTCTAATAGTTGTTACATTCCAAGTTTCTACATCTCTAGGATTTTGTCCAAAGTAAGGATGATAAGCAACAAACGGAGATAAAACGAATTGTGTTTTGCTCGTTGTTGAATTTAGCGGAATATCATAACCCATTCCTACTTGCATAGAAATAATGGTTTTATTTACATTACTAAAATCGCCTTTTACATCTGGATTTGGCACTTGAAGTGGAAAATCTGGATTTATTCCTTGTTCGTAAGTAAACGATTTATCTTGAACGAAAGCAAATCTTGGTCCACCATATAAGTAGAAATTAGATCGAAAAGGAGCTAATCGTAAACTTGGCTCAATGGTAATGTAGCTTAGTTTTGTTTTTAAATCAGCAGGACAATTACAAGGCGTTGTTACTTGGTCAAATTTTCCTTGACGGCTATCATAACCCGCTTGAAAAATGAATCCCAATCGTGTACCTGGTTTATGATATTCTATGTTAGGAGCTATAAATAGACCTATACCTTTTCCGTCGTGAAAAGCAGTTGGCGGTGTAAAACCTTCATTTAACATAAAAGTAGAGCCACGATAAAAATTAAAATTTGCGCCTGCTGCTACACCAAACATCCAAGATGGTTTTGTGTATTCTTCTATTTGTGCATTTACTTTCGTAAAACCTAATAGTACTAAGGTAACTACAAACAAAGTTTGTAATTGAAGCTGTGACTTGAATCTCACGTTAGGAGATTCAATAGCTGTTGTATAATTATTTTTCATAATTTAAGTTTTAATTATTGAGGAACATTAATGGTAGTATTTACCATTGTTACAGATGAAACTAATGATAACGCTCTACCATTTAAAACGGTTTGAACAGCATTACCTGCAGTTGAAAATGTTACTCCCGAATTGGCAATAATAGTTCCAACCATTGTTCCTCCACCAGCACCGTTTATGGTTGCAGTACTTCCTACGTACCAAAATACATTTTTAGGTAAAGCACCATTAATTAAGACAACACTTTTGGCTCCCGTAGGACCAGCAATACCAACTGTTAATCCAGAAGCGGTTTGAAAAATCCATACGGCATTTGGATCACCTTGTGCATCAAGCGTTAAGTTACCATTTGAAATATTGAAAGTACCACTATTTGATTTATAGATACCAGGCGCTAACGTTAATCCGCCAAGTTCTCCTGCTCCAGGATCAATTCCACCTGGCATTGAAGCTGGTGAAATACTTAAGTAAGCCGCATTTGCATCTAACAACGCTTGTTGTGCAATAGCAAAAGAAGTTGCAGTTCCTGGCATTGGTGGCGCTGTAGAGATTGCTCCTGTTACATTTCCTACATTTAAAGGTGTTTCAGTATAAATAGCCGTTGCATCATGAAAACCAGTTACTAAAGTTGAAGCTGCAGTAGTCGCAATACTTCCGTTAATAACAGTATTTATTCCTTGATTGGTTATTCCTGCATTTCCACCAAAAGCTCCAAAAGGAGAAGCTGAACCTAAATTAGGAGCATTCGAACTATTAATAGTTGTAAATGTCCAAACATAATTATTAGCAATACTAACACCTGCAACATTTTTCGCTCCTGTTGTAATAGTAGCTGTAAACACAGCATTGGCTAAAAGTGGATTGTTTGGAGTAAAAGACGCCATGTTTCCGCTATAGCTAACAGAACCTAAAATTACATCTGTTCCTTGTTTTAAGGTAAAAGTAGAAGTAGTAATCGTTAAAGGATCCATTGCCATATCAAATGTTGCTGTTACTACTTTATTAAGTACAACACCTGTTTCAGTATTAAAAGGATCAGTTAGAATTACTCTTGGTGCCACAATGGTTCCGGTAGTAAAATTCCAAACATAATTTGATGCTAAAGCAACGCCAGCCATGTTATGAGCTCCCGTTGTAATGGTAGCAGTATAAACAGTATTAGCAGTTAAGTTGGCATTTGGAGTAAATAAGGCTGTATTACCTGAATAGGTTACAACACCAGTAATGGTAGTAGTACCTTGTTTCAATGTAAATGTAGTCGTATTAATAGTTGCTGGATCCATTGGCATATTAAAGGTAGCGCTAACTACTTTGTTTAATACCACTCCTGTTTCATTAGGTGTTGGACTTGTTGTAAGGACAAGAGGTTGTAAAGTAGCTCCTGTACTAAACGAAAACAAGTAATCTTCTTGCAAAGCATTTCCTCTTAAGTCTTTTACAGCAGTAGTAATTCTTACTACATACGTTGTGTTTGGAGTTAAATTTACAGAAGGAGTAAAAGTAGCCGTTACACCAGAATACGTTAAAGTACCAGCAATAGTTGAAGCACCAGTTACAATAAACGAAGAAGAATTGATTGTCGAAGGGTTCATTTCCTCATTAAAAGTAACCGTGATAACTTGGTTTAGAGGAACGTTTGTAGCTGCGTTATCAGGGTTTGTATCAATGACTAATGGGCATACGCCCGCCGTTTCTTGAAAATCATCCTCTGCGCAACCAGAGATTAAAGTAGCTAAAACTATCGCAATAGTTACTAGAAAGTTTTTTTGTTTCATTATATGAATTATTTATGAAACAAAGGTGAACCTAATTTATACCGATAGTGTTACACAACAAAATGTATTTGTTACATATATCCAATTAAAAAACCATCCGACTTGAAGTTTAAGATGGGATGGTTTTTTGATTTGTGAGTATGGATTGGAAATTCGTGATATCGTGTTTTATTTAGCTCTATATTCAAATTGATTTATTTTATATATTATTTCTTCTAAATCATTGTTTCTTAAGTTAACAATATTCAATTTTTTTAATTTATGGGTTACAAAAATTATATTTTTTTCAATAGTTATATTTGATTCAGATTGTGAAAATTCATTTTGTAAGTCAATAATGATGTCTATTGTTTCAATGCTTGTCTTTTCAAAAAGTTCTCGCCTTAAATTATTATAAACCCAAATAGTTTTTTCTTCATAATCCATTTCAGTAAAAGCTTTAGTATAATCGTCGCCTCCATGAAAATTTATATCTAATACAGTCAATGAATATTTGATTTTTTGATAACCTTTCCATGGTAATTCAAATCCCCACCAACCAAATAAAATTGTCAAAATCGAATATTTGATACCAGGCAAAATTGTACTTTTTCCTTCAGGAATTTCATAAACTTTTGAAATTCCATAATAAGAATATAAAAAGATATTTATACTTGTTCTATATGTTCTGTATTTGATATTATTTTCCATTTTATTAAGTCTTTTTACGCTTTGTAAAATTGATGACCAACATTCAATCACTTTACTTAATTCCTAATTTTTGAATGAAATATTTTAATTTATGGGCACGGATTGGAAATCCGCGCTATCGGGTATATGCACTATTCATTCTCTTGGATATTGTTTGATTTCAAGTATTTCTTTCCATTTTGGAACATTTAATTCTTTTGATTTTTCTTCAATTGTATCTAAACCAATTAAGTTTACCCATTCTTCGACTCTGTTATATAAATCATCAAAATCTTCGAAATCTTTAGACTCTATCGCATCGTTATTTATGACTCCAATAGCTGGTGCAGAATTCCCTCGAAAATCTCCGTATAGTATAATATAATATTTTGAATGCTTGTGTTTAAATAAATCATTTATATTTAAACGAATGAACTCAAGGTAACTTATAATCTTTTCCATGTCCCCATTAAGTTCATCGTAAAAATGAGGTTCGATTACAAAAGAAGAAAAGGGTTTATTATTATCCGACATGTTTTTTTGAATAGTAAACAACAGTAAATACTCGCATGTTTTAAATACAAATCTAGTCTATTTGGCAAGATTGGTGAAACACATTTAAGTTTATCAAATATAATTAATTTTTCCTACAAACCTTTTGCAAGTTTTCAACAAAAAAATCCGACCTGCTTTCACAAATCGGATTTCTTTATATACCTCGTACTTAAAACTTCGTACCTCGTACTTATAAGTGAATCACTTCACCGTAAGCCTCAGCCACAGCTTCCATAACCGCTTCACTCATAGTAGGGTGAGGGTGAACTGCTTTTAAGATTTCGTGTCCTGTAGTTTCTAATTTACGGGCTACAACTGCTTCTGCAATCATATCGGTAACGCCGGCACCAATCATGTGGCAACCTAACCATTCGCCATATTTCGCATCAAAAATTACTTTTACAAATCCGTCTGGAGTTCCAGCTGCTTTTGCTTTTCCTGAAGCTGAAAATGGGAATTTACCTACTTTGATTTCGTATCCTTTTTCTTTCGCTTGTTTTTCAGTCATACCCACAGAAGCAATTTCTGGAGTCGCATACGTACAACCTGGAATGTTTCCGTAATCTAATGGCTCAACGTGTAAACCTGCAATTTTTTCCACACATAAAATACCTTCCGCAGAAGCAACGTGTGCTAAAGCTTGTCCTGGCGTTACATCACCAATAGCGTAGTATCCTGGAACGTTAGTTTGGTAATATGCGTTTACTAAAATTTTATCTCTATCGGTAGCAATACCGGTTTCTTCTAATCCGATGTTTTCGATGTTGGTTTTAATTCCAACAGCTGATAATAAAATATCCGCTTCTAAAACTTCTTCTCCTTTAGCTGTTTTAACGAATGCTTTCACTCCGTTTCCAGAAGTATCAATTCGTTCTACAGAAGAATTTGTCATTACGTTGATTCCTGCTTTTTTCAATGAACGCTCAAATTGTTTTGAGATGTCTTCGTCTTCCACTGGAACTACGTTTGGCATGAATTCTACAATTGTAACTTCAGTTCCCATTGCGTTATAGAAATGAGCAAACTCAACTCCAATCGCACCAGAACCTACTACAATCATTTTCTTTGGTTGCTCAGCTAACGTCATTGCTTGGCGGTATCCGATTACTTTTTTACCATCTTGAGGTAAGTTTGGTAATTCGCGAGAACGTGCTCCTGTTGCAATGATGATATGATCTGCAGTATATTCAGTCACTTTTCCGTCAGCAGCAGTAACGTCAACTTTTTTACCTGGTTTTACTTTTCCAAAACCATCAATAACGTCGATTTTATTTTTCTTCATTAAGAATTGAACACCTTTGCTCATTCCTTCTGCTACATCACGAGAACGTTTTACAACAGCAGAAAAATCTTTGTCAAATTCCTTAACGGTTAATCCGTAATCTGAAGCATGTTTTAGGTAATCAAAAACTTGAGCCGATTTTAATAATGCTTTCGTTGGGATACAACCCCAGTTTAAGCAAATTCCACCCAAATTTTCTTTTTCGATAACGGCTACTTTGAAGCCTAATTGTGATGCTCTAATAGCAGTTACATAACCACCAGGACCACTTCCTAAAACTATGATATCGTATTTCATTTTTAAAAGTATTTCAGTTTTATTTATAAGTTGCGAATTTAAGGAATTATTTCAAATTATTCTACTTCAACCGCAAATTGAGAATCATATAGTTTTTTGTAGTAACCATTTGCTTTTGTCAACAATTCTTGATGTGTGCCTTGTTCTACAATTTGACCTTTGTCCATTACAATAATCTTACTGGCATTAACAATAGTTGCCAAGCGGTGTGCAATAACTATAGAAGTTCTATCCTTAGTAATGGTTTCTGTTGCTTTTTGAATTAATTCCTCAGAATGCGTGTCGATTGATGAGGTGGCTTCATCCAAAATCAAAATACTTGGATTACTTACATACGCTCTCAAAAAGGCAATTAACTGGCGTTGACCAGAAGATAGCATTACACCGCGTTCTTTTACGTTGTAATCGTAGCCTTCAGGTAAACTCATAATGAAATCGTGTACGCCAATTTTCTTAGCTGCAGTGATAACATCTTCTCTTGTGATGGCTTCGTTATGTAGGGTAATGTTGTGATAAATGGTGTCAGCAAACAAGAATACATCTTGTAACACAATAGCAATTTGCTTGCGAAGACTTTCTAAAGTATATTCGTTAATGTTGTGGTTATCAATCGTAATTTCACCCGAATTGATTTCGTAAAAACGATTCAATAAATTAATGATGGTCGATTTTCCAGCACCTGTACTTCCCACAATAGCGATAGTTTCACCAGGTTGGACTTCTAAATTAATGCCTTTTAAAACTTCTTCATCTTTGATGTAGCTAAAACGAACGTCTTTCAACTGAATAAACCCTTTAAAATGAGTCGCTTCTACTGTTCCTTTATCTTGAACATCTTCGTCTTTTTCTAAAATTTCGAATACTCTATCAGCGGCTACAATTCCCATTTGCATCACGTTAAATTTATCCGCAATTTGACGCAATGGATTGTAAAGCATAGAAATATACATATTAAAGGCAACTAATTGACCAATTGAAGTGTCAGTATCTCCATTAATAATCCATAGTGCACCAAAATAAACGACCAATCCAATGCTAATATTAGAGATAATATCGGCAATAGGGAAGAAGATGGAATTGTATAAAATGTTTTTCAACCAAGCTACATTGTGTTTCTGATTGATTTCTTTGAACTTCTCTAATTCAATAGCTTCTCGGTTGAAAAGCTGTACGATTTTCATTCCGGTTAAACGTTCTTGAACAAAAGTATTTAGATTCGCAATTTCGTTTCGAACTTCGTTAAAAGCCACTTTCATTTTTTTATTAAAAATGTTTGTTGCTATTAGTATTATTGGCATTATTGCAAGGACAATTCCCGTAATTTTCCAATTGACAATAAGCATAAAAGCAATTACGATTATCATTTTTAAAACATCACTAATAATCATAAATAATCCTTGACTAAAAATACTAGCAATCGATTCAATATCCGAAACTGAACGCGTTACTAATTTTCCAACAGGCTCATTATCAAAATACTTCATTTTAAACGAAGTAATATGATCGTATAGTTTGTTTCGTAAATCTTTAATGATGTCTTGTCCTAACCAATTCGCAATGTAAGTAAAGTAAAATTGTGAGATAGCTTCAAGTAAAAGCGCCACAAACATTATAATTACTAATATTTTAAGGTTGGAGAAATTATCGTTTCCAGGAAAGATGGAAAGCATCAAACCTTCAAAATACTGCTGAATTACGTCAGTTTCTTTTTTTACTTCAATTAGATAATTGTCAATCGTAAAATTCAATAAAAATGGTCTAAAAGCACTAATAAAAGCTAAGGATACAGCCCAAAAGCACACAAAGTATAATTTCCCTTTGTGCGGTTTTGCGTAAACTAGCAATTTATTAAATGACGATTTTTTTCTTTTACTCATTAATTTTTTTCTCTTTCTTTTATATAGGGATAAGCAACATTCACCAAATACAAACCATGCGCTGGCACTGAAAATCCTGCTTTTCCTCTGTTTTTACTTTCGATAATCGTTCTTAAATCTGCGACTTCAATCTTTCCTAGACCGATGTTTACCATGGTTCCCACAATTGCTCTTACCATATTGCGCAAAAATCGATCGGCTGTGATGGTAAAGATAAGTTGATTTCCCGATTGTTTCCAATGTGCTTCCGAAATTTTACAATTAAAGGTATTCACATCGGTATGCACTTTGGAAAAACACTCAAAATCGATGTATTCGAATAAAATTTTACAAGCTTCATTCATTTTATCCATGTCCAATTGATGGGAATGATACCAACTTCCATCGGTAATAAACGCGTCTTTAAACGTGTGCATGTAATATTCGTAGGTTCTGGAAGTCGCATCAAAACGCGCATGAGCATCTTCGGCAACTTTAAAAATACGATACACCACAATTGATGGTGGTAAAAACGAATTCAATTTGTGTGACCAATAGTCGGAATCCAATTCCAATTCGGTTTCAAAATGCGCATACATTTGCTTAGCATGCACGCCCGAATCGGTTCTACCGGCACCTACAATAGCGATAGTTTCTCTGAAAAGGGTAGAAAGCGCCTTTTCCAAAGTTTCCTGTACCGAAGCGGCGTCAGGCTGACTCTGAAATCCGTGGAAGTTTTTTCCGTTGTAGGCAAATTCTATGAAATATCTCAAAATAGGGTGTTCGGTTTTCTTAAATAGCTTGCAAATTTACAAAATTCAAAAGTAAAGTTACTTTCAAATTGTGATAATAAAAACTTAATTTTGTCTTATGAAGAAAATTCTTTTGCTATCCGATACGCACAGTTACATTGATGATGCCATTTTGAAATATGTCAACCAAGCCGATGAGGTTTGGCATGCAGGAGATATTGGTGATTTAGTGGTTACAGATGCGATTAAAAAGTTAAAACCACTTCGAGGGGTTTATGGGAATATTGATGATGATAAAGCGCGAATGGAATTCCCATTAAACAATCGTTTTTTCTGTGAAGGAGTGGAGGTTTGGATTACGCATATTGGCGGTTATCCTGATAAATACAACCCAGCAATTCGTGCTGAAATCACTAAAAACCCTCCTAAATTATTCATTTGTGGACATTCGCATATTTTAAAAGTACAATTTGATAAAAAGTTGAATTTACTACACATGAATCCAGGCGCTTGTGGGAAATATGGTTTTCATCAAGTACGAACGATGTTGCGTTTTGAAATCGACGGTGATAAAATACAGAGTTTAGAGGTGATTGAACTAGGTAAGAAGTAGTGTTCAGTCGCAGTTTTCAGTTTAAATAAACAAAAAAATCCGAAACTTTCGCTTCGGATTTTTTCTTCGCACTAATAAACTAAGATGATAGGTTTATCGTAATCGATCAACAGATTTTACGAGATCTTCGTCCTTTTTTATTGCCTTGTTGGCCAAGACTAATAAAACGATAGAAATTGCAGGAAGAAACATCCCAATACCCTTCTCTGAAACCATGGTTTCTCCGGATAAGTTTAGCGAGCGATACACAAAAAATCCTAGTAAAATAAAGTTAAATATCATGTTCAATCTGTTTAACACAAATTGATGTTGTCTCTTTTTAAAATTGATAATACTAAAAACCGCTAATAAAGCCGATACTACAAAACACACAATGTATAATAATGAAGATGTAAAAAACACCTCTTTCTTATCCGTTGTCGTCCATAAGGAAAATACAAAAGGCAAAGCACCCATAGCTATTGCGCTGATTGCCATATAAACCGTTTGAATTCTTTGTAACATTGTTCTCTACTTTTGTAAAGCAAAAATAGTATTTCTTTTCAATTAAAACTATTGTTATATCCAAATTTATTCGTATTATTGCATAGTATTAGTCGTAAGTACTTCATTCTACGACACCTTACGCCTCAAAAAAAAATCTATCTTTTTTTTGTTTTAACTCAATCAACAATTTTATTCAACTTATATCCATGTTTGATATTGAAGTATTAAAGGAGATGAAACTCTCTGATTTGCAAGAGATTGCAAAAGTGGCTAAAATCAACAAATACCGTTCACTTAAAAAAGATGATTTGGTATATCAGATTTTAGACCTACAAGCAGCTAAACCAGAAGTAATTAAATCTGAATTACCTAAAGAAGCAGCTGCAGACCAACCTAAAGAAAAAAGAGCGCGAATGCTTCCTAAAAAAGAAGTCAGTCAAGCGCCAAAAATCAAAAAAGATTTGTTTTCGAAGCCTTTGAAAGACTTACCTGAAGAAATTATTCCGATAGTAGAAGAAAAAGTAGTAGAAGAAATCAAAGCTACTGAAATCAAAGAGGTTTCGCCAAAACCAAATGACAAGTTACCTCGTAAAGATTTTAAAAATAAAAAACCTTTACCAAACAAAGTAGTTGCAACCGATGCTTCTCCCACAGTTGAAAAGCCAATAATAGAAGCTACTGCTACTGAAACTGCACAAAACGATAAAAATTTGCCTAAAAATCCTAATTATAAGGCAAATCAAAATAATCCCAACCATCCTGATTACAAAAAAAGTAATCCTACCGAAGGAAATAATGGAAACAACGGGAACAACGGAAATACCAACAAAAATCCTCATCAAAACAAAAAGCAAAATTTCAGAGAACCCGATTTTGAGTTCGACGGAATTATTGAAAGTGAAGGCGTTTTAGAAATGATGCCTGATGGTTACGGATTTTTACGTTCGTCAGATTACAACTACTTAGCGTCTCCAGATGATATTTATTTATCAACGTCTCAAATTCGTTTATTTGGATTAAAAACGGGTGATACTGTGAAAGGTGTAGTACGTCCTCCGAAAGAAGGTGAAAAGTATTTTCCATTAGTAAAAGTATTAAAAATCAACGGTCACGACCCACAAGTCGTTCGTGATAGAATTTCATTTGAACACTTAACTCCGGTTTTCCCAACAGAAAAATTCAACTTGGCAGAACGTAATAGTACGGTTTCAACTCGTATTATTGATTTGTTTTCTCCAATTGGAAAAGGACAACGTGGTATGATTGTAGCGCAACCAAAAACAGGTAAAACCATGTTATTGAAAGATGTTGCGAATGCCATTGCTGCCAATCATCCAGAAGTGTATCTAATTGTTTTACTTATAGACGAACGTCCTGAAGAGGTAACCGATATGCAACGTAGTGTACGTGGTGAAGTTATTGCTTCAACTTTCGATAGAGAGCCACAAGAACACGTTAAGATTGCCAATATTGTATTAGAAAAAGCAAAACGTTTGGTAGAATGCGGTCACGATGTAGTGATTTTATTAGACTCAATTACACGTTTAGCAAGAGCTTATAACACAGTTCAACCAGCATCAGGAAAAGTATTGAGTGGTGGAGTAGATGCGAATGCATTACAAAAACCAAAACGTTTCTTTGGAGCGGCTCGTAATGTAGAAAATGGTGGTTCGTTAAGTATCATCGCTACTGCATTAACAGAAACAGGTTCTAAAATGGACGAAGTTATTTTTGAGGAATTCAAAGGAACAGGTAACATGGAATTACAATTGGATAGAAGAATTTCTAACAAACGTATTTTCCCTGCTATCGACTTGGTTTCTTCAAGTACGCGTCGTGATGACTTGTTATTAGACGAAAACACTATTCAAAGAATGTGGATTATGCGTAAATATTTAGCCGATATGAATCCTGTTGAAGCTATGGATTTCATCCACGACCGATTTAAGAAAACCCGAAACAACGAAGAATTTTTAATTTCGATGAATCAATAAGAATAAAAACTCCGATGAAAATCGGAGTTTTTTTATGCTTCTATTTTTAGATATGTTTTTAAATGTTTTTGCTTGAAATTCAGTTTGTTATCATGTAATCATGTAAATCAAATATTTATATGTGTAACATAAATGGATAGTGTAGGAACTAAATTTACATCTAACAATAAAACATATCAAAATGAAAAATCGAATTAAATTATTCGCCTTATTATTAAGTTTAGGATTAGTATCAACATCTTGTAATAATGACGATAATGAAGGCGAAACACTTGCACCTTTGGCAGGAAAATGGAATGTAAGTCAAGTGGGTACTACGGTTAATGGGCAAGAATTTTTGGTAGATGCGCCTCAAAATGAAAGCGGTTGTAATAAAGATTATTTAGATCTTAATGCCGATAATACATTAGAGGAAGGCGATTATGATTCAACACTTGCTCCATGTGCTATATATACAAAAGCAGGAATTTACTCAAGATCACATAACAATTTAACCGCAGTTGTTGACGGAGTAAGTACAACTAAGGATATTGTTAACTTGACACTTACAGAATTAAAGTTAAGTGATGCTAATGGTGCAATAATTGTGTACGTTAAAGACTAATTAAATTAAAGATTAAATTTGAAACGGAAATGACTTAGTTGTTTCCGTTTTTTTATTGCAATCTCTCTAAAATTCCTTTTCGTTTTACGATGTTTTTATAATCCCACTGAATTTCTTTAGCTTTTTTAAGCCAATTTTTTAAATCGGTAGTATTTATTTCGTTAAACGAATTGTAAAATATAGAAGCGTCTTGAAATTTACCTCCTAATACATTCAGTTTATCTTCTTCGAATGATTTTCCGCTCCAAAACATCAGTCTTATTCCTGTTTTTTGTTTGCTATACCCCACAATTGGATTTCCATCTAAAAACCAAACGGGATGTGCATGCCAAATTTTATTTTCGGCTTCGGGTAAATGCAAGTTAAACTGTTCAGCGAGTAAATTACAAATTAATTTGTCTTCTGTTGATTGAGAATTGTTGTAAGCTTCCACATCTTGATTCATAGAGAAAATGTTTAAATCAAATTTAATGAAAAACTCCGATAAAGTACCGGAGCTTTTGTTATTTTATAATGTCAATTGTTTTTCTAATTTCTGTAATATCAGGTTGTTGGTTTTCACATTTTTGAATACTTTCGGTATGAATTTTTTCAATAAAACGATTATAATCTTTACAGTTTTTAAAAATATTGAATTCTTTGTTTTTGAAATCCCAAATAATTCCTTTTGTATGTGACATATCATTGGCTAAATAGTAACCAGCTGTTCCGCCAACGCCGCCATAAGCAAAACCTTGAGCCCATTTATTTACTAATTTAGTTTCTAAATATAAATAATTTTCACCCCCATTTTTTACTCTAACAAAACTATTTGGAAAATCATTTGTTTGAGCGTTATCGTCCTTATTTCGATTATTTAAAATTGCTTTTGTTTGAAAATAAAGATGTCCTTGATACGAAATGGCAAAGACTTTTTTAACTTTAGTATTTGAATTTTGATAATAAAAGAAACAATTATCCTCAATAGATTCTAATAAATCTTTTTCGAATCCTACGAGTTCTCGAGCTTCAATTTTTGTTGTTTCATTTGGAATTTTCTTTATAAAATAGTCAACTGTAAAGTATAAACCTTCAGGATAATTTGGCTTAAAAAAATTTCCAATATTGTTTTCTTGTTTAGGCTCTTCACTTTTTCTTTTTTGTTCTTCTTCGTAGAGAGCACTTTTATAAATTATATTTTTTTGATCATCTGTAATTAATTTTACTGCACTCGAGAAATAAAAAAAGATGATTTTGACTTTACATTAATAAATGAAATTTGATTATTTTCATGTTTTAAATTTGTAAACTCATATGTTTGATTTGTTGTTAGTGTAATAAATCCCTTTTTTGTAAAAGGAATTTCCTGTCCAAATACAACAGAGCTAAAAAAAAGTAATAGGTAAATAATTTTCAATTTCATAACCAATTAAACCCCATTCACAATAGCTAAAAAGTCATCTGCTTTTAAAGCAGCACCACCAATTAACCCTCCATCAACATCGGGTTTTGAAAAAATCTCTTTAGCGTTATCTGGTTTTACACTTCCTCCGTATAAAATGGTTAGGTTGTCTGCAATATCAAATCCGTACACTTTTTCTACTAAAGTTCTGATGAATTTGTGCATTTCTTGCGCTTGTTCTGGAGAAGCTGTTTCGCCTGTTCCAATTGCCCATACGGGTTCGTAAGCTAATACAATATTTGCCCAATCTTTCTTTTCTAAATGAAACAAACCATCACGTAATTGGTATTCTACTATATTAAAATGATTGTCGTTTTGACGGTCTTTCAATTCTTCACCAAAGCAGAAAATAACTCGTATTTCGTGTTTTAGAGCGGTATCCACTTTACTCGCCAACAAAGCATCCGTTTCATTAAAATACGCACGTCTTTCGCTGTGACCTAAAATTACGGTGTTTACTCCGATATCAGTTAACATTCCGGCTGCAATTTCACCTGTAAAAGCGCCACCTTCTGCTTGGTGCATGTTTTGTGCTGTTACAGTAATTCCTTTTCCATTCGTAATTTCAACTGCTTTAGCTAAGTTTACAAAGGTAGGTGCTACAATAATTTCAGTTGAAGTATTTGGTTTTTTAGCTATAATTTCTTCGATTAATGCAATAGTTTCCTGTTGGTTTTTATGCATTTTCCAGTTTCCGGCAACGATATTTTTTCTCATTGAAATTTCATTTTTATTAATTTCAAAAGTACTAATTTGTTTGTTTAATTAGTATTTTTTGGTCACCTCTTTGTAATAAATTTACGCAAAGGTTTGCGAAGATTCGACGATTTATTTAACCTTGTTTAATACCTCTTTTATTTTGTCAAAATCTTTTTCTATGGCTCTGTATAAAACAATTTTACCGGTTTTGTCTACAATTAAATATCTTGGAATCCAATCTACATCTAATGATTTTCCGAATGTTCCTTTCATGTTATCACCTATGAAATAATTTTCACCTTCTACTTCATATTTTTCGATTCCTTGAATCCATTTTTCAGATGTTTTGTCAAATGATAAGTTTACAAAAACAACGTCTTTACCATAAGTTTGGTTTAATTTTTTTACTTCTGGCATTGCTTTGATACAATCCGAACACCATGAAGCCCAAAGTTCTATAAATATAGTCTTTCCTTCATGTTTTTTTACTATTTCTTGAAATGAAATTGGTTTATCTTCAGTTGTTTTTAAAACATAATTTAGACTTTCATTTTTAAAGGTAGTTTCTTCTTTTTGTGCACATCCTAAAGTGCTGATTAGCATGGTTGCTAAAACGAATAATTTTTTCATAGCTTATTTTTTTAATTCCGAATATGGTTTTTTAATTAGTTTTTTGAATTCCGCTCCGTTGAATTTATTTTCGTTGATGCCATCGTAATATTTGAATTCGTTACCATTCCATAAATATTTTACACCTGGTGTATCTCTTCCCGAACCTAATTCGGTCCAAAATGGAATCACATCAATCATTTTATAAGGGAATTTCGTTCCAGCAAATTCAAAGAAGGTTGGGATTTTCTCTGGTTCTTCGTTCATGAAAATCACATAGACAGGAGGGAAGTTCTTGTCTTTTTTACGCATTTCGTTCAGCTCTTTTGCGGTATCCATACAATGGTCGCAACCTGGAACAAAGTAGCACAGAATCTTTTTATCGGTATCAATACCAGGAAAATATTTCTCGTAACCCGATTTTACTTTTTTAGGAGCGTCTTCGGTTTTCTTTTCTTCCACTTTTTTAATGGTATCTTTTACAATTGTGACTGTTGGTTCTTCATTGGTTAATAAAGAAGTAGAATCTACTACAACACCCAAATTGTCTTGGATTTCAGAAGTTGACTCTTCAATAATTTCGGCAACAGGACGAATAGGTGCCAACATAAAAAGCGCTAAAACACAACCTAACCCAACTGATTTCAATAACCAAAAGTTTGATTTTCCATCAGCAGGAAGTAATTTGAATAACCAAACTAATAGTCCAATGGCAATGATGTTTTTAATGATAGCTTCCACTGGCGTCATTGGAATTAAATCGCCAAAACAACCACAGTTTCCTGCATTTCCACTCACAAAAGTCGTATAACTTAAATGAATCGTAAATACCGCTAATAACAAAATTGTAGCTGGAATCGTGATTTTTTTCAAGTAATCTTTTAATAAAATAGCAATTCCTAAAGCAAATTCAATTCCAATCAAAATTCTTGAAAAATAAGGAGCAAATCCTTCTGAAAATCCTAATGGATACAATTGCTTTACTTCAAAAGTAGAAATTGCAAAATAGGGCGAAGGATATAGTTTTGCTACAGCTGAAAGTATAAATAAAGCTGAAATGATAAGGCGTAAAATCCAAGAAATGGTTTCTTTCTTCATATTCAATTTTTAATTTTGATAAAAATACAACATTCAAAAAAAGGAAGCTGTTAACGACTTGTTATTTATTTTCCATTAAAATTAAGGCGAAAACCGAATAGTTAATCATATCTTGATAATTAGCGTCAATTCCTTCCGAAACTAAAGTTTTTCCTTTGTTGTCTTCAATTTGCTTTACGCGAAGTAATTTTTGAATGATTAAATCGGTTAAAGAACTGATTCGCATATCGCGCCAAGCTTCGCCATAATCATGGTTTTTGTTTTCCATTAAGGCTTTCGTTTCTGCTATTTTTTCATCGTACAATTTCACTGCTTCATCTGCTGAGATATCAGGTTGATTGGCAACTCCTTTTTCCATTTGAATCAAAGCCATCGCACAATAATTGATAATTCCGATGAATTCTGATGCTTCACCTTCGTCCACTTTACGCACTTCGTTTTCTTGTAGACTACGAATTCTTTGTGCTTTAATGAAAATTTGATCTGTTAAGGATGGCAAACGTAAAATACGCCATGCGGTGCCGTAATCATGTGCTTTTTTGGAAAATAAATCGCGACAAATCGCTATAACTTTATCATATTGTTGAGAAGTATTCGACATTATTTGCTGTATATTTGTGTGAGAATTTTCAAAAGTAATGAATTAAGTCAAAAGGGAAAAGTCAAAAGGGAAAAGAAATCAAAATTAAGATGAATATCAATTGCAACGGAAATTTAATCGATTTGTCAACTCCAAAAGTAATGGGGATTTTGAATGTGACGCCCAATTCGTTTTACGATGGAGGAAAGCACAAAGAAATCAATTCGATTATTCATCAGGTAGATAAAATGCTGTCTGAAGGGGCTGATTTTATTGATATTGGTGCGTATTCGAGTAAACCAAGTGCCGAGTTTGTTTCGGAAGAAGAAGAAATAAAGCGTTTGGTTCACATTATTAAAGAATTGGTTGAAACATTTCCTACTATTATTTTGTCCGTAGACACGTTTAGAGCTAATGTTGCGAGAGCTTCAGTGGAAAATGGTGTTGCGATGGTAAATGACATTTCAGCAGGTTTGTTAGATGATAAAATGTTGGAAACCGTTGCCGATTTAAAAGTGCCGTACATTATGATGCACATGCGAGGTAATCCGCAAACCATGCAAAGTTTGACAGATTATAACGATATTGTAAAAGAAATGATATTCTATTTTTCAGAGCGCATTCAAAAGGTGAGAAGTTTTGGAATTTCGGATATTGTGATTGACCCTGGATTTGGTTTTGCAAAAACATTGGAACAGAATTACGAAGTTTTGCATAAAATGGAATTGTTTTCGATGTTAGAATTGCCATTATTAGTCGGAATTTCAAGAAAATCAATGATTTATAAAGTGTTGGAAAATTCACCACAAGAAGCTTTGAACGGAACTTCTGTGTTGAATACAATCGCGTTGCAAAAAGGAGCTAAAATTCTCCGAGTGCATGACGTAAAAGAAGCCGTAGAATGTATAAAATTAGTCAGTAAATTAAAATAAAGAATGAAAAAATTAGTTGCTATTGTTGCCTTGATGGGTTTGTTTTCTTGTAATAACGAAGAAGTTTTATTACCACAAGAAAGTGTTTCGGTTATGAAAGAGATGACCGATCATTCACCCATTTATCTATTTTTTAAAACCGAAGAAAATCAAGATGATAAAGAAAAATTAGACACAATTGTGGAAGTGAATCGCAAGAACTCGATTTCTTCAACTAATTGGGTTTTCAATATCGACAAGCGTTTGCCGTTGAAATTAGTCATTCCTGAAGTGATGGAATTACAAGATAAAAAGAAAAGTAGTTCGCACTCGAAAGCTGGAACAATGAATGTTTTTACCTATTCGGATAGTGTGGCTAAAAATTTAGCGTTTTTTCCTTTTACGGATGTAGAGTTCAAGTATAGCAAGCATTTTTCTAAGTTTTTTATTAAAAAACACGCTGAACATTATAGAAACTTCCACAATTTCACGGTAAATTTCAATAAAGACAACAACATTACCATTGACGGAAATGATGTGTCAAGAGAAGAATTTATCAACTTCATCAAAGAATTTGCTGATTTTACAAGTGATGGAAAAATCACCATGTTGCATTTGAATTTTGATAATCGCTTAACGTATGACCAATACATTCAAAATAAAATATTGGCATGGAAAGCAACAAATGCTGAAATTCAATTGTCTTCTTTTGAGTTCGTGTACGATGAAAAGAAATTGCCTGAATGTGGGTGTAAACTTTAAGTTGGGAGTAGGAAGTAGAAAGTTTTTAAACAATATAATTGGTTTTATGAAGTACATTCTTCTCTTAGTTTTATTATCAAATTTGAATGCAATTGCTCAAGAAAATTCAGGTATAATTTTATTTGAGAATAACATCAAGTTACATTGGACAATAAAAACTTTTAACGCAAAGGAACATCAAATTAAAATTTGTAAAAACGATTCTGGAGTTCAATATATTTGTGCAATTGATAATGCTATTTGGTATGGTTCAGATATTCCCGTTGATAAACCTAAAAATCAATTGACCAATTTGGTTTTAGAAATTGGAAAAAATAAGATTATTTTGGATGTCTCATCAATGTTTAATCCAAATTTCAGTAGCGAATTATCAAAACATCAATTTAAAATAGTAAAAGAAGGAAATCAATATGTTTTATTCGGTTTCTTTTCTGATGGTGCGGGAACTTATACAGCACATTGGAGAATTATTGATACTATTTCGATAAGAGAAGTTATATCCAACTCAGAAGAATATTTTTCTTGGCAAAACTAATTCCTTTTACCCTTTACCTTTATCCTTTTACCTTATCATTACTGATGATGATAAGGCTCATTCCTCAAAATCGTAAATCCTCTGTAAATTTGTTCAATTACAAATAACCGTACCATTTGGTGAGAAAAAGTCATTTCGGATAAGGAAACTTTACCTTGAGCTTTTTGGTAAACGGTTTCACTAAATCCATACGGACCACCAATTACGAATACTAAGGTTTTAGTTCCAGCATTCATTTTCTTTTGTAAAAAGTCAGAGAAACCAACACTGCTGAATGTTTTTCCGTTTTCGTCCAATAAAATTAAATGGTCGGTTGGTGTTATTTTGGATAAAATTAATTCGCCTTCTTTTTCTTTTTGTTGGGCTTCCGATAAGTTCTTTACGTTTTTGATGTCGGGAATAATTTCCAAATCAAATTTTACGTAAAATGACAAACGCTTAGTGTAATCATCAATTAAGGTTTGTAACGATTTATTGTCGGTTTTCCCAATAGTTAAAAGACGAATGTTCATAGGATTTGTGTTGTGAAACGAAAAATCACTCTTTTGGGAGTGATTTTCGATATTAGTTAATTTCTTCTGTTTGCTTTTCTTTGAAATCGACTTCACAAGCGTATGAAAAAAGTTTTTCTTTCTTAATGATTTCGGCAGTTCCTTCTGGAAGCATTTCTTCCCAACCTGTTTCACCTTTGCAAATCATTTTAAGAATTTTTCTTGAGAAAATATCTAGGTTTTTTTCGTCATAATCTTTGATATCGATTACTTTTCCATTGAATTTAAAGAATTTGTACAATTCTTTCATTCTTGGGTGTACTTTTAAGTTTTCTGAAGTAATAACATTACCATTACTATCTTTCATTGGATATAAATACACTTTTAAATCGCGATAGAATAATTTTCCAAACGCTTCCAAAATCCCTCCAGATAAATGGCGGTAGTATTTCTCATCAAAAATTTCAATCAAGTTGTTCACTCCCATGGCTAATCCCATACGAGCTTTAGAATAATTAGAGAAATATTCTACTACTTTGAAATATTCTTGGAAGTTCGAAATCATTACATTTTTACCAAGTTTACAAAGTAATTCCGCTCGGTCAAGGAAATCGCGTTCGTCAATTTCACCTTCTGCTTTTAAGTTAGAAAGGGTAATTTCAAAAACCACAAACGTATTTTCTTTATCTACTTTATTTTCTTTGATGAACATGTTGTATGATTCTTCATACATATCCATATTTACCTTAGTAACCGGTCTAAAACTTCCTCTTAATGCTAAGATATTTTTCTTGTATAAAACCGCTGCTGGAAGAATGTTTTTACCGTCAGGACCAAACATTACGGCATCAGTCATTCCATTTTTCACCAATTGTAAACTCATCAAACGATTGTCTACATTAGCAAAACGAGGTCCAGAGAAATTAATAGTATCAATTTCTAATTGGTCTTTATCTAAATGATCGTATAAATAGCGAAGTAATTTTTTAGGATCGTTGTATTTGTAAAAGGCACCATAAATTAAGTTAACACCTAAGGTTCCTAGTGTTTCTTGCTGTAATTTGGCATCATTTTCTTTAAAACGGATGTGAAGAATAATTTCATTATAATCTTCATCTGGTTCTACTTGATACACAATTCCAACCCAACCATGTCCTTTAAATTGTTTAGCAAAATCAATAGTTGCTACTGTATTGGCATAACTAAAGAATAATTTATTTGGATGTTTATCTCTACTTAAACGTTGTTCTACCAAATTAATTTCATGCGACAACATCTTTTTTAATCGACTTTCAGTAACATAACGCCCATCTTCTTCAACACCATAAATAGCGTCACTAAAGTCTTTATCGTATGCCGACATTGCTTTTGCAATAGTTCCAGACGAAGCGCCAGCTCTAAAAAAGTTTCGTACCGTTTCTTGTCCTGCTCCAATCTCAGCAAACGTTCCATAGATGTTTTCATTAAGATTAATTCTTAATGCTTTGTCTTTTATGGAAGGGATTTGCTCTATCTCTCTGTCTCCACGAACTTTAATATCTGTAACCATGCTTTTCATTAAAATAAATTTTGGGGTACTCGGAAAAAATAGTCTCCAATGGCAAAGTTAATCATTTTATAAAAACTAGCATAATTATTGTTATTTTTGTGCAAAAGATAAGGCTTTGAAAATTTATTTTTTAGGAACAGGAACATCTCAAGGAATTCCAGTCATTGGAAGTCATCATTCGGTGTGCTTGAGTTCGGATAAAAAAGACAACAGATTACGTGTCTCGGTTTGGATTGAAACCGAAGACGCTTCTATTGTTATCGATTGTGGTCCCGATTTTAGACAACAAATGCTAAATTCGAAATGTCCTAAAATTGATGGGTTGTTATTTACACACGAACATGCCGATCATACTGCGGGTTTAGACGATATTCGTCCTTTCTTTTTTAAACAGGGTGCAATTGCTATTTATGCGCATGAACGCGTATTAAAAAATTTAGAACGACGATTTGATTATATTTTTCAAACCGAAAACAAATATCCAGGAGCGCCTTCAGTTTCTGAAAATGAAGTGGTTAATGACCAGTCATTTACCGTAAATAATGAAGTTGTTATTCCTGTGAATGCTTATCATGGTTCGTTGCAAGTTTTTGGATACCGAATTCAAGATTTTGTGTATTTGACTGATGTAAAAACAATGGAAGCTTCCGAAATTGAAAAAATAAAAGGATGTGAAGTATTGGTAGTAAATTGTTTAAGAGAAGAACCACATAACACACATTTTAATTTAGAAGAAGTTTTACATTTCATATCTTTGGTGCGTCCAAAAACAACTTATTTAACGCACATCAGCCATTTGTTTGGTTTTCATGAAGAAATTCAAAAGAAATTACCAGAAAATGTGTTTGTAGCTTATGATAATTTAGAAATTAATATTTAATACTTATGAAGAACGTAATTTTGTATGCTTTGATTTTCTCGTTATTGTTTAATGTATTCCAATATGTGAATTCTACCAAAATATTAGACGCAAAAGACAAAGAAGTACTAAAAGTAAAAGCGAATTTGAAAACTTCGAGAGATTCTGTCGCTACTTTAGCCAACGCGAATTATTTTTCCTTAGAAAGCGATGAAGATGCTCAAGAATATTTCTTTTCCAATAATTTAGATTATCAAAAAGTTGCCATAAAAGTAAAAGAAGATTTAATAAGTTTAAATGCAAATAAAAACGGAAATCCACTAGTTCCTTATGAACCAATTGACGGGAATCCTTTTTTAATCAATACTTCTAAAGTTTTAAATCACAGATGGATTATTGCCGAATTTTCATGTGGCGATTTATGGGGTCAAATTTTGATAAAATACTTTGTTTCGGAAGGAAAACCAACCGATTTTGAAACGGTAGAAACGGTTTTATACGAAAGACAAACGAAAGAATAAATAAAATACAACGCATGTCAACTACAACTACTAAAACCCAATTAGAATGCTATTTTGAGCAATTCAGAAAAGATATAATTGGAATCAATCAAAGTTTTCAATCGCCTTTTGGGGAAAAGAAAATCATTTACACCGATTGGACAGCCAGCGGAAGATTATATCGCCCAATTGAAGAGAAATTAATGAATGATTTTGGTCCTTTTGTAGCCAATACGCATACCGAAACTTCAGTTACAGGAACAGCAATGACAATGGCGTATCATGAAGCGCGACACATTATCAAACATCATGTAAACGCATCTGATTCTGATATTTTAATTACCGATGGAACTGGAATGACTGGCGTAGTGAATAAATTCCAACGTATTTTAGGACTTCGTATTCCAGAAATTTTAAAAGAGTTCACAGCGATTCCAAACGAGTTGAAACCAATCGTTTTTATTTCGCACATGGAACACCATTCCAATCAAACTTCATGGTTAGAAACAATTGCAGATGTTGTTGTAATTCCAGCCGATGAAAACGGTTTGTTATGCATTAATGAATTAAAGAATTTACTAGAAAAATATAAAGATAGAAGTTTTAAAATTGCATCGATTAGTTCTTGTTCTAACGTAACAGGAATTAGAACACCATACCACGAAGTAGCGAAGTTAATGCATCAAAACAACGGCGTTTGCTTTGTAGATTTCGCTTGTTCAGGTCCGTATGTGAATATCAATATGCATCCTGAAGATGCGGAAAGTTATTTAGATGCTATTTTCTTTTCGCCTCATAAGTTTTTAGGAGGTCCTGGAACTTCAGGAGTTTTGATTTTCAATAAAGATTTATACAAAAATAACGTTCCCGATTGTCCAGGTGGCGGAACCGTAAGTTGGACAAACCCTTGGGGCGAACACAAGTATATCGACAATATCGAAGATAGAGAAGATGGTGGAACTCCCGGTTTCTTACAAGTAATGAAAACCGCTTTGGCGATTCAGTTGAAAGAAAAAATGGGCGTTCAGAATATTTTAGATAGAGAACATGAATTAGTAGATTATATTTTTTCGGAACTAAATTCGATTGATAATTTACATATTCTAGCAAACCAACACCAAGATAGGTTAGGGGTAATTTCGTTTTATATTGATGATTTACATTACAATTTAGGAGTTAAGTTATTAAATGATAAATTCGGAATCCAAACACGTGGCGGATGCAGTTGTGCGGGAACTTATGGACATTATTTGTTACACGTAGATCAAGAAACTTCGCACGATTTAGTTTGTAAAATTTCTTCAGGCGATTTAATACAAAAACCAGGATGGATTCGTATGTCGATTCACCCAACGACTACAACAGATGAAATTGAATTTGTTTGCGAAAACATCAAAGCTTTAGCAGCCAATCATAAAGAATGGGGAACAGATTACGAATACAATCCTAAAACGAATGAATTTGTTCATAAAAGTGCCAAAGGTGAAATCAAAGAAATGGTTCACAATTGGTTTAATTTATAAAAAGAAAAAGCTCAGTAATTACTGAGCTTTTTCTTTTGTATGTTTCCATCTTTTATGCGTCCACAAATAAAATTCGGGAGCTTCATAGATTTGATTTTCTACCAATTTTAAAAATTTATCAGTAATTTCATAATCGGGAACCGATTTAGCATCTTCTGAAAGCACTTCAAAACTTGCTACATAAAAGCCTCGTTTTACTTTCTTAGTTCTTAAAAAAATCACATTCATATCAAAACGCTTGGCAAGCATTTCTGCTCCTGTATGAACAGGAACAATATGTCCCATAAATGGCGCCCAATGATGCGCAGCACTCGGTTTTGGCGATTGATCACTAGCAAAACCATAAACACTTAATTGTTTGTTTCTAAAATTATTAAAAATCGTGGGAATGGTTTCTTTCGTAGTAATTAATTCGCTCTTAAATTTTGAACGGATTTTTTTCACTAATTTATCAAAATAAGGGTTGGCTAATTTTTTGTAAATTCCGAATCCTTTATGATTGATGTGATAATTCATAGAAACAGCCCATTCATAACTTGCATAATGAGCACATAAAAGCGCTATACTTTTATTCTTTTTTTCAAGTTCTAAATACACATCTAAATTTGAAAAGCTATATCGTTTTTCAATCTCTTTTTGTGATATAGAAATGGTTTTAATCATTTCTAAAAACATATCACACATGTGACTATAAAATTTCTTTTCAATTGTAAGTCGTTCCTCTTCAGATAAATGCGGTAAAGCCAACTTGATGTTATCGCGAACTACTTTTTTGCGGTACCCAATAATATGATAGGTTAAAAAGTATACAAAATCTGATAATAAGTAAAATACAGGAAAAGGTAGTATAGATATTATCCACAAAATGGGATAGATAAGTATGTAGACTAATAATTGCATTTGTTCATATTTTTTACAAATATACTTTTTTAGTTCTAAGTAAATTTGACAAAGTATTCCTAAATTTACAAAAAATAGATTTCATGAATATTATTTTATTGGGTTTAATAGTAATAAATGCCTTAATAAGCTACAAAGCCATAAACGATACTTCTTTTTTTAGAAAATATGAATTTCATATTGGAAGTATAAAATCGGGTGAACAATTGCGAATGTTGAGTTCTGGGTTTTTGCATGTCGATTTTCAGCATTTGTTTTTTAATATGTTTACGTTGTACTTTTTTGCTCCTTATGTGATATATAATACAAGTGCGCTTTATTTTTTGTACATTTATATGGGAAGTTTAATTGCAGGAAACTTACTTACGTTCTACTTTCATAAAAACGATTATTCGTATAGAGCGGTTGGTGCATCTGGAGCGGTTACAGGTATTATTTTTAGTGCTATTTTGTTAGAACCAAACATTCGCATGTACGGATTAATTCCGGGGTATATCTTCGGATTTGCATACCTTTTGTTCTCTATTTATGGCATGAAAGCCAAAAGAGATAATATTGGTCATGTAGCCCATTTTGGAGGCGCTATTGGAGGTTATGCATTTACATTGACAAAATATCCCCAACTCATTACAACTGAGCCAATAACCGTAGGCGCTTTGTTAGTTCCAATTGTAGTTTTATTTTTCTTACAAAAGATGAATAAATTATAAAAATAGTAATTTGATATTTTTGGCACAATACTTGAAAAGTATGAAACTATTAAAACAATAAGATTATGAAAAAATTAGTAATGATACTATTATTCTCAGCAGGTATGGTACAAGCACAAGAAGTAAAAACAGTTCCGCAAATTAGCGTTTCGGGAGAAGGAAAAATTAAGGTTACACCAGATGAAGCTTTAATTACAGTAGCCGTAGAAAATACAGGAAAAGAAGCAGCCGAAGTAAAAAAGAAAAACGATGAAATCGTAGATAAAGTACTAAAGTTAATCAAACAACGAGGTATCCCAACGGCAGATTATCAAACGCAACGAGTGAATTTGTATAAGAATTACGATTATAACACTAAGAAATATAATTATGTAGCCAATCAAACCATTTCAATTCATTTGAAAGATTTGTCTAAATACGACAAGTTAATGATGGATTTGGTAGATAGCGGTATCAATTCGATTCAAGGCGTAGAATTTAAATCGTCTAAAATTAAAGAATACGAAAGCCAAGCGCGCAAGAAAGCGATGGTTGATGCTAAGCAAAAAGCAGAAGATTACGTTTCGGTTTTAGCAGGGCAAAAAGTAGGGAAGGCGTTAGTAATTTCAGACAACTCGTTTACAAATTACCCACGACCAGTGTATGCTTCAATGAAATCTTTAGATGTTGCTTATGAGCAAATGCCAGAAAAAGAAACTCTTGCAATTGGAGAAATTGAGATTATTTCTAATGTATCCGTTTCGTTTGTGTTAGAATAAGAAAATAGTTTAAAAAAACAGAAAAGCCAGAATGAGAGTTCTGGCTTTGTTTTTTTAAATAGAGCGTCTTTCTTTAAGTGTCAGTTTTTAATCATTTTGGAGGTATCAATGCCTTTTATAAGCAACCACAAGCAAACGGATAATTCTCCTATAAAAATTGGGATAGCAAGATATAAAAACAACGGATTTTCAAAGCCTTTTGAAAGGAACATTGTAAAGCTATTTACCAAGTAACACAAACCAGAAAAGGCATAAAGTATTCCGAATATTTTAGGTAAAAATTTTGATTGATAAATTATATAACCTACAATTAAACAGTAAAATCCAAAGAACACCAAACCAATAGCGTAGCCTTGTGTCTGAATATTTAGTGATAGTAGAGAAAGGGTTGCAAGTTGATTAGGTTCGAATGTCTTTAAATAAGTATCATTGCTTAATATCAGTAATGGTGAAATTTGATTCAAAAGATTTACTGCAATTATAGCAGTTTGTATAACAACAAATGTTACCGCTAGTTGTAATAATAGCTTATTTGTTCGTTTGAATAAATAATAAATAATCAGTATAGTGGGTAAGCCAACAACAAAGTTGATTAGGTCAGCAACAAAACCCCAACGAAAAAGCATTTCGTTGGTTTGAATGTTATGAGCGGTAGCCAAAGCATCGTTTGACACTCTTACTGTTTGTCTAACAAAAACTTCGGAAAATAATCCTGTAACTATTACAATTAAATAACAAAAGCCTGCAATTCGAGCTAAATTTTTATCTGAAATCATTTTGTTGGAGGTATAAGTTAGTTATTGTCGTTTTCTACATCTGTCAATTAAATTTACTTTTCGTTAAATTGAGTTTGCAGATTTTTTCTCACCAGACCTTTAACTTTCTGAGACTTGATTTCAGTGACGTTACACTAACACCAAGCCATTACAAAAATAACAAAACATTCCATTCAGCAATGGATTTTCCGTAGGAAAATCCGGAAGTAGCTATTGAAGCAAACTGCTGTTGTACACTGTTTTTAAATTTTCGGAAACCAAATATTAAAAAAAAAGAAGAATCTTTTATGACGTTTATTCTTTGGCGTGTCCATCCATTCATAATTTTCGAATAATTTTAAATCCTCTTTTTTAAACGCATCATTTGTAAAATTACATAATCTATAACTTCGGTCAGATTTTTTTTTTATTCGTTTAAATTTTTTATCTTTTAAATTGATTAAAATATGGTAACTATTTTCAAAATCCTTAAATTCTGAAAAGTAAGCTAATTCGCCACATTCTGAATAACTAACATATTTAAAATCATTTTCTTTTCCCGAATTTATTGGGCAAGCATAATAATTATTGTTAAAGTAGATAAGATTTTGATTTATATCAAGAAAAGAAATTTTCGCAATGAAATAACCCCAATAAAAATCATCTGGCTCTTGAATTTGATAAAAATATTTTTTGTTTGGACTTAAAGAATTTAAGTTTACTAAATTATTTCCCCAAGAATATTGATATTTTTTTTCGTGATTCATATAATTGTGTACAACGTTCTGCGGCTTGCTATCAGTGGCGTTGAGCCAACACCAAGCCATTACAAATATAACAAAACATTCCATTCAGCAGCGGATTTTCCGTAGGAGAATCCGGAAGTAGCCATTGAAGCAAACCGCTGTTGTGCGTTCGTTTTAAATTTTACCAAGGACCATTTCTGTTTACATTTACAAACGCATTATTCTCTAAGCGATAAGCACCTTTAAGACCAACAAACCAAATGCGTTCTTGTTTATCTTGATAAATAGTAAATGGGAATGGTTTAAATTCACCTTCTTTACTTTCAATTTTTGTGAATACTTTGTTGCTGTAACTATAAATATCACGTTTGTTTGCATTAAACCAAAGTGTACCGTTTTTATCTTCTAAAATGGAACCTATTCCTTCATTTTGATTTAATAAATTTTCAGTTACATTTATAAAAGTGTTTCCATCGTATTTGCAAAGTCCTTTAGAGGTCGAAATCCAAAAATTTCCATCATTACTTTCAATTATTTGTCCCACAAAATTAGATTGAAGACCTTCTTTTTCAGATAGGTTTGTTAAAGTAGTTCCATCATAAATATATATTCCTCCGTTCGTTGCAAACCACATTTTGCCTTTACTGTCTTCTATAATGGAATGAATCATTTTTGTTGTACTAATTCCCACATCGGGATTTATCTTTCCTTCAGGAATTTCAAAAGGTGAAAATTTCTCACCATCAAAAGTGTAAGCACCTTGAGTAGTTCCAACCCAAAGGATTCCTTTTTTATCCATTGTCATGCTCCAAAGACCACCAATTTTCTTTTCATCTTTTTCGTAATACATTGTAAAATAGTTACCATCAAATTTTGCAATGCCACGATCATAACCTATCCAGATATTTCCAATTTTATCTTCAATAATAACATGAACTGTTACTTCTTGTCCATTGTAATCTTTTAGTACAAAATAAACAAGTCCATTCTTATCATAACGACTAAGACCAGATTGTGTTCCAAACCAATAATTTCCTTTGCTGTCTTGAAAAACAGTTCGAATAACACCACTTATTTGGTTTCCTTGGTAATCTTTATCATGTACACTATTTCTATATTCGGGTTGTGTTTCTGCCTTTAGACTAATACTATCTTTATGAATTTTTGTAATTTTAACTGGTATTGATTCTGTAATTTGTCCAACACACGAATTAAATAAAAATGATAAAATTAGCATTAAATAGTTCGCTTTGATTTTGTTATATTTAATCATAATTGTTGTTTTTTGTTTTTGTTTTTCCATGTTTCGCCAAAAATGACGCACAACGTTCCTGTTCTCGGCGAGGTTGCGAGCTTGGGAAGCGATTTATTTTCTATCAAATATAAAAATAAAATGGAAATAATTTAGGTATTAAAAAGCTAATTAAGAGATGCATACTAGGAAGATACTAAGTAGTAGTGTATAGATAAAGTATAGATGATGTATGGATAATGTATACAAGAAGTTGTCAATTACACTAAATCATAAGAAACAAAAAAAGCACCTCGCTAAAGGTGCTTTTGTGGGGAGAGCAGGATTCGAACCTGCGAAGATGTAATCAGCGGATTTACAGTCCGCCCTCGTTGGCCGCTTGAGTATCTCCCCAAGCCATCTCGCTTATTTGACTAAGCGGTTGCAAATATAGAATTGTTTTTTATACTTGCAAAGATATTTTTTACAATTTTACCTACTATTTTATAATGTTCTGTAAATGAAAAACATAAAAAAATCTCCCTAGGGAGATTTTTTTAATTTATAAAGTTTTCAGTTTATTTTACACCTAAAAGTGCTGCTACTTTAGCACGTAATTCTTCGCCTCTAAGGTCTTTTGCAACAATATTTCCTTTTTCATCTAAGATAAATGTAGCAGGAATAGATTGTACATTATATTGTTTAGCAATAGGATCTTCCCAAAATTTAAGGTTTGAAACATGTGGCCAAACTAAACCATCTTTAGCAATAGCTTCTTTCCATTTTTTAGCGTCTTTGTCTAAAGAAACTCCAATGATATTTAATCCTTGCGGGTGGAATTCATTGTATAAAGCTACAACGCTTGGGTTTTCAGCTCTACAAGGACCGCACCAAGAAGCCCAAAAATCGATAATTGTAACTTTTCCTAAAGTCTCTTTTAAGGAGATTGTTTTACCTTCAGGAGTTGGTCCAGAGAAATTTGGAGCAGGTTTTCCAATAACAATAGCAGTCATTGCATCTAAAGTAGTTTTGATTTTTTTTCCGCTTTTCGTTTCTTTTACTTCTTTATTCAATCCATCAAAATAAGTTCTTGTTTCTTCAGGAGTTAAGTATTGTCTCGTTAAGAAATTCTCTAATAACAAAACAGATAAATAAGCATCTGGGTTGTTTTTTATAAATTTCTTTGAATACTCATTCATTTCATTTTGAAATTTTTTGTATTCTTTTAATAATTTATTGATAGTAACAGTGTCTTTACCCATTTGTGCTTTTTGCATAGCAGGACCATTGTCTTTTTCAAATTTAGCTACTTTTTCAGAAATAGCTCTAGTTTCTAGGTTAAACGTGTGGAACTTTTCGTTGTTTGGAGTTCCTCCTAAAGTAGATTTATGAATAGAATCTTTGATAATATCAATTTTAATTTTACCTTCTTCTAAAATGATGGGTAAATTAATTTCCTCGTTTTCAATTCTTACAAATCCAATGTCAATTCCGTCTGTTATTCCTTTTAATTCAAATTTCCCATCAGTAACAACAGCCGTATCTTTAGCTAATGATCCAGTTTCTGTCTGAACTTCAATAAAAACTTTTTTCCCATTTTCAACTCCGTTAGCTGTTCCGGAAATAAGGAATTCGTTATCTTTTAGATTGTTACAAGACACTATTAATAGTGTAGAAGCGATTATAAATGCTATTTTTTTCATTATTATAAATTAAATTTCCGCAAATGTATTTAAAATAAATCAGTTACAAAACATAAATAAATATTAGAATAGCTATAAAAACTTAGTTTTAAAGTTTTGTCAATCAAAAATATAGTTGTAATTTTGCGCACCTTTTGGCGGATAGCGTTTCCATTAGGTATTAATCATTTATGTAAAACACTGCTGTTGTTTTCTATTCGCATTAAGAAACGCTAGAATCACGGCATACAAATTTTTAATCAGCATGTCTGAAATTAACAAAACACAAGAAGAGTTTTTAGCGAATTTTAACTGGCATAACTTCCAAGAAGGAATTGACCCAGTAGATGAAAAAAACTTACAAGAATTCGAAGAATTAGTAACTAAAACATTCATCGCTACTGATCAAGAAGAAGTTGTAGAAGGAGTTGTAGTTAGAATTACTGAAAGAGACGCAATTGTTGATATCAACGCTAAATCTGAAGGTGTTATTTCTTTAAACGAATTCCGTTACAATCCTAACTTAAAAGTTGGTGATAAAGTAGAAGTATTAATCGACGTTCGCGAAGACAAAACAGGTCAGTTAGTATTATCTCACAGAAAAGCTAGAACTATTAAAGCATGGGATAGAGTTATTTCTGCAAACGAAACAGGAGAAATCGTTAACGGTTTCGTTAAATGTAGAACTAAAGGTGGTATGATTGTAGATGTTTTCGGAATTGAAGCATTCTTACCAGGTTCGCAAATTGATGTGAAACCTATCCGTGATTACGATCAATATGTGAACAAAACTATGGAATTCAAAGTAGTTAAAATCAACCACGAATTCAAAAACGTAGTAGTATCTCACAAAGCGCTTATCGAAGCTGATATTGAAGTACAGAAAAAAGAAATCATTGGTCAATTAGAAAAAGGACAAGTATTAGAAGGTGTTGTTAAAAACATTACTTCTTACGGTGTGTTTATTGATTTAGGTGGAGTAGATGGATTAATCCATATTACTGACTTATCTTGGTCAAGAATCAATCACCCAAGCGAAGTTCTTGAGTTAGATCAAAAATTAAACGTTGTAATCCTTGATTTCGATGATGAGAAAACGAGAATCCAATTAGGTTTAAAACAATTAAACGCTCATCCTTGGGATGCTTTAGGAACTGAATTAAAAGTTGGTGATAAAGTTAAAGGTAAAGTTGTTGTTTTAGCTGATTACGGTGCTTTCATCGAAGTTGCTGAAGGTGTAGAAGGTTTAATCCACGTTTCTGAAATGTCATGGTCTACTCACTTAAGAAGTGCTCAAGATTTCATGAAAATTGGTGACGAAGTAGAGGCAGTTGTTTTAACTCTTGATAGAGAAGAAAGAAAAATGTCTTTAGGTATCAAACAAATGACACAAGATCCATGGACAGATATTACTTCTAAATACCCAGTAGGTTCTAAACATACAGGTATCGTTAGAAACTTTACTAACTTCGGAATTTTCGTAGAGTTAGAAGAAGGTATTGACGGTTTAGTATATATCTCTGATTTATCTTGGACTAAGAAAATCAAACACCCATCTGAATTTGTAAATGTAGGTGATAAATTAGACGTAGTTGTTTTAGAATTAGACGTTGAAGGTCGTAAATTATCTTTAGGTCACAAACAAACTACTGCTAATCCTTGGGATAAATACGAAGATGCATTCGCTGTTGGAACTATCCACAACGGAACTATCGCTGAAATCGTTGACAAAGGAGCTACTGTAGAATTTGGTGACGATATCGTTGCTTTCATTCCTACACGTCACTTAGAAAAAGAAGACGGTAAAAAATTGAAAAAAGGAGATACTGCTGACTTTAAAGTTATTGAGTTCAATAAAGAATTCAAAAGAGTAGTAGCTTCTCATACAGCTATCTTCAGAGAAGAAGAAGAGAAAAACGTTAAAACTGCAGTTGAAACTACATCAAATAGTTCGGCTCAAACATCTACTTTAGGTGATAACAACGATATTCTTGCTGAATTAAAAGCTAAAATGGAAAAAGGAGGTAAATAATCTCTAATTTTCTAAATATTTTAAATCCCGAAAGAAATTTCGGGATTTTTTATTGTGTATTATATTTGTATATCGTAATATTGCAATATAATAATTTATAAAAATTATGGGAGCATCAAAATCAGAATCCTTTTCAGTGGAACAAAACGAAATGGCAACATTGTTTAAAGCCTTGTCACATCCAGCTCGAATTGCTATTGTTGATTATCTATTAACTGTTGATTCTTGTATTTGCGGTGATATTGTAAACGAATTGCCTTTAGCGCAACCTACGATTTCGCAACATCTAAAAGAATTAAAAAACGCTAACATCATTAAAGGAACCATCGAAGGAACCGCTATTTGTTATTGCATTAATCCAGATACGATTGATAAAATAGAAAATCACTTTGGTATGATTCGTCATAAGTTAAAGAATAAATGTTGCTAAGAGAAGTAACGTCACTTCGAGTGATTTTTAAAAGTGAAAATGCTAATTTTTGCTTTTAAAAATTGTATCGAGAACTTTTGAAAACAAATTTAAAAAATATATTATGAAATTATCAGAAATCAAATCCGAATTAAAAAAGCTAACAACAATAGCTTTTCAATTACCTAATGGTGATTTAGTACCAAATCATTTCCATGTAACGGAAGTAGGTAAAATCACTAAACATTTCATCGATTGCGGTGGAGTTGTTCGTACAGAAGAAGTCGCAAACTTCCAACTTTGGGAAGCAAACGATTACAATCATAGATTACATCCTGAGAAATTGGTTCACATTATAGAGTTATCAGAAGCTAAATTGCAAATTCCAGATTTAGAAATTGAAGTCGAATATCAAATGAAGGAAACTATCGGAAAATTCAGTTTAGATTTTGACGGAACTAACTTCCAATTAAAATCAAAATTAACCGATTGTTTAGCCAAAGACAATTGCGGTATTCCACCAGAAAAACTAAAAGTTAAAATAGGCGAGTGGAAACCAAAAGAAACCTCTTGTTGTACACCAGATTCAGGTTGTTGTTAATATGGAAAATACTAAAAAAGAACATTGGGAAACTGTTTTTACCACAAAAGCAGAAAACGAAGTCAGTTGGTATCAAAACGAACCAAAGACTTCAATTCAATTAATTCAAGCTTGTAAAGTAGCTAAAGATGCCAAAATCATTGATATTGGTGGTGGTGATAGCTATTTGATTGATAGTTTATTGGATTTAGGTTACAAGAATTTATTCTTGTTAGATATTTCGGCTGCTGCTATTGAACGTGCTAAAAAACGATTAGGAGATAAAGCTAAGAATGTAACTTTTATAGTTTCCGATAGTTTGCATTTTCAATCAAATGAAAAATTTGATGTTTGGCACGATAGAGCATCTTTTCATTTTTTTACAGAAGCTAACGATATTGAACAATACAAAGCTAATGTAATTGCAAATACCAATCAAAATGCGCATTTTATTATCGGAACTTTCTCGGAAGATGGTCCTTTAAAATGCAGTGGTTTGCCGATAACGCAATATTCGGTTGAAAAAATGGAAGCAGTTTTTGGCGAAGATTTCGAATTAGAAAATTGCTTTACTGAAGATCACGAAACACCATTTGATACGGTTCAGAATTTCATTTTTTGTCATTATATAAAGAAATAATATGTTAGAAAATTTATCAAAAACCATAGAAATTATTGCTGAAATTGCAGTTTCAGATGAACGTAAACAAGTTTTACAGCCCTTAGCCGAATACATTCAAAAGAAAGCAAATGCCAACGAAGAAATTCGATTGAACTTCATTTGTACGCACAATTCCAGAAGAAGTCATTTATCTCAAATTTGGGCACAAGCGATGGCATTTCAATTCGGAATCAAGAATGTTTTTTGCTATTCTGGCGGAACGGAAGCTACAGCTATGTTTCCAAAAGTGGCTGAAACATTAGTAAACCAAGGATTTCAAATTCAGAAGTTAAGTCAAGAACAAAATCCAGTTTACGCTGTGAAATTTGATGACAATCAACATCCTGTCATCTGTTTTTCAAAAGCGTATTTTGATGATTTTAACCCAAAAAACAACTTCGGAGCCATCATGACTTGTAATAATGCTGATGAAGGTTGTCCAATGGTTTTTGGTGCAGAAGCTAGATTCCCAATCAAATACGATGATCCAAAAGCCTTTGATGGAAACGAATTAATGAACGAAAAATACGCTGAAAGAAGTTTACAAATTGCTAGTGAAATGTATTTTGTGTTTTCTCAAATAAAATGATACTATGAAAAAACGATTAGGATTTTTAGACCGTTATTTAACCCTTTGGATTTTCTTAGCGATGTTAATTGGAGTAGGAATAGGTTATTTTATTCCTAATTCTGCTGATTTTATTAATTCCTTTTCTTCTGGAACTACGAATGTTCCGTTGGCTATTGGATTGATTTTAATGATGTATCCGCCATTAACCAAAATCGATTTTTCAAAAGTGCCTCAAATGTTTGAAAAGCCAAAGTTATTATCAGCTTCGTTTTTCATCACTTGGATTGTCGGACCTTTTTTAATGTTTTTATTGGCTACGTTCTTCTTGAAAGATTATCCAGAATATATGACAGGGTTAATTATCATTGGAATTGCGCCTTGTATTGCTATGGTAATCGTTTGGAATGAACTTGCCGAAGGAAACCGCGAATTAACTGCTGGCTTAATAGGAATCAACAGTTTGTTGCAAGTGTTTTTCTTCAGTTTATATGCTTATTTCTATTTGGAAATCATGTTGCCTTTATTCGGAATCAAAGGTTTAGAGTTAGATATCACCATTGCCGAAATTGCTAAAACCGTTGGAATATACTTGGGAATTCCGTTTGCATTGGCTGTAATAAGTCGTTTTGCAATCAAAAAGTATTTGGGCGATAAGTTTTTCAATCAGAAATTTATTCCGTTTGTTTCACCAATAACACTAATTGCGCTATTATTTACCATTGTAGTCATGTTTAGCTTAAAAGGGGAAATGATTGTTGATTTGCCATTAGACGTTGTTAGAATTGCAATTCCATTAGTCATTTTCTTTGCAATTATGTTTTTCTTGATGTTTTTTGTTGCCAAGAAAATCGGTGCTAATTATAGAGATGCTGTGGCGTTATCGTTCACCGCTTCTGGAAATAATTTTGAGTTAGCCATCGCAGTTTCTATTGGAGTTTTTGGTATCAATAGTGGACAAGCGTTTGCTGGTGTAATTGGACCTTTAGTAGAAGTTCCTGCTTTAATAATTCTGGTAAATGTGGCGTTTTGGTTAAAAAAGAAATATTATAAATAAAAAAACGCTCTAATTTAGAGCGTTTTTCGTTTTATTCTTTAATTACTTTTATCGTTTTCTGTTCTAAATCGTTTTCTAATACAATTAAGTAAATTCCTGATTCTAAACTTGATAAATCCAACGTATTTGAAGTTGCATTTTCAAAAGTTTTAGTATCGATTAATTGTCCCAATACGCTATAAATACTTGCTTTGGTTAAACTGATATTATCTAAATGTAAAACATCTTTAACTGGATTTGGATAATACTCAAAAGAAGTGAAATTATTATCAGCAGCACTTAAAGTAGTCGTAATATTAAATTGATATGGTGTTTGGTAGTTGGTATTTGTAGGACTTGTACTCGTTAATCTCAAGAAGTAATCGCCTGGGGTAAGAGTTCTTGTAAAACTTAAAGCATTTCCACTATTGTTTTGAGGTGTGCCAACAGCTGTTCCTGCCGAGTTTAAAATAGTTCCATTCATAGAAGAAGTTACAATACTAGTAACAGAAACTACTGCGTTTACATTATCTGTTACAGTAAATTTAAAGAAATCATTATCTGCATTTGTAGGGTTTTGAACGGTTGTATAACCAATATAATCTTTGTTTGTGCTTATTCCGTATGCTAATTCTTTTACATTTGGTTCGTCTAAACCTTGCATTTGTTGGTAGTAGTATCCAGGTAATTCGGTGTGATTTTCAATAAAATCAAATCCCGAAACATAATAAAATAATTTTGCTGGATATGTTAAGCTTGGATAATAATGGTTAAAGTTTGAAGATGGTTCAGAAACAACACCATCTGTTGTGCCACCGGTAATTCTTCCAATAACACATGCGAAATCAATTAAATTGTCAATTGATTTTTGGTTTAAACCTTGAACGTTTTCTCCGATAATTCCATTGCAGTTAACATCAAAATTGTAAAAGTCATCTCCAGTTAAATGTTCGTTCATATTGGAAGAATTGTTAACTTCCATTCCTCCAAACAAAAATCTACCTTGATCACCACTGTAATAATAAGTTGTTTTTAAATCACGAATTGCCTCAGAACGTGTTTGAATTCCTCCAAACCAACCTAGTCCGCTATCACTTGCATTACTTCCTCCATGTGGAGTTCCTAAAGTTAATAATTTAGCTACGTGATGTTGGTTGTCTGCTTGCCAATTGTATGAGTTTTGAATGTATTCTCTTGAAGCCAAACCGCCCATACTATGTCCAACTAAAATCACTTTATCTTTTCCGGTAACTTCCATTACTCTTTGAACAGCAACTTTAACAGCAGCACCTTGTTTTGCAACGGCTGATTGATTACTCAAAACGGTTGTTCCAACAGCTCCATTTGGATTCACATTAAAATTCACATAATAATAATCACCATTTTGAACGAACGATTCAAATGCCGCTATATCTGCTCCGGCAGTAGGAAAAAAGTTTTTATTTGTGGTAGCATTATTGTTGTCTGCGTTCAAGCAAAAATCAAAACGACCTCCATAAGTAAATAAGTATTGTGTATCATAATAATCTGTGGCATCGTTCCAAGTTTCCGAACTTGAATTTAATCCGTGGATAAAAATAATAGGATAAGGTAATTTACTTTCAAAAACGCGATTTGTTGTATTTTGAATGGGATTTTTTAATGGAAATATACTATCGTTTCGATATTCAAAATATTCAAATTCAGATGGTCTTGGTTTGAATTCGACTCTTTGAGCTTGTGAAAAGCTTATTGATGAAATAAATAAAAAGGCAAATGATGCGACAAGAGTAATTTTATTCATACACATTATTTTTAATTTAATAATGTGCAATATATAAATAAATTGTTAAATTACTATGAATGCATACAATTTTTGTGTGATTTGAATATTAAAATGAAAAAAGCTCTATGTTTATCACATAAAGCTTAATATATTCATTCTTTTGAAATGGTATTATTTGTCTATCGAACCTAAAACTCGCTTCATAAAATCGTTTAAAGCGGTTTTTTTATCAGCTCCGTTTTTGATGGCTTGATTTACTTCTAAAGCGCCGTACATATTAGAAATTAATTCAGCAATTACATCTAATTCTTCATCTTTTAAAGATGAAACTTCGCATATGTTTTCTAATACTTCAATAGTTTCTACTAAATAATCCTGATCGTTATCCTCAATAAATTGAGTTAACTGTTTTATTACGGGTAATTTCATGATTAAACTACTTCATTTACTAATTCTGCTAAAACTTCAGCTTTATTAGTTTGTGTTTGATTAACTAATACACCATTTTTGAAAGTAGCAAACGTAGGTAAATTATCCACTTTTGCTAATTTTCTAGATTCTGGAAATTTTTCTGCATCAACCATTATGAAAGGAATTGATTCGTTTTGTGAAGCCATCATTTTAAATTTTGGTTTCATAATACGACAATTTCCACACCATGAAGCTGAGTATTGAACGATAACAGTTTCGTTGTTTGCAATAACTTCCGCTAAATTATCTTGTTCTATTTCTGTAAACATTTTTTTAGTTTAAAGTTTCAAGTTTCAAGTTTCAAGTTGAATAACCTGAAACCTGAAACTTGAAACAAAATTATTAATGAGAAGCTAAATAAGCAGCAGTACTGTTTCTATCAGCGCTCATTGCTTCTTTTCCTTCTTCCCAGTTAGCTGGACAAACTTCACCTTTAGTTTGAACGTGAGTATACGCATCAATTAATCTTAAGTACTCGTTTACGTTTCTTCCTAATGGCATATCGTTAACACTTTCGTGGAATACTTTACCATCTTCGTCAATTAAATAAGTTGCTCTGAAAGTTACATTTGAACCTTCTAAGATTTCATCATTTACTTCTTCGTTGTAAACCCATTCTGCATCTAAAATATCTAAAGCAGCAGCCAAGTTTCTTGTAGTATCTGCTAAAAGAGGGTAAGTTACACCTTCAATTCCGCCGTTATCTTTTGCCGTGTTTAACCACGCAAAGTGTACTTCGTTAGTATCACATGAAGCACCAATTACTGTAGTGTTTCTTTTTTCAAATTCTTGTAAAGCTGCTTGAAAAGCGTGTAATTCTGTTGGGCATACGAAAGTAAAATCTTTTGGATACCAAAATAGAATTACTTTTTTCTTGTTGTTAACCGCTTCTTCTAAAATATTGATTCTTAAGTTATCTCCCATAAAAGAGATTGCGTCAACTGTAATGTTTGGGAATTTTTTTCCTACTAATGCCATGATTTTTTATTTAAAAATTATTATTGTTTTTCTGAGTGCGAAATTACAAATACAATGGCTAATAAAACATGATATTTATTATATTTTCAAATATTATAATAGAAAAAATTTATGAGAAAAAGTCTTATAAAATTTCCTGATTTTGAAAAATGATTTTAAAATTAAGTAAAATGAAAATTTAGTGATATAAAAAAGTAATACCATCAAAAAAAATGATGGTATTACTAGAAAAACAATAATAAATATGGAAATTTTATTTTAAATCAAATCGGTCTAAGTTCATTACTTTAGTCCAAGTGTTGATAAAATCTTTGACAAATTTTTCTTTATTGTCATCTTGAGCATAAACTTCCGAATAAGCTCTTAAAACAGAATTAGAACCAAAAATTAAATCTACTCGTGTAGCAGTCCATTTTGTTGCACCGGATTTTTTATCTACGATATTGTATAAGTTTTCGCCAGCAGGTTTCCAACTATAACTCATGTCGGTTAGATTTACAAAGAAGTCATTGGTAAGAATGCCTTCGTTATGTGTGAAAACACCGAGTTTAGTTCCGCCGAAGTTAGTGCCAAGAACACGCATTCCTCCAATTAAAACAGTCATTTCTGCTGCGGTTAATCCAAGAAGTTGTGCTTTATCTAACATTAATTCTTCTGGTTGAACGACATAGTTGGATTTCATAAAGTTTCGGAACGCATCGTTTGTTGGTTCTAAAACTTCGAAAGATTCTGCATCTGTCATTTCTTGCGAAGCGTCACCTCTTCCAGCATTAAATGGAACTTTTACATTGAATCCACCCTCTTGAGCCGCTTTTTCTATTGCAGCGCTTCCTCCCAAAACAATTAAATCTGCAATACTTACTTTTTTGCTTAAACCAGCTTGAATTTCGACTAATTTATTCAAAACTTTTTGTAATCTTTCAGGTTCGTTGGCTACCCAACTTCTTTGAGGTTGTAAGCGAATTCTTGCTCCATTTGCACCGCCTCTAAAATCAGAACCTCTAAACGTTCTTGCGCTATCCCAAGCGGTGTTGATTAATTCAGCTCTTGTTAATCCGCTATTTAATAATTTAGTTTTTAATTCTTCAATTTCTGAATCGGACAAAGTATAATCTACTTTAGGAATTGGGTCTTGCCAAATTAAATCTTCTGCAGGAACATCAGCTCCTAAATAACGCTCTTTTGGACCTAAATCTCTATGTGTTAATTTGAACCAAGCTCTCGCAAATACATCTGAAAAATAAGCAGGATCTTTATAAAAACGTTCCGAAATTTCTCTGTAAGCAGGATCCATTTTCATTGCCATATCGGCATCGGTCATGATAGGATTTCTTCTTACAGATGGATTGTGAGCATCAATAGGTTTATCTTCTTCTTTGATATTAATTGGTTCCCATTGCCAAGCACCAGCCGGACTTTTCTTTAATTCCCAATCATAATTTAATAATAAGTGGAAATATTCGTTATCCCAACGCGTTGGATGGGTTGTCCAAGAACCTTCTAAACCACTAGTAACAGCATTTGCGCCACCACCTTTTGGGTTTAACCAACCAAAACCTTGATTTTCGATAGCGCCCGCTTCAGGTTCTGGACCTAATGTAGAAGCATCTCCATTTCCGTGAGCTTTTCCTACCGTGTGACCTCCAGCGGTTAAAGCAACCGTTTCCTCATCATTCATAGCCATTCGTTTGAATGTGATACGAACATCATGTGCGGTTTTTAATGGGTCTGGTTGTCCGTCGACTCCTTCAGGGTTTACATAAATTAAACCCATCATTACAGCAGCTAAAGGATTTTCTAAATCTCTTTCTCCCGAATATCTACTGCCTTCACCACCAGATTTTTGCAACCATTCTTTTTCTGCTCCCCAATACACATCTTTTTCAGGATGCCAAATATCTTCACGACCACCTGCGAAACCAAAGGTTTTCAATCCCATTGATTCGTATGCCATATTTCCGGCTAAAATCATTAAATCAGCCCAAGAAATCTTGTTTCCGTATTTCTTTTTGATAGGCCATAATAATCTTCTGGCTTTATCTAAGTTTCCATTATCTGGCCAACTATTTAAAGGGGCAAAACGGATGTTTCCAGTACCGGCGCCGCCACGACCATCTGAAATTCTATATGTTCCAGCAGAATGCCATGCCATACGAATCATTAAACCTCCATAGTGTCCCCAATCTGCTGGCCACCAATCTTGACTATTGGTCATAAAGGTTTTTAAATCATTCTTTAGTGCTTCTAAATCTAATTTTTTAAATTCTTCGGCATAATTAAAATTTTCACCTAACGGATTTGTTTTGGCATCATGCTGATGAAGAATATCTAAGTTGAGTGATTTTGGCCACCAATCTTGATTTTTTACACCATCACTTAATCCTTTTTGGTTTTGATGAAAAGGGCATTTACTAATGTCGTTTGAGTTTTCCATATTCAATAATTTTAATTTATGATTGTAAGTGTTTGTTTTCTAATTTTCTACACTTGCTAATTTACAAATAAAAAAACCATTACTTGATTTAAGTAATGGTTAAATTTTATTTAAAAATAGATTTTATTGATAGTTGACCTATTCTTTGATACTTGAAACTAATTGTTTGATTTTGATATTGAATGCTGCAAAAATTAAAGTCATAATTGGGCTTAGAATATTGAAAAAGGCATAAGGTAAATAATCTAATGTGGGTACATTTAATGTCCCATATTGATAAGCACCACAAGTATTCCAAGGAATTAAAACAGAAGTAACAGTTCCAGAATCTTCTAAAGTTCGACTTAAATTTTCAGGAGCTAATCCTTTATCTCTATAGGCTTGAGCAAACATTTTCCCAGGAACTACAATTGATAAATATTGGTCAGAAGCTGTAATGTTTAATGCTAAACAGCTTCCAACAGTTGAAGCAAATAATCCAAAAGTTGTATGTGCCAATTTTAATAGTGATTCACTAATTTTTGATAAAGCTCCAATCGCATCCATAATTCCTCCAAAAACCATCGCACATAGAATCAACCAAATCGTTGGTAACATTTTACCCATTCCTCCAGAGGTAAATAAATCAGCTAATGTTTTATTTTCTGTAGGAACAATAACTTCTGTAGTAATGGCTTGCATTACGCCTTTATATGCCGATTTAAAAGTCATATTTTCAGCACCAGTGATTCCATTTACAATTTCTGGTTGAAAAATAATGGCAAAAATCCCTGCTAATAATGTTCCAACTAAAAGCGCAACTAAAGGTTCTGTTTTTTTTACGATTAATCCAATTACAATTACAGGAACTAAAAATAACCAAGGCGTTACGTTAAAACTTGCTGTAATTGAATTTAACAAATCATCAGTGTTAGCGTCGCCCGTTACATCAACTGAAAGTCCTAAAACAATGAATAATACTAAAGTGATGATGTAGGTTGGAATTGTTGTTAACGTCATGTATTTAATATGTGTAAACAAATCGGTTCCAGCCATAGCGGGAGCAAGGTTTGTAGTATCTGACATTGGAGATAGTTTATCACCAAAATAAGCGCCTGAAATAACGGCTCCGGCCACCATTCCTAAATCAAATCCTAAAGCGCCTCCAATTCCAATTAAAGCAATACCCACAGTTGCAGAAGTAGTCCAAGAACTACCAGTTGCGATTGAAATTACCGAACAAATTATTAAAGTAGCTGGTAAAAATATAGCTGGACTTAAAATTTGCAATCCATAATAAATCATTGAAGGAATAATACCACTTACCATCCAAGTTCCAGCTAAAGCACCCACCATTAATAAAATTAAGATAGCACCAGCGGTAGATTTGATGTTGTTTGCTACTTCATCCAACATTTTGTGAAATGGAACTTTTGAGAAATATCCCATAATAGCCGCAACTGCACCTCCAAGTAGTAAGATAAATTGGTTACTTCCGCCTAATGCATTATCATCTTCTCCATTGTAAACAAAAAGCACATTGTATGCTAGCATTCCAATTAAAGCAATAACAGGAATAAAAGCTTCCCATAATTTTAGCTCTCTGTTTTTTATAATTTTTGTATCCATTTAGTTTTATTTGAGCTTGCAATATAGAAAAATCATATTTTACTACAAAGTATCGTTAAAATAAAAAATCCGATTCATTGCTAAATCGGATTTTTTGAAATTATTTGGATGGAATTATAAAATTTCTAATTCTACCATACATTGTTTCATCATTTCGTAAGTTCTTTCGATGTCATTGTCTAAACCAATTGAAAAACGAATTAAACCATCGGTTAAACCCATTTCTGCTTGTTCTTCTAATGGAATTTCAGATGAAGTTGAAGTTCCAGGAGCACTGAATAATGTTTTGTAAAATCCTAAACTTACGGCTAAGTAACCTAAGTTTCTTTCTTGCATTAATTCCATCAATGCATTCGCTTTATCCAAACTTCCCACATCAATTGTCATCATTCCTCCAAAGCCATATTCTGGATTAATCATGCTTTTGTAAATTTTATGGCTTGGATGACTTGCTAAACCTGGGTAAACGGTTTTAATTCCATCAGCTTCAAATTTGTTAGCCAAATACATTGCATTGTGACTGTGTTGTTTCATTCTGATGTGTAAGGTTCTCATGTTTTTCATTACAGAAGCCGAACGTAAACTATCCATTGTTGGACCTAAAAGCATACTTGCTCCGTCGTTTACATTTTTTAAACTGTTGATGAATTCTTGAGAAGCACATGTTACACCTCCAACTGTATCGCTACTTCCGTTTATGTATTTCGTTAACGAATGAATCACGATATCTGCACCTAATTTCGCAGGAGCAACTGATAAAGGTGAAAAAGTATTATCGACTACTAATTTGATATTGTGTTTTTTAGCAATTTTTGCCAATGAAGCAATATCAGCCACTTCTAATAACGGATTACTTACGGTTTCGCAGTATAAAACTTTTGTATTTGGTGTAATAGCCGCTTCAACGACATCTAATTTTGTGATATCAACAAAGGTAGTTTTGATGCCCATTCTTGGAACGAAATTTTTCAAGAAAGCGTAAGTTCCTCCATAAATAGTTCTACTTGAAACAATATGGTCGCCATTTCCACATAATTGCAATAGAGTAGGAGTGATTGCACCCATTCCAGAAGCTGAAACGTTTGCCGATTCTGTTCCTTCCATTGCAGCTAATGCTTTGTCTAAATATAAATTACTTGGCGATGAATGACGTGAATATAAATAACAACCTTCGGCATTGCCTTCAAAGGTGTCAAACATAGTTTTTGCTGAAAGAAATGTGTATGTTGAACTATCTGAAATCGATGGATTTACACCACCAAATTCTCCGAAATATTGTAAATCTTGTATGCGATCTGCCGGATTAAATTTTTCCATAATTTTAAAGTTTAGTTGTTTATTTTAAATCAAAAATATGATTAGGTAAACTATTATTCAATACTTGTAATTAAAATTAGATTTTTATTCTAAATTTAGTTAAAGTTGTAGTTTTTATTTCTGTTATTTATTCGTTTTAGTTACATTTGCTGACAACTAAAAAACAAACAACAACACAACTAACCAATGGACGCAATCGACAAAAAACTTTTAGGTTTTCTGCAAGAAGACACTAAAAGGACAACAAAGGAGCTTTCCTTATTATTAAATCTTTCCGTAACTGCCGTTTACGAACGTATTAAAAAATTAGAGCGAGAAGGAGTTATTACCAAATACGTAGCGCTTTTAGACCGAGTTAAATTAGACAAATCTTTTGTGGTTTTTTGCCACATCAAGTTAAACCAACACACAAAAGACTACATCACTACGTTTGAAAATGAAGTAGTGAAATTAACTGAAGTTTCAGAATGTTATCACGTAAGTGGTGATTCGGATTATATTTTAAAAGTAAACGTTAAAGATATGGAAGAGTATCGTGAGTTTATGGTTACGAAACTTACAGGTTTGCAGCATATCGGAAGTACTCACAGTTCTTTTATGATTGGAGAAGTAAAATATACGACAGCTTTTACGATTTAAAATTAGCGATTTCGATGTAATTTGTCATTCCGAATGAATCTTAAAGTTATGATAATAATAGGAATCAATTCGTAAAAATTCATGAAATTTGACAAAAATAATCCCATTATGAAAAAACTATCAATCATAATTTTAGTATCAATCTTTACATTATCATGTAATTGCAAAAAAAACATCGTTAGCAATGTAAATTCTGAAAATTTGCACCGAAAATGGATGTTAGTATCGTATAAAAATTACACCAAAGACGATTTGATAAAAAAAGAAGCATTTCTCGATATGACTAACAAAGAAAGAGCTTCATCAAAAATGGGATGTAATTCAATGTCATTTGGTTATTCGGTTACAGGAAATGCAATAACATTTACTCAAGGCATGGGTACAAAAATGTTTTGTCAAGATATGAATTTAGAAACCGATTTTCTGAACGATTTACCCAAAATGATTACCATTGTTATTGAAGGTCACAAAATGACATTAAACGGAAAAGACAATGAAAAAATGGAATTTATTGCACAAGATTGGGATTAAGCCGATTTTTGATATTGTAATTGTAATTGAATTCGTAAATTTGCAACAATTATATAAAAAACACACTAATAAAAATATAAAATGAGTCAATTTGATGTAACCATTATAGGTTCTGGACCTGGAGGATATGTTTCTGCTATCCGTTGTGCCCAATTAGGTTTTAAAACTGCTATTATTGAAAAATATTCAACTCTTGGAGGAACTTGTTTAAACGTGGGATGTATTCCATCGAAAGCATTATTAGCATCTTCTCATCATTATGAAGAGTTACAACACTTTGCTGACCACGGAATTGAAGTTTCGGGAGATGTAAAAGTGAATTTAGAAAAAATGATTGCTCGTAAACAAGCAGTTGTGGATCAAACTTCGGGTGGTGTAAAATTCTTAATGGATAAAAACAACATTACCGTTTTTAACGGAGTAGGTTCGTTTGAAAGCGCTACTTCTGTAAAAGTGACTAAAGAAGATGGTTCTTCGGAAATCATCGAATCAAAAAATATTATTATTGCTACAGGTTCTAAACCATCTAGCTTACCATTTATCAAATTAGATAAAGACAGAATCATCACTTCTACTGAGGCTTTGAAACTGAAAGAAGTTCCAAAACACTTAGTAATTATTGGTGGTGGCGTTATCGGAATCGAATTAGGTCAAGTTTATTTACGTTTAGGAGCGCAAGTTTCTGTAGTTGAATTCATGGACAGAATCATCCCAGGAATGGACGCAGCTTTATCAAAAGAATTGACTAAAGTGTTGAAAAAACAAGGAATGAAATTCTACACGTCTCACAAAGTACAATCGGTAGAAAGAGCTGGAGATGTTGTAACAGTTAAAGCAGAAAACGCAAAAGGTGAAATCATTACTTTAGAAGGTGATTACTCTTTAGTTTCTGTAGGTCGTCGTCCTTATACTGATGGATTAAACGCTGAAAAAGCAGGTGTAAAAGTTACGGATAGAGGTCAAATCGAAGTAAACGATCATTTACAAACTTCGGCTTCTAATGTTTATGCGATTGGTGATGTGGTTCGTGGAGCCATGTTAGCACACAAAGCAGAAGAAGAAGGTGTTTTAGTTGCTGAAATATTAGCGGGACAAAAGCCACATATTGATTATAATTTAATTCCTGGTGTAGTGTACACTTGGCCAGAAGTTGCGGCTGTTGGTAAAACAGAAGAGCAATTAAAAGCGGAAGGTGTAGCTTACAAAGCAGGAAGTTTCCCATTCAAAGCTTTAGGAAGAGCAAGAGCAGGAGGAGACACTGACGGATTTGTAAAAATCTTAGCCGATGCAAAAACAGATGAAGTTTTAGGAGTTCATATGATTGGAGCAAGATGTGCCGATTTAATTGCAGAAGCAGTTACTGCAATGGAATTCAGAGCAAGTGCAGAAGATATTTCAAGAATGTCTCATGCACACCCAACGTTTGCAGAAGCTATCAAAGAAGCAGCATTAGCAGCTACAGATAATAGAGCATTACACGTGTAATTAATAATTCACAATAACAAAAACTCCCAAATTCTATTAGAGTTTGGGATTTTTTATTTGATTGTTATTTCAAATTATGGCTTTACAATTTCTTTAAAATCATTCCAATAAGCATAAATTAAAAATACATTAGCAACTAAAACAAATATAGCAACAGGTAAATCAGATACTTGCGTCACAGTATGAATTAGAAAAATATTTACCGAAATGGGTAACAATAAAAGAGTTCCAAGTTTTACAAATTTTCCGCTTACTAGCATTAAACCAGCAATTAATTCTATTGATTTCACCAACGGAAACATGTATTTTGAAGCCATCAATCCACCCATTAATGTGGCCATATCACCAGTTGGAGCAGGTTGTTCTCCTAAATTGAAAAAATAAGAAATAGAAGCAAAAAGCATCATAGCTCCTAAAAGCACTCGAACAATAATAGTTGCAATTTTCATAATTTGAATAGTTTTTTTGGTTAGTTATTTCAAATATAGTAAATTAATTAAACAAAAAACCATCAGTTTCCTGATGGTTTTTTCTTACTTTTTCAAAAACTTTTTATATCCAAAGAATCCCAAAAATCCTATCAGTGCAAACGGCCAAAGCACTACAACAAACGAAATAATATTTTCCAACATAAACCAACCCGTTTTTACACTGTCCCAAATTTGTAACCCAATATTCGGTCGGTACGCGTTGATGCTTTTTTCATTAGCCACCATTTCTTGTTTGATGCTTTCGTCTTGATAGATGTTTAGCGTTAAAGTACTAAAATTAACTTGGTCTTGTAATGATAAATTCTGCAATTTTGAAGTGTCATTTTGCTCTTTTTTAGCATCTAAAGTTTCTTCTGCTTTTACCACTTGATTTAGTTTTTTACCTTTCGAATCAATTGCATTTTCCAAACGTTTTTCAGAAGAATTACTTCGTTTTTGTGCTAATTCATTCGATAACATTTGTAAGGAAACATCATCTGCTTTAATGATTCGATAATCTAAAAAATGAATTTGTTTCGCTATAGTTTTAATCACAGTATCCATTTTGGTATTCGGAACACGAATCGTGATGTTATTGTCTACTTTATATTTAGTTGTTACTAAAGTGCTATCCTGACTCACTTTTGTTCTGTCTTCGCTGTGAATGTTGCTTTGTAGATTGGTATAGGTTACAAATCCACCAAATTTCGTTGTCGCATCTTCAATCGCGTAAGTCGATTTGGCGACATTCTTGACTTTAAATTTTACATCGGCAGTTCTCACAAATTTCCGATTACTGTTTTTGTTTTCAACGGCAGCCGAAGAAGAAATAACACTTGTGCTATCGGTTACAGTTTCTTCAGCGTAAGCAGCGTTTTCTGTCGAAGCAGATTCTTTACAAGATAAGACCATGCCAAATGCAAGCAAAGTCAGTACGATTTTGGTGTTTTTGTTCATAAAAATTCATTTTTAAAGTTATTGATTAATTGTTTTTTGGTAAGTGTAGTTTTAGAATCAATACAAATGAATTTTTAATGGGTTAGTTGTAGAGGCAAGAATAAAAATCGTGCCAAATTTTAACATTTGAACCATTTTCCAACAACTATTTTTTTGTTGTACTTTTACGAAGTAAATTTTCCAATTTGAGAACAGTAATTACAAAAGATATTTCGCCCTTTTCCGACTTTAAAAACCAACTTTTACATTGGGCCAACCAATACAGAGAAGTTGTTTTTTTAGATTCGAATCAGTATCATCAAAAGTATTCGAGTTATGATGCTGTTTTGGCGGTGGATGCTTTTACTTCGATTAAAACCGATTACGAAAAAGCGTTTCAAGATTTGTACCAATACCAAAGCCAAACGAAAGATTGGTTGTTTGGTTACTTATCCTATGATTTAAAAAACGATACCGAAGCTTTACATTCCAATAATTTCGATGGTTTAGAATTTCCTGATTTGTTTTTCTTTCAACCTAAAAAGTTGTTTTTGATTAATGGAAATGATGTCGAAATTCAATATTTACGAGTGTGCGATGATGAAATAGAAGCTGATTTCGAAGAAATTGAATCTATTGCATCCATCCTCCATTATCCATCCTGCATCAAAATTCAACAACGCATCTCTAAAGAAAATTATCTTTCCAAAGTATCTAAAATGCTCGAACACATTCACCGTGGCGATATTTACGAAGCCAATTTCTGTATGGAATTCTATGCTGAAAATGCTCAAATAGAACCTTTGGAAATTTATCAAAAGTTGAATACTATTTCTGAACCACCATTTGCGGCGTATTTCAAGAATAATTTTCAATATTTACTTTCCGCTTCACCAGAACGTTATTTGAGAAAAGAAGGTTTAAAAGTCATTTCCCAACCTATAAAAGGAACAGCCAGAAGAAGTTTTGATTTAGAACAAGACGAACAATTAAAATCCGATTTGGCTCAAAACGAGAAAGAGCGTTCGGAAAATATCATGATTGTTGATTTAGTCCGTAATGATTTATCACAAACCGCCACAAAAGGAAGTGTTCAAGTGGAAGAATTGTGCCAGATTTACACGTTTAAGCAAGTTCATCAAATGATTTCGACAATTGTTTCGGAAGTAGAGAATACGACTTCACCAATTGAAATTCTGAGAACTACTTTTCCTATGGGAAGTATGACTGGAGCGCCAAAGATTTCGGCTATGCAAATCATTGAAGAATTGGAAGAAACCAAACGCGGTTTGTACAGTGGAGCAGTGGGTTATTTTACTCCGAATGGCGATTTTGATTTTAATGTGGTGATTCGAAGTATTTTGTATAATTCGGAAAATCAATATTTATCTTTTTCTGTCGGAAGTGCCATAACTTCTCAAGCAATTCCCGAAAATGAGTATGAAGAATGTTTGCTAAAAGCAAAAGCGATGTTTGAGGTGCTGCAATCCAAATAATTCCTTATTTTTGGTCATGCTTACAAAATTCCAACATCATATCATACAAAATTTCTCCCAACTAAAAGACAAGAAATTGCTCTTAGCAGTTAGTGGAGGTGTTGATAGTATCGTTTTGCTGGATTTGTTTTATAAGTTGAGGTTTGATATTTGTGTAGTACATTGTAATTTTCAACTGCGAGGAAAAGAAAGTGATGGAGATGAAATGTTAGTTAGGGAAATATGCCAAGATAGGTATATTCCATATTTTATTGAGACGTTTGATACCACCGAATTTGCTAAAGAAAACAAACTTTCTATTCAATTAGCGGCTCGAAAGTTACGTTACGATTGGTTTCAAGAAATTATTTCACTTGGATTTGATTATGTTTTAACCGCGCATCATTTGGATGACAATGTCGAAACGTTTTTAATCAATTTTACTAGAGGAACTGGTTTAGAAGGTTTAACGGGAATTCCAGCTCAAAATGGAAACATTATTCGTCCGTTGTTGCCTTTTTCACGAGAAGAAATTGAAAACTATGCACAACAAAATAAAATTCAATGGCGAGAAGATTCGAGTAATACTTCCGATAAATATTTTAGAAATAAATTACGTCACAATATTGTTCCCACTTTAAAAGAATTGAATACAGGATTTTTAGATTCGTTTCAAAAGACCTTACATCATTTGCAACAATCAGAATCTTTGGTTAACGATGCTTCAAAATTGGTTTTTGAAAAAGTAGTTGAAGAGAAGGAAAATCAATTAGAAATACATCTAAAACCGTTGCTTGAATTCCAAAATTACAAAGCGTATTTATACCAATGGTTGAAAACATACGGATTTTCAGCTTGGAATGATATTTATGATTTGGTTGACGCACAATCAGGAAAACAAGTTTTTTCAGAGACTCATGTTTTGTTGAAAGACCGAGAGAAATTAATCCTTTCCGAAAGAAAATCAACAGATAATTCAGCGGTTTTCATCATTGAATCGATAGAAAGTAAAGTTAATATTCCCTTAAAACTTAGGTTTTGTAAAGCAGTTAACATTTTTGAAACACATTCGAATTGTATATTTGTAGATGAAAATAAGATCAAATTTCCATTAACGATTCGAAAATGGCAAGAAGGAGATTATTTTTATCCTGCCGGAATGAATGGAAAAAAGAAATTGAGTAAGTATTTTAAAGACGAAAAATATTCGCTTTTAGATAAAGAAAATCAATGGTTATTGTGTTCGGAAGACCAAATTGTTTGGGTAATCGGAAAACGAGCGGATAATCGATTTATAGTAACAGAAACAACACAACAAATTATAAAAATAGACTTAACCTAATGAAAAAAATAGTTTTAGTATTTGCCTTATTATTTTCCTTTTTAGGATATTCCCAAATTTTAAATCCGGTACAATGGAAAACCAAAGTAGTTCAAAAATCAGTTACCGAATTTGAATTGGTTATGGATGCTACTATCGAAAACGAGTGGCACATGTATTCGCAATTTACACCAGAAAATGGACCACTTCCAACTGTTTTTGATTATAAAAATGCAAAAGGGAATTATACATTAGTTGGGAAAACTAAAGAGAGTGCCTACAAAAAAGTGTATAATGATATTTTTGAGGTAGACGAATATTACTTTGCTAAAACGGCTCAGTTTAAACAGATAATCAAAGTTACTAATACGAAACTAAAAGAAGTTAAAGTATATGTGGAATATCAAGTTTGTAAAGAACAATGTATCCAACAGGATGCTACGTTTACTTTTAAATTACCTGAAATTAAACCAACTGATGCAGAAGTTTTACCTGTTTCTGATGTAAATACAATTGATTCGACTTCTCAGAATGAAAACATAGTTACTGATGTAACTACAGAAGTAAAGAAAGAACCTGTAGCTGATCAATCAGAAAATGCTACTCCAAAAGAGGAAAAGAAAAGCTTGTGGGGAATTTTCATTTTAGCTTTTTTAGGTGGGTTTGCTGCCTTGCTAACGCCTTGCGTGTTTCCAATGATTCCAATGACAGTAAGTTTCTTTACAAAGCAAAGTAAAACCAAAGCAGCTGGAATTCGAAATGCTTTTATTTACGGGATTTCTATCATTATTATTTACGTTGGTTTAGGAATGCTGATTACGGCACTTTTTGGAATAGATTCTCTAAATGCATTATCAACAAATGTTTGGTTTAACCTAATATTTTTTGTAATTCTTATTGTTTTTGCAGCGTCATTTTTGGGTGCATTTGAAATCGTTTTACCAAATTCATTTTTAAATAAAATCGACAAACAAGCCGATAGAGGTGGTATCATCGGAATCTTCTTTATGGCATTGGCTTTAGCTGTTGTTTCGTTTTCATGTACGGGACCAATTGTAGGTTCCTTATTGGGAGAATCAGCAAGACAAGGAGGAATAGGACCAATAGTTGGAATGTTAGGATTCTCATCTGCCATTGCGTTGCCATTTATGTTGTTTGCCATGTTTCCAGGTTGGATGAATTCATTGCCTAAATCAGGTGGATGGTTAAATACAGTTAAAGTTTCATTAGGATTTTTAGAGTTGGCTTTTGCTTTCAAATTTTTATCTAATGCCGATTTAGTTTTACAAACACATTTATTAGAAAGAGAAGTGTTTTTAGCTATTTGGATTGCAGTTTTTGGCGCTTGGGCTTTGTATCTTTTCGGGAAATTAATCTTGCCTCACGATAGTCCAATGACCCATATTTCGGTTGGAAGATTATTTATTGCCTTATTTGTTACAACATTTACTATTTACTTAATTCCTGGGTTATGGGGAGCGCCACTAAAAATATTGAGTGGTTTTACTCCGCCTATGACTTATAGCGAAAGCCCATATGGAGTTGGGTACCAAAATACAGTTAGTTCTGGAGTTTCATCTGAATCTGCTTTACCAGAAAACGCCCATATTGGTCCATTAGGGATAACGGCATTTCATGATTATGAAGAAGGTTTAGCTTATGCAAAAAAAGTAAATAAACCTGTTTTATTAGATTTCACAGGACATGCATGTGCCAATTGTAGAAAAATGGAAGAAAATGTGTGGTCTGATGCTGAAATTTTAAAGATTTTAAAAAATGAAATTGTATTGATTTCGTTATATGGTGATGACCAACGTGAATTACCAAAAGAAGAACAATACATTTCAAAATCAGGAAGTGAAGTTACTACTATTGGGAAAAAATGGAGAGAATATCAAATAGAACGATACAACATTAATGCCCAACCTTATTATGTTGTTTTAGATGCTGAAGGTAAAGATATTTCGAAGCCAGTTGGTTATACGCCAGATGTTGAGGAATATAAAAAATGGTTAGAAGATGGTGTAACGGCTTTTAAAAAATAATTTTTTATTCATAGTAACTAAAAGTTATTTATCAATAATACGAATTATTTTATCAATCGCATTTCTAAGTATTTATTCGTAAAACCAAGTTTTTCATATAAAGCTTTTGCAGGATTATTGGGTTCAACGTGAAGTGCAATATTTCCTTCAACAGAAGAAATGGCTTTTTCCATAAGCTTTTTTCCATAGCCTTTTCCTCTTTGCGAATTATTAATGGCAATATAAACCAATATGTTTTCAGGAATGTAATCTTTCATTCCTGTATTATTTAAAATCACGATTCCGACAATATTTTCTTCATCAGTTCCAATGATAATTTGACCGCCTTTATTTGGATTTAGAACATAATTTATACATTTTTAAATGTCTTCTTCGGTATCTCCAAATTCTTCAAGATGTGTATGTAAAAAGTGGGTAATTATTTTGTTAGTAAACTTTGTTGAAGTACCTGTAGTTGCATTGATGTATGTAAAATTCATAAAAATTAAATTTTAACTATTATAAGATTAAAAGCATTTTATTAAATGCTAATAGCAAAAGTATTGAATTGTGAGTAGATTGTCTAATTCAATAAAAAAGTTATTTTTTTCAATACTTTTTCTATATTTGCATCTATATAAGCCATTTAAATAGTATAAGCCATGTTAGTAAAAGTATTCGGAAGCGCCGTTTTTGGCGTTGAAGCGACTACCATTACGGTAGAAGTAAACATCGACAAAGGAATAGGATATCACTTAGTAGGTTTGCCTGATTCCGCTATAAAAGAGAGTAGTTATCGTATAGCTGCTGCACTAAAAAACAACGGGTACCATCTTCCCGGAAAAAAAATCACCATCAACATGGCTCCGGCCGATTTACGTAAAGAAGGTTCTGCCTATGATCTTACTTTGGCTGTTGGTATTTTAGCCGCTTCTTCCCAAATTAAATCAGAAGATATCCACAATTATGTCATTATGGGTGAATTATCGCTCGATGGTGGATTACAACCCATAAAAGGAGCTTTATCAATTGCAATTAAAGCGAAAGAAGAAGGTTTTAAAGGGTTAATTTTACCTTTTCAAAATGTAAAAGAAGCTGCAATTGTTGACGGACTCGATGTTTATGGTGTTGAAAATGTATTGCAAGTCATTAATTTCTTTGAAGGAAAATCAGATTTGATTCCCACTACAATTGATACCAAAGAAGAATTTAATAAAACATTAGATTTTCCAGAACACGATTTTAGTGATGTCAAAGGCCAAGAAGGAATTAAACGTTGTATGGAAATTGCTGCAGCTGGTGGACATAATATCATATTAATTGGTCCGCCAGGTTCAGGAAAGACAATGTTAGCCAAACGTTTGCCTAGTATTTTGCCACCAATGACAATGCGTGAAGCGTTGGAAACCACCAAAATTCATTCTGTTGCAGGAAAGACCAAAGATGTTGGTTTGATGGCACAACGTCCTTTTAGAAGTCCACATCATACTGCGAGTTCAGTTTCTTTAGTTGGAGGTGGAAGTTATCCGCAACCGGGTGAAATATCATTGGCACACAATGGTGTATTATTTTTAGATGAATTACCCGAATTTAAACGAGAAGTTTTAGAAGTCATGCGACAACCATTAGAAGACAGGGAAGTGACGATTTCTAGAGCGAAATTTACAATTACCTATCCATCTTCGTTTATGTTGGTGGCTAGTATGAATCCGAGTCCAGGAGGTTATTTTAATGATCCGAATGCGCCTGTAAGTTCGTCTCCAATGGAAATGCAACGGTATTTAAGTAAGATTTCGGGACCTTTATTGGATAGAATTGATATTCACATTGAAGTTACGCCTGTTCCGTTTGAAAAACTAACTGAAACTCGAAAAGCAGAAAGTAGTGTAGCGATTAGAGAGAGAGTGACCAAAGCAAGAGAAATTCAATCGCAACGATTTGAAAACTATGAATATATTCATTACAATGCGCAAATGAGTAGTAAATTAATTCGTGAGTTTTGCGCTTTAGATGAGGTTTCGTTACAACTACTAAAAACAGCTATGGAACGTTTGAATTTATCCGCTAGAGCATATGATAGAATTTTAAAAGTTTCAAGAACTATTGCCGATTTAGAGAATTCTGAGTCTATTCAATCACATCATATCGCGGAAGCGATTCAGTATCGTAGTTTGGATAGGGAAGGATGGTTAGGCTAGTTTGAAGTTTAAATTATTGAATTCTTCTAGACGTAATTAGAAGAATTCAATAATTTAAAAGATATCTTGTTTGGAGTCTATATGAATCCATTTTTTGTTGCTATTCAGTTTAAAGGAACCAATGTGTTCTTTATTCCAGAAATCTGGATGAATTAAAGAAAGAAAATTTGAACCGTCTTTTGCTAAGTACAGATGATAAGTTTCGCCTATTATAGGTTCAAATGAATATTTAGCATTGTATAAAATTTCATTCCATTCATATTCTTGCATTAATTTTTCATATTCGGCTTTTAGTTCATTAAACTTACTTTCGAATTCTCTATTAACATTTCGAATACCAATATTTTTCCAATCAACAACATTATCCATTTTAATTGCTGGCGCACCAACACTTGTAGGATAAGCTAGTACATTTGCATTGTATCCATTTTCTTCAGAAAAAACTACATTATCAGGAATTTTGCTTTTCATTTTTATCTTTTAGAAATTTTATTGTTAGTTATGGCTCTTTGAAGTTTGCATTTGAATCTATCAATGCCTTCAACTCGTTTGGCTAAATGTTTCGTTTTGCAATTTTCAACTCTTTTTCTCCATAGTTTATAGCTACTGAATTTGAGTTCTTTTTTCATTAACGCTTTTACATCAGCTTCACTCAGACCAAATTGAAATTTTATTGCATCAAACGGAGTTCTGTCTTCCCAAGCCATTTCAATTATTCTGTCAATTTCAATATCTGTGAAGTCTTTTTTTGACGAAACATTCATTTTGTTTAATATTTAATTAAAAAAGTTAAACAAAATTACAAAAAAAAATATTTTAAAAGGGAATAGATTTGAATTATTTATGTTTTTTCCAATATTTTACACCATAGCTACAAAAAATCTCTTGTTGGGATTTGATTTTCTTTGTAGCTACGATGCAAACATTATCATCATCGTCTAATGTGATTTTGGAATTATTTTTAAATTCTAATTTAGAGAAAGCCTCCGCATCATTTGCATATTTAGCAAAACAATCCACATTCATAGAATCCAATATTGAACCGTCTAACATGTTAATGAAATAGCGGTCTTTACCTTCTGAAACTCTTTTTTTAGCTTCATTATCAGTTAAAATTTCTCCTTTAAAAAGTGAGATAATTTCATTAGGATAAATGTCAATTGCTGTATATAAACCTTTTCCAGCATTTGCTATTTGAGAATCTTGAATGTACAAATAATCAGATTCGGGTGCTTCAATTTTCAAAATAGCTATAGTTCTTCAGCAAAAGTATCGCCTAAACGGATATCGCCAGATTTAAAACCTTTCATAAACCATTTCATGCGTTGTTCTGATGAGCCATGTGTAAAAGAATCAGGAACAACATGCCCTTGCATTTTGCTTTGAATGGCATCGTCACCTACAGCATGTGCAGCACTTAAAGCTTCTTCAATGTCGCCTTCTTCTAAATATTTTTGGTTGTAATGTGCCCATAATCCGCCATAAAAATCGGCTTGTAATTCTAAACAAACGGATAATTTATTAGCTTCGGCTTCGCTTTTAGATTGTTGTAATTGTCTTACTTTTCCTGAAGTTCCAAGAATAGTTTGTACGTGGTGACCCACTTCGTGTGCCACGACATAAGCTATAGCAAAATCGCCACCTTTAGCTCCAAAACGGGTACGAAGTTCTTCAAAAAAGGCTAAATCCATGTACACTTTTTTATCACCAGGGCAATAAAATGGTCCAGAAGCCGAACTTGCTCCACCACAAGCTGTTTCCACTGAACCTGTAAACAAGACCATTTTAGGTTGTTCGTAAGTTCCTAAATTATTATCTTCAAATATTTTGGTCCAAATATCTTCTGTATCAGCAAAAACGGTTGAAACGAATTCACCCATTTCCTTTTCTTCAGGAGTAAGTTCTCTTTGTTCTACTTGTTCTGTTTGTTGAGCGCCTTGACTTTGTTGAATGGTATCAACAAATGGTGCTGCTTCTGGGAAAAACATTTTTACAAGAAAAAATACAATTGCAATAGCTCCACCACCAGCAATTACTTTTCCACCGCCCGACATTCCTCTTCTGTCTTCTACGTTGTCACTTTGACGTCTACCTTTCCATTTCATAACTATATTTTTTTAATTAATTAAAATCCGAAACGAACTCCTAAATATAAATCGGCTTGTTTTCCACTGTCGGCTAAAGCTGTAAATACACTATTTGATCCTATAAAAAATCCTGATAATCTAAATCCGATACCACTAGTAAATCCTGAAATTTCATTTGCTGCCAATGGGGCATAAGCTTCAAACCATTTTGTGGTAAATCTTGGAATTAAAGTATATGAATTTTGAGTAGTAATAACGTCGCTTTCACTATCGTCACTTACTTTTTGATTGATGCTTCCTGTAACAAACCATTTTTTTGTTAATCTAACATCGGCATAAGCATTAATAACGGTTGGTAATTTTACTGTGTAATCTGCTGTGCTTGATGTTGATTGAAAATAAGCCGCGTTTGCAGGATCGTTTAAGATAGCTTCAATTTCTGATAAACTTTCAGCATTTTCAAATTGATTCAAATCTAAACTTTCAAAGTCATCCACATTTAAGATGTAGTTTTTACTTAAGTTGTTATCCGATTTAAAAGTCATTGAACCTATGTTTTTAATTGAAAGTCCAGTATTTAATCTATAGCTGTTTGCATCATTTTCATCTTTCCAACGGTAATTAACTGCAATATCCGTTGCAAACCCGTTAATTCCTTGAGAGAAAAATTCGTTATAGTTTCCTTGGTCGTTATAATCATCCGCTAAAACTCCGGCGTAAGCAATATTAATGTTTGCAGAAGCATCAACCAATGAAATATCTCCAAAATTATTTACAATCGTACCGTTTAAATTATCTGCAGAAAAGTTTGCATAAGCTCCTGGAAACAATAAACGTAAATTAGCTCCGACATTCAATTTATGTTTAGGTAAATCGATTAAGTTTCTAGCAATTGTAAAATCAATTTCTCCCCAAGTGGTGGCATTTAATCTTTGATTATCGTTTGAAGAAATCATTGTTTGAGAAAAAATATCACTTAATTCGCCATTCTGAATAGCATCTCCTAATTTTGAATCTACATTAATAGCATTTGCTTTTATGTTAGCTATTGAAGTAATTCCGAAACCCCATTTTTGGTATTTGAAAGCAAATGAAGGACCAAGAATTTGAGCATCTAATCTTAAATTAACTGCTTCATCGCCTTCAAAAATTTTATCTTCTAAGTTGTCTCCGCTAACTAAATCACTAAATGTTAGTTTGTTATTAGCCATTCCTAAAGAGAAATTGAAAAGATTTGCTTCGTATTTAGTATTCATATTAACTAATTCGGCAGGATTGTTATTTGCATTTAACAAACCACCTCTTTTAGATGTTGAAATTCCACTAAAATGTTCTTGAGAATAGGAGTAACAAGCCGTAATTAATGTTAGAGAAAGAAATAAATTTTTCATAGATTTTAAATAATTAAAGTGTGTTCCAAATGCTATCTTTTGGTGTTGTTGCATTAAAAGTAATAATTTCTTTTGAAACAGGATGCGTTAGTATTAATTTTCTCGCATGTAAATGAATACCACCATCTGGATTACTTCGGTCAAAACCATATTTTAAATCGCCTTTGATGGGGCAACCTATGGCTTGTAGTTGTGCTCTAATTTGATGATGTCTTCCTGTGTGTAAATCAATCTCTAAAACAAAATAATTATCTAATTTTTTAATAATTTGATAACTTAAACTGGCTTTTTTGCTCTCGGGAACTTCTTTTAAATGTGCTTTTGAAGTATTATTTTTAGTATTTCGTTTTAAGAAATGAACTAAAGTATCTTTTTCTTTTGGAGGACAATTTTTAACGACTGCCCAATATGTTTTTTGAGTTTCTCTGTTCTTAAACGTTTCGTTTAAACGTGTTAGTGCTTTTGACGTTTTTGCAAAGACAACAATTCCAGTGGTAGGTCTGTCTAAACGATGCACAACACCTAAAAAAACATCTCCAGGTTTATTGTGTTTTTCCTTGATGTATTCTTTTACCACATCAGAAAGTGGTTTATCTCCTGTTTTATCTCCCTGAACGATATCGCCTACACGTTTATTGATGACAATAATATGATTGTCTTCGTGAAGGATTTGAAGATTATCTTTTGTAGAAATTTCTTTAGTAGACACAATTAATATTGTTCGTTTGCATTTGGAAAATCTTTCGATTTTACATCCGTAACATATTGCCCAATGGCTTTTGTCATTTGATCGTATAAATCTAAATAACGGCGTAAGAATCTTGGACTAAATTCGTTATTCATGCCTAACATGTCGTGAATTACCAAAACTTGTCCGTCAACGCCACCACCAGCACCAATTCCAATTACAGGAATCGAAATACTTTTAGCCACTTTTTCTGCCAAGGCTGCAGGGATTTTTTCTAAAACTAAGGCGAAGCAACCTAATTTTTCAAGCATTTTTGCATCTTCCAATAATTTTTCGGCTTCAGCGTCTTCTTTGGCTCTAACGGTGTACGTTCCGAATTTATAAATAGATTGTGGTGTTAAACCTAAATGTCCCATAACAGGAATTCCAGCATTTAATATTTTTTTGATAGAATCTTTAATTTCACTTCCACCTTCTAATTTTACGGCATGTCCGCCAGATTCTTTCATAATTCTGATGGATGAACGTAACGCTTCTTTAGAATCGGATTGGTAACTTCCGAAAGGTAAATCAACTACAACCAAAGCTCTTTCACAAGCACGTACAACACTTGATGCGTGATAAATCATTTGGTCCAGTGTAATAGGAAGTGTAGTTTCATGTCCCGCCATAACATTACTTGCTGAATCACCAACTAAAATAACATCAACTCCAGCTGAATCAACAATTTTTGCCATTGTAAAATCATATGAAGTTAACATAGAGATTTTTTCTCCATTTTCTTTCATTTCAATTAGTGTTTTTGTTGTGATTCTTTTGTAATCTTTCTTCGCTACTGACATGTTTTATCGTATTTGAAACACAAAGGTAATAAATGTTACTTTCTTTTTACGGCACTTGAAAAATATTTATCAAATATTAAATTAATGTTAAATTAATGTTTTAATTTAGTGCCGTTTTAAAAATAAAAAAATGATCCCTATATTACTATTCGTTGCAATTCTTGGCTATTTATCAGTTATTTTAGAGTCTCCTATCCGAATCAATAAGACAATTACTGCTTTGCTTACCGGAACCATTTGTTGGGTGGTTATCGCTATTTTTAGTCACGATGATCAACATTTAGTAACCGAAAAGTTAATGGAATATTTTGGTGAAATTTCAGGCTTACTTATTTTTTTAATGGGTGCCATGACAATTGTTGAACTGATTGATATTCACAAAGGTTTTACCGTAATTACCAGTAGAATTAGAACGACATCGGTGTTGAGATTATTATGGATTGTTGCTTTTATAACCTTTATTCTTTCTGCTTTATTAGATAATTTGGCAACAGCTATCATTATGGTTACGCTTTTAAGAAAGTTAATGCCAAAAGGAGAAATCAGAATGATATTAACTGGAATTGTAGTAATAGCAGCTAATGCGGGAGGAGCTTTCAGTCCAATTGGAGACGTTACCACAACTTTACTATGGATTGGAGGTCAAGTAAGTTCGTTTGGAATTGTGAAAGCGTTATTTTTACCTTCAGTTATGGTATTATTAGTGCCAACAATTATTGCAAGTTTCAGAATGCGAGGTTTTGCGGTATTAAGAGCTCAAGTGTCAATGGCTCAAGTGCGTCAGGAAGAAAAAATGAGAGGTAGTATGAGTGTTTTTATTGCGGGTGTTTTAGGTTTAGTAATGGTTCCAGTTATTAAAACCTTAACAGGATTGCCTCCGTTTATTGGTGTTTTAATCTCATTATCAATGGTTTCATTGGTTTCAATTATGTACCACAGAAATAAAACACAGGACGAAAAAGATAAATTTTCAGTAGCTTATGCCTTGACTAAAGTAGATATTAGTTCTATTTTATATTTCATGGGAATTTTATTAATGGTCTTTGCTTTGCAAGAAGTAGGTGTTTTGAGAGAAATGGCAGATTTTTTAATTAAAACTTTACCAAATACAGATGCCATGATTATTGCAATTGGTGTTTTATCATCAATTGTAGATAACGGAAGTTTAGTGGCTGCTACACAAGGAATGTTCTCATTAGTAGAATATCCAATGGATCATACGTTATGGGAATTTATCGCTTTATGTGCTGGAACAGGTGGAAGTATGTTAGTAATTGGTTCTGCAGCAGGTATCGCGGTCATGGAGAAAGAAAAAATCACTTTCATGTGGTATTTAAAGAAGATAACACCTTTAGCTATCGCAGGTTATATTGCCGGAATTGTAACATATTTAGTTCAGGTGTTACTAATGCATTAACCAAATAATTTTGCAATGAAGAAACTACTTATTATCGCAACAGTTTTAGTATCAAACTTATTCTTTGCTCAAGAAAAAACTCCTAAAGCAATTGTGGAAGACTTTTTTATTGCATTTCATGCAAAAGACACTCTTGCTTTAAGAGAATTATGTCATCCAGAAATTGTATTGCGAACAGTTGCCAATACTAAAGAAGGAAACAAATTGAAAGATGATAAATTTGATGAATTTTTAAATTCAATAGCCACTATTCCAGCTAATTTGAAGATTTTTGAAAAACTAATTGACTACAAAGTAGAAATTGATGGCAACTTAGCCCATGTTTGGACACCGTATGAGTTTTATGTAAATGATAAGCTAAGTCACATTGGTGCAAACGCTTTTACCTTGTATAACGACAACGGAAAATGGCAAATTATTCATTTGATTGATACTCGTAGAAAGAAATCTTTATAAAATCTTTATACTTATTAGCATTTCTTTTATACGCTATTTATAAAACCCAACTTATCTTTGCCATGTAATTCAATGGTAAAGTTTTAAAGCGTGTTTAGTAGAACATCAAATCCTAACAATCAATATATTTTCAGCATAATATTAGTGGTGCTGGTTTCGCTTGTTTGCTTTGCTTTTAAAGATATTATTGGCTATAAAGTTATTGCCTTTATTCTTTTGGTTACCGTTTCTTTTATAGCCATGTTTTACAGAATTGTTCCAACATTATTAGCCGCAGTTTTGAGTGCTTTAATTTGGAATTTCTTTTTTATCAAACCATATTTTACGTTTCATATCGGAAATACTGAAGACAAATTTATGTTCTTTATGTATTTTGTAATTGCTTTAATTAATGCTGTTTTGACGTTCAAAATCAGACAAATTGAACGAATTGCGAATGAAAAAGAGTCAAAATTAAAATCCATAAAACTCTACAACACCCTTTTAGATAGTTTATCCCACGAATTAAAAACACCTATTTCTGCCATTATTGGTTCAACCGATGCGCTTCAAAGTAATGCAATTATGACTGAAAATCAGAAAGAGAAACTATTGGAAGAAATTTCAATTGCCTCATTACGACTGAATAATCAAGTTGAAAATTTATTGAATATGTCTCGATTAGAATCGGGTGTTATTGTTGCAAAAATGGATTGGGTTGACGTGAATGAAATTGTGTATGAGGTAATTAGATCTCTGAAGATTAAATCGTATTCGCAAAAAATACTAGTTATTTCTACCGAAAATTTACCGCTTTTTAAATTGGATTACGGTTTAACGGAGCATGTTATTTACAATTTATTGAACAATGCCATAATTTATACGCCTGAAAAAAGCACTATAACAATCAATTTATCATATACCGAAGATACTTTGCAAATTATAATTTTAGATGAAGGAAATGGTTTTCCAGAAGATGAGATTGCTTTTGTTTTTGATAAATTTTACCGACTTAAAAATTCGAGACCAGGTGGTTCTGGTTTAGGATTATCTATTGTAAAAGGTTTCGTTGAAGCGCAAAACGGAACTGTAACTTTAGAAAATAGAGTAGAAGGTGGAGCAAAATTTGTAATCAAAATTAAAACTGAAGTTTCAAAATTTAAACCGATAGATAATGAATAAGCGCCAAATTTTAGTCATTGATGATGAATCGCAAATCAGAAAGCTTTTAGAAATTACTTTAAGCACGAATGATTTTGACGTTAAACTAGCTGAAAATGGCTTAGAAGGTATTCGTTTTGCTGCAACTTTTCAACCCGATTTGATTATGCTCGACTTGGGTTTACCCGATGTTGATGGTCAAAAAGTATTACAACAATTGCGCGAATGGTATTTGAATCCCATCATGATTTTATCGGTTAAAAGTGAAGAATCGGAAATTGTAAAAGCTTTAGATAATGGAGCTAATGATTATTTAATTAAACCATTTAGAACACAAGAATTATTAGCAAGAGTGCGTTCTCACATGAGAAATCACATCAAAGAAGCTTCGGAACCAGTTATTACTTCATCTAATTTTTCGATTGATTTGATAGCCCGAATCGTAAAAGTGAATAACGAAGAAGTCAAATTAACTCAAACAGAGTTTAATTTGTTAGCCATTTTGGCAAAAAACGAAGGAAAAGTATTAACACATCAATACTTATTAAAGGAAATTTGGGGAAAAAGTTATAGCGACCAAACCCAATATCTACGCGTGTTTGTAGCACAATTAAGAAAAAAAATTGAGAAAGATGCCAATCATCCCGAAATGATTCTTACCGAAAGCGGAATTGGTTATCGATTTATTCTGACATAAAAATCATTACATATGGAAAATTTAGACAGCAACACAGCTAATGTGCCAAGCAACAGTGATAGTTTGTCTTTAAATAACGCAATTAATCCTCCACAATCTAACTCAAATTCAGATTGTTGGCTTCGAGAATTTATCAAAATTAATCAATGCCCACAACGAGAAGACGCCTTAGAAAATCAGCTCAACGATTTGAGTTTAGTAGCTGAAAAACTCGGATTAGTTCACGCTTCGCACTTTATTAAAAACTATTATAAATTTAAAATTGAAAAATAATAATGCCTAAAACTTTATTTCAAACCGTAAGACGCGAATACTTAAAATTTCATTTGCGATTAAATCCACAACAGAGTTTGTTTTTTGGATTTTTCATGTACATGGTCTTGGGATGGATTTTTCTATCCTTACCATTTTCTCAGAAAATCCCAACGAATTTTATAGACACATTATTTACGTCAACATCAGCGCTTTCCACCACAGGATTAGCAACGGTGAGTACGTTTGATAATTATACTTTTTTTGGACAATTTATAATTCTAACATTGATTCAGATTGGAGGAATTGGTTATATGACGTTGACGACTTATATTTTACTTTCTACCACAAAACAGATTACACATTGGCATAAAAAAATCTTACATAACGAGTTTACTATGCCAAAAGAATTCAAAATTCAGGATTTCTTAAAATCGGTTATAGTATTTACGTTTACTGTTGAAATTATTGGAGCTATTTTGTTTTATTTTGCTTTTAGACCTATTCATTCCGATACTTTTTTTACAGTTTGGACTAGTATTTTCCACAGTGTTTCTTCTTTTTGTACCGCTGGATTTAGTTTATATAATACCAGTTTTGAAGCTTATGCAACCAATACTTTTTTAAATGGAATTGTACTTTTTTTAACTATTTCAGGAGGATTAGGATTTATTGTGGTAACTGATATTTGGTATTATTTTTCAAAAAAATCGAATTCCATTTCGTTTACTACAAAAATGATTACTTTATCGTTCTTTGGTGTTTTGTTTATTGCAACTGCAATTACTTTTTTTGGAGAAAGTACCATACAACATTATCCAGTTTTTGAACGATTAGAAATTGCAACTTTTCAAACGGTTAATGCTATTTCAACTGCAGGATATAATTCAATTCCGTTAAGTAATTTGACTTTAGGAGTTTTGCTAACCATTATTTTTTTAATGTACGTTGGTGCAGCGCCTTCAAGTACCGGTGGTGGTATGAAAATTACAACTTTAACGGCTGTAATTGCTATTGTAAAAAGTAAAGTAAGAAACCAGGCAAAAGTAACTTACATGAATAAAAAAATTCCAGCAGACCGACTAGAAATGGCAGTTTCGACCTTTATTTTTTATACGGCAATTTTATTTTTTAGCGTATTTCTATTGAGTTTTACCGAAAATCATTCGTTAGAGAAGTTATTATTTGAAGCTACTTCAGCGATTGGAACAGTAGGTTTAAGTATGGGAATTACCGGAAGTTTATCGGTTTGGGGAAAAATAATTTTAATCAGTATTATGTTTATTGGAAGGGTAGGCGTTATCACTTTCGGATTAGCCATTTTAGCTAAAAAGCAACATAAAAAGATTGACAATGAAACAGATTTGGCAGTATAAATAATTGTTTTAAAAAACTAAAAAATGAGTAATTCAAATTATCAAAAAGTAACAGCAGCAACACTTTTAGTGGCTTTAGGAATCATTTATGGTGATATAGGAACCAGTCCGCTGTATGTAATGAAGGCTATCATTGGAAATAGAGAAATTTCTAAAATGCTTGTCTATGGAGGAATTTCCTGTGTTTTTTGGACACTAACATTTCAAACGACATTCAAATATATCATATTGACATTAAGAGCCGATAATCATGGTGAAGGTGGTGTTTTCTCGCTATATGCTTTGATTAAACGTTTTGGAAAAGGAAAATTAGTAATCCCAACCATTTTAGGAGCAACTACACTTTTAGCTGACGGAATTATAACACCACCTATTTCGGTAGCTTCTGCGGTAGAAGGTTTAGAAGCCATAATTCCAAACTTACCTACTATTCCTATTGTAATTGCAATTTTATCAGGTTTGTTTTTGTTTCAAAGATTCGGAACACAAAAAGTAGGTTTCTTTTTTGGACCCGCAATGGTGGTTTGGTTTTCGATGTTATTTATTTTAGGAATTTCACAAATTGTTATTCATCCTGAAATATTAGAAGCGTTAAATCCAGTTTATGCCTATAGATTATTAGTTGAATATCCACATGGATTTTGGCTACTTGGAGCCGTATTTCTTTGTACTACTGGAGCTGAAGCGTTATATTCAGATTTGGGACATTGCGGAAGAGAAAATATACGAATTACATGGATTTTTGTAAAAACAGCTTTGGTAGTCAATTATTTAGGTCAAGGTGCTTGGATTATGACACAAGGAAGCCAATTTCTTGATGGAAGAAATCCATTTTATTCCATAATGCCGCAATGGTTTTTAATTTTCGGAATTATCATTGCTACAATGGCAGCTATTATTGCTTCACAAGCATTGATTAGTGGTTCTTTTACTTTGATTAATGAAGCAATTTCGCTTAATTTTTGGCCAAGGGTTGCCTTAAAAAACCCAACAAATACGAAAGGTCAAATTTATATACCTTCTGTAAATACAATTTTATGGATTGGCTGCGTATTAATGATTTTATACTTTAAAAATTCCGAACATATGGAAGCGGCTTATGGTTTTTCTATAACTGTTGCCATGTTGATGACCACCTTTTTATTGTCGTATTATTTGTTTTACATTAAGAAGATGAAAATCGGTTGGATTGCCTTGATATTGTTTCTTTTTTCAATTATTGAAATATCATTTTTTATTGCAAATGTGGTCAAAATTAAAGAAAGATGGATGTTTTTATTCTTTGAGTTATTCATTTTTATGGTAATGTATGTTTGGTATTATTCAAGAAAAATTAATAATAAATTTTTAAAATTTGAAAACATAAAAGAACATGCTTTTAAATTAGAAGAATTAAGTAACGATGATACAATTCCAAAATATTCAACACATTTAATTTATCTTTCAAAGGCAGATAAACTTAACCAAATAGAAGAAAAAATAATAAATTCAATTTTTTCAAAAAAACCAAAAAGAGCAGATGTGTATTGGTTTTTACACATTAACCGCATCGATGAACCTTTCACATTAGATTATGAAGTTCATGAAATTATAGACGATAAAGTAATCAAAATAGTTTTAAATGTTGGGTTCAGAATCCAACCAAAGGTAGAATTGTATTTCAAAAAAATTGTGCAAGATTTAGTACAACAAAACGAATTAAATTTACACACTCGACCTGATGGTTCAACCAAATACAATGCAGAACCTGACTTTAAATTCGTAATTTTGGAAAAATTTTTATCGGTAGAAAATGAATTCTCAGTTAAAGAAGGTTGGTTGATTAATAGTTATTTTATTTTGAAAAGAATGTCAATTTCTGATGCAAAAGCGTTTGGTTTAGATAAAAGTGATGTTGTAGTGGAAGAACTTCCAATGGTATATCAACCCACAACAAATATTTTATTAAATAGAAAAAAATAGATGAAAAATATAATTAAGATTTTAATAATTTGCATTTCAGCAATGTCATTTGCACAAGAAAAAGATTCCTTAAAAATTAAATTTTCAGGGTTTTTGGAAACGTACTATTCGTACGATTTTATTAATCCAACAACGGATACCAAGCTTCCATTTATGTATAATTACAATAGACATAACGAGTTTAATGTAAACAATGGATTAATTCGTGCTCAATTACTATACGGAAATGCTTATGCCTCAATTGCGGTTCATGCAGGAACGTATGTAGATGATAATTACGCTTCGGAAAATATAAAATTAGTAAGCGAAGCTTATGTAGGAATGTACTTGAATGACAACAAAAAATCATCCATTGAAGTTGGAATTATGCCAAGTTACATCGGATTTGAATCGGCAACAACAGCTACTAATTTGACCTTAACGCGTTCAATTTTAGCCGAAAATTCGCCTTACTTTATGACGGGAATAAAATACAATTATAAACCAAATGACAAATGGAGTTTTTCAGGATTAGTAACCAATGGTTGGCAACGCATTAACAAGCCACAAAAAGACGTTGCACCAGCTTTTGGAACGCAAATTGTTTACAAGCCTACTGAAAAAGCCACTTTGAATTGGAGTACTTTTGTTGGAAAAGAATTTTATGGTACCGAATTAGGAATGCGTTATTTCAGTAATTTGTATTGGGATAACACCTGGAATTCAAAATGGCGTACCATTTTAGGATTTGATTTTGGCATTCAAGATAGTTCTTCTTTGAATGACGAACATTTGTTTTGGATGAGTCCTGTTTTGATTACTCAATATTCAATTAATTCCAAATGGCAAACGGCGGTTAGATTGGAATATTATCAGGATGAAGATAACGTAATTATTGCCACTTCAGATGCGTTTAAAACATCTGGAGCTTCTCTAAATTTTGATTATTTGCCAAATTCAAAAGTAAAATTAAGAACCGAAGCCCGTTATTTAGATTCAAAAGAAGCTATTTTCTATAACAATAAATCGAATAACTTTTTTGTTACAACGAGTTTAAGTTTTGAGTTTTGATGAACTTCCAATCGATTATAAAAGCAATTAAAGTCCCAATTATATAGCAAAGTAAATCCAACCAAAGGAAACCTTCTCCCAAAATGTAATGACCTAAAGTAGTTTTCCGAATAGCAATTAACCAACCAATTTGAACCAATTGTAAGACTTCGATACCAAAACAAAAAAGTAAACTCAGTAGGAATGTTTTGTATGTTTTCAAGTTTATAAAAAGGAATCTCAATCCAAAATAAATCAAAACTGCGTACAAAACATCTCCTATAAATAAAGGAATATTCGATATTTTCCTTGAAACAATTCCAAGAATCATAACCAATAAAATAAGGATGAAATAATTTAACCGATTGCTTTTCATTAACAATCCGACATATTTACGGCAACCGCTAAGCCACCTTCAGATGTTTCTTTGTATTTAGAATTCATGTCTTTTGCGGTTTGCCACATCGTATGAATCACTTTATCTAATGGCACTTTTGCATTTAAAGCATCGGTTTCTAAGGCTAATTCGGCTGCATTGATGGCTTTTATCGCACCCATCGTATTTCTTTCAATACACGGAATTTGTACTAAACCACCAATCGGGTCGCAAGTTAATCCCAAGTGATGTTCCATGGCAATTTCGGCTGCCATTGCCACCTGAGCTGGAGTGCCACCCATTAACTCACACAAAGCAGCAGCTGCCATAGCACTCGAAACACCAATTTCCGCCTGACATCCACCCATAGCTGCTGAAATAGTAGCGCCTTTTTTGAAGATAGAACCAATTTCACCTGCTACCATTAAAAATTGTTTGATTTCTTTTTCGCCCGCTTCATGGTTTTCGATTACCAAATAATACATTAGAACGGCTGGAATTACTCCCGCGCTTCCATTAGTTGGAGCAGTAACTACACGACCTAATGAAGCATTTACTTCATTTACAGCCAAGGCAAAACAACTTACCCATTTTAAAATCTGACGGAATTTAACTTCGGTTTGTCTGATGATTTGCAGCCATGAATACGGATCTTCATAAGGTAAAACACCAATCAAGTTTTTATGCATGTCATACGCTCTTCGTCTCACATTAAGTCCACCTGGAAGAATTCCTTCTGAATGACAACCAATGTACATACATTCTAACATTGTATCCCAAATGCGAAGTAATTCGTTGTGAATTTCTTCTTCGCTACGCATGGTTTTTTCGTTTTCGTATACGATTTCAGAGATTTTCTTGTTTTCTTGAGCACAAAAAGCTAAAAGTTCATCTGCTTTTTCAACTGGGAATGGAAAAGTATGTAAAATTTCTTCTTTGTGATGATCTTCTTTCTCTTTTACAACAAATCCGCCACCAATCGAATAATAGGTTTCCGAATAAGTCTCAGTATCGGTTTTGGCGGTAAAAGTTAATCCGTTGGCATGAAAAGGTAAAAAGTTTCTATTGAAAACAATATCAGTTTCAAAACAAAACGGAATTAAGATTTCATTTCCCAAGAAAATTTCCTTCTTGTTTTTGATGGCCGAAATAATCACATCAATACTTTCCACAGGAATATATTCAGGATCAGCACCACTTAAACCTAACATTACAGCTAAATCTGTTGCGTGTCCTTTTCCAGTTAATGATAAAGAACCATACAAATCTACTTTGACACCGATTACAGTATCAATTAGATTACGTTCGCGCAATTCCTTTAAAAATTGTTCGGCAGCACGCCATGGTCCAAGGGTGTGCGAACTCGAAGGTCCAACACCAATCTTTAACATATCAAAAACGGATATACATTCCATAAACATTTCTTTAGTATAGCAAAGATAGGCTTTAAAATTGAAATTAAACAACACTTAAAAGTGTTCGATTGTTATAAATTAAATGAATTAATAACATAAAATTGGGATTTGATTTCCTTCTTTTTTAGTTCTTTTGCAAAAAAAAGTAATGCCAATAAATAAATATTTTTTATCTGCTTTATCTGCCTTTATTATTTGGGGATTTTTTAGTTTGGCTTTGAAACCTTTAACGAATTATGCTTCACTAGATATTTTATTCTTCCGAGTTTTTATTGCTACGGCTTTCTTATTGGGAATTAATTTAATGTTTAGAAAATCAGTTGTAGTTGAAGCGAAGAAAACGTTTAATGAACTTTCCAAGAAAAAACAAAAATCAGCAGTAATCATGACGGCTGTTGGCGGACTTTTATTAGTTTTGAATTGGTTTTTATTCATTTATGCTGTGAATCACGTGAGTTTACAATCCGCTTCATTCGCTTACATTATTTGTCCCATTTTGACTACTGTTTTGGCTTTTGTATTATTGAAAGAAAAAATCGATGTTTGGCAATGGATTGCAGTTGGTTTATGTGTAATTAGTTGTATTATATTGTCTTATGGGAATCTGCAAGATTTGATTTATAGTGTGATTATCGCATTGAGTTTTGGATTTTATTTGGTTTCCCAAAGAAAGAATAGTGATTTTGATAAATTCTTGATATTAACCATTCAAATGGTGATAGCTTCTGTGATATTGTTGCCTTTTTATCCAAGTTTTGGAGGTGCTTTGCCAACTGAATTTTTGTTTTATGGTTTACTTTTAATTATAGTAATTCTCTTCACCATTATTCCTTTGTTCCTAAATTTATATGCTTTAAAAGGATTGAATTCTTCAACTGTTGGGATTTTGATGTACACTAATCCTTTGATTCATTTCTTTTTAGCGATTTTCTATTTTAAAGAATCGGTTTCGTTTGCCCAAATTGTTTCTTATTCTTTGATTTTGATTTCAATCTTGGTTTTCAACATGGCTAATTTTAGAAATTTAAGACAGAATAGAATGAAAAAGACGGTATAAAACGACATTTTGTCAGTTTAAAAAACCTGACAAAAGCTGTTTTCTGTCAATTTTCTGTATTTTTCGTTATGGCACAATCCTTGAATTAAAGACATCGAGTTTAAAATTGAAATTTAAAATCTAACAAGTATAAAAATGAGCAAAATTATTGGAATCGACTTAGGAACAACCAACTCATGTGTGGCTGTAATGGAAGGTGGAGAACCTGTTGTAATTGCAAACGCAGAAGGTAAAAGAACTACACCATCTGTAATTGCATTTGTAGAAGGTGGAGAAATTAAAGTTGGAGATCCGGCAAAAAGACAAGCAGTAACTAACCCAACAAAAACGATTGCTTCTGTAAAACGTTTTATGGGTAACAAGTACACTGAAAGTGCAAAAGAAGCTTCAACAGTAGCTTACAAGGTAGTAAAAGGGGACAACGATACACCTCGTGTCGATATTGATGGTCGTTTATATACACCACAAGAATTGTCTGCAATGACTCTTCAAAAAATGAAAAAAACAGCTGAAGATTATTTAGGTCATTCAGTTACTGAAGCAGTTATTACTGTTCCAGCTTACTTTAACGATGCACAACGCCAGGCTACGAAAGAAGCTGGTGAAATTGCAGGTTTAAAAGTAATGCGTATTATCAATGAGCCAACAGCAGCAGCTTTAGCTTATGGATTAGACAAACAAGGAAAAGACCAAAAAATCGCAGTTTACGATTTAGGTGGAGGTACTTTTGATATTTCTATCTTAGAATTAGGAGACGGAGTTTTCGAAGTATTATCTACAAATGGAGATACTCACTTAGGTGGTGATGATTTTGACCAAGTAATTATCGATTGGTTAGCAAACGATTTCAATGCTGCTGAAGGTGTTGATTTACGTAAAGACCCAATGGCATTACAACGTTTAAAAGAAGCAGCTGAGAAAGCTAAAATTGAATTATCAGCTTCTGCTCAAACAGAAATCAACTTACCATACGTAACAGCTACGGCTTCTGGACCAAAACACTTAGTACAAACTTTAACAAGAGCTAAATTCGAACAATTAGCTGAAACTTTAGTAAAACGTTCTATGGAACCAGTTGCTAAAGCATTAAAAGACGCTGGTTTATCAGTTTCTGATATTGACGAAGTTATTTTAGTAGGTGGTTCAACTCGTATCCCAGTTATCCAAGAACAAGTAGAGAAATTCTTCAACAAAAAACCATCAAAAGGAGTTAATCCTGATGAAGTAGTAGCAATTGGAGCTGCCATTCAAGGTGGAGTTTTAACTGGTGAAGTAAAAGACGTATTATTATTAGACGTTACACCACTTTCATTAGGTATTGAAACTATGGGAAGTGTAATGACAAAATTAATTGAGTCTAACACAACTATCCCAACAAGAAAATCACAAGTTTTCTCAACAGCAGCAGATAACCAACCATCGGTAGAAATCCACGTTTTACAAGGAGAAAGACCAATGGCAAATGATAACAAAACAATTGGTCGTTTCCATTTAGATGGTATTCCACCAGCACCAAGAGGAGTTCCTCAAATTGAAGTAACTTTCGATATTGATGCGAATGGTATTATCAAAGTTTCTGCTACAGATAAAGGAACAGGAAAATCACATGATATTCGTATTGAAGCTTCTTCAGGATTAACTCCAGAAGAAATCGAAAGAATGAAAAAAGATGCTGAAATGAATGCAGAAGCAGACAAATTAGCTAAAGAAAGAGTAGAAAAAATTAATGAAGCTGATTCTATGATTTTCCAAACAGAAAGTCAATTAAAAGAAATTGGTGATAAATTAACTGCTGAACACAAAACAGCTATCGAATACGCTCTAACTGAATTAAAAATGGCTCACGAAAATCAAGATTTAGAAGCTATTCAAAAAGGTTTAGACAACGTAAATGCAGCTTGGAAAACAGCTACAGAAGAAATGTACAAATCACAAGAGCAAGGAGCTTCTCAAGCTGAGCCACAAGCGGCTGCTTCAGGAGACCAAACGCAAGATGTAGATTTCGAAGAAGTGAAATAATTTACACATCGTAAATAAATGTAAAACCGAATCAGCAATGATTCGGTTTTTTTATTTAACAGTGGTTCGTTTTATTTTTTTTGTATATTGGTAACCTAATTAACAACCTACTATTATGAAAAAAATATTTTTACTTCTTATTTTATTAGTATCAACTATTGGATTTTCTCAAAAAGGAAAATCTAAAACCACTCAAAAAAATGTTGTTTTAACGAAAGTTGATAACATATCTGCTGAAATTATTTCTGAAAAATCGGGAAAGAGAGTAGTTCTTTTTGTAAAAAATGGAGATAAAATAGATACATTAGAAGTTAAAAAGTTAGATAAAACCGATTTTAAACCTACGGGTTTTGTTGTTAAAAGCTTTACAACTCAAGGTAAAAAGTTTTATCATGTAAATTGGAAAGAACAAGTTAAAACAGATACAAAACTTAAAAAGGAAACGTCTGATATTACAGAAGACCAACTTTGGGATACTGAAACTAAAACACTTTTATTGGGCAATCTTCACAAAAAATCGCATATAAAAGAAACTATTTTTCTTGATGCTAATAAGACAGCTTCACACGATGTTGAAAAAAATAGAAGTGAAGGTTTCGAATTTACTTTAAACGCTGATGGAAGTTTTGTTTTGAAAACTAAAACTCAAAACAGTACTTATGTTTACAATACGGCATCTAGTAAATATGAAATTAAAGGAGCTCCAAAAACTTCTGGAGGGAAAAAGAAAAAGTAATTAATTTAGGATATAAAAAAAGGGATGACAATTAAGTCATCCCTTTTTGTTTCAATACAATTGATTATTTAGGTTTCATTGCGTTTTCAATTCTTGCAACTAAATCGTTTAGGTGAAATTTCGTTAAACGATCTGTTGAAACCGCTGCCGCAGCTTTTAACTGATTTTTCAATTCATTTAATTGACCACGAGCAATTGAAGGAATATCAGTGTCGGCTAAAACTATTCTGCGTCCACCGAAAGTAGCTACATTAGTTTTTTCGCTTGACATTGTTTCTATCAATTTAGAAACAAACAGCTTTTGCAAGTTTCTTCTGTAAATATCAATAGGTGCGTTAGTTCTTATTTCTGAGAAAATGCCTCTTCTTAAATCGCTCATTAATTCGTCTACTGAATAATTTGCTTTATTTTGAGATGAAGTTTCTAATAAACGAACCAACCTATCTCCAGCCAATAAACTTGATAAAGTTCCGTCTTGAATCGATTTGATGGCTTCAACTCCGTTTTCAGGTCTAATTTTAGATAAAACATTTTGATCTAATAACCACATTGGAGTTTTAAACAATTGATTGTTCAAGAAAGCAACAGCTTCATTTTGAATAGCTGAAGGAACCACTTCGTATTTGTTTCCTTCCATGTCATATGTTTTTGGCGTTTCATAAATACCACCAACATTTTTCGTAACATGTCCCATATAACGTCTATATTGTCCTGTTAAAGAGTTATATAATCCGTTTAATTCATCATAATCTTCACCGTTTTCTTTACTCCATTCGATTAAATTAGGTAAAATTCTTTTTAAGTTTTTAATTCCATAATCTGAAGCTTTCATAGCATTATCGCCTAAATCTTCTGTTTGGTATCTTGGATCATAAGGATTCGTCTCGGTACCAAACCATAAACGACGATTTTTGTATGCTTCTTTTGTCATTTCGTTCAATAATGCTTTTTCAGCATCTTCGTCTTTAGCATCTTTGAAATATGAATAACCCCATTTGATAGCCCATTTATCATAATCACCAATTCTTGGGAATAGGTCAGTAACACCGTCTTCCGGTTGTGCCACATAATTAAAACGAGCATAATCCATAATTGATGACGTATGTCCGTTTTTCTTTTGAAACTCTGGATTTCTCAACATTTCAACTGGAGTAGCAAAACTTGCTCCCATATTGTGACGAAGACCAAGTGTATGTCCCACTTCATGAGCAGCCACAAAACGAATCAATTCGCCCATTAACTTATCATCAAACTTTTTGTTTCTAGCTTGTGGATCAACCGCAGCAGTTTGAATCAAATACCAATCACGTAATAAACTCATGATGTTGTGATACCATCCAATATGACTTTCCATGATTTCCCCTGTTCTTGGATCATGAACATTTGGACCGTAAGCATTTTGAATTTCAGCAGCAAAATAGCGTAAAACTGAAAAACGAGCATCTTCTAAACTCATTGTTGGGTCATTTTCAGGCCAATATTCGCCACGAATAGCATTTTTCCAACCAGCAAATTCAAAAGCTTCTTGCCAATCATCGATTCCTTGTTTAATGAAAGGTTTCCATTTGTCTGGAGTTGCAGGGTCTAAGTAATAAACAATTGGTTTTTTTGGTTCAATAAGCTCACCACGTTTTTGTTTTTCAGCATCTTCAGCATTTTTTGGTTCTAAACGCCATCTAACTGCAAAAATATCAGTATCTGCTTTTTGAGAATCTTCTTCAAATACATCGTATCCGTTTGCAAAATAACCAACTCTTTTGTCAAAAGAACGTTTACGCATAGGGTTATCTGGAAGTAAAATAAAAGATGTATTCAATTCCATAGTAACTACTCCAGCATCTAATCCTGCAGGTAAATCTACTCCAATTTTTGGTGTTGGAGTTCTTGATATTTGTGGAGCAACAGTAGTAAACGTTTTAGTTGTTCTAATTTCTGTGTTGATAGGGAAACTCTTTATAAATTGGATGAAAGATTTGTCTTTCTGAAAAGCTTGAATGCTTAACATTTGTTTGTTAATTGAGTTTAACGAAAATGTTTGTAAATCAGAATCAAAAGCTGGAGTCATATCAATAACACTTGCAATATTTTCTTTTCCTGATTTGTCTTTTTTGTAAGCTAAAATGTCATAGATTCCAATAATTGGGTCTGCGCTTGAATTTTTAACCGATTTAGTAATTGGTTTGTCTTCATCTGGAGTCATAATTACATACGTAATCGAACGAAGAAGAATGGTATTGTTTTGACCTTTTTCAAAACGAACTACTTGACGATTGATTTCTTCACCACCAAATATTCCACCACCAGCTGGAGTTTTAGAATATCTCGTAATGGTCATAATTTCCTTTCCGATTAATGAATCTGAAATTTCAAAAAGGTATTTTTCTCCTACTTTGTGAACATCTATAAGTCCATACTGAGTTACTGCAGTTGAATCAATTACTTTTTTATAAGGTTTTGGTTCTTTTTTAGCATCTGGCTTTTTAGCATCCGATGCAATGGCTTCTGTTGTTGGTTTTTTTTTGTCTTTTTTCTTTTTCTGAGCCATTAGTTCCGTTGAAAAAGAAAATGTAATAAGACAACTAAGAAGGGTTAGTTTTTTGATCATCTTTATTTTGATTAATAATTTCCCAAATTTATCGGAAACTTGTTATTTCTCTTTTCGTATTAAGTTTTTATTAAGAATTTTAACATTTGTTATCACATTTTTAGTTCAAAACAATAAAATAATAATTTTTATATGCATGCATAATATTTTATTTTTATTATATTTGGAATAAATTTAAATGAAATGGAAAAACAATCATTGACTTCGCTTTTACAAATTACTCATCCTGTAATAATGGCTCCTATGTTTTTGGTGTCAAATACTAAAATGGTTATTGAAGGAATGAAAAGTGGCGTTGCAGGTTGTATTCCAGCATTGAATTATAGAACTTTAGAGGAATTAAAATCCGCAATTCAAGAATTAAAAGCTGCGAAAGTACCGGGAGGAAGTTTTGGATTTAATTTAATTGTAAACAAATCTAATGTAAAATATAAAGAGCAATTGCGTATTTTGTGTGAAGAAAAAGTGGATTTTATTTTAACTTCATTAGGTTCTCCTGAAGAAACAATCAATGAAGCACATAAAGTTGGGATCAAAGTATTTTGTGATGTGACCGATTTATCTTTCGCCAAAAAAGTAGAAAGTTTAGGAGCCGATGCATTAGTAGCAGTAAACAACCAAGCTGGTGGCCATAGAGGAAATATTAGTCCAGAAGAACTTATAAAATCATTAAATGAAAATACTTCTTTACCTGTAATTTCTGCTGGTGGAGTAGGAAGTAAGGCAGATTTAGATCAAATGTTAAGTTATGGAGCCGTTGGTGTTTCTGTAGGAAGTCCGTTTATTGCCTCAATTGAATCTGGAGTTTCTCAAGAATACAAACAAGCTTGTGTTGATTATGGTGCGAAAGACATTGTAATGACAGAGCGTATTTCTGGAACACCTTGTACCGTAATTAATACACCTTATGTTCAAAAAGTGGGAACCAAACAAACCTGGTTAGAAACTTTATTAAATAAGAATAAAAACCTAAAAAAATGGGTCAAAATGATTCGTTTTTATATTGGTATGAAAGCTACTGAAAAAGCAGCAACACAAGTAACCTACAAAACCGTTTGGGTAGCAGGACCAAGTATTGAAGATACGAAAGCTATTTTACCTGTTGCAGAAATTGTAGCTAAATTAGTTAAGTAGTTCATTTATACTTACATTTGCAAAAAAATAATTCAATTGAAAAGAGTCGCTCATTATGTCATAACCACATTAACCGTTTTAGTATTCGGTTATCTGTTGTTGCATAGTAATGATACTTTGGCTGTTTCTCAACCAATAAAAAAGGAATCTACAAAAGAAATTTCCTCACATTTTAATCAAGGAAAGATTGATTTTAATCAAGAAGGAATTCAAAAAGAATCGGTGTCATTAAAAACGAATCAAAATTTTTCGGGTTCAAGTGAAATTGTTAGAAAGCAAATTCCTTCGTTTTTATTGCCAACTTCTTTAGTTCAATTAGAATTATTTAATAAAAATAGTTTTGAAGTTTTCTTTGTAAAAAAGAATCTTTTGCATCTATTTTTAAGCACTTCTAGAATCATATTTCCGTTTCATTATTTTTGGTAAAATTTATTTTAAGTTTCGTTAATCCCCTGTAAATAGTATACTTGGGAAATTTTATTATACACTTAATTTAAAATAAATTCAAAATGGATATTACAAACACTATAATTGGAGCCGTATTTTTTTTACTAATCGTTATTCCAATTTTCATTATCAATAATAATGTTAGAAAAAGAAAAAATCAATTATTAAACACATTAAACGAATTATCATCAGATAAAAACACTGAATTTTTAGATACTGATTTTTGGGGAAATAACTCCGGAATAGGAATTAAAGGCGATATGTTAGCTTTCTTTAGAAAAGGTGAAGAAGCCCAATTTAATGAAGTTGTTGATTTAAAAGAGGTAAAAAAATGTTCTTTGGTTAAATTTGATAAACACGGAAACGTTCCAAAAAACAACCATGAAATCAATAAATTAGCATTGCATTTAACGTTTAGTAATCACAAAGAAATTAATTTAGTTTTCTTTCATGCTGACGCTCTAAATTTCATCATTGGTGAAGAATTTAGAATTGCTAAAAAATGGCAAGATATAATTACCAGTAAGATCTAAAATAAAAAGCCTCAGAAATGAGGCTTTTTTTATGAATTTCGGGCAAACTTACTCAACTACAATTTCAAAAATTTTATCCCAATTTTTACCTGTTACAAAATACGTTTTCGTTGCAGGATTGTACGCAATTCCGTTAAACGCATCTAATTCTTGGTGTTGTGTTACTTTGCTCCTGAAATCAGAACAATTAATCACATTTTCAACAGCTCCCGTTTTTGGATTAATTACAGCAATAGCATCTTTTTGGTAAATGTTTGCCCAAATTTTTCCATTAACCCATTCCAATTCGTTAACCGCTTCAATTTTTGCACCATTTGTATATACGTTGATATAATCTTCAACTTTTAACGTTTCTGGATTTAAAATATAGATTTTTTCAGTTCCATCACTCATATATAATTTTTCGCCATCATTAGTAATTCCCCAACCTTCGGTTTCAAATGAAAAAGTTTTTTCTAATTTAAATGTTTTAGCATCATACACAAAACCCGTTTTTTCTTGCCAAGTCAATTGGTAGATTTTGTCTTTCAAAACCGTGATTCCTTCGCCAAAATACTTGTCTTCTAACTTAATTTGTTCGGTTACTTTCCCAGTTTTATAATCGATTTTTCTTAAAGTTGATTCTTTGTATTGTCCTGTTCCTTCTAATAAAATACCATTGTAAAATTCAAAACCTTGTGTGTAAGCATTGATATCGTGCGGATACGTATTGACAATTTTATAGTTCAAAATCTTAGGTTCTGCACTCGCATAAATGGAAAATCCAGAAGCAATATCAATGTTTTGTCCTTCAAAATAGACTAAGGCTTTAATGTTTTGGTTCCCTAATTTCTGATTTTTCAATGCAAAAGGTAATTTCTCATTTCCTTTTACTGAACCAATTTTAACTTCGTTAATGTAATACACAACAGAGTCGATGGTTTTATTTTCTTTGTTTTGAAGAACCAAATCAATGCTTTCTTCTAACTTAAGAATAGGTTTTATCGTAGGATTTTCAATCGAAAATAAATTTTTTAACGCATTTTCATCATCTTTACATGAAGTAGAAATTACACCTAAAACAATGAAAGCGAATAGCTTAACTTTTAACATGGTTGAAATATTTAATAAGGTAAATATACAATGATTTTTTATACTCACAATTGCCTTGCAAAAATATAAAAAGGTTGTATATTTGCACCGGCAAGTCCTACACGACCAGCTCCTGCAGACTCCTCCAGGGTGGGAACACAGCAAAGGTATGTGGTTGTAGCGGTGCGATGTAGGTCGCTTGCCATTTTTTATTTCTTTTGAATTGTTATCTCCCTTTTGCGGAGATTTTTTATTTTTACACCAATTCTAATTCCTATGCAAATCACTTGGCAAATTGTTCGCTTACAACTAAAAGAAACGTTTTCAATTAGTTATGGAAATTATACGTTCAGAGAAGCCTTAATTGTTTCGCTTTCCAAGAACGGAAAAATAGGCTATGGCGAATGCACATCAATTGATTACTACGGAATTAATTTATCCGATTTCACTAAGAAGTTAGCCGAAATTCAATCACAAATTGAAAAACAATCCATAAATCATCCTTCCGAATTTTATATTTTTTTGGAAAGTTTACAATTGCATTCTTTCTTACGTTCCGCTTTAGATTGTGCGTATTGGGATTTATTCGGGAAGTTAGAAAACAAGAGTTTCTTAGAATTAAATTCGATTGAAATAAAACAATTGGACGAATCTTCCATTACAATAAGTGTCGCGCCAATAGAAGAACAATTGCAAAAAATCGCAAAATCAGATTGGAATAAATTCAAAGTAAAATGGAATCATTACGATGAGAAAGCATTGAATTTATTACTGAATTGTGAAAAAGAAATCGCTTTAGATGCGAACGGAAGTTTTTCAATTTCCGAATGTCAGCAATTAGAAGAAAATCCGTTATCAGCTCAATTTACTTACATTGAACAACCCATGAAGATCGGAATTTCAAATTATTCCCATTTGAATGCAACTAAATTTGCGAATTGGATGGCCGATGAAGATTGCCAAGAGCAAGCAAAACTTTCCGATTTAAAATCACATTATAAAACCATCAACATCAAACTAGTCAAAACGGGTGGATTGACTCCAGCTTTACAACTAATTAAAGAAGCGCGAGCAAACGATTTCAAAATCATGATAGGTTGCATGACCGAATCTACTGTAGGAATTTCAGCTGGTTCTGTTTTGGTTCCTCTGGTGGATTATGTAGATTTAGATGGCGCAAATTTAATTGCCAATGACATCGCTTTCGGAAGTACCATCGAAAAAGGAAAAGTGTTGCTTTCGGAGAAAGTTGGGTTAGGAATTTCATTGAAATAATATAAAGCCGTATTTTCGCACTATAATTCACATTAAAATGAGTAAAGTAGTATTAATTACAGGTGGTTCATCAGGAATTGGAAAATCAATAGGCGAGTTTTTGCATCAAAAAGGTTTTTTAGTTTATGGCACAAGCCGAAATCCTGAAAAAATCACAAATTCGATATTTCCGTTAGTAGCTTTAGATGTTCGCAATAAGCAAAGTATTGTGAATTGTGTAGCCGAAGTGATTCAAAAATCAGGGCGATTGGATATCGTAATTAATAATGCTGGAGTTGGAATTACAGGTCCAATTGAAGAAATCCCAACTGAAGAAATCCGAAATAATTTTGAAACGAATTTATTTGGTCCAATCGAAGTGATGAAAGCGGTTTTACCACAAATGCGTGAACAAAAATCGGGTTTAATCATTAATATTACGTCGATTGCAGGATATATGGGACTACCTTATCGTGGCATTTATTCCGCTTCAAAAGGTGCTTTAGAATTAATCACGGAAGCTTTACGAATGGAAGTAAAATCGTTTGGAATCCAAATTACCAATGTCGCACCTGGTGATTTCGCTACCAACATTGCTGCAGGACGCTATCATGCACCAGTGGTGAAAGGTTCGGATTACGAAGTTCCTTACGGAAATACCTTAAAAGAAATGGATTCACATGTTGACAGCGGTAGTAATCCAAACGAAATGGCAGAAGCAATTTTTGCGATTATTCAAACCAAAAAACCAAAAGTACATTATAAAGTTGGGGCTTTTATGCAAAAGTTTTCTATTGTTTTAAAACGCATTTTACCTGATACGGTATATGAGAAAATGTTAATGAATCATTATAAACTTTAATAACATCAAAATTCAATATCAAATTCAATATCAATTATATAACAAAAGTATTTTATTTTTTAAATTGATTTTTGAAATTGTCATTGTCATTGCATTTTGAATTCTTACTTTTGCATTTCAAAACAACACACAATACTTTAAAATTTAAAAAAGATGAAATTTTTTATTGACACAGCTAATTTAGAGCAAATTAAAGAAGCACAAGAATTAGGAATTTTAGATGGTGTTACTACAAACCCATCGTTAATGGCTAAAGAAGGCATTACAGGAAAAAACAATATCCTAAAACATTACGTAGACATTTGTAACATTGTTGACGGTGATGTAAGTGCAGAAGTAAATGCAATGGACTTAGAAGGTATGATTAGAGAAGGTGAGGAGTTAGCTGACTTACACGAACAAATCGTAGTGAAATTACCTATGACTAAAGAAGGTGTAAAAGCATGTAAATATTTCTCTGATAAAGGAATTAAAACGAATGTAACTTTAATTTTCTCTGCTGGGCAAGCTTTATTAGCTGCAAAAGCGGGAGCAACATATTGTTCTCCTTTCTTAGGAAGATTAGATGATGTTTCTACAGATGGTTTAAATTTAATCGATGAAATTCGTCAAATTTATGATAACTACGGATTTGAAACTCAAATTTTAGCAGCTTCTGTGCGTCACACAATGCACGTGATTAACTGTGCTAAAATTGGTGCTGATGTTATGACTGGACCTTTATCATCAATTACAGGATTATTAAAACATCCTTTAACTGATATTGGAATTGCTCAGTTTATTGCAGATTACGAAAAAGGAAATAAATAATTTCTCAAGTATATAAAACAAAAAAAGCGTTCTAAATTAGAACGCTTTTTTTATGATTGTAATTTTCTTATTTCAAATTCTGTTCAAAATTCACATCAAACAAATTGGCAAACCCATTTTTAATGGTTCCATCCGCATTTAAGACGATGATTCTGTGAATTTTTGTAATGACCCATTGTTTTCTTATCGTTTCAAAGTCAACAGCGTGTAATTCTTTTACGCCTTCAAAATTGTATTTTTTTAAAGCGTTTTTCCAGTTGGCAATATTGTCATTCACATTAATGGCTATAAATTCATAATCTGGATATTTTGCTTGTAATTCCATTACTTTTCTGTGAGAAGCTGAAAAATGCGATTCTGCATGACTTGTCCAAAAGAATAAAACGGTTGGTTTTTTAATGACATTATTAATGTCTAAAGGTTTATATACAGTATCAACTAATTCAATTTTAGGTAAACGATTACCCACTTTTAAATTCTGAACCGAATTATAAATTTCTGAGATTTCTTCTTTATTTTTAGTATCGGTAGTTAACTGTAAGTAACGTTCAATGAATTTTTGGTTGTTGTACATGTTTTGATCTTCTAACAAGTACATCATCGCTACATTATTCAATACTACATTTTTTACTTTTTGATTTTTAATTAAAGTATCGGTAATATTTAATTTTGTGATGTTATTTTCTAGCGAATTTTCATTCAAATCTTCAACGTTACTTTGTAAAGCAACATTGTTTAACATCACACTCACATATTTAATGTATGGAGAATAATTTGTTAAAACCGCATTGTTGAAATCAACTTCTTTTCGATGATTGTAATAGTCTTTTGGTAAACTAGTTCTAATATTTTCACCTGTTCTAAATTGGTGTGCGTATGGATAAATCTCTTTTTTGGTAATGTGATGAAAATCTAAACTTGCTTTTGCTACCAAATCAAAATTTTCGTCCCAACCAATTTCAGCTTTTCGTTTTAAGTAAAATGACTTACGAATGGCAAAACTCGAATCGATGTTCTTGATAAAACTTTTTACGTCTTTATCAAAATTGTCATACATAATAGAACGATCGGCTTCGTTTTTCAAAAATAATTCCATTAAGAAATTGTTTTTTTCATCGCCACGTCCACAAAAAACGACTGAATTATCAAAATCAAAGGTATTTACACGAACCATTAAACTATCGTTCTTGTCAAAATAGACATATTGATATTCAGGATTGTGCTTAAAAGTGTATAAACCAGGAGCTAACGAATCAAATTTATGCATAAAGCGATTGTTTTTGTCCAGATAAATAGTGTCAATCACTTCATCATCTTTTAAAAACAAAACATATTTTTCTTGAGGATTTAAGACTTCTCCTCCAAAATAAGCCACATAATTATCTTCCTTAAATACTCTTTTACAAGAAGTTAAAGTAGAGAAAAGGACGATAGACAGAGGCAAAAAATATTTTATGTAATTCTTAATCATTCAATTGATTATTGATTTCTGAACAAATGTATCAGTTATATTCAAATCTTGTTGTTAATGTACAGTTAAAATAAACCTATATTAATTCTAAATTATTGTGTTCAAAAATCTACTATTTTTAGTACTTTTGCAACAGTTTTATAAAAAAATACAAAAATGTTAACAGTTTCAAATTTATCGGTTCAATTTGGGAAACGAATTTTATTCGATGAAGTAAATACAACGTTCACACAAGGTAACTGCTACGGAATCATTGGAGCCAATGGTGCGGGGAAATCTACCTTCATGAAAATTATTGCAGGTGAAATGGAACCAACGTCTGGTAGAGTTATTCTTGAACCAGGAAAACGTATGTCGGTTTTAAACCAAAATCACAACTTATTTGACGAACACACTGTTTTAGAAACAGTTTTAATGGGAAATAAAGTATTACATGCTATTAAGACAGAAATGGATGCTTTGTATGCTGATTATACCGACGAAAATGCCAACAGAATTGGAGAATTGCAATTACAGTTTGACGAAATGAACGGTTGGAATGCAGAAAGTGATGCTGCTACTATGTTATCTAACTTAGAAATTGGTGCAGAACATCATTATACTTTAATGGGTGATTTGGATGGAAAGCTTAAAGTTCGTGTGTTATTAGCACAAGCTTTATTCGGAAATCCAGATGTGTTGATTATGGATGAGCCTACCAACGACTTGGATTTTGAAACTATTGGTTGGTTAGAGAATTTCTTAGCGAATTATGAAAATACGGTTTTAGTGGTTTCGCATGACCGTCACTTTTTAGATGCGGTTTGTACACACGTTTCAGATATCGATTTCGGAAAAATTACACATTATTCTGGAAATTATACGTTTTGGTACGAATCTTCGCAATTAGCGGCTCGTCAAAAAGCACAACAGAATAAGAAAGCTGAAGAGAAAAAAGCTGAATTAGAAGAGTTTATCCGTCGTTTTAGTGCGAATGTGGCAAAATCGAAACAAGCTACTTCTCGTAAAAAAATGATTGAAAAATTAAATTTAGACGAGATTAAACCTTCAAGTAGAAGATATCCAGCAATTATTTTCGATGTAGAAAGAGAAGCAGGAGATCAAATTTTAAACGTACAAGATTTATCAGCTTCAGTTGATGGAGAAACTTTGTTTAAAAATGTAGATTTAAACATGGCTAAAGGTGATAAAATTGTAGTTTTCTCTAAAGATTCGAGAGCAACAACTGCTTTTTATGAAATCTTAAGCAATAAAATGACTCCAGATTCAGGAACATTTGATTGGGGAATCACTACGACACAATCGTATTTACCAGTTGACAATCATGAATATTTTGATGGAGTTGATTTAAACTTGGTAGATTGGTTACGTCAATGGGTAAAAACCGAAGAAGAACGCGATGAAGTTTATGTTCGTGGATTCTTAGGAAAAATGATTTTCTCTGGAGAGGAAGCCTTAAAGAAATGTAACGTTTTATCTGGAGGAGAAAAAGTACGTTGTATGTTATCACGTATGATGATGATTAGAGCAAACGTTTTAATGTTAGACGAACCAACGAATCACTTAGACTTAGAATCGATTACAGCTTTTAATAATTCCTTAAATAATTTCAAAGGTTCAGTATTGTTTACTACACATGACCACGAATTTGCTCAAACCGTAGGAAACAGAATCTTAGAATTAACACCAAATGGCGCCATCGACAGATACATGACATTTGATGAATATTTAGAAGATGACAAAATCAAAGAATTAAGACAAAAAATGTATTCTTAATATCATTCCCGTTGCTAGTTTTAGTAACGGGATTTTTTTTATAATACAATTGCTATTAGAAATATAAATTCTAAATTTGTACAAACAACACACTATGAGTCAAAAAGTTTTGCTCACTTCAAAAGAAGTACACATTATCTTGCATCGATTAGCTTGTCAACTAATTGAAAATCATTTAGATTTCTCAAATACCATCTTAATCGGTTTACAACCTCGAGGTAAATTTTTAGCCGAAAGAATCAAACAAATTTTAGAATCAGAATACCAAGTTTCCAACATTCAATTGGGATTTTTGGACATTACTTTCTTTCGTGATGATTTTAGAAGAGGTGAAAAACCATTAGAAGCCAATAAAACCCAAATTGATTTTTTAGTAGAAGATAAAAAAGTGGTTTTTATCGATGATGTTTTATATACCGGAAGAAGTATCAATGCTGCTTTAACAGCCATTCAATCCTTTGGAAGACCATCAGAAGTGGAACTTTTAACCTTAATTGATAGAAGATTTAGCCGTCATTTACCTATTCAACCTGATTATAGAGGAAGACAAGTAGATGCTATAAATAATGAAAAAGTATTAGTAAAATGGCTTGAAAACGATGGAGAAGATGCCGTTTACCTAATCACAAAATAACATAACTACAAACACACAACTACATATAAATGAAAGAATTATCAGTAAATCATTTAATCGGAATAAAACACATTACCAAACAAGATATCGATTTAATCTTCGAAACGGCTGACCATTTCAAAGAAGTAATCAATCGACCAATTAAAAAAGTACCATCATTACGTGATGTTACGATTGCAAACATTTTCTTCGAAAACAGTACGAGAACCAAATTATCTTTCGAATTAGCACAAAAACGACTTTCAGCAGATGTTATCAGTTTTTCGGCAGCGCAATCTTCGGTTAAAAAAGGAGAAACTTTGATAGATACGGTAAACAACATTTTATCTATGAAGGTAGATATGGTGGTAATGCGTCATAGCAGTCCTGGAGCTGCTCACTTTTTATCGCAAAATGTTAGTGCAAGCATTGTAAATGCAGGAGATGGAGCTCACGAACACCCAACACAAGCCTTATTAGATAGTTTTACGATTAGAGAAAAATTGGGCGATGTAGGAGGAAAGAAAATCGTAATTGTAGGCGATATTTTGCACTCAAGAGTAGCATTATCCAATATCTTCGCTTTACAAATGCAAGGTGCAGAAGTAAAAGTGTGCGGACCAAAAACATTGATTCCTAAATACATTGAATCATTAGGGGTAACTGTTGAATCAAATTTACGTAAAGCGTTAGAATGGTGTGATGTAGCCAATATGTTACGTGTTCAAAACGAACGTTTAGATGTGAGTTATTTTCCAACCACAAGAGAATACACACAACAATATGGCGTAACCAAAGAATTATTAGATTCGCTAAATAAAGAAATCGTAATCATGCACCCAGGGCCAATTAACAGAGGAGTTGAAATCACTTCAGATGTAGCCGATTCAGGGCAATCAGTAATTTTAAATCAGGTGGAAAATGGAGTAGCGGTTCGTATGGCAGTAATTTATTTATTGGCAAGTAAGATTAAAAATTAAATTATGAATAAGGCTATTTTTAAATTCTTTATATTCATTTTTATTTTTCAAGCTCAATTAAGTTATGGGTGTTTGAATGGTCAAACTTTAGCCTTAAAAAATGGCACTTTAATTTATATCGATAGTGAATATATGAATATTCCTAAAGGACATGATTTTTTTAAGAAAGATTTTGACGGATTAATTAAAGATTTAAGAAAGCTATATTCAGAAACTAAAGACATAGATTATTTATCAGATATTGGGGTTGTTTTAATTATTCAAAAAAAATATGATGAAGCAATTAAAATATATAATAATATTGAAAAAAGTAATCCAAACAGATATTCAACTGCTTCAAATTTAGGGACACTTTATGAGTTGATTGGAGATAATGTAAATGCTTTAAAATGGATAGAAAAATCTGTAAAAATTAATCCTATATCGCATAATAGTTCTGAATGGATTCACGTTAATATTTTAAAAGCCAAAGTAAATAATTTGATTTTTTCAAGTCAAAACATAATAAATAATGATTTTGGTTTTGAATCTCTTCCAAAGACAGACTTAAAAGAAGAAAATCTTGAATCTTTGAGATATCAGATTTATTTTCAATTAAATGAGAGGATTTCATTTATAAAAGAAAAAGATAAATCAATTGCAGTTTTGTTATTTGATTTAGCAAACATTGATTATTTACTTGGGAAAAAGTCAAGTCAATATAAAGAACTTTTTAAAATGGCTGTAGACTATGGTTTTATAAAAAATTTGTAGAAGATAGATTGAAAGCTATTGAAAAGCATGAACTTGCTAATAAAGATATTGCAAAGGATGTGAGTGATGAAAAAAATATTTCAAATTCCAAAAAGACAAAGTCAGAAAGTACAAGTTATATGATTTATTTATCACTTTCAATAGCATTATTAATAATTCTTTATTTCCTATTCAAGAAATTTAAAAAATAAGTATCTTAGCAATTAATCAGTAATATACCAAAATGAAAGTAGATCAAAAAGGACATACCACCATCATCAAAGACACACAAAATAATGTGGAAGCCTTTGTGGGTAAAATTACCAATGAATATCATGTGTTTCAAGGTCAGAATTTAATTTTGGATGTATCGCACAATAAAACCCTTGCCAATGCGGATTTAGTTCATTTTAAAGAATTGGCTAAAACGCATAAAAAAGCTAAAAAATCAATGATTATTGTTTCCGACGAAGTTGATTTTGATAAAGTTCCCAATTATTTAAACGTAGTTCCTTCCGTTTTAGAAGCCCACGATATGATTGAAATGGACGAAATTGAACGCGATTTAGGATTTTAATAATTAAAAATTGATAATTGAAAATTGATAATTCTGATAATTGTTAATTATTCATTATCAACTATCAATTGAAATGAAACTACAAATACTCGGCTGTTACGCCGCTACTCCAAGAACTATAACCAATCCAACATCACAAGTTTTAGACATAAAAAACCATTTATTTCTAATCGATTGTGGCGAAGGAACGCAAGTGCAATTGCGCAAGCATAAAATCAAGTTTTCTCGTATTAATCATATTTTTATTTCGCATTTACACGGCGATCATTTTTATGGCTTAATAGGTTTGATTTCGACATTTATGTTATTAAATCGTGAAAATGATCTGCACGTTTATGGTCCGAAAGGAATCAAAGAAATCATTTTATTGCAATTGCGAGCTTCGGGTTCGTTTACCGGATACAATTTGTATTTCCACGAATTAGAATCCAAAGAAAGTGAAGTGATTTTTGAAGATGAAACCGTAATTGTAAAAACTATTCCGTTAAATCATCGTGTGTATACCAACGGATTTTTATTTCAAGAAAAACTAGGCAAACGCCATTTGAATATCGAAGCCGTTGCCAAATACAAAATTGAAAAAGTGTATTTCGATAAAATTAAATCAGGTGGAAATGTAACCTTAGATTCGGGTGAAGTGATTATAAATGAATTGCTTTCGTTTCCACCAGATGCACCTATGAGCTATGCTTTTTGTAGCGATACTTTGTATGACGAATCCATTGTTCCAATAATTAAAGACGTAGATGTTTTATATCATGAATCTACTTTCTTAGATTCGGAAATGCAATATACTGAGAAAACCAAACACGCTACCGCAAAAGAAGCGGCTCAAATTGCGAAGTTAGCGAATGTAAAGCAACTAATTTTGGGACATTATTCTACAAGATATGCTTCCATCGAACCTTTCAAAACAGAAGCACAAACTATTTTTGAAAACGTACTTTTAGCCGATGACGGCAAAGAATTTGAGTTTTAATATGATACAAACTGTAATTTTTGATATGGATGGCGTAATTGTAGATACCGAACCGGTTCATCATTTTGCGTATTACCAACATTTTAAGCAATTAAACATTGAAGTTACTTCCGAAATGTATGCTTCGTTTACCGGAAATTCGACTCGTAATATTTTTCAGAAATTAAAAGCACAATTCAATTTAGTAGAAGAGGTGGAAGATTTGATTTTAACCAAACGAAACCTTTTCAATGATGCCTTCGATTCAAAAGAAGATTTGTATTTAATTGAAGGAGTAGAAGATTTAATTAAAGATTTACACGCCAACGGAATGCAACTAATTGTGGCTTCTTCAGCGTCAAATGTTACTATTAACCGAGTGTTTACTCGTTTTAATTTGCATCAATATTTTACACATATTGTTTCAGGTGAAGATTTTCCAAAATCAAAACCACATCCTGCTATTTTTGAACATGCAGCGAGTTTATCTATTGCTCCAAAAGAAAATTGTATCGTAATTGAAGACAGTACAAACGGAATTCAAGCCGCAGTTTCAGCTGGAATTTTTTGTGTGGGTTACAATAGTTTTCATTCCAAAAATCAAGATTTATCAAAAGCAAATGTGGTGATTCAGCACTTTAACGAATTGAATTTTGAGAAAGTTCGTGATTTAAACTAACTTATTTCTCTGTCTTGAAACGTGTGTTTTTCGACTATTCGTTTGCTGTCCTTTTTGACGGATTCGTCTTTTCGCATCGACCAAAAGAAATCACTTGAAAATTTTCTGGCTTCTTCCAAATTCACAATCGGAAATGGATAATCTCTGCCAATTTCAAAATCATACAACATTTGTTCAATGGGTGTTAATTTCCAAGGTTCGTGAATAAATTCTGCTGGAATATTCGCTAATTCAGGAATCCATTTTTTGATAAAAGTGCCATCAGCATCGTGTTCGTAAGAGTTTTTTACGGGATTATAAACGCGCAACGTATTAATTCCAGTTACACCCGCTTGCATTTGAATTTGCGGATAATGAATTCCAGGTTCAAAATCCAAAAATTGTTGTGCCAAATGCGGACTGCAATTTTGCCAAGGTTGGAACAAATGATGCGTGTAAAACGAAACCACCAAAGCGCGCATTCTAAAATTCAAATAACCAGTCGTATTCAAGCAACGCATGCAAGCATCAACTAATGGAACTCCTGTTTTTCCTGTTATCCAAGCCTTGTGATATTTCTCATTGACTCTTTGATTCAAATTACGATAGCCTTTATTTACTGCAATAAGTTCCATCGAAGATTCCATTTCAAATTTCTGAATAAAATGAGCTTGCCAACGCAAACGTGAAGCAAAATTTGAAATTTGACGTTTGAATTTTCCTTGTTGGTGAATTTCCCAAGCTTTGGTATACACTTGTCGAATCGATAAATTTCCCCAAGCAATATAAGGTGATAAACGGCTACAACCTTTTCTGCCTAATTCGGGTTTAGAAATATGATTGCTATAATTTTGCACACGTTCTTCAAAGAAAGAATGCATATAACGTAAAGCTGTTGATACACCACCTTTTTGAAAATTGGTATTGTGAATTGTTTTAATCGAAGGAACATCAAAAGCATTTTCTAATTCTTCAATTTCAATATATTTCACAAAACTTCTTTGAGTTGGATGAAATGGTAAACAATCTTTGTCCATATAATCATACCAATCTTCTTTCCACGTTTTTCGGTTTTTGATGCCACGAATAACGCCATTTGTGATGTATTCTTTCCAGATAATCTCTTTTTCTTTTAGCAATTCAGCCACGGTTAAATCTCTTTCGTACGTCAGTTTTATTCCTGTTTCTTGATGGGAATAAACTGTTGAAATTTCAATTTGTTCGGAAAGTTTTTTAAAAATGGTAGTCGCTTCTCCTTGAACAATTAAAATTTGTGTGTGATATTTTTGTAGTTCTTTTTGAAGTGCTTCTAAAGACTGTTTTATAAAATCAAAATGACGCTGACTATAATGATAATCTTTCATCAACGAAGGTTCAAAAATATAAAGCAATAAAGTTTTGCCCGAAGTCGATAAGGCTTCATGTAAGGCTTCATGATCGTGCAAACGCAAATCTCTCTTGAACCAAACAACTTTCATTTTTGGGGGTTTATAGTGTTTAGGGCAACGCTAATTTTATCCAACCGCTTCTTTATACACTTTTAAGCAACGTTCTCGTGCTTCTTTATGATCAACAATTGGTTTTGGATAATATTGAGTTTCCAATTCAGGAATCCATTTTTTAATATATTTTAAATCTTTATCAAACTTCTTGATTTGTTCCGTTGGGTTGAAAATTCGGAAATACGGAGCAGCATCTACTCCTGAACCAGCGGCCCATTGCCAATTCCCAACATTACTTGCCATTTCGTAATCTAATAGTTTTTGAGCAAAATAAGTTTCGCCCCAACGCCAATCGATTAATAAATGTTTGCATAGAAAACTTGCTACAATCATACGCACGCGATTGTGCATGTGACCAGTTGTGTTTAATTCGCGCATTCCAGCATCAACAAAAGGATAACCTGTTTTTCCTTGACACCATTTTTGAAATAAATCTTCATTGTTTTCCCAAATAATCGCATCGTATTTTGGTCTAAAACTAGCATTTTTGGTATGTGGAAAATGCCATAGAATTTGCATGAAGAATTCACGCCAAATCAATTCATTCCAAAAGGTTTCATTCTTTTCAGCGATAGCCTTTGCAATCATTTTTCGAATAGAAACCGCACCAAATCTCAGGTAAATTCCTAAATAAGAAGTTTTATTCAAAGCCGGAAAATTTCGAGTTGCTTCGTAATTCTGAATTAAGTTTTCGGAAACATCAAATGGTGAAACTTTTATGTTTGACTTTTCAAAACCAATGTCTGCCAACGATAAAAAAGGGTAGGAGTGCTTCGTAATTTTATCTAATTTATCTTCCGAATTGTAATGAACTAACTTAATTTTTCTAAAATTCTCTTTCCATTTTTTAGAATAAGGTGTGTAAACCACATACGGACTTCCATCGTCTTTTACGACTTCACTTTTCTCAAAAATCACTTGATCTTTGCTAGTTAAAAACGAAATTCCATTGGTAATAAATAACTGATTCATTTCCTTATCGCGCTTGCGAGCATAAGGTTCGTAATCGTGATTGGTATAAACGGACGTAATTTTATTTTCGGAAATTAATTTGGTAAAAACGTCGATTGGGTTTCCGTGAAAAACTGCTAATGACTTCCCAATTTTATTCAATTCTGACTGAATTTTTTCTAATTGTTCGTGAATAAAAGTAACGCGAGCATCATCTTTTGGAAGTTGCGATAAAATAATTTCGTCAAAAATAAAAATAGGTAATACTTCTTCAGAACTATTCAAAGCATGAAAAAGTCCTACATTGTCTTCTATTCTTAAATCGCGTCTAAACCAAAAAATGTTCATATTTTAAATTGTTATCCGTTTACTAATAATGTTGACATTCCGCCATCAACATGGAAAATTTGTCCTGAAATCCAACTGCTTTTATCACTTAATAAAAAGCTTGCCATTTGTGCACTATCTTCTGGTTTTCCAAATCGTTTTAATGGATGACGTTCGGCTGACTTTTCTTGTTTGGTTTCGTTATTTAAGAATTTGTCGGCTAAAGGCGTATCGGTTAATGATGGAGCAATTACGTTGACTCTAATTTTTGGTGCATATTCTGCAGCTAATGCTTTTGCAAAACCTTCAATCGCACCTTTTGCCGCCGCAACACTGGTATGAAAAGGCATTCCCATAGAAGCAGCAACACTACTAAAAAGCACAATGCTCGATTGTTCACCTGTAGTTAAATTGGGTAAAACGGCTTGAATTACTTTTACTAAACTAATGAAATTAATTTGTAAATCGGCTTCAAAAGCTTCTGGTTTTAATCCTTTAAACGGACGTAAATTAATACTTCCCGGACAATAAACCAAACCATCAATAATAGTAGGTAATTTTGATGTATCTAAAGTGTCAGATGATGCGTCAAACGGAATATGTGTAACGTTTAAACCTGCTAAATTTTCATTGGTTCTAGATGCAACAAAAATATTGTTTTCGTTGTAAAGTTCTTGTGCTATGGCTAATCCTATTCCGTAAGAACCACCAATTAGTAATATGTTTTTCATATGTTTATCCTTTAAATTCGCCAAACATTTCTATTAATTTTTTTCTTCTGTATTCAAAAATTTCATTCAATTTAGGTTTTACTAAAAACGGATGAACTAATTGCCCTAAAATTCCCATTGGAACTTTATAATCTACAATATCTTCCATTTCCACGCCGCCAGGAATTTCTTTAATGAAATGTTTATGATGCCAAAGCGCGTATGGGCCAAAACGTTGTTCATCTACAAAATACTTTTTGTCTACAACATGAGTTATTTCGGTGACCCATTTGGTGGGAATTCCTAAAACAGGAGTAACGATGTACTGAATGATTTGTCCTGGAAACATAGGTCTATCAGCTCCTGATAAAATTTTGAATCCCATATATTCTGGAGTAATTTTTTGAAGATTCTTTGGATCCGAAAGTAAATCCCAAGCTTCATCAATGGTTATAGGTAAGTTTTGTTTGGTATGTAATCGATATATTTTCATATTATTTTTTTTGTAAAGATATAAATTTGTTTAATCTTTTTAATTGTAAATTAAACAAAAATTATTCATTTAAGTTTATATTAACATTTGATTCTAATACAATTTGTAAATTTGGAAATCTAAAAACGAAACCTATGAGAAAAATTATTGTTATGTTGGCTGTAGTATTAGCCAATTTTGTTGTAGAAGCGCAAGTAAAGACGCCTCAATCAAGTCCATTAGCTAAAATTGATCAAGTTGTTGGTTTAACGAATGTTCAAATTGAATATTCAAGACCAAGTGCAAAAGGAAGAACTGTTTATGGTGATTTAGTTCCTTTTGGAAAAAATTGGAGAACAGGTGCAAATGCAAATACAACAATTTCATTTAGTGAAAATGTAACTATTGCAGGAAAAGAATTGAAAAAAGGAAAATATGCCTTATTTACAACACCAAAAGCAGATAGTTGGGATGTTATTTTTTACACAGACACAAACAACTGGGGTTTACCAGAAACTTGGGATGAAAGTAAAGTAGCTTTAAAAACGTCTGTTAAACCAGAAACTTTAAGTAAATCAGTTGAGTCGTTTACTATTTTCTTAAATAATTTGTCAAACGATTCAGGAGTATTAGAATTGTCATGGGAAAGAACAATTGTTTCAATTCCATTTACTGTTCCTACTCAAGAGGCTGCAATGAAAAGTATCGAAAAAACATTAGCAGGTCCATCTGCTGGAGATTATTTTTCGGCAGCTCAGTATTTTTACCAAACTAATGGTGATATGACTAAAGCGTTGTCTTGGGTAAATAGTGCTATCTCAAATTCTCCTAAAGGACAAGATGTTCCTTTCTGGTATTTGAGATTAAAATCGTTAATTCAAGCAAAATCTGGTGACAAAAAAGGTGCTATTGCTACAGCAAAAGAATCTTTAGCTTTATCAATCAAAGCAGGAAACGGCGATTATGAAAAAATGAATAAAGACAGCATTGCTGAATGGTCAAAATAATAGTTAATTGTTAATTCAAATGAAAAGTCCCGAAATATTTCGGGACTTTTTTTTGTTCAAAAAAAATAATAAACACAAAAAAGCCCTGAATTTCTTCAAGGCTTTTTTGGGTTTTCATAGCAAATGTTTCCCACGTAATTAGAACGCTAACTTAACAGTTAAATCGAAATCGTCATAGATAGTTTTGTCTCCTAAGTCAGAGAAGAAACTTCCTGAACCATATTTGATATCGTATTTAGTTCTGTCTACTTTTAAAGTAGTTGTAGCTGTATTTCCAGCAACAGTTAAGTCAAATTTAATAGATTCTGTTTTTCCTTTGATTGTTAAATCAGCTGTAGCTGAATATACTCCGTTACCTTTATCACCAATAGATTTGATAACTAAAGTAGCAGTTGGGAATTTTTCAACACCAAAGAAATCATCAGATTTTAAGTGACCATCTAAGTTTGTTTTTCCTTTTCCTGATAAATCAGTTGTATTAATTGTAGTCATGTCAACTGTAAAGTTTCCACCTACTAATTTTTTTCCTTTGAAAATTAAAGCACCTTCTTTTAAAGAAATTGTTCCTTCGTGAGCACCTGTTACTTTTTTACCAACCCAGTTGATAGTACTTTTTGATGCGTCTACTTTTTTTGATTTTTGTGCTGTAGCTGTAAAAGTTACTAATGCTACAAGAGCTAAAGCAATTGATTTGAAATTTTTCATGTTTAAAATTGTTTTTAATGTTAATGGTTATAATTAAATAGTAGTAAATAATTCTTGTTTTGGTTTTCTAACTTTTGCATAGTGTTGTGTAGCGTCTTCTTCATGACGATATCCAACAGCTGCTACTAATGAAGCGTTTAATCCTAATGCATTGAAACCTAAAATTTCATTGTATTTTTCTGGTTCAAAGCCTTCCATTGGTGTAACATCGATTTTTAATTCCGCTGCAGCATTCATTAAGTTTGCTAGAGCTAAATAGGTTTGTTTTGATGTCCAAACTGCTTTTTGTTCTACTGGTAACGAAACAATTTTAGATTTCATAAAGTCAGAATATCCTTTTAAATCGTCAACTGACAAACCTCTAGTAGTTGCAATGTTTTGTACATATTCATCAATGTGACTTTCTTGAACGTCTACAATATTAGCAAATACTAATAGGTGAGAAGCATCTACAATTTGCGATTGTCCCCAAGAAACCGGTTGTAACTTGGCTCTAACTTCTGGGTTTTCAATAATGAATACTTTGTATAACTGTAAACCATAAGAAGACGTACTCAATTGGATTGCTTCTTTTAAGGTTTCTAAATCTGCTGCTGATACTTTTTTGGCAGCATCGAATTTTTTGGTGGCATAACGCCATTTTTGATTTTCTATAAAATGACTCATAGTAAATTTTGGGTTTTAATTTCTAAATTTTTCTAGCAATTCGTTTAACAATTCTAATTCTGCAACCGTCAAATTTTTAGAAAAAGATTGCTCGTGAGCTTCTACTAAAGGATCCAATTGTAGTAAAAGTTGCAACCCTTTCTCAGTAATGGTAATTTCCATTTTACGGCGATTGATGGGGCAAATTTCTCTAAGCACTAATTCTTTTAATAATAATTTGTCTACTAAACGTGTGGTGTTACTCGTTTTCGCAATCATGCGTTCTTGTATCATACACATATTAGCAGGCTTTCCTTTCTGACCACGTAAAATGCGCAACACATTAAATTGTTCTGGGGAAAGGTCAAATGGCTTTAATATCTCATTAAACTTTTCCGAAATGACATTTTGAGTATACATCACGTTAAGTAATGTTTTCTTTTCCATTGCCATTGGAGTATTTGGTTTTATGATTTCTTCTATTCTCATTTGATGTTGTAAAATTTGTATGTACAAATGTAGTAAATATTTTATTTGTATGTACAAATGTTTAATAAATTTTTGTTAAAGTTTTAAAATTGTATTTTTTGATAGTACTTTTGAAAAAAAATAAAGATGACAAACTTAGATCAAAATACGTGGTGGAGCCAGTTTTTGCAAGATGCAAACGGCGTAATAGTAGATGTTCGTACCGAAGATGAATTTAACGATGGTTTTATTCCAGGTGCTATAAATATTGATATATATAAAGGACAAGGTTTTATCTACAGAGTAGAGGAGTTAGATAAATCGAAAAACTATTATGTGTATTGCGCGGCTGGAGTACGTAGTGCCAACGCTTGTAACGCCATGGAACAATTAGGTTTTGAGAATACCTTTAATTTACTAGGTGGTTTTTCTAATTGGGAAGGACCAACAGAATAAATAAAAAAATCCGCTGAAGAGCGGATTTTTTTTTTATTTTGTGGGAACGGAATGTAATTCCGCACTATCGGATTTTAGTTTATTCGATTATATATAAACTTATAAATTATAATATTCCCATTTCCATCTTCATCTGAATTTTCTAAAATAAGTTTATTATTTCCGTTCTCAAATGTTACATTTTCGGTATAATTATCCCCATTTTGATTGAATTGATAAGTGTTATCGTTAATTTTAGTCCAAGTAAGATTAACGTTATCAACTAAAACACATTCATTAGCTAGGTTTTGATCATAATATTTGTTGGTTCTATTACCGTTACTTGTAAACTCAATAGTTGAAGGTTGACAATCATTCTGCGTAAATTGAATATCATTTTCAAATTGAGTTGAGTATTCCCATTTTCCAATTATCGGATCCACATTTGAAGAGTTATCATCGTTTTTAGTACACGAAATCATAAATATTAAAAGTGTTAATAAATTGATTTTTAGAAGTTTTTTTATCATTTTGTTAAATTATATTTAGTTCTTTTAATGACATTTCTGCTCAAATATTACGCACAACTCGTTTATATGTCTGATAAATATTAGTTTTATTTCATTACAAAAATACTAAAAAAATCTTACAATTTCACCCAACAAAAAATTCGCATTTCAGCGGATTCTCTTATGTTAATCTTTTTAATTTATTCTTATCTAACAGTGTAATCTTCTTACCCGTTAACTCAATATAACCTGATTTATTTAACTCAGATAACAATCGAATACAACTTTCAGTTGCGGTGCCAATCATTCCGGCTAATTCTTCTCTAGATAATTGAATGTGTAATGAACCATCTTCGTTTTTACCAAAGGTTTCTTCTAAATAGATTAAGGTTTCGGCTAAACGTTGGCGAACGGTTTTTTGTGCCATATTCACCATATGATCATCGGCTCCTTTTAAATCGTCGCAAATGGTACGCATCACATTCATCGAAAACTGATTGTTCTGTGTAAAAAACTGCATGACTTCGCTTCTTGGAATAAAACAAACTTCCATGTCTTCAAGCGCCACCGCACTCAAATTCGCAGGTTCGTCGCTAATCATAGAACGTTGTCCTAATAATTCGCCTGGTTTAACCAATTTTACAATTTGGTCTTTTCCGTTATCGCTTAACTTAGATAATTTACAAATCCCTTCTTTTACACAGTAAATACCATTGGTTACTTCGCCTTCTTCAAAAATAGGCTCGCCTTTTTTTATGGTATAAGAAGTTTTGCATTCGGCCATGCGAAGCAATTCTTCTTTATTTAAAGCTTTTAAAGAACTAAATTGCCTTACAATACATTGTTCGCATTTACTCATTGAAAGATTTTGTTTAATGTGTTTACAAATTTACAAAATTGTATGACAAATATCATATTTTGGGTTACTTTTATATAAGACATTTGTCAAAGGTAAAATGAGCAAATATATGGACACAGAAAATTGTTTCCATTGTGGTAATGAAATAGTAAAAAAAGACGAAATCGTGTTTGACGACAAGAAGTTTTGTTGCAATGGTTGTAAAACCGTGTACGAAATATTCAGTCAGAATGATTTAACGTGTTATTACGATTTTCAGGCAGCACCCGGCGCCACTCCACAAGACATTCAGGGCAAATATGACTTTTTAGACAATGAAGAAATTGTTTCAAAACTATTGGAATTCCAAGAGCGTACAACACATATTGTTTCACTCTACATTCCTCATATACACTGTAGTTCGTGTATTTGGATTCTGGAAAATCTACAAAGACTTCAACCAGGAATAAATGCTTCTCAAGTTAACTTTGGCGAAAAGAAAGTTAGAGTTACGTTCAATCCCGAACAAACTTCTTTAAAAGATATTGTATACTTATTGAGTTCAATAGGTTACGAACCTTATATTTCTTTAGAAAATTTTGACGAAGGTAAAAAACAAGTTGATAGAAGCTTAATCTATAAAATAGGAGTAGCGTTTTTCTGTTTCGGAAATATCATGCTGCTTTCGTTTCCCGAATACTTTGAAGTAGAAGAATATTGGATTGATCAATATCGCGGATTCTTCCGTTGGTTGATTTTCGGATTATCGCTTCCTATTTTTATTTATTCGGCTTCTGGTTATTATGTTTCCGCTTGGAAAAGCATGAAATCAGGCTTGTTGAATATTGATATTCCAATTGCTTTAGGAATTGTCGTCATGTTCGTAAGAAGTACGGTCGATATTATTTTCGATTACGGACAAGGCTTCTTCGATAGTATGGCAGGATTGATTTTCTTTATGTTATTAGGAAAGTTATTCCAAAAGAAAACATACGATTTCCTTTCTTTCGAGCGCGATTATAAATCGTATTTTCCAATTGCCATCACAAAAATATTACCAAACGGTGAAGAAGAATCAGTTCAAGTTTATGATATTGAAAAAGGAGATAGATTATTGATTCGAAATCAAGAGTTAATTCCAGTAGATGGAATTTTGATTTCAGAAAAAGCTTCAATCGATTATAGTTTTGTTACTGGTGAAGCAGTTCCAATTGAGAAAAAATCAGGTGATAAAGTCTTCGCTGGTGGAAAACAAATGGGGAAAGTTATTGAAATGGAAGTTTTATTTTCAGTTTCAAACAGTTACTTAACGCAATTATGGAGTAACGATGTCTTCCAAAAACGAGTAGAACAACAACACAAAAACATTACCGATAGAATTAGTCGCTATTTTACGCCAGCATTATTGGCTTTATCGATTGTTTCGTTTATTTATTGGGTTTTCATTGATGTTACCACAGCTTTTAATGTTTTTACTGCGATTTTAATTGTGGCTTGTCCGTGTGCATTGGCTTTAACGGCTCCGTTTACATTGGGAAATGTCTTACGAATTTTGGGCAATCGAAAATTATACTTAAAAAATGCATTGGTGGTAGAACAATTAGCCAAAGTAGATACCATTGTTTTCGATAAAACAGGAACCATCACAACCAATAAGAAAACCGCAATTACTTACGAAGGAACGGAATTAAACGCTTCCGAATTAAAATTATTGAAAAACGTTTTACGAGGTTCGAATCATCCATTAAGTAGAAGATTGTACGAATTTATTCCGAACCAAGATAAAATGGAAACCTCAAGTTTCGAAGAAATCATAGGAAAAGGAATTTCCGCTGAAATCCATGGAAATACGGTAAAATTAGGTTCATCACAATTCCTAAAAACTATGACCGAAAACACGCATAAGAAAACTAAAGTGCATGTGGAAATCAATGGAATTTATAAAGGAAGCTATGTTTTCAATAATCAATACAGAAAAGGGATAGAGCAGTTGTTTGAAAATTTGTCAAAACATTACAACTTGGTAGTTTTATCAGGTGATAATGATGGCGAACGTAGCATATTAGAAAAAATGTTGCCAGCAAAAACAACATTAGTTTTCAATCAAAAACCAGAGCAAAAACTTCAATACATCGAACAATTACAAAAAGAAGGCAAAAACGTCATGATGGTAGGCGATGGCTTAAACGATGCTGGAGCTTTAGCGCAAAGTAATTTAGGTTTATCCATTTCTGAAAATGTAAATGTTTTCTCACCAGCCTGTGATGGAATTTTAGATGCAACACAATTTCATAAAATAGGATTTTTCATGCGCTATTCTAAAAATGCAATGAAGACAATTTATATGAGTTTTGGGCTTTCTTTATTATATAATGTAGTTGGTTTGAGTTATGCAATTACAGGTAAATTAGACCCAATTGTAGCGGCTATCATCATGCCGCTCAGTACAATAACCATTGTGAGCTTTGTGACAATTCTTACAAATTTGTATGCAAGGAAAGAATAAATTGATTAAATTTAAGAAAATTTTAATACATGATAAAAGTCATGTTTTATAAAAAGGAGTACAAGTAACTTTGTTAACACAATTTAAGGTATGAGTGTCATTTATTTATTAATCACGATCAGTATAGTAGTTGCTATAGCTTTTTTAGTTGCTTTTATTAAAGCAGTTAAAAGTGGCCAATACGATGATGACTACACGCCATCAGTCAGAATGTTATTTGACGATGAAATTGTAAAAGAGAATCCTAACAAAATAATACAAACAGAAAAACAAAAATCAATCTAATTTTATGGAGAAGCAACAATTTTATTACGACAACAAAATTGTAAGGAATTTCATCTACGCTAGTATCGTTTTCGGAGTAGTGGGGATGTTAGTAGGGCTTATTTTAGCTTTCCTATTTTTGTTTCCAAACTTAACAAGCGGCGTTTCGTTTTTAAGTTTTGGACGCTTAAGACCTTTACACACCAATGCGGTCATTTTTGCCTTCGTTGGTAACGCAATGTTTGCTGGTATTTATTACTCAATGCAGCGTTTATTAAAGGCAAGAATGTTTAGCGACCTTTTAAGTAAAATACACTTTTGGGGATGGCAGTTAATTATTGTTGCTGCAGCAATTTCATTACCATTAGGTTATACTACATCAAAAGAATATGCTGAATTAGAATGGCCAATTGATATTGCAATTGCTCTTATTTGGGTAGTTTTTGGTATCAACATGATTGGAACCATTATTAAAAGAAGAGAACGTCATATTTATGTAGCTATTTGGTTTTACATCGCAACGTTTGTAACGGTTGCAGTACTACATATATTTAATAGTTTAGAATTGCCAGTTTCAGCAATGAAATCATATTCGGTTTATGCTGGTGTTCAAGATGCTTTAGTTCAATGGTGGTATGGTCACAATGCGGTAGCATTTTTCTTAACTACGCCTTTCTTAGGTATGATGTATTACTTTGTACCTAAAGTAGCAAATCGTCCTGTGTACTCATATAGATTATCAATTATTCACTTTTGGTCGTTAATCTTCATCTATATTTGGGCTGGACCTCACCATTTATTATATACTGCTTTACCAGATTGGGCTCAAAACTTAGGAGTTGTTTTCTCTGTTATGTTGATTGCTCCATCTTGGGGAGGTATGATTAATGGATTATTGACCTTAAGAGGTGTTTGGGATAAAGTTCGTACAGATGCAGTATTGAAATTCTTCGTAGTAGCCATTACAGGTTATGGTATGGCAACTTTTGAAGGTCCAATGTTATCATTAAAAAATGTTAACGCTATTGCTCACTTTACAGACTGGATTATTGCTCACGTACACGTTGGAGCTTTAGCTTGGAATGGTTTCTTATCATTTGGTATGATCTATTGGTTAATCCCAAGAATGACAAAAACAAAATTATTCTCTGAAAAATTAGCTAACTTCCATTTCTGGATTGGTACTCTAGGTATTATTTTATATTCGCTTCCAATGTATGTTGCTGGGTTTTTACAAGCTTCTATGTGGAAACAATTTAAACCAGACGGTGGTGCTTTACAATACGGAAACTTCCTTGAAACAGTTACCGAATTAATGCCAATGTATTGGATGCGTGCTATTGGAGGAACATTATATCTTACAGGAGTTATCGTATTAGTGTATAATATTATTAGAACAGTTAAACAAGGTTCTCCAGTTGAAAACGAATTAGTAGAAGTTCCAGCTTTAGCTGTAATTTCTCCAAACCGTTTAAAAGGTGAAAAATTACACTCTTGGTTAGAAAGAAAACCAGTTCAATTCATGTTATTGACTACAGTTGCTATTTTAATTGGTGGTTTAATCCAAATTTTACCAACGATTTTAGTAAAATCTAATATTCCAACGATAGCAGCAGTTAAACCTTATACACCACTTGAATTAGAAGGTAGAGATTTATACATCCGTGAAGGTTGTGTGGGATGTCACTCACAAATGGTTCGTCCGTTCCGTTCAGAAGTTGAGCGTTATGGAGATTATTCTAAAGCAGGTGAATTTGTTTACGATCATCCATTCTTATGGGGTTCTAAACGTACGGGTCCAGATTTAGCTCGTGAAGGTGTTAAAGGAAAACCATTCAATGGAGGTAGAGATGATGTATGGCATTTTAACCACATGTACGATCCTCAAGGTTTAAATGAGAAATCAATTATGCCAAGATATCAATGGTTAATTAAAGATGAATTAGACAAATCGTCAACTCAAGATAAAATGAGAGCTATGGTTACCTTAGGCGTTCCTTATACAGAAGCCGAAATTAACAACGCACTTAAGCACATGGATGAACAAGCTACTAAAATAGAAACTAATTTATTAGCCAATCCAGATATTAAGAAATCATTTGGAGCTCAAACAGCATCTCCATTAAAAGATAGAGAGATTGTAGCACTTATTGCTTATTTACAACGATTAGGTACAGATACTCAAGTTAAAAAATAATAATTATGCTAAAGTTCATTAAACATAATTTAGAAACCATAGCGGGAGTAGAAATTTATCCAATCATTTCATTGACAATATTCTTTACAGCGTTTGTATTGTTCACGGTTTGGGCATTTACTTACAGCAAAGAAAAAATCAAAGAAATTAGCGAAATGCCATTAAACGACGAATAGTCATAATTATAATTTACTGAAGCTGAAACAACCATAAGGCTTTATTTTATGGTTGTTCAGGTTCTCATAACATCAAAATTTTCTACATATGAAAAAATTAATTCCATCATACGTAAGAGTTCCATTACTGTTTGCATTCGTTTTTGCAGCATTGGAATATTTTATCGATTCAGGAGACAGGCCAGCATTCATAAAGTTTCCTATGGTAGCTTTGTTTTTAGGCGTATTCCTGTTTTTATTAATTGCAATCGAAATCGTAATCGATGCTGTTGATAAAGTTACTTATCATTTATTAACAGATGAGCAAAAGAAACAATTGTCAGAAGCGCAATCCGTTTCTTTTACAGAAAGTAAATGGTACCAAAACATGGTTAGCAAACTTACTCGTTCTAAAGAAATGGAAAGAGAAGAAGACATTATGTTAGACCATGATTACGATGGCATCAAAGAGTTAGACAATGTGTTACCACCTTGGTGGGTATATCTGTTCTATGGTACAATTGTTTTTGCTTTGGTTTATATGATTCGTTTCCACGTAATGAATGAATACGACCAAGAACAAGAATTTAAAAATGAAGTGGAATTAGCAGAATTAGAGAAATCTAAATTACCAAAAAGTGCTGCTGATGAAGTAAGTTATGAAACAGTGGTTGCTGTAACGGATGCCACAAGTTTAGCAAAAGGAAAAGAAATTTTCAACAATGCTTGTGCAGCTTGTCATAAAGCAGATGGTGGAGGTTTAGTAGGTCCTAACTTAACAGACAAACATTGGATTAACGGTGGAGGAATTAAAAATGTCTTCAAGTTAATTTCTGAAGGAAGTAAAAATAACCCTTCAATGGTTGCTTGGAAAGCTAACTTGTCGGCTACAGATATTCAAAGTGTAGCAAGTTATATTTTAACATTACAAGGGACTAAACCAGCTGGTGCAAAAGCAGCTGAAGGAGAAATATGGACTGAAACAGCCGAGGCGGCACCAGCAGCTGAAGCAGCAGTAGATTCTACAAAAGTAGAAGCACCTGCAGAAAAATAAAATAGTGAAAAAGGTTTTGGGAATTTCCCAAAACCTTTTTTAAACTAAAAATAACATAATTATGTCAAATTTACCAGACGAAAGTTTTAGAGATACCATATCTACCATAGATGCCGAAGGTAAGAGAAATTTTATCCATCCTAAAAAACCTTCTGGACCATTTTATGAAAAAAGAAAGTTACTGAGTTATTTTCTTTTGGTTTTTTTAATAGCATCTCCTTTCATTAAAATTGGAGGCAATCAGTTTTTGATGTTTAATGTATTAGAAAGACGTTTTAGTATTTTTGGATTTGCATTTTGGCCTCAAGACTTTCACTTGTTTGTCATTTCAATGATTGTTGGAGTAGTAGGGTTAACCTTATTTACGGTAGCTTTTGGAAGAATTTTTTGTGGTTGGTTTTGTCCGCAAACTATTTTCATGGAAATGGTTTTCAGACGTATCGAGTATTGGATTGATGGCGACCGAGGAGCTCAAATACGATTATCAAAACAGAAGTGGGATGCTGAAAAAATAAGAAAAAGAGTTACGAAATGGATTATCTTTTTTATTTTTTCATTCTTCATTGCCAATGTTTTCTTAGCTTATTTAATTAGCAGCGACGAGTTAATCAAAATGGTTACCGAAGGTCCAGCAAATAATTTGAGTACACTTATAGCTTTATTAATTTTTACAGGAGTTTTCTATTTTGTTTTCGCCTGGTTTAGAGAGCAAGTTTGTATTATTGCTTGTCCTTACGGAAGAATGCAAGGTGTTTTATTGGATAATAAATCCATAAATGTTGCCTACGACCATGTTAGAGGTGAAGGTGAAAACGGAAGAAAAAAATGGAGAAATGGAGAAGATAGAACAGCATTAGGTCACGGCGATTGTATCGATTGTAACCAATGTGTAGTAGTTTGTCCAACAGGAATCGATATTCGTAACGGAACGCAATTAGAATGCATCAACTGTACCGCTTGTATTGATGAATGTGATATCATTATGGAAAAAGTGGGATTACCAAAAGGATTAATCCGATATGCAAGTGAAGATGAAATTGTAAAGAAAGAAAAATTCAAGTTAACCACTCGTATGAAAGGTTATATTGGAGTTTTAACTTTGTTAATTGGAGTTTTAATTGGAATGTTGTTCTTACGAAATGATGTAGAAGCTAATTTCTTACCAATGTCGGGACAATTGTTCCAACACAATGGGGAGAATATTAGAAACTTCTACACCTATAAAGTTGTTAATAAAACGGAGCAAGTTTTTGACAATGTAACAGTTAAGATTGTGAATTATAAAGGCGAAGTAAAACTAGTGGGAAGTCCGGTAATTAAAGTACCAAAACAAGGACTAGTTAGCGGAACATTATATATTGATATTCCAGAAAGTTTGCTAAAAGAAGAAAAAGTACACTTAAAATTAGAATTATATAACGGAGATAAGTTGATTGAAGAAACATCAACTAATTTCCAGGGACCGAGAAATTTTAATTAAAAATTTAAAGATTATGAAATTTAATTGGGGAACAGGAATCGTTATTGCTTTTGCACTTTTTATGACATTTATTTTGTCGTATGTGTACAAAGTACAATCTAATGATAAATATGATCATGAACTTGTGGTAAAAGATTATTATAAAAAAGAAGCCTTAGTTCAAGGAGATATTGAAAAACAAGAAAATGCAAATGCATTAACAAATAAAGTTACTATCGAAAATACTACGGAAGGTGTTAAAATTCAGTTTCCGGCAGATTTCGATTATTCAAAAATAAATGGAAAAGTGTCCTTTTATAGACCGTCAAGTCAGAAATTAGATTTTGAAATTCCGATTTCATTATCTAGTCCACATTTGCTCATACCTAAAAGTAATTTGGCTGGCGGTCTTTGGGACATTTCTATAGAATGGAATTATGATGGTGTAGCATATTTAAACAAAGAATCATTTAAATTGTAATGTTATATTCGGCTTTCATATTTGGGTTAATTAGTAGTTTTCACTGCATAGGAATGTGCGGTCCAATTGCTATGATGTTACCCGTTGATAGAAATAATGAAGCCAAAAAAATAACACAAATTATCACGTATCATATTGGGAAATTATCAGCTTACGGAATTTTAGGTCTTATTTTTGGCTTATTAGGAAGAAGCTTTTATTTAGCAGGAATGCAACAGCAATTATCGATAATTGTTGGGATTTTGATGATTTTGGTAGCGGTAATTCCTGAAAAAGTATTTGCTAAATATAATTTTTCAAAACCTGTTTATCGACTTATTACAAAAGTAAAATCGAGTTTAGGCCAACAGTTTAAAAACAAAAGTTACAAATCGTTGTTTACTATTGGATTATTAAATGGTTTTTTACCATGCGGAATGGTGTATGTAGCGCTTTTTGGTGCAATTGCTATGCAAAATATAACTTTAGGAATAGGATATATGCTACTTTTCGGATTAGGAACAATTCCTATGATGGTTGCAGTAGTTTATGCTTCTGGATTGATTTCATTTTCATTCAGAGGAACCATTCAAAAAGCAATACCATTAGTAGCGGTTATTATTGGAATGTTATTTATAATAAGAGGTTTAGGGTTAGATATCCCATATTTATCACCAAGTAATATGAGTTTATTTGTGCAACCCGAAGCCAATTGTCATTAAATATTTTTAGTTAATAGGGGAAAAGAGTGTTGAGGTTTTTGCTTTAGCACTCTTTTTATATATCTGATTTAATAAATATTTTCTGAAGAACTAATGATAACCCGATTGTGAGTAAAGCTCCAATAAAATTCAACCACAAGTAACCAACAACATCTAGGTAAAAAATATAGAAAATACCTGTTTGACTAATACATGCTGCAATAAAAACAGCTTTCCCTTTAACATAATTGATATAGAATCCAATTAAGAAAATCCCTAGAACGGTTCCGTAAAAAATAGAACCAATGATATTTACCAATTGAATTAAG
>Ga0154533_112_pt1 | contig 155905 bp, 139 predicted proteins | sample RifGroF1_FD_105676 | JGI IMG/M metagenome (GOLD analysis project Ga0154533, IMG submission 105676) | Flavobacteria bacterium GWF1_32_7 | reverse complement strand
TTCGCCTTGTTTTAAAACTAAAGGTTCTTTTAGTTTTTTGTCCATGTTTTCACGATGGTATTTTGGGCAACGCTCTAATTCATATTTGATGCAATATTTGGTGGTCATTACACGAGATTTTCCAGGATCCCATTGTAATTCGAATGCTTTTTCGATTTCGGTTACACCATGACGTTCGTAGAATTTACGAGCGGTTTTATTGGCAACATTGTACATGAAATCCAATTTCGTTTCTGGATAAGGGTGTGATGTTTTTACCAATTGGTGTTCTTTGCGAACATAATTTTTCAAACGAATTTCCGATAATTGTTCGTAAACTGTTCTTCGCATTTCATTGATTTTTGAAATAGGCAAAAACCAATTTCCAGAAAATTCAATTGTAATTTCATCAGCTGTATAAGGAGTGAATCCTGTTTTAGCTAAGTTAATTTTGAAGTTTTCTGCTAAAGACTCGTTGTTTTTTGTTTGCTCTTTTGGGTGAACCAAATTTACAACGCTTACATTTCCATCTTCGTCAGTTGCGATTAATTCAAAACCTGTTTCGTTTTCTTTTAATACTAAAGTCGTGCTGATTTTTCGAACCGCACTGTCTTCTCGTTCTACTAATTTGATGAAAGCTGCATCGTTGTTTCTATAAATGAAAGTACCTTCTTTGATTTCTTTCAATACGTTTGGATATACGATTCCGTTTTCGGCACGATTCACGTAAATTCCTTCGGCTTCGTTGTTTTCGTTGATGAAACACAATCCGTCACCATTATTTAATAATTCGCCATTTTCAATTACGTATGAATTTCCAACAGTTTTAATTAGTTTTCCAATATATTGTCCTTTTGATTTTGGACTTTCCCAAGAACCAATCGCTTGATGTCTTTCGTTAACGAAATAATCGGTATAACCACGATTGAATGTTCTATCTAATGAAGAATCAAATAAATACGTGCATTTTCCAGAAGAAGCTTTGGTGTATTTATCGCTGTTTTCGTTCAAGAAAGCATCTAATTTCTGACGTAAATAGGAAACGTTATTTTTTACATAAACCATATCTTTCAAACGACCTTCAATTTTGAAGGAGACAATTCCGGCTTCCACTAAATTTGGAATTTGGTTAGAAACATCAAAATCTTTAATCGAAAGTAAGTGACTGTTTTTGATTAAAGTATCGCCATTTCCGTCAATCAAATTATATGGTAAACGACAATTTTGTGCACAAGAACCACGGTTTGCCGAACGTTCGCCATTAGCAACACTCATATAGCAATTTCCGCTAAACGAAACACACAAAGCACCCGTTACGAAGAATTCTAATTCTACATCAGAAGCTTCACTTATTTCTTTGATTTGATGCAAATTTAACTCTCGCGCTAAAACCACACGTTTGATTCCGGCATCCGCTAAGAATTTAATTTTATCGGCATCACGATTGTTGGTTTGCGTACTAGCATGCAATACGATAGGAGGTAACTCCATTTCCATAATCGCCATGTCTTGAATGATTAAAGCATCCACGCCAATATCATACAATTTCCAAATCAATTGACGACAAGGTTCTAATTCGTTATCATATAGAATTGTATTGATAACCACAAAAACTTGAGCGTTATATAAATGTGCGTATTTAACCAACTCGGCAATATCTTCCACAGAATTGGTAGCGTTTGAACGAGCGCCATATAAAGGAGCACCAATATAAACCGCATCGGCACCACTATTTATGGCAGCAATTCCTTGTACTAAGTTTTTTGCAGGAGCTAAAATTTCAATCTTCTTCTTCATTTGTAAAGCTTTAATTATTCGGGATTTGCCGAAAAAAAGTGTGCAAAGTTCTTATAAAAAATCCAAGATTTCTAATTCGAGTTCGCTTTTTTTGAATTTAGAGCATAAAAAAACACGAATTCATCTAATTTAATAAATCAATTCGTGCTAATTTGTGTTTGTATATAATTTAAGAAACCGCTTCTTTGATTCTTCTCATTGCTTCTGTTAATAAAGCTTCGCTTGTTGCGTAAGAGAAACGAATACAATTTGGATTTCCAAAAGCATCTCCAGTTACCGTTGCAACATTTGCTTCCGCTAATAAGAACATTGAGAAATCAGTTGCATTTTTAATTTCGGTTCCTTTGATGGTTTTGCCAAAATAGTAAGATACATCAGGAAAAACATAAAACGCTCCTTCTGGAACATTCAATTTGAATCCTGGAATTTCTTTCACTAATCCCACTACTAAATCTCTACGGTTTTTGAAGGCTGAAACCATATCATTTAATACGCTTGGATCCGCTTCAATAGCAGTAATCGTTGCTCTTTGTGCAATAGAATTCGCTCCTGAAGTAACTTGTCCTTGGATTTTAGTACATGCTTTTGCGATAAATTCTGGCGCTCCGATATATCCAATTCTCCATCCTGTCATTGCGAATGCTTTTGCCACTCCATTAACGGTAATCGTTCTTTCTAACATTCCAGGAATAGAACCAATACTGCAAAATGTTCCTGAAAAGTTGATGTGTTCGTAGATTTCATCAGCAACTACATATACATGTGGATGTTTTTCTAAAACTTTAGCTAAAGCCGTTAATTCTTCACGATTGTATACCGAACCACTTGGATTACAAGGCGAACTGAACCATATCATTTTTGTTTTTGGTGTGATGGCTGCTTCTAATTGTTCTGGTGTGATTTTGAAATCGCTTTCAACAGAAGTTGGAACTTCAACAGGAACTCCGCCAGAAAGTTTGATGATTTCGAAATACGAAACCCAATATGGAGCTGGAAGAATTACTTCGTCACCATCATTTAACATTACTTGCGCAATGTTATATAACGATTGTTTTGCTCCCGTTGAAACTACAATTTGTGATGGTTTGTAGTCTAAATTATTGTCTCTTTTGAATTTTTTGCAAATCGCTTCTTTCAACTCTAAGTAACCTTCTACTGGAGTATAAGTACTGTAGTTTTCGTCGATAGCTTTTTTTGCAGCTTCTTTAATAAATTCAGGAGTGTTGAAATCTGGTTCTCCTAAACTAAGGCTGATAATGTCTTTTCCTTGTGCTTTTAATTCTCTTGCCAAAGCTGCCATTGCTAATGTTTGTGAAACAGCTAAGTTGTTGATTCTGTCCGATAACGGGTTCATTGTGTGTTAGTTATTATAGTTAATACAAAAGACGCGATTCCTCGCGTCTCTCTATTTATTATGCTAATTGTGGTTTTCTTCCTAGTTCTCTCAAATGCTTGAAGTGAGAAGCGATGGCCGATCGAGTAGTTTTGAACTCGTGATACGGTAAGTTACATTCCGCTGCCGTTTGTTTTACAATTTCAGCAATTTTATTGTAGTGAATGTGACTGATGTTTGGGAAAATATGGTGTTCAATTTGGTGATTTAATCCACCAGTATAATAATTTACAATCCAGTTTTTTGGTGCGAAGTTCGCTGTTGTAAACAATTGGTGAATGGCCCAAGTGTTTTCGATTTCTCCACTTTCATCTGGAATTGGATTGATAGTATCTTCTACTACGTGCGCTAATTGGAACACTACACTCAAGATTAATCCGGCCGTATAATGCATTACAGCGAAACCTAAAATAACTTTCCACCAAGTAACTCCTAAAACCATTGGTAAAACTAACCAAATTGAGAAGTAGATTATTTTTGTAATCACTAATGTTGTCCAAAGAATAGTTGGTTTTTTGAATTCACCATATGATAAATTTCTTTTTAAGTAACGTTTCATTTGAAGGAAATCAGTTGTGATAGCCCAGTTGAACGTTAATAATCCGTATAAGAAAACAGAATAATAATGTTGAAATCTGTGGTGACTGTACCATTTAGCAGTTTTTGAAAAACGTAAAATTCTTCCTGCTTCTAAATCTTCATCGTGACCAATAATGTTGGTATACGTGTGGTGTAAAACATTATGTTGTACTTGCCAGTTGTATACATTTCCGGCTAAGATGTAGATACTTCCGCCCATTAATTTGTTTACCCAAGATTTGGTTGAGTAAGCGCCGTGATTACCATCGTGCATTACATTCATTCCAACTCCAGCCATTCCAATTCCAATTACTACGTTTAGCAATAAGTAAGTCCAAAAAGGCATATCCATTGCAAGTAAAAAGAAGTATGGTGTAAGGAAAAGACCAAACATCACAATGGTTTTCAAGTGAAGCTTCCAGTTTCCTGTTTTGTCAATTTTATTTTCTTTAAAATAATCGTTTACTCTTTTATTTAATGTTCTGAAAAATTTCAGATTGTCCTCTTTTGAGAAAATCGGGGTTGTGGTACTCATAAATATTCTATTCAAATTTTGTCAAAGATAATTATTATAATTTTTTCATTTATGATATTCGTCATTTTTTATTCACCAAAAAGCGTATTTTTGTGTAAAATTTAACTAATGGAAGAGATTTTAAAGCAATTTCCTGATTTATCTGATAATCAAATACTTCAGTTTCAAAAATTGCAATCGCTATATGAGGATTGGAATGCAAAAATTAATGTAATTTCAAGAAAAGACATCGACGAATTATACACGCGCCACGTTTTGCATTCGTTAGGAATTGCAAAAATTATAGAATTCCGTCCAGGTTCTAAGATTATGGATGTAGGAACAGGCGGTGGTTTTCCTGGAATTCCATTGGCGATTTTGCATCCAGAAGTTGATTTTTACTTGATTGATGTTATTGCAAAAAAAGTCAAAGTGGTAAACGAAGTAGCTGCTGGTTTAGGATTAAAAAACGTAAAAGCCGAACAAAAACGTGCCGAGTTAGTCAAACAAGAATTCGATTTCATTGTAAGTCGTGCCGTAACCAATATGCCTGATTTTGTGAGTTGGGTAGATGATAAAGTTTCGAAAAAACAAAATCACGAATTAGCTAACGGAATTTTATATTTAAAAGGCGGCGATTTAACTGAAGAATTAAAAGCTTTTCCAAAAGCTACTGAATATAATTTATCGGATTTCTTTACTGATGAATTTTTTGAAACGAAGAAAGTGGTGCATTTGCCGTTGAAGTATAAGAAGTAAGTGATTAGTGAAAAGTAATTAGTGATTAGCTATAAAAATAAAAAACCCGATTTTCAACTGAAAATCGGGTTTCTTTATTTTGTACTTCGTACTTCTAAACTCGTACTTTGATTTATCCTAAAAACGGATATTTATAATCTTCTGGTGTTACAAACGTTTCTTTGATAGTTCTAACAGAAGCCCAACGCAATAAGTTTTGAGATGAACCTGCTTTATCGTTAGTTCCTGAACCTCTTGCTCCTCCAAATGGTTGCATTCCTACAACAGCACCTGTTGGTTTGTCGTTGATATAGAAGTTTCCTGCTGCATTTTGTAAAGCAACTGTTGCTTCTTCCACCGCATAACGACATTGGCTAAATACTGCACCTGTTAAAGCATATTCTGAAGTTTCGTCAACTAATTTTAATGTTTCAGACCATTTGGCATCTTCGTAAATATAAATTGTAACTACTGGTCCAAATAATTCGGTACACATGGTGTTGTATTTTGGATTTGTAGTTAAGATAACCGTTGGTTCAATGAAATATCCTTTCGATTTATCATAATTTCCACCCATGATTACTTCTGCATCGCTATCGTTTTTAGCTTGGTCAATGTAACGTGCTAATTTATCAAATGAAGCTTCTGAAATTACAGCCGTAATGAAATTACTCATGTCTTCTGGAGAACCCATTTTCATCGATTTCAAATCCGCTTCTAATTTCGCTTGAACCGCAGGCCATAAACTTTGTGGTAAATAAACACGAGAAGCCGCACTACATTTTTGTCCTTGGAATTCAAAAGCACCACGAGCAATTCCTACAGCAACTTGAGCTGGATTTGCTGATGGATGTGCAATAATGAAATCTTTTCCACCGGTTTCTCCAACGATTCTTGGATATGTTTTGTAAGTAGCAATGTTGTTTCCGATAGTTTTCCAAATGTCATTGAAAACGCCAGTTGAACCTGTAAAGTGAACTCCAGCTAAATGTGGACTAGATAAAACTACGTCAGAAACCATTCCAGAATCTCCCATTACCATGTTGATAACGCCATCTGGTAAACCTGCTTCTTTGAAAACTTGCATAATTACATTTGCAGAATATACTTGCGTTGCAGCTGGTTTCCAAACCACAACATTCCCCATTAATGCAGCACTTGAAGGTAAATTTCCTGCAATAGCGGTAAAGTTGAAAGGTGTAATTGCATATACAAAACCTTCTAATGGTCTGTATTCAACTCGGTTCCACATGTCTGATGTAGAAGCTGGTTGGTCTGCATATATTTTTGTCATGAATTCTACGTTGTAACGTAAGAAGTCAATCAACTCACAAGCTGAATCAATTTCTGCTTGGTGAATTGTTTTTGATTGTGCAATCATAGTAGCTGCGTTGATTTTAGCTCGGTATGGACCTGCTAATAATTCAGCTGCTTTTAAGAAAATTCCAGCTCTGTTTTCCCACGCCATAGCTGCCCATTTTTTACGAGCTTCTAATGCTTCGGTAATTGCTTTTTCAACTAACACTCTGTCTGCTTGATGATAAACACCTACAATATGTTGGTGATCGTGCGGAGCTGACATTTTTTTGGTATCGCCAGTTTTAATTTCTTCGCTACCAATATATAAAGGAACTTCTACTTGAGAGTTCCACATCTTTGTATAAGTTGCTGCAACAGCTGCTCTTTCAGGAGAACCTGGTGCGTACGATTTTACGGGTTCGTTAACCGCTTTTGGGACATTAAAAAATCCTTTTAACATGGTGTTGAATTTTAGCTTCGCTCAGTTCGGACAAAGTCCTCGAGTGAAAATTAGACAATTTTGTGTGTTGATTTACTGGTTTTTCGTAAACGAATACAAAAATACAAAGTATATTTTGAATAATCGATAACAAAAGTTACTTAGCTGAAATGAAAGTTAATTAATAGCAAAAGGAGCACTTAGCTTGAAAGTAGGGATAATTACTCTAAAGCTTCTAGTTGAGGTAAAGTTGACCATATTAAAGTAGCCTTTCATGGCTCCAATTGGTGAAGAAAGTAAGCATCCAGAAGAATAAGTGTAGCTTTCACCTGGTTTGATAACTGGTTTTTTTCCAATTACGCCTTCGCCATCTACTACTTCAACATTGTTTAATGCATCGTAAATTTCCCAATGACGTGTAGTTAATTGTACTGAATCTTTACTTTGGTTTTCAATAGTAACATGATAGGAAAAGGCAAAATGAATCTTATAGTTTTTAAAGTAAGTACCTTCAAAACTAGTTAAAACTGAAATCTTTATGCCTTTTGTAATTTGACTTACCATATATTAAAATAGAATTATTCCTATGAGCATCATTACTAAAGCGCAAATACTTAAGAATAAAAAGAATAGCGGATTCAAAATTAAGAATTTTAAAACAGTTATCCAACGGCTTTGTTGATAAAAATTTCTTAAAGATTTGTAGAAATATATCGGAAATATAAATGCAAATGAAATTCCAGAAATAAAGTAAGTTAGTTCTTCGCTTATTAATTCAATAAAATTGAAAATCATCATGCATAAAAAGATGAAAGTAAAAAAGGTGTAAGCAAAAACTAAATGTTCGGTGTAATTTATTTTTTTGGAATAAAAAACCAACCAAAACATAAGTGTTAGTATGGGTAAAGAAAGAAAAATAAAAAACGGAAGTTTTTGATAAAAGTAATCGAAAAGCTCTTCATAGATGTTGTTAGATTTAAAAAGCTTTGCTTTGTTAAACATTGTGTTGAATGTAAAGTTGTTTTCAAATCCTAGTTCTTTTAAGGCTTGTTCGTTTGATTTTTCTGGATATTTTATGGAAAAATTTCTAAAAGATGTTGTGTAATAAACTAAAGGATCTAAATTCCTATTTATATTTTTATCGATAAAATCTTTGGTGTAGATTGAGTCTTTACTGTATTCGATTCTGTCTTTTAAAAGATTGTCCTTTATTGTTACGTTAGTGTTTAATAATTTTAGAGCTGCGCTGTCTTTTTTTATTTCTTCTTTAAATTGTTCTTTTGCTAATTCTTCTTTTGTGGTGTCAGAAACAGGTAACTTATCTCCTTCTGTTAAATTAAAAGTAATGAATAGAATTATCGAAACACTAAGAAATAGACGAAACGGATTCGCATACGTGTGTCTTTTACCTTCGTTAAATTCGCGAGCTAAAACGCCTGGTTTTGTAAATATAGATATGATTGAATTGCGTAATCTAGAATCGTAAGCGTAAAAATTGGCAAAAAACTCTTCAATAAAATCTTTTATCGTTAACTTTTTTGTGGAATTTAATTGACCGCAATGATGACAATATTTCTCGCTTATGTCTAACGATGTTTCACAGTTGATACACTGAGTTCCTCTGTATTTTATATCTTTTCTGCTCATTCTTAATTTCGGATAACTTCGCTGTTTGTGTTTGCAATTCCAATTACTCTATCGTATCGGTCGTTATTTCCTCTGTAATATACAATTGCTGTATAATTATTTTCTGTTTGAAAGAAATTGCCATCAACAGCATTTTCGTAATCCACTTTTCCAGATTTATCGGTAATAACGTATTGGTAATTGGTAAATCCTTGTTTTAATAAAATGGCTTTTTCGTATAAACCAGAATTTTTGTCGAATTCTAATTTATATTCATCAGTTAAAGCGTAATTGTTAAACATGCCAACCACATAAATATTTTTGTCTAATACATTAGGTGTGTTTAAAGCGAAGTAAACCCAAGAATAATCGGCTTCTATTTGCGAATTTGAGGTGTTGGCATTCTGAATAAAATAGTTGCCATTAATATCAGGAAAATAGGTATAAGGCTGATTTTTTCGTGGCGTGTTTACATACAAATAGGTGTTGTAAATGTTGTCTCCAGAAGTTACTTTTGCTACTGTATTATTGGTTCCTCTTATGATTTTGTTGTCAATGCTATAGGTTTCGTTACCAGCCCAAAATTGAGTTTCCTTATTGTATCTGTAAATTAATTCTGAACCAAGAGTGTATTGTGGTTTAATGTTAGAAATACTGGTTTTCCAATTTCCATTTTGAAAAAGTGTAACTTTTACATTCTGAATAGGATTTTGTAGAATTCTATCGCCATAATTTATTGTCATTTCGATGTTTTGCTTTCCGTCTAAACTATCAAAATCTCTTGCTCTTCTTACTAAAAGTCCAACAGCAACTTGTTCTTCGTAAATGATAACCCTACGAGAAAATACGATTTCGTTTTCATCATTTAAAACGGTAATCATGTAATTTCCACTTTTCGTAATTTGATTAAATCTATTAGGAAAAATTTGTTTGTAATGCGAATACAATTGTAAAGTATTGAAGGAGTTTTCATAAGTAATGATACGTTGGTTGTCCATTCCATTCAAATATTCTACTTTTCCTAAATCGGATGGTGCAGACCAGTCGTAATTATATTGCGTAATGGTATAGTAATAATCCGCTTCGTCTCCGTATAAATCATCAAAACTCAATTCAAAAGTTTCTCCGAGTTTAAAAAACGGAATAACATTATTGCCATTTACACGAAATGAAATGGTTTTAATGTTAAACGAAGGTTCTTGTTCAATTCCTGCTTGTGAGAAAATAAATTGAAAAAAGAAAAAAGAAAATATGAGTGCAATTTTGTTCATTTTATTCCTATAAAGAGGTAAAAATAGTAAAACTTTAGGTACAAACGTAATTCCTGTTAATTTATTAGCATTTCGTAATTTAGAATAATTATAAATAAACCAAATCTCCGTCTTTATTTTTGGTAAGGTGCTATGTATTTGATTAAATTTGCACGTTTTATAGTAAATTTTTTAACAATCATATCTTCAAAAATATGTCAAAAGACATTCGAATTAAAAAAGGTTTAGACCTTAAGTTGAAGGGTGAAGCGGCTCACAAGATAGCTGATACCACTCGCTCGAAAGTCTATGCTGTTAAACCTTCTGACTTCCACGGAGTAACTCCGAAGATGGTAGTAAAAGAAGGAGATAACGTTAAAGCGGGAGAAGTAATTTTCTATTCTAAATCAGATGAGAAAGTTAAGTTTGTTGCTCCTGTAAGCGGAAAAATTCAAGAAATCAAACGTGGTGAAAAAAGAGTCATTTTAGAGATTCTTATTGCTGCAGATTCTCAAGATGTTTTCGTTGAGCATAGCAAGAAAAATCCTAACGATTTATCAACAGAAGAAGTAAAAGCACATTTGTTAGCTTCAGGTTGTTGGCCATTTATCAATCAACGTCCGTATGATGTGATTGCTAATTCAGCTGATACGCCTAAAGCTATTTTTATTTCAGCTCATGCAACTGCTCCTTTGGCGGCAGATGTGGAGTTTGTTTTAGAAAACAAGTTGCAAGCTTTTCAAGCTGGTATCGATGCTTTAGTAAAATTGACAACTGGGAAAGTTCATTTATCTGTAAAAGGTAAAGGAAAATCAATTTTCAAAGATGTTAAAGGAGTTTCTTTACACCAAGTGTACGGTCCACATCCTGCTGGAAATGTTGGTGTTCAAATTGGAAAAATTTCGCCTATTAATGCTGGTGAGAGAGTTTGGACAGTAACGCCTCAAGATGTTGCAACTATTGGTGAATTATTTTTAACTGGAAAATTTAATGCTACAAGAACTGTGGCTTTAGTAGGTTCTGAAGTTAAAGAGACTCAATACTATAATGTAATTTCTGGTGCTGCTATTGCCGATTTAGTAGCTGGTAAAATTGAAGGAGATAACGTAAGAGTTATTTCTGGAGATGTTTTAACTGGTACTAAAGTAAAAATGGATGGAAATTTAGGTTTCTTAAGCAATACAGTAACTGTTATTCCTGAAGGAAATGTTTACAGAATGTTTGGATGGATGCCATTTGCATCACCAAGTGTTCACAGTGCATCAAGAACAGGATTATCATGGTTAATGCCAGGTAAAAAATATGCGCCTAATACCAATTTAAACGGCGAAGAAAGAGCTTTAGTTGTAACAGGAGAAATGGAAGCAGTTATGCCTCTTGATATTTTCCCAATGCAATTATTAAAAGCTTGTTTGGCAAGTGATATCGATAAAATGGAAAGCTTAGGAATTTACGAAGTAGCTCCAGAAGATTTTGCTTTAATTGATTATACTAACACATCTAAATTAGAAGCGCAACAAATCATTCGTGAAGCTCTTGATTTAATGATTAAAGAAGTAGGATAATAGCTATGAAGTTTTTAAGAGATAAAATAGACCAAATTAAAAAGCCTTTTGAGAAAGGGCAAAAATTTGAAAAATTTGCACCTGCAATTAATGCGTTAGATACATTTTTATATGTGCCTAATCATACTACAAAGCATGGAGCTCATATTAGAGATGCTGTAGATTTAAAGAGAACCATGATTACTGTGGTTTTAGCTTTAGTTCCAGCATTATTATTCGGAATTTATAATGCAGGTTACCAACACTTTATTCAATTGAATGAAGGTGTTTTGCCTCCATTTATGGATATCTTCTTACACGGATTGTGGAAAGTATTACCAATGATTATTGTGTCATATGCAGTAGGATTAGGTATTGAATTTGCTTTCGCAATTTTTAGAGGTCACGAAGTTAACGAAGGATATTTAGTATCTGGTTTGTTAATTCCAATGGTTATGCCAGTTGACTTACCTTTATGGATGTTAGCTATTTCAGTTGCTTTTGCAGTTGTAATTGGTAAAGAAGCTTTTGGTGGAACGGGTATGAATATTTTTAACCCAGCTTTATTAGCACGTGCTTTCGCATTCTTTGCTTATCCTACATTTATGTCGGGAGATAAAATTTGGGTTAGTGAGGCAAGTACTACTGATGCAATTTCAGGAGAAACTATTTTAGGTGCTTTAGCTAATGGTAAAGAATTACCAGCTCAATGGGATTTTTGGAATTCGTTTATTGGTTTAATTCCAGGTTCTATTGGGGAAACTTCAGTTTTAGCTATCTTAATTGGTGCATTTATATTGATTGCAACAGGAGTTGGTAGTTGGAAAATTATGGTTTCTGGAGTAGTGGGAGCAGCATTAACAGCAATGATGTTCAACGCTGTTGGTTTAACTGCTTTAATGAACTTTGATTGGACAAATCATTTAGTAGTTGGAGGTTTTGCTTTTGGTATTGTATTTATGGCAACTGATCCAGTTTCTGCAGCTCAAACCGATAAAGGAAAAATTATCTATGGTTTATTAATAGGATTCTTTAGTATTATGATTAGAGTTTTCAATCCAGCTTACCCAGAAGGAGTAATGTTAGCTATCTTATTAATGAACACTTTAGCGCCAACAATTGATTATTTCGTAGTAAATGGAAACATTGCTAAGAGAAAGAAAAGATTGGCTAAGTCTAAACAATTAAAATCTGCATAGTCATGAATAGAGAAAGTAACGGATATACGTTTTTGTTTGCGACTGTAATGGTAGTATTAGTAGCTTCTGCATTAGCATTTGCTGCAACAGCACTTAAGCCAGATCAAGAGGCAAACATCAAGAAAGAGAAAATGCAGTACATTCTAAAATCGTTTGGAGTAGCTGTAGAAAGAGACGCTTCTGAAGAAGCATATAAAAAACACATCATTAGCGAAGTGGTTTTTGACGAGAACGGAACAGAAATTAGTAAAGATGCTTTTACGGTTGACATCGCTAAAGAAAAAGGGAAATTCCCAATTTTCAATGCTGAAAAAGACGGTAAAAAATTCTATGTTATTCCGGTAAGAGGAATGGGATTATGGGATGCTATCTGGGGTTATGTTTCGGTTGACGAAAACTTAAAAGTAGACGGTATTGTATTTGACCATAAAGCAGAAACTCCTGGTTTAGGAGGTGAAATCACTCAAGATTATTTCCAAAAAAGTTTTATTGGAGAAAATGTATTTGATGCTAACGGAAACTTACAAGGTTTAAAAGTAGTTAAAGGATACCAAGGAAAAGACAACAAAGCTGATGGTGAAGTTGATGCAATATCTGGAGCAACTTTAACAGGTAATGGTGTAACCGAAATGTTAGTAAGAGGTTTAAAACCATATGAAAAATATCTAAAATCTAATAAAAAATAATCGTCATGGCAGATAACAACAAAGAAGGATTATTTTCAAAAAGTAATATTAAATTAATTACGAATCCATTTAATGACGATAACCCAGTAACAGTTCAGGTATTAGGTATTTGTTCAGCTTTAGCGGTAACAGTTCAAATGAAGAATGCCTTTGTAATGGCACTTTCAGTAACTGCGGTAGTAGCTTTTGGTAACGTAATTGTATCATTATTAAGAAATTTAATTCCAAGTAGAATCCGTATCATTGTTCAGTTGGTTGTAGCAGCAGCTTTAGTAATCTTGGTTGACCAGGTTTTAAAAGCGTATGCATATGATATCAGTAAGCAATTATCAGTATTCGTAGGATTAATTATTACCAACTGTATCTTAATGGGACGTTTTGAAGCATTTGCTTTAGGAAACAAACCATGGCCTTCTTTTTTAGATGGTTTAGGAAACGGTTTAGGGTATGGAATCATTTTAATGGTTGTAGCATTTTTTAGAGAATTATTTGGTTCAGGAAAATTATTCGGAATAGAAATTCTTGGAAACTCTGTTGAAAAAACAGGTTTGTACGCTACAGGATATGTTAATAACGGATTCATGTTATTAGCTCCAATGGCCTTAGTTATGGTAGGTATTGTAATTTGGGTACAAAGAGGAATTAACAAGAAATTAATCGAGAAAAAATAATAGCTATGTTTGAATATATCAATATATTTTTAAAATCAGTTTTCATTGATAACATGATTTTTGCATACTTCTTAGGAATGTGTTCATTTTTGGCTGTTTCTAAAAAAGTATCAACAGCTATAGGTCTTGGAATTGCTGTAATATTTGTACAAGTAATTACTGTTCCTTTAAACTATTTAATTTATCACTATGTTTTAGGTGCTGGAGCATTAGCTTGGTTAGATCCATCATTCGCTGAATTAGATTTAAGCTTTTTAACTTTCATTTTATTCATCGCTTCTGTAGCAACAATGGTACAGTTAGTAGAAATGATTGTTGAGAAATTTGCACCTTCATTATACAACTCATTAGGTATCTTTTTACCACTTATTGCAGTAAACTGTGCTATCTTAGGAGGTTCGTTATTCATGCAACAAAGAGTTGATGGTGGAACATATTCTTCATTAGGTCATGTAGTAACTTTCGGTTTTGCATCGGGTTTTGGTTGGTTAATTGCAATTGTTGCATTAGCAGCTATCCGTGAAAAAATGGAATATTCCAACGTATTAGCTCCTTTGAGAGGTTTAGGAATTACTTTTATTTTAACAGGTTTAATGGCTATCGGTTTTATGAGTTTTGGTGGTATAGATATCAATGCTTTAAATAAAAAACCGCAAGAAAAAGTTGTAACTCCAGCTCCAGCAGTTGTTGAAGCTCCTGTAGTTGATTCAGTTCAAGTAGCTGTAGATTCTGTAAAAGTAGATTCAACTCAAACAGTTAAATAATAGTATAACATTAAAAATTGAAATTATGTTTGAATTAATTACATATTCGATTTTAGCTTTCTTAGCGCTTATTTTACTAATGGTGTTTATGCTATTATATGCAAAATCAAAGTTAGTAAACTCGGGTGCAGTAAAGATTAAAATTAACGGTGAAAACGAAATTGAAGTAGGTGGAGGAAGTACGCTTTTAACTACTTTAGGAAATAGTAAAATCTTCTTACCATCAGCTTGTGGTGGTGGAGGTTCTTGTTTACAATGTAAATGTAAAGTATTAGAAGGTGGTGGTGAACCATTACCAACAGAAATACCTAACTTTTCACGTAAAGAATTAGCAGACGGATGGAGATTAGGATGTCAAGTTAAAGTAAAACAAGACATGGTAATTGAAGTGCCAGAAGAAATTTTTGGTATTAAAAAATTCGAAGCAAAAGTATATTCTAACTACAACGTAGCTTCTTTTATTAAAGAATTTATTGTTGAGTTACCAGAAGATATGCACTACGAAGCAGGTGGATATATCCAAATTGAAATCCCTAAATGTGAAGTAAAATTCTCAGATATGGATATTATGGCACACCCTGAAGAACATCCTGGTGATCCAGAAAAATTCAAGGCAGAGTGGGATAAGTTCAAATTGTGGCCATTAGTTATGAAAAATAACGAATTGGTTGAAAGAGCTTACTCTATGGCTTCTTACCCAGCGGAAGGAAGAAAAATTATGTTGAACGTTCGTATTGCAACTCCTCCTTTTGATAGAGCTACAAACGATTGGATGAAAGTAAACCCAGGTATTGCTTCTTCTTACGTGTTCTCAAGAAAAGCAGGTGATCCAGTAGTAGTTTCAGGACCTTACGGAGAATTCTTTATCAACGAATCAGAAGCAGAAATGTTGTATGTAGGTGGTGGAGCTGGTATGGCACCAATGCGTTCGCACTTATATCACTTATTCCGTACAGTTAAAACGGGTAGAAAAGTTACTTATTGGTATGGAGGTCGTTCTAAACGTGAATTGTTCTATACAGACCATTTCAGAGCGTTAGAGAAAGATTTTCCAAACTTTAAATTCTATTTGGCTTTATCTGAACCACAACCAGAAGATAACTGGAAAGTGAAAGAAGGAATCGACGGTGAAGGTGACGGATTCGTAGGATTTATTCATAATGTGGTAATTGATAATTATTTATCAAAACACGATAATCCAGAAGATATTGAATTGTATTTCTGTGGTCCACCAATGATGAACAAAGCAGTTCAAAAAATGGGTGAAGACTTCGGTTTAGATCCAGAAAACATTAGATTTGACGACTTTGGAGGTTAATCCAAATTTTAAATACCAAAACCGATTCAGAAATGAGTCGGTTTTTTTATGCTTTCAAATAGAATAACTACCTTTGTATCATGGAAGCATTATCACTACAAGACTTACACCATTTGGCCATGAATCACGTGGGGAAAGAACTCGAAAAACAAGGATTTGAGTTCATTGCCATTAACAGCCAATTGAAAAAACATCCGCAATTTGTGTGTGTAGATAAACCTACGAATACGTTGCATTTTGTGATGGTTCAAGCCGTTACGTATCCAGATAATCCTGCCGAATACGATGTGTTGTTTATGGAAACCTTCATCAATCATGCCAAAAGGAAAAAAGCTAAAGTATTGTATGCTGGAGTTGGTTTTGCCAACGCAGAGGATTTTGAAAAGCCAGTTTTAAAAAATCAAGATTATATTTTAAATTATGAAGGAATTAAAGAGATTTTGTAGTTTTTTGGTTGTAGTAATTTTATTCGTTTCATGTGAAAAAAAATCAGATTTTCATATCATTCAAGGTGAAGCACAAGGAAGTACCTATTCTATAAAATACATTTCAAACGAAGAAAAAGTAACTAAAAATCAAATCGATTCGTTGTTAACTGCTTTCGATTTGTCGCTTTCCACGTATCGACCTGATTCTATAATTTCTAAGATAAATGCAGGTGATTCAACTGTTGTAGTTGATGATTTTTTTACAGAAACATTTCAACTCTCGAATCGAATTTATAAAGAAACAAATGGTTTGTTTGATCCTACAATTGGTGTTTTAGTAAATGCATACGGTTTTGGCCCAAATAAAAAACAACAAGATTTATCTCAAAAACAAATAGATAGTTTATTGCAATTTGTAGGTTTTGATAAGATTGCTTTAAATCCAAATAAAACCATTTCAAAAAAGTATCAAGAAACTTTTATCGATTTTAATGCTATTGCACAAGGTTATTCCGTTGATGTGGTCGTAAATCATTTAAAATCGAAAGGAATTGAAAATGCTATTGTAGAAATTGGCGGTGAATTATTCGCTTTGGGGAAAAACACGATTGAAAATAAAAATTGGGTAATAGGAATCGATGATCCATTGCAAAAGCCAGAAGAACGCACTTTAATTGCCAAAGTAAATTTAGAAAATTTAGGAATGGCAACTTCTGGGAACTATCGTAAAGTAATGATTGATGAAAAAACAGGTAAAAAATTCGTACACATCATCAATCCAAAAACAGGATTGGCACAAAAAAATAATGTCTTAAGCGCAACAGTTTTATCAAAATCTTCTGCTATTTCTGATGGTTATGCAACTGCTTTTATGCTAATGAGTTTAGACGAAAGTAAAGCATTTTTACAACAACATCCAGAACTGCATGTAATGCTTTTGTACTCGGATTCGGACAATAAAATGCAGCGTTTTACTACAGAGAATTTTAATTCTTTAATTATGGACTAATTCTAAATAAGAATTTAATTGTTAAAACTTGTATAATAAACTTTTGATTTTGTAGTTATAGATATAATTTTATCCAAACAAAATCAAATTTTATGAAGAAATTTCAATTTTCCATTTCTTTATTGCTTTTGGCTCCAGCGTTCCTTTTTGCGCAGGACTTTAAGCTAGAAGATCCCATTCCAACCGATCCAAATGTAAAAATCGGAAAACTTTCAAACGGATTAACATATTACATCCGTAAAAATGCAAAACCAGAAGACAAGGTAGATTTACGCTTAGTTGTTAACGCAGGTTCTATTCAAGAAACAGATGCACAGCAAGGTTTAGCGCATTTTATGGAGCACATGTGTTTCAATGGGACAAAACGATTTCCAAAAAACGAATTGGTAAATTACCTTCAAAGTATTGGCGTTAAATTTGGGCAACACTTAAATGCTTACACCAGTTTTGATGAAACGGTTTACTTTTTGCCAATTCCTTCAGATGATAAAGAAAAAGTAGAAAAAGGATTTCAAATCATAGAAGATTGGGCGTTCAATACGACTTTAACTCCAGAAGAAATTGATAAAGAAAGAGGAGTTGTTTTAGAAGAATATCGATTAGGTTTAGGTGCCGATAAAAGAATGATGGGTCGTTTTATGCCTAAAATGATGTACAATTCGTTATACGCAAAACGTCTTCCTATTGGTCAAAAAGAAATCTTAGAAAACTTCACATACGATAAATTAACTAGTTTCTATAAAGATTGGTATCGCCCAAATTTAATGGCAGTAATTGTTGTTGGAGATATTGATGTTGCCGAAATGGAGCAAAAAATTATCGCTCATTTTGGGAAATATAAAAATCCTAAAAATCAAAAAGAAAGAAAAACGTATGATGTTCCAAATCATAAAGAAACTTTTGTTTCTGTAGAATCGGATAAAGAAGCTGCCTTTTCTCAAGTTCAATTGTTATACAAAGATTATGAAAAGCCAAAAGATGTAGTTACTCTTGCAGACTTTAAAGATTATCTTGCTAAAGGACTTTTTTCTACTATGTTAAATAATAGATTGGAAGAATTACAAAACAGTCCAAATCCGCCTTTTAACTTTGGTTATACTTATCATGGTGGTACTTTTGCAAGAACAAAAGAAGCTTTTCAGTCTTTTGCTATGGTGGCGCAAGACAAACAATTAGAAGCTTTAAAAGTCTTAGTAAAAGAGAATGAAAGAGTGAAACAATTTGGATTTACTCAAGGCGAATTAGATAGAGCAAAAGCCGAATTTTTATCACAAATCGAAAGACAATATAACGAGAGAGAAAAGAATGAATCTGAGAATTACGTTTCAGAATATCAGGCAAATTTCCTTGAAAAAGAACCAATACCTAGTATCGAATGGACATTTGATGTGTTCAAAAAAATGTTACCTTTAGTAAGCGTTGAAGATACAAACGGATTAATTTCAAAATATTTAAAAGAAGACAACAGAGTTGTAATTTTAACAGGTCCAGAAAAAGATGGATTGGTAAAACCAACGGAACAAGAAGTTTTAAATTCATTAACCGTAAATAAAAATGAATTAACCGCTTACACAGAAACGAAAGTATCTGAAAGTTTATTGAGAAATCCGGTTAAAGAAGGAAGTGTAGTTTCAAAAGAAAGCAATGCGAAATTAGGAACAACTACTTTAAAATTGTCAAACGGAGCAACTGTAGTTTACAAAAAGACCGATTTTAAAAATGATCAAGTAATGTTTGAAGCGGTTAGTTTTGGGGGTTCAAATTTATTTTCAAACGATGAAATGGCAAAAGTTTCATTAGCAATGGGTGGTTTGGCTGAAGCGGGTTTTTCAGGGATGTCTAAAAACGATATCAATAAATTCATGACTGGAAAAATCGCAAGAGTAAATCCTTATGTTGGTGGAATTTATGAAGGGTTAAATGGTTCTTCTACTCCAAAAGATTTAGAGTATTTATTCCAAATGACGTATGCTTATTTCACTGATTTGAATTTAGACAAAGATGCTTTTGCTGGTTTTATTTCAAAACAAAAAGGTTTTATGTCGAACATGATGTCGCAACCTGCTACATATTTTTCAAATGAATTTTATACGTATTTGAACAAAGAAAATCCAAGATATAAAGGGTTTCCAAAAGAAGAAGATTTTGATAAAGCGGATTACGAATTAGCTTATAAAAAATACAAAGAGCGTTTTGCAAATGCAGCTGATTTTAATTTTTACTTTGTTGGAAATTTTGATGAAGCACAATTGGAAGCTTTTGCAGCAAAATACATCGCATCGTTACCTTCAGATAAAAACACTAAAGAAAGTGCTAAAGATTTAGGTTACAGAATGCTTAATGGTTCACACAAAAAAGTGGTAAATAAAGGTAAAGATCCAAAAAGTACTGTGAACATCATGATTTATGGCGATACAAAATACGATGCTAAAGAAGCATTTGCTTTCAAAGCATTAGGTGAAGTGTTGACTATTAAATTAGTGGAAGAACTTAGAGAAAATGAAAGTGGTGTATATGGAGTAGGAGCAAGAGGAAGTATGAATAAAGTACCTTACGGAAGTTATAATTTCTCAATTTCTTTCCCTTGTGGACCAGAAAATGCTGAAAAACTTACAGAGTCAGCTTTAAGAGAATTAAACAAAATGATTACTAATGGTCCAGAACAAAAAGATTTGGATAAATTTAAAGAAGCTTCAAGATTAGAATACAAAGAAAGCTTGAAAGATAACAGATACTGGATGGCAGTTTTAAAACGTCAATATACAGATGGTGTTAATCCTGAAGAAGTATTTGAATTTGAAGCTAAATTGAATGCTTTGACCATTAAAGAACTTCAAGATGTGGCTAAGAAATATTTATCTAAAGATAAAGTAATTGGGATGTTAATGCCTGAAGAGTCGAAATAGTTATTAAATAAAAATCCCGCAATTGTAATGATTGCGGGATTTTTTATTTATAACAAACTGGAATAATTTCTCCTTTTGCTAAACAATATTTTTCTACTAATTCGGGGGCAATTGTTTTGGTGTAATCTACTTCGTTTACTTTAAATCCAATGCTTCTTAGTTTGTCAAAGTAATCTCTTCCATAAACTCTAACATGGTCATATTGACCAAAGATTTTTGCGCGTTCTTTTTCATCGGTAATAGAGTCGTCAGAAAAGGTAACTTCACGAGACAAATCTTGAGGAATTTGGAAAATACCCATTCCACCTGGTTTTAAAACACGATATAATTCTTGCATTGCTTTTGTGTCATCAGGAATGTGTTCCAAAACGTGATTACACAAAATTATATCATACGAATTGTCTTCAAACGGTAAATTACAAATATCTGCTTTTACATCAGCTAAAGGCGAAAACAAATCGGTAGTCGTATAATCTAAATTTGATTGTTTCTTGAAACGCTTGTAAAATTCTTGTTCAGGTGCAAAGTGTAATACTTTTTTTGGAGCGGTAAAAAAATCCGTTTCGTTTTGTAAATACAGCCACAACAAACGGTGTCTTTCTAATGAAAGCGTACTTGGTGATAAAACATTATTTCGTTGTGTTCCGTATCCATAAGGTAAAAACATACGAAAGCTTTTCCCGTCAATAGGATCTGTAAAACGACTTCCTTTTAATAAAAAAGCTAAAATAGGACGTACTACAATACTCAATCTAATTAATATCGGACGAGGAATGGTGTTTAATATAAGTTTAAAAAGTTTTTTCATTAAAGTAAAGTTATGTTATGGCGTATATGATGAAAAATAGAATTGTAAGCGCGATGATTATGCCAAAATATAATCCAAAGAAAAGCAGCAGATATTTAATCGCTGATACAATGCTTTGTTTTAAATTTTGATTATATAATTCTTTAAAAGCGTAAAGTGTAAAAAGTATGAATAAAAACAGAAATAGTATAGAATAAGTACCAAAACTCATGCCTAACATATTTACTAAAACAACTTGTAAAACTAACGATATAAAACCTAGATTACTTTGTAAGTAACTATTAAATACCAAATGTTCGAAAAAATTGTGTCCTCTTTTGTTGAATATGATGTAACTCGTAAGCGCGTATATTGGAATTAATAATAGCACAAAAAAGTTATAATAACTCATTAGTGATTCCATATAGCCTTTCATGAAACCATCCATGTCTATTTTAGGAACATTACTTGAGGAATTTGTCGAATTATAGCCTTTTGTAAATCCTTCTGAATAATCCATGATTATTTCCATTGGAAAAAATTTATAGAAAAACACAGCTATCGTAGCATATAAAATTATATACGAAAAAGGTTGAAAATATTTTTTTCTGGCGCCAGAAATATAAGCTTCTAATACATCTTTTGGATTGGTGAATAAGCCAATAAAAGTTCTCCAGAAATTATTATCCCAACTAAAAAAAGGACCAATAAATTCTTCCCAAGTTCCTTTTAATGAAAGTCTGTCATCAACGATTTTAGCACCACAATTTGAACAATATTGTGCGGTGTTTTCATAAGGATTATTACAAGTTTTACAATTCATACATTAAATGAGTTATATTATAATACTAATGGTTTCTGTCTCAATCCATCTTCTTCGTTACTCACAATTCCTAAAGCATCATAGATGTAAGCAAATGTTGATAACAACTCTGGTTTTCCGTTTACAATGGCAACATCGTGTTCAAAGTGTGCGCTTGGTTTTCCGTCGGCAGTTGTAATTGTCCAGCCGTCTTTATGTTGTTTGATGTTTTTAGTTCCCTGATTAATCATCGGTTCAATTGCGATAACCATTCCGTTGACTAATTTTTTTCCGCGACCGCGTTTACCATAATTAGGAACTTCAGGATCTTCGTGCATTTTTCTGCCTAAACCGTGTCCGCATAATTCACGAACCACACCATAACCATGACTTTCACAGTATTGCTGAATTGCATGTCCGATATCTTCTACACGATTGCCTACTTTAGTTTCACGAATTCCCACGTACAACGATTCTTTAGTAACTTGAAGTAGTTTTTTAGTTTCCGGAGCTACTTCTCCCACTTCAAAAGTGTACGCATGATCGCCATAAAAACCATTTTTCAAAGCACCACAATCTACCGAAATAATATCTCCATCTTGTAACGGAACATTATTCGGAATACCATGAACCACTTGCGTATTTGGACTCATACAAAGCGAGTTTGGGAATCCATACATTCCTAAAAATGCAGGCTCAGCTCCGTGCGAACGAAGAAAATCTTCCGCTAATTTGTCTAAATATAAAGTAGTTACGCCAGGTTTAATTTCCTTCGCAATCATTCCTAATGTTTTCGAAACAATCAAAGCACTTTCGCGCATCAATTCAATTTCTTCAAGGGTTTTAATTACAATCATAATGCAAAATTTCGAGGCAAAAATACAAATTCAAGTTCAATTTCAATTTCAAGAACAACTTTAATTTCAAAACTTACATTTTCAAATCGTAATTCTAACTTCTAACTTCATACTTTAAAATGAGAATTATCATATTTTATCATTAAATTACAACATAATTTTGCAGTATAAATTTCATTAGGTATGGGAAAATATGTTACTGCAGCGGAAGCTGTACAAGTAGTAAAAAGTGGTGACAGAGTTTATGTTCAGGCCGCTGCGGCTACACCAACAATCTTAACAAAAGCTTTAACCGATAGAGCATCAGAATTAAGAAATGTAGAAATTTGTCATTTACACACCGAAGGCGACGCACCTTACGCAAACCCTGAATTAGCTGAAAGTTTTCATGTGAATTCTTTTTTTATTGGAGCCAATGTACGTCATACATTAAAGGCAGGGAATGGCTCTTATACGCCAGTTTTTTTGAGTGAACTGCCAATGTTGTTTCGTAAAAACGTAGTAAAATTAGATGTAGTATTCATTCATGTTTCACCACCAGATAGTCATGGGTATTGTTCATTAGGAGTTTCTGTTGAAGCGTCTATATCGGCGATTGAAAATGCAAAAATTGTTATTGCTCAGGTAAATCCGCAAATGCCAAGAACTTTTGGAGATGGAATTTTACACGTTTCTGAAATTGATTATTTAGTAGAAGTTAACGTGCCAATTTATGCTCACGATGTAACACCGTTTACAGCTGAAGAAGAAAAAATCGGAACTTATGTTGCTTCTTTAATTGAAAATAAAAGTACCCTTCAAATGGGAATTGGTTCTATTCCAAATGCGGCTTTGAGTAAATTAACAAATCACAAAGATTTAGGATTACACACCGAGATGTTTTCTGATGGTGTTATCGATTTAATTGAAAGTGATGTCATTAATTGTAATTACAAAGGAACGCTTAGAGGTAGAGCATTGGCAACTTTTTTAATGGGTTCGAAACGTTTGTACGATTTTGTAGATGACAATCCGTTTATTGAAATGAAAGAATCTTCCATGGTAAATGATACGGCTCGAATTAGAAAAAACCCAAGAATGGTGGCTATTAATTCGGCTATCGAAGTAGATGTAACTGGACAAGTTTGTGCCGATTCTATTGGGAGTACCATGTATTCTGGAGTAGGAGGACAAATGGATTTTATTCGCGGAGCATCATTAAGTGAAGGAGGAAAAGCAATTATTGCATTACCGTCGATTACTAAAAGAGGAGAAAGTAGAATTGTACCTTATTTAAAACAAGGTGCTGGTGTAGTAACAACGAGAGCACACGCACATTATATCATTACTGAAAATGGTATTGCCGATTTATATGGAAAAACTTTAAAACAAAGAGTTACGGAGTTAGTAAGAATTGCTCATCCAAATCATCAAGAAGCAGTGGAACGCGCTTACTATGAAATGACAGGTTGTAAATAAATAAGAACTAAACTATAAAAAAAGGACAATCGAAAGGTTGTCCTTTTTTGTTGAAAAATTTCTAAAAAATTAAAAACTTCTCAAAAAACTAACTTTTTGATTTTGAATTTTTTAGCTAAAAAGGCTTGTTTTTAAAAATAAACCAAACTTTAACCTTTTGGCAACATTAAATAGTCTACCTTTGTAAGGAATTAAATTTTTCATAGATGAACATTTTTGTAGGAAGTCTTCCTTTCAGCGTAGAGGAAGCAGATTTAAGAGGTTATTTTGAAGAGTATGGAGCTGTTGAATCAGTTAAAATTATCTCTGACAAATTTACCGGAAGAAGTAAAGGATTTGGATTTGTTGAAATGGCTAATGATGCTGAGGCTCAAAAAGCAATCGACGAATTAAACGGTGGAACTATCGAAGGTAGAAAAATCGTTGTTAACAAATCTGAACCAAAACCAGAAGGCGAAAGAAGAAGCTTCGATCGTAATTCAGGTGGAAGTAGAGGCGGTTACTCTAATAATAGAGAAAACTCAACAAGAAGTCGTTACTAATATTTTTGGATATAAAACGCAAAAAGCCTCCGCATCGCGGAGGCTTTTTTATTGCTCTATTTTTCGTTTATCGGATTAAACTAAAGTGACCTTTAAATTCTTTGGTGATATTGTCTTTTGTATATTCAATCGTAAACCAATAATCTGTAGAAGGTAATAATTCATTGTTGAATGTTCCATTCCATCCATTGCCATTCGGGTCAATTTGTTTTATTAACTTGCCATAGCGATCAAAAATTCTTATGATTGCCATATCTAATGCGCTACTTCCTTTTATATTCCATGTGTCATTATAACCGTCACCGTTTGGAGTAAAGTAGTTCGGATAATCTACAACCGTAAATGTTGCAGTAACATCTCCACATCCAAATTTATTGATAACGGTCAAAGTATAGTCGCCACCAGGAATGTTAGTAAACAAATTACTTGACTGAAAATATGTTCCATCAATCGAATATAAATAATCGTTAGATATTGGAGTTACGATTGCTGTTACTGTATTTTCCGTTCCAAAAGCGATTAATTCGTTTGGATTAATTGTAACGGAATTAGGTACTATCGAATTTTGTGTACTAAGATTAAATGTAGACGAACAGTTGGCTGCATTAGAAATGTTAGTAACTACTACCGAATATTGTCCAACAGTTGAAGTAGTAAAAGAAGTGCCTGTTTCTCCAATAATTTCATTTCCAGCTACTGCATCATGACCATTGTACCATTGAAAAGTGTAATCCGTGCTGTTTAATTGCGTTTTGATTTCTACAGGATAGGTTATGTTGTTTAGTTGATCAATACAAATAGTGTAAGGTTCGTTTAAAAGATAATTTACAGGATAAGGTCTAACATATAAATCCAATTCTAAAATTTTAAAACAAGCAATTCCAGTTTCACTATCAATATTAGTTCTACTATTTAATCGAACATATATTTTTTGAAAATTGACAGTTGTATTTAAGAAATTACTTGGTGTAGTTATGCGATTTGTATTCGCGTTTGCTAAAGCATCTGGTAATTCTGTGTAATATCTAAAATTGATTGTATTGATTGGTGTTGCACCAGCCATTTCAAGTTCTCTAGAAGTCAAATCAAAATAGTCAAAACCAGAATCGTTACATAATTCCATTTGAGTAGGATTAGAATTGCTTCCAGGTAATGCCATTACTACAAGATTTAAAGTGGTAAATGCTTCACAAGAATTATTAGTAGCATCTACAACTTTACAAATTATAGTTGTAGATGAACTCGTATAATTGTCAGGTGTTGTAATTGGGTTATTTGCTAGTACGTCTGCATTATTAGCATAAAACGTAACTTGATAGTTTGAATTTCCATTGATAATTTGGTTAATTCTACTATTTAAATCAAAAGTAGCAGTAACATCACCACAATGACGAATAGGTGAAGGTTGCACAATAATTGGATTTGGAAAAACCGTAATTGTAAAGTTTACAATTGAAACACATCCTGTTAGTGTATCAAATAAACGAGCATAAATATTACGAGTTCCTAATGTTAGCGGAAGTGGAATATTTTTGTTTATAACCAAAATATTGTCTTTGGCATTATCAAACGTATTGAAATAAGAAACAGTGACAGAAGGATTTTGTCCTGCTAAAGCTTCAGCATCTTTTGTGTTCAACAAAAACGAATCTAAAAGACAAACGGATTCATTGTTTATAACATTTTGTAAAGGCGCTTGCGTAACAATCACATCAAAAGTTCCAATTCCTTCACAGCTTTGAGTAGTATTTGAAATCACTCTAGTATAAACAATTGTAGTTCCAACAGGGATTTGGCTTGAATTAGTCAATCCGTTTAAGCCTGTTGAAGCATCAGATGTATTTAAGTGAAAAGAAATACTTACATCCGAACTCGCAAAATAAGTGTTTTTAATTAAGATACGTTGTGCATCAAAATTTACAAACCCATAGTTTTGATTGATTTCTGGGCAAACTGCTGGAATATTTGGATAGTTAGCAACACTTGTTGGGTTAATTTGAAGCACAAAACTACCTACACCTGCCGAAGTACAATTAGGAGTCACATTCTCATTTATTGCTTTTACATAAATGGTTTGTAAAAATGGAGATGTTGTATTAACATAGTTCGTAGGATTGGTTATTAACTGTGTTAATCCAGCATCAGCATAGAAATTGAGCGTTAATCCAGGAGTATTATTGGTAAAATAATTATACAGTTGTAATAAGTTAGTTTCAGCGATTCCGTCAAGAGTATTGTTGATGTAGTCACATTGTTCTAAAGTAGTTGAAAACGAATTAATTATAGGTAAAGCATTAATAGTAATTGAAACTGAATTTGAGGTATTTGTACAAATTCCTTGTTCAGTAGTTTCTAAATAATATTGTGCAGTTGTATTTAATGTTTGATTAAATTTAGTTACCGTGTAAGTCGAATTGTTTGCTCCAGTTATGGCAATTCCATCTCTAAACCATTGATAAGTTAATCCGGTATTTATACTAGCATTTGCATTTGATGAAGTAATAGTGTAGGTGTCATCTTCACAAATGGTGGTATCTGTTGCAATTTGAATGTTAGGATTAGCAATGATTCGTATCACATTTGAGTCAGTTTCAGAACAAGGTGAATTGATAATTTTTACAAAGTAGTCTCCTGGTAGAGTTGGAGTAAACGTATTTGTTGTAGCTCCATTTATAAGGGTGTTATTACGATACCATTGATAACTTAAAACATCAATAGTCGCATTTAAATCTGCATTATTTATAATATTTGATGATAATATTGGATTCGTATTCAAGCAAACCGTATTAGAATTTGATATACTAACATCAGGTTTTACATGAAATTTTAAATCAGCTTCTGATTCACTCACTCTTAAACCAGTTAAGCTTCCTGTTGGATTTACGGTAATGTCATAAGCAGTTGTAACTACTTTATAAACACCACTTTCAGAAACAATTAAGCTATTGGTTGAAGATGTTGAATTAGAAACGGCATTGATTTGAATATTGTCTTTAAACCAAGTGTAATTAAATCGTAAGTTACTTGGAACCCCTGGAAAATCAGAGATGTCTATTGTAGCTACAATTTCTTTTGTATCTGGTTTACAATAGTCTAAATTAGTTAAAAGTGAACCATCCGTATTGTTTAACGTAACGGAAGATAAGAAATCACAGTTAGTACTTCCAGATCCTCCCGTTTGTGAAACAGTAATATTTCCAGCTTGACCTGAATAATTATCAATTACAATTACATATATATCACCCGCATTACTATTTGGAATGGTAACTGTTTCTATACTAGCAAGACTATAACTACAATCTACTTCATTAGTGGTATTTAATTGACTACAAATGTTGTTTAAGTTTTGAAAAGGGCCCCATAATACAAAATCCACATCTGTTCCATTACCTGCTAAATTTTGTTGGCTAATTTGTAAAATAACGTTTCCTGGCGAGTCAATTTCAATAAAAAACCATGTAGGTCCAACATATTGTGTTGGGATACAAGTTGAATTAAAACTTTCTCCATTTCCACCAGTAGAACTGCTAAAAGGAATACTTGTGGCACAAGATTGGTAAGCAGCAGGATTAGCCGCTAATTCAGCACAAGACGGTGCACCTCCTTGACTGTAAGTTTTTAAACTAAAAAAGAGTAAGAAAATTAATAAAATAGAAACAGTTTTTTTCATGATACTTGTTTGGGGTTGCTAATTTATTAATTTTTATGCAGAAAGTTATAAAATAAACAATTTTACTGTGTTTTGTGCATTTTATTGTGGATTGGCAATGGTTTTGTACAAACCAATTATCGCATTCAAATAACGATTTTCTAAAGCAATTTCATTGAGTTGGGAACTTACTAAAGAATTCTCTCTTGAGTTAATTACAAACAACGAACTTTCTCCCATTTCAAATAATCGGTCTTCTGCATTTAACAATGTGGAAAAATCTTTTACTAATTTATCATTATAATCTTGCTGTTTTTGAAGCGAAACAATTTCTTGCTGTTGTGCTTTGATTTTGTTTTCCAAATTTTTTCGTTCAAATTGCAAGCCAAATTCCGAATCCTGAATTTTTAAATCGGCTAATTTTAAACTTCCGCGTTCTTTTCGTAAAAATATTGGAAACGCAAAATTCACTCCAATTTTATAATCTTCAAAGCGATAATTGTCAATGTAACTTGGCTCCGATAAATAATTATAGCTCAAATCTAACTTGGGCAAAAGGGCATTTGCTTTTAATTTTCGATCTACTTTTAGCATATTAATTTTAGCATCTAAAGCTTGAATCTTTGGGTGGTTTTCTAAATCTATGGTTCCCAATTCGTTAATCTGTAAAACTTCTTTGATTGTTTTTGATAACGTTGTTTCAGGAAATAAATTATCATTCAGTTCTAAAGGAATATTATTTTCTAACCACAAATAGTTTGATAATTCTAATTTGGCTTTAGTGAATTTTAGTTTGGCTTCTTCTAAATTTAATCTTCTGGTTTTAACTGCAATTCCAGCTTCAACGCTATCGATTGCTGGTTTGTCGCCTTCTTCAATTAATTTTGAAACACCGTTGTAACGAATTAAAGCGTTTTCTAAATAGGTTTCATATAATTTTACTTCATCAAAGCTTCTTTTCCAATTTACATAACTTATTGAAGCTTCATAAATTACTTCAACCGCTTGCAAATTTCTTTCGGCAATGTTTAAGTTTCTGGCAATTTTTGCTTTTCTTAAATCTGCCATTCGTTGATTGATGAATAAACCTTGTCCTACAGGAACTGAAATTCCTAACGAAGTTAATCCGCTATTTGGTAACATATTTTCTGGATTTACGTAAATTCCCTCAGAGTTGTCAAAACCGGCCTTCAACTCAATTCCGTACCAAGTTGGAATTTTAAAACTGCTATTCAAAATCGAATAATATTCGCTGTCTTTGAATTGTTTCTCACTGAAATCAACTTCAATCTTCGGGTCAAAAGCACCACGCGCTTGCATTAAATTCGCTTGCGCTTCGTTCAGTTTTAAATCGGCTTGTTTTACTAATGGATGGTATTTTTTTACATATCCTAAAAATTCATTGTAGGTGAATTCGGTTGGTGAATTTTGTCCGAACAAACTCATCCAACTACAAATGAAAAGGAAGATATAAAATAGTTTCGGTTTCATCATTTCTCAGTGTTTTCAGTTGGTGTTGGTTGGTAAAAATTTGGTGGAAAACCATTCAATGTTCGCCAAATCTCGAACCAAATTGGCACATCGTCTAATAAGGCTAAAGTTTGTGTTCCAGCTCCAATACTCAATTGTTCTGGCCATTTTTTATCCTTTGGATCTGGAGCAATTAATACACGATATTTTCCGTTTGGACTAATGAAATTTTCTTTGGCAACAATTACACCACCAAAAGTTCCATAAGAAACACCTGGCCAACCGCTGAAAACAATTGTAGGCCAACCATCGAACCAAACACGTACTTTTTCACCATTATTAATTAAAGGAAAGTCAACAGGGTCAATGTACGTTTCAACAGCAATATCATATTTAGCTGGCATAATACTTACAACAGCAGTTCCTTCTTTGATATTTTCACCAATTCCAGATTGTAAAGCTCTATTTACATAACCATCTTGAGGCGCTGTAATGTAATACAAACCATTTCTAATTTGATAGTTTTTGTACTGGTTTCTCAGTTTGTTTACTTGTGCTTCGGTATCAAATTGAGAGCTTAAAGCCGTTTGTTTGTCGCTACTTGCTTTGGCATTTTTTTCAGCATATTCAGCACTTATTCGGTTGAGTTCCATTGTGGCATTTAATACTTCGTTTTTGCTGGTAATGTATTTGTTTTCTTGTGTAATGATTTTCGCTTCGGTTTCTTGCAATTTCATGCGTTTTTCCTCCACATCGGTCATTGGTTTCAAACCTTCTTTATTCAAATTTATCGAACGATTGTATTGCGTTTTAGCAATTTTAAGTTGGGTTTTAGTTGCTTCAAAATCAATACTGTCGCTTTGAACTTTTAAATAAGCCTGTTTTAATTTGTTTTGTGCTTGCTTTAGCTTCAGATTTTTTTCGTTTTGAATAGCGCCCATTTGAGCTTCCAATGCTTTTACTTTGTCAGCATAAGAAGTAACTGCATTTTCTTTTGCTTTAACTTGATTACCTGTGTTTTCAACCAAGTTTGGATCTAAATACTCTTCTTTAATTTCCGAAATAAACAAAATAGTATCGCCTTTTTTTACAAAATCCCCTTCGTTTACGTACCATTTTTCGATTCGACCACCAATAATTGTTTGAATAGTTTGCGGACGTTGATTAGGCTTTAAAGTGGTTACATTCCCTGCACCTTGAATATTTTGTGTCCATGGAAGAAAGAGAAACAAAACCACCATGATAACAAAAGCCCAAATAAGTTTTCGAATTACTTTGTAATGCTTTTGCTCTTTAAATATTTGTCCCGATTTGAATTGCTCTAATTTTACAAATTGGTCAATTCTATTTTTTGTGATGTTTAGCATGGCTTAAATGGATTTAATTTCACCTTTTTCTAAAAGAATGGTCTGTTTGCAAGTCTGTTTCCAATAGCTGTTCTTACTAACAACAACTAGCGTCCAAGGATGATTTTCTTCGCTTAAGAAATCAATTATTTCTCTACAACTTTGCTCATCTGATTTGTCTAAAGGATTTTCTAAAAACAATAATTTTGGTTGATTGATGATACAACGTGCCAAAACAATCTTTTGAATAGTTGATGAATTAATTTGCTTTCCTTCGGAAGAAATTTGTGTATCTAATCCTTTTGGGAGAGCCTTGATAGCTTCTGTTAGTTTTAATTTTTCGATTAAATCAAAAACCGTTTCCATCTTAATTTCTGGATTATTACACGTGATATTCTCTAAAATAGTACCTTCAAACGGCATTTCGTGTGCGGTGATGATTCCGATTTTAGAACGATATTCTTCTGAAGAATATTTTTTGTAATTCGTATTATTAATAAAAATGCTTCCCGAAGACGGCTCAATCAAGCGCGCTAACAATCGAATTAAAGTTGTTTTTCCAGAACCATTTTCGCCTAAAATCAAAGTATGTTGTTTCGGTTGAATCGATAGACTTACGTTTTTAAGTATTTCTTTATCCGATTTTGGATAGGTAAAGGATACATTTTCGGTTTCAATCGTAATTTTATTTTTATCTACTAAGTAATTCGAATTTTGAACATCTTCTTCTAATTCCATATCAACAACAGAACCTAATTTTTCTAAAGAAGTTAATACATCGTAAAACAATTCTAAACCTGAAAATAGTTTTTCAACCGCAGCAATGATGCTCAAAATGATGATTTCTGCCGCAACGAATTGTCCAATATTCATTTGTTGATTGATTACTAATAATCCTCCAATTATCAATAAACCAGCCGTAATTAAAATTTTAAATCCAGTTAACTGAATGAACTGTTTTAACAAAACTTGAAAATGATTTTCTCTTTGTTTCAAGTATTCATTAACCAAATTATCGTTTTTGTGTAGCGAAAAATTAAAGATAGAATTGCTCTTAAAACTCAAATGATTTCTGGCAATTTCTTGCAACCAATGTGCAATTTTGTATTTGTATTTCGATTCTTTTAAGCTCGTTTCTAAACCTAAATTAAAATTGATTTTGAAAATTAAGTATAACAAAATTAAAAGTACCAATCCGAAAAAGATAAAGAATGAATGGTACAACGACAGTAAAATAATTCCGAAAATAATTTGTAAAGCCGCTCCAGAAATATCCAATAAAAGTTTAGAAAATCCTTTTTGAACGGTTAACGTATCAAAAAAGCGATTCGCTAATTCTGGCGGATATTGATTGTGTAATTCATTGAATTTTATTTTCGGAAAGCGATAAGCAAATTCAAATGACGAACGCACAAATATTTTTTGTTGTAAGTTCTCGGTAATTCTAAACTGCATGATTTTTAGTAATCCTACAAAAGCTACTCCCACAACTACAATAATTACCAAAACAATCCAAGATGTGCTTACTTTTCCAGCTTGAATAAAGTTGATAATCGATTGAATCCCCAAGGGCAAAGACAAACTGATTAATCCCGCTATAATGGAATACAAGAAGATTTGATAAATATCTTGTTTGTCGATTAAGATGAGGTTTTTGAATCTTTTTAAAGGTGTCATAGTAGTATTTTTTTAGCCATATCTGTGTAGAATTCAGTTGCACATTCTTTTTCAGATAAGTTGGTGATGGTTTTTAAATGATTTTTTAAAAAATGTTGGTGAAGTGCGCCTTCCACAATGCTTGATGCTAAGCTTTTTGCGTAAGGATAATTTGGATTTACTTCTTTTATGATGTCAATTATACGATTGATAACTCTTTTATACACTAAGAAAAAACCTTCTTTGTTTTCGTGGTCTACTTCTTTAGTCATTAAGGTTTTAGTGAATTCTCCAACGATTATTCGATTTAGGATTTCTTCATTAATATGTGGAGTTGCATTATCGTCAACTATATTCTCAGTAACGAGTTTAATTGCTTTTTCTAGTTTTTCAATCGGATTAGAAACGTTTGTAGTGGCAAAAGCCATACGATATTCCATCCAAGACCAATACCATGAAGTTAGGTAAACCAATAGTTTGTGCTTATTTTCAAAATAACGATAAATAGAACTTTCATTAGATTGAATTTTCTCACCTAATTTTTTAAAAGTAAACGCTTCAAAACCAATTTCGTCAATTAATATGATGCTGTTTTTTAGTATATTACGTCCTAATTCTGAAGTTTCAGGATCTTTAACGTATAACTTTTCGTTAATGGTTATTTTTAAATTAGATAGTAAATTTTGCATGATGTAATATTTAACAATGCAAATATAATAGTAATACTATCAATTTATAAAAGTTTAACTTTTAATTTGCAATTGTTCGATATAAAAAAAGAGACTCAAATTAATGAATCTCTTTTTTTTTATTTTTTCAAAACCGTTCTTATAGTAATGAATTACAAGTCATTACAGTTGGTTTTTCAATTCCCATTAAATCTAAAATAGTTGGAGCAATGTCGCCCAAAACACCATTTTGAATATTCTTTAATTCTTTATCAACTAAAATAATTGGCACTGGATTGGTTGTGTGTGCTGTATTTGGCGAACCATCTGGATTTATCATCGTTTCACAATTCCCGTGATCAGCGATGATTATTGTGGTGTAATTGTTTTCTAGAGCTGTTTCAACTACTTCTTTTACGCAAACGTCAACTGCTTCGCACGCTTTAATTGCTGCTTCCATTACGCCCGTGTGTCCAACCATGTCTCCATTAGCAAAGTTTAAACAAACAAAGTCAACTTCCCCTTTTTTAAGTTCTGGAACTAGAGCATCTTTTAGTTCGAAAGCACTCATTTCGGGTTGTAAATCGTAAGTGGCTACTTTTGGTGAATTTTTCAAAATACGAGTTTCGCCTACAAAAGGTTCTTCTCTTCCACCAGAAAAGAAAAAGGTTACGTGTGGATATTTCTCGGTTTCGGCAATTCGGATTTGTTTTTTATTGGCTTTTTCTAAAACTTCTCCAAGTGTTTCTGTGATGTTGTCTTTATCATAAATTACGTGAACATTTTCATAGGTTTCATCGTAATTGGTCATCGTAACATAATACAAATTTAGTTTGTGCATGTTGAATTCGTGAAAATCTTTTTGCGATAATACTTCGGTTAATTCTCTTCCTCTATCGGTTCTGAAATTGAAGAAAATCACCACATCTTTGTCTTGAATTTTTGCAACAGGATTTTTGTTTTCATCCACCATCACAATGGGTTGAATAAATTCATCGGTAACATTGTTTGCATAACTTTGGTTAATACTCGCAACGGCATTTTTTGAGTGAATTCCTTCTGCATTTACTACTAAATCGTAAGCTAATTTTACTCTTTCCCAACGTTTATCTCTATCCATTGCGTAATATCTTCCAATTACAGAAGCTAATTTTGCATTGGTATTTTGAAGATAATTTTCTAAATCAGCAATGTATTTTGCTCCCGATTTTGGATCCACATCACGACCATCGGTAAAGGCATGAACAAACATTTTTTGAACACCACTTTCTTGAGCAGCATCAATTAAACCTCTTAAATGTGAAGTATGCGAATGCACACCACCATCAGAAACTAATCCTAAAAAGTGAATGGCTTTGTTGTTGTTTTTTGCGTAATTAAAAGCATCCACAAGTGGTTTTTCTTGACTTATGGTTTTGTGTTCTACCGCTAAATTTAGTTTGGCTAAATCTTGATATACAATTCGTCCAGCACCAAGGTTCATATGACCCACTTCTGAATTTCCCATTTGACCTTCAGGTAAACCTACGTTCAAACCATCGGTTCTTAGTTGCGCATTTGGGTATTTGGTATATAAACTATCAATGAAAGGTGTATTGGCATTGTCTATTGCAGAAACTTTTGGGTCGGGCGATTTCCCCCAACCATCCAATATCATTAAAATTACTTTTTTGTTCATTTTTGTGTGTTTGTACAAAGATAAACAATTGGTAAATTTTTAAATGAAAATCCGACTTAAAATTACGAAAACGATTACGTAAGTTACCCTTTTCTAATCCAATTTTTGGCTTGGTTGTAATCGATAAAATAACGAATACTTACCGATAAAACATGATTCAAATTGTCTTCAAATAAGTTAGAAAAGTTAGAGCCAAAATCTTTATTTATTTCTCTATCAAAAGTACCTGCGTTGTTTCGGTATAAAATCGACATTTGGCTTCCTGGCGCAAACCACCAAGAATAGGATAAATCTAAATTCCAAGTACTAAAGTTTGAGTTTCGGTTACCTGTATAAGTATTGTTTAGTGATAAACTTCCATCTTCATTTAAATTGTTGATTTTATTATTTTCGGCTAATGACCAATAATGTCTAACCGATAAATTAAAATTCATTACACTACTAATCGAAAATTTACTTGTAATCGAATTGGTATAAGTATCTCTGTCTCTTCTAGCAAAAATAATGTTTGAACCTTCAAAATCTATAAAACCAATGTCATTTTTTTGTTTGAAATAATTGAATCCGTAAACTAAAGAAAACTTATCGCTAAAACGATATCTCGGACTAATATTTACTCCGGCTTCGTATCTGTTTTCGTTAATTACATGCGTTATGAAAGGTTCAAAATCAATAGCAAATTTATTATTGTAATTTGATGAAAAATAGAAGAATCCACCAACATTTGTAGGATTTACGAAATATCTGTTGGCAACACGTGGTTCGTAATAATCGTAATTTTTAAAAGGGTTGAAGTTGATTCCTCCACCAAAATAATGGTTTTTCTTATTTGTTGAATTTAAGTTTACATTGAAATTACTTGCCTGAATTTGGTTTGTTGGAGTATAAAATTCAAAGTAAGAATTTAAGTTGATTCTGAATGTGTTGAAAGTTTTGTTTGGGTTTAGGATGCGATAGTTGGTGTTTCCAGAAAACGAATAATAGTTAGTTCTGAAATTAATTCCTAAATCGTTGATTTCAAAATCTTTTGACATGTATTCGCTTCCAAAACTATATCTAAATTTTCCGTTTGTTTCTGCAAAATATAATGAAGCATTATAACCATTTTTGTTTTCAACATCATTAATACTACTCGATTTTAATCCTCCAGAAATGTTGTATTTATTGGTTTTGTTGTTCAAATCGAATAATAATCCTGTTACGTTTGCATCTCTAAAACTTCCGTTTCTAGTAACATTTGTGTTGATAAAAGTTACCGATGAATTTTGATTAAAGCGCTGGTCAAAAACCATTACATTGTAATTGGTTAATGGAGAAACTTCTATTTGTCGTGTAGAAGTATCGTTTGAATTTGAAACTGTTGCCATTGTTTTTTCGGTAATGGCATTTAAAAATCCAATACCTAATCCATCTTTATCACGCCCCGAAATTTTTAAAGCATTGACTAAGTTGATAGCACCAGGACTTTCTACTGATTCGTTTTCGGCAATGTTTAAATTCAAATCTGGAGTTTGTCCAATTCTTCTCGAATACAATAAATTTCCTTTGCTGAATAAGTCGGTTCCTTCAGTAAAGAAAGGACGATTTTCATTGAATTGTTGTTCGAATGGACCTAAATTTAAAACCACATTATCAAATTTGGTTTGACCAAAATCGGGAACTAAAATCGCATCTAATGTAAAAGCATCATTAATTCCGTATTTGATGTCTAAGCCGCCTTTTAATTCTCCTTTGGTTTTCTGAGTTTCACTTCCAGAAAGGTAAAACGAAGAGTAAGGAATTAAGAATAATCGGGTAGGCGTTTTGATATTTTCAATTCCAGTTAAGAGTCCAGCTTGTTGAGAAATGGCGCCAATTTTATTATCAATAGGGCTCCAAGTATATTTTTGGCGTTCTCTTCGAACTTCTCTAAAAAAATTAAGTCCCCAAGTTTGTTTGTCTTTTTCAGGAAAACGTAACGCGGCATAAGGAATTTTCATTTCGATGATATAGCCAAAATCGGTAATTTTTGCATTGCTTTCCCAAATAGCGTTCCACGAACCATCTTCACCTTCTGATGAAGTAAAATTTGTGTCGACTTGTCCATTGGCTGCAGTTACGAAAAATCTAAATTCTTGCTGACCATCGTTGTAACCATTAATAAAAATACCAAAAAAATCAGAAGTACCAATTTCGTCTCGCTCTACTAATTCTTTTAAAATTTTTTCTGGATTTGGGTCGTACAATTTTGCTCCTATATATATTGCATCATCAGAGTACAAGATTTTTACTTCGGTTTTAAATTCTTCAGGAATTGGAGTTCCGTTTTTAGGTTCTAAAGAAACGAAGTCGGTTGCAATTTCTGCATCTTTCCAAGAAGCTTCATTTAGTTCAGCATCAATTGAAATGTTTTCTGTTGTTTTTTTTGTTGAAACACTTTTTTTAGTTTGTGAAAACGAAAAAAGAAAACCTGCTAAGCAAAAAAGAATTGAAATGCCGAATCTATTTGTCATGTGAGAAATTTTGGTTGCAAAATTATCGTATTACATTATATGTCTACTTTTTTTATATAATGTTTAACTTTTGTGCGAATAATCGACGAAAGGTTAAAATTTTCGATAAAATACATAAAAAAGTTTGCAGGTTTAAAAATAATAAATATATTTGGCACATCACAACAACAATATAACTACAAGATTAACAATGATTTACAGAATTTTGCCCCTAATTTTATTTTGCATTTTTTCGTTCAAGCCTTTAAATACAACAGAAAATACTAAGAATGAAGTTAAATCTACTGATCCAAAATTAATTGCTGCAAATGCAAAAGCAACTTTTGAAGCTAAAAGTAAATCATTTTACACTGTAATTGATGCTAATGGATTTTCTTTACCAACATTCGAAAGTTTTATTGCTGCTTTTGAAGGTTATGAGCAATTGAAACAACAAGGTAAAATTGAAAACGAAATTTTAACGATTGTTGATTTCAGTTTATCATCTTCTCAAGAAAGAATGTGGGTTATTGATATGAAAACACAAAAAGTGATTTTAAAATCGTTAGTTTCTCACGGAAGAAATTCGGGTTCTGAATTCGCAACTGATTTTTCAAATGCTAGTGAGTCATTTAAAAGTAGTTTAGGTTTTTATGTAACAGGAGAAACGTATACGGGAAAACACGGATTGTCATTACGTTTAGACGGAATGGAATACGGAATAAATGATAATGCTAGAAACAGAGCGGTTGTGGTTCACGGAGCTGATTATGTAAGCAAATCATTCATTAGAAATACAGGAAGATTGGGAAGAAGTCAAGGTTGCCCTGCTGTTCCTTACGAAGTACACAAAGAATTGATTCAAACAATAAAAGGTAAATCGTGTATTTTTATTTATCATCCATCAAGAAACTATGTAGTGAAATCAAAATTAGTCTCTTAATTTTAAAAACAAAGCCTTATCGAGTTCATAAATGTCATCTCTAAATTGAAGTTTGTCATTTTCTATCCAACTCGTCCAATAAAACAAATATACATTCACAGTGTCTTTAACGGACACTGTTTTTGTTTTCTCTAATTTTATAATGGAATCAATTTCGTTGTTATCCCATTTATTAGGATTGGTTTTGGTTAAAATTTGTTTGGTTAAAACCAATGGATTTTCAACTCTTACACATCCTGAACTCAATGAACGATACGTTTTTACAAAGTATTCACGATGATTTGTGTCATGTAAATAAACAGAATGGCGATTGGCAAAATTAAACTTAACCAAGCCTAAAGAGTTGTTGTAACCTGGTTTTTGAACGTATTTGTAATTATTAGCTCTGGCTGGATTCCACTCATACGGGCTAACTTCCTTTCCTTGACTGTTATATATTGTTAGTTTTCGTGAAGGAAAATAATTTCGGTTTCTTGATGCTTCTGGAGTTAAATCTTCTTTAATAATAGTAGGAGGAATGGTCCAAGTTGGATTGAAAACAAAATTAGAAAGTTTTGAACTCAAAATAGGAGTTTTTCTTTTAGGAGTTCCTACTACAATTTTGTGTGAAGCTACGGTATCATTATCAATTACATAATGCAACATGTAATCTGGAATGTTTGATATTAAGTATTGTTCTCCCAAATCAGAAGGATACCATTTCCAACGTTCTAAATTGGCGAAAATTTGTTCAATTCGTTCGTTTTTAGTTGTATTTAAAGCTCTAAGTGTTCCAATTCCGATAACGCCATCTGGAGCCAAACCATGTCGTGCTTGAAAACGTTTTACTGCTTTGAGTGTTAAAGTGTCGTAAGCCCAAGTAATGATGCTGTCTTTATTTTTATAATCTTTCCAATAAGCCAATCTTTTTTTAATTTTTACCATTTCAGGTAAAGTGTCGTTTACAACAATTTTATTTTTGACAGCAATTTTTTCAAAAGTTACATTCGGAAATTTGTCTATTTCAAATAAGCTTTTTTTAAGTGATTGATAAACAATATGATTGGGTTTTAAATCCTTAAAGGTTGAAGCGATAGTTTTTTCTTTTACACCTTTTTCTAATAACGGAGAAAGTGCTATTTCTTTTGGTTTTAAATCCCAATCGGTGTATAATTCTTTTGGATTTAATTTCCCTTTGTGCAAATGATTGGCTAATTTATCAAAGGTTTCAGTAAGTAGAATGTCATATTTTACAATATCTTCATCATTTAATTTAGCCCTTTTGCTTTCTAAATCTTCAATAATTTTAATTTCATAATCGTTTGGATTTAATCCATCTTCGTAGCAAAATTTAATTTCATTAATCAAATCTCTTCGGTTTTCATCTAAATACCAAATTTCATGAAAATTCAACTTTTGATAATATAATTTTAAACTATCTGATTTTTCTGAAAGTAAGTCGGGATGCACGGGTCTTATAATGACATTTAAAACCGTGTCTTTAATAATGCTATTATCAAAAGCAACAGGCAAAGCTTCTTTTTTACAAGCAATAATAGTTAGAATAAGAAGAAGAAAAGTAATTTTTTTCATAGAGAGCAGCAATTGTGATATAAATGTAAGAAGAATTATTGAATTAATTTTTCCGAATTTTCTTATACATAGCAAAATGAATGCCAACATCGGGAATTAAAAAAGAATCTCCAATACTAGTATAGCCTAGTTTTTTGTAAAAAGGAACTGCATTTTCTCGTGCATTGAACCAAATTAAATCGGCATTCGAAGTAATGCAATGATTTTCAGCTTCTTTAACTAATTCAGCTCCAAATCCTTTGCCTTGAAATTCTTCCAAAACCGCCATTCCTCTAATTTGAAATTGATTTGTTTCAGAGAATAATTCGTTCTTTTCTTTAAAAATTGAAATAATTCCAATCAATTGTTCTTTTTGATACAATCCGAAATGAACAGTGTTTTCATCATCATCACCTTTAAACTGACAAGTTTCGATAGGCTTTCCTTTTCTTAAAACTTCATGCCTAACAGGATAAGTGTCAATTGAATTGATTTTTTTTATTTCCATAATTGTATAACTTATTAAAAGCTAATCATTTAGTAAAATGGGTTTATTCCAGTGTAAAGTTAGTGCAATTGCTTCGAAAAAAATATTTAAAAAAATTTGCAATTAAAAAAACTTTTGAAGTATATTTGCACCCACCAAAGAAATACATACAACTCCTAATGAAATTAGAGTTTTTGTAATTCAAATGCGGAAGTAGCTCAGTTGGTAGAGCTCCAGCCTTCCAAGCTGGTTGTCGCGAGTTCGAGCCTCGTCTTCCGCTCCAAAACAAGATAAAGTTTTAAAAATTATCACCTGCGGAAGTAGCTCAGTTGGTAGAGCTCCAGCCTTCCAAGCTGGTTGTCGCGAGTTCGAGCCTCGTCTTCCGCTCCACAAAAAAGCCTTGCGAATGCAAGGCTTTCTTTATTGTATTTTACTCAAAAGAATAATTGATAAAAATGTGGAAATACAATAAATGATTAGAATATAACCTGCAAATGAATACTCAGAATTTGACTGGTTTTTAAATCTCAAAGCTAATTGATCTAATTTTTTCTTATTGTAATATTTTTTAAAAATTAGAAATAGTAATAAGGCAGTTGTTAAAAAAAATGCGCTATTAATTAATTCTTTTAATGGCGTAAATAGATTTATTATCAACGTAATTCCAATAAAGTTAAGGAAAATAAAGAAAGTTATGAAAAATTGTGCTTTCAATAAATCATCACCAACTGAGTTTTTGTTGAATAGATAAGAGTAATATCTGTAAAAAATATAATCTAAAAATTTCATATTTATTTCAAATCATTTAATTCGCTTTCGGGATCCACTTCAATTGGAGTTTCATTTCTTTTAAAAATTCGAGCAGTTAAAGTTCCTTTTAATTTTACAGAATCACCTTTTACTTCTAACCAACTTCCTTCTCTTAATCCTACAACAGGTTGCGGATTAAAATGATGAAATTCATTAATTCTAGTTTCACGTGTTTCTCCCATGTGAGTTGAACCTTCAATAGGATCTAAATAATGTGGATTGATATTGAATGAAACAAATCCTAAAGTTCTAAAACTTGGTGGATATACAATAGGCATATCATTAGTAGTGCTCATAGTTAAACCACAAATGTTACTTCCAGCGCTAGTTCCTAAATAAGGTGTTCCGTTTTTAACTACTTTTTCTAAAGTATCAATTACATTGTTTTTGTACAATTGACTTACTAATAAAAAGGTGTTTCCTCCTCCAGTAAAAATTCCTTCCGCATTTTCAAGGGCTTCAATTGGATTTTCAAATTCGTGAATTCCTTTTACTGTGATGTTAATTTTTGTAAAAGCTTCACCAACTTTTTTAGTATATTCATCATGTGAAATACCACTTGGTCTTGCGTATGGAATAAAAAGCAACTCCTTTACGTTCGAAAAGAAGGATTGCAATTCAGGTAATAAATAATCTAAATAGTCGCCACCATGTAAAGTTGATGTACTAGCAATTATAATATTTTTCATTAAATTAATTTTTTACAAATTTATCAAATTGTATTAACATAAGTTTATCATCTCATTAGGATTTCATTTTGATGAGAACCAATTACATTTACAATGTGATAAGATTTCATTTATGATAAAAAAACTATTTTTCTTTTTTTTACTAATTCCAGCTTTTCTTTTTTCTCAAAACGACTCTATAATAAATGGTAAAGTTGTTTCTGAGTCTTCATTATTGGAAGGAATTCATATCATTAATTTATCCAAAAAAAATGGCGCTGTTACAGATGCAAGAGGTTATTTTCAAATAAGTGCCAAAGTTTCCGATACACTTCAGTTTAGCGCAGTTAATCTGAAAGCTAGAAGATACGTGTTAACCGCCAATGATTTTTCAAAAGATTTAGTTTTTGTAAAAATGGAATCGCTAATTACAGAATTAGATGAAGTTGCTATCATTCAATATAAAAATATAAATGCAGTTGCTTTAGGAATTGTGCCTGCCAATCAAAAAACATATACTCCTGCAGAACGTAAATTAGCTGCGGCTGGAGATTTTAAATGGTATAGTCCATTATTAATTCCTTTGGGAGGAATGAGTGTTGATGGACTAATAAATTCTATTAGTGGAAGAACTAGCATGTTAAAGAAAGAATTAGTGGTTGAAAGAAAAGAAATGTTACAACTGAAAACTTCTGATTATTTTGAAAGGAAATATTTTGTTGAAACGCTAAAAATTCCAGAAATTTATGTAGATGGTTTTCTGTTTTATATAGCAGAAAATGAAAGATTTGCTAGAGCTATGAAAGACAAAAATAAAACAATGGCATCTTTTATTTTATCAGAGTTAGCGGTGGAATATTTAAAGCTTAATGAACTTGAAATTTCTAAAATCAAAGCAGATGAAAAATAATGGTATTGTTTGGATACTCTTTTTGTTTGTTCAAATTTGTTTTGGACAGCATGTGGAAAGAAAAGTTTTAAAAGGAAGAATTGTTGCCGATTCTATTGAAGTTGAAAATTTAACTGTTTTTAATATTACTTCAAATGTTGGAGCAGTTACGAATGTAGATGGAAAATTTTCTATTAAAGCCAGAGCTACGGATACTTTGTTTATCCAAGGTATTTCATACGATTCCAAAAAATATGTTTTAACCGATAAAGACTTTTGGTTAGAAGAATTAGAGATTAGATTGCAAGTAAGAGTTACTGAGCTAAATGAAGTAGAAATTACTCCTTATACACTTACTGGAATAATAGAAGAAGATATAAAACGAATCCAAGTTTATGGAGATGGTTTTGCAAAAATTGATGCTAAAAAAGTCATGTATTATGAAGATGATGTTCGGTTAGGGACACCTGTAAATACAGCAATGCCAAGTCATTTTGCGCCCAATGGTTCGAATTTTAATTTTCTTGCCATTGGAGCTGGATTAGTGAGTTTATTTGTAAAAGATAGAAATCCAAAAAAGTATTCGGAACAAGTTTTTGAAGAACGAAGACAGCGAGATATTCAGTCTAAATCTTTCTCTGACCATATGTTTGAGCGTTTTTCACATAATTTTTTCGTGGAAACCTTAAAAATTAAACATGAAGATATTCCGTTGTTTTTGCAATATGCCGAAATGCCTGCCAAAGACTTATCATTGTTTTTAAAATCTGAATATGAATTACAGCTTATTCAATATTTAACTGAAAAAGCAAAAGCATATAAATTAGAAAATCAAAAAGAATAATTACTATTTTTACCCAATGAAGAAGAACTTGTTACGATTTGTTTTGCCAATCATTATGGTTGTGATGTTGAGCTCATTTGCTTGGCATAAATTTTATGTTTCTGTAACCCAAATCGATTATGTACCAAACAAAAAAAGAATAGAAATTACACATAGAATTTTTATCGACGATTTAGAAAAAGCACTGGAAAAAAAATACAAGAAGAAAGTATATTTGACTTCTAAGAAAGAATTGCCCGAAGCTGAGGCCTTAATAAAAGATTACTTAAAGGAAAACGTAAAAATTTCTATCAATAAAAAAGTACAAAACCTTGAGTTTTTAGCTCGAGAAGTAGAAGGCGATGTGTTAATTTTTTACACTAAAATTGCCATTTCAAAAAAAATAAATACCTTCGAAATCTTTAATTCATTACTAACCGATGTTTACAGCGAACAACAAAATATTGTTCATGTAAATATTAATAGTAACAAAAATAGCTTTTTGTTTACTAATAGTGATGTGCAACAAAAAATAGTCTATTAAAAGAAACTGAAATACCATGAAAAAGTCAATTGTACTTAGTGCTTTTTTAACTCTAGCGGTTACATTCGGAGCCTTGGCTCAAGAAGTAAAAACAGAAGAAAAAAAGCGTGAATTAGGACATTATAATGAGAATAAATTCCGTCAAATGTATGACGAAATGGCCACTCCTAATATGTTCAGAACAGCTTCTGGAGCTCCAGGACCTGCTTATTATCAGCAAAAAGCAGATTATAAAATGAATCTGGAATTAGATGATAAGAACAAAAAATTATATGGTTCAGAAACTATTACCTATTACAATAACGCAAAAGAATCGTTAGAATATTTATGGGTACAATTAGACCAAAATATCGAAAGACCTGATTCGAAAACGCCTTTGGTAGAAAGTCAAAATATGGATAAAGCCATTTCAACAAGTGGTTTTGCAAAAAAATATATGGGAAGTCCATTTCCTGGAGGTTTTAACATTGAATATGTTAAAGATGCAAAGGGAAATCCAATGAAATACACCATCAACCAAACCATGATGCGTATTGATTTGCCTAAACCACTAAAGAATGGAGAAAAAGTTTCGTTTTCAATCAAATGGTGGTATAATATTGTAAACTATCAAGAGCAAGCAAATAATGGTCGTTCTGGTTATGAACAATTTTCTGATGGAAACCGTTTGTATGTAATGGCACAATTTTTTCCAAGAATGGCTGTCTATAATGATGTTGAAGGATGGCAAAATATGCAATTCTGGGGAAGAGGTGAATTTGCTTTAGCTTTTGGAGATTATGAAGTAAATATTACTGTTCCTGCTGACCACGTTATGGAAGGAACAGGAGTTTTGCAAAATAGAAACGAAGTTTTTACAGCTGAACAAGTAAAAAGATGGGAATTAGCAGAAAAAACGTTTGACAAGCCAGTAGTAATCGTTACTCAAGAAGAAGCAGTTGCTAAAGAAAGTAGCTTTTCAGACAAAAAGAAAACTTGGAAATTCAAAGCACAAAATGTTCGTGACTTTGGTTTCTCAACTTCAAGAAAATTCATAATTGACGCTATGGCAGTTGATTTACCAACAAACAAACCATTAGCAATTTCAATTTATCCAAAAGAAGCAAATCCACTTTGGGGAGATTTATCTACTAAAGCGGTAGCTCATACTTTAAAAACCTATTCACATTTTACATTTGATTATCCTTATCCAAAAGCAGTTTCAGTTTCGGCAGAAGACCAAGGTATGGAATATCCAATGATTTGTTGGAACTACGGTCGTCCTGATGAAAAAGGTTTTGTAAGTGATAGAATTAAATATGGAATGTTAGGAGTTATTATCCACGAAGTAGGACATAATTTCTTCCCAATGATTGTAAATTCAGACGAAAGACAATGGTCTTGGATGGATGAAGGTTTAAATACATTCTTAGAATACTTAACCGAAACTTCTTTCGATTCTAATTTCCCTGCAACAAGAGGTCCAGCTAAAAATATCGTTCCTTATATGAAAGGAAATCAAAAATATTTAGAGCCAATTATGTCTAACTCGGAGAATATTTACCAATTTGGAGCTAATGCTTACGGTAAGCCAGCAACTGGATTAAATATTTTGAGAGAAACTATCATGGGAAGAGAGTTGTTTGACCACGCATTCAAAACGTATGCGAATCGTTGGAAATTTAAACACCCAACACCAGAAGATTTCTTTAGAACTATGGAAGACGCTTCGGCTGTAGATTTAGATTGGTTTTGGAGAGGTTGGTTCTATTCAACAGATTATACTGATATTGGAGTGAAAACAGTAAAACAATATTACGTTTCTACTGAAGCTTCAAAAGAAACTCAAGCAATGTTTAATAGAAGAGGAAGAAAAATCAGCGATGGAGAACCAATGTTGTACTTAGTTGCTGAAGACGCTCCGGATTTTAAACCAGAATTGAAAAAAGCAATGGACGTAAATAGTGTTCAAGCACTTTCTGATTATGTAAATAAAAATTATACGGCAGAAGAAAAGAACGCTTTAAAATCGCCTAAGTATTTCTACGAAGTTGAATTTGAAAAACCAGGAGGATTAATCATGCCAATCATCGTAGAGCTTCAGTTTGAAGATGGAACGAGTGAAGTACAAAAATTCCCAGCTCAAATTTGGAGAAGAAACAACGATACTGCTAAACGTGTTTTTGCAACTGAGAAAAAAGTAGTAAAAATTCAATTAGATCCAAAATTAGAAACAGCCGATATTGATGTTGAAAATAATTATTGGCCTAAAGCAGAAACAGTATCAAAATTTGATACTTTAGAGAAAAAATAAGAATTAAGACTATCTTCGGATAGTCTTTTTTTTGATTACTTTAAGATAAATTAGGTATAAAACTTTGTAACTTTGCGAAGTTAATTTTCAAGACAATACGTTATGTTTGGAATAGGAGGAGGCGAATTATTTTTCATTATTCTAGTAGTTTTAATGTTGTTTGGATCAGATAAGATTCCAGATATTGCACGTGCTTTGGGTAAAGGTATGGCGCAGTTAAAAAATGCAACAAACGAAATTAAAAGCGAAATTCAAAAAGGAACTCAAGATGCTGGTTTGGATATGAATACTTTAACAGGAGGTGTTTCAGATGAAATTGCAAAAGCAAAAGAAGGAATTACAAAAATGGTAAATCCTATGGAAAACATCAATTTAGATGTTCAAAATCCGATTGAGAAAGTAAAAGAAGATATTGAAAGCATTGCCGGACCTGTAAAAAGACAATTGTAATTTGGAACAGTTAATTAACCTAGATAAAGAATTATTTGTTTTTTTAAACGGATTAGGTTCTGAACCATTTGATGGTTTTTGGAAAATTATCACCAAACAAATCTATTGGTCACCACTTTTTGTTGGAGTTTTTTATCTCATTCAAAAGAAAGCGGGTTGGAAAGGTTTAGGAATTATCATTCTTTTTTTAGCAGTATTAATAACTTTTACAGACCAAATTACGAATCTTTTCAAATATTCCTTTGAACGTTTACGACCATGTAATAATCCTGAACTTGATGGAACAATTAGAGAAGTAATCACAAGAAAATCATTTAGTTTTTTCTCAGGACATGCGTCTAATTCATTTGCTTCTACAACGTTTGTTGTATTAATCCTTAGCAAATATTACAAACACACTTATTTGTTGTTTCTGTTTCCACTAATTTTTGCTTACAGCAGAATTTACTTAGGATTGCACTATCCAGCCGATATTTTAACTGGTTATGTGTTTGGAGCAACTTTCGGATTTGTATTTTATAAATTGTACTTGTTTTTTGGAAAAAAATACAATTTCATTACAGAACGCGACTAACTGTCAAACCATCACGAATAGGCAACAAAACCGTTTCTACTCTAGGGTCAGTGTTTAATAGTTGATTGTATTCTAATAAAACGGGAGTGCTTTTGTCGTTAGGTTTTACTTCTTCCAAAACTTTTCCGCTCCATAACACATTATCCGATAAAATAATTCCGCCTTTATTCATCATCGGAACGATTAAGTGGAAATAATTCACGTAATTTTCTTTATCAGCATCAATAAAAACCAAATCAAATTTTTTATTTAAAGTTGGGATAATATCAACAGCATCACCTAAGTGTTGAAAAATTTGATCTTTCCATGGCGAAGCATCGAAATATTTTCTTTGAAAATCTACCAATTCCTCTTCAATATCAATCGTATCTAAAGTTCCGTTTTCAGCCAATCCTTCTGCTAAACATAACGCAGCATAACCCGTATACGTTCCAATTTCCAAAATATGTTTCGGGCGAATGATTTTTGAAAGCATACTCAAAACTCTACCTTGAAAATGACCGCTCAACATACGAGGTTGCATGATTTTTTGGTAAGTTTCTTTGTTAAGTTTCGCTAATAATTCAGGTTCCGCTTGTGAATGATTGGCAACGTAATCTTCTAAATCTTCTGATATGAAATGCATGATAAAATCAAATTTTCAACAAAAATACAAATTCCAACTCTTCTAATTTCTAATTTCTGAATTCTAATTTCTAAATTCATTACTTTTGCACCATGCAAATCGAGAAAAAAGACATACGAGCACTTACTAAAGAACAATTGCGTAACTTTTTTGTTTCTAACGGAGACAAAGCGTTTCGTGGTAACCAAGTTTACGAATGGTTATGGCAAAAACGCGCACATACTTTTGAAGATATGACCAATGTGTCTAAAGAAACGCGCGCTATGTTAGAAGCTAATTTCGTAATCAATCACATCAAAGTAGATACTTTACAACGTAGCGAAGATGGAACCGTTAAAAATGCCGTTCGTTTGCATGATGACTTAATTGTAGAATCAGTTTTAATTCCTACAGAAACTCGAACTACAGCTTGTGTTTCTTCGCAAGTGGGTTGTAGTTTAGATTGTAATTTTTGTGCTACAGCTCGATTAAAACGCATGCGTAACTTGGAACCAGGAGAAATCTACGACCAAGTAGCTGCAATTGATAACGAAAGTCGTTTGTATTATGACCGACCGCTATCAAACATCGTTTTCATGGGAATGGGAGAACCTTTGATGAATTATCCAAACGTAATGAAAGCGATTGATATGATTACGTCTACAGAAGGTTTAGGAATGTCACCAAAAAGAATCACAGTTTCCACTTCTGGAATTCCGAAGATGATTAAAAAAATGGCAGACGATGAGGTGAAATTCAAATTAGCAGTTTCACTGCATTCTGCTGTGGAGGAAATTCGAAATGAAATCATGCCATTTACCAAAAATTTTCCTTTAACCGATTTACGTGAAAGTTTAGAATATTGGTACAGAAAAACAAAAAGTAAAGTTACATACGAATACGTAGTTTGGAAAGGAATCAACGATGATAAAAAATCGATTGATGCTTTGGTAAAATTTTGTAAATATGTTCCTTGTAAAGTAAATCTTATCGAATACAATCCTATTGACGACGGCATGTTTCAACAAGCCTCTGAAGAAGCCACAAATGCTTATATAACTGCTTTAGCAAAAAGTAATATTGTAGCAAAAGTCAGAAGAAGTCGTGGAAAAGACATTGATGCAGCTTGCGGACAATTAGCGAATAAATCTTAGAATTCAATTATTGTAATTTTTGTGCCATAAAAAGATGTAGGAAACACGTGTTTTTTTGTAAGAAACAGTATCTTCGTGCAACTGAAAGGTTTTATTTTCCAATTTAAGAAATAAATTTCGGTTTCAACAAACACACATCAAACATTATGATTAAGCACACCTTATTTTTTCTACTTTTTTTTACATTTAGTTTTTCACAGGAGAACATCACAAAAGGAATTGTTAAAGATGCAGAAACAAAAGAAACGGTTCCTTTTGTAAATATTCTTTTTAAAGATAATTCGGGAAATTTGACTGGCACGATGACAAATGAAAATGGTGAATTTTCATTACAACACATCAAAGAAGTTGAGATTAGCCATATCAATTACGAAACCAAGAAAGTCGTATTTGAAACTAAGGAAGTTGAAATATATCTAAGTCCAAAAGTGTATGTTTTAGATGAATTAATAATCTCAAATGTTTCTGGAAGAGATTTTTTGAAATCGTTAATAAAAGATGCTAAAGTTCGTGCGGTAAAAAACACTAAGTTAAGTACTTATGGTAGAGAAATTGTAAAAATAAACAATCAGTATACCAAGTATTCCGATGCTAAAATGGATTATTTCATTAAAAAAGGAAATGGTAAATCGGTTTTACAAATAAATCAAAGTAGAGCTATAAAATCTAATTTACAAGATTCAACAAGTTCTGTTTTGAATGGAATGGATTCGGCCTACAATGTAAGAGATTATGTAAAATATGCTTATAATTTTGATGGAATTGAAAATCTTATTAAGAGTAAAGAATATACTTTTGATCGATATTTAAGAAGAGATGCTTCTGGGTTTGAATACGAATTCATTAAAATAATTCCGAATGCAGATAGCGATGAGTTATTATACGAAGGTTATGTTATCGTAGATAATAAATCCAATAAAATAATTGAATTTAAAGTTGAAATAGCAGAATCTCACAAGAAAAATTCAAAACTTAAAAATATTTTAATTGCCAAATTAAAACTGAATGATCAATCGGTTTGGTGTAAGTTTAAGTTTGTAAATAACCAATATGAATTGGTTTACTATAAAAGTAGTTTTAATATTTATATTCAAATGGGTAAAAAAGTACATGACAATGTTAGTGGTACTTTTGATTTATTAGTGCTTGATAGTAAAAACGACGTGGAAATACCAGAAAAAGGTTTTGATGGAAAAACTATTTTTGAAGCAGGTACTAATTACTCAGAGAAATTTTGGAAAATGAACAACATTTTTCCATTAAAAGAAAGCGAGCAACAATTTGTTGATTCTATTAAAAATTAATAGGTTTTCATTCTAAAAAAATCAAAGAGATTTCGATAAAGTTCGGAGTCTCTTTTTTTATAATCTTTTGCTAAACTTTTGACTAACGAGTTTGTTTTTGTATTTTTGAAATCTAAATGAAAATAACCGAACAAATAAAGCTACCCATCGCAAATGAAATGGAACTCTTTGAAGAGAAGTTTCGCGATTCCATGTCTTCAAAAGTGGCTTTATTAAACAGAATTACCCATTACATAGTAAATCGAAAAGGAAAACAAATGCGACCAATGTTTGTTTTCTTAACGGCTAAAATGGTTTCGGGTGGTTCCATTAATGAGCGTACATATCGTGGTGCTTCGGTTATTGAATTAATTCACACCGCAACTTTAGTACATGATGACGTAGTTGACGACAGTAACAAACGTCGTGGGTTTTTCTCTCTAAACGCACTTTGGAAAAACAAAATTGCGGTTTTAGTAGGTGATTATTTACTTTCAAAAGGTTTATTGCTTTCCATTGATAATAACGATTTCGATTTATTAAAAATCATTTCAGTCGCAGTTCGCGAAATGAGTGAAGGCGAATTACTTCAAATTGAAAAAGCACGTAGACTAGACATCACAGAAGATATTTACTACGAAATCATCCGACAAAAAACCGCTACTTTAATTGCCGCTTGTTGTTCGCTTGGCGCATGTTCTGTTGCTCCAGAAGATAAAGAAGTGGTTGAAAGAATGCGTAAATTTGGAGAACTTATCGGAATGGCGTTTCAAATTAAAGATGATTTATTCGATTATACGGATGACGCTATCGGAAAACCAACCGGAATCGATATCAAAGAGCAAAAAATGACATTGCCTTTGATTTATGCTTTGAACAATTGTTCTCCAAAAGAAAAAAGTTGGGTAATCAATTCGGTAAAAAACTACAATAAAGACAAAAAGCGCGTCAAAGAAGTGATCCAATTTGTAAAAGACAAAAACGGATTAACGTACGCCGAAGAAAAAATGGTGCAATTTCAACAAGAAGCACTTTCATTATTACAAGATTTCCCAACATCTACTTATAAAGATTCCCTTATTTTAATGGTAAATTACGTTATTGAAAGAAAAAAATAATTTTTTTTCTCATTTCGTGCAACCATTTTAAACTCATTCTCGTCTATGTTTATAGAAGAGTATTTTACCGAACACTTTTTATGAAAGTAATTCAATTACATCAAGAAGAAAAACAACTCATTATGTTGGCTGTCGAAAACAATCGACAAGCACAACAGCAGATTTATGCCAAGTTTTCTTTCAAAATGTTAAGTGTGTGTCGTCAATACATAAAAGACATTCACCACGCAGAAGATGTAATGATTACTGGATTTATGAAAGTGTTCACCAATCTGAAAAATTTTGAACACAAGGGAAGTTTTGAAGGTTGGATTCGCAGAATTATGATTTATGAATGTATCGATTTTATTCGGGTGAAAAAGAATAATTTCAATCACCAAGATATAGATGATGTTACGGTAAGCGAGAATGAATCGGTGTATGAAATGGAAGATTTTTCGGTAGATGACATTCAAAATATGATTGATAATTTGCCTGATGGATATAAAATGGTGTTTAATTTATATGCGATTGAAGGTTACAAACATCAGGAAATAGCCGAAATGCTCAAAATAAGTGAAGGAACATCAAAATCGCAATTATCACACGCCCGAAAGTTATTGCAACAACAAATCACCGACTTAAAAAACAAATTAAATGGAACCAAATAAAATAGATAATCAAATACGAGAAAAGCTGAATGCTAGAGAGATTCAGCCGTCTGCTCAAGCTTGGGATCGATTAGATGCGATGCTTACGGTTTCAGAAGAGAAAAAGCCAAAGAAAGGTTACGGATGGTTTTTTGTAGCCGCTTCTACGGTACTTTTTTTCGGATTGGGTTTTTTCCTTTTCAATACAAACGAAACGCCAAAAATTGATGATTCAAATTCAATTGTAACAACTATCAACCAAGAAATTGATTCCGTTGAAACAACAAAAACAAATGAAATTTCAGTTGAAAAAGAGCAACCTGTTTTAGTTCAAAATGAAGTAAACTTTTCAAAAACGCAAACAAATAAAAAATCAAAGGGAACAAATGAATTGATAAAACCGGAAAATGTTTTGGAAGAAAAAATCACTCCCAACTCCCAACTTCAAACTCCTAAAACCTACAAATACGTTTCGCCTGAAAATTTATTAGCTGAAGTTCAAACAGGAGAAAAAGTAATCACTTCGGATAAAAAAATAAGTCCAAAAGCTAAAATGAAAGTAGATGCTAATTCATTGTTAACAACCGTTGAAAAAGAATTAGACGAAAATTACAAGGAAACTACTTTTGATAAATTAAATAGAAAGTTTAAAGATGCCAAATCGGCATTAGCCAATAGAAATTACGAATAAATAAAAATCATCATTAATCAAAAATCAAACAGTCATGCAAAAAATTATTTTGTACACCATCGTTATGGTGTTTAGTTTACTAACGAAAGCAGTTGCGCAGGAAAAAACTTTTGAACAGCAAGCCAAGGAAATTGCGAATAACATTGAAATGATTACCACTGAAGAGAAAAATGCTTTAAAAAAAGAAGTTGAAGCTGTCGATTTACAGGTAAAAGAAGGTAAAATTACTGCAGATAACGCAAAAGAATTAAAATTAAAAATTGCCGAAGAACGTGCTAAAAACATCGAAACTAAAGTAGCTATTGAAGAAGCTAAATTAGCGCAATTGGTACAAGACAAAGTAGATGGAAAAATCACAGATTCTGGAGAAGAATCAAAAAGAGGAGGGACTACCATTATTTTAGGAGGTAATAATAATGATTCAATAGGTAAACATAAAACCGAAATCAATTTAGGTTCCATGAAAATCTACAATGGTGAAAAAGATAAAGCCGAAAGAAGATCAAAAAGAACTACATCACAATTTGTTTTTGCATTTGGTTTAAATAATGTAATTACCGATGGTGAAAACTTAGAAGATTCAGATTATAGAGTTTGGGGTTCGCATTTTTATGAATGGGGAGTTACTTATAATTCAAGAATTTTCAAAAGCAACAATTTGCTTCACGCTAAGTACGGACTTTCGTTAATGTATAACAATCTTCGTCCAACTGATAATCGTTATTTCGTAAAAAATGGTGATCAAACAGATTTAGTTACATCAACCATAAAATTAGATGATTCTCGTTTTAGAAATGTGTATTTAACAGCGCCATTACATTTAGAATTCGATTTTACACCAAAAAAACTTTCAAAAGATGGAACAAAAACATACTTCAGAACACACGAGTCGGTTCGTTTAGGAATTGGAGGTTATGGAGGTGTTCGCATCAAGTCAAAACAAATTTTAAAATACGAAGCAGACGACATTAAAGTAAAAGAAAAACAAAAAGGAGATTTCAATGTTTCTGACTTTACATACGGGTTAAGCGCTTATTTAGGATATGGTCAAACCAGTCTATATGTTAAATATGATTTAAATCCGATGTTCAAGAACAATAATATAGATCAAAACAACGTTTCATTAGGATTACGCTTTGATTTTAATTAAATTTAGGGTTAAGTTAAGTTCTCTGTTTAAAAAAGCACTTCAGCCATATGAAGTGCTTTTTTGTTTTTATAAGTTTTTTTGTAGATTAACTTTACAACTTTGTATCTTTGAGACTTTCCAAAATAAAACTGCAATTTGATATCAAAAGACACCATAGAAAAAGTATTTGAAACCGCCCGAGTTGAGGAGGTAATTGGTGATTTTGTTCAACTCAAACGTGCAGGAAGTAATTTGAAAGGATTAAGCCCGTTTGTGAACGAGAAATCGCCTTCGTTTATGGTTTCTCCAGTGAAGCAAATTTGGAAAGATTTTTCATCCGGAAAAGGCGGAAATGCCGTGACGTTCTTAATGGAGCACGAACATTTTACCTATCCAGAAGCTATTAAATATTTAGCGGTAAAATACAATATTGAGATAGAAGAAACGGTTCAAACCGATGAAGATGTTGCGCAAGCGAATGAAAAGGAAAGTATGTATTTGGTTTCCGAATTCGCACAGAAATATTTTCATCACACCTTATTAGAAACCGAAGAAGGAAAGGCTATCGGATTGTCGTATTTTAAAGAGCGTGGTTTTACTTCCGATACAATTAAAAAATTCGGATTAGGATATTCGCCAGAAACTTGGGATGCTTTTACCAAAGAAGCACTTGGAAAAGGTTATAAATTAGAATATTTAGACAAAACCGGACTTTCCATTGTTAAGGAAGACAAGCAATTCGACCGATTCAAAGGTCGTGTGATGTTTCCGATTCAGAGTATGAGCGGTCGTGTTTTGGGTTTTGGAGGTCGTATTTTAACTAATGATAAAAAAGCGGCAAAATACCTGAATTCGCCCGAAAGTGATATTTACCACAAGAGTAAAGTTTTATACGGAATTTTCCATGCGAAGCAATCTATCGCTAAACTGAATAATTGTTATTTGGTGGAAGGTTATACCGATGTTATCCAAATGAATCAAGCCGGAATTGAAAACGTGGTTGCGTCTTCTGGAACTGCTTTAACTCCAGATCAAATTCGTTTAATCAATCGCTTAACGCCAAATATTACCGTACTTTTTGATGGTGATGCTGCCGGACTTCGAGCTTCGATTCGTGGAATTGATTTGATTTTGGAAGCTGGAATGAACGTAAAAGTTTGTACGTTTCCAGATGGCGATGACCCAGATAGTTTTGCAAGAAAAACTTCGTATGAAGATTTATTGCACTATTTCGAAGAAAACGCAAAAGATTTCATTCAGTTCAAAGCGTCTTTATTGATGCAAGAAGCAAAGAATGATCCAATTAAAAAAGCAGATTTAATTCGTGATATGGTCATCAGTATTTCAAAAATTCCAGACCGAATTAAAAGAGAAGTTTACATTAAGGAATGTTCCCGAATTATGGATATTTCAGAAGATGTGCTTTTTAATACCTTAGCACAATTAGTCAAAAAGGATTTATCGGAAGCTAACAAACAATACAAAGAGGAACAAAAAGCTTTTGAGGTTGTTAAGAATGATATTTCTCAGCCTACAGCAAAAGTTGATATCCAATACGAATTAGAACATAAAATCATCCAAATTTTATTGTTGTATGGAGATAAAGAAGTCACTTTTGAAGATACTATTTTAGCTCAAAATGAAGATGGCGAAATGGTTGAGGTAAAAGAACAAAATAACTACAAAGTATATCAACGTATTTATCTGAGTTTGCAAGAAGATGAGGTGGAATTGGCTAATCCGGTTTTCAAAGCAATTTATAATCATTTAATTGCTTACTATAATGAAAATGAAGCTTTTGAATTGGATAAATATTTGATGCATCTTCCAGAAGAATTAGCGCAAGAAGTTACGACAGTTCTTATGAATGAAGAACGCGAAGTGTTACATAACTGGGAAGTACAGCAAATTTATGTAAAACAGAAAGAAGCCACCATAAGCCAATACGTAACCGAAACGATTATCACATTGCGTTGGTATTTGGTCAATAATATTATCGACGATTTGAAAAATAATGTTTCAAACGAAGAGCAATCTGATAATTCAGAAACATTAGAAATGGTAATGGCTTACTTGGGGCTTACGCATATTTTTTCTAAAAGCTTAGGTAGAGTTTTATCCAGATACAACTAAATTACGTCTAAATCTTTCGCTTTTTTCAATAAATCTACAAGGTTGGTTACATTTAATTTGGCTAACAAACGCAACTTATATGTACTGATTGTTTTTTCATCCAAACCTAAAATTTGAGCTACTTCTTTGTTTTTCTTACCGTCGTTTAGGTAACGAAGCACTTCAATTTCTCTAGTAGATAATTTTTTGAACAAGCGTTCCGATTTTTTTCCTTTACTCAGCATTTCAATGCTTTTCTTAACAGTTTCACTGAAAACAACTTTACCTTCCGATACTTTTGCAATTGTACCTTCTAGTTCTTTTAAATCACTTCGTTTAGAAACATAAGCCGAAACCCCAGCTTTAATAGCTGTTGGTGCATACATTTGTTCAGAAACGTTAGTAAAAAGGACAATTTTAGTTTCAGGAAAATCTTTCAATAAACTTTTAATATCTCTAATGCTAGATAAACCTTCTAATTCAACATCAAGAAGAAGCATGTCGCAACGTTTACCGTTTAAAACATTAAGTAATGATTCTAAATTTTTAGCCGATGCTACAACTTCCATGTGGGGGTTACCTTGAAAATACGATTGTAATCCTTGGATTACAACAGGTAAACTGTCTGCGATACATATCTTAATCATAACTAAAAAATTATATTATTCGTAATATACTCTCAAAGTTACTAAAAAAAAATGTAATTACTTGTTAATTATTGATGTAAAAATTAAATATTTTTAGAAATTTCACATATTGGAATCGGTTTCATCTTGTGTTGATTGATGGTATTGAGTCTTTTGAAGATTTTAAAAACTTCAGCTTCTCTTCCTGAAAAATCTTCCACGGTTTTGCCGTTTTCCATTTGTGTCATGGCCCACTCTAATTCATCGTAATTCGCTCCAATTTGATCTTCATCGCTTCGGTCATCTCCAAACAAACCATCTGTTGGTTTAGCTTTTAAGATGCTTTCAGGGACCTCTAAATATTCAGCAAGCAATCGTACTTCGCTTTTTACTAAATCAGCAATCGGACTAATATCAACGCCACCATCTCCGTATTTTGTAAAAAAACCTACGCCAAAATCCTCAACTTTGTTTCCGGTTCCAGCCACCAATAATCCATGAATTCCTGCAAAATAATATAAAGTTGTCATGCGTAAACGCGCACGCGTATTGGCTAACGATAAATTCAAAACAGCTTCATTATCTGATGAAGGAACTTGATTTTTAAATGTTTCAAAAATCGGAGTTAAATCGGCTCTTTCGTTAAAAACATTTGGGAAACGTTTTTTTAATTGGTCAATATGCTCGTTAGCTCTATTTACATGACTTTCCGCTTGATGTATTGGCATTTCAACACATAAAGTAGGTAAACCAGTTTGTGCACAAAGTGTAGAAGTTAATGCGCTATCAATTCCGCCCGAGATTCCCACAACAAAACCCTTTACTTTTGCGTTAGTAGCATAATCGAGTAACCATTTTACAATATGTTGGTTGATTTTTTCGGCTTGGAAGGTAGTAGAATTTGTCATTTTTTTATGAAAATTTATTAGTCGATAAACTGTATATTTGCAAACCAAATTAGTTTTGATAAAAATATAAAAAATACGCTATATGAAGCAATTATTATTTGTCCTTGTTGCGATTACTTTATTTTCATGTAAAGATGATAGTAAGGTGGAAGAAGCAGTAGCTAATATTCCAATTGAATTTAAAGTAGAACGTTTTGATCAAATCTTTTATCAATCAAAACCAGAGGATTTAAATAAGATTAAAGCGCAGTATCCATTCTTTTTTCCAGCGGGAAATCCAGATTCTATTTGGGTAAACAAACTACAGAATCCGCTATTGAAAGAATTGTACAAGGAAGTACAAATGAAATACCCAACTTTAGGTCCAGTTGAAGCCGATATGGAGAAAATGTTTGCTTATGTACAATATTATTTTCCAAAATATAAAACACCTCGAGTTATTACTTTAATTAGTGAAGTAGATACAGAGGCCAAGGCGTTTTATGTAGATACTTTAGCTTTAGTGTCTTTAGATTGTTACTTAGGAAAAGATCATCGTTTTTATGTTGATTTTCCAGAATATAAGAAAGCAGAATTAGAGGAAAATCAAATCTTACCTAATTTAGTTTCAACATTTTGCTATGGAAAAATTGCTCCTCCAACGGATAGAACATTGCTTTCTGCTATGATTTATTATGGAAAAGAATTGTATGTAAAAGACAAATTGATTCCTTTTTATTCTGATGCTGTGAAAATTGGTTATACTGAAACACAGTTGCAATTTTGTCAAGCAAACGAATATTACATGTGGAGTAATTTAGTTGAAAATAAATTATTATATGATTCAAACCCAAAAAACGAATTACGATTCATTAAACCAGCACCTTTTTCAAAATTCTATTTAGAAATCGATACTCAAACTCCTGGAAGAGTAGGGCAATGGTTAGGCTGGCAAATCGTAAGAAGCTACATGGAAAACAATGATGATGTAACTTTAGAACAGTTATTAGCAATGGACGCTAAAACCATCTTCGACAACTCAAAATATAAACCAAAGAAGCAATAAATATGAAAACATCAGATATAAAAATCACCGTAGGTTTAGACGAAAATAACGTTCCTGATAAATTATTATGGACAGCACAAGATGGCGGAATTGAGCAAGAAGAAGCAAAAGCCTTATTATTGTCAGTTTGGGATAGCAAAGCCAAAGAAACGCTTCGTATTGATTTATGGACAAAAGATATGCCGGTTGATGAAATGAAGCAATTCTTCCATCAAACTTTAGTAGCAATGGCAGATACTTTTCAACGTGCTACTGCCGATGAAAAAATGTCGGATACGATGCGCGATTTCTGTGATTACTTCGCTGAAAAAATGGAATTAAAAGCCTAGTAAAAAAGCCACTAACGTTTAATTAGTGGCTTTTTTATTTGGTATCAGTTTTTAAACAAATCCATTATCTTTAAAAATATCTTCATTAATCTGACCGATATACTCTAGAATTCCTTCTTTTCCTTTAGCTTCTAAAGAAGAAGTCACAAAATATGGTGGCATTTCTGCCCAATCTCCAGCTAACAATTGTTTCTTGTAAGCTTCCACATGATTGTTGACTTTGTTTTTTCCAAGTTTATCTGATTTGGTAAAAATAATCGCAAACGGAATTTCGCTTTCGCCTAAATATTCCATGAATTCCAAATCAATTTTTTGAGCTTCTAATCGGATGTCAATTAAAACAAAGGCACAAACTAATTGTTCTCTTTGCTCAAAATAATCCATAATAAATTGTTGGAAAACTGCTTTAGTTTTCTTGGAAACTCGAGCATAACCGTAACCTGGTAAATCCACTAAAAACCAATTGTTGTTGATTTTAAAGTGATTGATTAACTGTGTTTTTCCTGGTTTTGATGAGGTTTTTGCCAAATTTTTATGGTTCGTCAACATGTTAATCAAAGACGATTTTCCTACATTGGAACGACCAATAAATGCGTATTCAGGTAAGCGGTCTTTCGGACACTTATCTACTTCGGAATTACTAATTACGAATTCGGCGGTATTAATTTTCATATGCTATAAAATAAAATTCCCCAAAAAGGGGAACTATTATAAATTCTTCTTTTGTAACCAATCAAACAAAATTTGATTGAATGCTTCTGGATGCTCCATCATGGCAGCGTGTCCACATTTATCAATCCAAAACAACTCCGAATTTGGTAATAGTTTATCAAACTCTTCGGCTACATTTGGCGGTGTTACTTTATCATTTCTACCCCAAATAATACAAGTTGGAGTAGTCATTTTTGGTAAATCTTTTGCCATGTTATGACGAATAGCACTCTTTGCAATGGTTAAGGTTTTAATCAATTTGATTCTATCATTTACCGTTGCAAAAACTTCGTCAACAATTTCTTTAGTTGCTATTTCTGGATTATAAAAAACGTCTTCGGCTTTCTTTTTGATGTATTCATAATCGCCACGTTTTGGGTAACTTTCACCCATTCCGCTTTCATATAAACCTGAACTTCCTGTAATTACTAATGCTTTTACAAGTTCCGGATACATCTTAGTGAAATATAATCCAATGTGTCCGCCTAATGAATTTCCCACAAGAATTACTTGATCAAATCCTTTATGAATAATAAAGTCTTTTACAAATTTTGAAAAGGCTTTAACGTTAGTTTTTAAAATATTTTGCGTGTAAATAGGTAATTCAGGAATTACCACTTTGTATCCTTTAGGAGGAAAAAAATTAGCCACACCATCAAAATTACTTAGTCCGCCCATTAAACCATGAAGTATGATTATTGGAGTTCCTTCGCCAGATTCAAAATAGGTGTATTTTTTTTCTTTTCTTAACATAAATTCCACTTAAGGTATTAGTTCTAATGATTGACAAATATACTATTTTATTAAAGAATGAAAAGAAAAATTTAACAGAGTTGTTTTTAAATTTTTGAAGCTTGTAAAATGTTAGTTATCAACAATTTTAATGGTTTTTTACTGGAAAATGATAAAATATTAGATTTTCATTTTTCTACATGAATTCTTCTTAATTCTTGATTTTGCAAATATTCTTTTGTTAAAAGTGGTAAAGCAGCTTTTGAAATCTAAAAACTTATTAACAAAGTGGTAGTTTGTGGTAAAAAGTGGTAAAATTTTTCTAAATTTGTCCTTATTCTAATCGAAATAAAAAGTTGAAAACATTAATCGGAACATACGAATGTAAAGTGGATGCTAAAGGAAGGCTGATGCTACCTACGTCGCTAAAGAAACAATTGGGTTCTTTAGAGGAAGGTTTCGTGTTGAAACGTTCGGTTTTTCAGCCTTGTTTGGAGTTGTTTCCAATGAGTGAGTGGAATAAAATGATGTTGAAAATCAATAAACTAAATCGTTTCAATAAAAAGAATGACGATTTTATTAGAAGATTTACAGCAGGAGTTAAAATGATAGAGATTGATGCAACAGGGCGACTTTTAATTCCGAAAGATTTAGTGTTTTTTGCTCAAATTGATAAAGATATTGTGCTGAATTCAGCGATTAATATCATCGAAATTTGGGATAAAGATAAATATGAAAATGCGATTGAAAACGCTGTTGGTGATTTCGCGGATTTGGCAGAAGAAGTAATGGGTAATTTTAATGACGACGAAGATGGAATATCATAATCCAGTATTGTTAAAAGAAACAGTTGATGGATTGAATATTCATCCTGATGGTGTGTATGTGGATGTTACTTTTGGTGGTGGCGGACATTCGAGAGAAATTATGAGTCGTTTGGGTGAAAATGGAAAATTATTCGCTTTTGACCAAGATTTAGATGCTTTGAAAAATGCAATTGACGACGAGCGATTTACTTTAATCAACGAAAATTTTAGATTCATAAAAAGATTTTTACGTTTTCACGGAATCAAGCAAGTAGATGGAATTTTAGCTGATTTAGGTGTTTCATCACACCAATTTGATGTAGCAGAAAGAGGTTTTTCAACCCGTTTTGATGCTGAGTTGGATATGCGAATGAATCAAAAAGGTGATATCAGTGCGTATCACGTGGTAAACGAATATGATGAACAAGATATTGCAAGAGTTTTGTTTGATTATGGCGAACTAAAAAACGCAAGAGCAATGGCAAACGTAATCGTAACAGCTCGAAAAGATAAAGAAATCCGAAATTCGGATGAATTGAAAAAAGTGCTGGCTAAGTTCTTGCCAGGACACAAAAGCAATAAAATTTTAGCCCAAATATATCAAGCCATTCGTATTGAAGTCAATCAAGAAATGGATGTGTTAAAAGAATTCCTAGAACAATCTTTAGAAATTCTAAAACCAGGCGGAAGATTGAGTGTTATCTCATATCACTCATTAGAAGATAGATTGGTAAAACGTTTTGTGAAAAACGGCATGTTTGAAGGAGAACCTGAACGTGATTTCTTCGGAAATTTTGAAGTTCCTTTTAAAACCATCGAAAAACTAATCGTACCATCAGAAGAAGAAATTGCAATCAACAATAGAGCAAGAAGCGCAAAATTAAGAGTAGCCGAAAAAATTTAAAAAATGAAAGACGGAATTTACAGTTTATTAAAAGCCAAGTTTCTTATTAGTGATGACGCTCTTAAGAACTGGAAGTTCATTGTTTTTCTTGTGGTTCTTGGAATGTTTGCTATTGCAAATAATCACCAGTATGATGCGAAAAATTATCGAATCACCGAATTAAATAATCAAGTTAAAGAATTGCGTTCCGAATTTGTAGATCGTCGTTCTGAATTGATGAAATTAAAAATGGAATCTACGGTAGCTAAGAAAATGGAGTCAAGACAAATTTTGCCTTCAGAAGTGCCTCCAGTAAAAGTCGTTGTTGAAGATAAAGAAAGTAAAAAAAGTTTTTGGGATAAATTAAAAATATGGCAATAGAAGATAAAAAAATATCGTATCGCATGTATTTTGTAGCTGTTATGTTTTTCATAATGGCTGTATTTATTTTGATTAAACTGAACAATATTCAATGGGTTGAAGGTAATTATTACCGAAAATTAGGAAAAGAAAGAACGGTTAAGAATTTTCCAATTCCAGCCAATAAAGGGAATGTATATTCAGCTGATGGAAGTTTGTTAGCAACATCAATTCCAGAATACACTATTTATTTTGATGCTGTAGCGCCTTCATCAGAACTTTTTAAAGAGAGTGTTCAAGGGCTTTCTGATTCGCTATCGGTTATGTTTGGAAAATCATCCGGACATTATCAAGCGAAACTGCAAAAGGCAAGAGCTAATAAAAGTCGTTACCTTTTCATTGCAAAAAAGTTGAGTTATACTGAACAAATGCGTTTGAAAACTTTTCCAATGTTCAATAAAGGGGCGAACAAAGGCGGATTGATTATCGAGCAAAAAATTGTGAGAGAACATCCAATTGGGTTGGTAGCAAAAAGAACTATTGGTTACGAACGTTCAAACGAAGATGGAAAAGGTTTAGAATATGCTTTTCGCGATTACTTAAACGGAAAGAATGGGCATCGTATGATGCAAAAAATCGCTAAAAATCAATGGAAACCTATTAGCGATATCAACGAGAAAGACCCTCAAGATGGTTACGATATTATTTCAACGATTGATGTTTACATTCAGGATATTGCGCATCATGCGTTGTTAAAACAATTAGAACATTACAGTGCTGATCACGGATGTGTAGTGGTTATGGAAACCAAAACAGGTCACATTAAAGCAATTTCAAATTTAGGAAGAGCAAATGATGGTTCATATTATGAAACACAAAATTACGCTATCACTGAATCTCATGAACCAGGTTCTACTTTTAAACTAGTAGATTTAATTGCGGTTTTAGACGATAAAAAAGCCGATACGAGTACTGTTTATGATTCAAAAGGCGGTAGAATTGAATATTATGGAAGATCGGTTAAAGATTCTAATGGAAAAGGTTACGGAAAAATTTCTTTAGCAAGAGGATTTGAGTTGTCATCCAATACCATTTTAGTACAATCGGTTTATGAGTGTTACAAAAATAATCCAAAGCAATTTGTAGATAGAATCAACAGCTACGGATTAAATAAACCTCTTGGTTTGCCAATTAAAGGTGAAGGGAAACCAGTTATTCCACAACCAGGAACTAATCGTTGGTCGGGTGTGGCATTGCCTTGGATGGCGTTTGGTTATGGATTATCAGTAACTCCGTTGCAAACCTTGACTTTGTATAATGCGGTTGCCAATGATGGAGTAATGGTAAAACCAATTTTCGTTAGCGAAATCAAAGAATGGAATAAAACGATTAAAAAATACAATACTGAAGTTATCAATCCAAAAATCTGTTCACAAGAAACATTGGATAAAGTGCAAGCCGTTTTAGAAAATGTAGTAAAAAGAGGAACAGGTTCTAAGTTGTATTCGAAAGATTTTTCTATGGCGGGGAAAACTGGAACTGCACAGGTAAATTATAAAGACAAATCGAAATTATATTATGCGTCTTCTTTTGTGGGCTATTTTCCAGCTGACGAACCAAAATATTCATGCATTATTGTAGTTCATAAACCAAATGTTGCCGCTGGATATTACGGAGCCGATGTTGCTGGGCCAGTTTTCAAAAGAATCGCACAAAAAATATTTACCGATTCGCCATCAACAAATCACGTTAAAAATATTGATGCTAAAGTTGTTTCTCAAGAAAAAAACTATGCAGAATATTATAAAAAAGTAGAAAAAGAAAGCAATGTTGTTCCTAATGTAAAAGGAATGGAGGGAATGGACGCTGTAGCATTGTTAGAAAATTTAGGATTAAAAGTAAAAGTTATTGGTGTGGGAAGAGTGAAAAAACAATCACTAACATCAGGGCAAGCTTTTAACAAAAACCAAACTATTATAATCGAATTATCGTGAAGCAATTAAAAGACATATTATATAAAGTAGGAATTGAAGCAGTTCATGGAGCTACTGATATTATTATTTCAAAAATTGAATTCGATTCGAGAAAAATTGAATTGAACGATGTTTTTGTGGCAATCAGAGGAACACTTTCTGATGGTCATGATTATATTGAAAAAGCATTAAGTCTGGGTGCTGTGGCGGTAATTTGTGAAGAATTTCCAAGTGTGATTGTAAACGGTGTTACCTATATTAAAGTAAAAGATGCTAACGAAGCGTTGGCTTTTTTAGCTGCTAATTACTACGAAAATCCTTCTGAAAATATCAGATTAGTTGGTGTTACGGGAACTAATGGTAAAACAACTATTGCTTCTTTATTGTACCAATTATTCAAAAAAGCAGGTTATAAAGTTGGTTTGTTATCAACCGTTAAAATCATGGTTGACGAACAAGAATTCAAAGCCACACATACAACACCTGATTCTCTAACTATTAACAAGTTTTTAGATTTGATGGTTCAAGAAGGTTGCGAATTTTGCTTTATGGAAGTTTCTTCGCATGGCGTTCATCAAAAACGTACAGAAGCGTTGCGTTTTGAAGGTGGTGTTTTTACCAATTTATCACACGATCATTTAGATTACCACAATACGTTTGCTGAATATCGCGATGTAAAAAAATCGTTCTTCGATAATTTACCAAAATCAGCTTTCGCAATTACCAATATCGATGACAAAAACGGATTGGTAATGCTTCAAAATACAAAAGCTAAGAAATTGACTTACGCTTTAAAATCGTATGCTGATTACAAAGCGCAAATTTTAGAAAATCAATTGTCAGGATTGTTATTGAAAATCAATGATAACGAAGTTTGGGTAAAATTAATTGGTTCGTTCAACGCTTATAATTTATTAGCCATTTACGGAGTAGCAGTCGAATTAGGAATCGAAAAAGTTGAAGCATTGCGTTTACTTTCAGAATTAGAAAGTGTTTCAGGACGTTTTCAATTTATTGTTTCCGATTCTAAAATTACCGCAATTGTAGATTACGCTCACACACCAGATGCTTTAGAAAACGTGTTAAAAACGATTGAAGATATTCGCACTAAAAACGAACAATTAATTACAGTTGTAGGTTGCGGTGGCGATAGAGATAAAGCAAAAAGACCTATTATGGCTCACATTGCTTCATCAATGAGCGATAAAGTCATTTTTACATCGGATAATCCAAGAACCGAAAATCCGGAAACGATTATTGAAGAAATGGAAAAAGGAGTAGAACCTCAAAATTTCAAAAAAACAGTTTCGATTTTAGATAGAAAGCAAGCCATTAAAACCGCTTGTCAATTGGCAAATCCTAACGATATTATTCTAATCGCAGGGAAAGGTCACGAAACCTATCAAGAAATAAATGGAGTGCGTCATGATTTCGATGATTTGAAAATAGTAACTGAATTATTACAACAATTAAACAAATAAAAGCCAACAATTAACCTTTAAAAACTAAGCAAACAATATGTTATACTACATCTTTCAATACTTAGACAAAGCCTTTGATGTTCCTGGAGCAGGAGTTTTTCAATACATTACTTTTCGCTCGGCATTAGCTTTTATTTTGTCGTTGTTAATTGCTACGATTTATGGTAAAAAAATCATCAATTATTTAAGAAACCAACAAGTAGGTGAAACGGTTCGTGAACTTGGTTTAGAAGGGCAAACTGCAAAAGCAGGAACACCAACAATGGGTGGAATCATCATCATTTTGGCGACTTTAATTCCGGTTTTGTTATTGGCAAAGTTGAATAATATTTACATCATTTTATTGATTGTAACTACAATTTGGATGGGAACCATTGGTTTTATTGATGATTACATTAAAATTTTCAAGAAAGACAAACAAGGTTTAAAAGGAATTTTCAAAGTAATTGGGCAAGTTGGTTTGGGTTTAATCGTTGGAACCGTTTTGTATTTGAGTCCAGATGTAACCGTTCGAAAAGATACTTTAACATCAAGAGTAAAAATCGAAAACAACATCAAACCAGCGGATTTAGAAGAAAAATCTACAGCAACAACAATCCCTTTTTTCAAGAATAACGAATTCGATTACGCAGAAGTGTTATCGTTCATGGGCGATAATTACAAAGATTACGCTTGGTTGATTTTCATTCCAATGGTAATTTTAATCATCACAGCTGTTTCAAACGGTGCCAATCTTACGGATGGAATCGATGGTTTAGCCGCAGGAACTTCCGCGATTTCGGTACTAACACTCGGATTGTTCACTTTTGTTTCGGGGAATATCATTTTTTCTGATTATTTGAACATCATGTACATACCTAATTCCGGTGAAATGACGGTTTACATCGCGGCATTCGTTGGAGCTTTGGTTGGATTTCTTTGGTACAACGCTTATCCAGCATCTGTATTTATGGGCGATACCGGAAGTTTAACTATTGGTGGAATTATAGCTGTAATTGCAATTGCTATTCGTAAAGAATTAATGATTCCTGTTGTTTGTGGAATTTTCTTAGCCGAAAATTTATCAGTAATAATTCAGGTGAGTTATTTCAAATACACCAAAAAGAAATTTGGTGAAGGAAGACGAATTTTCCTAATGTCACCATTGCATCATCATTATCAGAAAAAAGGTTATCACGAAAGTAGAATTGTAACACGCTTTTGGATTGTCGGAATTCTATTAGCGATTTTCTCACTTGTTTCTTTAAAATTAAGATAAGATGCGACTGGTAGTTTTAGGCGGAGGCGAAAGTGGAGTAGGAACCGCCATCTTAGGAAAGAAAAAAGGATACGACGTTTTTGTGTCGGATTTTGGAAAAATAAAAGAAAATTACAAAGAAGTTCTTACTATTAATGGAATCGCTTGGGAAGATGAAAAGCATACAGAAGATTTAATTCTGAATGCCGATGTAGTAATGAAAAGTCCAGGAATTCCCGAAAAAGCTCCCATCGTAAAAAAGCTAATTGAAAAAGATATTTCGGTAATTTCTGAAATAGAATTTGCGATTCAGTTTACTGACGCTTTAACAGTTGGAATTACGGGAAGTAATGGAAAAACAACCACAACACTTTTGACGTATCATTTGTTAAAACAAGGTGGTTTAAATGTAGGATTAGCAGGAAATATTGGAAAAAGCTTTGCTTGGCAAGTGGCCGAAAACAAGCACGATATTTATGTGTTGGAGTTGAGTAGTTTTCAGCTAGACGGAATTATAAACTATAAGCCACACATTGCGATTATTACAAACATTAGTCCAGATCATTTAGATAGATACAATTACGATTACAGTTTATACATCGATTCTAAATTTAGAATTACAAAAAATCAAACAGAAGCCGATTATTTGATATATGATAATGAAGACGAAGCGATTCAAAATTGGTTAAAAAACAATACGATTAAAGCAAATAAAGTTCCTTTTTCACTGGTAACAAAACCAGAAAACGAAGGAGGATTTTTAGAAGAAAACAACATGAATACCACAATTAAAAACGACACATTTACTATGCCAATCAACGAACTTGCATTAGAGGGAAAACATAACATAAAAAACGCAATGGCAGCAACTGCTGTGGCGCAATTGTTGAATATTAGAAAACAAACTATCAGAGAAAGTTTAACTAATTTCCAAGGTGCTGAACACCGATTAGAAAAGGTATTGAAAATTCAAGGTGTGCAATACATCAACGATTCTAAAGCTACGAATGTAAATTCGGTTTTTTATGCTTTAGATAGTATGACTACGCCAACCGTTTGGATTGTTGGTGGTGTTGATAAAGGAAATGATTACGATGAGTTAATGCCATTAGTTCGCGAAAAAGTAAAAGCGATTGTTTGCTTAGGTGTTGATAATACAAAAATCAGTAATGCTTTTAACAATGTGGTAGATGTTATGGTGGAAACAACTTCAATGTCAGAAGCAGTTCAAATTGCACAACGTTTAGCTGAAAAAGGAGATAGCGTTTTGTTATCGCCAGCGTGTGCGAGTTTCGATTTATTTGAAAATTACGAAGACAGAGGAAAACAATTCAAACAAGCCATTTATAATTTATAATAACAGATAGAAATGTTTGATATCATTGGTAAAATACGAGGAGATAAAACCATTTGGGCTATAGTTTTTCTATTGTCCCTAATCTCGTTTTTGCCAGTGTATAGCGCTAGTACAAACCTAGTTTACGTTATCGGAAAAGGAACCACAATTGGTTATTTGTTCAAACATTTTATACATGTAATGTTAGGTTTTGGAATCATATTTTTCATTCACAAAACTCCTTATCATTACTTTAAAGCGCTTTCTATTTTCGGAATTCCATTAGTAATATTATTATTAGTTTATACCTTATTCAAAGGAACAGTCATTGATGGTGCAAATGCAAGCCGTTGGATACAAATTCCATTTATTGGCATTGGTTTTCAGACTTCTACGTTGGCATTTATCGTATTGATGATATATGTAGCGAGATATTTAGCTAAAGTTAGCGATAAAGAATATTCGTTTAAAGATTCCTTATTAGAATTGTGGGCGCCAGTTTTTGCTGTTTTAGCGTTAGTGCTTCCAGCGAATTTTTCAACAACTGCTTTGATTTTTTCAATGGTATGTATGTTGGTTTTCATCGGACAATACCCAATGCGATATCTCGGAATTATCATTGGAGCTGGAATTGTGAGTTTGACTATGTTTATATTGGTAGCAAAAGCTTTTCCAGATGCGATGCCAAACCGTGTTGATACATGGATGAGTCGTATTGATAGCTTCTTCGATGATAAACCAAATGAAGACGAATACCAAATTGAAAAAGCAAAAATAGCCATCGCATCAGGTGGAATTAAAGGATTAGGTCCAGGAAAAAGTGTACAGAAAAACTTTTTACCTCAATCTTCTTCCGATTTTATTTTCGCCATTATCGTGGAAGAATACGGTTTAGTGGGAGCTGTTGGGATCATCTTTTTGTATTTGCTATTGTTTATTCGCTTCATTATTGATGCGCAAAAAGCAACTACCTTATTTGGAAAACTCTTAATCATCGGACTCGGATTTCCAATTATATTTCAGGCATTTATCAATATGGGAGTTGCAGTGGAATTACTTCCAGTGACAGGCCAGCCTTTGCCTTTGATTAGTAGTGGAGGAACTTCAATTTGGATGACATGTATTGCCATTGGAATTATTTTAAGCGTGACGAAAAAAGAAGAAGAAGTAGCCTTAGATTTAGAAGAAAAACGCAAACGTGATGAAGCGTTACAACAAATTATAGATGCTCAAGTAGCATTAAACGAAGATAAAGAAGCGAATGAAAATCAGCAAAAAATAAATGATATTAAAAGTTCTATTAGAGAATCTTTAATTGAAGATGAAAACGGAGATGTGTTAGTAAACGGACAAAATCCGATGAACGCAGTTTTAAATAAAAGATAGATGAAAAATCCAAGATTCATAATTAGCGGAGGCGGAACAGGCGGACATATTTATCCGGCAGTTGCAATTGCAAACGAATTAAAATCTCGTTTTCCAGAGGCGGAGTTTCTTTTTGTAGGTGCCAAAGATAAAATGGAAATGCAGAAAGTACCTCATGCAGGTTATGCTATCAAAGGATTATGGATTTCAGGAATTCAACGCAAACTGACTTTAGATAATGCAATGTTTCCATTAAAATTAGCTTCGAGTATGTGGAATTCATTCAAAATCATCAAAAGTTTTAAACCTGATGTGGTTATTGGAACTGGAGGTTTTGCAAGTGGAGCAGTCTTGAAAGCGGCATCCATGTTGAATATTCCAACGGTAATTCAAGAACAAAATTCGTATCCTGGAATTACCAATAAATTATTAGCAAAAAGAGCGAATAAAATTTGTGTGGCTTACGAAAATTTGGAACGATTTTTTCCAAAGGATAAAATGATATTAACTGGAAATCCAGTGCGTCAAGATTTGATTAATGAAGCAAGTAAAAGCGAAGCTTTTGCTTATTTTAATTTAGATGCGAATAAAAAAACACTTTTGGTTTTAGGCGGAAGTTTAGGAGCTAGAAGAATCAACCAATTAATTGAAAAAGAATTGGATTTTTTTCTGAGCCAGAACATTCAAATCATTTGGCAATGCGGAAAATTATATTTGAATGATTATGTAAAATATAATGAAAAAGCAAACGTTCAAGTCGTAGCTTTTATTGATAGAATGGATTTGGTTTACGCTGCTGCAGATGTCGTAATTTCTCGTTCAGGAGCATCATCGGTTTCGGAATTGTGTATTGTGGGAAAACCAACGATTTTTATTCCGTCACCAAATGTAGCAGAAGATCATCAAACCAAAAATGCAAAAGCAATTTCAGATAAAAACGGAGCCATCTTAATCAAAGAATCAGAATTAGAAGCTCAATTTGAAAACATATTTTCCGACTTAATTTCTAACGAAAGCAAACAAGCAGAATTAAGTCAAAACATAAAAAAATTAGCTAAGCCAAACGCAACAAAAGATATTGTTGAAGAGATTATAAAACTAATCAACTAAACAACTAAACAATTAACAGTTAAACAATTTAACTAAAAAATGAATCTAAATCAAATACATAACGTTTATTTCATCGGAATCGGAGGCATCGGAATGAGTGCTCTTGCTCGCTATTTTCAATACATTGGAAAAAAAGTAGTGGGTTACGACAAAACACCAACGCAGTTAACAGATGAATTGCAAGCTATCGGTTTAGAAATTCATTTTGAAGATAATATCAGTCTAATTCCAAACGATTTCTATGTGGAAAATACATTAGTAATCGTAACGCCAGCCGTTCCAGTTTCGCATTCCGAATGGAATTATTTTATAGAAAGAGGATTCACAATTAAAAAACGTGCTGAAGTTTTGGGAATCATAACAAAAGATACCTATTGTTTTGCTGTTGCTGGAACACACGGAAAAACGACAACATCAAGTATTTTAGGTCACGTTTTATATGAAAGTGGCGTAGATGTTACCGCTTTTTTAGGCGGAATTGTGGAGAACTATAATTCGAATTTAATTGGTTCAGGAAAAACGGTAACTGTTGTAGAAGCAGATGAATTTGATCGTTCATTCTTGCATTTGCATCCAAATGTTTCTTGTGTAACGTCAATGGATGCAGATCATTTGGATATTTATGGCGATGCAGCAAGTATTGAAGAATCATTCAGAGAATTCGCAGCAAAAACGTCAAGCGAAAATTTATACGTAATTAAAGGATTGCCACTAGAAGGAAATACTATCGGAGTTAATAACGATGCTGATTTTTCAGCTCAAAATATCCGAATTGAAAACGGATTTTATGTATTCGATGTAAAAACACCAAAGGAAGTCGTTCAAAATGTGAAATTTGGTTTGCCAGGCCATCATAATTTGACGAATGCATTATTAGCTTTTGCAATGGCGAAATCTTATGGCGTTTCCAATGAAAAAATCATTGCAGCATTAGCAAGTTTTAAAGGTGTAAGAAGACGTTTTTCTTTCCAAATAAGAGAAGAGAAATTAGTGTATATAGACGATTATGCACATCATCCAACGGAAATTAATGCTGTACATCAAGCAGTTCGTGAATTGTATCCAGGTAAAAAAATCATTGCAGCTTTTCAACCGCATTTGTTTAGTAGAACTAAAGATTTTGTGGATGGTTTTGCAGAAAGTTTAAGTCAATTCGACGAGATTTTATTGATGGAAATTTATCCTGCTCGCGAGTTGCCAATGGAAGGAGTAAATTCGACTTGGTTGTTGAATAAAATTAACAATCCAAATAAGAAATTAGTTAGCAAAGACGAGTTATTCACCGCTTTTGAAAATTCAGATGCGGATGTGTTCATAACTATTGGTGCGGGCGACATTGGTGAGCTTGTAAAAGATCTAAAAAAAGCGCTTCATGAAAAGAATTAATTGGCATACTATTCGCTTGGTGTTAATCATTTTTACAATGATTTTCCTTTATTCTTTTTCTGTAAAGATGAATAGCGAGCGTAAAATCAGTAAGATAGACATCAAATTCGAGTCGAATGAAAATATGTTTTTAACACATGAAATGGTTAATAACTTGTTAATACAAAATTTGGGAGGGGTGTCAACAATCCAAAAAGATAAATTAGATTTGAATACTTTAGAAACTGTTCTCGATGATCACGAGATGATTGAAAAAGCACAAGTTTTTTCAACAGTAGACGGATTTCTAAATACGCGTATTACTCAAAAGACCCCAATCGTAAGAGTTATTACTGATAAAGAAAGCTATTACCTTGATTCAAAAGGAAGTAGGATATCGTTATCAGAGAATTTTTCAGCACGAGTTCCGCTAGTTACTGGCGAAATTAGTGAAGAAAATTGCAAGCCGTATTTGTTCTTATTTAACGAAATCAAAAAAGATGATTTCTTAAGTAAAAATATTACTGGCGCACAGGTTATGGCTTCAGGAAATGTGGTGTTAACCAACAGAAGTTATGATTATAAAATAGCATTTGGGAAACCAATAAATGTGGAAAAAAAGCTAAAGAATTATAAAGCATTTTTTCATCATGCTATAAAAGACACATTGATTAAAAGTTATAAAGAGGTAAACGTTATGTTTACACAACAAGTGGTTTGTAAGAAATAGTTAGAGTTATGAACAAAGACAACATTGCAGTAGGATTAGACATTGGTACAACTAAAATTGTAGCAATGATAGGGAAGAAGAATGAATACGGAAAGCTAGAAATTCTTGGAGTAGGAAAATCTAAAAGCTTGGGTGTTCATAGAGGTGTTGTAAATAATATTACACAAACCATACAATCCATTCAGCAAGCAGTTGCTGATGCGGAGAATGATTCAGGTTATAAAATTAATGATGTTGTGGTAGGAATTGCTGGGCAACACATTAGGAGTATTCAACATAGCGATTACATCAGTCGTCCAAATGCGGAAGAAGTAATTGGAGATGCCGATATCGATGCATTGATTGGTCAGGTTCATAAATTAGCGATGTTACCAGGTGAAGAAATCATTCACGTGTTACCACAAGAATTTAAAATTGACGGTCAAGCCGAAATTAAAGAGCCTATCGGAATGTACGGTGGAAGATTAGAATCTAGTTTCCACGTAGTAGTAGGGCAAGCGGCTTCGATTCGTAATTTAGGAAGATGTATTAAAAGTGCCGGATTAGAATTATCTGGATTAACATTAGAACCATTAGCTTCGGCTGATGCAGTATTGAGTCAAGAAGAAAAAGAAGCAGGAGTTGCTTTGATAGATATAGGTGGTGGAACAACTGATTTAGCCATTTTTAAAGATGGAATCATTCGTCATACAGCTGTTATTCCTTTTGGAGGAAACGTAATTACGGAAGATATTAAAGAAGGATGTTCAATTATCGAAAAACAAGCGGAGTTATTGAAAACTCGTTTTGGTTCAGCTTGGCCAGGAGAGAATAAAGACAATGAAATTGTTTCTATTCCTGGATTAAGAGGTAGAGAGCCAAAAGAAATTTCATTGAAAAACTTGTCGAAAATTATTCACGCCAGAGTTGTGGAAATTGTAGAACAAGTATATGCTGAAATTAAATTATACGGACACGAAGATCCTAAGAAAAAACTAATTGCTGGAATTGTATTAACAGGTGGTGGTGCGCAATTGCAACACATTAAACAATTGGTAGAATACATTACTGGAATGGATACAAGAATTGGTTATCCAAACGAGCATTTAGCAGGAGATTCAAACGAAGAATTGTCAAGTCCATTATACGCTACAGCAGTTGGTTTAGTAATGAACAGTATTAGAAACAATACGAAAAGTGCTACTCCATTTGTGGAAATGAAAAAAGAAGAGCCAGTAGTGGTGGCTCGCCCCCAAGTTGTGGTTGAAGAACCAATTATTGAGGAAGAAAAAGAGGAGCCAAAAGCAACTCAAACTACAAAACAAGAAACAACAGATGACAGAATCAAACGTTCGTTTTTTGATAAGTATATAGATAAGATTAAAGAATTTTTAGATAACGCAGAATAAAAGGAGATACTATGTCAGAATTTGGAAACATTTCATTCGATTTACCTAAAAACCAATCTAACGTAATTAAAGTAATTGGCGTTGGAGGTGGAGGTAGTAATGCCATAAACCACATGTTTAAGCAAGGCATTAAAGGTGTTGATTTTATAGTTTGTAATACTGATTCTCAGGCATTGCAAAATAGTCCAGTACCAAATAAAATTCAGTTGGGTGTTAACCTTACCGAAGGATTAGGTGCGGGCGCAAATCCTGAAGTAGGTCAACAATCTGCAATAGAAAGTATCGCCGAAATTGAAAAAATGTTGGATAGCAACACCAAAATGGTTTTCATTACCGCAGGAATGGGTGGAGGAACTGGAACTGGTGCGGCTCCTGTAATTGCGCAATTGGCAAAAGAGCGCGACATTTTAACAGTGGGTATTGTTACGATTCCTTTTCAATTTGAAGGGAAAGTTCGCTCTGAGCAAGCGTTAGCCGGAGTAGAACGTTTACGTAAACAAGTAGATTCTTTAGTTGTTATCAATAATAATAAATTACGTGAAGTATACGGAAACTTAGGTTTCAAAGCAGGTTTCTCTAAGGCTGATGAAGTGTTAGCTACTGCGTCAAGAGGAATTGCTGAAGTTATTACACATCACTATACTCAAAATATCGACCTTAAAGATGCTAAAACCGTGTTGTCAAACAGCGGAACAGCAATTATGGGTTCTGCAACAGCAGCAGGTTCAGATAGAGCTAAGCAAGCAATTTCAAGCGCTTTAGATTCTCCATTATTGAATGATAATAAGATTACAGGTGCGAAAAACGTATTGTTGTTAATCGTTTCTGGAACTGATGAAGCTAATGAAATTACAATCGATGAAATCGGAGAAATCAATGATTTTATTCAGTCTGAAGCAGGTTACAATGCTAACATTATTATGGGTGTTGGAGAAGAAGAAGCTTTAGGTGAAGCAATTTCGGTAACGGTAATTGCTACAGGTTTTAACATCGAGCAACAAGCTGAAATCGTTAATACAGAGCCTAAGAAAATTATTCATTCTTTAGAAGACGAACAAAAAATTGTTCACGAATTGTTGAATAAAACGATTGCAAGTCTTCCAGTTAATGAACCAATTTTTGAATCTCCAATTGAAACAGAAGTTAAAGCGGATATCATCAATCCTATTTGTGACGAAGTAGTAGAACAAAAAGTTGTTTTTACTTTAGAAGAAGAAGTAGAAGAGCCAGTTTTCGAAATTCATACTCCAGTAGCAGCAATTGATTTAGTTCCTACAACGGAGTTTTTAAAGAATATCGATGTAACTTTTGAAGTGGTTAGCCCAAATGTAGCACCAACTTTCGAAATCATTACACCTCAAATCAGAGAAATCGAAGTAAAAGATCCAGAATTTGTTGTAGCAGCTGAAGAAGTGAGTTTTTCATTGGATTTATTCGCAACAAAAGAAGAAGTAAAAGAAAGTACTATTGTTTTTGATTTATCTGCTGAAACACGTGCTATGGAAGTAAAAGATCCAATTAACGTTGTTCCAGTTACTGAAGTTAATCAAAACGGAATTATCAAATATTCGTTAGAAGATTATTTAGAAAAAGAAAACGAATTAGTAGCTTCTAAGCCAGTTGAAATTGTAGCTGAACCAATTGATGAAGAGTTAAACTTCACTATGAAAACGAATGTTCAAAAATTTGAAGATGCAGCTCAATTAGATAATACGTCGCCTTTAGAAATGTCAATCGAAGATACATTAAAACTTAGAGCCGACGAACGTAAAAGAAAAATGAAAGAATTCAATCATAAATTCAACAATAGCGCTTCGCAAATTGATGAGTTTGAAAGAATTCCAGCTTACAAAAGAATGGGTTTTGATGTAACATCTACACCAAACACTGCTAGCAATCAATCTAGAATGTCTTTAGGAACTGATAGTAACGACGATATCCAATTGCGTTCAAACAATTCATTCCTACATGATAATGTGGATTAAATCTACAACAAACTAACCTACCCTAAGAAACCCGAAGAGCAATTTTCGGGTTTTTTTATTACCTTTGCACCATGTTTGTAAAACCTGTTTCTAGGGTTTGGACATAAATCAACTACAATAAATAAAAAATACAATATGAGTTTAGAAGCAAAAATCATGGATCACATGAAAGAAGCCATGAAGGCAAAAGATAGCGTAGCCTTAGAAGCGTTAAGAGCTATTAAATCGGCAATTATTTTGGCAAAAACAGAAGCTGGTGCAGGAGATGGTTTGTCAGAAGATCAAGAGATCAAAATGTTACAACGCTTAGTTAAAATGCGTAAGGATAGTGCTGAAATCTTCACAACACAAAATCGTCCTGATTTGGCAGAACCAGAATTGGCTCAAATCGCCGTAATTGAGAAGTTTTTACCAGCTCAGTTATCAGAAGAAGAAGTAGAAGCGGTAATCGCTAAAATCATATCAGAAACAGGTGCTTCAGGTATTGCTTCTATGGGAAAAGTTATGGGGTTAGCTTCAGCACAAATAGGAGGACAAGCAGAAGGAAAAGTAATTTCTGGAATTGTAAAGAAATTATTAGTTTAAGTAAGAAGAAAGAACAAAGATAAAAGAGCAAAGATTGAGGTCTTTATTCTTGCTTCTTTGCTCTATTCTCTTAAAAAAGGCTTCGTAGTTCAACTGGATAGAATATCAGATTTCGGCTCTGAGGGTTGCAGGTTCGAACCCTGCCGAGGTCACAAATAAACGTCAAGATTTCTTGGCGTTTTTTTTATTTTTTGCGTTATTTGTAAATATGATAAGTACACAAATTGGATTAAATCCAGAAGACAAATACGAACTATTTTTAGGTGATTATATTGGAATGTTTATTCTGTTAGCGCCACTGATAGGTTTATTTCTATTCTTTTCGTTTTACGTGGTTGAAATTATTTATTTAAGAAACTATAAAAAACCTTTAGTTGTTTTTGCAAATATTAGTTTTATAGATTTAAATGATAACCAAAAACAAATTTTAAATAATAATTTTCATTTTTATAATAGGTTAAAACCGCGCTACAAAAGATATTTTGAGCATAGAGTAGCTAAATTTATGTTGAATTATGAATTCGTTGGTAGGGATATTTCTGTAACCGATGAAATGCGAGTGACTATTTCGGCAACTTATGTAATGTTGACTTTTGGAATGCGAGAATATTTGAATCCCTTATTTAAAACCATCTTGATTTTTCCCGATATTTATTATTCTTCTCAAACCGATAATTATCATAAAGGAGAGTTTAATCCAAGATTAAAAAATATTGCTTTTTCTTGGAAACATTTTAAAGAAGGAATTGATGTAACGAATGATAATTTGAATTTAGGGTTACATGAATTTACTCATGCTTTTCATATTCAATCTTTAAAAAGTGATAAAGTAACTTTTGTGTTATTTAACGAATCGTTGCAGAGTTTATTTCGAATCGTTTCTAATCCACAAATGAAACAAAAACTTATTGATTCTGGATTTTTAAGAGATTATGCTTACGAAAATCAGTTTGAATTTGTAGCTGTTTTGTTGGAGTACTTTTTTGAGTCGCCACAGGAATTTAAAGCAAAATTCCCATCTATATTCTTGAGAGTCAAGCATATGATTAATTATAATGAAAAGTGTTTTATTTCATCTATAGTTTAAAATACTGATATCTATCATGTTTTCGTGCCAATATTTTGAGTAACTTTATGTCATTAAAATTTTGGTATTATGAAACAAAAAGTGCCCGTGTCAACTATCATGACAAAAAATGTAGTGAAGTTGAACTTATCAGATGATTTAACAAAAGCGGAAAGCTTGTTCAAAAAGTACCACATTAGACATATTCCGGTGGTTTATAGCAATAAGATTGTTGGAATGTTAAGTTATACCGATTTGCTTCGTATTTCCTTTGCAGATGCTATCGAAGATGACGAAGATGTTGTGGATACTACAGTTTATAATATGTTTACTGTGGAGCAAGTAATGGCTAAAAAAATAGTTTCGATTTCACCTGAAACCACCATTAAAGAAGCGGCACAAATTTTAGCCACAAAAGAGTTTCATGCGCTTCCCGTTTGTGAAGGAGAATTGTTGGTAGGAATAATTACTACAACTGATTTAATTAAATACTTAATCGATCAATATTAGCAATGCGTTTTTAAACAATAAACCTGACAGTTTTCAAAATTCTGCCAGGTTTATATTTTATATTATCGAGATTGCTTTTAAATCTGAAATTGTAGCAATTGGATCTTGAGCTCCAAAAATGTAACTTCCAGCAACTAAAACATCAGCGCCAGCATCAGCTAATTGTTTTGCATTTTTATTGGTGACACCGCCGTCAATTTCGATTAAAGTAGCAGCGTTTTTTCTATTGATTAATGCTTTTAGTTTTTCAACTTTAGCATATGTATTTTCAATAAACGATTGTCCTCCAAAACCTGGATTTACACTCATGATACATACTAAATCGATATCCTGAATAACATCTTCTAATAAATCTACGTTGGTGTGAGGATTCAAAGCTACTCCAGCTTTCATGCCTTCCGCTTTGATTGCTTGAAGTGTTCTGTGTAAATGCGTACAAGCTTCGTAATGAACTGTCAAAACATCAGCTCCTAATTTTTTGAATGTTGCAATATATCTATCAGGATCAACAATCATCAAGTGAACATCGATGGTTTTTTTAGCGTGTTTGTTTATCGCATCTAAAACAGGCATTCCAAAAGAAATATTCGGAACAAAAACTCCATCCATAATGTCAATGTGAAACCAATCCGCTTCACTAGCATTAATAATTTCGATGTCGCGTTGTAAATTAGCAAAATCAGCTGCAAGAACTGATGGTGCGATTAAAGTATTCTTCATAAGTTTTGTGTTGTTTGTGCAAAGATAATTCTATTTTTCGGCTATCACAAAATCCTTTAGTAATTCTAATTTTCTTGAGACAAAATAATTTAAGTAATTTGTTAGAATAAAAAAATAAACTAAATTTAATAACTAAATTATTTTTTTATGTACACAAGAAGAAGATACGGCTTTTGGATGACTTTTAATTGGAGTAAGAAACCTTTTGTTATAGGATTGGTTTACGCTAGTATATTATCTGTAATTTTTGAGGTAGTATACCATAAACTTCAATTTGATTTTTCCATAAGTTGGCAGCCTATTAGTGTTTTAGGTATTGCTGTTGCTTTTTATTTAGGCTTTAAGAATAACGCTAGTTATGATAGAACTTGGGAAGCAAGAAAAATTTGGGGCGGAATTGTAAATAATTCTAGAACTTTTGGTGCAGCTGTTAGCAGTTTTGTAAAAGGTAATAATCAAGATTATATTAAAAAAGAACTTATTCATAGGCATATAGCTTGGCTTACGGCATTGCGATATCAACTTAGATTAGAGCGCGAATGGGAACATACAGAATATAGACTGAAAGGAAAATATAACCCAATAATTTCAGAACATTATTTTAATGACTTGGAAGGTGAAATTAAAAGCGTTTTGTGTGAAGAAGAATTTGAATTGTATAAAGGAAAAGCTAATATGGCAACTCAAATTCTTCATAAACAAGCAACAAGATTACAAGAATTGAGAGATTCAGGTTATTTTGAAGATTTTAGACACATGGAGTTTCATAAATTAATAGCTGAGTTTTATGCCGATCAAGGAAGAAGTGAGCGGATTAAAAACTTTCCTTTTCCTAGACAATACGCATCAACAGCTTGGTGGTTAGGAATTATTTTTGCTATTTTAGTTCCTTTCGGACTATTAAATATTTTTCACAATTTAGATAGCCATACTGTTTGGCTAACTATTCCTTTTTCTGCACTTATTATTTGGGCCTTTTTTTTAATGGAAATGATAGGTGACTTTTCGGAAAATCCTTTTGAAGGCACTTATAATGATGTGCCAATAACTTCGATTAGTAGAGGAATAGAGATTGATTTAAGAGAAATGCTTAATGAAAAAGATATACCTAAACCAATTACAGCAGAAAACGGATTTTTAATGTAAAAACAAGATTATGGAATTTGAAAAAATATTCAAGAACAATGAGATTTGGGTTGCTGAAAAACTAGCTTTAGATCCAAATTATTTTACAGAACTAGCAAAAGGACAAGCTCCAGAGATTTTATATATAGGTTGTTCAGATAGTCGTGTAACTGCAGAGGATTTAATGGGTTTACAACCAGGTGAGTTGTTTGTACACAGAAATGTTGCTAATATGGTTGTTTCTGTTGATTTAAATGTGATGAGTGTTATAAATTATGCTATTAATCATTTAAAGGTAAAACACGTAGTAGTTTGTGGTCATTATGAGTGTGGTGGTGTAAAGGCATCTTTGCAACCTGTTGATTTAGGTATTTTAAATCCTTGGCTTAGAAATATTAGAGACGTATATAGAATTCACCAACAAGAATTAGATGGAATTACTGATGAACATCTACGTTTTGATAGATTAGTAGAGCTCAATGTGCAAGAACAATGTATTAATGTTATAAAAACAGCTGCGGTTCAAAAAGCATATAAAGAGCGCGGATTAACTGTTCAAGGTTGGGTTTTTGATGTAAGAACAGGAAAACTGAAAGATTTAAATATAAATTTCAAAGAAATTTTAGCCAACATTATGAAAATTTACAATTTGGAGTAAAAAGGATTTGAATTAATTCAAAAGATGGTGTTTAAAAAATAAAACCTCGGTAATCAGCCGAGGTTTCAATCATCAATCAAAAAACGAACAGTCTTAGACTGTTGTTACTGTACTTTAGGTATTATCCTAAATAAGTTTTTAATATCTTACTTCTAGAAGTATGTTTTAATCTTCTAATTGCTTTTTCTTTAATTTGACGTACACGCTCACGAGTTAAATCGAAAGTTTCTCCAATTTCTTCTAAAGTCATAGGGTGTTGGTCACCTAAACCAAAGTACAAACGAACTACATCAGCCTCTCTTGGAGTTAATGTTTCTAATGCTCTTTCGATTTCAGTTTGTAAACTTTCGTGAATTAATTCTCTATCTGGATTTGGAGATTCACCTGAACGTAAAACGTCGTATAAGTTAGAATCTTCTCCTTCCACTAAAGGAGCATCCATTGATAAATGACGACCAGAGTTTTTCATAGACTCTTTTACATCATTCACGGTCATGTCTAATTCTTTTGCAATTTCTTCAGCAGAAGGCGGGCGCTCATTAGATTGCTCTAATAACGCATACATTTTGTTGATTTTATTGATAGAACCAATTTTGTTTAATGGTAAACGAACGATACGAGATTGTTCTGCCAAAGCTTGAAGAATCGATTGACGAATCCACCATACAGCGTATGAAATGAATTTGAATCCACGCGTTTCATCAAAACGTTGAGCAGCTTTAATTAATCCTAAATTTCCTTCGTTAATTAAATCAGGAAGCGTAAGTCCTTGATTTTGATATTGTTTTGCTACTGAAACTACGAAACGTAAATTAGCTTTTGTTAATTTCTCTAAAGCGCGTTGATCTCCGGCTTTAATTCTTTGTGCTAATTCTACTTCTTCGTCAGCAGTAATAAGGTCAACTTTTCCAATTTCTTGTAGGTATTTGTCTAAGGAAGCGGTTTCACGATTGGTAACCTGCTTGGTAATTTTAAGTTGTCTCATTGAATTTTTCTCCTTACTTTTTAAAAGTTCTAGTAGTTATACGTAGCAGGTTGCAAAAAAGTTACAAAAAAATAAAATAAAATTTAAAAACCCCAATTCAACTAAATGAATTGGGGTTTTATATGAACTAATATTTAAAGTATTAACCTTGTGGGGTATCCTTTTTTTCAATAGGTCTTTCTTCTCTAGGAGGTCTTGGTAAAAGCGCTTTTCTAGAAACTTTTTCTTTTCTAGTTTTAGGATCAACTCCTAAGTATTTTACCATAAATACATCACCCATGTTTACAACATCTGTAACATTTTCAGTTCTTTCCCAAGCTAATTCAGATACGTGTAATAAAACTTCGTTTCCAGGCGCTTGTGTGTATTCTACAACAGCTCCAAAATCTAACATTTTAATTACTTTTACTTCGTAAGCTTCTCCCATTACAGGTTTGAAGATAATAGAATCAATTTTAGCTAATACTGCTGCAATACCATCAGGATTAGTTCCTAAAATTTCAACTACACCTTGCTCATCTACTTCATTAATTACAATAGTTGTTCCAGTAGCTTTTTGTAATTCTTGAATTACTTTTCCACCAGGTCCAATTAATGCTCCAATGAAAGCTCCAGGAATGGTTCTTGTAATAATTTTTGGCGCTTTTGGTTTTACTTCAGCTCTTGGCTCAGCTATAGTTTCAGTGATTTTTCCTAAAATATGTAAACGTCCGTCACGAGCTTGACCTAAAGCTTGTTCCATGATGTCATAACGTAAACCATCAATTTTGATGTCCATTTGACAAGCTGTAATACCGTCAGCAGTTCCAGTTACTTTAAAGTCCATATCTCCTAAGTGATCTTCATCTCCTAAGATATCAGACAATACTGCAAATTTTTCTCCGTCAGTAATTAATCCCATAGCAATACCAGAAACTGGTTTTACCATTTGAACTCCAGCATCCATTAACGCCATTGTACCAGCACAAACCGTTGCCATTGAAGAAGAACCGTTAGATTCTAATACTTCAGAAACGATACGAATTGTATAAGGACAATCTGCAGGAATCATATTTTTTAAAGCTCTTTGCGCTAAGTTACCGTGACCTACTTCTCTTCTTGAAGTTCCTCTTAAAGGTTTTGCTTCACCAGTTGAGAAAGGAGGGAAGTTATAATGTAAATAGAATTTCTCTTCACCTTGTTCAGATGGAGAATCTATTTGGTTAGCTTCTCTTGAAGTTCCTAAAGTTACCGTAGCTAAAGCTTGCGTTTCTCCACGTGTAAATAAAGACGAACCGTGAACAGAAGGTAAATAATCTGTTTCGCACCAAATTGGTCTGATTTCAGTTGTTTTTCTTCCGTCTAAACGAACACCTAATTCTAAAACTACGTTACGAACAGCTTCTTTGTTTGTTTTGTAGAAATATTTTGATACTAAATCGCCATCAGCAGCTAATTCTTCTTCTGTAAATAAAGCTTTTACTTCTTCTTTTACTTCAGCAAATGCAGCGCTTCTTTCGTGTTTAGCCGAACCAACTTTTGCAATCGCATAAATTTTATCGTAAGCCGCAGCTTTTACTTTTTTGTAAATTTCTTCGTTTTCTTTCTCGCCTTCATACGTACGAATTTCTTTTTTACCAAAAGCAGCTTGTAAACGTAATTGTGCTTGAATTTGAACTTTGATAGCTTCGTGAGCAAATTTGATAGCTTCTACCATTTCTGCTTCTGAAATTTCTTTCATTTCTCCTTCAACCATCGCAACAGAATCCATAGAAGCTCCAATCATCATATCAATGTCTGATTGTGCTAATTCTTCTCTGCTTGGATTGATAACGAATTTTCCGTCGATACGTGCAACACGAACTTCAGAAATTAAGTTATAAAAAGGAATGTCTGAAACAGCTAATGCAGCTGAAGCCGCTAATCCAGCTAATGCATCTGGCATAACGTTTTCGTCATGCGACATTAATTGAATCATTACTTGTGTTTCAGCATGGTAATCATCTGGGAAAAGCGGACGCAATACACGGTCAACTAATCTCATTGTTAATACTTCGCTGTCACTTGGACGTGCTTCTCTTTTGAAGAAACCACCAGGGAAACGACCTGCTGCTGCAAATTTTTCACGATAATCTACTGTTAAAGGTAGAAAATCTACTGCAGGATTTGAGGTTCTTGCAGAAACTGCTGTTGCTAATAACATGGCATCGCCCATACGAACAACAACAGATCCATCTGCTTGTTTGGCTAATTTTCCAGTTTCGATTGTGATGCTTCTTCCGTCACCTAAATCGATAACTTCTTGGAATACTTTTGGAATCATAAATTTTTTAATTCTAAATTAAACAAAGGGTCAGTTGTGTTGTTGTTGTGTGTGTAGTTGTTTGTAACCCAATGAAAAACCAAACTTTTTCTGTCAATATAAATAAAACAAAAAGGGGCACGAAGCCCCTTTAGTTGATTATTTTCTAATACCTAATTCTTTAATAATCTCACGATATCTGTTGATATCTTTCTTTTTTAAGTAATCAAGAAGACTTCTTCTTTTACCTACTAAAAGTACTAATGAACGCTCAGTGTTATAATCGTGACGATTTTTTTTCAAGTGCTCAGTTAAGTGAGTAATTCTGAATGTAAATAATGCGATTTGCCCTTCAGCAGATCCAGTGTTTTCAGCTTTTCCTCCGTGTTTAGCGAAAATTTCAGCTTTTGTTTCTTTAGACAAGTACATGCTAATATTATTTTAAATGATTATTATGTATGAATTGTATGGTTGCAATTCGGATGCAAAGATAAAAATAATTTAGAATTATGAATTATGAATTCAGAATTATTTTCAAATAAAAAAATTAAGCTGCATTGTCTATCGCTTTGAAGGCTCTTTTTAATAAAAATGGTGTTGCTAACGTAGTTATAAGTCCCATAATAACAAGCATCGAAAAGATTTCGGTATTGATAATCCCTGCTTTGTAAGCGATATTAGCAATAACTAATTCCATAATGCCTCGGGCGTTTAAGCCAAATCCAAGTGCCATGGATACTTTGTGGTCTAATCTTGCAAAACGTCCGCCAACATATCCACCAATAATTTTTGATAAAAAAGAAACAGCAATTATGGCAGTTAATAAAGGGTAATTTTCAATGGACGAAAACTGAAACTCTAGCCCAATTCCAGCAAAGAAAATAGGAGCTAAAAATCCCATTGCCATACTATTTGTGGTATTGTGAAACGTGTTCAAATGTTTTTCACCTACCAATTCTTTAGAAATTAGCATAGAAGCAAAAAAGGCTCCAATAATGAAATGCAAACCAATACTTTCTGTTATCGTAGCAAAAATTAAGATGAATACGAAAAACACAGCAAAAAGCGATTCTTTTCCTTTTAATACCGATATAATCTTGTTTAGTTTATTTTCGATTAAATTTTCTTCTCTTGAAACATTGCGGATTACTCTATAGGTTGCAATTACTAAAATAAGAAAGCAGCTCAATTTTAAAAGGGTTATTAGCGTAGCATTAGTAATGTTAGTAAACGTTTGTTCAACATCTTTTATATCTAATAATATTCCTAAAATAGTAAGTGCAATAACATCATCAAAAATAGCAACCGAAATTATTTTTTGTCCCACCGACGAATTCAGTTTGCCTAAATCCATCAAAATTCGAATACTAACAGGTAAAGCTGTAATAGCAACACAAAGTCCAATGAAAATGGTTGACATAACGTCTAATTCGAAATAACGACCCACAAAAAAACCTGAAGTAATCGGTATAAAAAAAGCTAATAATGAAATTACAATATTTCGACCTTTCATCGATTTTACGATTTCGTCCAAGTTAATTTCTAAACCAGCAATGATAACCAATAAGAAAACTCCTAATTCAGAAATCACTTTTAACTCTTCGGTACGATGAATAAAATTTAAAATCGTTGGACCTAAAAGTACACCAGCTAAAATTTCACCAATCATAGCAGGTTGTTTAAAACGTTCCATGATTTCGCCAAAGAATCGAGCTAATACTAGTAATAGCAATAAATTAGCAAAGAAAGGAAGCTCTAAACTTGGGACATTAAATTCCATAAATAGCGAGAGTCGAATTAGTTATAATTACGACAAATGTATAAAAAAGAGTCAAACTTTATTTATAACCTAAAATAATTTTGCAACTTGCTCATTAACAAACTCTAAAAAGCGTTCATCTGCTTCTGTAAATGGGTCAATAACATGTGAATCAATATCAATTTGTCCAATATTAATTCCGTTAACGAATAAAGGAACCACAATTTCTGATTTAACAGTAAAACTACAAGCAATATAGTTGTCTTGAGCTTGAACATCAGGAACCACAAAATTTGAATTTGATTCCGCAACTTGTCCGCAAATTCCTTTTCCAAATGGTATAACAGTATGATCGGTTTCGGCACCTACGTAAGGACCTAAGTGTAGTGTTTTAGCTTCGTGATTTGCAAAATAAAAGCCCACCCAATCATAATAACTTACATTATCACTTAATAGTTGGCAAATTTCTTTCAGCTTCTCATCGCGAGTAACATTTTCTTTTTCAATAATGCTTGAAACAATCGGTTTTAATTCCTCAAAAGTCATAGTTGTATTTTTTTACAAAAGTATTTATTCTATACTATAAAAAAATCTATATTTTTGTTAAAAATGTACGTTTTGAAAAACACCATTAATCAATACAAACCTTTTTTTGCTTTTTTAATTAAGTTTTTACTTTTTTATGTGGTCTTTACATTTATTTATAAAATGTATTTGAGTCAATATGATGTGGCAAAAAATGAGGTGGATTATTTTACAGAAGTCGTTTCTAATCAGACCAAACAATTTATGTTGTTTTTTACTGATGATGCGCAATCTATAAAGCATGATAAAGAACCTTCGTTAAAAATTTTTTACAAAGAAAAATATGTTGCAAGAGTTATTGAAGGTTGCAATGCCGTTAGTGTTATGATATTGTTTGCAGCATTCGTTTTTGCTTTTTCTACTCATTGGAAAAAAACATTGCTTTTTATTCTTTTTGGAGTTGTTTTAATACATGTTTTAAATGTGATTAGAATTGCATTGTTGTCATTTGCACTTTATTATTATCCGCAATATGAAGAGATTTTACATGGTACTATTTTTCCTCTTTTTATTTATGGAGTTGTATTTGTTTTGTGGATTTTATGGGTAACCAAATTTTCAGGCTATGTTAAGAGAACTAATTAAAAATAAAAGAAGACTTTTTTTTATAGGATTAGCGCTCTTGGGACTAATTTTAGTCAGAGCTTTTGAAGATGATTTGTTTTACGATCCCTTTTTATCCTTTTTTAAAACAGATTATCAAAACAAACCATTACCCGATTTGAATTGTTATTTACTGTTTGGAAATCTGCTTTTACGATATGCCTTAAATACATTTTTCTCTCTAATTATAATTCGATTACTTTTTAATGAAAGAAATTTAATGTTTTTTTCTGGCTATCTTTTTATTTTTTTGTTTGTGATTTTGGTCATCGTTTTCTTTGGATTACTTCATTTTTCTGATCAACCTGATTATTTGATTTTATTCTACATCCGACGTTTTCTAATCCAGCCTTTATTTTTAGTACTTTTTATTCCAGCTTTTTATTATCAGCAGTTAACTCGATAATTTTTTGTATCTTTATGTAATAATCTTTTGATTATGAAAGTTACAAAATACTCAGGTGAATTAGTTCATTACGATGAACAGAAGCTAATTAGTTCACTCCGAAAATCAGGAGCCGACCAAGCCATGGCGGAAACCATTGTTAAGGAAATTGAAAGCGAAATGTATGAAGGTATTTCATCAAAAAGAATCTACAAACGTGCTTATCAATTATTAAAAAATATTTCTAATGTTCATGCCGCACGATACAATCTAAGAACCGCTTTGTTAGGACTTGGTCCAGCCGGATTTTTCTTTGAAAAATTTATTGCTAAAGTCATGAAAGAGCAAGGTTTTCAAACTAAAGTCAGTGTCACACTTAATGGGAAATGTATTTCTCATGAAATTGATATATTACTTCTCAAAAACGATGTGGTTTCCATGATTGAATGCAAATTTCATTCAGGGCAAGATGCAAAAAGCGATGTAAAAGTACCAATGTATATTTTGTCCCGATTCAATGATGTAAAAGATAAAAAGTACGATTTGTTTTCGGCTAAGCGAAATATTTCCAAGTGTATCATCGTAACCAATAATAAGTTCACCACAGATGCTATTCAGTTTGGAGAATGTTCGGGTTTGAGCATGTTGAGTTGGGATTATCCCCAAAAAAACGGAATCAAAGATTTGGTTGATCGTTTTCGAGTTTATCCTGTTACTTGTTTAACCACTCTAACCAAAGCAGAAAAAGACCAATTGTTGATTTTAGATTGTATTACCATTAAAGATTTAATTCAGAATCCCGATTTTCTAAAAACCATCGAGTTAAGTCATAATCGAATCAAAAATGTACTAAAAGAAGCCAATCAATTAACCAATTAAAAGCAAGAATCATGAAAATTCATTTTTTAGGCGGCGCTGGAACTGTAACAGGTTCAAAAACCTTAATTGAACATAATAATCTTAGAATTTTGATTGATTGTGGCATGTTTCAAGGTATTAAATCATTGCGAGAATTAAATCGTGAACCGCTTTCCATTTTACCTGAAACGATTGATTTTGTATTGCTTACTCACGGACATTTAGATCATTGCGGTTGGTTGCCGAAACTAGTTAATGAAGGTTTCAATGGAAAAATTTTCTGTACACGACCAACGAAAGAAATTTCGCGATTGATTTTGTATGATAGTGCAAAAATTCAGGAAGAGGAAGCTAAAAAAGCCAATGAAGAACATTTTTCAAAACACGATCCAGCCGAACCTTTGTATACTGAAGCCGAAGTAGATGCTGTGATTCCGAAGTTTCGAGTAGTGGATAAAGATTTGGATGTGAAACTCGATGATGATATTTCGTTCAAGTTCTTTTATGCAAGTCACATTTTAGGCGCTTGTTCAATTGAATTAACTATCGATGGGAAAGTGTTAGTCTTTTCAGGAGATATTGGTCAGGATGATGATGTGCTGATGTTTCCGCCTCAAAAACCCAAAAAAGCAGATTATGTTTTTTTAGAAAGTACGTATGGAAATCGTCTTCATCCGCAAACCGATGCATTATTTGAATTAGAAACTATCATTAATAATACGTTCAACAAAGGTGGAACAGTTGTCATTCCGAGTTTTGCAGTTGAACGAGTACAAACCATGATGTATTTGATTTGGCAATTGAAAAAAGAAGAACGCATTCCAAATATGCCATATATCATTGATACGCCAATGGGAATTAGTGTTTTAGATGTTTTTAAAGACAATCGCACTTGGCACAAACTTTCCTTTGAAGATTGCGACGAAATGTGCAAAGTTTTTACGCTAATTTCTGATTACAAAGACAGTATGAATGCCGTTTACGACAAACAACCAAAAGTAGTCATCGCAGCAAGCGGAATGATTACAGGAGGAAGAGTTTTATCGTATTTGGAAAGATTAATCGATAAACCAGAAACAACGGTAACATTAGTAGGTTATCAAGCCGAAGGAACTCGCGGAAGAAAATTATTAGAAGGAGCTCAAGAAATTAAAATTTACGGTAAATATTATCCTGTCTTGGCGAATATTATGCTAATCGAAAGTTTATCCGCTCATGGCGACCAAAAAGATTTACTGAATTGGTTATCCGAATTGGAAACCAAACCTAAAAAAGTATTCTTAGTTCATGGCGAAAATGAAGCTGCGGATGAATTGCGATTAAAAGTACAAGAACAATATGGTTTTGATGCTCAAGTGCCATTTTTAGGTCAAGTCATTGAAATTTAGAATAAAATTAACGCAAATTAAAATTCAATTTCCTACTTTTGCTCCGATGAATTTCAGAAAACACATAAGTATTGTATTAGCTGCTCTTATTTTGCTTGCCAATTTAGGGTTGAGTTTTGCTGTGCATTATTGTAAAGATGAAATAGCATCGGTTTCCTTTCAATATCAAGAAGACGAACCTTGTGTTGAGGATGTAAAATCATGTTGCGCTACAGCAGATTCACACGATTCTTGTTGTTCAAACAAACTAATCAAAGTTGAAAAACAGACCGATGATATATTGGTTAAAACACTTCAGTTAGATTTAGAGCAAACGGTTTTTAGTTCTGATTGGAAACCAAATTTAGTAGCATTTGAATCAGAAAATTTCGTTTCAAACGAAGTGGCTTTTTACTGCGATTCTCATGCGCCGCCACTCTACAAACTCTACTGTCAATTGGTTTTTTACGCATAAGTTTATTGTTTTTTATTCTGTAAATCAAAGAATTAATAACAATAAATAATCTTATTATGTTTAAAAATATAGCGTTTTTGCTATTCTTTGTTTCTCAATTTATTTATTCGCAAGAAACCATAAAAGGAATAGTAACAGACGAAAATAATCAACCTTTATTAGGTGCTAATTTGTTTTGGTTCAATACCGCAATTGGAACTACAACAGATGAAAACGGGAATTTTACCATAAAAAAATCTCCCGAAACTACTTTTTTAGTAGTAAGTTACATTGGTTTTGAAACTAAGAAAATTGAAATTACTTCTAATACTATTTCTGTAGTTTTAAAAGAAGTCAATACTTTGAAAGAAGTAACAATTACCAAAACAAAAAAAGGAACTGAACATTCTTTGTACAAAGTTCAAAATGTGCAAGTAATGGGGCAAAAAGAGTTGTTGAAAGCAGCTTGTTGTAATTTGTCTGAAAGTTTTAGTACGAATCCATCCATCGATGTGAATTTTTCGGATGCCGTAACAGGTAATCGTCAAATTAAGATGTTGGGATTAACAAGTCCGTATATCTTAATTGCGGAAGAAAATATTCCTTCGGTTCGTGGTGCTTCGCAAGCTTATGGATTGTCTTTTGTGCCAGGAACTTGGGTAGAAAGTATCCAAATTACCAAAGGTGCTGGAAGTGTAATTAACGGTTACGAAAGTATTTCAGGCCAAATTAATTATGAAGTTTTAAAACCTTCAAATGATATTCCGTTTTTCTTAAATGCTTATGCTTCGCAAGATGAACGTTATGAAATCAATACGCATTTCAATAACAAATTTTCGGATAAATTGAGTTCGACTTTGTTCTTACACGGAAATACGCGTGTAGGAAAAAATGATATGAATGACGACGGATTTTTAGATGGTCCAATCGGGAAACAAGTTAATATTTTAAATCGTTGGCAATATAACGATGCCGAAAATGGAATCGTAAGTTTTTTAAATGTTCGTTACATGAACGATGAAAAACAAGCTGGAGAAATGGATTTCAATCCTGATACGGATAGATTGACAATGAATGCTTGGGGAAGTGAAATAAATACAGAGAAAATTGAAATTTCAAACAAAACAGGTTACGTTTTTCCAGATATGCCATATCAAAGTTTCGGATTTCAAAATTCGTTTCAATCGCACAAACAAGATTCGTATTTTGGTTTGAGTCAGTATGATATTCAACAAAAAAGTTTTTACTCGAATTTATTGTTCAATTCAATCATCAACAATACCAAAAATAAATTCACAACGGGTTTAAATTTTACTTACGATGATTACAACGAATTCGTAGCGGTAAATTTCAGTCGCGACTTTTCAAGAATTGATAACTCAGTTGGTGCTTTTTTTGAATATACGTATGACAATACCGATAATTTCAGTTTAGTTGCTGGAGCACGTGTTGATAATCACAATCGTTTAGGAACTTTTATCACGCCAAGATTACATATTCGTTACAATCCTTGGAAAGAAGCGGTAATTAGAGCTTCAGCCGGAAGAGGTAAACGAGCAGCTAATATTTTTGCTGAAAATCAACAATTGTTTGCATCTAACAGAAGTTTTTCAATCTTGAATACGGATGGAAAATTGTACGGATTAAATCCTGAAATTGCATGGAATTATGGTTTAAGTTTCATCCAAAAATTCAAGTTAGCTGGAAAAGATGCTGAGGTGATTTTAGATTACTACAGAACAGATTTTCAAAATCAAGCGGTGGTTGATGTAGATCATTCGCCACAAGAAGTGTTGTTTTATAACTTAGACGGAAACAGTTTTGCCAATTCATTTCAAGCCGAATTTTCAATTGACTTGATGACGCATTTAACTTTTAAAACGGCTTATAAATATTACGATGTGCAAACGCAATTCACAAGAGGACAATTGGAAAAGGCTTTGCAAGCAAAACATAGAGTTTTTGGAAATTTAGCATACGAAACACACATCAAAGACAAAGGACAACAATGGAAGTTTGATGTAACATACAATTGGTTAGGCGAACAACGTTTACCTTACACACAATCAAACCCAGTACAATATCGTTTGGATGAATATGCACCAGCTTTCGGAACGTTGAATGCTCAAATTACTAGAACGTTTTCAAGTACTTTTGAAGTGTATGTTGGAGGAGAGAATATGACGAATTACAAACAAATGAACGGAATTGTTCAAAATGAAAACCCTTTTGGTACTTATTTTGATAGTAGTATGATATATGCCCCAACTTTTGGTGCGATGTACTATGCTGGATTGCGATTTAAAATTAAAGACAAAAAAGAAAATCATAAAATTGAAGAGTTAGTCCCAGTTGAAGAGGAAACTCATAACCACTAAATAATAGAAAAATGAAAAGAATAGTTTTATTTGTATTAGCCTGCCTTTTTTCACTAACAATGGTAGCACAAGAGAAAAAAAGCAAAAACAAAAAAGTAGAATTTAAAGTGGCTGGAAATTGCGGTATGTGCGAAAAACGTATCGAAAAAGCAGCGTATTCTGTAAAAGGAGTTAAAAATGCAGAATGGCACTCAGACCATGGTGATATTCATTTGGTAATTGATGAAACTAAATGTTCAGCTGAGGATGTTGCTAAGGCAATTGCAGCTGTTGGACATGATACAGGTTCGGTTAAAGCCCAAGATTCAGTTTATGATAAACTTCATGGTTGTTGTTTGTACGAAAGAATGAAATAGTAAAAAATCCGATTAGAACTTCTAATCGGATTTTTTTTGAAATTAAACATAAATTAATTTTTTCAATCAAAATATACCATACATTTGTATTGCTTTTAGGTAGAAAGTGAAATCAATTTGAAAAGATTATTACAATTATTTCCAATTTTCATGCTCACATTTTTCATGTGGGCTATTGGTGTTTCATTCAATACTTCAAATGAGGTAACATTAGAATCTCAAGTTGAATTTCAACAAAAGTTTAAAGTTTCCGATTTTTCTCATTTTCATACTGTTGAGGTTGAAGAAGGAGAATTTATTATTATCGAATCGGAACCTGAATTTGAAGTTGAGTTGGATTGGTTTTCAATTCCAACAAAATCTGTAGCCTTCAAAAACACTAAGTTTATAGAAGGTTTAAATTCTTATTCTGCCCAATTATTTTCTTCAAAAGAAACTATTCCACTTTACGATTTATATTGTAATTGGAAGTTTCATCTTTCTTAATACAGGTTTATTTTTTCACATCATTCGTTTGATTGTGAATGTTCACTGTGTATTAATCTAGTTCATTAATCAATGAAAACACATACCGTTAGTTTTGACGAACACGAAGTTCTTCATCACTTAACCCATTATTTACCAGCACAAAATCCGTTGAAAGACTTTGTGCATCACAATACATTACACGCATTTCAACATAAAGAATTTCACGAAGCTTTAGCAAAAGCCAATACAATTTTTGGTTATAAAACCTATCTTTCTTTGGTAGAGTTTAGAAGCAGATTTGCTAAAAATGAGATTAAGGAAAACGTTTTAGACTATATCATTTCGAAAAATAAAGGAATAGAAAACGTAGAATCTTGGAAGCATAAATTATTACAGCAAACCTATGATGAATCCGTTCAATCAAGAATAGGAAATTTACGTGCCAATTGGAAAAAAGAATATGCTATAAATCTTGAAAAATCAACACATAGTTTGTTGTTTAGAGTTTTGTGTAGCTATTTAGACCAGGGAATTGCCATGTGGACTTTTCCTGAAAACGAAAACGGTTTTCTAAACTCCATAATTGCTTTAGAAAAAAATACATCAACTGGAATTTTTACTTCAAAACGAGTAAAAGAATTGCTATTCAATAAGGCTTCAATAACACAATTGTTAGAAATTGTTGTAGGAAAAGAAGAATTGTACGAACATTATTTGTTTGATCAACAATTTTCGCACCCAGGATGGAGCGGCATGATTGCTACTATTGAATCTAATCCAAGTTCGCTTTTAGATAGCAAATCCATTACTTTTGAAGAATTAGTGCAATTTGAATTACTATTAGAAATTGATGTTTTAGATAAAAAATTTAATAGTAATTGGTCGCCATTAGGACTAAAAGTAAGAGCAGAAGAATATCATTTGTTTGATGCTATAAAATATAACGAATTATATGATGTTTTATCGCTTTGGCAACAAGCTTTTGAATTTAGCTTTTATGATGAGGTGTTATCTGGAGTAAAAGAAGTAAATGAGATTTATACTTCAGAAATCCCATCTTTTCAAGGAATGTTTTGCATGGACGATAGAGAATGTTCGTTTAGAAGACATATCGAACATATCGACAAACAAGCAGTAACTTTTGGAACAGCAGCTTTTTTTAATTTTGAATTCTACTTTCAGCCTGTTGGTGGAAAATTTCACACAAAATTATGTCCTGCACCTGTAACACCTAAATATTTAATTAAAGAAGAACATAGAAAGAAAAAACAGGCTAAAGATTTGCATTATCACAAGCAATCTCATTCATTGTTATTTGGTTGGATAATTAGTCAAACTTTAGGGTTTTCTTCGGCATTCAAGTTGTTTTTGAATATTTTCAAACCTTCGATGTCACCTGCAACTACAGCTTCTTTTAAGCATTTGCATAAAAAATCAAAATTGGTTATTGAAAACAATAACAATGAAAAAGTTGATGATTTGCAAGTTGGTTTTACGATTGAAGAAATGGCAAATAGGGTGGAAGGTTTGCTAAAAAGTATTGGATTGGTAACTGATTTTGCACCAATTGTTTATGTAGTTGGTCATGGAGCAACAAGTGTAAATAATACACATTATGCAGGTTACGATTGTGGTGCTTGTTGTGGTAGACCAAGTTCGGTAAACGCAAAAGTGGCATCTTATGCGGCTAATCATCCTAGTGTGAGAGCTATTTTGAAAGAAAGAGGAATTAATATTCCATTAGAAACTCAATTTTTACCAGCTTTACACGATACCACACGTGACGAAATCGCATTTTATGATGAAGATATTTTGAACGATGTAAATAAAAAGTTACATCATGAAAATGTAATCACCTTTGATATAGCTTTAGCAAATAACGCAAAAGAACGTTCCAGAAGATTTGATACGATTGATTCAACCGAAACAATAGAAAAAATTCATGAAAACGTAAAAAAACGAGCATTTTCTTTATTCGAACCTCGACCAGAATTAAATCATGCTACCAATGCCATGTGTGTTGTTGGTAGAAGAAGTTTGTCGAAACAATTGTTTTTAGATAGACGTTCTTTTTTAAATTCTTATGATTATCAAATTGATGCTTCGGGTGATTATTTAGCCGTAATTCTGGGTCAAGTAGCGCCAGTTGCTGGAGGAATTAATTTGGAATATTATTTTTCAAGAGTAGACAATCAAAAATTAGGCGCAGGTTCAAAATTACCTCATAATGTGATGGGATTAATTGGTGTTGCTAACGGAATTGATGGCGATTTGCGCCCAGGTTTGCCCAGTCAAATGATAGAAGTTCATGATCCAATTCGATTATTAGCGGTTGTTGAGCATTATCCTGAAGTAGTTAAAAAAGCGATTTCAAAAAGTCCTGCTACTTATGAATGGTATAAAAACGAGTGGTTACGATTAGCGGTTGTTCATCCAGAAACGAAGCAGATTTTTGTTTTTGAACACGAAGAATTTGTCGAATATCATCCTATTCAAAAAGCTAATCATATTGAAAATGAGTTAGCATTAGCTGAAAAAACAAAGGAAAATCTTCCGGTAGGAATTCTAACTAACGTGTAATATCATGGAACATATACTTCAATATTTTTTATTAGTACCTTTTTTAGGGTTTGTCGTAAGTATCTTTTTACCAGAGAAAAAAGAAAAATTAATTTCTGGAATTGCTTTCGGAACGGTTTTTATTCAATTTTTAGGATTGGTATTATTTATCGGTTTTTGGATTTTTAATGGTTCAGAAGATTTGAATTTAAAAGAAATAACACTTTTAAAAACAGATCATTATGAGTTTTTTATAGATTTTTATTTTGATAAAATTGGTGCGGTTTATTTGTTTGTTGGAGCTTTATTAACCTCAATGATAACAACTTATAGTCGCTATTATTTGCACAGAGAAAAAGGATATAAACGTTTTTTTAATACCGTTTTGTTTTTCTTTTTTGGTTATAATTTGGCCATTTTAGCTGGTAATTTCGAAACCTTATTTATTGGTTGGGAAATCATCGGAATTTCATCATTTTTATTAATTGCATTTTATAGAGAACGTTATTTGCCAGTAAAGAACGCCTTTAAAGTGTTTTCGATTTACAGAATTGGCGATGTTGGATTGCTACTAACCATGTGGGCAAGTCATCATTTATTTCATGAAAATATTACATTCATGAAGTTGAATAATTATGAATTGGTTAACGAGCATTTGCAAAGTCATTCATTTATTGGGGTTTTTATAGCACTTTGTTTGGCTTGTGCTGCTGCGGCAAAATCGGCTCAAATTCCGTTCTCATCATGGTTGCCTAGAGCTATGGAAGGACCAACGCCATCAAGTGCTATTTTTTACGGTTCATTATCGGTGCATTTAGGCGTTTTCTTAATGTTACGAACCTATCCATTTTGGGAACATCAAACCACTATGCGAATTGCCATTGGTTTAATGGGATTTACAACTAGTATTGCGGCTTCATTAATGGCGAGAGTGCAATCTTCTGTAAAAAGTCAGGTAGCTTATAGTTCTATTTCTCAAATTGGAATTATTTTCATCGAAATAGCATTAGGATTTGAAACGTTAGCTTTAATTCATTTTGCAGGAAATGCCTTTTTAAGAACGTACCAACTGTTAGTTTCGCCATCTGTGGTGAGTTATTTGATTCGAGACCAATTTTACAATTTTCAGCCAAAAAGTAAAAAACCTAATTTCTTTTTTCCAAAACGAATTGAAAACACTTTGTATATTCTTGCTTTAAAGGAATTTAATTTGGAAGGCTTCTTGAATTTAGTACTTTGGAAACCCTTAAAAACAATCGGAAAGTTATTAGATTTCTTAGATATCAAAAGAGTGTATTACTTTTTTATTCCGCTTTTTGTATTGGGATTCTTAGCTTATAAATTCAAAGTAGATTTGCCACAACAACTTATTTTGGTTTTACCTGAAGTCTTCGCGTTTATTGGATTGGTATTTGTTTTTAAATCCTTTTCAGAACGAAAAAGCCCGTTTTTAGCATGGATATTAATCGTGTTAAATCATTTTTGGATTGCTTTAGCCATTGTGTTTAATGACAAAGTTAGTGTAAGCGAAATTGCTTTTTATTTGGCAGGAATTATTCTGGCAGGAAGCATAGGTTATATTGCTTTGCTTCAGCTGAAAAAAATAGAAATGCGGATTTTAATTAGTCAATATTTAGGACATGTGTACGAACATCCAAAATTTGCTTTCTTTTTCCTATTGGCAACACTTGGAATTACTGGATTTCCAATCACTTCAACCTTTATTGGCGAAGATTTGATTTTTAGTCACATCGGTAGTAATCAAGTTATTCTTGCCTTTTTCGTAGCATCAAGTTTTGTGGTTTCAGGTATTGCTGGAATCCGAATTTATGCCCGTTTATTTCTTGGACCTCATGTAAAAACATACCATGAGTTGCCTTACAAATCATCATAAAATTGTTAAAAATGACTTCAAAAATTAAAAAATATATACCTGCTGATGGATTGGCGGGCTTAAAGGAGAATTTTAAATCAGATGCAATTTCTGGTTTTATTGTGTTTTTATTGGCATTACCATTGAGTTTAGGAATCGCAAAAGCTTCTGATTTTCCTCCAATTATGGGATTAATTACTGCAATTATTGGTGGTTTAGTAGTTTCGTTTTTCATGGGTTCTCGTTTAACGATTAAAGGACCAGCGGCTGGTTTAATTGTTATTGTTGCTGGTGCTGTTGCCGAGTTTGGGCAAGGAAATAACGATTTAGGTTGGAAATTAGCGCTTGGAGCAATGGTTGTTGCCGGAATTATCCAAATTCTTTTCGGAGTTTTGAAATTAGGAAAATTAGCCGATTTTTTCCCACTTTCTACTATTCACGGAATGTTGGCGGCTATTGGAATTATCATTATTGCGAAACAAATTCCAGTTTTATTGAATGATAATCCAGCCTTAGCTAAAGGAATGGGACCAATTGAATTACTAGTAAACATCCCAAAATTTATCATCAATTTAGATACAAAAGCTTCGATTATTGGAGTAGTGAGTTTGGCAATTATGTTGGGCTGGCCGTATATCAAAAATAAATCCATTAAGATGATTCCAGCGCCTTTGGTTGTGTTGTTATTTGCTATTCCGTGTGAATTATTTATGGATTTTGCGCATACCGAACCACCTTATGCTTTGGTAAAAATCGGAAATTTAGTAGATAATATCAACTGGAATGTCGATTTTTCAGGAATTAATCAAACCGGATTATTCATTAAATATGTCATTATGTTTGCTTTGGTTGGTACTTTAGAATCGTTGTTAACCGTAAAAGCTATTGATTTGTTAGATCCATTCAAAGGAAAATCCAACACAAATAAAGATTTAATCGCAGTTGGAATTGGTAATACATTAGCTGCTGTTTTGGGTGGTTTACCCATGATTTCAGAAGTTGCTCGTAGTTCTTCGAATGTTAGTAATGGCGCAAAAACGCGTTGGGCAAATTTCTTTCACGGATTTTTCATTTTGCTTTTTGTTTTATTAGCTGCTCCATTATTAGAAATGATTCCTAACGCAGCTTTAGCCGCCATGTTAATTAGTGTGGGAATAAAATTAGCGCATCCAAAAGAATTCATTCACATGTTGCACATCGGAAAAGAACAATTATTTATTTTCACGGTGACAGTTTTGGTAACTTTATTTGAAGATTTATTACTTGGAATTGCTGCAGGAATGTTGGTTAAAATGATTATTCACGTTGTAAATGGTACACCAATTTCTTCGTTTTTTAAAGCGCCAACAGTAGTTTCCTTTGTAAATAATGAATACAAAGTTGAAATTAGTAAAGCCGCTATTTTCTCTAATTATTTGGGAATCAAAAGAAAATTAGAGGAAATTCCGCCAGGCTATCAAGTAAGTATTTGCTTAAAAAATACCAAGTTGGTTGACCATTCTGTAATGGAAAATTTAGAGCATTTCAAACACGATTATGAAGCTATTGAAAACGGTGGAACAGTCACGATTATTGGTTTAGAAAATCATAAAGCCTTATCTTCGCACCCGAAAGCTTCAAGGAAAAATCTAATCGTTCAATAAGTAATGAAACATATAAAAATAAGCTTGCTTTTCTGTATTGGAATAGCAAGTTTTCTTAATTTGAATACTACTTTTGCACAAGTAAAAGGAAGTAATAACAATATTTGGTTGCACTATTTTGGAAAAAATATGATTACGGAAAATTTTTCATTTTCGTTTGAGGTAACGATGCGATATGCTAACGGATTCTCAGAAAAACAACAGTATTTTATTCGCCCTTCGGTAGATTATCAGTTTACTAAAAAGTTTATGGGAAGCGTTGGGTTTAGTCATTACAATACGTATTCCTACGGAAATCCTGCGATGAATAAAATTAGCATTCCCGAAAATCATTTTTGGATTCAAGGAACGTTTGTTCATAATAGGGGACAATTAAAAATTACACACCGATTACGTGATGAATTTCGATATGTTGGAGTTCCAGCAATGCAATCGAATGGTGATTTAGAAATAGATCATTACGATTATAGAAACCGAATGCGATATATGCTTTTATTCAATTATCCTTTGATAAAAAAGGAAGATGCAACTAAATTATTTGCGTTGTTTGGCGATGAGGTTTTTGTGAATATTGGTTCGAATGCAGGAAAAACGTTTTTAAATCAAAATCGATTGATAGGTGGAGTTGGTTATAATTTTGATAAAAACCATCAAATTCAATTGAGTTACATTCATCAAAATATTTGGAATTATACCAATACATTCCAAGAAAGTAATCCGACAGTAAGACTAAGTTATGTAACTAATTTCGATTGGAGAAAATAAAAATAAACCCCGATTTGAAATTTCAAATCGGGGTTTTTATATTTCGTACTTTTTACTTCGTACTTTTTACTTCGAATTACATCATTCCAGGCATTCCTCCGCCCATTGGCATGCTTGATGATTCTTCTTTGATATCGATTAAAGCACATTCGGTAGTTAAAATCATTCCAGCTACAGAAGCAGCGTTTTCTAAAGCTACACGAGTTACTTTTTTAGGATCGATAATTCCAGCTACTAACATTTGAACATATTCTCCTGTTTTTGCATTGAATCCGAAATCGGCTGTTCCTTCGGTAACTTTTGCAATTACTACAGAACCTTCACCACCAGCATTTTCAACAATAGTTCTCAAAGGAGCTTCAACTGCTTTATTGATGATTTGAATTCCTGTTGCTTCGTCTGCATTTTCTGCTTTGATATTTGCTAAAGCTGCTTTTGCTCTTACTAATGCAACACCACCACCAGCAACAATTCCTTCTTCAACAGCTGCACGAGTTGCGTGTAAAGCATCGTCAACACGGTCTTTTTTCTCTTTCATTTCTACTTCAGAAGCAGCTCCAACATATAAAACTGCAACACCACCAGCTAATTTAGCTAAACGCTCTTGTAGTTTTTCTCTATCGTAATCAGAAGTGGTTGTTTCAATTTGCGATTTGATTTGGTTGACTCTTGCTTTGATGTTTTCTGCATCTCCAGCACCATTTACAATTGTTGTATTATCCTTGTCAATTGTAATGTTTTCTGCTGTTCCAAGCATGTCTAAAGTAGTATTTTCTAATGAATAACCACTTTCTTCAGCAATTACTGTTCCTCCAGTTAAGATAGCGATGTCTTCTAACATAGCTTTTCTTCTGTCTCCAAAACCTGGAGCTTTCACAGCAGCAATTTTTAATCCACCACGTAATTTATTAACTACTAAAGTTGCTAATGCTTGACCATCAACATCTTCTGCAATAATTAATAATGGTCTTCCAGATTGTGCCACCGGTTCTAAAACTGGTAATAATTCTTGTAAGTTTGATATCTTTTTATCGTATAATAAAACGTATGGATTGCTTAATTCAGCAACCATTTTATCAGCATCAGTTACAAAATATGGTGATAAATACCCTCTGTCGAATTGCATTCCTTCTACCACATCAACGTAAGTATCCATACCTTTTGCTTCTTCTACCGTGATGACACCTTCTTTTCCAACTTTTGAAAATGCTACAGCGATTAAATCACCAATTGTATCATCATTATTAGCAGAAATAGAAGCCACTTGTTTGATTTTTTCTGAAGAATCACCCACAGCTACTGATTGTTTTCCTAATTCGGCAACAATAGTTTCCACAGCTTTGTCAATTCCTCTTTTTAAATCCATTGGATTAGCACCAGCAGCAACGTTTTTCAAACCTTCTTTAACGATAGCTTGTGCTAAAACCGTTGCAGTTGTTGTTCCGTCACCAGCCAAATCATTGGTTTTAGAAGCTACTTCTTTCACCATTTGAGCACCCATGTTTTCTAATGGATCTTGTAATTCGATTTCTTTTGCAACAGAAACACCGTCTTTAGTTACTGTTGGTCCACCAAATGATTTTGAAATAATTACATTTCTTCCTTTTGGTCCTAAAGTTACTTTTACTGCATTTGCTAATGCGTCAACGCCACGCTTTAAACCATCGCGAGCTTCAATGTCGAATTTTATATCTTTTGCCATTTTAATTTTTTGTTTAAATGTTATTGATTAATCTGTGATTAAAGAATTGCGTAAATCTCGTCTTCTCTCATAATCAGGTAATCTTTACCTTCATATTTGAATTCTGTTCCCGAATATTTACCATATAAAACTGTATCTCCAACTTTTACAGTCATGGTGTAGTCTTTTTTGCCATTTCCCACGGCTACTACAGTACCTTTTTGTGGTTTTTCTTTTGCAGTGTCTGGAATTATAATTCCTGAAGCTGTTGTAGTTTCTGCTGCTAAAGGAGCAATTACTACACGATCTGAAATAGGTTTAATGTTTAATGACATGATTATATGTTTTGTTTATTAAAATTAATTTGTTGTTTGTTGTTTTTCAGAAATTGTGCCAAAGCTATTTTCTGACAATTTTTCGGTAAAAAAAATGCCAGCACTGACATGCTGGCATTTTGTATATTTTGTCAATTCTTATTTTGCAGAATCTGTAGCTGTTGGTGCTGGTGTAGCAGCAGGAGCAGCTTGAGGAGTTGTAGGAACTGTTGTAGTAGGAACAGCTGTTTCGTCTTCACCTAATACTTTAGAACCCGATGCAGCTCCATTAAAACTTAAACTTGAAAGTAAAATTAATGCAATTAAAATTCCTCCTAACGTCCAAGTACTTTTATCTAAAAAGTCTGTTGTTTTTTGAACTCCACCTAATTGTTGAGAACCACCAAATGAAGAAGATAAACCTCCACCTTTAGGGTTTTGAACCATAATAGCTAAGATTAATAAAAAACAAACAATTGTTATCGCAATTAAAAAACCTGTGAATCCCATAATTAATTATTATTTTGTTGTAAATTTTTGATTTCGTTTATTCGGTCTGCAAAGAAACTACTTTTTTCTGGATATTTCAAAATTAATATTTCATAAGCTTGTATCGCTTTTGTATATTTTTTTTGTTCCAAATACACTTTAGCTAATGTTTCTGTCATTAAGTGTGTAGGCTCTTCAGTACTTTTGCTAATATTTGCAGGTGGTTTGGTTGTTTCTTTCACTGGAGCAATTTTTGGATTGGCTTCAATAAATTTATCGATTATATCTAATTTTTTTTGCTTTTCAGGATTGTTTGCAGTGCTTTTTTCTTCAATTTCACGCTCAATTAGGTTAAATTTTGTCAATTGTAACCATTCTTGAAACGAATGTCTTTCAGTTGGAGTAAAAGGTAAAGGTTTACCAATTTCTAATTTTTCTTCTGAAGTTGGTTCAATTATTTTAAGCTCAACTTTTTCTTCTTCAGTTGCAATAGTTTCTATTTGAGGTAAAACAATTACTTCTTCTATATGATGCACTTCAATATCTAACAATGATCTTTGAATTTCATCAATTTTCTCTTGTTGGATTGCAGTAAAATTATCTGAAGTTATAAACTCAAATAATATAGTCCTATCAGTAGTGTAAGCAGCTGTTTTTTTTAATTCGTAATTGTATCTAAAACTTTCCTGATTGAACAATCCTTTTAAATGTAAAGCTCGTGCCGCCTGAAAATACGGGAACTGTAAAACTACATTCTCTAAAGCAATGGTTTGCTTTTCGTTTATAGTTTCGGGCTTATTTAAAAGATATGTTAAATCGGATATGTTCAAAATTTACAAATTAATTACCATTTAGCTAATGATTCATTGAAAACATCTTGTGTTATTCGTTCAAAAATAACATCTAATGCCGTTGTTAATTGCGACCCGACTAATTGTTGATTAGCATCGAAATCATAAAAGAATGAAAAACGTTTTTCAAAATTATCGTCTTCTTTATTTCTATTAGTAAAACGAACCATTACAGTTACTGTTAATCTATTTTGTGCCGCTCTTTGATCTGCAGTTGCAGTCATAGGCGTGATTCGATAATCTACGATTTCTCCTTCGTAAAGTAATTCGCCACCTTGAGAGACTAAATTTAGATTCGTTTGACTTTGAATAATATCTTGTAATTCCAATGTGAAAGTTCTTTCGATTCCAGGCTCAATTAATGGCGCGTTGTTTTGAAAGTAATTCACTTGAAATGTTTTAGCATCTACAGGTTTTGCTCCTGTAAAATTATAAACACCACAACTGTTTACCAGTAGTGAAATAGCGATGCTAAAAACAATTATTAAATATCTCATTATAAATCGTATTGTTTGATTTTTCTGTAAAGTGTTCGCTCCGAAATCCCTAATTCATCAGCCGCCGCTTTTCGTTTTCCTTTATTTCGGTCTAAAGATTTTTTGATTAACTCAATTTCTTTTGCTTCTAAACTCAAAGTTTCTTCTTCGTCAACGGTTTCAGCAAATAAATAATTCTCATCGTCATCATCTTCAAACTCTTCTTGCATCAGATTATTTTGATTCGGAAGCATTTCCACTCTCGGTTCTTCTTCAAAAATAGCATTTTCTTCGGGTTTACCGTAAATTTTCTGAATTAATCCTTTATTAGCTTCTTGAACTTTTGAACTTCCGTTTTGCATTAATTCCATCGTAAGCTTTTTCAAATCGTTCAAATCGCTTTTCATGTCAAAAAGAACTTTGTACAAAATCTCTCTTTCGTTACTGAAATCACTTTCCGATTTTTTAGTTCCAATTACCGAAGGTAAATTTGCATTTTCCTGAGGTAAATAGGAGTGAAGCGTTTGCAAAGAAATCTCACGTTTGGTTTCTAAAACTGATATCTGCTCAGCAACATTTCGTAACTGACGAATATTTCCGCTCCATCGGTATTTTATCAACAACTGAATGGCGTCGTCATCTAATTTAATAGGTGGCATTTTGTATTTATGCGCAAAATCGGCTGCAAATTTTCTAAACAACAAATGAATGTCTTCTTTGCGTTCGCGAAGTGGTGGCAACATAATGTCAACCGTGCTCAATCTATAAAATAAATCTTCACGAAATTTGCCTTTTTCAATCGCATCAAACATGTTTACGTTGGTAGCCGCTACAATTCTTACATTTGTTTTTTGCACTTGCGATGAACCTACTTTAATGAATTCACCATTTTCTAAAACACGTAACAAACGCACTTGAGTGGTTAAAGGTAATTCACCAACTTCATCTAAAAATATAGTTCCTCCATCAGCTACTTCAAAATAACCTTCACGTGTATTGGTTGCTCCTGTAAACGAACCTTTTTCGTGACCAAAAAGCTCACTATCAATCGTTCCTTCAGGAATAGCACCACAGTTTACTGCAATGTATTTTCCATGTTTTCTGTGTGAAAGCGAGTGAATAATTTTTGGAATACTTTCTTTTCCAACACCACTTTCACCTGTTACCAATACAGAAATATCCGTTGGAGCTACCTGAATGGCTTTCTCCACGGCACGATTGAGTTTTGGGTCGTTCCCAATAATTTCAAATCGTTGTTTTATAGCTTGTACTGATTCCATTTTATAATTTATAATTGACAATTGATAATTTAGAATTTTCCAATTGTTCATTATCCATTGTTAATTTTTAATTGTTTTAGTTCATTATTTCAGAATATCCAACCGCTTCTCCTATTAAAGTTGCAGCAGTACAATCTGTGATTTTTACCATTACGAATTCGCCTACTTTGTAATTTTCTTTTGGGAAAACTACAACTGTATTTTGAGAATTTCTTCCACTCCAATGTGCATCAGAACGTTTAGATTCTTTTTCAATCAATACTTCTACTTCTTGTCCAATAAAACGTTGCGTTCTTTCTAATCCGTGTTTTTGTTGTAAATCTACAATTTCGGTTAACCTACGTTTTTTGACTTCTTCTGGAACGTCGTCTTCCATTTTTCTGGCAGCTAATGTTCCAGGACGTTCTGAATACGCAAACATAAATCCGAAATCATATTTCACATATTCCATCAAACTCAAAGTATCTTGATGGTCTTCTTCTGTTTCTGTTGGGAAACCAGCAATCATATCTTGCGACAATGAAATATCTGGAATAATTGCATATATTTTATCAATCAACGCCATGTATTCTTCACGCGTGTGTTGACGATTCATTTCTTTTAGAATTCTAGTGCTTCCACTTTGAACCGGTAAGTGAATATAATTACAAATATTATGGTGTTTAGCAATAACATGCAATACCTCTTCATGCATATCTTGTGGATTCGAAGTAGAAAATCTAAAACGCATTTTCGGAAACAACGTTGCACATTTGTCTAACAATTGCGTAAAATCCATCGCTGTAGCTTTTTGCATTTCAGTGGCTTTGTCGTAGTCTTTTTTCAAACCACCACCATACCAAAGGTAACTGTCTACATTTTGTCCTAACAAGGTTACTTCTTTAAATCCTCTATCGTATAAATCTTGAATTTCGTCAATAATACTTTGTGGTTCACGACTACGCTCACGACCACGTGTAAAAGGAACAACGCAAAACGTACACATATTATCGCAACCTCTTGTAATGGATACGAAGGCATTTACTCCATTACTATTCAAACGAACAGGAGAAATATCGCCATACGTTTCTTCTTTCGAAAGAATTACGTTAATGGCATCTCTTCCTTCTTCTACTTCAGCTAATAAATTAGGTAAATCTTTGTATGCATCTGGTCCAACCACCATGTCTACAATTTTTTCTTCCTCTAAAAACTGACTTTTCAAACGTTCCGCCATACAACCTAAAACCCCAACTTTCATTGTAGGATTGATTTTCTTTACAGCGTTGTATTTTTCTAAACGTTTACGAATCGTTTGTTCCGCTTTATCGCGAATAGAACAAGTGTTAACCAAAACTAAATCGGCATCTTCTAAGTTTTGAGTTGTATTATATCCGTTCTCATAAAGAATAGATGCCACAATTTCGCTGTCCGAAAAATTCATTTGGCAACCATAACTCTCTATAAAAAGCTTTTTTGTATTTCCTTCTTTTTGGTCAAGCACTAAACTCTGACCTTGTTTTTTCTCGTCAATTTCCTTTTCCATATAAAGATTTCCTTTAAATCATTCCGAAGTTTCGGATTGCAAAGATAATACTAAATTATAAAATCTGACAAGATGGCAGAAAAGGTTTAACATGAAATTTTTAAATTATTTTTTGTTCTAATTCTAAGTAGCCGTTTTTCGTGGTTTTTACACCTATATATATAGGTGTAATTTGACTGATATTTTGGTTAATTGTAGGTAAAAAAATACTCAGGATGTTAAAATTTAAAAAAAACCTATACTTTTGCCGAACAAACAAAAAGTGAAATGGCAAAGAATTTAGTAATCGTTGAGTCACCAGCTAAGGCAAAAACCATCGAGAAATTTCTGGGAAGTGAGTATCAAGTAGAGTCAAGTTATGGACATATTGCGGACTTGCCTTCAAGAGAAATAGGAGTAGATGTAGAAAATGGTTTTAAACCTAAATATGAAGTTTCGGCGGATAAAAAAGCATTAGTGACCAAATTAAAAGGATTAGCTAAAAATGCCGAAATGGTTTGGTTGGCTTCCGATGAGGATCGCGAGGGAGAAGCAATTTCTTGGCACTTATCTGAAGAGTTAAATTTAAAACCAGAAAAAACAAAACGTATCGTTTTTCACGAAATTACGAAAACAGCGATTCAAAAAGCAATTGAAAATCCAAGAGGAATTGATTATAATTTAGTAAACGCACAACAAGCGCGTAGAGTTTTAGATAGATTAGTAGGTTACGAATTATCGCCAGTACTTTGGAAAAAAGTAAAAGGCGGATTATCTGCTGGTCGTGTACAATCAGTATCCGTTCGTTTGATTGTGGAACGTGAAAGAGAAATTCAAGATTTCAATCCAGAAGCTTCTTACAGCATCACAGCAGAATTCACAAACGAAGCTGGAAAAACATTCAAAGCAAAATTACCTAAGAACTTCGCTACTAAAAAAGAAGCAGAAGATTTCTTAAATAAAAATATTGGTTCCTCTTATAAAGTAGGAGATTTAGAAACCAAACCAACAAAAAAATCGCCAGCAGCACCTTTTACAACTTCAACGTTGCAACAAGAAGCAGCCAGAAAATTGTATTTACCTGTTGGAATTACTATGCAAATTGCTCAACGTTTGTACGAAGCCGGACTTATAACGTATATGAGAACGGATAGTGTAAACTTATCGCAAGAAGCAATGGCAGCAGCTCAAGCCGAAATCACAAGTTACTACGGAAAGGAATTTTCGAAACCAAGAAATTTCAATACCAAATCAAAAGGAGCACAAGAAGCACACGAGGCAATTCGTCCAACCGATATGTCACGTCACACTGTAGATATTGATAGAGATCAAGCGCGTTTGTATGATTTAATTTGGAAAAGAACATTAGCATCTCAAATGAGCGATGCCGAATTAGAAAGAACCAACGTAAAAATCGAAGCAAGCAATCATTCGGAAACCTTTACAGCAACTGGAGAAGTAATCAAATTTGAAGGTTTCTTAAAAGTATATTTAGAAGGAAACGATGACGATGATGAAGAACAAGAAGGAATGTTGCCTGCTTTAAAAGTTAATGAAAAACTTACTAATAATTATATTACGGCTACGGAACGTTTCTCTCGTCCGCCAAGTCGTTACACCGAAGCTTCTTTGGTTAAGAAATTAGAAGAATTAGGAATTGGTCGTCCATCAACGTATGCACCAACTATTTCTACGATTATTGCTAGAACGTATGTGGAAAAAGGAAGTTTTGAAGGGCAAGAAAGAAAATACAATCAGATAGTTTTAAAAAATAGCGAAGTTAAAGCGCAAGTTCTAACTGAAAATGTAGGTTCGGATAAAGGGAAACTAGTTCCAACTGATATTGGAATTATTGTAAATGACTTCTTAGTGAAAAACTTCGGAACTATTTTAGATTATAATTTCACAGCAAAAGTGGAGCAAGATTTTGACGAAATCGCAGAAGGAAAAGTGGATTGGGCTAAAATGATGAACGATTTTTACAAACACTTCCATCCAAATGTAGTTGATGTTGAAAAAAATGCAGATAGAGAAAGCGGTGAACGTATTTTAGGAGTGCATCCAGTTTCTGGAAAACAAGTTTCGGTTCGTTTAGGGAAGTATGGAGCAATGGCTCAGATTGGAGATATTGACGAGGAAAATAAACAATTTGCAAGTTTACGTCAAGACCAAAATATTGGAAATATCACGTTAGAAGAAGTATTGAATTTATTCTTACTTCCAAAACAATTAGGCACCTACAAAGGAGAAGAAATTGAAGTAAATAATGGTCGTTTTGGACCTTATGTGAAATTTGGAACTCAATTTATTTCGTTGCCAAAAGGAGTAGATCCAATGGATGTAACCATGGAAACCGCTCAAAGTTTAATTGATGAGAAAGTTCAAGCTGATGCGCCGATTGGAACTTATGATAATTTACCAATTCAAAAAGGTGTTGGGCGTTTTGGTCCTTTCATCAAATGGAACGGAATGTTTATCAATGTAAATAAAAAATACAATTTCGATAATTTATCTCAGTCTGATTTAAACGAGTTAATCGAAGAGAAACAACAAAAAGACATTGATAAAGTACTTCACGATTGGAAAGAAGAAGGAATCAAAGTGGAAAAAGCACGTTGGGGTCGTTCGGTAATTACAAAAGGAAAAATCAAAATTGAATTAAGTAAAGATGTTGATGCTTCAAAATTAACCTTGGCGCAAGTTCAGGAAATGATTGAGAAGAAAGCTCCAGCTAAAAAAACGGCAGCTAAAAAAGCACCTGCAAAAAAAACAACAGCAAAAAAGAAATAGTAAATGGTATTCGATTTTCTACAACCAGTAAGCGAATCTTTTGAAAGCTATCTTCAAACTTTATCCAATCAATCATTGGGTAAAAAAGTAGTATTTCATACACAAACCGATTTTCCTGTTTTAGAAGGTGTTTCTGTTGCTATTTTTGCGGTTAATGAACATAGAGGTAATAATAAAGATAATGAGGATTATTCTTTTGAAGCCTTCAGAAAGAAATTCTATGGAATGTTTCCAGGCAATTGGAATACTTCCATTGTAGATTTAGGAACTATCGAAGCAGGAGCCAGTATTGAAGATACTTATTTTGTGGTGAAAAGTTTGATGGCAGAGTTAATCAAGAAACAAATTATTCCAGTTGTCATTGGAGGAACTCAAGATTTGACTTATCCGATGTATCGAGCTTATGATAATTTAGATCAGATGGTGAATTTGGTTTCCGTAGATAACCAATTTGACTTTTCAAAAGAAAATAAATTTGATAAGGATGCTTATTTGTCAAAAATAATTGTTGAAGAACCAAATAATCTATTTAATTTCAGTAACTTAGGCTTTCAAACGTATTTTAATTCGCAGGAAGAAATAGATTTAATTGAGAAATTATACTTTGAAGCTTATCGATTAGGAGAGGTTTCAAATAATATAGCGGTTGCAGAGCCGGTTTTTAGAGATGCTGATTTAGTGAGTATCGATATGAATTCAGTGCAATCTTCTTATTCTGGTAATTTTGAAGAGTTTAATCCGAATGGATTTACAGGAAAAGAAATATGTGCTTTGGCACGATATGCTGGAATTAGTGATAAAGTGACTTCGTTTGGAATATTTAATTTTAATCCAAATAGTCACGAAGTTGTTTTGACAGCTCAGATGTTATGGTATTTTATTGAAGGTTTTTGTTTTCGCTCAAATGAGTATCCATTTGGAACAAAAGAAAACTATATTAAATACATTGTTCCGATAGAAGATGAAGAATTAATCTTTTATAAGAGCAATAAAACCGCAAGATGGTGGATAGAAATACCGTTTTTAACAAATGTTAATAATAAATTAAAAAGAAATACGTTATTACCTTGCACACATGAAGATTATTTAGCAGCTTGCGAGCAGGAAATTCCAGAAAGATGGTGGAAAGCCCAAAGAAGGAATATTTTGTAAAAGTCGTTATTTTTCAAAGTGTTAAAGCAATGTTAACGCAGGTGTAATGCCAAAATTCAATATTTTTTGCACGTTTTTTAAAAAAATGTTGTTTTTTTCAAAATTATTGAATAGGTTTACGCCCTTAAATAGAAATTACATTTAACCCAAGTTTATATGAAGAAGTTTGTTGCATTTTCAGCAATTTTGTCATTATTTATCAGTTGTGGTAAAGGCGATAAAGGAGAATTAGTAGGAGTTAAAGGGAGAAAATGGCATCCCGAGAAACCTTACGGAATGACGTTAATCCCTGGAGGAGCTTTTATTATGGGTAAAGCCGATGATGATTTAGCTAACATTCAAGACGCGCCTACTAAGACAGTTACGGTTCGTTCATTCTATATGGATGAAACGGAAATTACTAACAGCGAGTACCGTCAGTTTGTTGAATGGGTAAAAGATTCAACTATCAGAACACGCCTAGCTATTCTTGCTGATGAACAAGGTCAAAAGCCTGGTTCTGGTGGAGGAAAAGGTGGAAGTATTGGTGATTTTGCCTTTGCTGACGTTGATCCTGAGAAAATGACTCCATACGACAAGTATATGTATGAAAATTATTACAGTGTAGGAACTGATGATGATATTTATGCTGGAAGAAAGTTAAATAAAAAAATCAAGGTTATTAAAGAACCTAGTAAATATCCAGATGAATTTTATGTAGAAGTTATGGACTCAATGTACCTACCTGAGTCTGAATCATACAATGGTTTAAAAACTATTGATGCTTCTAAGTTAAAATTCAAATACAATCAAGTAGACTTAAACAAAGCTGTTAAGAAAAAAGGTCGTAAAAACTTCTATGAAGATGCACCACCAATTGAAATCTACCCAGATACAACAGCTTGGATAAAAGATTTTGCTTATTCTTATAATGAGCCAATGCATAATGATTATTTCTGGCATCAAGCTTATGGAGAATATCCTGTAGTAGGTGTTTCTTGGAATCAAGCAAAAGCATTTTGTGCTTGGAGAACAATGTATAAAAATGCATTTATCAAAAAGAAAAAAGGAAGAGATCAAGTAAATTCATTCCGTTTACCAACAGAAGCAGAATGGGAATATGCTGCAAGAGGTGGAATTGAAGGTGGAACTTATCCTTGGGGAGGTCCTTATGCTAAAAATGACAGAGGTTGTTTTATGGCAAACTTCAAACCAAACCGTGGAGATTATGCTGCTGATGGTGCTTTATACACTGTTGAAGCTAAATCATACGAACCAAATGATTATAACTTATATAACATGGCGGGTAACGTTTCAGAGTGGACAGAATCTTCTTACTATGCTGAAGCTTATGAATTCGTTTCTACAATGAATCCACATGTTGCTGATAAGAAAAACCAAAGAAAAGTAGTTCGTGGTGGTTCATGGAAAGATGTTGCTTACTTCTTACAAGTTTCAACTCGTGATTATGAATATGCTGACTCTGCAAGAAGTTACATCGGATTCAGAACTGTACAAGATTACATGGGTACAGCAGCAACAGGAACTAGTCCTAAATAGTATTTAACCAATTTTATTATATAATTAACTTAACTAACTAAAAATTTATTTATTATGGCATTATTAAGCAAAAAAATGATGGGATTCCTTTACGGAATGGGAGCGGCAGTAGTAATCGTTGGAGCATTATTCAAATTAATGCACTGGCCAGGTGCAGGACCAATGCTTGTAATCGGTTTATTAACTGAAGCATTAATTTTCGCATTATCAGCATTTGAACCAGTAGAACATGAATTAGATTGGTCTTTAGTATACCCTGAATTAGCAGGTGGAGAAGCTAAAGCAAAAGATAAAAAAGAAAATCCAGCTGACGCTCAAGGTTTATTGTCTCAAAAATTAGATAATATGTTGAAAGAAGCTAAAATTGATGGTGAATTAATGGCAAGCTTAGGAAACAGTATCAAAAACTTCGAAGGTGCTGCTAAATCAATTTCTCCAACTGTAGATGCTATGGCTGGTCAAAAGAAATATGCTGAAGAAATGTCTACAGCTGCAGCTCAAATGGAAGCTTTAAATAACTTATACAAATTACAATTAGACAGCGCTTCTAGAAATGCTACTGCAAATCAAGAAATTGCTGACAATGCAGCTAAATTAAAAGAGCAAATGCAGTCAATGACTTCAAACATTGCATCTTTAAATGCTGTTTACGGAGGTATGCTTACTGCTATGAGTAACAGATAATTAGTTTTATCAAATTAAAGAATTATTAATTAAAACTAATTTAAAGAAAAAATGGCAGGAGGAAAATTAACCCCTAGACAGAAGATGATTAACCTAATGTACTTGGTTTTCATCGCAATGTTGGCATTAAATATGTCAAAAGAAGTATTAACAGCTTTTGGTAATTTTAATGACAAGTTCTCAGAATCTAATAAATTAACAGAGCAATCTAACGCAACTTTATTATCTGCATTAGATACTAAAGCAACTGATGAGCCAGCAAAGTATGCTGAGCCTGCAAGAAAAGCTAAAGATGTTGCTAAAATCTCTAAAGATTTTGTTGCTTTCTTAGAAACTGTTAAAGCTGAAGTTACAGAAGGAATTGAGCCAGATGAAACTGGTAAATTACCTTTCGAATCTATGGATAAATCTACTATCGACGAAAAATGGTTTGCTGGTGATGGATATAGCCCAAGAGGAACAGAAATTGTTTCTAAAATTGACAAGTATGTTGCTGATGTTAAAAAAGTATTAGGTAATGACGTAAAGTACATTCCTTTTATCAAAGAAATTGAGAAAAAATTCTCAACCGCTGATATCACAAACAGAGAAGGTGTAAAACAAAAGTTTTTAGATTATAAAACTAAAGGTTTCCCTGCAGTATCTACATTAACATTCATTACTGCTATGCAAAATGACGTTAAAAATACTGAAGCAGGAGCTTACAACTTATTCTTAGGTAATGCATTACAATCTGCTGCATCTATGAAAAACTTCCAAGCAATTGTTGTGTTAGATAAAAATGCATATTTCGCTGGAGAGCAAGTTACAGGTAAAGTAGTTTTAGGTCGTTATGATGCTAACACTGTACCAACATCTTTCAAAGGTCCTGGAAAAATTGAAAACGGTCAAGCAGTTATCTCTATGACAGCAGGTGGTATCGGTGAACAAAATATCTCTGGAGAATTTGGTTTCTTAGAAGATGGAAAAGAAATTCCATTAAAATTCGAAGGGAAATACGTTGTAGTTCCTCGTCCTAACCAAGCTATTATTTCAGCTGACAAAATGAATGTTGTTTACCGTGGAGTTCCTAACCCTATTTCTATCTCAGTTCCTGGTATTGCTTCTAACAAAGTAAATGCTAGTGCTCCTGGAATGTCTAAAGTAGGTGATGGTAAATTCATGTTAAAACCAGGTTCAGGTAGTGAAGTTAAAATTAGCGTAAACGCTACAATGCCTGATGGTAAATCTATGTCTAGTGCACAAGTATTTAGAATTAAAGGTTTACCTGCTCCAACTGGAAAAGTTGGTGGTTCTGAGAAGAACAAAGGACCAAAATCTAACTTAGAAGTTTGTTCTGTTACTGCTGTTATGGAAGATTTCGATTTCCCTGTAACAGTAAACGTTACTCAGTTTAACGTTAAAGTTCCTGGACAACCTACAATTGTAGTTTCTGGTAATAGAATGGATACTAGAGCTAGATCTGCAATTGCAAAAGCACAAAAAGGTGATGTTGTAGTTATTTCTGAAATCAAAGCTAGTTTCACTGGTATTGATCAAATGGCTAAGAAAGTATCAATTTGTACTTACGAAATACAATAATTTAAATTAATTTGAGTTTATCTTTTTAAACCAAATAAAAAATGAATAAAATGAATTGGAGAAATAGTATTGCGATTTTAGTATTAGGTTTAAGTGCTACTACTTTTGCTCAGTCAAACTTATTAAATGCTAAGACACCTGATCAAATCGGGAAAAAAACTGAAGCTGAATTAAGTGCTGACAATGATAAACCGTTGCCTTACGGCTATGTTCATGATAGAGATATCTTAATGGGAAAACGTATTTGGGAATTTGTTGATCTTGATGAGAGAGTAAACTTTCCTCTTTATTTCCCAGTTGAAGGTGATGTTATGTCTTCACCTGATAGAAGACCTCTTTATAATGTACTAATTAGTGGAATTAAAGAAGGTAAAATAACTGAAGTTTATGACTCAAGTTATTTTACAACTAAGAAAACTTTAAAAGATATTGAGTCTTCATTATATACTGTTGATACTACTGATGTAGGTCGTGAACAAATGAATGAGGATATGGAAGCTTACCGTAAAGGTACCAAGAAAATCGATGAGGAGTTTATTAGAAAAACTGAGATTGAAGCTTATGATGTAAGTGCTTATCGTATTGTTGGTTATTGGTATTTCGATAAAAGACAAGGTGAGTTAAAATACAGATTATTAGGTATTTGTCCAGTTGTTCCTGATGTTTTCTCTAAGAAAAATAATGATGCTGAATTGGAATATATTGATTTGTTTTGGGTTTATTTCCCATCAACAAGAGATATCTTACATGAAGCAAAAGCTTTCAATAATAGAAACTCTGCAATGCCGTTTTCTTTTGATCATTTGTTAAACGCTCGTCGTTTTAATGGTATGATTTATTTAGAAGAGAATGTTTATGGTGATCGTAAGATTGCTGATTACATGAAAGAAAACTCTCAAATGCAATTGTTAGAATCGGATCGTGTAAAAGAAAAGATTCGTGACTTCGAACAAGATATGTGGAATTATTAATAATATTTCTCCAATTTCATTTAAAAAAAACTCTTACCATTGGTAAGAGTTTTTTAATTTTACACCATGATAGATTTTATAATCGTAGGAAATGGTTTAGCCGGAATTTCATTTTCGGAAATTGCTTTGCAAAACAATAAATCAATTTTTGTTTTTGATAACAATTCGCAACCTTCATCACGAGTCGCTGGAGGATTGTATAATCCTGTTGTGTTAAAGCGTTTCAGTGAAGTTTGGAAAGCAAAGGAGCAAATTGATTTTGCTTTTCCTTTGTATCATAAAATTCAATCCAAGTTGAATGTGGTTTTCGATTTTGAATTGCCCATACTTCGTAAATTATATTCTGTTGAAGAACAAAATAATTGGTTTCAAGCAGCAGACAAACCCAATTTAGCTCCTTTTTTAGATGCTAAATTAGTTACAAGTTCTTATAAGAATATTGCTTCTCCATTTCACTACGGAAAAGTAAATCATACTGGTTATTTAGAAATTTCAACTTTGATTGAAGCCTATTGTAATTATCTGAAATCACTAAATAGTTTTTCAAATGAAGGTTTCCATTATAATGAAATTGAATTTTTAGATAATGGTATCCAATATAAAAACATTAAAGCTAAGCACATCATTTTTGCTGAAGGTTTTGGTTTGCATGCTAATCCATATTTTAATGATTTGCCATTAGATGGTACAAAAGGGGAATTATTAATCATTAAAGCTCCAAATTTAGATTTGGATGTCGTAATAAAGTCAAGTGTATTTATACTTCCAATTGGTAATGATTTGTATAAAGTAGGAGCTACTTACGATTGGAAAGACAAAACAAATACCCCAACTGAGGAAGGAAAACAAGAATTGGTTGACAAGTTAAAAGAAATTATTTCTTGTGATTTTGAAATTGTAGAGCACTTTGGTGGCGTGAGACCTACAGTTAAAGACAGAAGACCATTAGTTGGAACGCATCCTGAGTTTAAACAACTGCATGTTTTAAATGGTTTAGGAACTCGTGGTGTAATGCTTGGTCCATATTTAGCCAATCAATTATTTCAACATATTGAAAACAATATACCTTTGGAAAAAGAAATAGATATAATAAGATGTTATAAAAAAAACCGAAACTAATTTGTTTCGGTTTTTTCTTTATCTAAGTGTGGCTTTCTTTTCGCCTTTGTGTTGTTTCCAATCCTTGTCGTAACTCATAAACATATTTATCCATATGTTTCGAGATAATCGCATAATTACGGGCATAAAAACAATTAGAGTAATGATTATAGCAATAAAATTGTTTACCAAATTCTTTTCTCCAACAAAGAAATAGGTGATGATAAAAGCAGCTACACCAAATGCAATTCCTAAGGCATAACTCACATACATAGCGCCATAAAAAAACGAAGGTTCAATTTTATATTTGGTTCCACAATGACTACAATTTTCGTGCATTTTGTACACATTTAGAACATTATACGGATTTTTGTCTAAATACATGCTTTCTTCATTGCAAGTTGGACAACTTCCTGTTAAAATACTATTTAATTTGGATCCTTTTTTTAACATTTGCAAAATATTTTACACAAAGGTACAATAACTAACTATTCCTAGTGTAACAATTGTAACATTCAATATGCTAAACATACATAATTTATCGGTTTCATTTGGTGGAACGTATCTTTTTGAAGAAGTAACTTTTAGATTGGGTTCTGGAGATAGAGTTGGACTTGTCGGAAAAAATGGTGCTGGAAAATCAACCATGTTGAAAATTTTAGCCAAAGATTTTGCGCCGGATTCTGGTCAAATTGCGACAGAGAAAGAAGTTAAAATGGGATTTCTTCGTCAAGATATCGATTTTGTAAAAGGAAGAACCGTTTTGGAAGAAGCCTATCAAGCTTTTGAAGAAATCAAACGAGCTGAATTTCGAATCGATGAAATCAATCATCAATTAGTAACCAGAACTGATTATGAAAGTCAAGAATATTCTGATTTGATTGAAGAATTGAGTGATGTTACGCATCATTATGAAGTTCTTGGAGGATATAACTATGTTGGAGATACTGAGAAAATCCTTTTAGGTCTAGGATTTAAAAGAGAAGATTTTGACAATCAAACTGATACTTTTTCGGGTGGTTGGAGAATGCGTATTGAATTAGCAAAATTATTATTGCAATCAAACGATATTTTACTTTTGGATGAGCCAACGAATCACTTAGATATCGAAAGTATCATTTGGTTAGAAGGTTTTTTACGAAATTTCCCAGGTGTAGTCGTAATTGTTTCACACGATAAAATGTTTTTGGATAATGTTACGAATCGTACCATTGAAATTTCTTTAGGAAAAGCCTACGATTTTAATAAACCGTATTCTGAATATTTGGTATTGCGTCAGGAAATTCGCGAAAAGCAATTGGCTACTCAGAAAAATCAAGCTAAGAAAATTGAGGAAACCGAAAAGTTAATCGAGAAATTTCGTGCCAAAGCATCAAAAGCTTCGATGGCGCAATCATTGATTAAAAAATTAGATAAAGTAGAACGAATTGAAGTTGATGAAGATGACAATTCGGTAATGAATATTTCGTTTCCTGTTTCGCAAACGCCAGGAAGAGTTGTTGTTGAAGCGGAACATGTTACGAAAGCCTATGGTGATAAAACCATATTAAAAGACATTTCGCTTTTAGTAGAACGTGGAAGTAAAGTAGCCTTCGTTGGTCAAAATGGTCAAGGAAAATCAACGTTTATGAAAGCAATCGTAAACGAATTTGAATACGAAGGTTCTATTAAATTAGGACATAATGTGCAATTGGGATATTTCGCTCAGAATCAAGCGGAATATTTAGATGGCGAAATCACGCTGCTACAAACTATGGAAGAAGCTGCAACAGATACGAACCGTTCAAAAGTTCGAGATATGTTGGGTTCGTTTTTATTCCGTGGCGACGATGTAGAGAAAAAAGTAAAAGTACTTTCAGGTGGTGAGCGAAATCGTTTGGCACTTTGTAAATTGCTTTTGCAACCGATAAATGTTTTGGTAATGGACGAACCAACCAATCACTTGGATATTAAGTCTAAAAACGTTTTAAAAGCCGCTTTAAAGCAGTTTGAAGGAACTTTGTTGTTGGTGTCTCACGACCGTGATTTCTTGCAAGGGATGTCAAATATTGTGTACGAATTCAAAGATCAGAAAATCAGAGAATATTTAGGAGACATCAATTTCTTCTTAGAGCAGAAAAACGCCATGAATATGCGCGAAATTGAAAAGAAAGAAGTGGTTTCGAATGCAAACACAAACAAAGCAGTCAAAAATATTTCGTACGAAGACCAAAAGAAAGCCAAATCATTACAAAATAGATTAAGCAAAATTGAAAGTCAAATTCAGCAATTAGAAAAAGATATTCAATTAGACGATAAAGCATTAGCTTCTAATTATGACAAACACATTGAAGATGCTACGTTTTTTGCGGCTTACGAAAAAAAGAAAAAAGAGTTGGAACAATTATTAGAAGATTGGGAAAACGTGCAATTAGAAATTGAAATGGTAAATAGTTAACTGCAATACAAAATATTATAGCAATTAAGCAACAAGAATAAGATGACTATGATTATTACAATCATGGTCATTTTGTTTTTTCTTATAAATGCACCAACATTCCGCTTCATTTTGTCAAATTTATAATGTGGTAAAATTGTAATAATTAAAATCAAGAACCAATACGTCAAATAACGTATTTTTTTAAATAAGATTGTTCTTCTTGGCTTTTTGAACGGCTTCTAATTTGTTGTGAACTTGAAGTTTTGTGTAAATATTTTCAATGTGTTTTCTTACCGTTGCCGGAGATAAAAATAAATTCTCAGCAATATTGATGTAGTTTAATCCTTTGCTAAGTTGCTCTAAAACATCGATTTCTCTTGCCGATAATTTAATGATTTCTTCTTCTTTTTTATTATCTAAATCAATTGGATTACGAAGTAATTTTAAAGTTTTCAATGCAATTGAAGGATTCATGGCAGCACCTCCGTTTAAAGTATCGATAATGCCTTCATAAAGCGTTTTTGGTTCTACTTCTTTCAGTAAATATCCATCGGCTCCAGCTTTGATTGCATTAAAAATGTTTTCATCATTATCAAAAACAGTTAACATGATGACTTTGATATGCGGATATTTGTTTTTTATGATTTCTGTAGCTTCGATTCCGTTTAAAATAGGCATATCGATATCCATTAAAATGACATCGATATTATGATTATTACTTATCTTGGTCAGTAAATCTGAACCATCTAAAGCAGTAAATTTTATCTGAATCTCATCAAAAAAAGAAAGCTTTTCCTGAATAGCTTTGATTAGGAAAGTATTGTCGTCTACGATAACCGTTTTGATATTTTTTTGCATTTTTTGATGATGATTAGTCGGATTAAACTTCGTTTTGATTAGGTAAGCTTAGATAAATTTTAGTTCCTTTTTCGGTGGCTTCAATATTGAAATCGCCTTTTAATTCGGAAGCTCTTTTTTTCATTGTATTCAATCCATTGCCAATTTCGGCTGTAGCCAAATCAAATCCTTTTCCGTTGTCAGAAACCACAATAGTTATTTTGTTATCAGATTCGATAAATGAAACATCAATTTGTGAAGCATTCGCATGTTTAATGGCATTATTGACCGCTTCTTGTATCAAACGATAAATATTCATTCCGTCTCTGGAAGTGAAAGATTGAAACGATTTTGTCTCAAAGTTAAAATTAAATCGAATACCATTTAATGAAAGTTGGGCATTATCAATAAAATTTGAAATTCTTGTTTTCAAATCTTCAATCGTAATTTCTTCTTTGTTCATGGCCCAAATCGTATCTCGCAATTCGTAGATAGTTTCCTTAGTAAAAGAACTAATATTATTTAATTTATCCTCTAATTTTGGATTACCATCCGCAAATGCATATTTTAAAGAATCTACAGACGAAATAATAAAGGTAAGTTGCGCACCAATGTTATCATGCAAATCTCTCGAAATTTGAAGTCTTTGTTCCTGAAGACGATTTTGAGTTTCGATTTTCAGTAACGCATCTTTTAATTCGTTTTCTTTTTGCAATTGAAGGGTTTTCATTTTTTGATTTTTTAGCATAAAATAGCCAACGATTATGGATAAAATTAATAGTGAAATAATGATTACGATGTAAGTGTTTTTTACAGCTAAATTGGCTTTTTGTTCTAAAATTTCTTTCTCTTTTCTTTCGGTATCAAACTCTGTGTCGAGTTCAGCTTGTTTAATTCTAAGATTGATATTGGAAATACTATCTTTATAAGTGGTGTAGTTTTTAAAATTATCTAAAGCGGTTTTATAATCTGAATTTAATTCATATAATTCGGAAAGTTTTTGATAATTGTCTTGAGTTAAATAATTGTAATTGTAAGCTTTACTTTCATTTAATGCTTTGCTGAAATATTCAATTGATTTTTGATTGTCTTTAATTTCAAAATAGTAATAACCATAAAAATTTAAATTTTCTGCAATTCCTATTTTATCGTCAATTTCTAAACGAATTTGATACGCTTTGTCTAAGTTTTGTTTTGCTTTAGCAAAGTCTTTTAACGTTAATTGAAGCATCCCAATTTTATTCAAACTATAAGGAATCCCTATTTTATCATTCGCTTTTTCTTTTAAAGTCAAAGATTTGTTATAGAATAAAAAAGCACTGTCGTACTCTTTTTTCATCTCTTTTAAAACACCATAATTGTCATAAATGCCTCTAAGTTCGTACTCAGCATTGTGTTTTTCGCCAATTTTTAATCCTTTTTGCATATACATGATGCCAGAATCCAAATTACGTTTTCTTAAATGATAGCCGTAACTAGCATAAAGAGAGGCTACTTTGCCATTTTGTTTTAATTGTTTAAAGTTTTCAATGGCAATGAAAGTATATTTTGAGTGAAAATCATATTTACTTTGGTAAAAATAACAAAGTGCCATTTTTTCATAACTGGTAGCAATTCCTAATTTATAATTTTGTTTTTTTGAATCGGTTAAAACTTTATTAAACAATTCTAACGATTTAGAACTATTTGCAATAATATCATCAAAAGGCATGTTATTGATGGAGTCGATTTGCTTTTTAGAATAGGTTTGACTCCAACTAAAAGTAAATAGCTGAGAAAGAAGTATGGCAATTATGTATAGTATGTTATTCTTCATTTTGAAAGTTGAATCATTGTTACTATAAAAGTATGAAAATCAAATTTAAAACTGGATTTAAATCAGCGTAATACGTAAATAAGATTATAAATATTTAATAGTAAGCAAAGTAAAATTACTAGTCTAAATAAAATAACTAAAGACTCTTTCTTTTTACTTAATGTTTCGATGGAAAGAAATAATTTAGACATAATTCAGGTTTTATTTGTAGTGTAAAATTCGATTAAAACCAGACTATTTCCTATACGACATTTGACGTATTTAAAAAAAGCGGATGATCAAATGACAATCCACTTTTCGTAATCAAACTATATAAAACAAACTATTTAATAAGTTTACCAGTATCTTTTTCTAATGTTAAATCTAAAGCAGTTTTGTAAAGGCGCATTGAATTGATTAATGATTTTTGTGTAAATCCACCATCAGTCCAAAAATAATAATAGTACGTTATTGTATTCGTGCTTTCAGAATAGTACGTTTTAATTAATGCAACTTCAGCATTTAATTTGTTTATTAATTCTAAAACATCTCTTTTAGGAGCGCCGTCAACAAGATTGTAAACGCTACTTAATGTAACATATCTTTTATTTGAATCAATGTCCAAATAAATATTATACGTGTTTTTAATTTTAATGTACGTGTCTTTAACTTCTAAGACTTCAATGTAAGCATTTTCAAAAGTTTCTTTTAAAAAAGCTGGAGTTACTTCCGTTGCAGTAACTAATTTTTGAGCTGTAGCAAATTGAACAGAAATTAATAAAACAAATAAATAAAAGAATGAGGATAATTTTAAAGTTTTCATAAGAGTGAATTTTTATTATTATTGATAAGTCAAAATTCACAAAAAAAGGAAATATAGGAAATACGGCAATTGTCGTATTTTAACAAAATTTTATAAAAGGGTGCTGATTTTGAATGGTTTTAATTTTTAAATCGAGTTGATTTAAGAATTTTTGATGACTTTCTGTATTTGGATTAAACGGACGATGTTGTAATCCTTTTTGTATGGAACAAATCTCATTCATCAATCCAAATTCAGATTCTGAAATATAATTTTCAAAGAATTGAATCCAAATATAATCGATAGCTGTTTGATTAGGATGTAACATATCTTCGGCATAAAAACGATAGTCGCGCAATTCATCCATCATGATTTCATAAGAAGGGAAATAGGTGATGGGTGATGGGTGATGGGTGATTGTTTGGTGAATTGCTGCAATCAAATGGGCTTTACTCAAGTTGTTTTCGACAAAACCATCTTTTATGTGTCGAACTGGCGAAACCGTAAAAATGAATTTGCAATTTGGGTTAACCGAATGTACTAAAGAAATAATGTTTTCTAAACTTTCTTTAATCTCTTTAATCGTTTGTAATTCTTTTGTAAACTTTTTTTGTGGCACTTTGTGGCAATTAGCAACAATTTCGTTTGATTCTATATTTCGATACACCCACGAAGTTCCTAATGTGATGATGATGTGTGTTGAATCGTTTAATTGTTGATGTGTTGAGTTGATTAATTCGTTTAAAGAATTCAGAAAGGTGTCTTTATCCGCATTTGATAGTTCTGAATGTACTTCATAGCAATGCCACAATTCATTATGAAAGAAAATATCGTTTTCTGTAAACTTTCTTTTTTCAACACTACGACGAATTAGCTTTTCTAACGAAACCGGATTAAAAATAATCCCAAACGGATTTGTTTTTGCTTGAAATTTGAAATAATCGAACTTTTCAGCCATGTTTTCGGCAAAACAAGAACCCAATAACATGATTTTCGAATCGTAATCAATTGGAAAGCTGCTTTTTTGAATCGGAATTTTTGTTGTGAATTGCATTGCTAAATCTTAAATGTAATAAAAAAAGCTAATCAAAATTAGCAATATAAAGCATCAATAATCTGTACATTTCATCTGTTGACGAAAAGAACTTTTTAATTTTGGCGCGTCCTTCATCCGTAGTGTTAATATATTCTGGTTTTACGGATGCATTTTTAATGTTTTGTTGAAGGAATTCAGCATCATCTAGATGATAAGCATTTAAAATGCGAGGGGTGTTTTTAGTAACAATACCAGAAACAACAAAATTATCAGGATTATAACTTCCATTACCTTTAATTAACTTTGCTGGAGCATAACCGTCAATAATCATAGTGTAAAAAGCACCATTTTTATTTTGTATTTCAGTTTGATTGTCAAGATATAATATGTTTACATATGCATTGTAATCAAATATTTTTTCTACTCCTTTTTCAGAATATTTCACTCTTATTAAAGCATTGTATTCTTTGTTATTGCAATAATAATCATTAGAATCTAGATTTGAATCAAAAATAATTGAAGCCATTTCATATGAAATATTGTCATTAGCTCCAACCCAAGAATAAAACTCCAATGCGTATATTTTTTTATCTTGAGCATTTGTGTAAGACAAAAAGAAAAAGGCTATAGCTATTATAATATTTTTCATAAAAATAGAATTTTAGTTTCTCAAAGATAAACATTTTTTAAGTTTTTGATTTATTAAAACCAATTTCAATTTGGATTTAAGTGTACGTTTAAAATTAGAATTTATAAATAAACGATTAATTTTACTGAGGATTTAATTCGCTATAAAATGATTGAAAAAGAATATATCGAACCAAATGAAGGTTTCTCTCAAACGGTTGTAGTAAAAACAGGAAATTTTAAAACACTTTACATTTCTGGACAAATAGGTGATGGTGCAAATTTAGAAGTGCAAACCATTGCTACATTTCAAAATTTAGAAAAGCAACTTCAAAATTGCAATGCTACTTTTAAAGATGTAGTAAAAATGAATACGTACATTGTAAATTTCAATCCAGAAGTAGATTTACCTATTTTTAGAAAAATCAGAAAAGAATTTCTAGGAAATGAAAATTATCCCGCAAGTACTTTAGTTGGAATTGAAAGCTTAGGAAGAAAAGAATGGTTGATTGAAATTGAAGCGATTGCGGTAGTGGAATAAAAAACAAAACCCAAGATTTTTTCTTGGGTTTTGTTTTAGTTGTTATAAAAATATTGAGTTGTGGTTATTTCCTCACCATCATCTTCAATTTCCGAGATTAAGTAATTACTTGAATTGTAAGTTAAAGTAAAATCAGTTCCAGAATAAGTATCATTTCTGCCTGTGAAATTATTGACAAAATTATTTGCGTAATCTATTTCAAAAGGTAATTTATCCATTCCTAAAATATTCTTGTATGGAGAGTTTTTAACATCATAAGTGTATGTTTCCTCGTATCCATTATCATGAATTGCAGAAGTAACTCTTCCTTGGGAATCAAAAGTAAAATATCCTTCAGATGATAACGTAAGAGGAAAGTCTAAATCTCCACTATATTTAGAAAAACTTACGGTTCCATCTGAATTATAAGTGTAGTTAACACTTGTTCCGTAGTTACCGCTAGGTGAATATTCATTTCTTTTAGAATTTATTAATTTATCATTTGAATTATATTCATAGATGTTTTCTTGTGTTAGTGTTCCTGCTCTGAAATATTCAATTTTTGTAATTAAATTTCCTGAGTAAGTTATAGTTGAAGATGAGTTGAAATCACCAGTCGAACCTAAAAGTTTATTGCCATTATAATTAAAATTCATTGTAAAAGTTGAACCATCTTCGAGAGTTTCGATATAGCTCGTTGGTAAAATAAGTGATGAAGAATCATCATTGTCACTTGAACATGAGTTTAGGATAATTGAAAAAAAAAGAAAAAGGTAAAGTAGTTTTTTCATTTTTTGTTTTGTTTAATTTGTTGCTAATATAGAAAAAAACCTACAAAGATTTTGTCTCTAAATAGGTTTTTAAATAATTTAGAATCTTTCTATTTTTTAATTTAGAAACTCAACAGCTTTCTCCAACGCTTCTTTAATTCCACCTACATTTTTCCCTTTTCCTGAAGCGAAGAAAGGTTGTCCACCACCATTTCCGTCGATTAGTTTTCCTAATTCTCTGATTACGTTTCCAGCATTTAATCCTTTTTCAGCAACTAATTCTTTTGAAATGTAGCAGTGAATATTTGGTGCATTATCTTCAATTGATGCTAAGAATACAAAGGCATTTGGTTTTGAAGTTCCAATAGCTTGTGCTAAATCTTTAGTCGAACTCATAGATAAATCTACTTGTTTTGCTAAAAATTGGATTCCGTTTACTTCTTGAAAATCTGCAACTAATGTGTTTTTTAATCCTTCGATTTTTTCTTTTACTAATTGCTCTAATTGTTTTTTCAACTTAGCGTTATCATCTTGCAATGAAGCCACTGATTTTAAAACATCTTGTGGGTTTTTCAATACTTCTTTGATTTCTGCCAATGTATTTTCTTGCGAAGTGTAAAAATCTTTCACAGCATCACCAGTAATTGCTTCAATACGACGAATTCCAGCTGCAACAGCACCTTCTGAAATAATTTTGAAATGCCAAATTTCAGCGGTGTTTTTCACGTGAATTCCACCACATAACTCTTTACTGTCACCAAATTCAATCATACGAACATTATCACCATATTTTTCTCCAAACAAAGCCATTGCGCCTTTGTCTAACGCTTCTTTGATTGGAATGTTTCGGTGTTCTACTAATTTTAATTGTGCTTCAATTTGTGCATTTACACTTGCTTCAACCTGACGTAATTCTTCATCTGAAACTTTAGAAAAATGCGAAAAGTCAAAACGTAAATAATTTGGGTTAACCAACGAACCTTTTTGTTCCACATGCGTTCCTAAAATGTTTCTCAAAGCCAAATGCATCAAATGCGTAGCCGAGTGATTTTTAGAAGTCGAAGTTCTTAAATCGGTATTTACTTTTGCTACAAATCCGGCTTCAATATTTTCTGGAAGTTGTTTTGCGAAATGTAATATTAAGTTGTTCTCTTTTTTAGTATCAATAATTTCAATCGTTTCGTTTGCCGAAACTAACGTTCCTTTATCCCCAACTTGTCCACCACCTTCAGGGTAAAAAGGTGTGTTATCTAAAACAATTTGATATAAAACCCCATCTTTTTTAGAATCTACTTTACGAATACGAGTGATTTTTACCTCATTCTCTGTTTTGTCATATCCCACAAATGTTTCAACGTTTCCTGAAATCAAAACGTTCCAATCTTCAGTAGAAACTTCTGAAGCTGCACGTGAACGTGCTTTTTGTTCTTGCATCGCCACATTGAAACCAGCTTCGTCTAAATCGTATCCTTTTTCACGAAGAATTAAAGCCGTTAAGTCAATTGGAAAACCAAAAGTATCATATAGTTCAAATGCTTTTGCACCCGAAACTTCTTTTCCAGTGGTTTCAGCCATAACGTTTTCTAACAATTGTAATCCTTGTTCTAAAGTTCTTAAGAAAGACGCTTCTTCTTCACGAATTACATTGGTAACCAATTGTTGTTGCGATTTAATTTCTGGGAAAAATTCGCCCATTTGATTCGCTAACACTTCTACTAATTTATTAATGAAAGGTTCTTTTGTTCCTAAAAACGTAAATCCGTAACGAATCGCACGACGTAAAATTCTACGAATTACATAACCAGCACCAGTATTTGAAGGTAATTGTCCGTCAGCAATTGCAAACGCTACCGCACGAACGTGGTCAACTATTACACGAATCGCAATGTTGGTTTTGTTTTGTTCTTCTGATATATTTTTAACTTCGTTTGAAGTGTATTTTAAACCTGTAATTTGTTCTACTTTTTCAATAAGTGGTGTGAAAACATCAGTGTCATAGTTAGATGTTTTTCCTTGTAATGCCATACACAAACGTTCAAATCCCATTCCGGTATCTACGTGTTGTGCTGGTAATTTTTCTAACGAACCATCAGCTTTACGGTTGAATTCCATGAATACGTTGTTCCAAATTTCCACTACTTGTGGATGGTCGTTATTCACTAAACTTTTTCCAGAAACTAAAGCTTTTTCTTCCTCCGTACGTAAATCAACGTGAATTTCAGAACAAGGGCCACATGGTCCTTGGTCACCCATTTCCCAGAAATTATCTTTTTTATTTCCTAAAATAATTCGGTCTTCGCTAATTAATTCTTTCCAAATATCCCATGCTTCTTGATCAAACGGCACATTCTCATCAGGATTTCCTTCAAAAACAGAAACGTATAAATTTTCTTTCGGAATTTTATAAACTTCCGTTAATAATTGCCAAGCCCAATTGATAGCTTCTCTTTTGAAATAATCGCCAAAAGACCAGTTACCCAACATTTCGAACATGGTGTGATGATAAGTATCAAAACCTACATCTTCTAAATCATTATGCTTTCCTGAAACACGAAGACATTTTTGCGTATCGGCTATTCTTGGGCTTTTTGGAGTTCCATTGCCTAAGAAATATTCTTTGAATTGGGCCATCCCCGAGTTGTTAAACATCAAAGTTGGGTCGTCTTTTAAAACGATTGGCGCAGAAGGAACAATTAAGTGTCCGTTAGATTCGAAGAATTGTAAAAACTGTTTACGAATGTCTTGTGATTTCATTATCAATTATTTAGTTCTGATTTTAATTATTGATTTTGATAGGAATTTAGGATTAGATTTTCGAAAAATATCCCAACTAAAAAATAAAATAGCTTTAGAATGAAACATTTCTTAAATTTGTTCGTATAACCTATGTCAATCAATAAATTTGGCACAAAAATAGTATATTTTCATTTATGTCGAAGGTAAAATATTATTACGATTCAGAAAATTTAGCCTACAAGCGTATTCAGACAAAAAAAAGGAAGAAGTTTGGCTATATTGTGTTGTTTTTGGTGTCTTCGGCTTTGTTTGGATTCTTGATTTTTTTGCTATTGATTAACACTAGTTATTTCGAAACACCAAAAGATAAAATTCAAGCGAGAGAAATTGAAGCTTTAGCTTTAAATTATAAGGTTTTGAATAAGAAGCTGGATTTGATGAATGAGGTTTTAGAAGCGATTGAAAATAGAGATAATAATATTTACAGAATATATTTTAATACAACTCCAATTTCAGAAGAAGAACGAAAAGCAGGTTTTGGAGGTGTAAACAGATACAAAGATTTGCAAGGATTTAATAATTCGGAGTTAATGGAAAACACAACAAAACGTGTGGATGTTTTAACGAAAGAATTGGTAATTCAATCCAAATCGTTGGATGAAATTGTGGCTTTGGCGAAACAGAAAGAAAAGTTGTTAGCGGCAATTCCGGCTATTCAACCAGTTAAAAATGAAGATTTAAAACAAATGGCTTCGGGTTATGGTTATCGAAGTGATCCATTTACGAAAATTAGAAAGTTTCATTACGGAATGGATTTTACTGCTCGAACAGGAACGCCAATTTACGCTACCGGAGATGGAGTTGTTTACAAAGCAGATGCTTCGTTATCAGGATACGGAAATCATATAGAAGTGAATCATGGTTATGGTTATAAAACGTTGTATGCGCATTTAAGTAAATACAATTGTCGTCCAGGACAGCGCGTGAAACGTGGGGATATTATTGGATATGTGGGAAGCACAGGAAGAAGTCAGGCACCACATTTACATTACGAAGTATTTAAAAATGGAGAGCGTGTAAATCCGCTGAATTTCTATTACGGAAGTATTTCGGCAAAAGAATATATAGAGATTTCAAAATTAGCGAATCAAGAAAATCAATCATTAGACTAATGCATTTAGAATTAGCACCAGACAAAAGATATTACAGCATTGGCGAAATAGCCAAAGCTTTTAACGTAAATGCTTCCTTAATTCGTTTTTGGGATAAAGAATTCGATATTCTAAAACCAAAGAAAAATGCCAAAGGGAATCGCATGTTTACACCCGAAGATGTGAAGAATTTGCAATTGATTTATCATTTGGTAAAAGAGCGCGGATTCACATTAGAAGGTGCCAAAACACATTTGAAAGAAGGTCAGAAAAAAACCTTAGATAAATTTGAAATTATCAGCAAATTAGAAACGATTAAAGCACAATTGAACACAATTAAAAATCAACTATAAACAAATTAATAAACTTTAAACTTAAAAAAATGATGAGAAAATTTTTGCCTTTTATTATCGGTGGTGGATTAGTATTAATCCTAATATTTTGGTTCTTTAGTATCAAAAACGGAGCAGTTCGTGTAAATCAAGAAGTAAATAAAGAATGGGGAAATGTAGAAACGTCTTACCAAAGAAGAAATGACCTTATTGGAAATTTAGTTAAAACGGTTCAAGGTTCTGCTGATTTTGAAAAATCAACTTTAGAAGCAGTGATCAAAGCACGTTCGGAAGCGACTTCTGTAAAAATTGACCCTACGAATATGACGCCAGAACAATTAACACAATTCAATCAAGCGCAAGGAAATTTAAATAGTTCTTTGTCAAGATTATTGGTAACTGTTGAGCAATATCCAGATTTAAAAGCAAATCAAAACTTCTTGAAATTACAAGATGAGTTAGCTAGTACAGAAAATCAAATCTTAACAGCAAGAACACGTTTCAACGAATCGGTTCAAAAATACAACAACTACATTTTGGTTTTTCCTAATTCTATTTTCTTAGGAAACTACAAAGAAAAACCATATTTCGATGCAGTTGCAGGTGCTGAAAAACCAGTGGATGTAGAATTTGATTTCAATAAAGAGAAAAAATAATGTCAAAAACCGAAGATTTCTTATCAAAAGCAGAAGAGCAAGAAATTGTTCATGCTATTGTTGAAGCCGAAAAAAACACTTCGGGAGAAATTCGTGTGCACATTGAAGAACATACAGAAAAATCACCTCTTGACAGAGCTCAGGAGGTTTTTTTTGAATTGAAAATGGACGAAACGCAAGACCGAAATGGCGTTTTGTTTTATGTGTGTGTTTCAGATAAAAAGTTTGCTATAATTGGCGATAAAGGAATCAACGAAGCAGTAGAATCTGATTTTTGGGATTGTACAAAAGATACAGTAATTGCTAACTTTAAAGAAGGCAACTTCAAGAAAGGCTTGGTCGAAGGAATTCTTAGAGCAGGCGAAAGATTGAAAAAATATTTCCCATATCAATCAGATGATACTAACGAATTGTCTAACGAAATCTCAAGAAGTTAATATGAAAAAGTTATTTTTATTTGTATTAGCTTTAAGCGGAATGATTGCTCATGCGCAGTTTGATATTCCAAAAAAACCTAGTTTTCAAACGAGTGTTTACGATTATGCCGATGTTTTAAATCCACAAGAAGAAAAAGAGTTAGAGAATAAATTGGTTCGCTATTCTGATTCTACTTCTACTCAAATTGTAGTAATTTCAGTTGAAGATTTAAAAGGAGAAGATATCGGGATTTTAACTCCAAAATGGGGACATGAGTGGGGAATAGGTCAAGAAAAAGAAGACAACGGAATTCTAATTTTATTATCCAAAAACGATAGAAAAATTTGGATTGCGCCAGGTTATGGAGTAGAAGATAGGTTAACCGCTGGAATCAACGGAGAACTTATCCGAAACATTATTATTCCAGAATTCAAAGCCGGAAGTTATTACACCGGTTTAGATAAAGGCGCTGATGCTATTTTTGAAGTTTTAAAAGGAAAATACAAAGGTTCTAGAAAAGAATCTAGTAATCCTTTACCATTCATCTTGATTGTTATTTTTATTATTATTCTGTTAGTTTTAGCTTCCAGAGGAAATAAAGGTGGTGGAAATTTTAGAGGTGGCGGTGGCTTAGATTTAGGCGACATTATTATTTTAAGCAGCCTAGGTAGAAGCGGCGGCGGTTTTGGTGGTGGCGGAAGCTTTGGCGGTGGTTCAGGAGGATTTGGCGGCGGCTTCGGCGGCGGTGGTTTCTCAGGTGGTGGCGCTGGCGGAAGTTGGTAAATTAAATCACGAAGTAATCATAAAAAAACTCGTTAGTGTTTGCTAACGAGTTTTTTGTTTTCTATTTCTGTCTGAAATAAATATCAATTGGAACGCCACTAAAATTGTATTGTTCTCTTAATTTATTTTCAATAAAACGTTTGTATGGGTCTTTTACATATTGTGGTAAGTTGGCAAAAAACACAAACTGAGGAGTTGGTGTTGGCAACTGCATGCAATATTTAATTTTTACATATTTTCCTTTCAAGGCTGGTGGTGGTGTTGCTTCAATAATTGGCAACATCAACTCATTGAATTTTGAAGTCGAAATACGTTGTTTTCTGTTTTCAAACACTTCAACTGCTGTTTCTAATGCTTTTAATAAACGTTGTTTCGTTAAAGCTGAGATAAAAAGAATAGGCACATCAGTAAATGGTTGTAATTCTTCTCTAATTTTTCTTTCGTAATCACGAGTAGTCATGGTGTCTTTTTCTACCAAATCCCATTTGTTTACTAAGATAACAACTCCTTTACGGTTTTTTTCGGCCAACCAAAAAATACTTTGATCTTGCCCTTCAAATCCACGAGTAGCATCAATAACTAATAAACAAACATCACTGTGTTCAATTGCTCTCACCGAACGCATTACCGAGTAAAATTCTAAATCTTCTTTTACTTTTGCTTTACGTCTAATTCCGGCAGTATCTACTAAGTTGAACTCGAATCCAAAACGGTTGTATTTCGTATCAATTGCATCACGAGTAGTTCCAGCAATGTCGGTTACCACAAATCTATCTTCGCCGATTAAAGCGTTTATGAAGGAAGATTTTCCTGCATTTGGTCTTCCTACAACACAAAAACGTGGTAATGGTTCTACTTCTTCGGTAACTTCTGGCATTTCAGGTAACACTTCGACTAATTTGTCTAAAAGTTCACCCGTTCCGCTTCCGCTCATTCCCGAAATCGTGTAATATTCTCCTAATCCTAAGTTGTAAAATTCAACAGCGTCTTTTTCACGCATCGCATTATCTACTTTGTTAATCACTAACAAAACAGGCTTTTTAACCTTACGAAGTAATTTAGCCACTTCGTCATCCATAGGTGTAATACCTTCTTCTATATCCACAATAAAGATAATAGCATCTGCTTCATCAATAGCTAATTCTACTTGACGACGAATTTCAGCTTCAAAAATATCATCCGATCCTTTGATATAACCTCCAGTATCAATTACAGAAAACTCCTTTCCGTTCCACTCACTTTTTCCATAATTTCTATCACGTGTAACACCGCTTACCGAGTCAACAATAGCTTCTCTTCGCTGAATTAAACGGTTAAAAAATGTGGATTTTCCAACATTTGGTCTTCCTACAATGGCAACAATATTATTCATAATCTTATTTTGAATCGGCAAAAGTACGATTTTTTTTGGAGCTTTTTCCAGCTATCCACTACAACTCCACAATTTTAGCTCTTTTTTTCTAATTTTATTCGGTCAGCTTCTAAGGTCGCTGCCCAAATAAAAAGAAAAAATAGATCAAAAATTTGCGGGGTTTCCGTTTTTATCTGGGCTAGGGTGTGAAATTTGTTCAACATTTGTTAAAAATGTATATATTAGCTTTAAAATCAGAACAAATGGAACCTGAAAAAAGTATTGCACTACGACCTAAATTCGAAGTGGAATCAAATAATAGTGTCGATAAAATTTTAGAAAAAGCAAAACAGCTAAAAACTGAACTCAAAGCCGATTACCAAATTAAAATAATCGATGACCATTTGTATTTCTATTTCAGTAAAGAAAAACGAAAATACTATTCCCCGTTTTTACATTTGGAATTAGAAGCCAATGAAGATAAGACAACAGTAAAAGGGTTATTTGGTCCTGAGCAATTGTTGTGGACGCTTTTTATGTTTTTACACTTTATCATCGCAGGATTGTTTTTAGTTTTCGCTATGATGGCTTACACACATTGGTCACTAAAACAATCCACGGTTTTAGATTTCAGCATCATGGGAATTATGGTAGTTTTTTGGTTTTCGCTCTATTTTATGGCGCGATTAAACCGAGAACGCGGTGTGCCACAAATGCACGAATTAGAAGATTTGATGTATAAGGTTTTGGAATAAAAAAACCTGATGAATATTCACCAGGCATCTTTTATCTTTTTTCTTTGCTCTTTCTTCTTACTTTTGGTTATACCCAAAACGTTTTAATTGGTAAGCACTACTTCTCCAATCTTTATTTACTTTAACGTAAGTAGCTAAGTGAATTTGTTTACCAAAGAATTTTTCTAAATCTTCTCTTGCTTGAATTCCAACACGTTTTAAAGCAGTGCCTTTGTGGCCAATGATGATTCCTTTTTGCGTATCCCGTTCCACCATAATTACGGCACGAATTCTAATAATGTTATCGTCTTCGATAAATTCTTCCGTTTCAATTTCTACGGCATACGGAATTTCTTTATCGTAATTCAATAAGATTTTTTCACGAATGGTTTCGTTTACAAAGAAACGTTCTGGTTTATCGGTCAAAGCATCTTTTGGATAAAATGCTGGAGAAACAGGAAGTAATTCGATAATTCTATCAAAAACGGTTTGTACGTTAAAATTCTCTAAAGCCGAAATAGGGAAAAGTTCAGCATTAGGCACTTTTTCTTTCCAAGCTTGTACTTGTTCTTCTAGTTGTTCTTGGTTCGATTTGTCAATTTTGTTCAATAATAACAAAACTGGGATTTTTGAATGGATAATTTTATTAAAAAACGCTTCGTCTTTTAACTCTTTTTCGCCAATCTCAACCATATACACTAAAATGTCAGCATCTTCAAAAGCCGATTTCACAAAATCCATCATCGAATTTTGTAATTCATACGCCGGTTTAATAATTCCTGGCGTATCTGAAAATAAAACTTGAAAATCATCTCCATTTACAATTCCCAAAATACGGTGTCTTGTAGTTTGTGCTTTCGATGTGATAATAGAAAGACGCTCGCCTACAAACGCATTCATAAGAGTTGATTTTCCTACATTCGGATTTCCAATAATATTTACATAACCTGCTCTGTGCTCCATTTCAATATATTTATGGGTACAAAGGTAGTGATAACGCCTGAAATAGCAGAAAGAAAACATTATTTTTAAAAAAGTCTTGTAATTTTAAATAAAGATTGTACCTTTGCACTCACAAATCGCGGGATAGAGCAGTAGGCAGCTCGTCGGGCTCATAACCCGAAGGTCACAGGTTCGAGTCCTGTTCCCGCTACTAAGAAAGACCCATCAGAATTTTGATGGGTTTTTTCGTTTTCGACACCTTCTGAATCCATTGTTATTGTTGAGGTTAACGTAAATACTTGATTCACTTTTTTGGTTAGATATTCCCTGTTTTTTAGCCTAATGGACACCCCTTCAGGAAAAACTAAATTTTGAATCCTGATTTTACTTTCAATATCGCCATCTCGCCATATTTTACTAGTGTTTTGAAGAATCTCAATTGATTTATCAATAAACATTTTGTGGTTAGATACTTTTTGAGAGCAATCTCTCATTTGTTCATCAATCAACTCCAAATCATTCTTAAATTTGGTTTTGAAAGTTCTGTAAGTCTCAGGTGAAAAATCTAAATCTTGAATATTTCTCATTTCTAAATTTTCTAAATTTTTTTCAACCTCAACTTTTTTTAATTCCAAAGACCTCATCTCTTGGATTCCTTCAGAATTCATGGTATCAAACAGCTTTTTTAGTTGCAATTTGAATGGTTCGATAAATTGATGGTTCAGTGTGTAATTACTCAGTAAGCCCTCAAATAAATCATTCAATCCTTTAGATTTGGATTTAATAGTTGTTATAGCATTAAAGCTTGCATCTTTACATTTTTGACATTTATAATAATGCAATTTCTTTTTATTCACCTCATAAGAAGTCAACAAATCTCCGCATTCACATCTTAAAAACCCTGTCAAAGGTCTTTTCTCATGTACCTTCGATTTGATAAACTCTTTTTTTGAATTTGTTTTATTTTTCTCAAACGATTCTTGAATCTTCCAAAAATCCGATTCACTTACAATTGGTTTCCAATTTCCTTTTTTTGGCTCATCTAATAGAGCATTTACGATTACACCACAATAAAAAGGATTTCTCCAAATACTACTTATTGATTGTTTAGGTATTTTTAAGCCCAAATTTTCCAATTTCTGCTTAATTACATAATCTCTTTCGCCCATTAATTTCCATTGCCATGCTTGTTTTAATAGCTCACCTTCCTTATTTATCGTTATTTCTTGATATTCTTGCATCTTAGAATAATCATTCACTTTCTTACCTCTTAAGGTATAACCCCTAGGAGCTTTACCTAACCAATTGCCCGCTTCTAATAATAATTTCATACCAGGTAAAGTTTTTTCTAACCTATCAAGATTTTCTTTTTTAGCCTCTAACAACTTTCTATAAACTTCTAACCTGTCAAATTCGTTTTCTGTGGTTAAACCAGTTGAGGTTTCTACAATATGAACACCCATTTTGTCAACAAGTTCCTGTACAATCCCAATAGCATTATCTCCAGTTCGTGAAAATCGACTTATAAACTTAATTGCTATTGCAAAAGGTCTTCGTTTTGATTTTCTGACTTCATCAATCAATCGCTTAAACTCTTTTCTTGAAAAATCACCACTGGCACTTTCATAAGTACCACCTACAATTTGCTCAAGTTCATAATTATTTTTTTTTGCAAATAGTTTTAAATCCTGTTCTTGTTCATTTAAGCTATAATTATTGTACTGCTCTTTACTACTTACCCTTGTGTAGCCCCAAATTCTTTTAACGGTTACAACTATATCTTCTTTTTCTTTTTGAAATTTTTTAAATTTATCTAAACTCATTTTTTTTATTTTAAATTATACACTATTACTGCAAGCTTTAATAAGCTGTCAATTATTTCTTCACATTCTGAATCTGAAATATTTTCAAATCCATTAAATTTTCGCAATTCTTTAATTGTTATTTTTATCTTTTCATTATCTGATAACATTGTTTTACTCAGTCGCCATATCTCATGTTTTTTAGCGGGAGATTATTTTTTTGACGCAAAGCGTCCCCACACCAACTATAAAATCAATTATAATTAGTTTTTAAATTTTTCGAACTGTGAGGGTTCTTTATGAGTTTATGCTGAACCCACTTTTTAAGAACAAAGTGGAAATGTTATACGTTTAAACAGCTTAGCTGTCCTTATCGAGTTTTAAGTAAATCAGAAAAAAGAGCTGACTAATCAATCAGTTTTTGCCTTTTTATCTAACTATTTACAATCTTACTACTAATTTGGATTGGTTGCAACTTATTTTTTTATTTTTTTTTCTATTATGCTGATTTTAAATATGTTCTCCTGTATAGTTGATGAACTGTTGAAGATAAAAATTCATTTCCATATCGAGTTTTAAAGTTCAATCCGTTTAGATAATCTGCTATTTGACGGTAAGTCATGCCTTTTTCTTTGCAGTTGCCTATTATAGATTGCGCTTGGCGATTGCGGTCGTTGTTCTGCGCATTTTTTTTTATCGTTTGCACTCCTTTATTACGTGCGTCACTAGTTAGGTTCTTCGGATTACCAAGTTTAACCCCTTTTTTCTTTAGTTCCGCTAAAGCTTGTTTGGTTCTTGTGCTGATAAGTTTTGCTTCCTGTTCTGCAAGTGCACTATATATATGTATAGTAAAATGGTTAGCTGTTGGCATATCAACCGCCACAAATTCAATACCTGCATCCATAAGTGAAGTTATAAAACCCACATTACGAGCCAAACGGTCTAATTTGGCAATTACCAGTATTGCATCTTCGTTTTTTGCTTCTTGAATTGCTTTGTGGATTTCGATACGTTCTTTTTTATTAGTTCCAGTTTCAACTTCTGTAAATTCTTTTAGAATTATTCCATCTTGACCAGCAACATATTTTTCAACGGATGATTTTTGAGCTGACAATCCCAATCCTGAAATTCCTTGAACTTTTCGACTCACTCTATAATATGCAATATACTTTTTCATAGCTTAAATTTTAAGGTGTAATAAATCTTAGATGACCGTTTATGATTTATTACATTGCAATATTCCAGGTATTTTTTGAATAAAAAAAGGAAATTCCCAGGAATCCTGGATTTCAATATTTTAGTATGTATTTTAGTTATTTCTCGGCATAAAAAAAACGAAGCGTTAACTTCGTTCTTTTTTTGGTTGAAACAATTGTGAAAACTCTTCGAGTTCTTTGGTTGTGAAATTCGATACCTCAAATGTGATTGGAAACTTTGGATTTTCAGTTTCTAAAATTTTTCGAAATTGCTCGAGCGTGATAATTATTTTCATTTTTTCCTTTACATATAAATATCTTCAAATTTTGATTTTTAAAAATTTTACTCAGAATTTTTGAACGCATTTATTCGCCTATTAATATATAAGTAAAAACTTCTAATATGAGGTGGGTAAAATGTTAAAACGCATTTCCTAATTTTTGGTACAAATCACAGGAGGGAAGGGTTGTTTTTAACCACGGGGGGCGAATAATTAATATTTATAGCATTAGCGCTTTGCGTGCTAATAACTGCGCTATAGGAACCAATAAATATTGAAAAAAAGAGCCTTATTGAATATTTTGGTGCGATATGCTTCTTTTATATGTTATTTGAAATTTTATAATTCAATTTAGTGTCTAATTACTATTAATTTATTCTTATAATTTCAATATTTCTACTCATATATGTTACTTAAATATATGGTATAATAATCTTATATAATACCAGTAAAATAAGGTAATACAGAATAATTGTATTAATATATTTGTGCATTGTTTGCGCTATTACAAAACCAGCGGATAAAAGTTTTCAAAAAATAGTTATCCAAAGTACTTGACTGTTTTCTGATTTGTTAGTATAATTGAAAATATGAGAGAAAACTCATTAAAAAATCCTTGGTTGCTGGGGAGTAATTAACCCAGCTTCTCTTACCAAGCCGTAAGAGAGCCGAGACAATAATCACCCACATGCTGGGTGAAGCGAATAAGAGAATATACAATGAATCTTAAAAAAGAGTACCTATCGTTCACAGGTGATACAGAGGATTTACAAATCCTGCACCATGATGAAAAATTTGCCGAATTAGCCCTAATCTTCCCAAATGTTAATTCGATACTGATTCCAAAGAAATTGGAAACCAACCTAAGAAAATACGTTTCGAAAGAACTTTTAAAAGCAATCGACCCCGATATAAATGTAGCAGTTGAAAAATGTCTTGTCTTGGTTTCTAACCTAGCTAGCACATACTATACTGACGACCGCTGGAAGCGATTGAACTCTAAAATATTGCACGAACAAACCAAAAACAAAGACAATACTTTCATTTATTCGAAAATTATTGAAGTGTTGAAAGAAGGTACTTCAACTGGGACAATGCTTGAAGTTGACGAGCGTTATGCAAAAGGTAAAGATTCAAGAAAATACAGAATACCTGACAGCTATTTTAAGCCAGGTTTAAACGAGTATTTCATCAAAAACAGCGGCATTATTCAAACAAGAAACAGAATCTATTACAGGCTAATAAATGAAGCTCAAGATAATCCAATTTGTAATAACCTGTTGAAGATGTACCAGAGAATTGAATTACCTGCATCTAAAGAATTACTAGCAGTTGGGAAAAAATTGATAAAAGAAAACTACACCACTAAAAAAGGTAAAATTCTAACAATGCGAAACAAACATACTGATAACTATTGGAAAGATGTTGACAATAGAAGTTTTGTTGAAAATAACATTGAAATTTTTGAATATTTAACCAATCGGGGCTTTATGATTCCTAGTGCTGGAGATGAACGAAGCGGTGGTCGTGTGGTTGATAGCTTTACATTGATGCCGAGTTGGATTCGTAATGAAATTTCAATTGACAGCAAAAAGCTCGTAGAATGTGATTTTAGGGCTTTACACCCAAATATAGCAATGCACTTGTATAATGGCAAACACGAATTTTTAACGCATGAAAAAATTGCGAAAACAACTGGTATTGACCTAAAAGAGGTTAAAATCGAGCATTTGAGTTTCTTTAATAAAAATTGGTATAGCATGATGGAATCCCCACTTTTCGGTTACTATTCCAAACACGAACCCGACATGCTTCAGCAGATTTACAACGATAAAAAGGAGCATGGTTACAAAATCACTTCAAAGAAAATGTTTAAGCTCGAAGTAGAAATAATGACAGAGGTAATAAAATATCTCAACTCGGTTGGGGTTTATGTTCTGTATGTTTATGATGCGTTATTATGCGAGGAAAAAGACAAAACTTTGGTAATTGAAACCATGAACCGAATTATTTTGGAGCATGGTGTTAAAACAAATGTAAAAATGGAAACGAGCGCAGAATTTGAAGTTGAATGCGCTATTGAAAATCACGATAATGGTGTGGAAACGATTGCCGATGACAACGATACCAAACGAATGACAATTAAAGAATATTTCAAACGATTTGAAATTAAATTCGGTAGCTACATAACGGAATCCAGTTTAGATTTGCATAAAAGCGTGTTATCCGAATTCTACACTTATATCGATGAAATTCCCGAAGAGCATAAAAATAATTGTTTTGTTGAGACTTGTATCGATGGGGTTTTTGGAAAACAAAAACTTTTCAAATAATAAAAAATCCTAACCGTTCAAAGTTAGGATTTTTTGTTTTGTTTATCGAGATAATTTTAAAATTCTAAATGCTCCTTTTCCAACTATTGCAAATACAAAAACTCCAATAACCAAATCAGGTATTTTTGAATTGGTGAAATATACCAAAATCCCCGCTACGATAACTCCAATGTTTACAATCACATCATTTGAAGTAAAAATCATACTAGCTTGCATGTGAGCTTCTTTACTTTTAGATTTTTGCAACAAATACAAACTTATAGCATTACCAATAAGCGCAAGCAAAGAAATTAGTATCATGGTTTGGAATGCTGGCACTTCGGTAAACCCTAAAAATCTTCGTATTACTTCCACAAAACCTAAAACAGCAAGTGTCAATTGAAAATACCCACTCATTTTTGCAATACCATTTTTGCGGGCAACTGCACCACCAACAGCAAATAAAGCAAGCGAATAAACAACACTATCCGCCAACATGTCTAAACTATCAGCAACTAATCCCATCGAGTTGGAAACAAAGCCAGTAATCATTTCTAATACGAAGAAAAAAGCATTGATTGTTAGTACTTGCCAAAGAAGTTTCCTTTGTTCTGAATCATCTGATTGGCTTATATGTTCAGAAGTTGTTTTTGTTTCCAATAATGAACTATCAAAGTTTAAGCTATTGATTTTTTCCGTTATAGGTTCTACATCACTCAAATGAAAAACCTCCAATTTCCTGTTTGGAATATCAAAATTAAGATGTTGAATTTGCTTAATATCATTCAAAGTCATCCGTATCAATTGTTCCTCACTTGGACAATCCATTTTGACTATTTTATAAATGCTCTTTTTCATAAGCTATAATTTTATTTTTACTCCAGCATTAATAACAAAGCCATCTAATGGAGCGTAAATATCCTTGAATGTTGGATTGGAAATAGACCCTGTGTAGATGCTTCCAAATTTTGTTTGTCTTGTATCTGTGAAATTTTCAAAGTTAGCATATATGGAAAAATGTTCCCACAATTTTTCAATCATTGCCCCGAAAACCCAATAATTCTTACCTGTTGAACCATCATTTAGCTTTTGTGGACTATAATAGTAAGCTTCCAAACCAATTTTCCATTTTTCCTCAATTTCATACATCAGAACATTATTAAGACGGTGTTTTGACGTAAGCGGATTTTGTGATTTAATGCCATTATCATTAACCATTGCATCCGTAAAAGTATAGCCTATGAATAATTTAAAATCCTCGTATCCCAACTTAATATTAGTTTCTGTTCCTTTGGTATCAATATACCCGTCAATATTGACGAACTGAAATGTATTGTTTGGTAGTGGTGTTAATATTAGCGGATTATTGATGTAGGTATAAAAGAATAATTGATTGATGCTAAACGAAACTTCATCAGTGATATTGGTTTTGTAATTAACGTCAAAATTCACTCCGTAGCTTTTCTCCAAACTATTAAAATTACTATCAATCGGCAATACATTTTTGTATTGAATCTTCTCGCTTTCTTCTGTAAATATAGTTGGGGTTTTATAGCCTAAGCCACCACCAATACGGGAAGATAATTTATCCGATATTTTAAAAAGTGCTGATACTTTGGGTAAGAAAGCAAATCCATAATCAACAACACAATCACCTCTCAAACCAGTTTCGATATGTAACCACTCTTTCGCTTTTATGGTGTTTTGAACAAATGCACCAAAAGTTACTTGCTTGTAATCCCGCAGAGGAAATGAAGTAGTTGCTTTTTCGGAAAAGTTATCCGTGTAAAGATTTGCACCTGTTACCCAATCCGATATTTTTCCATTGTGGGAATATGTAACCTCTGAGAAAGTACTGTTCTGCAAGCCATCAAAAGTATAGTTTGGAATCGATATAATACGATTAAAATTGTTAAAGCTGTTGCGGAAAACTAATTGTTGATTTTCTTTTAGCTGATGTGTTAATGTAAGTTGTGTACTAATCCTCTTCGTATCATTTTTTTCAAAATACCCGTTTGTATTTCCGTTATTTTTGATATAATCAATGTCACCACCTATACGGTTTTCAAAAGCAGTATTTATCCCAAAATCCAGTTTTGTTTTATCGCTAAAAAACACAAACAACTTAGGATTTATATTAAACCTTTCAAATTTTGGTATGGCTGTCAAATGAATGTCAGCGGGGTCATAAGGAGCATTTCTGTTATGTGAAGCAAATAGTGTCAATCCAATTTTGTTAAAGCTTTGCGAATAGAAACCGTTAATATCAAGTCCTAATGCAGAAGTTCCGTTAATATGAAACCGTAATTCTTTTTCGGCAGTTGGTGTTTTTGAAATGAGGTTGACTAATCCCGCAATTGCGCCACCACCATATAAGGTAGAAGCCGAACCTTTAATGATTTCAACTTGTTTCAAATCCAATGGTGGTGTTTGTAAAAGTCCTAAACCACTTGACGCTCCTGAATATAGAGGAAAGCCATCTTTCAGTATTTGGGTATATCTTCCGTCTAAACCTTGTATGCGAATTGAAGAATTCGCAGAGGTTGCAGATGTTTGTTGTGTTTGAATACCAGTACTTTCATTTAATAGCATTCTAATATCACCAGGCTTCATGTTGCCTTTTTCCTCTAACTCTTCACCTGCTATAAATTCAACCCTTGTGGGAATATTTCGGATGGTTCTACTACTTCTTGTGGAAGTAATCATAATTTCTTTTAGTTCTTCCGATTCAGATTCTAAAAATAACTCTAAAGTATCATTCGTAGATAAAGGGAATACAAATGTTTCCGTTTTACTTTTATAACCTTCAGAAGAAAATGTTATAGTGTACTCCCCGTTTGGAATATCGCTAATAAATAATATTCCCTCATCATTTGATACTGAGTTTATACTTGTATTATTAACCACTGCTGTTACTCCCAAGATTGGCTCTTTTGTTTGTTCGTCTTTAACAACAGCCTTAAAATTATTCTGTGCTTGCGCCATCCCAACAATGAATATTGCCGAGATTATGAAAAAATATTTTTGCATTATTTAATTGCTAAATGTTTATAATCTATTTTATGCAAATAGTTTTACCATTTGCTTCAATGAAAAAGCATTAAGCTATTTTGGTGGTTGCCAGATTTTGCAAAAAAATGCAGAATAAAAAGGATTTTCGTAAGTGTATGGTTGCATTGAAGTATCGTCATTCATGAAAATTTTATGTATTCTAAATGATATTATCAATTCAGAAATAAAACCCATACATGTCCCACAGGAATAAAATGGAGAACAATTGCCATCACATTTATCATCACACTTACCAGAATGTTCCTCATGCTGAGTTTCAATTTGAAACCTAGTGTCTCCATGATAAGCATAGCATGGCACTATAGAAAGTACCACAACAATAAATGATAATACGCTAACCATTATTTTCATGTCACAAATTTACGGTTTTTTGAATAAACACAAATTTTTTAAATCTCACATATTTCATATAAGTTGTAAAGTCGCTCTAAATCACGTTTAAATAGGTTCGAAAATTCGATACTTTCGGGAGCAAAAAACATAATCTAATCGTTTACTTGATATTAAATGTAAATCATTACCTTTGCACCGAGTTTGAGCTTATTGTATACTCTGATGAGTTTTATACATTTAGTAATGTGTTATTTTGAGTTATAAAATAATTGGTTGCGAATCTGCAAAATCAACTATTTTATAATAATCTTCCAAAAATTGGTTAGATTTTTCAAGATTTCCCGCTACTAAGAAGCTTCACAGAAATGTGGAGCTTTTTTTATGTAATTAATTCATTAATAAATGGTTATGTTTTATTTATTGTTTTAGTTTTTTGGCTTGATTCAATAATAAAACACTACTTTTGCACCTTTATTTTAAAATAACTATGAATCCAAAGAAAATTGCCGAGTACAGAAAGTTACTTGATGTTACCAAAACAGCTACGCTGAAAGAATTGAAAACCATTTACAGAAACAGTATGAAGGAAGATCATCCTGATACTATTGCTGATCCAGTGGAGCGTTTAGCTGCTGAGGAAAGAAGTAAAAATATTATTGAAGCATACCATTTTTTGGTTAGTATTGCTCCTGAAACACAAGAAAAAAACAAAGAAGTATATCAAAAAATAACTTCAACTGTAAATATCCAAGATTTTTATATGGATAATGGTGTGTTGTATATTTCGTTTTTAGATGGAAGTAACTACGAATATTTTAGTGTGCCAAAAGTAACGTACATTAAAATGGTAAATGCAGAATCACCAAGTCGTTTTGCAAGAAGACACATTTATAATGAGTTTTTATACCGCAGTGCAAGTAAAATTGTAGCCGAATAAACAAATGTTAAATTTTTTCTTATATTTGATATACTAACCAAAAAACTATATCAATTATGGAAATTAATTTTTTAGCTGTTTTAGTGGCAGCGCTCTCAAGTTTTGTTGTTGGATTTGTTTGGTATAATCCTAAAGTTTTTGGAACGATTTGGATGAACGAAATCGGGATGACCGAGGAAAAAGCCAAACAAGGAAATATGGCAAAAATCTTCGGATTAACTTTTGTTTTTGCTTTTATGTTGGCCTTTTTTATGCAACCCCTAACGATTCATCAATTTTCTGTTATGGGATTAGTTGGAGGAGATGTTGCTCATGCTGAGCCTTCTTATGCTGCTTTTATGGCAGATTATGGAGATGCTTTTAGATCTTTTAAACATGGAGCATTACACGGATTAATGGCAGGATTATTTATTGCTTTACCAGTTGTTGCAACCAATTGTTTATTTGAGCAAAAATCTTTCAGATACGCAGCAATAACTTCGGGTTATTGGATTGTTGTAATGACAATAATGGGAGCTATTATTTGTGGCTGGAAATAAAATAAATTTTAACATTTAATTATATAGGAATCGCTCTACTTTTGTGGAGCGATTTTATTTTTACATTGGACCAAATTTCATTTAAAATATACAATTCGGTTGCTGCATTACCTGCACTTTGGGACACTGTGGCTCAGAGCAATGTTTTTCTGCAAACATCTTATCTATCTGTACTTGAGCGTTCGGCTCCTGTAAATATGGAGTGTTTTTACATTGGTATTTTTGAAAAATCGGAATTAATAGGTGTTTCTTTGGCACAATATTTAGATTTGAATAAATTGGAATCCTTTGGAGAAAGAGACAAATCGTTTAAAATTGCTATCCGTAATTTTATTTTCAAAAATTTTGCTTCTCACACGCTTTTCCTTGGAAATAATATGATAACAGGTCAAAACGGATATGTTTTTACAAAAGAAATCGATTTTGAATGCATCAGTGATATTCTAATTCAAAGCGCAGAGGAAATAACCTTGTATTTCAAGAAAAAAGGGATAAATATTCACTTAGTTTCCTTTAAAGATTTTTACGAACATTGTTCGGTGGAATTGAAGAAGTTTCGTTTTTCTAATATATACGAATTCAATACGCAACCCAATATGATTTTCTATTTAGATGAAAAATGGAAATCAGAAGAAGATTATATAGGAGCGCTTTCAAAGAAATATCGTGACCAATTTAAAAGAGCGCGAAAAAAAAATGATGGTATAGTTGTTAAAAATCTTTCTTTCGAAGAAGTAATTCAGCATGAAACTACCATTTATGACTTGTATCATTATGTAGCAAAAAACGCCCCTTTTAATACCTTTTTCCTAGCAAAAAATCATTTTTCGACTTTGAAAGGACAATGTGGTAATCGTTTTCAGATTTTTGGTTATTTTTTGAATAATAAATTAGTTGGTTTTCATACGCTTTTATTAAATGATGAAACCTTAGAAACCTATTTCCTAGGATACGACGAAACCATTCAAAAAGAAAATATGTTGTATTTAAATATGTTGTACAACATGACGAAATACGGAATTGAAAATGGGTTTAAAAAGATTATTTTCGGAAGAACTGCTTTAGAAATTAAGAGTTCAGTAGGTGCGTCACCGGTTCAAATGTCGGGATTCATTTATCATAATAATAAATTAGTGAATAAATTTATTGGTAAAATCTTTAAACAATTAGAGCCAGAACTTCATTGGCAACAACGTCATCCTTTTAAATAAAATACGGCATATTACGTATGTAATCTAAAAAGGATTAAATTATATTTGTAAAGTTAATACAATCAAATCTTTACAATTATGCGATCTACTTTTACTCTTATTACATTTTTATTAGTTACATCATTGGGATGGACTCAAACAATACTTTTTCAAGACACATTTGAAGACGACAAAAACAAATGGACTTTCAACGGAGATGGTTTTGATTCAAAGATTGATGATGGTAAATTGATTTTAGAAAATAAACATGCCACTAATTCTAAATGGCGCTACATTTCAATAACTCAAAATACCGAAGCGATAGATTTTGATATTGAAGCTACAATAACTCTTGATAAAACACCAAATGATTATGCTACTTATGGTTTGGTTTGGGGAATGTATAGTGACAATTCCGATTACAGAGTTGTACAATTATCGGCTAACAAGCAAATACAAATTTACCATTATTACAGCAAAGAATTTCATTATGGTAAGAAATGGACTGCCTCTAAAAATGTGGAAGGTAAAGGGAGAAAGAACAAGATAAAAGTTGAAAAAAGAGCCAATACTTTTAAGGTATATGTTAATGGTGTTTTAGAGCATCAAACGGGTGATAATTCATATTATGGTACTTTGTTTGGATTTATTGTAGATGCTGGTGTTACAGTTGAAGTAGAAGATTTAAAAATAACAGAGAAGCCTTTTTCAATCAAAGTAGTTGAAGAATTCAATCCAAATTTGAAAATGGTAAAATTGCCAGAGACAGTATCTAGCCCAACTATAGAAGAAGCAAATCCTGTAATTTCAGCAGATGGAACTATCTTATATTTTGATAGAAAAGAAAATCCATTAAACGTAGAAAGCCCAAAAGATGATATTTGGTATTCGGTAAAAGATAAAAACGGGAAGTGGTCAGAAGCTAAAAATATTGGTCGACCGTTAAATAATCGCGACAATAATTTTGTAATTTCATCTTCACCAGATAATAATACATTATTGTTGGGAAATAAATATGCATCAGATGGTGTTTCACCAAATGGAGGAGGAGTATCAATTGCTAAAAAGGGGCAATCGGGATGGGAAATTCCAAAAGATGTTGTTATTGATGATTTTATAAATACTAATGGATATGTTGGATATTTTCTTTCTAACGATAATAAGAATTTATTAATGACGGTAGAACGACCAGAAGGGCTTGGATTAAAAGATATTTATGTTAGTTTCGTTAAAGAGGATGGCACATTTTCTAAACCTAAAAGTTTGGGTAATGTTGTTAATACTTTTGAAGATGAGGCAAATCCTTACTTAGCATCAGATGGTAAAACATTGTATTTTGCAAGTAAAGGGCATCCAGGATATGGTCAATTTGATTTATTCGTCACCAAACGATTAGATGATTCTTGGACAAATTGGACAATACCAGAAAATTTAGGTAATGTTATCAATTCACCACTATATGAATTAAGTATTTTTCTTTCAGCTAAAGGAGATAAGGCCTACATTGGAAAACAAAGAGATATCTGGGAAGTTGATAACACTGTAAAGCAAGATCCGGTTGTATTAGTAAAAGGAAAAGTTTACGATGCTAAAACTAAAGAAATTTTAAGTGCAAAAATTGAATACAATAACTTAAAAACTAATAAAATGATTGGAACCGCTATTTCTGATCCAAAAACAGGAAGTTACTCAATTGTATTGCCTTACGGATTTAATTATAGTTTCATGGCCGATAAAGAAAACTACTACGCCATCACTCAAAACGTTGATTTATCTAATTTAAAAGAATACAAAGAAATGGAAGTGGATTTGTATTTAACACCAATTGAAAAAGGTGCAATTATTCGTTTAAATAATATATTCTTCGATTCTGGAAAATACGATTTATTATCAGAATCATTTGCTGAGTTAGATATTTTATTCGGATTGTTAAAAGATAATAAAAATATCAAAATTGAAATTGCTGGACATACAGATGCAGTTGGATCTGATGATGCTAATATGGAATTATCAAAAAACAGAGCAAATTCTGTGCAGAAATACTTGGTGGGAAAAGGTATTTCTTCAGATAGAATTGTAGCAAAAGGATATGGCGAAACCAAGTTTATTGCACCAAATACAACTGAAGATGGAAAACAATTAAACAGAAGAGTTGAGTTTGTAATTCTTGAAAAATAATTGGTATATCTTTCTTATCTTCGTGTAAAATTTTAATCATGGCACGAACGAGTTCAACGGAAACCCAAATTAAAAACATGCTCATTCCAGTAGTACAAGCTATTGGTCGTTCAGGAAAATTGATTTATTTGTTGATTTTGTTGATTGTTGGGTTTTTGGTGTATCAGTTTTTTACTAAAAGTAGCGAATCTTCAACAGTGGAGTATAATTCGGCACTAATAGAAAAACAAATTAAAAATGTTGGAAAATTAGTCGTTACTGAAGGTCATTATGCAGAAGTAATTACGTATAAAGACCAACAAAAGTATTTTATGGATTTCCTAACTTTCGAGAAAAAAGCTTTAATTGTAGCTAATGCCGATGTTTTAGTGATGTATGATTTACGTCAGTTGCAATATGATATTGATGAAAAGAATAAAATAGTTACATTAAAGAATATTCCAGAACCCGAATTAAAAATCAATCAAGATTTGCATTTTTATGATGTTAATCAAAGTAGATTTAATCCGTTTAATGCGCAAGATTACAACAAAATAAACAAAAAGGTTAAGGCAGAACTGACCAAGAAAATTGAAAAATCATCGCTAAAGTCAAACGCTAAGAATCGTTTATTGAGTGAGTTGTCAAAAATATTAATTTTAACCAACACCATGGGTTGGACATTAAAATATGATGGCAGCGAAGTGAAAACTGACAAAGACATAGAATTAAAAATAATTAATTAAAAAGAAAGTCCCGATTTACTCGGGACTTTTTTATAATTTACTCTCTAAACTTTGCCAACCACCACCATTAATACAATCAATTCCGTGTTGTTTTAAAATGGAAGTCGCTTGACCGCTTCGCATTCCTGAACGACAACAAGCGATAATCGGTTTGTTCCATTTTTTGATGGTTTCGATGTTTCCATTTAAAACTTGTAAGGCAATATTTTTTGAACCTTTGATGTGTCCGTCTCTAAATTCTTCTGGCGTTCTTACATCCAAAATAATAGCTCCTTTTTGAACATATTCTTGCACATCATTTGTTTTGCTTCCTAATCCTAAAAAATCTAATATTCCCATAATTGTTTCTTTTTTTTGACAAAGGTAAAGGCGATTGTAAAGCTTTTCAGTAACAAAAGTTACTTTAGTTAAACGTTTGCTTTCTCAAAAATCAATTCTAATCCACCGTCAATTAAGTGAGCAACTTCTGGGCGATTACTTTTTACTTTTTCCAAATGATTTAAAACTTTATCTACTAAATCTGAATTTCCTTCTTTTTTTGCTAATTCAGCAATCTCAACCGATAATAACCAATCGTTTGGATGATTTGCTGTAACCGAAGCAAATGCTTCTTTTAAAGTTGTACTTGCGGTTTTTCCTTCTCTTATGTTACGAACACTTAAGTAAAGTTTTTCTAATTCTTCTCTTTCAACAGATTTTTTCTGTTTGATGGTTTGCGATGATGGAACGTGATTAATCATGTCAAAACTATTCACATCTGCAGGTCCTGAAAAAGCAGAAATTACTTTTTTACCAACAGCCATATCATAAATGCCCCATTCTGGTTGGAAAAGAACAGTATCGTTATGGGTAACAGTACAATTTTTGAATTTAATCAATAAAATTTCTCCTTGTAAATTACGAGAACCTGTGATGATTTCTCCTTTAACCGTGATGTTTCCTTCAAATTCTAAAGTAACTTGTTCGCCTTCGTAAATATCATACGCACGTAAATCTCTCGGACTCATTTCTTCAATCGCCAAGTTGATGCCTTTTAGTTTTCCAATCGGTGAACCAAAACCTTCTGCATGATATTCTGTTCCATGACCTACTAATTCTTTTTCTCGGTACGAAAGCGCAGTTTTTCCAGTTGTTTGAACATAAACCGGTTTTCCTTCATTTTCAATTACATTGGTAAAAACTCCTGAAATTTGAATTCCCGTACTCAATTCAATTGTTCCTAACGATTTTGAACTGATTAATTTTTGAACTCCTGACAATCCTCCTGTTCTCAGAGCCATTTTGTTTGCAAACTCTTCTAAAACTAGATTTAGTTGTGCAAAATCGGGTGTGACATAAAGTTGAGGTTGTGGCTTTGTGATATCAAAACTTTGGTCTGCTGCCGAAATATCATACGGAATTTTCTTCACGTTATCGGTCATGCACCAAGCACTTTCTCCAATTGAAGAAAGTAATCCTGCACCATAAATTTTTGGGTTTTCCACCGTTCCAATTAAGCCATATTCCACTGTCCACCAATGCAGGTTTCTAATTTTAGACATTTCAGATAATTCGCCCATATTATTCTGTAAGAAATCAACTTGCTCTTCCGCTTTTTTGATTTCTGATTCAGGCGTATCTTCTGCTTCTTTTAAAATCGAAAGCAAACGAATGGCTTCGTACAATTCATAATCGCGAGAAGATGAAATGGCTTTACAACCAATTTCACCAAAACGTCTTAAATATTCTGCATATTCCGGATTGGCAATAATAGGAGCATGGCCAGCGCCTTCGTGAATAATATCGGGAGCCGGAGTATATTCAATGTGTTCTAATTGGCGAATATCGCAAGCAATAACCAACACATTATAGGCTTGAAATTCCATAAAAGCATTAGGTGGAATAAATCCGTCAACGGCAACTGCAGCCCAACCAATTTCTTTTAAAATACGATTCATTCCATACATATTTGGAATGTTATCAATTTCTAAACCTGTTTTTTCTAAACCTTCTAAATAAGAATTATGCGCTACTTTTGAAAGATAAGACACATTTTTACGCATTACATAACGCCAAACTGCTTGGTTTATTGGTGTGTAATCATCATAAACTTGAGGTTTAATGAATTGTTTTAAATGCTTTGGTAATCTGTCAATCAGCGGATTGCTTTCAAAATGCGTTTCCATAATTTTACTTGTGATGTTTGAGGTAAAATTACGAATTTTTCAGAAAGCAGGAAAGCTTTTTAAGAATTTGATAGCTTGTTTTTTATTTAAGCTATACTAATTTGTTTCTCTGATTAGTTGTTCGTTTTTTGCTTTTCTATTTTTTAGTATATTGATGTAGCGTAATGCAATTTTATCACCATAATCAGTGTAGGATTTAGTTGTCCATTCTATTGCAGCATCAAGATTTCCATTAATTTCATTAATGATTCCCATGTTATAGCAAGCTCTACCAGCAATTTTTGGGTCGCGATTTTTTGTTTCTAAAAGCCATAATTCAGCCGCGCTATCCCATTGACCTGCTTGTGCTCTACGTTTTGCAATTTCAAAATTTGGAGTTCCTTTTACGTAGTAATCTCTATTAACTCTTATGCGATAAGGCATAATTTGAGAAGCATAATTGGCGCCAATATCTTTTGCAACCGAAAGCACAGCGTCTTTTCTTGACTTTACAGTTTCAAAGGCTTTAAGAGGATTAATTCCTCTTCCGTTTAATTGAATGGTGTTGTTAGAATAATACACATCAACAATTGCTTTGTCATTATTGTCATATATTCTCCAACCCGATTTAATTAAAGTTGTAACAGTAGCCTCGTGTTCAATAACTGGGATTGTTAGTCCAAATGCGTTTTTAGCTTCGCTTTTAATGGTTCTGTAGCTTATTTTAGAATCGGTATCAAAATAGGAAAGTTCGTAAATAGCATCTAAGTTATTGGCTTTGCAAATTTCGTTCACTTTTTCCCAAGACAATTCACTAGTGAACTGGTCTATTCCATATTTTTTTGATTCCAAAGTATCAATCAGAGTAACACTTTGAATTTTGTTGTTTTTAAGAAGTTCGCTTTTTAAATTTTCAATAGCAGTATAACTTCCTAGTTTATCTAAATTTTTCCCTTCGGCAGACAAAATTTTATCAACCGCATCAAAAACTTCGTATTTTTTATCAGGTAAACTTCTGTTTACGATTCCAATTTTAGAAGTCTGTTTGTTTAATAAAACAGGTGCTGGTTCTGTAACAGGAAGGGTTAATCCGTTAGTAGGACTGCACGAAATAAATAGTGTTAATAGAATTGAAACAACTAGTATTTGGAGGTAATTTTTATTCATAATTTCAATTTTGGTTAAAAATAGAAATAAAAACGACACTTCAATATTTTTACTCCACTTTTTCTACGGGAACTGCTGGTTCAATTTTTGGGACACTATCATTCTGAATCGTTGAAGTAGGAGTTGTAGTATCAGGAACCGATGTATTAATAGGAGTTACACCATCAACATATTCTGTTTCTTCTAAATCTTCTGATTTTCTACCTAATTTGATATCCGGATTTTCTTGTGTTCCCAAAACTTTAATTGGAATTCCTAAAATTCCTAAAGGCGGTAATCCAATTCGCATTTTTAAATTTAATTTTCCGTCTAAACTGGTTTCTCCTTCAAATCGTAATCTAAAGCCAGCTACTTTAAATTTGAAACGTTCAATAGTTACGATATTGTTCTTAATGGTAGTTTTGATGTTTACAGCTGAAATGTCAGGATCTTTAATATCTGGATTTTCAGTTTTAGCCGAAACTACATTCAATAATTTAAAACCTTTCATTTTAACTTTCTTCACCGAAAGCGTTCCGTTTCCTTCTAAAGACGGCATAATGGGCTCCATTTGATTATTTAAAACACCTTTTATCGAATAATTTAAACCCACAATTCCTTCGGCACTTTCAGCAGCTGTTACGATTTCTCGGAACATTTTAATTTCGTTGTAAGCGCGTTTAATATCAAATTCTGAAGCATTAATTTTATAATCAAAATAAGCTTTTTGCGTGCCTTCGTTTTTATACATCGCTTCCATTTTTGCAGTGGCTCCAATTATACCAAGCGTTCCGTTTGAAAGTTTTAAGGTTCCGTTTTGAATAAGTACATTTCCTCTTAAATTTTCAATCGTAACGTCGTCGTATTGTGTTTTTGTAGCATTGGTTTGAATAGCAATATTCAAATTGGTTGGAATTTCAACAACACCTGAAACTTCTGTTTTCACTTCATTTTCGTTTTCGTAAGTTGACGTTGGAATAAATTCGTTTATGTTTAATAAATTCGAAGTCAGATTGAAGTTTCCTTTTAAAATTTGATTTTCAGAAAGTACAAAATTGATTACGTTTTCTAAATTTCCACTCATAGCAATATCAGACGTTCCGTACTTTCCATTGAAATTAGAAAAATTCATTTTGTCTTGATTAAAAGTGAATAATCCGTTTTCGATTAAGAATGGTTTTGCTAAATAATCACTTGTGGTTTTGATATTTTTTACTTCAAAAGTTCCGTTATTTTTTAAGTTGCCAATTCTTCCATTGGAAGCGTCGCTTTGTTTTCCAGCCAAACTCAAATCAGCTTTGATGAAACCATCAACATCTAATCCTTTTTGAGAGAAAACTTTGTAAATTCGAGCAACGTTTAAAGTTCCTTTTGCTTTAACATTGTAATTAATATCGTCGAAATTTTTAAACGAAGCATTTAAATTAAAAGGTTCGCCTTCAAATGTAAAATTCGCTGGAGAAAGCACAAAAGAAGCATCTTTGAAATCACCAGTTGTGCTATTTAAGTTTGCTTTTAAGTTGATGTTTTGAATTGGTTTCGGATAATAAGCTGTTTGGATTAATCCGTTTTTGATTTCGAAATTTCCTTTAGTAATAGGGAATTTTTTATCTTCTTTGCTGTAATTTCCTTTAGAAACAATATCAGCATCTAAATTTCCGGCCAATTTGAAATTCGGAATTTGAAGCGCATTGCTCAAAAAAGCCAAATCTAATTTCGATTTTACTTTGGAGTCGATGGTTGTCTTTTTTCCAAAACCATCCGAAATTAAAATCGCACTCAAATTGTTTTTATTGACATCAAAGTACAACGAATCTAATCTCACTTTAAGTTGGTTGATGTCTAAATTTGGTAATTTTGTATCGAAATTCAAGAAAATATTCTCAACCGGATAAGGCGCTTTTGTATGTTTTACATAGCCATCTCGTACTTTAATGTTGAAATTTAATTCGGGACTTAAATTCTCTGAAGCAATATATTTTCCTTTTAAAGTTAAGAAAGCAGAAGTTTTTCCTTTCATTTTGGTTTCGGTCATCCAAGAAACATATTCGGCTGGTAAAGCCGTGAATAAATCGTCAAGATTACTGTCTTCTGTTTTTAATTTGAAATCCATTTGATAGCCGTTTTTCAAGAAATCAAATAAACCAGTAAATTCAACAGGTAATTTGTTGATCACTAAATCATTCTTTTCAAAAACAAACGAAAGCGAGTTGGTATTAATTTTTGTAATTAAATCGGCTTTTACTTTTTTGCTTTTTAAGTATTCTTTTTTGTCATAAGTAAAGCTTAAACTATCAATTTTTGCCGAAGTTTTTAATTTGAAATTCGATGCTTGTAAATCGCCTTTTCCTTTATAATTGAAACCTTTTGCCTCGATTAAAATCTTTGTAGATTTATCATTATAGACTAACTGACTATTGCTGATTTGAATGTTTTCTAGCTTTAAAGAAGCACTTTCAGAAGAAGTTGTAGTGTCTTTTGAATCTGATTTGTAAATGTTGTAATTGGCTTCTCCTTTTTGATTAACCAAAATATTGATTTTAGCATTATCAATATAAATTTCTTCGATTTGAGTTTGGTTTCCAAAAACAACACTCCAAACGTCAATTCCAAAACCAATTTCTTTAGCTGAAACCAAAGATTTATTTTGATATGGTTTTGATCCGTTAAGATTTAACTCATGTAAGGTTAGAGTTAAGGAAGGAAAGTGTTTAAAAAATGATAATTCGGAGTCATTAAAGTTTAGTTCTCCTTCTAAATTTTTATTGGCTAAAACTTTTACTTTTTCAGTAATTGTATCGGCAAAAATTATGGGTAACAATACAAATGCGAGTAAAGAGATTGCAAAAGTTATTCCTGTTATTTTTAAAATTTTAGAGAGAATTGTTTTTTTTGATTTTTCCATTTTTTATAGCAGTATCAAGATATGGCAAAATTACTACAAATATTAATTGTAAGATTTAAAAAGAGTAAAAAAAAGAGCTAGTATTAAACTAACTCTTTTTTTTATTAACGTTTCATCGTAAAGTGCGCTTTAAACTGTTTAGCGACTCCATTTTCTGTGTAATCTAATGAGAACCAATAATCTGTTGATGGAAGTAGTT